>BFBZ01000010.1_pt297 | contig 504538 bp, 509 predicted proteins | sample 1888401 | NCBI WGS metagenome assembly BFBZ01 (sample SAMD00112614, study PRJDB3348) | symbiont metagenome | host: Chara braunii
GCGATGCTGCGCATGCCTCAGGCGCCCGGCGATTTGGCGATCACCTCGAGCAGCCCGCGCGCCTCGAGCTCGTCGCGGATCAGCCGCTTCGGCACTTTGCCGTAGCCGGACTTCGGCAGCGCCTCCCAGAAGAAGAAGCGTTTCGGCATCTTGTAGCGCGGCACCTTCGGCGCCAAGTACGCAGCAAGCTCGGCTTCAGCGACCGCATCGACGCCCTCGCGCGCGACACAGACCGCGACACCGACCTCGCCCCAGAACGGATCGGGCACGCCAAGCACCGCGACCTCGCCGACCGCGGGATGGGTCAGCAGCTTCTCCTCGATCTCGCGCGGATAGATGTTCGAGCCGCCCGAGATGTACATGTCGGAGGCGCGGCCGGTGATGTAGACGAACCCCTCCTCGTCGATGTGGCCGAGGTCGCCGGTGCGAAACCAGCCGTCGCGAAACGCCTTCGCATTGGCCTCTGGGTTGTCATAGTAGCCGGCGAACACGCCGGGGCCGATCACGCAGATCTCGCCGGTCTCGTGCGGCTTCAGCTCGCGGCCGTCGTCGCCCTGGATCGAGACCTGCATGCCGGTGCGCTCGAAGCCGCAGGTGCCGATCCGCGCATGCGGGCCGTCCTCCGGGTCGTGTAGGCCGGGCGGCAGCACGGTGATATTGCCGGTGACCTCGCCGAGGCCAAAATACTGCACCAGCACGCCACCGAGCTTTGCCAAGGCCGCCTTCTGGTCCTCGCGATACATCGGCGCACCGGCATAGATGATGTAGCGCAGCGAGGAATGGTCGTGCTGGTCGGCGGCGGGATGCTCGACCATCATCTTCAGGATGGTCGGCACCGTGAACATGTTGCTGACGCGGTGCTTCGCAATCAGGCGATACGCCTCCGCGATGTCGAACTTCTCCGACGGCAGCAGGATGGTCGGCACGCCGCGCGCAGTCTGCACCAGCTGATGCACGCCGGCGCCATGCGACAGCGGCGCCACCACCAGCGAAGCGTCGTCCTCGGTCGTCCCCGGCATCAAATCGGCGAGATGGTTGGTGATGACGAAAGCCATCTGGCCGTGGGTCAAGACCGCGGCCTTGGAGCGGCCGGTGGTGCCGGAGGTGAAGAAGAACCAGCAGGGGTCGTCGTACTCGACCGGCGTATTGTCGACCACGGCGCCCGCATGCCTGGCGATGACGTCACCGAGTGTCGCCTCGCCGAAGCTGCCCTCCTCGCCGATCCGCCAGATGAATTCGAGCGCCGGATTGGCCGCCGCCTTGGCATGCTCGGGGAAATCGGCGTGGCACAGAAACGCCTTGGCGCCGGAGGCCGCCGCCAGATAGGCGACCTCGTCCGGCATCAGGCGGAAATTGGTCGGCACCCAGACCGCGCCGAGCCGGAACGCCGCGAACATCGACCAGAACATCTCGTCGCAGTTCTTGGAATGCACCAGGATGCGGTCACCCTTGACGATGCCGCGCGCGGCGAGCGCCGCCGCCAGTGCCGAAACGTTCTGGTCGATATGGCGCCAGGACCACGCCTTCTCGTTCCAGATGAAGCCCGGGCGATCGCCGTGGCGGCGGGCGTTCTGGGTCAGGATGTAGGCGAGGTTCATCACCCGGCGCGACACCCGCGCGATCCCGCCGCGCGGCGCGGTCCTCTCCGYCCCGCTCATCGTCGCCCCGCCGATACGCACAACAGACAGGGCAAGGTCAGGACGGTCATCGGGTATTTCCTCGGTCAGAACCGGGCGTCTTCAAGCGCCGCGAAGGGATGGTGCTGTCCGGTTTATCGCCAAGCAGCGCGCCTCGGCAAGGCCCGCCGGCGTAGTACGGCTGCAGCCGATCGTCCGGGGCCGCCATGCCTGCTGTGCATGGGGTTGTTTTCGATATTTTTGTCCAGCCGGCGCTGCCGCGCGAACCGGCGCTACTGCGAATGCTGGGCCAGTTCCTGCTCGCTCAGGTTCCAGTCTTGCCAGAGCTGCAGCGCCCCGATCAGGGCGACCAGCGCACCGAGCAGGATGTGCCAGAGCTGGAGGGCCTGGTCGGTCGCATAACCGAACATGAAGGGCGAGGCGATCAGCCAGAGGCCGAGCAGGATGCTCGCCACCTGCTCCCAGCGATGCAGCGCGACATATTCGAGCTGGGCCAGCCCCAGCACCAGCATGCCGACCACGAAGCTGTTGAGCACCAGATGGCTGCGCTCGACGTCGACGGCGTCGCTGACCTGCATCGGAAACCAGGGCGAGACCATGATCAGCACGCCAAGCAGCATGCCGAGCCAGTCTTCCCAGGGGCGATGGGTGCCAAAGATGCGATTGTCCGACATGACCAACCTCCTTGCGACAAGGGGCATACGTCAGCGGCCGGTCCCATCACTTCCGTAACGACCTTGGGGCCGCATCAGGGGCGTATGTCTGAGACCAAGCGTAATCGAACTGCATCCGCTCGCAAGGCCCGATCCACCTGTGTGCGATGCGGCAGGATAGCCGACGGGCGCGGCTTTGGGAGATCGGCGCCGGGCAATGCGGCGGTCAGGCAGACCAAACTACGCAGATCGTCAATCCGCAAATGCCGATATGCGGCGGTCGCAGCTTTGCAGCGGCGGGCTCACGCGCTTAGATCAGCAGGATTGAATCAACCGGGATTTTGCGATGGCTGCCGTCCGCGACAACAAGGCCCAACAGCGCTTCGAGCTCGAGACCSAAGGCGGCACAGCCTTTGCGAATTACCGGCGGACACCATCTGCCGTCATCATCACCCATACCGAGACACCACGCGCCCTGCGCGGCCGCGGCATCGCATCCGAACTGGTCAAAGGGGCGCTGCAGCAGATCCGCGCCGACGGCCACAAGGTGATCGCCGGCTGCGGCTTCGTGGTGGACTACCTCGACAAGCATCCGGAATATGCGGATCTGGCCGGCTAGCGCCGTTTTGGTCAGACGATCCTGATCGACATGTCGGGCAAGCCCTCGAGCTTGCACAGCAGCACGTCGCCCTTGACCACCGGCCCGACATTCTCCGGTGTGCCGGAATAGACGATGTCGCCGGCCTTCAGCTCGAATGCCTCGGAGAGCTTGGCGATCTGCTCGGCGACGCTCCAGATCATGTTCTTCAGGTCCGAGTTCTGCCGCACCGTGCCGTTGACCGCGAGCGAGATCGCGCCATGCGTGAAATGGCCGGTCTTGCTGGCCGGATGGATCGGTCCGAGCACCGCCGCATGGTCAAAACTCTTGCCGATCTCCCACGGCTTCTTCTCCGCCGCCATGCCGTTCTGTAGATCGCGTCGCGTCATGTCGAGGCCGAGCGCGTAGCCATAGACGTGATCGAGCGCCTTCTCGGCGGAGATGTTGGTGCCGCCGGACTTCAGCGCGGCGACCAGTTCGACCTCGTGGTGATAGTTCTTGGTCAGCGACGGATAGGGATGATCGGCAACGGCGCCGACCGCGACGTTCTGGATCGCGTCGGTCGGCTTCTGGAAGAAGAACGGAGGCTCACGGGTCGGATCGGAGCCGCGCTCGATCGCGTGCGCCGCGTAGTTGCGGCCGATGCAGTAGATACGGCGGACCTGGAACACCTCGCTGGCGCCGACGATCGGGATCGTCACGGCCGGCACCGGAAACATCGCCTTCGGCGCGGTCTCGGCCTGGGCCGGAGCGGCTTGCACGGCGCCGGCCAGCGCGAACGCGCCGGTCGCAAGCATGGTCCGGCGATCGAGATCAGTCATCGGCGTTCTCCTTGTTGTTGGCCGATCTATAGATGCTCGCCGTCCCATAAAAAAGGGCCCGCGCTGGCGCGGGCCCTGGCCGTGTGCGGGATGCTGATCCCGTCAGTGCTTGATGTCCGGGGGCAGCTTGCCACCATTGGCCGCGAGCTTCGTCATCACCTGCTTGTGCAGCCAGATGTTCATGCTGGCAGAATCATTGGTGTCGCCGGTGTAGCCGAGCTCCTTGGCGAGCTCCTTGCGCGCCGACAGGCTGGAGTCGATGTCGAGCGCCTTCATCAGGTCGACGATCGAGGTCCGCCACTCCAGCTTCTCGCCCTTGGCGGCGACCGCCTTGTCGAGAATCGGGGCAACGTCAACGGACTGGGCGGGCGCCGCACCGGCGCCGGCGGGCACCGCGGCAGGAGACGACGATGCGCTGCCGGATCCACCGGCGGGAGCTGTGCTTGTGGCCGTTCCGCCGGCGGGCGCGGCGCTCGCGCTGCTGCCGAAAATCGCGCCCATGATCTTTCCGAAAATGCTCATCGTTCGCTCCCAAGACAGTTGAGATGTGAAGCCAGACGGCGCTGGGACGCCTGACCGAGGTCGCAGTTCAAGTCTATCGCCCCCTCCATAGCTTGCCAATGCGACATTCACTTAAGCGTGAGTGCTTTTGGCGCGGTTTGGGAGTACCCTTATTGCACAGTTCGCGACACGGCCAGTTCCCTGCTTTGTCTTCGCGTCTGGCTTGCTCGTGATCGCTTCGAGAGGCGGTACGTTTGTGCCCGCAAGCGGGCGCAGAATGCGACCGCCCAGAGGGAGACAACGACCATGGCCACGCCATACCAAGGCAATGTCACATCGATGACGCAGAGCGGACCAGGCACCGCGTCTGCGCCCGTCATCCGCACCATCGGCCTGTCCGATCTGCACCAGGCGCTCCGGCTCGGCTGGGAAGACTTCAAGGCGGTGCCCAGTCACGCCATCATCCTGTGCCTGATCTATCCTGTGCTCGGCCTCGTGCTTGCGCGCACCGTGCACGGCTATTCGGTGCTGCCGCTGCTGTTTCCGCTGGCCGCGGGATTTGCCCTGCTCGGCCCGTTCGCCGCGATCGGTCTCTACGAGATGAGCCGACGCCGCGAGGATGGCGGCGAAGCCTCGGCGTGGGACGCCCTTGAGGTCTTCCGCTCGCCGTCATTCGGCGCGATGCTTGGGGTCGGCACGCTGCTGTTCGCGCTGTTCGTGACCTGGATCGCCACCGCGCAGGCGATCTACACGGCGGTGTTCGGCTATGAGACCGCGGCCAACATTCCCGATTTTGCCGAGCGTGTGCTGACCACCCCACAGGGCTGGTGGCTGATCGTGGTCGGCTGCGGCGTCGGCTTCCTGTTCGCGCTCGTGGCACTCTGCATCAGCGTGGTGGCCTTCCCGATGATGCTCGACCGCCAAGCCGGCGCCGGCGAAGCCATGGTGACCTCGATGCGCGCCGTCGCAAAGAACCCGGTGCCGATGGCAGCCTGGGGCCTGATCGTCGCGGTGCTGCTGGTGCTGGGCACCATCCCGTTCTTCCTCGGGCTCGCCGTCGTGATCCCGCTGCTCGGTCACGCCACCTGGCATCTCTATCGCGAGGTCATCGTCAAGGATCCCAATGCACGGCCGATCATCCCCGAGCCGCGCGAGCGCAAGCCGGCCGCCGACTTCCCTGCCAATCTGTTTCCGTGGCGGCGTAGCGATCGCGGATAGGCGCTGGCTCAACCTGTAAACGTCCGGATCTGTAAACGTCATGGCAACCGCCGGCCGATATGATCGGTCGGCGGTTTGTCGTCTGTGCCTTCAAATGGATGTGAAGTTGGCGTGGCAACTGAAGCGCGGCCCGAGATCGACGGTTCGATCACGAGCCTTGTTTTGGCCGTGGTTGCCGCGAACATACCGCGGCCTTCCACGACCAATCGAAGACATCATAGACTTCGGAGTGAATTGCCTATGACCTCTCGCTTTCCTCTTCGCGCCCTCGCCATTGGGGCGTGGCTCGTGGCCTCGACCGCGTCGGCGCTCGCCGCCCAATGCGGCACAGGCACGTTCGAGTCCTGGCTCGACGATTTCAAGAAAGAGGCCGCGGCGAAAGGCATCTCGCAGAACGCGATCCAGGCCGGCCTGAACGGCGTCACCCAGGACAAGGCGATCCTGGCGCGCGACCATTCGCAGCAGGTGTTCAGCCAGACCTTCGAGCAGTTCTCCGGCCGCATGGTGCCGCCGCGCCTCAACCGCGGCTCCGACATGATGAAGCGCTACGGTTCGGTGCTGTCGCGGATCGAGGAGGCCTACGGCGTGCCCGGCGAAATCCTGGTCGCGATCTGGGGACTGGAGACCGATTTCGGCGTCAACACCGGCAAGTTTCCGACGCTGCGCTCGCTGGCGACGCTCGCCTACGATTGCCGCCGCTCCGACATGTTCAAGGCCGAGCTGATGGACGCGCTGCGCATCGTCGAGCGCGGCGATCTCGCGCCGCAGGAGATGCGCGGTGCCTGGGCCGGCGAGATCGGCCAGACCCAATTCATGCCGTCGTCCTACATCAAATTCGCAGTCGACTTCGACGGCAACGGCAAGCGCGACCTGCTCCACAACGTGCCCGACGTGCTGGCATCGACGGCGAACTTCCTGAAGAGCTACGGCTGGAAGCCTGGCAAGGGCTGGGAGCCCGGCAGCGAGAATTTTGCCGTCATCCAGCAATGGAACAAGAGCGAAGTGTACGCCAGGACGATCGGCTACTTCGCGACGCAACTCGCCAAAGCGCCGTAGCGCCTCAGCATTCACGCCGGCTCGCCGACTGAATCAAAAAGGGCCGATTGCCCCAGGCAATCGGCCCTTATCGTCATGATCAAAGGCCTACTTCGCCATGCTGGCTTCTGCAGCCCTGCTGAGGTGCGCGCCGCATGCGCCCCACTTGTTGTTCAGCATCGCGTCCTGAGCGAGGGACACTTCCTTCTCCGCCGCGAATTTGACCTCATTGTCGGCCATGGCTTCAACGGCCGCTTCGGTCTTGCCGAGATTGTCACCACTGCAKCCGACGCCCATGTGATGATGACGGTGGGCCGCCTGCGCGGGAGCGACGGCGTAGACAACGGCAGCCATGCTGGCTGCGGCGATCAATGTCTTGATCATGGGATGTTCCATTTTCTGTTCTTGAGCAGAAACCAGCGTGATTGCGGAATCTGCGGAACGATTATTCGCTGTTCCCGGCAGCGTTCAGAATGAACTTCGCGCGATACAAATGTGATGAGCGCTGCGCGCGTATCGCGCATGCGTTGCATAGTGTTTTGATTACAAGTTGGTAAGGAAGCAGCGCCGCAATAACTTTGTTCGGCGCATTCACTCAACCGACCCAAACTTCGGACAATCAGGAATTCGTACTTCGCCCGATGTTGACGGTCAGCAGCCCTCATCCCAAAACAGGACCAGATTACCCATAACGTCAATGCGACCTATTGACGCTATTCTGACTGAGTACTAACGCCCTCATATAGTGAATATTAAATCATAATTATGTCAGCTCCGGTGCATGCGAATCACGCATGGAACACATCGCCGTGACTCCCGCCGCGAGGAATATTGAACTTGATCAAGCGGTCTCAAATTACCACATAATCGCCAGAGCTGCATTTGTCACAATTCTATCAACCTACTGATCCCTAGGATATTTTAGCCGAACATACCGTTCGGACGGAACGTCTCTCTCTGGCGCTGCTCCCGATGCGCCAAACGGTTAATCAAAACTTACCGCTGTCATGCGTTTTGAGCTTAGCTGCATCGCAACATCGGAACTACCGCACTGCACTATATCATCTATATTCACTTCAACGATGAGGCCGCTGAAAGGCTGAATCAGAATTGCTAGACTACTAGGAGACTACCATGTTGCTCTCGCTCATCCGCATGATCCAGGCTTTCCGGGATTATCAGCGCAATGTCAGCGAACTGTCCCAGCTCAGCGACCGCGAACTGGCCGATATCGGCCTCGATCGCTCGGACATCCCGCGCGTTGCCGCCGGCACCTATAACGGCTAACCAGCCGCAAGCCATCTGATGACGGATAACGCCCGCTTCCACAGCGGGCGTTGTCGTTTCCGGAGCCTGTCGGTGCTCCCTTGGTTTGACGTGTTTTATTCACGCGAACCGGTATCCACTTCGCTTGAAGCACACTGGCGTGGTTTCAGATGCATATGGGATCGAAACGCGCTAACGCTGCGCGATGACACCGCATCAATCCTCTTCCCAACCAGTGCACATCGTGGGCGCGGGGCTCGCCGGCTCGGAGGCCGCCTGGCAGGTCGCCAATTCGGGTATCCGCGCCGTGCTGCACGAAATGCGCCCGCACCGGATGACCGAGGCACACCGCACCGAAGGCTGCGCCGAACTGGTCTGCTCGAACTCGTTCCGCTCCGACGACGCCGCCAACAATGCGGTCGGCCTGCTGCACGCCGAGATGCGGCGGCTCGGSTCCCTCATCATGCGCTCGGCCGATGCCAACCAGGTGCCCGCCGGCGGCGCGCTKGCRGTCGACCGCGACGGCTTTTCCGCCGCCGTCACCAARGCGCTSMACGACCATCCGCTGATCGAGATCAGCCGCGAGGAGGTCGCAGGRCTCCCGCCAGCCGACTGGAGCAACGTCATCGTCGCGACCGGYCCCCTCACCTCCGCGCCGCTCGCCGACGCGATCCGSCAGCTGACCGACGAGAACGCGCTGGCGTTCTTCGATGCGATCGCGCCGATCGTGCACAAGGACTCCATCGACATGTCGGTGGCGTGGTTTCAGTCGCGCTACGACAAGGTCGGTCCCGGAGGCACCGGAGCCGACTACATCAACTGCCCGATGACGAAGGAGCAATACGACACCTTCGTCGCGGCGCTGCTCGATGGCGAGAAGGTCGACTTCAAGGATTGGGAGACCAATACGCCCTATTTCGACGGCTGCCTGCCGGTCGAGGTGATGGCCGAACGTGGCCATGAGACGCTACGGCACGGGCCGATGAAGCCGGTCGGGTTGACTAATCCGCACAATCCAACCGTGAAGCCGTACGCGATCGTCCAGTTGCGACAGGACAACAAGCTCGGCACGCTCTACAACATCGTCGGCTTCCAGACCAAGCTGAAGCACGGCGCGCAGCAGCGCGTATTCCGCACCATCCCGGGTCTCGAGAACGCCGAGTTCGCGCGGCTCGGCGGCCTGCATCGCAATACGTATCTCAATTCGCCGAAGCTGCTCGATGCCCAGTTGCGCCTGCGCGCACAGCCGCGGCTGCGCTTCGCGGGCCAGATGACCGGCTGCGAGGGTTATGTCGAGTCGGCCAGCGTCGGGCTGATCGCGGGCCTCTGCGCCGCCGCCGACATGCGCGGTGCCGCGCTGACGCCGCCGCCCGCGACGACCGCGCTCGGCGCGCTGCTCGGCCATATTACCGGCGGTCACATCGAAACCATCGACGCCGGTTCGCGCTCGTTCCAGCCGATGAACATCAATTTCGGCCTGTTTCCGCCGCTGGCCAGCGCTCCGACCAAGAAGCCGGACGGCTCGCGGCTGCGTGGCAACGAGAAGACCGTCGCCAAGAGACAGGCGATCAGCGCGCGGGCGCTCGCCGAGCTCGACGCCTGGATCGCAGAACACCTGCGCGTTGCGGCAGCGGCCTGACAGTCATGAGCTTGCCGAAAGACGACGACGCCACTTTGTCGGCGCGATGGAATCAGGGCGTGCTGCTCAAGCGCGACGTGTTCTCGACTGTCGAGCGCGGCCGCTTCCGCACCGATGACGGCGAGGTCGACGGCGTGCTGCGCCGGCTCGATCAGGTGCCGTTCTGGTCGTTTGCCGTGGCCTTGCATCTGTTCTCACGCGAACGCCGCGCGCTGACCCTGGCGCGCGACCTCGACATCGGGCCAAAGCTGTTGTGGGCCGGGAGGCGCGCGCTGGTGCGCGGCTTCATCGACGGCGCGGCGCTGCATCTGGCCAAGCCGCATGGCGACGTCGCCTATTTCCGCTCGGCCAAGGCCGCGTTGCGCAAGCTGCATCGCGCCGGCATCTGCCACAACGACCTCGCCAAGGAGCAGAACTGGCTGGTCGGCCGCGACGGTCGCGCCTACCTCACCGACTTCCAGCTCGCCGCCTGCTTCAAGACCCGCAGCCGGCTGTTCCGTATCGCTGCCTACGAGGATCTGCGCCATCTGTTGAAGCACAAGCGCAGTTATGCCCCAGAGGCGTTGACGCCGATGGAGCGGAAGGTGCTCGCGAAGAAATCCGCGGCCGCCAGCATCTGGCTGAAGACCGGCAAGAAGGTCTACCAGGCGATCACCCGCGGCATCTTCAATTTCACCGACCGCGAAGGCGGCGGCCGCCGACTGGTCAACGACGCCCCGGTTCTGGTCGATCTGATCCGCAAGAATCCTGAAGTGCGCGACACCGCGATCGTGGCCTTCGCCGACCGTCGCGTCGGCGTCGGACTTTACGCCTTTGTCGAGGCCGATCAGTCGGCGTTGGAGAAGACGTTGCGCAGCGAGCTCGCCGCGGCCAAGGGCATCAAGCCGCCCGAACACATCCAGATCGTACACGCGCTGCCGCGCGACGCGGCCGGCAAGCCCCGCACCGAAATCCTGCAACTCGTTGCGATGAACCAGATCGACCTGATCGAGCCGATGATGCGCAGTGACGCCGATCGCGAGTTCCTCAAGGACATCCTGGAGCAACGCAAGAACCTGCGCGATCGCTTCAACTTCGAAGTCGCCGAAATGGATCGGCCCGCACGCTAACGCGAGATGAGACGAGGTCGACTCGTCATGTCGCTTTAGCCTCTTGTTTGCGCATGATCTTTCGGAGAACCGCTTCGCACGTTTCCGGATCATGCTTTGTCGCACGCACGGCGGCCCTCGACAAATGTGGCGCGAAGCCCCACTGTTTGCACGGGATATCGCGCTCAAGGGACAAGTTTGATGCCACTCACCCGTGGCCGCATCGGAGGCTATGATTCCGAACGATTGGCGTTCGGATTCACCATGATGGACGGTGACCAGGAAGTCGAATGCCAGATCAGCGACGCCGCAATGGACGAACTCGCCGGCACGCGTGGAACGGCGAGCCTGGCGCGGCAGGCGCAATTCATTGCGCTGCGCGACGCGGTCGAGCAGATCGCATCCGACATTTACGACAGCGGCCGCACGGTCAAGGGCGCAACGATCCGGATCTTCACCAAGCACATCGCCAAGGAATAGCGCCACGCACGATCCGTGCACAAACGCTTTGCGTTTGTGCACGGGATCAGCTCTAGCTGCCGAATTCCTCCGTGCGCGCCGCGCGCCACAATGTCCATAGCGTACGCAGGCGCGAGACCGGCTTTGGCAGGAACGGATCGTAGTCCGCCCTCCTCGCCCGGTTGAGCTCCCGCCGCACGCAGGCCAGCGGCAGAAAGATGCGCCGCGCGCCGGACGGGGCATCCGCGAGCAGGCCGAACGCCGTCTTGAGGTGGCCCTGTGCCTCGTCCGCGAGCTGATCGATCGCGGCGCGGATGTTCGGCGTCGGCTTGCCGGCAAACACCTCCTCCTTGCTGCTGCCGTGCTGCTGGAGCAATGGTAACGGCAGAAACAGTTGCTGCCGTGCGGCGTCGTGGCCGAGCGTTGCAATGACCTGCGCCATGCCCTGGGCAAGGCCGGCATGACGGGCGAGATGATCGATCGCCTCGGATGGCCGCGCCACGATGCGCGTGGCCTGAGAGAACAAAGCCACCGTCGTGGCATCGAGATAGCCCTCGAGCGCGGCAAGCGACGGCATCGGGTCGTTGTAGAGGTCGAACTGGTGCTCCTCGACCAGGCGCGAGAATGGCGAGACCGGCAGGCGGTGATTGCGGATCGTCCACAGCAGCTCCGCCGCGACCGGGTTGCCCTCGACGCCGCCGTGCCCGGTGCCCGCCAGCATGTCGGTCCACCATTGCAACCGCATCTCGCCGGGCAACGGCTGGCTGACCTGCTCGTGCACCCGCGAGACCTCGATGTTGAAGGCATAGATCGCGAGCAGCGCCCGGCGTTCCGGCCCCGGCAGGAACAGGGTCGAGGCGTAGCGCACGAAATCATGGGTCCGCACCAGGTCGGCGCAGAACGCTGCACCGTCGCTTGGCGCCTCCGCCGCGCTCATGGCACCGCGATCAGCGCCGCCGCGACCCGGCGCCGTTCGCCCAGCATGATGTTGTAGGTGCGGATTGCAGGGCCGGTCTGCATCGGGTCGAGCACCACGCGGACCGCACGCAGCGCCTCGCGCAGGCCCTTTGGCGGCACCCAGACCTCGGTGCCGCTGCCGACGATCAGGGTGTCGATCGCATTGGCCGCCGCGAACACCTTTTGCAGCGAATATTCGTCGATCTCCTGTGGCCGGGTGACCGGCCAGGCCCAGATCGCGTCCGGCAGGCACAAAAGCGAGCCGCGATGCGACATATCGGCGAACGCGAAGCCGCCCTTGCCGTAGGCCTCGATCGGCGCCGACCTCGGAAGATGGGGAGCGTCCGAGGGGTTGCTCATGCGGGCTACTTCTTGGCTGCCGCCGTGTCCGGCTTCTTGGCCGGTTCGTCCAGCGTCTCACCCCGCGTGGTGTGGACACCGAGATAGATCAGGATCGGTGCGGCGATGAAGATCGAGGTGTAGGTGCCGACCAGCACGACGCCGAACATCATCACCGCGGTGAAGCTGTGGATCGCCTGGCCGCCGAACAGCAGCAGTGCGAGCAGCGCCAGCGTCACGGTGACGTGGGTGATGATCGAACGCGACAGCGTCGAGTTGATCGATTCGTTGAGCAGCTGCGGCATCGGCATCTTCTTGTAGCGCCGCAGCATCTCGCGGATGCGGTCGTAGATGACGACGGTGTCGTTGAGCGAATAGCCGAGAATCGTCAGGAGCGCCGCGATACTGGTGAGGTCGAAGTCGACCTGGGTGACCGACATGAAGCCGATCGTGAGCACGATGTCGTGGACGTTGGCGATCATGGCGCCGAGCGCGAACTGCCACTCGAACCGGAACCAGAGGTAGATCAGGATGCCGATGATCGCGAGCATCAGGCCGAGCATGCCGTAGGCAAGCAGTTCGCCGGAGACGCGCGGCCCCACCACCTCGACGCGCCGGTAGTCCACGGCCTCGCCGAGCGCGCCGCGGATCTTGCCCACCGCGTCCTGCTGGGCCTTGTCGCCGCCCGGTTGTTCGGCGACGCGAATCTGCACGTCTGCCTCGCCCGAACCGCCGAGTTGCTGCAACTGCACCTCGCCGAGACCGAGGCCGTTCAGGGTCGTGCGCATCGCCGCGATGTCGGCGGTGCCGGACTTGGCCCGCACCTCCAGCAGCGTGCCGCCCTTGAAGTCGATGCCGAAGTTCAGGCCGTGGGTGAAGAACAGCGTGATGGCGAGGATCGAGAGCAGCGCCGAGATCGGGAAGCTGATGCGGCGAAAGCGCGTGAAGTCGAAATGCGTATCGTCGGGCACGATGCGCAGCGACGGCAGCAGGCCGAGCGCCGCGACCACGGTCAGCACGGCGATCAGGATGCCAAGGCCAATGAGAACGGTATGGGTCACGAGAGGCCTCTCAGATCGGCACGGTTTGCGGCCGCTTCCACCACACCCACCACGCGACGATCAGGCGCGTCATTGTGAAGGCGGTGAACACCGTGGTGATGATGCCGATGCCGAGCGTCACGGCAAAGCCGCGCACCGGCCCGGTGCCGATGTAGAACAGCACGGCAGCAGCGATGAAGGTGGTGATGTTGGAATCGAGGATGGTCGCCAGCGCCCGCTTGAAGCCGGCGTCGATCGCCGAGATCGCGTTGCGGCCGCCGCGCAGTTCCTCACGGATGCGCTCGTAGATCAGCACGTTGGAGTCGACCGCGATGCCGACCGTCAGCACGATGCCGGCGATGCCCGGCAAGGTCAGCGTGGCGTTGAGCAGCGACAGCAGACCGAAGATCATCGCGACGTTGATGGCCACGGCGATGTTGGCGAACACCCCGAACAGCCGGTAGGTGAGCAGCATGAACACGATGACCAGGATCGAGCCGACATAGGCCGCGAGCTCGCCCTTCTCGATCGAGTCCTGTCCGAGGCCCGGACCGACGGTCCGCTCCTCGATCACGGTCAACGGCGCCGGCAACGCGCCGGCACGCATCAGGATCGCCAGATCATTGGCCGATTGCACGGTGAAGCTGCCGGAAATCTGGCCCTGTCCGCCGGTGATCGGCTCGCGGATCACGGGTGCCGAGATCACCTTGTTGTCGAGCACGATCGCAAACGGCTGACCGACATTCTCGGCAGTCGCCTGGGCGAATTTGCGCGCACCCGTGGTGTTGAACTTGAAGCTGACGATCGCCTCGCCAGTGCGCTGGTCGAAGCCGGGCTGGGCGTCCGAGAGCTCGCCTCCGGAGACCAGGACCTGCTTCTTGACGACGTACGGAATCGGTGGCGGCGATGCGCTCATCAGCAGTTCGGAGTCCGGCGGCAACCGGCCCTGCTGCGCCTGATCGGGCGACACCGAAGTGTCGACCATGCGGAATTCCATCTTCGCAGTCTTGCCGAGCAGTTCTTTGAGGCGGGTCGGGTCCTGCAAGCCCGGTACCTGCACCAGGATGCGGTCGGTGCCCTGGCGCTGGATCACCGGCTCGACCGTGCCGAGCTCGTTGACCCGCTTCTCGACGATCTGGATCGATTGCTCGATGGTCTGCCGGATGCGCTCGGTGATCGCTGCCGGCGGGATCGTCAGGCGGATCAGGCCGCTGCCGGCATCGGCAACCTCGAGGCTGCGCTGACCGCTGGAGCCGAGCAATCCGCCGAGCGGCTGCGACAGCTCGCGGAGCTTCGACAACGCCGGCGCCTGCTCGCCCTCCTTGGAGATGCGCACTTCCACCGCGTCGTTGCGAACGTTGAGGCCGGTGTAGCCGATCTTGGCTTCACGAAGCACCTTCCGGGCGTCGTCGCGGATCTGGTCGAGCTTCTCCTTCTTCACGTAGTTGGAGTCGACCTCGAGCAGCAGATACGAGCCGCCCTGCAAATCGAGGCCGAGCACGAGGCGCCGCTGCGCCCAGGCCGGCCAGGTCTTGACCTGCGCCTCGGGGAAGAAATTGGGCACGGCGCACAGGCAGACCACCAGCGCTGTCAGGATGATCCCCAGCGCTCGCCACCGCGTGAAATACAACATCGAGTTGACCTGTCAGATTCCAGAAAGTCGGCGCCGCGATCAGCTCGCGGACGCCTCGTCCTTGGCATCGCCCTTCGCCGGCTCACCCTTGGTCCGCACGCCCGAGATCATCTGCCGCATCTGGCGGACGCGGACACCGTCCGAGATCTCGAACTCGATCTGGTCGTCGTCGACCACCTTGGTCACCTTGCCGACGAGGCCGCCCGAGGTCACCACGGTGTCGCCGCGGCGGATGTTCTTCACGAGGTCTGCATGGTCCCGCACCTTCTTCTGCTGCGGGCGCAGAATCAGGAAGTACATGATCACGAAGATCAGCGCGAATGGCAGCAGCGACATCAACATGCTGTTGGTGTCACCACTCGCTCCGGCCTGAGCAAACGCAGGAGTAATCAGCATTCGGACGATCCTCGGATAAGACGGGAAAAGACCGGCAGCGCCCTCGACCTTCGGGGCGGTATGGCGGTCCGGACAAATTCGCGCGGACTATAGCGGCCGCGGTCCCAATTGCAACGTTAACGGGCCTTCATTTAGGGCGCTTGCGGGACCTGCGCCAGCCCGATATGGCTGCGCCGTCAGGAACTGGACAAATGCCGAAAAAAGCCAAGAAATCCACCAGTAAAACAACCCGCAAAACACCCCCCAAAACCGCCGCCAGAGGCGCTGCAAACGCCGCGACAAAACGCCCGGAAATGGCGCTCGATGGCGCCACTGCCGAGCGGATCGCGAACGCCCTGGAGAGCATCGCAAGCCGCCTCGCGGCCGCCTCCCCGGCCGCCGCCGATCCAGCCGAGTCGCTCGGCGCCGCGGACGCCTTCGTCTGGCACCCGGACGGCCGCCTGGCCCCGGTGCCGCGCGTCAGCCGTGTCGAAATCGGCCTGCTCAAGGGCGTCGACCGGATGCGCGACATCCTGATGGAGAACACCGAGCGGTTCACCAACGGGCTGCCCGCCAACAATGCCCTGCTGTGGGGCGCCCGCGGCATGGGCAAGTCGTCGCTGGTGAAGGCGGCGCATGCCACCATCAATGCCGACCGCAAGCCGGCCGACCGGCTGAAGCTGATCGAGATCCACCGCGAGGACATCGAGAGCCTGCCCGGGCTGATGGAGCTTCTGCGCAGCTCGCCGTTCCGCTGCATCGTGTTCTGCGACGACCTCTCCTTCGACGGCAACGACGCCTCCTACAAATCGCTGAAGGCTGTGCTGGATGGCGGTATCGAAGGCCGTCCCGACAACGTCATCCTCTATGCGACCTCGAACCGCCGGCATCTCCTGGCGCGCGAGATGATCGAGAACGAACGCTCGACCGCGATCAATCCGGGCGAGGCAGTCGAGGAGAAAGTTTCGCTGTCGGATCGCTTCGGCCTCTGGCTCGGCTTCCACCGTTGCAGCCAGGACGAGTACCTCGCGATGGTGAAGGGCTATTGCGACCATTTCGGCATCAAGATCGCCGACGACGAACTCGAGCGCGAGGCGCTCGAATGGTCGACCACCCGCGGCTCGCGCTCCGGCCGCGTCGCCTGGCAATACACCCAGGAGCTGGCGGGCCGGCTCGGCGTGCGGCTGAGCGGGAAGTAATCGCCGTCGCAATCGTCAAAACAAAACGGGGGAAGCTTGCGCTTCCCCCGTTGTCTTTGTTGTGAGACTTGGAAGTCCGAGCGCGTAACTTACGCGCCGTTGAGGAACTGGAGCGGATCGACCGGAGACGATCCTTTGCGAATTTCGAAGTGAAGCTGCGGCGAGCTCGCCTCGCCGGTCTGGCCGGACTTGGCGATCACCTGGCCGCGCTTGATGGTATCGCCGCGCTTCACCAGGATTTCGCTCGCGTGGGCGTAGGCGGTGACATAGCCGTTGGAATGGCGAACCAGCACGAGGTTGCCGTAGCCCTTCAGCTCGTTGCCCGAATAGGCCACCACGCCGTCCTCGGCCGCCTTCACCGGCGTGCCTTCGGGCACCGCGACGTTGATGCCGTCATTGACCTTGCCGTTGGTCTTCGAGCCGTAAGCCGTGATGACCTTGCCACGCACTGGCCAGCGGAAGGTCGGCAGCGCACTGGTGGTCTCGGCCGGCTTGGCCGCCGGCGTCTCCGCGACGGCTGGCTGTTCGACAGTCGCGGTCGGCTGGACCAGCCGGGCGCTCTGCTGCGGCAGCGCGCTGGCGACGACCTTCGGAGCTGCGACAGCGGGTGCGGTGGCGACTGCGACCGGCGCAGCGGCAACCGGTTGCGCAACCGGCGCAGGTGCTGCCATCGCAGTCTTGGCACCGGGCACGACGAGCTTCATGCCGAGGCTGAGCCGCGCCGACTGATCGAGATTGTTGGCGCGGGCAAGCTCGGCCACCGGGATGTGGTGCTGGCGCGCGATGCTGTGCAGCGTGTCGCCGCGATTGACATAGTGGACGCCGGGCGCAGCCGCCACAGCGACGGGCCGCGCGGCCGGTGCGGCCATCGCGGGTGCAGCGGCGGTTGCGGTCGGACGCGGAATGATCAGTTGCTGACCGGGCGACAGCGCGCGCGGTCCCTTGTAGCCATTGGCGCGCAGGATCTCGGCGCTCGAGACGTTGTAGCGTCGCGCCAGCACTTCCAGCGTATCGCTGGTGCCGACGATGATGGTGGTGCCGTTATGCCCGGCGTGCGCCGCCGCGACCGAATGCGGCACGGTGCCGGTCGCCTCCATCTGCGCGCGCGCCGGCGGCGGTGGCGCGTAGGACGACATCCCTCGCCCGCCTCCGGAGACGCCGGCATTGGCGACCGGGTAGGATTGCGGCGCCGCGACCGGCGGCGGCAACGGCTGGGACTGATACTGCGAGTACTGCGGTTGCGTTCGCGGCCGTGCGTATTGCGGCAACTCGCGCGGCGGCGCCTGCACGGAGCTGGTCGGCTGCGGATCGAACGCGAACGGATTTTGTGAATATGAGCTCTGCTGGAAGCGCGACGACATGTCGGCGCTGCAACCGGCGAAAGCCATGGACATCAGCGTCAGCACCGCAACCTGCGGAACGCGACGCGAGCGAAGCAACTCAACAACCCCAGACATGGTTACTCACTCGTACGCAACAAAAGACTGTTTTGAGTAAACACGTAGCGAGTAAATAACCGCTTAACCCTGCGAATAAGGCGTTGGTGCCAAGCAGCAAATCGCCAAATTTACAATTCGCGCGCGATTCCGGGCAGCGCCGGCACAAAGCGCACGTCGACCAATTCCTTGCGGTCGAAGCCGCTCTCCGTCCGCATCATGCGGACCAGCGTCTGGGTGCCCTGATGCGGTCCAACCGGGGCAATCAGGATGCCGCCGGGTTCGAGCCGATCGAGCAGTTTCTCCGGCACCTGCTCCATCGCCGCGGTGACGATGATGCGGTCGAAATCGCCGGCGCCGCGGGGGACGTCGAAGCCGTCCCCGAGCAACACCTCGATGTTGTAATAGCCGAGCTTTTCGAGACGCTTGCGGGCGCCCTCGGCCAATGTGCGGTAGCGCTCGATGGTCAGCACCTGCTTGCACAGCCGGGACAGGATGGCGGCCTGATAGCCTGAGCCGGTGCCGATCTCGAGCACGCGATGGTCTTTCGCGAGCCGCAACTGCTCGGTCATGTAGGCCACCACGAAGGGCTGGCTGATGGTCTGCCCGCAGGCGATCGCAAGCGCACTGTCGCGATAGGCCTCGTTGCGATCGCGCGGCTCGACGAAGACCTCGCGCGGCACCTCTTCCATGGTGCGCAGCACCGCCTGATCGCTGACCCCTCGCCGCCGCAGGGTGAGCTGAAACATCATCTTTTCGGTCGAATCAGGGGTTACGGCCATGTTCATCAGCGTCTCTGGGCACCGGCGCGCGGATCTTGCTGAGCTTGATGCCATTGAATCCAAAATACCGCGTTAAGGAAAAATTTCCCGTCATTTTTGTTCCCGATCAGGAACCTGGCGGCCTGGTTCGCGTTCGGCGCCAGCGGCGGCTCTTCAGATAGTCACCAATGACGCGTGGTTGAGGCCGACCCAGGGCTCCGGCTGAGTTGAGCAGTTCGCCGGATCCTGGACGAATCTCGCGCAGCGAGTCAGTCAGGGCGATGCGGCGAAGTGCCTTTGCGCGCTGGAAATGGACCAATCCCCAAACGTTTGCATTGCGCCTGGTAATGTTATTTGCGAGCCTATTTCAGGGACGGGCAAGGATTCCATCATGACAGCGATACGGCCGGCGGGCTGTTCAGTTTTCCTCGTGGAGGACGAGGTCATGATCCGGATGATGGTTGCCGATATGCTGGAGGAACTCGGCCATAGCGTCGCCGCCGAGGCCGGCGAGATCGGCGAGGCAGTCAAGCTCGCGCAATCGACCGAGTTCGACCTCGCGATCCTCGACGTCAACGTCAATGGCAAGGTGATCACCCCGGTCGCCGAGCTGATCAACGCCCGCAACCGCCCCTTCATTTTCGCGACCGGCTATGGCTCGTCCGGCCTGCCGCCGGAGTATCGCGACCGCCCGGCGCTGCAAAAGCCCTTCCAGCTGGAAACGCTGGCCCAGGCGATCTCAAGCGCGATGAAGAGCGCGCCGGTCTGACGATCGGTCCCGTAGCCCGGATCAGCGCAGCGACATCCGGGGCACCTCAAACGATGGTCCCGGATGTCGCTGCGCTCATCCGGGCTACAACGATCATTTCAACGTGTCGACCAGCGTTTCCGAAAACGCCTCATCGGTGCGATCGAGCCTGAGCGGCGTCACCGAGACGTAGCGCGCGGCGAGTGCTGCGAGGTCGGTGCCTTCGGCCGGCGTATCCATCATCGCCGCACGCTCGAAGCCGATCCAGAAGTACGGATTGCCGCGTCCGTCGTGACGGCGGTCGATCTTCAGAAAGCCCTGATTGCGCTTGCCCTGCCGGGTGATCCGGATGCCCTTGACGTCGTCGGGCATGCAGGACGGGAAGTTGACGTTGATGACGGTGTTCCGGGGCACGCCCGCGGCCATCACCTTGCGGATGATGTCGGGTCCGAATTTCAGCGCGGTGTCCCACAGCGGCGCGTTGCGCGTCTCGATCGAGAATTCCTGCGACAGCGCAAATGACGGGAAACCGAGAATGGTGCCCTCCAGCGCGCCGGCGATGGTGCCGGAATAGACCACGTCCTCGGCGACGTTGCGGCCCTTGTTGACGCCGCTCAGCACGAGATCGGGCAGCTTGTCGCCGAGGACGTGGCGCGCGCCCATGATGACGCAATCGGTCGGCGTGCCGCGCACCGCGAAGTGACGCGGGCCGACTTCGCGCAGGCGCAGCGGATCGTTGAGCGACAGCGAATGCGAGACGCCGGACTGATCGAGCTCGGGCGCGACGATCCAGACGTCGTCGGACAACGCGCGCGCGATCTCCTCGATGACCTTGAGGCCCGGAGCGTTGATGCCGTCATCGTTGGTGCAGAGAATTCGCATCCGTCAAAGTGCCTTTTTTCCGATTGGGCTCGATCTTCTTGGCTGACGAGCCGTCTTAACCGGCTAGGGCCGCGGAGGCAAACCTGACGAGGGCCCATGCCAGCGTGCCGACCTCACCCGCCAAGGGCTGACAAACCGGGCGCTGCCGGCGATCTTGCGCTCGAACACCGGCCAGGCAGCCGTGGCGCGCGCTACCGGATTGCTCGGCGACGGCGGCGGCCCAGGCTGTGGAGGTTCAATCGCCTGAGCATCGGACCCGGGCGGCTCTGGGACGGCCGTAGCAGGCGCCTCGGCGGATTTTGCCGTGGTAGCCGATTTTACCTTCAACCTGGCCAGCAGTTCTTCGATCGTGGGCACCAACGGCGGTTCGATCGAAGCGCGTGACGCTGCTGGCGCAGCCACCGCAGGCGGCTCGGCCGGCGCGGGATCAGCCAGCGCGACATGCGCGAACTTGGCTCGCGCGACCTCCAGCGCCTTGTCGAAATCCGGCCTGTCGATCCAGGCCTTCGATTGCATCGCCTCGATCACGCCCGCCTCGCCCAGGCGCGCGGCCTCGATGTCGTAATAGCCTCGCTGCTTCTGGTTGATCAGTTGCAGACCGTGGCCGGTGACCGCCCATTGTCGACCAAGCCAGTGGATGTCACGGTGGAGCGGCATCACACTGGCCTCGGCGTTACATGCCGTGCTCGATGACCTTGAGCCCGCCCATATAGGGCTGCAACACATCCGGCACCGCGATCGAGCCGTCCTGCTGCTGATAGGTCTCCATCACGGCGATCAGCGCGCGCCCGACCGCCGTGCCCGAACCGTTCAGCGTGTGCACGAAGCGCGGCTTGCCGTCGGGACCACGATAACGTGCGTCCATGCGGCGGGCCTGGAAATCGCCGCACACCGAGCAGCTCGAAATCTCGCGATAGGCGCCGCCGTCGCCCTGCCCCGGCATCCAGACCTCGATGTCGTAGGTCTTCTGCGCGGAGAAGCCCATGTCGCCGGCGCACAGCGTCATCACCCGGTAGTGCAGGTCGAGCCGGCGCAGCACTTCCTCGGCGCAGGCCAGCATGCGCTCGTGCTCGTCCTTGCTGGTTTCCGGCGTCGTGATCGAGACCAGCTCGACCTTGGTGAACTGGTGCTGCCGGATCATGCCGCGGGTGTCGCGGCCGGCAGCGCCCGCCTCGGCGCGGAAGCACGGTGTCAGCGCGGTGAGCCGCATCGGCAGCTCTTTCTCGTCCACGATCGACTCGCGAACGAGGTTGGTCAGCGAGACCTCCGCAGTCGGGATCAGCCCGAGGCGCGCGCTGCGCAGATCGGCATCGGGTTTTGCAAGCAGCTCACCGCTGATCGCCCAGAACTGGTCGTCCTCGAATTTCGGCAACTGGCCGGTACCGAACATCACGGCATCGCGCACCAGCAATGGCGGATTGATCTCGGCATAGCCGTGCTCACCCGCGTGAAGATCGAGCATGAATTGCCCGATCGCGCGCTCGAGCCGCGCCAAGCCCTTCTTCAGCACAACGAAGCGCGCGCCGGACAATTTCGCCGCCGCCTCGAAATCCATAAAGCCGAGCGCGGTGCCGAGATCATCGTGCAGCTTCGGCGCAAAGCCGTAGTCACGCGCCCTGCCGAACACGTGATGCTGGACGTTGCCGTGCTCGTCGGTGCCGTCTGGCACCTCGTCGAGCGGCAGATTGGGAATTGACGACAGCTCTCTCGTCAGCTCCTCGTCGGCCGTCTTCGCCGCGGTCTCGAGCTCCGGCATCGTCGTCTTGAGCTCGGCGACCTCGGCCATCAGCTTGGCGGCGCGCGCCTCGTCCTTGGCCTTCTTGGCGTCGCCGATCTCTTTCGAGGCCGCATTGCGCCGCGCCTGGGCCTGCTCGGAGGCCAGGATCGCGGCACGCCGCCTCTCGTCGATCGCCAGCAGCGACGGCGACAGCGGCCCAAGTCCGCGGCGCTTCAGGCCGGCGTCGAAGGCTGTCGGGTTGTCGCGGATCGCTTTGATATCGTGCATGGCGGGAAGTCCTAATATGCGTTGATTGACAACGGTTGTGTTGACAATCAACGTTCCACTACCACGACCGTCATCACCCGCGAAAGCGGGTGATCCAGTATTCCAGAGGCGTCGGTGTCTGACCGAAAGGCCGCGGCGTACTGGATACCCCGCTTTCGCGGGGTATGACACTGAATGTGGGGCGAAAGGGCCTACTCGGCCGGATTGGTCGCCGAGCCGGACGAGGCATTCGAAGCCGCGGCCTTCTTCTCCACGATCCGGACCGCGATGATGGCACCCTCATAGAGCGCGAGCAGCGGGATCGCGAGCGAGGCCTGGCTCAGCACGTCGGGCGGCGTCAGCACGGCGGCGATGATGAAGGCGACCACGATGAAGTAGCGCCGCTTCTCCTTCAGCATCTTCGAGGTGACGATGCCGACCCGCCCGAGCAGCGTCAGGATCACCGGCAACTGGAATGCGATGCCGAACGCGAAGATCAGCGACATCATCAGCGACAGATACTCGCCGACCTTGGGCAGCAACTGGATCTGCGCGGTCTCGGCGCCGGCCGCCTGCTGCATGCCGAGCGAGAAGCGGGTCAGCATCGGGAAGACCACGAAATAGACCAGCGCCGCGCCCATCACGAAGAACACCGGCGTCGCGATCAGGTATGGCAGGAAGGCGTTGCGCTCGTGCCTGTAGAGCCCGGGCGCCACGAATTTATAGATCTGCGTCGCGACGATCGGGAACGAAATGAAGCCGGCGCCGAACAGCGCGAGCTTGAGCTGCGTCAGGAAATATTCGAGCAGCGCCGTGTAGATGAATTTGGAGTTTTCCGGCCCCGCCACCCAGATGAAGGGCCACACCAGGACATTGAAGATCTGCTTGGCGAAGAAGAAGCAGATGATGAAGGCCACGCCGAAGCCGAGCAGCGCCTTGATCAGGCGCGAGCGCAGCTCGATCAAATGATCCATCAAGGGGGCCTTGGAGGCCTCGATATCTTCGGCGCTCATGACGCCCTCGCGTCCTTCAGCACGTCGGGCTCCGCAGACGACGCCTGCTGCGCCGGTGCGGGCTCGGACTTCACTTCACTGGTGACAGCAAGCGGCTCGCTGGTGGCGGCGTGCGTCTCGGCCTCGACGAAGGTTTCCGGCGTCGGCGCGACCGGCGTCGTGGGCGTGACCGGTGCATCGCCAGTCGATGTCACCGGCGCGTCGATCGCGGAGGCGACCTGCGCATCGACCGGCTTGTCGATCTGCAAGGCGTCGCTGACGTCCTTCTGCAACGAGGTCATGATGTTGCCGCCGCTGGTGATGCCGGTGGCGGCTTCCCTGACCTCGTCAAAGCTCTTCTTGAGGTCGGCCATCTCGGCCTCGCGCATGGCCTCCTGGAACTGACCCTGGAATTCGGCGGCCATCTTGCGGGCCTTGCCCATCCATTGCCCGACCATGCGCAGCACGCCCGGCAGTTCTTTCGGGCCGATGGCGATCAGCGCGACGACCGCGATGACCACCAGTTCACTCCACCCGATATCGAACATGAATTGTTCCGCCTCAGCGCGCCACGATCGGCCCCATGGTCTGATAGGACTCGCCGTCCTAACAGGATCTGGGGCCGCCGGCGCCTTTTCTCAACCGGCGTCCATAGCGCGTCTGTGCGACGGCGTCACCGTTTCGCGCAAAGAAAAACGTCGAAATATTCGTCAGTACGAGCGCGTTAGACAGCCTTGCTGCCAACGTCCTGGCGCGCTGCCGACGGCGCTGCGTTGTGATCGATCGCCTTGGTGGGCTCGGTCTTGTCTGCGACCTTGTCGTCGTCCTGCATGCCCTTCTTGAAGGCCTTGATGCCCTGGGCGACGTCACCCATCAGGTCCGAAATCTTGCCGCGTCCGAACAGCAGCAGGACCACTGCGATCACGACGATCCAGTGCCAAATGCTCAGCGAACCCATCCTGCAAACCCTCCAGAAATGGCCGGGCGAACCGGCCTGGACTTTGCCGGAAGGTAGGCCCGCGGGGTGTCAAAAACAAGGACTTCGGCCGCGGCAAATCGCTGTCGCGGCTACGTAATATTGCTAGGCTTAACCGGGAATATTCGGGCTATTCGCCCTTCTCCTCGGCGCCGTCCTCATCGTCGGCGTGGCCGGCGCGCTGGTCCGGTTCGTCGGCGTCGGGCTCAGCCGCGTCGACCTCCGAAGCCATCTCCGCTTCGACTTCGGTCTCGGCAGCCGTTTCGGCCTCGGCCGTCACTTCAACCTCGCCAGGAGCCTCGGGCTCGGCCTTCGGTTCCTCGGCGTCCGGCTCGACGGCCGGCGCCAGCAGCAGTTCCAGCGTATCGCCGGGCTCGAGCGGCTCCTCGTCCTCGCGCAGCGTCGCGTCGTCCGATGGCGACGGCACGGAGAAGCCGGTCGGCAGCCGCGAGTCGAGCAAGCCAGTACCCTTGAGTTCCTCAAGCCCCGGCAGGTCGCCCAGCGCCTCAAGGCTGAACTGCGACAGGAATCCGTCGGTGGTGCCGAAGGTCAGCGGACGGCCCGGTGTCTTGCGACGGCCGCGCGGCCGGATCCATCCGGTCTCCAGCAGCACATCGATCGTTCCCTTCGACGTCACCACGCCGCGAATCTCCTCGATCTCGGCGCGGGTCACCGGCTGGTGATAGGCGATGATCGCAAGCACCTCGATCGCCGCACGCGACAGCTTGCGGGTCTCGGTGCTCTCGCGCGTCATCAGCCACGACAGGTCGCCGGCGGTGCGGAACGTCCACTTGTTCGCGACCTTCACCAGGTTGACGCCGCGCGGCGCATATTCCGCCTGCAACTGCGCGAGCGCTAGCTTGATATCGACGCCGTCGGGCATCCGCTTTGCCAGCGTTGCCTGATCGACCGGCTCGGCCGATGCAAACAACAGGGCTTCCAGGAGCCGCAATTCCTCAGGACGCGCCACCGGATCCATAGGAGAAACCTCCTCCTCGGGCTCTTCTCTGCGCACTTCCGCCAAGCTTGCCATGGGCTTGCTCTCCTTCTTCCGCTTACTCAACCGACAGGTCCGGCGCCGCCATGGCGGCTTGCGCTGGACGCTTTCGGAAATAGATCGGCGCGAACGCCTGCTTCTGGTTGATCTCCATCTCACCCTCGCGGACCAGCTCAAGGGCCGCAGCGAAGCTCGATGCGAACACCGTCGCCTTCTGCTTGGGATCAGCGACATAGTTCATCAGGTACTCGTCGAGGCAGCTCCAGTCCTCGGCGAGGCCGACCAGCCGCTCCAGCGAAGCGCGTGCTTCCGCCAGCGACCACACCGTCCGCTTGGCAAGATGGACCGTCGTCAGCACGCGTGACGCACGCTGCGTCGCATAGGCCGACAGCAGGTCGTACAAAGTCGCGGTGAACTTCGGATGCTTGATCTCGGCGATCGTTTCCGGATTGCCGCGTGGAAAGATATCGCGCTGGAACTGCGGCCGGTTCATCAGCCGGTTCGCCGCCTCGCGGATCGCCTCCAGACGACGCAGCTGGTTGGCAAGCGCGGTCGCCATTTCCTCGGCGCTCGGTCCTTCCGCGGTCGGCGGTTCCGGCAGCAGCAGCCGCGACTTCAGGAAGGCGAGCCAGGCCGCCATCACCAGATAGTCGGCCGCAAGCTCCAGGCGAATCTTGCGCGCCGCCTCGATGAACGAAAGATACTGATCGGCGAGCGCGAGGATCGAGATCTTCGACAGGTCGACCTTCTGCTGCCGCGCCAGCGTGAGCAACAGGTCGAGCGGGCCTTCATAGCCCTCGACGTCGACCACCAGCGCCGGTTCGCCATCAGCGAGGTCGGCCGGCCGCCCGGTATCAAACGATAGAATTTCAGCGGTCATGCCGTCCCTACCCGATCCAACAACGCATCCAGTTCAGCTCGCGCCGCCTGCCGGTCGATCGGCTCAGGCTGCCTCCGCGCGGCGAGCGCGGCCCTGGCGCGCTCAAGCGCCTTGCCGGTCAGTTCCGGCGTCTCCCGCGCGACCTCGCGCATCTCGTCGAGATTGCCGTTGCAGTGCAGAATCACGTCGCAACCGGCGGTGACGATGGCGCGGGTCCGTTCGGCGATCGATCCGGCCAGCGCATTCATCGACACGTCATCACTCATCAACAAACCTTGGAACCCGATCAGGCCGCGAATCACCTGTTCGATGATTGTCGCAGAAGTCGTCGCCGGATGGGCGGGGTCCAGCGCGCTAAACACAACATGTGCAGTCATCGCCATCGGCAGGTCCGCCAGCGGCCGGAACGCGGCGAAATCGGTCCGTTCCAGCTCGTCCCTGGTGGTATCGACCGTCGGAAGCCGGAAATGGCTGTCCGCGGTGGCCCGACCGTGGCCGGGGATATGCTTGAGGATCGGCAGCACGCCGCCCTGTTCGAGCCCGTCGGTGACCGCGCGGGCGATCGCTGCGACCTTGTCCGGCTCGGTCCCATAGGCCCGGTTGCCGATCACGGCGTCTGCGCCCGCCACAGGAACGTCAGCCAACGGCAGGCAGTCGACCGTGATCCCGAGATCAATCAGATCGGCCGCGATCAGGCGCGAGCTGAGCCGGGCGGCGGCAAGGCCGAGCTTCGGGTCGATGTCGTAGAGTGCGCCAAAACTCGCGCCCGGCGGATAGACCGGCCAATGCGGCGGGCCGAGCCGTTGTACCCGGCCGCCCTCCTGGTCGATCAGGACCGGGGCGTCGGCGGCGCCGACTGCCGACCTGAGTTCCCCAACGAGAGCTGCCACTTGGACAGGATTCTCGATATTGCGCTTGAACAGGATGAAGCCCCATGGCCGCTCGGCGCGAATGAATTCGCGTTCGGCGTCATTGAGGGTCAGCCCGGATATGCCCGTGATGAATGCGCGGTTCGTCATTCGGCCGATTAGGCCGTATGCGGCTCACGGGTCAAGGAAACGGCCGTTAATTTCTTTGGATGAGGCATTGCGGCCCACCGGCCGACATCAGGCTCTTGCAAAGCTGGCTCGCCTCGTCCGATGACGCGAACGGGCCGGCAAAGGCGCGGTAATAGACGCCCTTCTCGCCGAGATCGACGCGTTTCACCACCAAAGGCTGCGAGCCAAGCACGTTGCGATACTTGCCCTGCAACGTCCGGTAGGACGCCTGAGCGTCGGCCTCGTTCTTCTGCGACGACACCTGGACCAGGTATCCACCGCCGCCAACCGAGGCGGTCGTGGTGGATGCCATCCGGGTCGGCGGCGCGGCCGGAGCTGCATCGGCCTGACCAGGGGCAAGCGACAGCGGCGCGTTGACGCTGGCGTTTGCCGCGGACGGATTGCCGCGTGACACCGGCGGCCTTGCGGCGGCCATCGACCGCGTCGGCGCGGCCTGGGCCGCGTCAGGCGTGTCGCCCTTAACCGCGAGGGTGCGGATCTTGCGCGGCTCGCTCTGCGGCAGCGTGCCGTTGGCGGTGATCGGCGCCGGCGCGGGCTGCGCGGTCTGCACGCTGGCCGCCGAGGGCGGATTGGCATTGGCATTCAGCGGCGGAAACACGACGCGCGGTCCGGCCGCCTTGGAGTTGACGTCGACCGGAGTTTCCTCGCGCGACACGATCTTCTCGGTGCCGTCACCCGCCGCCATGCGGTCGGGCGTCTTGGCCGGCGTATCGGCCTGCGCCGGGATCACCTTGGTCGGCGTGTTGTCGGCCTTGATGATCGGCGGCTCGCCGGTGCGGGGCGAGCCGACATAGTTGCGATAGGCGAGCGCGCCGCCGGTGCCAACCACCGCAAGCGCGACCACCGCAGCAACCGTCATCAGGCCGCTGCTGCGTCGCTTCGGTTCGGGTTCGTCCTCATAGGCCTCGTAGGCATAGGGATCGTCCGGATAGGCCGGATCGCGCTGGAGGTCCTGTTCGCCGGCTTCCAGCTGACCATAGAGCGCGTCGTCATAGCGCGACGGATCGTGGCCCTGCGCACCGTCCTGGTAATGCACCGCCTCGTCATATGCTTCAGCCTGCCGCGCGGGCTCGACCGCGCGATAGGGCGCGACCGGTGCCGGCGCGGACTGCGGCTGCTGGGCCGCATAACGGTGCAGCGGATGCACCGGGCTCGGCTGCTGGTAGTCCTGCTCGGGCTCTTCGTAATCGACATGCTGCTGCGCAGGCGGCTGCACCGGCGGCGGAACGACGGCGTCCTGCCGCGCGCGCTTCATCCAGGGCGGCGGGCCGGCGGGCGGCGCATCCTCTTCGTCTGCCTGCGGCTGATATTGTTGCGGCCGCACATTGGCGCGCGATTGCAGCGGATGCGGCGGCGGCTTGTTGGCGCTGCCGAACGGATCCGTCTGGCCGATCAGGCGGGCCAGYTCGGCAAGCGGATCGCTCTCGGCCTTGGGTGCCGTGTCGGCGGGAAARTKTCGGTCCTGATATCGATCAGCCATTGTGATGATGCATCCCCTTMGGGACAGCGCCAAGATCGCCGGCACAGCCGGTCCGAACGAGTTGGCCCCTGCCAGATGCCCTCACAAATCCCCACTCGTGAGGGCCWAATGCCCCTGCCTACCGCATCTCGGTCGGAGCGTGGACGCCTAGWACAGCTAAGCCCGATGCCAGAACCGAGACGACGCCCTGAACCATTGCCAGTCGCGCCCTCGTGATCTCTGCATCATTATTGATAATGAAGCGTAAATAGGGCAAATCCCGCCCCCTCGTCCAAAGCGCGTGAAATTCACTGGCCAAATCATATAGATAAAAAGCGATTCGGTGCGGCTCATGTGCCRCCGCSGCAGCCTCGATCATCCGCGGATAAAGCGCAAGCCGCTTCAGCARATCGAGCTCGGCCGGATCGGTCARCCGYTCGACCGCMGCRCTMCGSAGATAGGCCAGCCGGGCSTCSTCGGTYTCGGGCAGGTCCGGAACCGCYTCCTCCCGCGCGTTGCGGAAGATCGARTGGCCGCGGGCGTGGCCGTACTGGACGTAGAASACGGCGTTGTCCTTSGACTGCTCGATCACCTTGGCGAGGTCGAAATCGAGCACCGCATCGTTCTTGCGGAACAGCATCATGAACCGSACGGCRTCGGAGCCGACCTCGTCGACGACYTCRCGCAGSGTGACGAAWTCGCCTGACCGTTTCGACATCTTCACCGGCTCGCCGTCGCGCARCAGCTTCACRAGCTGCACGATCTTGACGTCGAGCACGGCCTTGCCCGCRSTCACGGCCTTCACGGCYGCCTGCATSCGCTTGATGTAGCCGCCRTGATCGGCGCCRAACACGTCGATCAGGTTGGTGAAGCCMCGCTCGAACTTGTTGCGATGGTTGGCGATGTCGGAYGCGAAATAGGTGTACGARCCGTCCGACTTGATCAGCGGCCGATCRACGTCGTCGCCATAGGCGGTGGCRCGGAACAGCGACTGCTCGCGRTCCTCGTARTCCTCGACCGGCTTGCCCTTCGGCGGCGGYARGCGSCCCTCATAGATGTCGCCCTTGGCGCGCAGGAARTCGATGGTCTCGGCGACCTTGTTGTTGCCCGAGGTGATCAGCGAGCGCTCGGAGAAGAACACGTCGTGATGGATGTTGAGCGCGGCGAGATCGCYCTTGATCATCTCCATCATCATGGCGATCGCCTTGTCGCGCACGATCGGCAGCCACTCGGCTTCCTTCATGTCGAGCAGCTTCTCGCCATRCTCCYYGRCGAGCGCTTSKCCKACCGGCACGAGGTARTCGCCGGGRTARAGCCCTTCCGGGATCGCGCCGATGTCCTGCCCCARCGCCTCGCGGTAGCGCAGRAACGCCGAGCGYGCCAGCACGTCGACCTGSGCRCCGGCGTCGTTGATGTAGTATTCGCGGCAGACGTCGWAGCCCGCGAATTGCAGCAGGCTGCAYAGCGCGTCGCCGAACACGGCGCCRCGGCAATGGCCGACATGCATCGGCCCGGTCGGRTTGGCCGAGACGTAYTCGACATTGACCTTCTCGGCCTTGCCGATGTCRCTGCGTCCGTAAGCGGAGCCGGCGGCCAGCACGGCRCGCARCGCRTCCGCCCAGACCTGCGGCTTCAAGGTCAAATTGATGAAGCCGGGCCCGGCRACGTCGACCGAGGCSACCAGCGCATCGGCGCGCAGYCGCTCGGCGATCTTGTCGGCGAGYTCGCGCGGCTTGGCCTTGGCRTCCTTGGCGAGCACCATCGCGGCATTGGTCGCCATGTCGCCATGGCTGGCGTCGCGCGGCGGCTCSACCACGACGCGYGTSAGATCGATGCCSGCRGGCCAGTTGTCCTCGGCGGCRACCGCGGCACAGATCGCGTGCACGCGCGYCAGCATRTCGGCAAARAGGTGYGGTGAAGCAGTGGTGTCGGCCATGGCAGGGCGCTAACGCAAATCCGGGGTCGAGTCAAAAAGCCTTTGGTGTTCGATCAGGGCGAAACGGTCGGTCATCCCGGCAATGAAATTGCCGATCCGCCTGTTCCGCGCGCTGGCGRTCTCCTCCGCGCTCCCCTCGACCCATTCCGCCGGCARATCTTCYGGCGAYTGMCGGTAGCGCTCGAASAGATTGCGYACCACCTGCTCCGCCTCCCGCATCACCAGCATSACCCGCTGGTGGCGATACATCCGCCGRTACAGGAASGCCTTGATCGCCGCCTCCTGCCCGGCCACGTCGGACGGGAACGCRATCAGCGGRGYATTGTGGTTGCGSACGTCGTGGGCSGAYTGCGGCTGKGCSGCCGCAAGCCGCYGGCTCGCYTCCGTGAACACGCCRTTGATGAAATRCGAGATCARCTSACGSACCAGYTCGGCGCCGCGCCGGACCTCGTCGAGATCGGGATAGTGCCGGTCGATCGCGGCGATGATCTCAGCGGTCARCGGCATCTCCTTGAGGTCGTCGACCGCGAACAGGCCGGCGCGCAGGCCGTCGTCKATATCGTGCGCRTCATAGGCGATGTCGTCGGCGAAGGCCGCGATCTGYGCCTCGAGCGAGGCATAGCTCCAGAGCTCGAGRTCGTAGGTCTTGTTGTARTCGGCGATCCCGACCGGAATGCCGSYYTCMMGGTAGCGSCCGGCCGGYGCGCCGTTGCGCKCGGTCAGCGGMCCRTTGTGCTTGACGATSCCCTCSAGCGATTCCCAGGTCAGGTTGAGCCCGCCGAACTCSGGRTAGCGRTGCTCCAGCGAGGTSACGACCCGCAGCGTCTGCGCATTGTGGTCGAAGCCGCCATCWTCCTTSAGGCAKKCGTCGAGCGCCCGCTCCCCGGCATGCCCGAACGGCGGRTGGCCGAGATCGTGCGCGAGSGCCAGCGTCTCGGTCAGRTCYTCGTCGACSCCGAGCTGGCGSGCCAGCGCGCGGGCGATCTGCGCSACCTCCAGCGAATGSGTCAGCCGGGTRCGGTAATGRTCRCCCTCGTGGAAGACGAACACCTGGGTCTTGTGCTTGAGGCGGCGGAACGCGGTCGAGTGGATCACCCGGTCGCAGTCGCGCCGGAACGGGCTGCGGGTCCGGCTCGGCGGCTCCGTGACCAGCCGGCCMCGGCTGYGGTCGGGRTCGCAGGCATAAGGCGCGCGGGGGGCAGCCATTCCGACCGACACRGTATTTTAGTCCTTATCCATTTGATTCCATGGTCCGACGCACTTAACTATGTCYGAGGCGGCGGACCAAATGAATTGGGTATGACGCCGGGCATGATCCGATCAGATCRCGCTCAAAYAGGGTTTCGGAGACCGAMCATGACTGCTGCCATCACYGTCAGCGAACGGGCCGCCCGSCGYATCGGGCAGATCCTCAGCAAGGAAGGCGACGGCGCCAAGCTGCGCATTTCSGTCGAGGGCGGCGGCTGCTCCGGTTTCCAGTACAAGTTCGACGTCGAACGCACCCAGGCCGATGACGATCTGGTGATCGAGCGCGACAGCGCCGTGGTGCTGATCGATCCCGCCTCGGTCCCGTTCCTCGCGGGCTCGGAAGTCGACTTCGTCGACGACCTGATCGGCGCCGCCTTCAAGATCACGAACCCCGTGGCGACGGCTTCCTGCGGCTGCGGCACCAGCTTTTCGATCTAGCCGCCTCCACCTACTCCGCCGCGACCACCTGCGGGCGATCGACGTCACCGGTGGCGTCTGCCTGCGGGTCGAGCTTGCGCCGCAACTTGCGGTCGATGCGGTCCAGATAGATATAGATCACCGGCGTGATGAACAGCGTCAACAGTTGCGACACGCAGAGGCCGCCGACCACGGCGACGCCGAGCGGCTGACGCAGCTCGGCGCCGGCGCCCGCGCCGAGCGCGATCGGCAGCGTGCCGAAGATCGCCGCGAACGTCGTCATCATGATCGGGCGGAAACGCAGCAACGCCGCCTCGCGGATCGCGTGCTCGGCACTCAAGCCGACGCGGCGGCGCTCCAGCGCGAAGTCGACCATCATGATCGCGTTCTTCTTGACGATGCCGACCAGCATCACGATGCCGATCATCGCAATCACCGACAGCTCCATGCCGAACAGCATCAGCGTCAGGATCGCGCCGATGCCGGCCGACGGCAGGCCCGAGATGATGGTGATCGGATGGATGAAGCTCTCGTAGAGGATGCCGAGGATCACGAAGGCCGCGAACACCGCGGCGAGGATCAGGACGCCCTGCCCGCGCAGCGAATCCTGGAACACCTGCGCGGTGCCGGAAAAGCCGGTCGCGATCGTCGGCGGCAGGTTCGAATTCTGCTCGAGCTCAGTGATCTTGTCGACCGCATAGCCCAGCGAATTGCCCGGCGCGAGATTGAACGAGATGGTCACCGCCGGCTGCTGGCCCTGGTGGTTGATCTGCAACGGGCCGACCGTCGGCACCAGCCGTGCCACCGCGTCGAGCGGGATGGTCTGGCCGCTCCCGGTCTTCATGTAGAGTTTTGACAGGTCGGACGGATCGACCCGGAATTGCGGCTGCACCTCCAGGATGATCTGGTAGTCGTTCGACGGCATGTAGATGGTGCCGACCTGCCGCGAACCATAGGCGTTGTAGAGCTGGTTGCGGACCTGATCGACGGTGACGCCGTAGACCGCCGCCTTCTCGCGGTCGATGTCGACCGTCATCTGCGGGTTCTTGATGTAAAGATCGGTGGTGACGTCGAGCAGGCCCGGGATCTTCTCGATCTTGTCGCGCATCTCAGGCGCCAACCGGTACAGCGACTCGGTGTCGCCGCTCTGCATCACATACTGATACTGGCTCTTCGAGATGCGGCCGCCGATGTTGAGGTTCTGCACGCTCTGGAAGAATGCCTGCATGCCCGGAATCTCGCGCGCCTTCTGACGCAGCCGGCCGATCACGACGCTGGCATTGTCGCGGGTCTTCTGCGGCTTCAGTGCGATGAACAGCCGGCCGTAGTTGGTGGTCGGATTGGGACCGCCGGAGCCGACGGTGGAATTCACATAGTCGATCGCCGGATCGGTCCGCAGCACCTCGACCAGCGCCTGCTGGCGCACCTTCATCGCCTCGAACGAGGTGTCGGTCGCCGCCTCCGTCACGCCGATCAGGAAGCCGGTGTCCTCCTGCGGGAAGAAGCCCTTCGGCACCAGCATGTAGAGATAGAAGGTGCCGCCGAGCGTCGCGAGCGTCACCGCGAGCATCAGGGCCTTCCTGGCCAACACCCAGTCCAGCGCCCATTCATAGGCCCGCAGCCAGGCCTCGAACATCGCCTCGAACGCCCGCAGCACGATGTTCGGCCGTTTGGCCGCGTCATGCGCGCGCAGCACGCGGGCGCACAGCATCGGCGTCAAGGTCAGCGACACGAAGCCGGAGACGATGATCGCGACCGAGATGGTGACCGCGAATTCGCGGAACACGCGGCCGACGATGCCGCCCATCAGCAGCACCGGGATGAATACGGCGATCAGCGAGAAGGTGATCGAGATGATGGTGAAGCCGATCTCACGGGCGCCCTTCAGCGCCGCCTCGAACGGCTTCATGCCGTGCTCGATATGGCGGACGATGTTCTCCAGCATGACGATGGCGTCGTCGACCACGAAACCGACCGAGAGCGTCAGCGCCAGCAGCGTCATGTTGTTGATCGAGTAGTCCAGCGCGTACATCACCGCGCAAGTGCCGAACAGCGAGATTGGCACCGCGAGCGCCGGAATGAAGGTCGCCGATGCCGAGCGCAGGAACAGGAAGATCACGAGGATCACCAGCGCGATCGCGATCAGCAGGGTCTCCTCGACGTCGCTGACCGCCTGCCGGATCGAGACCGAGCGGTCCATCATGACCTGCATGGTCACCGAGGGCGGGATCGCGGCGCGCAGCGACGGCAGCTTTGCGAGCACGGCATCGACGACAGCGACGGTGTTCGCGTCGGGCTGTTTCTGGATCGCGAGCACGATCGCCCGCTCGTCGTTCATCCAGGTCGCGATCTTGTCATTCTCGACGCTGTCATAGACCTTGGCGATCTCGTCGAGCCGGACCGGCGCGCCGTTGCGCCAGGCCACATAGATCTGGCGGTAGTCGGCCGCCTTGTCCATCTGGCCGGAGGCTTGCAGCGCGACGTCCTGCTTGGGGCCGTTCAGCGTGCCGACCGGCGTCGAGGAATTGGCGCGCGACACCGCGGCGCGGATATCCTCCATCGAGACCCCGCGGGCGGCAGCGGCCTCCGGATCGGCCTGGACCCGGATCGCGAATTTCTGCGCGCCGTAGATCAGGACCTGCGCAACGCCGGGCAGCTGCGACAGCGCCTGCCCGATCGTGATGTCGCCGTACTCGTTGACGCTCGACAGCGGCAGCGTCGCCGACCCCAGCGAGACGAACAGCACCGGGAAATCCGCCGGGTTCACCTTCCGGAAGCTCGGCGGGATCGTCATCTCGATCGGCAGCCTGCGCTGCGCGATCGTCAGCGCGGTCTGCACGTCGAGCGCGGCGGCATCGATGCTGCGGTTGAGGTCGAACTGGATCGTGATGACGCTGGTGCCCTGCGACGAGTTCGAGGACATCGASGAGATGCCGGCGATGGTCGAGAGCTGGCGCTCGATGATGCCGGCGACCGAGGCAGCCATGGTATCCGCGCTGGCGCCCGGCAGGGTCGCGGTCACCGCGATGGTCGGGAAGTCGACCTTGGGCAGCGCCGAGACCGGCAGCAGGCGGAAGCCGAATACCCCGAACGCGATGATCGACGCGGTGATCAGCGTCGTCATGACCGGGCGGCGGATGCAGAGCTCGGAGAGCGTCATCGGTCAGGCTCCGGCCTTGCGCGCGCGCAGCTCGACCCGCGATCCCTCCGAGAGCAGCAGCTGGCCGTCGACGACGACATTTTCATCGCCCGCCAATCCATCCGAGATCACCGATGAGCCCTGGAAGGTGCGATCGACCTTGACCGGCCGGACCTTGGCTGTGCCGTCCTGGACGACGAAGACGAAATTACCATTCTGGCTGCGCTGCACCGCGACCGTCGGCACCACGACGGCGTCCTCGCTGCGGATGATCAGCTTGGTCTGCACGATGGTGCCGGGCCACAGTGTCTCGCTGGCGTTATTCATGATGCCGCGCACCGTGACCATGCCGGTGGTTGCGTCGACGGCGTTCTCGACCATCGCGACCTTGCCGCTCTCGGAGCGCTGGTGGCCGGGAATGGTTGCGATCACCTTGGGTTCGCCGCTTCTCATGGCGTCGCGCAGATCGACCAGCGCGCGCTGCGGGATCGCGAAGGTGACRTAGACCGGCGCCATCTGGTTGATGACCGCGAGCGGCTGGGTGTCGGCCGGACGGACGAAGTTTCCGACCTTGACGTTGGCGGCGCTGATCCGCCCCGCGAACGGCGCGCGGATGACGGTATAGCTTTTCTGGACACGGAGGTTTTCCAGCGCGAACTGGTCGGCCTTGATGGTGCCGATGAGGACGTCGGACTGGGTCTTGGCGTTGTCGAGGTTGACCTGGGTGGTCGCGCCCTTTCCGACCAGCTCAGTGTAGCGGCGAAGATCACGCTGCGCGCCTTCGAGCTGGGCCTGGTCGCGGGCCAGCACACCTTCGGCCTGCTCGATCTGCGCGTCGATCTGGCGCGCGTCGAGCATGAACAGCAGGTCGCCCTCATTGACCCTGGCGCCGTCCTCGAAATGCACCGAGACGATGGTGGTCTCCAGCCGCGACTTCAGTGCCACGCTGGAGATCGGCGTCACGGTGCCGATGGCATCGACATCGACCGGAACCGATTTGCGTTCCGCCTTGGCCAGRTTCACCGAGACGACCCGCGGCTGCGGGGTCCCTTGCGCGGTGGCGGAACCTCCCGCCATCCACGACGAGCGGGTCATGTAGGCCAACCCGGAAGCAATGCCGAGAATGGCGACAGTCAGAAGCAAATTGCGTTTTTTCATAAGCATGGCACGTGCGGCGCCAGCCTCCCTTGAAGGCCGGGACGCGTCGTAACTCCCCCGTCGGCAATTGTTACGCCTTGTTTCTGGAGAGGGTTAGCACAGGCCGATCGCCCATGGTATGCCACCAAAGTGAAATAGTGCGGCCTTTGGTCCGGCCCCGCCAAGCACGCCGCCGGACAGTCCGGCGTACCATTTCATCTCGCCGAGCTTTCCGAATCGCCATCTCATGTCCGCCTCTGTCCTGATCTGCTCCTGGGAGGAAGCCCGCGAACGCGCCGGTGCCATCCGTATCAGCGTCTTTGTCGAGGAACAGGGCGTGCCGGTCGAACTGGAGTGGGACGACATGGACAGATTGAGCTGGCACGCGCTGGCGTTGACCGCCGACGGTAGCGCCGTGGCGACGGGCCGGCTGCTGCCCGACGGCCATATCGGCCGCATGGCGGTGCTCAAAATGGCACGCGGCACCGGTGTGGGCGCCGGGGTGCTGGATGCCCTGATGGCCAAGGCGGCCGAACTCGGCTATCCCGAGCTGATCCTCAACGCGCAGACGCACGCGGAGCCGTTCTACGCGCGCGCCGGGTTCGAGCGGGTCGGCGACGAGTTCGAGGAAGCGGGCATCCCACACATCGAGATGCGGAAGCGCTTGGCCTAGGCGGCGCGCCGAGCGACGCGAAGGCCCCATGAGATAACAAAGGACGTCCGATGACCGTTCGTATCGCCACCTGGAACGTCAACTCGGTCCGGCAACGGATCGAACTCCTGGTTGCCTGGCTGAAGGAGAGTTCGCCGGACATCGTCTGCCTGCAAGAGATCAAATGCGTCGACGACGCATTCCCCCGGCTCGAGGTCGAGGCGCTCGGCTACAATGTCGTCACCCACGGCCAGAAGACCTTCAACGGCGTCGCGTTGCTGTCCAAGCTGCCGTTCGACGAGACCAAATCGGGGCTCGCCGGTGACGACGAGGACGCCCATGCCCGTTTCATCGAGGGCGTCGTCACGCTGAAACAGGGCGTGGTGCGCGTGGCGTGCCTTTATCTGCCCAATGGCAACCCGGCCAACACCGACAAATATCCCTACAAGCTCAAGTGGATGTCGCGACTTCTTGAGTACACGCGGGAACGGCTCAAAGCCGAAGAGCCGCTGATCCTGGCCGGCGACTTCAACGTCATCCCGGCGGCCCGCGACGTCTATAATCCGGCCGCCTGGGTCGATGACGCCCTGTTCCGCCCGGCCACCCGCGAGGCGTTCCAGTCGCTGCTCGGCCTCGGCCTCACCGACGCGCTGCGGGCGGTCAATGACGAGCCCGGCCAATATACCTTCTGGGACTATCAGGCCGGCGCCTGGCAGAAGAACTGGGGCCTGCGCATCGACCATCTCCTGATGTCGCCGCAGGCCAGTGATCGGCTGATCGATGTCGGCATCGATAGCTATGTGCGGGCCTGGGAGAAGCCGTCCGACCACGTTCCGGTCTGGGCCGATCTGGATTTTGAGACCGCTTGAGCCCGGCGGCCTCCGGCACGTCAGTCGCGGCGGCCTCTAGTCGCGGCGGCCTTGCACCCAGTGCTCAAGCATCTGTAGTGCCATCGCGCGGTCGTCCTCAGAGGCCTTGGCGATCGCCCGGTTGTAGCTTTCCTTGATCCAGGCCTCGTCCGGCGTTGCGCTGTCGCGCGCCAAGGTCAGCCACATCAGGCCGCGCGCCCGCTGCGGCGGCAGCCGGTCGCCGTTGAACAGCATCTGGCCAAGCAGCGCCTGGGCTTGATGCTGGCCCTTCTGGGCGGCCAGCCCGAGCCAGCGGGCGCCATAGCGGAAGTCGTCGCGCGAGGCGTCCGGCGTCTTCAGGTACAGCCGGGCYAGGTCGTACTGGGCGTCGGCATTGCCGAAATAGGATGCCGCATAGGAGAACATCTCCCGCGCCCGCTCGGTGTCTGCCTTCACCTTGGAATTGGGGATGCCGCTCAGATAGTAGCGGCCGAGCGCCACGAAGGCGTTGGCCACGATSGAGGCCTGCGGCGCCGACGGCGAATCCTCGGCATGCGCGTTGGCGATCCGGCTGAAATATTCGAAGGCACGCATATCGTCCTGGATGACGCCATCGCCCTCGGCGTACATCTTGCCGAGCTTCCACTGCGCCACCGGATGACCACCCTCGGCCTGATACTGCAGCGTGCTGATCGAGGAGCTCGGATCGGTCGCCACCGGAGCAACCGGCGTTGCGGCCCGCTTCAGTGCGGCGGCTCCGCCGGGCTGCGGCGCGACGACCGGAAGAACGGTATCCTGCGGGTTGACCGGGGCACCGTCGAATCCGAATCCGGGGCCCGCCACCGGAATGGCCCCTAACGCAAACGCAAAAATCGTACGCCTAAACGTCCGCATAACACTGTTTCTCGTGCGCGCCACCCGGATGGGTGACTGCGCCATCCACCGCCGGCCCCACTTGCTCGGCATATTTCCACAGCGCACCAGATGTGTGGTTAGTCGCGCGAGGGGCCCATTTGGTCTTACGATYTGCGAGCTCGGCGTCGCTCAATTTTACGTTAAGGGTGCCGACGTCAGCATCGATCTCGATGATGTCGCCGTCCTGCAATAACCCGATCGGCCCGCCGAYMGCCGCTTCRGGTCCAATATGTCCGATGCAGAAGCCACGGGTGGCRCCCGAGAACCGGCCATCGGTGATCAGGGCAAYCTTGCCGCCCATCCCCTGCCCGGTCAGYGCCGCCGTGGTCGCCAGCATCTCCCGCATCCCGGGACCGCCCTTCGGCCCCTCGTAGCGGATCACGATCACTTCGCCTTCCTTGTAGGTGCGCTTCTGCACCGCCTCGAARGCGTCTTCCTCGCGGTCGAAGCACCGGGCGGGACCGGTAAACTTCAGGTTCGACATGCCCGCGACCTTCACGATCGCACCCTCCGGAGCGAGATTACCCTTCAGCCCGACAACGCCACCCGTGACGGTGATCGGATTGTCGGCGGACCGCACCACGTCCTGGTGCGGATTCCATTTCACGCTTTTGAGGTTTTCAGCGATCGTTCGGCCAGTGACGGTCAGGCAATTCCCGTGCAGGTGGCCATTGTCGAGCAGCGTCTTCATCAGCAGCGGAATGCCACCTACTTCAAACATGTCTTTGGCAACATAACGGCCGCCCGGCTTCAAATCCGCGACGTAAGGAGTCTTTTTGAAGATTTCGGCGACGTCGAACAAATTGAATTTAATGCCGCACTCATGGGCGATCGCCGGCAGGTGCAGTGCAGCATTGGTCGAGCCACCGGAGGCTGCAACAACGGCCGCAGCATTCTCAAGGGCTTCGCGGGTGACGATGTCGCGGGGCCGGATGTTTTTCTCGATCAGCTCCATCACCTTCTCGCCGGCGGCGGCGCAGAAGGAGTCGCGGATCTCATAGGGCGCCGGTGCGCCGGCCGAGTACGGCAGCGCGAGGCCGATCGCCTCGGACACGGTCGCCATCGTGTTGGCGGTGAACTGGGCGCCGCAGGCGCCGGCCGACGGGCACGCCACCCGCTCGATCTCATCGAGGTCCTCGTCCGACATGGCGCCGACCGAATGCTTGCCGACCGCCTCGAACATGTCCTGCACGGTCACCGGCTGGCCGCGGAAATTGCCCGGCAGGATCGAGCCGCCATAGATGAAAATCGAGGGCACGTTGAGCCGGACCATCGCCATCATCATGCCCGGCAACGACTTGTCGCAGCCGGCGAGGCCGACCAAGGCATCATAGGAATGGCCGCGGACGGTCAGCTCGACCGAATCGGCGATGCATTCGCGCGACGGCAGCGACGAGCGCATGCCGTCATGGCCCATCGCGATGCCGTCGGTCACAGTGATGGTGCAGAATTCGCGCGGCGTACCGCCGGCCGAGGCCACGCCCTTCTTTACCGCCTGCGCCTGGCGCATCAGCGAGATGTTGCAGGGAGCAGCTTCATTCCAACATGAAGCAACGCCGACAAAGGGTTGATGAATCTGGGCTGTCGTCAGTCCCATGGCATAAAGATAGGACCGATGCGGTGCGCGCTGCGGCCCTTCCGTCACGTGACGGCTCGGTAGCCTGCCCTTGATGTTCGTCTTGGCGTCCATCGCGACCCTGTTCCCGGCGCTCTTTCCTCCATCAACGCCGGAACCCATGAAAATGTCCCGTCGTCGCGAGCGCTGGTTGTTCAACTATGTGAATATCCTTTCATGTCGGGGTGTGGCTAAAAAGCGGCGCAACTGCCAACTGACTGCTTTTAGGGTTAAATGTTGGGATGATGTTGCGAAATCGCAACAATCGTGGCCTGCGCGCAACCATGTATTATCGGTCCTTATGGGAACCTGACGCGCGCCTGAACAGGGCCGCCTTAAAGCTGCTGCTTAATAACGGAACTCGCCTGAGTTGTGATTGAGTTCCCTGAAAAACAGAGGCCGGTCAGGTCGTCCCCCAGCAACACCGCCATCACTCCGAGGCGCAAGCCCTACTCCGCCGCCAGCTTTGGTGGCGCTGGAGGCATCCAGCATTGCGTGCGATTGCGGCCGCCTTCCTTGGCCTGATAGAGCGCGGCGTCGGCCGCCTTCATCAACGCATCGACCCCGGGCATGCTCGTGATGGCCTCGGCAACGCCGACGCTCACCGTCAGTTGCACCGGGCGACCCTCCGCGGTCAATGTCAGGCCCTCCACCCTCTTGCGAATGCGCTCCGCGACAGTTCGGGCGCGCGACAACGTCGTCTCCGGCAGCAGGACCGCGAACTCCTCGCCTCCAACACGGCCAACGATGTCCGACTTGCGCTTGCCGCGAACGCAGACGTCGGCGACCGCCCTGATCGCCTCGTCACCAACCGCATGACCGAACCGGTCATTGACGCTCTTGAAGTGATCGATATCGACCATCAGCACCGATAACGAACGATAGTAGCGCTGGAACCGGCTCCACTCGGCATCCGTCATCGTCAGGAACTGGCGGCGGTTGAACAGTCCGGTGAGCGGGTCCGTGGTCGCGAGCACCTCGAGCTGTCGTGCATTGCGGACGAGATCGGTGACGTCGACAAAGGTCAGCATCCGGCCGCCGTTTGCCATCGTCGAGCAATGCACCCTGATATTGCGGCCGTCCGGCGTCTGGACGTCGCGCTTGTGGTCGCCTGCCTTGATCTCCGCGATCCGCTTCGCCGGAAAGGCCTTGATCTGCTCCAGCGTCGCGTCCGCCGGGACCGCGCGGCGATTGCGCGTGAGCAGCGTGACGTAGGCCGGATGCCGCGCAACCTCCTCCTCGGTCACCTGCCAGAATTCCCGCATTCTCCGATTGAGGAAGATCGCATTGAGATCGCGGTCGAGCAGGACGACGCCGTCTTCGACGTTCTCGAGCGCACCGGTCAGCACCTGTCTCTTATACACATCTAGATGTGTATAAGAGACAGGTCGAGCAGGACGACGCCGTCTTCGACGTTCTCGAGCGCACCGGTCAGCACCTTCAGCTTGTCCGACGCGCGCACGATGTCGGTCACCGGCGTGTAGCTGACCATCCGGCCGCCGTCGGGCAACGGCGTGCACTGACAGCGAACCACGTCGCCATTGCTGCGCCTGAGATCGATCGGGTGGACGTCCCCGACGCTGATGAGACGGACGCGCTCTGCAACATAGGCTTCGAGCTGCTCGGCCGGCAGCTCATAGGCCATCGTCTTGCAGCCGTGATGCATCAGATCGGTGAAGCTGGGATTGCGGTCGGCCACCGCGTCCGGAAGCGCCCACATGTTCCGGAACGCGCGGTTGATGAACAGGGCCTTCAGCTCCGTGTCCAGCAGCAGGATGCCGACCGGGATCTGATCGAGCGCCGCGCGCAGCGCCAACATGTGCCCGCGCAGAATATCGCCGCCGCGCCGTTCCAGAATGGCTGCCGAGGCGGAAGCGGCCGGCACCGGACCCGCAGCGTTCGTCCGCTGCTCCTCAAAGGCAAGGCCGAGCTGGCGGTCCGACTGCCACAGCCGTTTGCACGGCTTGACCTGATTGCTGCCGACGATCAGCAGCTGAACGTTGTCGGGAATGCCGATCGTGGTTTCGAGTTCCACGGTGGCTCCCGCATCGGTGAGCTGCCGGATTGTGCAATCAAAAGCGGAGCGACCGAAGTTGAAGACGATCTTTCCGGCCAAGAACGTTCGGCCGCGGGAAGCTGACACCTGTCCGGACATGGCAAGACCACCAGGAGCAATTGCGAGCCCCCTCACATCAGCACCTTTGAGTCACCAAGCCATGAACGGTTTCAGAGGATTTTTTCGGGAACTGCCAAAGGCCGCGCTGTGAAGACGGTTCCATCCGTCGAGCCCGGCGTTGTGGAGGGCCACACGTGAAAAGACCGCCCGAAGGCGGTCTCTGCGGAGCTCATCCCGAGGCGCGATCGAAGATCAGGCCGCAGCCGGCGCGTTGCGGCGACGATAGGCCATGAAGCCGACGGCCGCGAAGCCCAGGATCAGCATCGCCCAGGTGGACGGCTCGGGGACCGCCGGCGTAGCCGCAAGGGTCGCGGTCAGCACGCCGTTGCTGCCGTGGCCGGTGTGCATGTCGTAGTAGGAATACACCGCGGTCGTGAACAGGCTGACGTAGTTGTCGGTCGAGAACCCGCTCGACGTGATGTCGTAAAGGGCTCCGTTGAGAAACTGAACCGTGACAAGGGTGAACTTCGGAATACCGAACCCGAAGGTGTGGCCGTCGATCGTGAAGGTCAGCCCGGTGATATCAGCGGCAGCGATCGTATCGAGCCCGCTCGTCGCAACCGGCCGATCCAGGGTCAGCAAACCGGACCCGCTATAGGGAGAGCCATCGGTCGGAGTGAGAGACAGATTGTAAGTTACCACCATCGCATCAGCGCGCTGCGTAACGCCAGCGAAGGCGAGTACCATCAAAGCAAGCGCAATCAGTCTGGATTTGTTCATTGTTCTTATGCTCCCTGAAAAAATCACGATTAACTCGAATTCAAATGCTCGTCAAAAACGGAGCTCCACCAATTTGCTGCATAATGCTCGTTCAAAGGTATGACTCTGCCTCGCCGATAGCGACGAATTCTCACTCCGCGCACGCCATTCAAAAAGACGCCAGGCACGACGCTGATGACGCGTTTGTTTTGCACGTCACCACAAACAAAAAGACCGCCCGAAGGCGGTCTCTCTGTGGCTCGTTGACGCTGATGATCAGGCGGCGGGAAGCGAGGACGCCTGACTGCGCTTGCGATAAGCGAGGAAGCCCAGCCCGCAGAATCCGAGGATCATCATCGCCCAGGTCGAAGGCTCCGGCACGGCACCGACAGCGTGAAGGCTTGGAGCGCCCAATGAGTATTTGCCGCTCAGCGTATCGCTTCCGGCGACGTGCTTGATCTCGAAACTTCCATCATTGTCCCAGCCGTTATAGAGGGCGAGATACGCCGCTCCGGGCAGCAGGCCCGTCTGCGACTGGGTGACGGCGATCGACAGATGGCTGGAATCCGGATTCGAGGACTGCGGCCACACATGCGCGCCCTGCAGACCGCCAAAGGCGATGTTCGAATTCGTCAGCTCGAAATTCAGCGTTCCGAAGGTCGCGCTCAGGCTCGAGAAGATCGGGTTCGGCAGGCTGGTCCAGTTGATCGGACCGGTCGTCGGAAACGACGGCAAGTCCAACACCAGGACGCCGGTGCCGACAGAAGTTCCAGACCAATTGCTGAAGGTGACGCCGTAGTCGACCAAAACGGCCTTCGCCGGAACCGTCGAGGTGGCCGTAACAATCAATCCGAACGCGGCCGCCATTAAAGATTTAACCCGAAACATTTAACCCTCTGAGTATTTAAATTCCGCGCGCGATTTGGCAGAAAACCAAATGCCTGTCAAAGCGGCGGATGGTCTTTGCACAGCAGTGGTTACCGGCGAGGACGACGAAAGCGCAGTCATGCGTTGTTATGCCGCACGATCGGCCGGCAGCGCCGCGCGACGAGATCAACCGCGCTTCGAAGGATTGTTCGGTTTACCTTACCGGCGCTGCGATGCGCCTCACGCGCTCAGCCGCGCCCGCTTCGCATTCAGCGCAGAGGCAACGCGGCTGACCGCTGGGCGGCCGAGCAAGCCGGCCATCTCATTGGTCGCAGCGAGCAGCCAGTCCATATCCACGCCGGTCTCCACACCCATGCCTTCCAGCATGTAGACGACGTCTTCCGTTGCGACGTTGCCGGTGGCGCCGGGCGCATACGGACAACCACCGAGGCCGCCGGCAGCGGAATCGATGACGCGAACGCCCTGCTCCATGCCGGCATAGAGATTGGCAAGCGCCTGGCCGTAGGTATCGTGGAAGTGCATCGCAAGGTTGGCGACCGGAAGCTCGGCACCGACCGCCCGCAGCATCGCCTTGGCCTTGAGCGGCGTGCCGACGCCGATGGTGTCGCCGAGCGAGATTTCGTAGCAGCCGAGATCCCACAGGGTCACCGCGAGGTCGGCCACTGCCTTGGGCTTGATCTCGCCATCGAACGGGCAGCCGAGCACGCAGGAGATATAGCCGCGCACCTTGACGCCATCGGCCTTGGCACGCGCCAGCACCGGCCGGAAGCGTTCGATCGACTCCGCGATCGAGCAGTTGATATTGGCGCGTGAGAAGCCTTCCGATGCAGCCGCGAATACCGAGACTACTTGAGCACCAGCCGCACGCGCGGCGTCGTAGCCCTTCTCGTTCGGCACCAGCACGTGGAATTCGGCGTTCTTGATATGGCCGACGCCGCGCAGCACCTGGTCGGAGTTCGCCATCTGCGGGATCGCCTTCGGCGACACGAAGGCGCCGACCTCGACGGTGCCGAGCCCCGCCGCCACCAGCGCCTCGACGAAGGCGATGCGCGCTTCGACGCCGACTGGCGTCTTCTCGTTCTGGAGGCCATCGCGCGGCCCCATCTCGATGATCCTGACCTGATCGCTCATGACGCGGCCGCAGGCTCCACTTCCGCAAGCTCGACGCCCTCGCCGACGATGTCGCCGACCTTGCATTTGAGCTTCTTGAGCACACCCGCGTAGGGCGCGCGCAAGGTCTGCTCCATCTTCATCACTTCCAAGGTGAGGATCGGCGCGCCCTTCTCCAAGGTGGCGCCCTCCTCGGCCAGCAGCGCCACCACGGTGCCGGGCAAGGGAGCCACGATCTTGTCCTCGCCGACCTGCTCCTCGCTTTCGCCGCCGAACGGATCGACCCAGTGCAGGTCGAAGCGGCCATTGCGAGTGCGCAAATAAAGCTCGTGGCCCTCGATCACAGAAGCGATGCGCGACTTGACGCCGTTCAGCGTCAGGTCGAAGCCGTCGTCGTCGGACGACGAGATCGCGAAGGGAAGCTCGCGGCCGCCGATTGATAGTGTCGACGGTCCGCTGCCATAGTGCAACGTGATGGTCAGTGGTGGCTCGTGGCCCTGCCGGAGCGAAAACACCCGCTGGCGGCGGCCGACCGGCATCCAGCCAAACGCCTGCCACGGCGAACTGGCCTCACGCCGTGACGCCTTGCGCTCGTCGTCGACGATCGCGGCCACCGCCGCGCACAGCTCGAACTCGCCGGCAGCACCCTGCCCCGCCGTCAGGTTTTTCAGCTCGCGCTCGATGAAGCCGGTGTCGATCGCATTGGCCCTCGTCGCCGGATGCGTCACCAGCGCCGACAGGAATGGGATGTTGGTGACGATGCCGCGGACGTCGGTCTGTTCCAGTCCGCGATTGAGCTTCTCGATCGCGCCTTCGCGGGTCGGCGCCCAGGCGATCACCTTGGCGAGCATCGCGTCATAGTATGGCGAGACGCTATCGCCGCTGCGGTAGCCGGCGTCGATGCGCAGGCCATCGCCTTCCGGCGGCGTCCGCCAGGTCTTGATGCGGCCGACCGAAGGCATGAAGTTCTTCTGCGGATTCTCCGCATAGACGCGCGCCTCGATGGCATGCCCGTTCAGCTTGATCTCGTTCTGCTTCAGCGGGAGCGCCTCGCCGAACGCGACGCGGAGCTGCCATTCGACCAGATCGACGCCGGTGATCAGTTCGGTCACGGGATGCTCGACCTGCAAACGGGTGTTCATCTCGATGAAGAACACGTCCTTGCCGTCGGAGACGAACTCGATCGTGCCGGCGCCGACATAATTGACTGCGCCGGCGGCCTTGCGCGCGGCCTCGCAGACGGTGTCGCGCTGCGCGGCGTTCAGGGTCGGCGACGGCGCTTCCTCGATCACCTTCTGGTGGCGGCGTTGCAGCGTACATTCGCGCTCCCACAGCGACAGCAGATTGCCGTGGCTGTCGCCGATGATCTGCACCTCGATATGCCGCGGGTTCTGGACGTATTTCTCGATCAGCATGCGGTCGTCGCCGAACGCCGCCTTGGCCTCCCGCTTGGCGCTGGTGATCGCGGCCGACAGCTCCGCCGCCGCATTGACCACGCGCATGCCGCGGCCGCCGCCGCCGGCCGATGCCTTGACCAGCACCGGGAAGCCGATCCGGTTGGCGGCGTCCGCCAGGATCACCTCGTCCTGCGCCTCGCCGTGATAGCCGGGCACCAGCGGCACGCCGGCCTTCTCCATCAGTGCCTTCGAACCGGACTTCGAGCCCATCGCCGTCATCATCCCGGCGGTCGGGCCGACGAACACCAGACCTGCGTCGAGGCAGGCCTGCGCGAATTCGGCATTCTCGGAGAGGAAGCCGTAGCCGGGATGCACCGCTTCGGCGCCGGTCTCCTTTGCCGCTGCGATCACACGTTCGATATCAAGATAGCTGTCACGCGCCCGCGCGGGCCCGAGCAGCACGGCCTCGTCGGCGAGCGCGACATGCATGGCGTCGCGGTCAGCCTCGGAATAGACGGCGACGGTGCGCAGCCCCATGGCGCGCGCCGTGCGGATGACGCGGCAGGCGATCTCGCCACGGTTGGCGATCAGCAGCGTGCGGAAGCGCCGGTAGAGTTTTGAGCGGTCCATGATCAGATCCTTGGCTCACATCCTGAACAGGCCGAATTTGGTCGGCTCGATCGGCGCATTGGCGGCGGCCGACAATCCGAGCCCGAGCACCAGGCGGGTGTCGGCGGGATCGATCACGCCATCGTCCCACAGCCGCGCGGTGGCGTAATAGGGATTGCCCTGCTTCTCGTACTGGGCACGGATCGGTTCGCGGAACTTGTCTTCCTCTTCCGCCGACCAGCTCTCGCCCTTGGCCTCGATGCCGTCGCGCTTGACTTGGCTCAGCACCATTGAGGCCTGCTCGCCGCCCATCACCGAGATGCGGGCGTTCGGCCACAGCCAGAGGAAGCGCGGGCTGTAGGCGCGGCCGCACATGCCGTAATTGCCGGCGCCGTAGGAGCCGCCGATCACGACGGTGAATTTCGGCACGCCGGCGGTCGCGACCGCCGTCACCAGCTTGGCGCCATCGCGCGCGATGCCGCCTGCCTCGTATTTCTTGCCGACCATGAAGCCGGTGATGTTTTGCAGGAACACCAAGGGAATGCCGCGCTGGCAGCATAGCTCGATGAAATGTGCGCCCTTCAGCGAGCTCTCGCTGAACAGGATGCCGTTGTTGGCGATGATACCGACCGGATAGCCCCAGATATGGGCGAAGCCGCAGATCAGCGTGGTGCCGTAGAGTTTCTTGAACTCGTCGAATTCAGAGCCGTCGACGATCCGCGCGATGATGTCGTGCACATCAAACGGCTTGCGGCCGTCGGCGGAGACCACGCCGTAGATCTCCTCGGCAGGAAACAGCGGCTCCTGGACGGCGCGCATGTTGAGCGGTGCCTTCACCGGCTGCTTCAGCGTGCCGACGATGCGGCGTGCGATGCCGATCGCGTGGGCGTCATTCTGGGCGTAGTGGTCGGTCACGCCCGACTGACGGGAATGGACATCGGCGCCGCCGAGCTCTTCGGCGGTGACGACTTCGCCGGTTGCAGCCTTCACCAGCGGCGGACCGCCGAGGAAGATGGTGCCTTGATTGCGCACGATGATGCTCTCGTCCGACATCGCCGGCACGTAGGCGCCGCCCGCAGTGCACGAGCCCATCACGATCGCGATCTGCGGGATGCCCTGCGACGACATCTGGGCCTGGTTGTAGAAGATGCGGCCGAAATGCCGCTCGTCGGGAAAGATTTCGTCCTGCAACGGCAGGAAGGCACCACCGGAATCCACCATGTAGACGCAGGGCAGATTGTTCTGCCGCGCGATGTCCTGGGCGCGCAGGTGCTTCTTCACCGTCATCGGATAGTAGGTGCCGCCCTTGATGGTGGCATCGTTGGCGACGATGATGCATTCGCGGCCCGCGATGCGTCCGACGCCGGTGATGACGCTGGCCGAATGCACGTCACCGCCATAAAGGCCGTTGGCGGCGAGCGGCGACAATTCGAGGAAGGCGGTGCCCGGGTCGACCAGGAGATCGACGCGGTCGCGCGCCAGCATCTTGCCGCGCGAGGTGTGGCGCTTGCGCGAGGTCTCGCCCCCGCCGCCGGCCACCTGGTTGAGCTTGTCGCGGAGCTCCGCGACCAGGCCGCGCATTACCTCGGCGTTGTGGGCGAATTCGGAAGATGTCGGATCGATCGTCGAATGAAGCGGCATCGGTGTTGCACGTTTCGTTGGAGGAGCTGACAAGATCGGGGACGTCGAGCGAACGCGCCGCGGCGCGATCGCTGGCACGAAGCTCAGGCCGTCTTGGCGAACAGCTCGCGGCCGATCAGCATGCGGCGGATTTCGCTGGTGCCGGCGCCGATCTCGTAGAGTTTTGCGTCGCGCAGCAACCGGCCGGTCGGATACTCGTTGATGTAGCCGTTGCCACCGAGCAGCTGGATCGCATCCAGCGCGCATTGGGTGGCCTTCTCCGCGGCATAGAGGATCGCGCCGGCAGCGTCCTCGCGGGTGGTCTCGCCGCGGTCGCAGGCCTTCGCCACCGCGTAAACATAGGCCCGCGAGGCGTTCATCGTGGTGTACATGTCGGCGATCTTGCCCTGCACCAGCTGGAACGACCCGATCGGCTCGCCGAACTGCTTGCGCTCGTGCACGTAAGGCAGCACGACATCCATGCAGGCCTGCATGATGCCGATCGGCCCGGCCGCAAGCACCGCGCGCTCATAGTCGAGGCCAGACATCAGCACGTTGACGCCGCGGCCGACCTCGGAGAGCACGTTCTCCTCCGGCACCTCGCAATCCTCGAACACCAGTTCGCAGGTGTCGGAGCCGCGCATGCCGAGCTTGTCGAGCTTCTGCGCGGTGGAGAATCCCTTCATGCCCTTTTCGATGATGAAAGCAGTCATCCCGCGCGGGCCGGCATTGGGGTCGGTCTTGGCGTAGACCACCAGCGTCTCGGCGTGCGGACCGTTGGTGATCCACATCTTGTTGCCGTTGAGGATGTAGCGGTCGCCCTTCTTGTCAGCCCGGGTCTTCATCGAGACCACGTCCGAGCCGGCGCCGGGCTCCGACATCGCCAGCGACCCGACGTGCTCGCCGGAGATCAGCTTGGGCAGATATTTGCGCTTCTGCGCCTCGTTGCCGTTGCGGCGGATCTGGTTGACGCAAAGATTGGAATGCGCGCCATAGGCCAGCCCGACCGAGGCCGATGCCCGCGAAATCTCCTCGACCGCGATGCAATGCTCGAGATAGCCGAGGCCCGAGCCGCCATATTCCTCCTCGACCGTGATGCCATGCAGGCCGAGCGCCCCGATCTTGGGCCAGAGGTCGCGCGGAAAGGTGTTGGAGCGATCGATCTCGGCGGCGCGCGGCGCGATCTCGTTGGACGAGAAATCATGCACCGTCTCGCGGATCGCATCCGCGGTCTCGCCAAGGTCGAAATTGAAGATTGCCGCCCGGTTCGAGGCCATGATCCCTCCCATGAGATTCATCTTGCAATTAAACGATCATACGTTTTTTTCTTGGCTTCGCAAGCGACTGTGCTATGGTTTGCGCATGAAATCCGCATTTCATTGAATTTGCTGCGATTTCGTGCGATATAGATACGGTCGTTCGCTTGTTTCCTAGCTCTCCTGGCAAGCCAACACCCCTCCGAGGCCCCGATGGCACGCACGATCGGCTCACATGGCCCCACGACGCTGGAGGCGATCCGCAAGGCCGGTGTGCGCCTGATCTTCGAGCACGGCTACGAGGCGATGAGCCTGCGCCAGCTCGCCGCGGAAGTCGGCATCCAGGCAGGCTCACTCTACAACCATATCTCAACCAAGCAGGACCTGCTGTTCGATCTGGTGCAGGACCATATCAACGATTTGCTGCGCGAGTTGGACCTTGCGCTCGCCGGCAAGGCCGATCCGGTCGAGCGATTACGGGCCTTCGTCGCGTTCCACGTCACCTATCACATGACCCGCAAGCGCGAGGTGTTCATCGCCAATTCCGAACTGCGCAGCCTCGATGCCAAGAACTACGATGCCGTGGTGGCGCTGCGCGGCGCCTATGAGCAGCGGCTGGCGCAAATCCTTGCCGATGGGCTGGCGGACGGCGTGTTCGAGGTCGTCGACATCCAGGTCGCGACCTTCGCGATCATCGCGCTGCTGACCGGGCTGTGCACCTGGTACCGCCCCGGCGGCCGGCTGACCCGCGACGCCATCATCGCGGCGCATGAGAAGCTGGTGTTGTCGGGGGTCGCGCCCCGGGCCACGATCGGCGAGCTCCGCAGCGGCGGCAACAGCCCGCGGACCGCGATGGCCGGTTCGTGACTGTGACAGAACGCCCACAGCTCGATGACATCGACCTGCGGATCCTCACCGAATTGCAGTGCGACGGCCGGATCAGGATCAACGAGCTCGCGGAGCGGGTCGGCATCACGGCCCCGCCCTGTCTGCGCCGGGTCCGCGCGCTGCGCAGCCGCGGCGTGGTCCAGGCGATCCGCGCCACGCTCGACGAACGGCTGCTCGGCTATGAGGTGACGACCTTCGTGCTGATCCAGCTCGACAGCCAGAACCTGGTCGCGATCGAGGCGTTCGAAGCTGCGGTGGCGGCCGTGCCGCGCTTCCTACAATGCTGGCGGATCTCGGGCGATGCCGATTTCATGCTCCGCTGCGTCGCGCCCAGCGTCGACGACATGCGCCGGCAGTTGCTGCAATTCGCCGGGCTGCCCAATGTGCGCAAGATCAGGAGCTTTCCGGTACTCGGCGTCTCCAAGGATGCGCCGCTGCCGATCCCCGGCGCCCTCGCCCCAAGCCCCGCGAGCTAATCGTAGATCCTAGTGGGTCCAGGGCTCCCAGCGGCGGAAGGCGAAATTGTCGGCATAGGCGATCTGGCGGTGCGCCGAATCCTTCGGCTCGATCACCTGGTAGGCGATGCCCTTGCGCTCGCAATAGGCGACCGCCTCTTCCTTGGTGTCGAAATGCAGGGTGAGCTGCTGCTTCATGTCGGACGACGAGGTCCAGCCCATCAGGGGCTCCACCGTGCGCGGCTGCTCCGGCTCGTAATCCAGTTGCCACGCCTTGGTCTTGGCTCGTCCCGATTGCATCGCGTTTTTGGCGGGCTTAAAAATGCGTGCGGTCATGGATGGTCGGGCCCCGTAGGATATAGGACATGGAAGCGATTTGAAGGAGCCCGCCGGGATAGTATAGAGACACCGATCAACGATCTGATCGGTGATTCCTCGACCCCGGAGGTAGCCTTCGCCGGACCGGTATAGTCATTCTACCGCGCTGTGACAATCTGGCCTCGGGGCTTCCCTTTGGAGTGCCTTGGGGGAGAGCCTTGGACCCGGGCCAGATTGTTACAGCATGGTCTTCTCGACAGCATCACCTCGAAGAAGAAGCGGCGCGCCCCATGGAAATCCACGCTAGCCTGCCCGAAAAAGGACGTGACCTGCGGCTCGACCTGTTCCGCGGGATCGCAAACTGGGCGATCTATCTCGATCACATCCCCGACAACATCGTGAACTGGATCACGACGCGGAATTACGGCTTCAGCGACGCCGCTGACCTGTTCGTCTTCATCTCCGGCTACACCGCATCCTTTGTCTATGCCCGCATGATGCTGGAGCGCGGCTTCATCGTCGGCGCGACCCGGCTGACCAAGCGGGTCTGGCAGCTCTATGTCGCGCACATCATCCTGTTCGTGATCTACATCGCCGCGATCAGCTATCTCGCGCTGCGCTTCGGCGACTCCGAGATGATCAACGAGTTCAATGTCGCCGGCCTCGTCGACAACGCCACCGAGACGCTGCGCCAAGGCCTGTTCCTGAAATTCAAACCGGTCAATCTCGACGTGCTGCCGCTCTATATCGTGCTGATGGGCCTGTTTCCGCCGGTGCTGTGGTTCATGCTGCGGCAGCCGAACTGGACCATGGCGGCCTCGATCGCGCTGTGGCTGGTGTCGCGGCAGATGGGCTGGAATCTGCCGGCCTATCCGGCCGGGACCTGGTACTTCAATCCGTTCGCCTGGCAGGTGCTGTTCGTGTTCGGCTCGTGGTGCGCGATGGGCGGTGCGCGCAAGAACATGCACATCATCAATTCGCGCTACACGCTGTGGTTCTGCATCGCGTATCTGATCTTCGCGCTGGTCATGACGATGGCCGGACGCTTTCCGGAGTTTGGCGCCCAGTTCCCGGACTGGCTCTATTCGATGTTCAATCCGAACGACAAGACCAACCTTGCGCCCTACCGCTTCCTGCACTTCGTGGTGATCACGGTGCTGGTGATCCGCTTCATCCCGAAGGACTGGTCGGCACTGGAGTGGAAGGTATTCGATCCCCTGATCGTCTGCGGCCAGCAATCGCTCGCGGTGTTTTGCGTCGGCGTGTTTCTGTCCTTTGTCGGACATTTCGAACTGTCGATGAGCTCGGGCTCGCTGTTCGCACAGATCTTCGTCAGCATCTCCGGCATCGCGATCATGACGATCGTGGCCTATTACATCTCGTGGTCGAAGCGGCAGGATAAGCCGGTCAAGCCGCCGGCACCGAAGCCCGCGGCGCCGGCCGCCAAGGCCGGGTGACGCTGTTCGTCACTTCCGAGGCGTCCGACGCTTGCCGGTCGGCGGGTCGCTCCGCCATCGGCCTTTTGACGAGATGCCGTCCCAACTGGTGGTCCAGCGATATTCGGCAGGACCAGCTTTCGCGATGCCGTCCTCGCTGCGCGCGCCCTGAAGGGCGAAGGTAGCGCCCTGCGGGTCGAGGCAACGGACGATCCAGCTGCCGTCAGGCAGCTCAAGCGGCCCTTCGTAGACCCGTCCGCCACCGCTGTTCACGCGCGCCATCGCCGCGTCGATGTCGTCGACGTTGAAATAATAGAGCCAGAACGGAATCGGTTCGAGCGGACGCTTGTTGAAGATGCCGCCGGCCATCCGTCCGCCGGCTGCGAACAACTGATAAGGCTCGGCGGAAGCGACCTCGGCTTCAGCCTGCTGCCAGCCGAAAACGTCTACGTAGAAGGCGAACGCCTTGCGCCAGTCGGCAGCCAGCAGTTCGTGCCAGCCCACGCGCGAAGGCGCGTCGAGATCGGCCACGACAGGCGCGGCAATCTTCAAATCGCTCACCAGTCCAAAGGTTGCGCGCTGCGGGTCAGCGACGATCGCGATGCGGCCAATGTTGGTGCTGGTCGGCGGGACGTAGACGGCACCACCAAGTTCTCGAATCCGGGTCGCAGTCGCGTCGATATCGCCGACACCGACATAGCCGACCCACCGCGGCATCGCACCCTGCCGCCTGCCCTCTTCAGGCAGCTCCATCAATCCGCTTCGCGGGACATCGCCAGAGATGAACAAATTGTAAGAAAGCTCGGCAGTCGAAACGTCTCTGGTGCGCCAGCCGAGGACGCTGCCGTAGAAGGTGCTCGCACCCGCAGCGTCAGTGGTCAGCAGCTCGTACCAGACAAAACTCGCCGCATCATCCGCCATGGTGATTCCTCTGGTGCCCCCTCGGCCCGGCTTCAGAGTAATCGCAGCGCAGCATGGATCGTCTCGCGGTCCGCAAACTGTCGTTAACGATGTGGGCCGTGTGACGGCAACGGCGTCGGATCACGTTCATCAAGATGAAATTGCAACGGAATGCGCGTTGAAGCGTTGTGCGAGTGCGCCGCGCGTCTTGCATGGTCAGATCGTCGAGCGTACAAATGCGTGGGGTGGATTTGAGAACCAGTTTCGTCAGGAATGGAGGATGCGACTATGCCACGGGTGAAGCAAGCCCCGACGCGGAAGCGCGTAACCAAGGCCGCGGTGCCCGCGTTGGGTGCTGCCGGATTGACTCTCTCACTGGTGGGTAGTGCGTCCGCTTCGGCAGTGCCCGCGACCGACGCGCCAAAGACTACGAACTACACTCCGACCCATGCCATCACGCTCGGCGAAGAAGAAATCGCTGACGTCAGCCTTGCGACCTTCCACCTGTTCGACAAGGAAGACGCCGGAGCCGGCGTTCAGGTCGCGTGGCGTGGATGCGGAGGCTGCCGCGGTTGTCGTGGCTGCCGCGGATGTCGCGGTTGCCGATGCGGCGGCTGTGGTGGATGCGGTGGCGGCTGCTGCATTTCGTGGGGCGCCTGCCGCCTCTGCTGAGCCGGATAGCATTGCGTTGCCAAACATCAATCGTCATGGCCGGGTTCGACGCAGGTCGACCCGGCCATTTCATGTTGCCCCTGCCGATGTTGCCCTTGTGCCATTGCGCGGCACGGCTCGTGCGGCAACACCGGAATGCTGAGGCCTCCGGCCTCCTCCCGCCCCGAGAGACCAGCCAACACGGCTGCATAGGAACGATTCCTTGCCCAGAAAATCCATTGCGCAGGCCGACAAAGAGACGCTGCAATTCGCACCGAATTTCACGGCCTATGTGCTGCCTCCGGACATCGTCTGTCTGTATTCCGAAGACCGCAAATTCTTTCTTCACGGCGAACTCTATTGCGCGCTGGCGGCGGCGATCGGCACCAAGGGAAAATCCCGCGTCAGTCTCCTCGACGAACGCGGACGAAAATTTCCACCGGACAAGATCGATGAAGCGATCAAGCGCCTGCTCGATCGGCGCTATGTGATCTTGGCATCGCCAACTCCCCACAACGCCGTGGACGGGCTTTGGGCGAGCCTCGGCCTGCCCGGCCCGGTCGCTCGGCAAAACCTGCAAGACTGCCGCGTGCGGGTCGAGGCGATCGACGTCAAGGGCGCGGCTGAATTGAGCGAGGCGTTGCGGGACCTCGGTGTCCGCGTCGTCAAGGCATCGCCCGATCTCACGGTCACCCTGGTCAACGATTATCTCGATCGGCGGCTGGCGGAGCGCAATCTGGAGCGCGTGTCCGGCAAGTCTCCCTGGCTGCTGGTGCAGCCCTCCGGCGTGTTTCCGCTGGTCGGTCCGGTCTTCAATCCGGGCGAGAGTGCGTGCTGGACCTGCCTGTTCGATCGGATGATCCGCAACCGCGAGATCAAGGGTTTCCTCGATCGCAACGGGGCACGCCCGGTTGCGGTCTCTGCCCTCGCGCAGCACACGATCGGGCAAAGCGCCGTTCAGTTTGCGGCGGTCGAGATCGCCAAGGCGATTGGCAGCGGCTTCCGCACCGATCTGCGCAATCACATCATGAGCCTGGACCTGCTCGGTTCGACCATCGCCAGGCACTATGTGGCTGCCCGCCCGCAATGCCCGACTTGCGGCAACAAGAAACTGCAAAATCCGCGACGAGCGCCGCAGCCGATCGAACTGGGCCCGGGCGCCACGCTGGTCATGACCAGCGGCGGCTATCGCACGGTGTCGTCGCGCACCACGTTGGCGCGGTTCAAGAAGCATGTCAGCCCGCTCACCGGCGTCGTGACACGGCTGGAGCGGATCGAAGTCGATCTGCCGATGAACACCAGTTTTTACGCCCAGCACAATTTCTCCGCGCCGGCGCAGACTCTCGACCAACTCCGATCCGGGCTCAGCGGCGGCAGTTTCGGCAAGGGCAGCACCGCCGAGCAAGGCGAAGCCAGCGCGCTGATGGAAGCGATCGAACGCTACTCGGGAATTTTTCAGGGCGACGAGATCCGGACAAAAAAGCGCTTCACCGACTTCGCGCCGGGCGATGCCATCCGTCCCAATGACGTTCTGCTGTTCAGCGAGGAGCAGTATCGGACCCGAGCGGTTCACAACCATGACGATTCCCATCACACCCAGCCGGCGCCCGATCCGTTCGATCCGTCCGAGCGGATCGAGTGGTCGCCGGTCTGGTCGCTGCGCGACCAGCGCTTCCGGCACGTTCCGACCAGCCTGCTGTATTTCTTCTATGACGGGCCGGCTGCCTTCGCCGCCGATTCCAACGGCTGCGCTGCCGGCAATACCCGCGAGGAAGCGATCGTCCAGGGCTTCCTCGAACTGATGGAGCGCGATGCCTACGCGATCTGGTGGTACAACCGATCGCAGCGGGCGGAGATCGATCTCAACAGCTTCGAAGATTCCTATGTCCGCGATCTCAAGGCGCAACTCGAGGAATCCGGCCGCAAGCTATGGGTGCTCGACATCACCAGCGATCTCGGCATCCCGACCTATGTCGCTATCGTGCACTGGATGCAGAACGGCCAGGAAAACATCGAGTTCGGGTCCGGCTCGCACTTCGATCCGCGCATCGCTTTGCTGCGGTCGTTGACGGAGCTGAACCAGTTCCTCTCCATCGGGCTGATGGGTGGCGGCAGCGGCGAGAAACCGAGCCTCGACGGCATCAATCCGCTGCGGATCGCGGACTATCCGTTCCTGCTGCCGAGCTCGAATCCGGTTCTCCCCCCAGCGACCGCTTCGCGCGTACCGCTCGACAACACCCGTGCGCAGGTGGACGCCTGCGTCGACATCGCCGCGCGCGCCGGGATGGATTTCCTCGTTCTCGACCAGACCCGGCCGGACGTCGAGGTTGCCGTGGTCCGGGTGATCGTGCCCGGCATGCGCCATTTCTATCGCCGCTTCGGACCCGGGCGGCTCTATGATGTCCCGGTCAGGCTCGGACTGCGCGATCGGCCTTCCCTGGAAAGCGAGCTGACGCCGTTCCTTCCGCATACCTGAGGTGATGCCGGCGTGCGCACGCCCAAACGCACATCCAAGACCACCCCGAAGCAGGCGGGATCGCCAAGCGCAGCGCCGCCGACGCTGCTGGCTCGGCTGAATGCGCGCGTCGCGCTGGACACCCAGACCGACGGCCGCATCGCGGCGCATGTCGATGGCTATTCGGAGCCGCTCGGAACATTCAGCACCGCGGTCGCGGAGCGCGCGCGCGGCCTGCGGGACGGCTTGCCTCTGCCGTCGGCTGCGCCCGAGGGCGATGCCACGGCGCGCGACATCGAGCGCCTGATCCGACAATTGGCGCTGCGCGGCCTGCTGGAGTACCGCCTGCCGGGCGCGCGCGCGACCGAGGACCTGGTGGTGATCGAACCGCAGCTTCCCGGCTATTGGCCGCGGATGCCGACACTCTCGGATGCGACGACAATCGTATTGTCGCGCTTCGCCTATCTGCGGCGGCGCGGCACGGAGATGGTGCTGGAATCGCCGCGCGCCGGGGCGCTGTTCAAAATCTGCGATCCCCGGATCGCAACCCTGCTCGCGATCCTCGCCGTTCCACAGACGATCAGCCAAATCCGGCGTCGGCAGGACTATCCGGGCCCGGCAATCCTCGCGCTGCTGCTGGATTGCGAAATCCTCGTCAGCGTCGACCCGGCAAAGCGCGATGCTCTCCGGCGGGCCGAAGGCGACGACGATCTTGTGCTGTGGGATTTTCACGACCTGCTGTTTCATGCGCGCAGCACGGAAGGCCGCCAGGCCAATCCGCTGGGCGGCCTCTACCCGCACACCGGCCTGATCGCGCCATTGCCGGCGGTGCGGCCCGCCTGGCCCGGACGGATCGTCAAGCTGCCCGAAGTCGACGGGTCCCCCTCGCCGTTCGAAGAGCTGCTGCACGCAAGGCATTCCACGCGCGACTTCGATGAACGGAAGCCGATCACGCTCGTGGAGCTGTCCAGGTTGCTGCGCAGCGTTGCGGGCGTCCGCTCGAAATGGAGCAGCAAGCTCGAGTTCGCCGACGATGGTCCCGACATCGAATACACCGGCAGACCCTATCCCGGGGCGGGCAGCGCATATGAGCTTGAACTCTATCTGACCGTTGCGAGCTGCGATGGCCTGGCGCGGGGCTTCTATCACTACGACGCCGCTGCGCACGTGCTGGCAGCGATCGACGCCCATCCACAACACATCGAGGCCGTGTTGCAAAGCGCCGAATTTGCCATGGATGCGTCCGCGCCTCCGCAGATCCTGATCACGATCGCCGCGCGCTTCGGCCGGATCTCCTGGAAGTACAGCGCGATCGCCTATGCGCTGATCCTGAAGGATGTCGGCGTCCTGACCCAGACGCTGTACATGATGGCGACGGATCTCGGTCTCGGCGGCTGCGCGATCGGCACCACCAATATCGATTTGTTCGCCAAGATGACCGGACTCGACTTTCACGTCGAGGGACCGGTCGGTCAATTCGCGCTGGGACGCGGCATGGCAGCGCCCGCCTCCGGCTAGCGCGACGCCAGGCGTGATCAGCCGCCGCCGCGACTGCCGTCCTGCGTCGTCGAGGACACGATGGTGGCGACGTCGCCGAACGTGGTCATCACAGGTGTGACGACCTTGTGCATGGTGGTCTTCGATACCAGCGTGTCGTGCAGCACGAGGTGGTCGATCCCGGTGGTCAGGAAGCAGCTCACCGCGTCCTGCGGCGTCTCGATGATCGGCTCGCCCTTGACGTTGAACGAGGTGTTGATCAGCACCGGCACGCCGGTCAGCGCATCGAACGCCTTGAGCAGGCGATAGAGCATCGGGTTGGTTTCCTCCCGCACGCTCTGCACCCGCGCCGAGCCGTCGACATGCACGATCGCCGGGATCTTGTCGCGCCATTCCGGCCGGACCGGCTTGGCGATCAGCATGTAGGGCGAGTCCTCCTCGCCCTCGAAGATGTCCCGCATGCGCTCCGCCAATACGATCGGCGCGAACGGCCGGAACGCCTGGCGATGCTTGACCCGGCTGTTGAGGATGTCCTTCATCTCGGCCTTGCGCGGATCGGCGATCAGGCTGCGGTTGCCGAGCGCGCGCGGACCGAACTCCGACGGCCCCTGAAACCAGCCGATCACCCGCTGGTCGGCGAGCAGTTTTGCCGTGTCCCGGCAGATGTCGTCGCTGCGCCTGACGTCGACCTGGATGCGCACCAGAAAATTTTGCAGCGCGGCTGCGACCTCGGCATCGCTGTAGCGCCGGCCGACATAGGCGTGCTCCATCACGAACGAGCGGCGCTGCTTCAGCACCTCGAGCCAGCCGTAATAGGCGCAGCCGATCGCGATGCCGTCGTCGCCGGCGGCGGGCTGGATCCAGACGTTCTCGAAACCGGCCTCGCGCGCGATGCGCCCGTTGGCCACGCAGTTCAGCGCGACGCCGCCGGCGACGCACAGGTTCTTCGCACTGGTGGTCTCGCGCAGCCAGCGCGCACGCGCCAGCAGCACATTCTCGGTGTCGTCCTGCACCCGCCAGGCGATATCCTGCCAATGCTGCATGGTCGGGCTCTTGTCCCAGCTGCCGCCGTCGAGCACGAAAGGCTGCTGGTTGTCGCTGCCCCAGAACGGTACGTGCAGCTCGCCGTCTTTCATCTCGAGCAGACTGCCGACTTGCCCATGGCGGCCATAGGGTGCGAGCCCCATCAGCTCGCCGCACTTGTTCCAGTCGCCGAACACATAGGTCGAAACCCGGCTGTAGAGCGCCCCCAGCCCCGGCATGTTGTAGAACTCGTCCGACAACAGCCCGCGCGCCGGCTCCATGTAGACCTTCTTCAGGCATTCGAGCCTGGTGTCCTCGAACCTGTAGTAGCTCTCGGATTCGCGGGCCAGCGGCGAGGCCCCGTCCTGCGGATGGGACTCCATTGCGTCAGCCTGATAGTTGCCGACACCGTCGACGATCATCACGACGCCGTCCTTGAACGGTGACACCGCGAACGCGCTGTAGGCATGCGCGAGGTGATGCGAGATCGACACCACCTTATCGGATTTGGAACGAAACAACGGGTGCTTGATTGCCTCGTTGCGCTCGGCGATCGGCAGGAAGCCCGGCATGTCCTGATGGAGCATCCGTTCCTCCATCTCGGGCACCGGCAGGATGTAGCTGTTGCGCACCACGAGATCGACGTCGTCGAGCGTAATGCCCTCGGCGGACAGGCAGTAGTCGACGACCTCCTTGTAGAAGCCCGAGGCGTGCTTCTCGCGGGTGATGCGCTCCTTGGAGATCGCGTAGGCGATCGCGCCGTCGCGCAGCAGGCAGGCGCTGACGTCATGGTCGTAGACGTTGAGACCAAGGACGTAGATGTGTTGTTTCGGCATAGGCACTCTTCAGGAAGGATTCTCGGAATGCTCAGAGAACATGATCGTGTCGACTTCAAGTTCTCGACAGCATTTCAGCAGGTCTGGCATCTCTGCATCCGCGACGCACAAGTCAAATCGATGCAACACACGATGAACAGAATGAACCTCGGATGAACGGCAAGATGAACGCAGCAACCACCTCATTTCATGCATGCATGACCACAACTTGACCTTACTTTTTGGCCTCAATAGAGTCGCTAAAGCTCGCAAGAACCTTAGTGAAAATATTGTACTCGCATGCTCGAACCGATCGTCGGTGTTGCGCGTCAAAGCACGATAGCCAGCATTGGTTCAGATGTTTGGAAGTGACTGGAGATCTCTGGAATGACTAAACGCTACAATATCCTGACTCGTTGCCTCGCAGCGGTCGCTTTGTTGTTCGTCTATGTCGCAAGCACCTCGGCCATCCTGGTCGGCGCGACCACATCGTCGGCGCAAGCGCAATGGCGCGGACGTGGCTATGGCTATCGCGGCGGCTGGGGTCGTGGCGGCGGTTGGGGTCGTGGCCGTGGTTGGGGCTATGGCCGCGGCTACGGCTACGGCGGATATGTCGGTCCCCGTTGCTGGTGGACCCCGCGCGGTGTTCGCGTTTGCCGCTGGTAACAACCGTCCGGACACACAAGCGATAGTGAAGACAACGATCAGGTGCGTCGGTCCCGGCGCACCTGATTTTCTTTTGCGGCCTCGCCTGACTGCGGCACGCAAGAAAGAGCCCCGGAAGGGGCCGGGGCTCTAGTCAGGGAGAGAACGCGTCAGAAATCGGGATGCGAAGGCGAGCCATCGGCCCGATCAGCCAATGCATCTAGTACGTGTATAAGAGCAGATTCGTCTGCCTCAGGCTGTAGCCATGTTGCAACAATCATCTGGAATGATCAGCGTGTGCACGGGTTCCCGAGCCTTGGCCAAGAGCCCAGCCCACCGACGAGACACCAAGCGAGATTTCTAGCCGTCGAGGATTGCGACCGCCCTCGTCCACCCCGCCGACGCGCGCTCGATCTTCACCGGAAAGCACGACACCATGAACCCGCTTGACGGCAGTTGCTCGAGATTGTGCAGCTTCTCGATGTGGCAGTAGCCGATATGGCGACCCGCCTTGTGGCCTTCCCAGATCAGGCTGGCGTCTTTTGTCTCGGCATATTTCTTGGCGGTGAAGACGAACGGCGCGTCCCAGCTCCAGCCGTCGATGCCGGTCAGCCGCACGCCGCGCTCGAGCAGATACATCGTCGCCTCGTAGCCCATGCCGCAACCGGAATTGACGTAGTCGGGCTGGCCATACTTCGCGCCGGCGCTGGTGTTGACGACGATGATCTCGAGCGGCGACAGTGTATGCCCAATGCGCTTCAGCTCGGCCTCGACATCGCCGGCTGTCGCGACGTAGCCGTCGGGCAGATGGCGGAAGTCCAGCTTCACACCGGGCTGGAAGCACCATTCCAGCGGCACCTCGTCGATGGTCCATGACCGCTCGCCGCGATTCATGGTCGGATGGAAATGCCAGGGCGCATCGAGATGCGTGCCGTTGTGGGTGGAGAGCGAGACCTGTTCGACGGCCCAGCCCTGCCCGTCCGGCAGATCCGCAGCCTTCAATCCGTCGAAGAACTGCAACATGCGCGGCAGCCCCTGCTGATGATCGATATACTGAATGGTCGGGTGGTTGCCGGGCGGGTCGGCCGGAACGTCATTCTGCAGGGGAACGGAGATATCGATCAGTCTACGTGCCATGGCCGGTCCTCTCTCTGATTGTTCTTGTCGGTTCGGATGACGATGCCGATCGTAGCCCATCACCCGGCATCCCCTGGCGATAGTGTACACACATCTGGCAAGCCGGTCGGCGCAATGGTCGGCGCCTACTCGGCAACAATGATCATGTCCGGCGCGAGGCCGGCCTGGTACCGCTCGTGCATTGCGACGTAAGCCGCCTCGATCTGCCTGGTGAAATGCTTGGTATCGAACAGCGGCTTGGTCAGACGATTCTGCGCGAGCTTCTCCTTGAGCGCCTTGAGCGCTTCCGGATCTCGCGCGATGCCGATCGCCCGTTGCTCATATTCGCTGGCATCACGGGCAATCAATTCCGGCAAGCCGACCGCTGTGAGCAGGCTTGCGGCCACTCTGCCCGCGAGGGTGTCGCCAATCTGGGTCAGCACCGGCAAGCCTGCCCAGAGCGCGTCGCTCGCCGTCGTGTGAGCATTGAAAGGCAACGTATCCAGAAAAAGGTCCGCGGCGCGATGCCGGGCCAGATGATCCGCCAGCGAAGACACGCGCCTGGCGAAGACCAGCCGTTCGGCATCGACGCCGCGCAACGCCGCCTGCATCCTCAGATTGGCTGCGGCGGTGGTGCTGTCCTCACGGAGCCAAAGCACGCTGCCGGGCACTGCGGCCAGGATCCGCATCCAGCGATCGAACACGGCCGGCGTGATCTTGTAGAGGTTGTTGAAGCAGCAGAACACGACACCTAGCTCCGGAAGCCCGCATTCAGCCCGGGTGAACACCATCTCCGATATGGCGCGCGTTGCATCGTTCGCCTGATAGCTGTGCGGAAGATACGCAATCTTTTCCGAGAAATCGCCCTGCTGCGAAGCCGGGATGATGGTTCGATCGGCGATGATGTAGTCGATGAAATCAGCGCCACTCGTGCCGGGATAGCCGAGATAGCCGACCTGGATCGGTGCCGGCCGCTGCGCGAAGATGTTGGTGCGGCTGTTCCTGGTGAAGCCGTTCAGGTCGACCAGGATGTCGATCTCCGCGGTCCGGATCTTCTGCGCAACCTCGACGTCGCTGAGCCGCGAGCAGTCGAGGAATGCTCCGAAGGCGCCTTCCAGCCGCCGGCGCATCGCAGACTCATTGGCGGGACCGATCGATATTGCCGTCGTGTCAAACCTCGACCGGTCGTGATGTTCGAACATCCCGGCCGTCAATTGCGCTACGGGATGGTCCTGAAAATCTGACGACACGTAGGCAATGCGGATGTTGTCGTGCTTGTAGATGTCTCCATTCCAGAGCGGGTTCTTGGCCGGCGGATGCCATTTGCCGACCCAACGCCGCACGTAATCATACTGGTCTTTGCTCGACGAGGTGACGCCGACGAACGTGAAGGGATCGGTATGCGACTTGTTGTTCCGGGCCGAGTCGATCACCCGAGCGAAGTCGGCTTCAAAACTGTCCCAATCGCAAAGATGCGTTTTCAATTGCAAACGGACACCTTCGAGACCCACCAGATCGGGCTTGAGCGCCAACGCCTTGTCGTAGGCCTCGAGCGCTTGGTCATGACGCCCTGTTTCCATGAACACGTTGGCGCGACCGCACCATGCCTCGACCAGGTCGGGCTTGAGGGCGAGCGCTCTGTCCTGCGCGGCAAGGGCGTCGTCGGTGCGTCGCAGTTTGAGCAGCACATTGCCAAGACCAAGCCACGCCCCGGCCAGATCGGGGTTGAGCGCGCGCGCGTTGTCGTAAGTTGCAAGCGCCTCGTCGAAGCGCTCCAGCTTGAGCAGCGAGAGGCCGCGACCGAGCCACGCATCGGCCAGATCTGGCTTGAGCTTCAATGCGCGCTCGCAGGCGGCAAGCGCCTGATCATAGCGCTCCAGTTCCACGAATGCGTTGCCAAGGCTGAGCCACGCCTGCACCAGATCGGGCTTCAGCGCCACAGCCTTGTCGTAGGGCGCAAGCGCCTCCTCGTGACGCGCCAGCTTGACGAGCAGATTGCCGCGACCGAGCCACGCCTCGGCCAGGCTGGACTTCAGCGCCAGCGCCTTGTCGTATGCGGCGCCGGCCTCGTCGTATCGCTTGAGTTCGGTGAGCAGATTGCCGCGGCCGAGCCATGCCTCCGGCAGGTCGGGCTTGAGCGCCAGCACCTTGTCGAAAGCCACCAGCGCGTCGTCGAGCCGCGCCAGCCTGAACAGCACGTCGCCACGACCGAGCCACGCCTCGATCAGATCGGGCTTGACCGCGAGCGTCTTGTCGTAAGCGGCAAGCGCCTCGTCGAACCGCCCCACACTGCCAAGGAGGTGACCGAGCCACGGTGCGGCCGCGCGAGGCTCAAGCGCGACCGACTTGTCGTAGGCGGCGAGCGCCTCGGTGTAACGCCCGAGCTTCGCATATGAATGGCAGCGGCCAAGCCACGCCTCGGCCAGGTCAGGCTTCACGACCAACGCCTTGTCATAGGCAGCAAGGGCCTTGTCGAAACGCCCGAGGTTGGTCAGCAGATGACCGAGCCACGGTCCGGCCAGGTCCGGCTTCAAGGCGATCGCCTTGTCGAAGGCGGCGAGCGCTTCGTCATGCCGCCCCATCGCCGCGAATGCATTGCCACGACCGAGCCATGCCTCGGCCAGATCGGGCTTGAGCGCCAGGGCCCTGTCGAACAGCGCGATCGCCTCGAGCGGCCTCCCGCCATTCATCGCATTGATGGCATTCTGGTATGTCTTCTTTGCCGCGCTCATCGTGCTTTCGCTAACCCTGTCTGAACAGTCCCGATCCTATCCGATCGGCGCGAACCGAGCGGCAGTCACGTGGAGCCGAAGTCGCGGCAAATGACGCCTGCATCCGTTCGGCGGTGCTCACGTGCCGTCCCGCGGATCCAACACGCATTCTGTCCCCGCCGCTATTTGGCGCCGGGACACTAGCAGGCAACCTGAACGGAACAAGTTCCCGCACACCCGTGAATTCCGCAACGCGGATGGCCTCTTTCATCGGACAGATTTGCGGAGCGCAGCCGCTCCGGCCCAGCGCAGCGTTGAACCTATTCCCGGTCAGGACGACTCATGGTCACTGGGGATTTCAGGGCCCAGTATTTCGGCGGCGCCGTCTGGACGAACATACTCCGTCCAGGCGGCGTTGTTGCGTCTGGCGATACATTCTGGATCGCGACGAGTCCCCGGCAGACGCATGATGCGCGCAGTCGCGCGCCACCGGCGCAGGTGCGACGGCAAGGTCTGAAACCGTGCGATGGGATGGTCGGGGCAGCTGGATTCGAACCTACCTCAACCCATTGGAATCGTTACAAGCGATTCTGACAGACCGCCCAAAACCCCCCCGAACCCTCCTTATCCGTCCCCGCGATTCTGACAGTTCCAAGTGAGCTGTTGCGTGCGTTGCGTTGCGTTTTTCCCTCTCTTTCCAGGGGCCATCCGCCGTGCACGACCTCGACGAAGACGATCATCTCCCCAGCGCGCGCGTCAGTATCCTGATGCTGTTCGGCGCAGCTCTCACCCTCGCACTGGTGCTCGCCGTCGTCGCGGCGATCGCCTTGCGGCAAAGCTGAAGGCGACCACCGTGAGCATACCTGCATACCCCCTGCGCTGGCCGGAAGGCTGGCCCCGATCGCGCGGTCGAAAAGCCGCGAACTTCGGCAAGACCACCACCAAATATTCGGACCAGCCCGGCGGTCACTCGTGGAAGCAAAAGACCGACCTGACCATGGTCGATGCCATGAAGCGGCTGCAGGCCGAGCTCGAACGCCTCGGCATCAACGTCACGGACGATTCGATCGTCTCGACCAATCTCAAGCTCAACCTGGCCGGCCTTCCGCGCGGCGACCAGGGCGAGCCCGGTGATCCTGGTGTGGCCGTCTACTTCCAGAAGAAGAACGGCCCGATGCGCGTCATCGCGATCGACGCCTGTCACCGGGTCCGCGACAACGTCGCCGCGATCGCCGCCACGCTCGAGGCCATGCGGGCGATCGAGCGCCACGGTGGCGCTCAGATCCTCGAGCGCGCGTTCACCGGCTTCGACGCCCTGCCGGCGCCGAAAAAATGGTGGGACATCCTGCAGGTCAAGCCGGATGCCAGCCGCGACATGATCGAGGCCAATTTCCGTCGCTTGGCGCGGGATCGCCACCCCGACGCCGGAGGTAGCAACGCGGCCATGGCCGAGCTCAATGAGGCCCGCGCGGCCGGGCTGGCGGAGCGGCGATGACGACACCGCGAAGGCGCCACAAGCCACGGACGATCCATCTGAGGTTCCGGAAAAACGACCCGGGCCACAACCTGCTCGCCGCGGTCCAACATTGGGTCAAGGCTCACGGCGGCCGCGTCGACGTGATCGGCTCGATCGAGCTGCAGGATTGGCACGAAGGATCCTATGCCTTCCGCGTCGCCGTGAAATGTATCGGCGCCCGCCCCGAAATCGGCAACCGGGAGAGAGGGCAGCGATGAGCGGCAAACCGTGGTCGGCGGAGCGAAAGGCTGCGCATGCAAAGCGCATGAAAGCGCGTTGGAGCAATCCGGCCTACCGGTCCGCCCAGGTCGGTCGCCTCCGCGCTCTCAACAATGGCGCGACAGCCCGGGCAGCCGCCTCAGAGCGCATGCGGCAGCTCAACGAGCGGATGCGGAGCGACGACGCGCTAAAGCGCAAGTGCGTCAGCGGCATGACAAAAAGCAGGCGGGATCCCGCGTACCGGAAGATGCAGTCGCTCGTGATGGCCGAAACGATGTCACGTCCCGAGAACAAGGCAAAAGCACGCGAGCACTGCGCGAGCATCAATCGCGATCCGAAGGTGCGCGATCGGCAATGGGCGGGGCGCCGGCGGAACACGAAGATCGCGGAAAAGCCGGCGCGGGGTCCCGGGCGCGAGGCGGCGCCACAAGCGATGGGGCCCGACGCGCTCTTCCTAGAGCTTCTGGCCAACGAGGTTCGCAATCATGGTCACTGATCGCCGGCTACCGCGCCTCGAGCTCTCCGACGTCCACCGCTCGCCCTTCGACGAAGCCGTGATCATCATCGATGGCCGCGAGGAAGAGACCATCACGATCGAATGCCCGAACGCGCTCGATCTTGCCGATCAGCTCATCCGCCTGGTGAACGCGCTGCGCGAAGCACGTTCACCTCGTCCGTCCCGCCGGCGACGCTCTATTCCGGCCACACACTGCTGAGGGGTTGCAAATGATCAAAATTCGCAAGGGTCGCGTAGTGCTCCTCGGCCTGTCTCACGCCAATCTCGATCGGCTTCGCGCCGACGGCTTGGACGGGTTCATCCGCATTGCCGGCGAGGAGCTCGGCATCGATATCACGATCCTGATCACTGCCGGCGAGACCGAACAGGCGATGATGGAACACTTCGCTAGCAGCGTCGGACCCGACACGAAGGTGACGATCGACCCGAGGTTCAAGTCGTGATCCGCCACAAAGACCAGCTTCGGCTCAACGTCCGCTTCTACCGCGTTGAAATCCCCGGGCTGGATCCGATCGACGAGCAGGCGCCGACGCGCGCCGCGGCGAAATGGCAGGTCTACAAGCGAGCCAAGGCCGCCGGCTTTTTCAGGGACGGCTTCCGCTCGTTCCTGTCCCGCAGGATCTCGGTGCGGGAATTGCGCCGGTAATCGGCGTCCTTCACGATCAACATTCCCATGTAGGCCGGGCGCGTTCCTTGCCCCCACATGTTGACGACTCGACTCGCGCGCGCCCAGTGCGCTTTGATGAGGATGATGTCTGCCGCCCGAATCCTCCATCCCCCGCTGTCCGGCCGCGATCGCCGGCACTTCGCCCGCGAAGTCCACAAGGCCGAGCAGGCGTATCAGGTCGCCACACGGGAAGCCGCTGCCGCGCATGAAGCCGCCGATCGCGCGCTCGCCCGTGCGCACCGGCTCGACTGCGAGGCCTGGACCGCGCTGCAGTTCATCGGCGGACCCGCGGATCCGTCGCCCTCGATCGCAGATGCGCTCCATGGCATGTGCGAACTGCTCGAGGTGAAATGCCGGCACTGCAACCATAACGACCTCGTCGACCTGGCGCTGGTGATATGGCCGCGGGAGAAGCCGATCCACACCTTGCGGCGGGCGCTGTATTGCTCGCGCTGCAGCCGGGTGCACGGGAAGAAGCGGCGCCCGGATCTGATCGGCCTGCGCACGCGCGAAACTCCGGGCCCGGCGGCGCCGGCGGCCGCTCTATGACGCGCCCGGCCGGCTGGACGCGGCCCTTCGAGGACCCGATTTCGCTTCCCGACGGGCGGAAGCTCGTCACGCTCGAGGACGCCGCAACCTTCATTCAGCAGCTGCCCGAGGCCGAGCACGCGCATGAACACTGGCAGACTGCGGTCGAGATGCTGATCCGCGCCGCGGAGCGAGAGCAGGCATGGCTGCTGTTCGCGCAAATGGCGGTCATGACGGCGCTCAATCACGGCGCGCCGGCTGCCGCTCCGGGCCCGCGCAGGAAACCCGCGAAGCGCTACAACATTATCCCTGCGGCTCGCAGGGAGACTTGAGCGATGGACAGTCGCGACTACCAGCGTTGGGATGCCGCCGACACCGAGGATCTCGAGGGCGTGCTGGCGCGGGGCGGATCGATCGCCGAGGCCGCCGAGCTGCTCTGTCGTCAGGGCGCACCTGGTCTCGTTCATGCCAAGGCTCGGGAACTCAACCTGCGGCGCAAGCCGAAACCGCGTTCCGAAACCTCTCGTTAATGGAGTTATGGAACATTTTCGCCCGCGCGCGGTCCCCTTTTTCCGCGTTACCGCGCCCCCAGGACCGCGATGCCCGCTCAGACGAAAGCCAACAAGCTCTGCAAGGAGCTGCTGGATCTCCGCCGGAATCCGGCCTTCGCGAAGGCCTTCGATCGCATCGAGGCGATCAAGACTGAGCTCAAGCAAATCGCCCTCGCCGCCGGCAAGTTCCGCGAAACCTTCGTCGGCATTGGCTACGTCTCGGTATCCCCCGCGACGCCTGAGGAAGTAACCGGCGAAAAGCCGGTGCTGTCTGTCGCGAGCTGGGGCGAGTTGCCAAACGCGCGCCAGGAGAAGCTGATCGACAGCGGCCTGGTCAAGATCGAGCCGATCGTCAAGGGCGCCTATCACGGGCGCGTCGACGTCAAACTCCACTGAGGAACTTCCCATGATCCAGCCGACCGTCGGCCGCGTACTGCACTACTTTCCGAGCGTGGATGCGAGCCTCGCTCCGAACGCCCAGCCCTATGCCGCGCTGCTGGCGTCCGTCGTCAACGACACCACCGTCAACCTGACGGTCTCGAACCCCGACGGCACGACCTTCGGCGCCCAGAACATCCAGCTCGTCCAGGGCGGCGACCAGGTCCGCGACCCGACCAAGCCCTTCGCACGCTGGATGGCCTACCAGATCGGCCAAGCCGCCAAGACGGAACAGGTCTCGGCGGCCGGCGCCGGTGCGCCCCAGCTCGCCGCCGTCCACCAGGCGCTCGACACGATCGCCACGACCACCAAGCAGCAGATCGAAGGCGCGCACCAGGCGATTGCCAGCGTCGCCGCCAGTGCAACCCAGGAGATCCAGAGCGCCGCGGCGCCGCTGCATGAGAAGGTGACCGCGCTCGAGAGCGGCACCCAGGCAAAATTTGCCGAGCTCGGCGACTGGCTCACGAAGACCTTCCACGATCTCGAGGCGCGCCTCAGCGCCCTCACCACGCCGCCGGCGACGCCGGCGCCGGCCACCCCAGCTCCGGCGCCGGCGGCCGCTCCAGCTGCTGCGCCGCAGCCTGCAGCCTGATGTGCTGGTGCACGCCGTACAAGCGTACGCCGTTCTGCGACAGCGACGACTGCCGCGCGGCCGCGGCGCGCCTTAACTCTGGTCAACCAGCACGGATGACGAAGTACAGGAAAAAGCCGGTCGTGATCGAAGCCGTGCAGATCACGGATCGCACCTTCGACGCGCCGCACCCCAATGAAGAGCATATCGCCGGAGTGGTTTACGACCCGCGCGTGCGTTGCGTCTTCATCCAGACCGCCGAGGGCCGCATGCGCGGTGATCTCGGTGACTGGATCATTCGCGGCATCAAAGGCGAGCTCTACCCCTGCAAGCCCGATATTTTCGAGGCAACCTACGAGAAAGTTGAGGACTGACCATGCGAAGCGAAAGCCTCGAACTCACCGACGCTCAGTCCGCCGCGGTCGCCGTCGCGCCGCGCGTCACCCTCGCCGATATCGAGGGCGCGATCGACCACACGTTCTACTTCACCGGCCACCAGGCCGCCGTCATGACCTCCGCACCCGGCCGCTTCGTGCCCGAGCAGCTCGCGGTCCTGACGGTCTGCCTGGTGGTGATGAAGAACGGCTTCACCGTCATCGGCAAGGCCGCGCCGGCGTCGCCCGAGAACTTCAACGTCGACCTCGGCCGTAAATATGCCTACGAGGACGGCGTACGTCAGCTCTGGCCCCTGATGGGCTTCGCGCTGCGCGACAGACTCGCGGCGCAAGCCTGAAAACCGAAATCATCGTCATCCGCGGTGCCCTCCGCGGCCGCCCTGGCTGGATCTCGGGCACGCTCGAGGACCGCGCCAGGCGCGGCGTGACGAAAGCCATTGTGCACGCCGGCGCCGCTGTAGAGATCCTGTCGATCGCGAGTTTGCGCATCGAGCATCAGCTAGAGCTTTTCGCGGAGGAACCTCCCGAAATGATCAACTATCTTCGCCACCAGATTTGAAAAGGTCGGTAACCACGTCAACAGCGCGCCGAACGCGCTTCTCCGAGGACTGATTGTTGGTGGGCTGGGAGAGGTCAAGGTCTGCACCGTCGTCGGGAGTATTCCCCAGCGTGTTGTCGGAATCACTCCAATCGACATAAGCGACGCTGTTAGCGTCGAGCGTGAAGAACTTGATTTGGATCCCTTTCGCCAGAACGTAGGCACGGAAGATCATGAGGGCAGGAGCGACGTGATTCAACCAGTCTTCTTCGCCCTTTTGTTGCTCGTAACGCAGAACGCTGCCGCCCCGCCTTTTCCACCCAAACCGCTCAAACATGCTGCGGATGTAGCTGTGATCATTGGCGCTGGCGTTGATCAAGTCGTAAGAAACGGTAATCGGCATAGTTCACCTGATTTTACTCGAAAAGAACGTTAGATTGTGAATGCACCGGATGTGGGGATCGAGCCAGACACTTGCAACCGAACAAGCAAAAACGCCGCCGGCGAGGTGCCGACGGCGCGCAATCAGCAGGTGATGAAATTCAGCGGATCAGGTGCGTTGCCTTGTCGGCGATCGTCAGCACCACCGCGACGGCGCCGAGGCTGCCGCCGATCCAGGCCAGGACCTTCACCACAAACCAGTTGATGGTCTTGAGCTTGCCCCAGGCCTCGTAGATCTCGGCGAACTGCTCCGCCATCTTGTCATGCGCCTCCGCGCGCTTCTCGAGCGCGGCAATGCGCTCGGACTGCGTCGGCGGCCGCACCAGCGTCACTGCTCGACTCATCGCGCTATTCCCTTTCCGGCATAATCCAGCCGCTGCTTGACCAGGCACTCCCGGGCCAGGTCGACCTCGCCGGCAGCGCCGAGCGCCGTCGCCTCCATCGCCAGATACGCCGCGATCGCGTCGTCGTCGGGCCCGAACGCCGGCACGTCAACCGGCTGCAGGATGCCTTCGCAGGTAGTTGGCAATGCCACCTTGAGGGGCGCGGGCAGATCCTCGAGGTTGAGTCGGCCCGCGCAGGAGGCCAGCAGCATCGCCAAGCTTGCAAACGTCACGAGGTTTAGCGGCAGCCTTTGCAGCCTTCCGTTTCTCATAATTCTTGACCTTCTCCTGCAGGGATTTGTTGGCGGCCGTCAGCGAGGACAACTTCTCGCCGAAGCCCTTCTCGAGATCGGCCTTGACGCCGGCGTCGCGCCGATCGGCGGCCTCGCCGGCCTCGCGCTTCATGCGCTCGATGCGCGCTTCCGAGCGCGCCTTCTCGACGGTGACGCCGTAGATCCCGCCCCCGACGACGAGCGCGATCGCCGCGGCCGCTGCGAGGCACGGCTTACACGTCAGCACGCGGCCGCCGATCGAGAGCACATAGGCAATCCACACCATCTCAAACCCCTTCGTTTTGATGTTTCTTCCAGCGTTCCCAAGTGATCAGGCCGAACGTGCCGACGATCACGATCGCGAGCAGCAGCCAGGGCAGCGACGCGCTCGAGACGATCGGATGCAGCAGCGTTCCGATCGCACTGGCGTTGTCGGCGGCGTCCCGCGCCGCGCTCGAGATCTCGGAGGCGGTTTGCGAGGCCTGCCGCCCCGCTTCGCCGACGGCGACGGCGGTGCCGACCACGCCGCCTCTGAAGATGTTCGATTGCGTGATCGGGGGCGCCTCGGCCTGGGGCGCGGCGCGCGGCCGCTTGGCCGGCTCCTCGATCCCCTCGAGGGCGTCCTTCCATTTCCGCAGCCACACCTGGCACTCGCTGACGCCGTTGAGCTTGGAGACCGGGACCTTCTTGGATCCACCGTTGACCAGGCGGCGCACGTCGATCGCGTTATCGGCCGCGGCCGGCACCAGGCAGCCCATCGCCACGAATTCGGTCACCGCGACGCGGAAGGCGGTCGCGGCGTCCTCGAGCTGCTCGGGATCATTCTCGAGATCATGGCCCGTCATCGCGCCAATGCGCCGGTGCGCGTCGCGGCCGGTCATCTGCAGGTCGCCATTGCCGCGGAAGCGGTGCCCGTCGCCCGGTTGAGTGTTGCCGAGCTCGCGGGCCTTCTTCGGGTTGCCGAGACCGTAGACGCGCTCCGCGAGGGCCTCGGGATTGTGCACCAGGCGCGCGGCCTCCGCCGGCGTCACGGCCGCGCTGTGGTGGCCGACGCCAAAGACCTCGAGGATCCGCTCCGGCGTCGAATAGTTCATGTTCTCGCGGGTGATCGTGCCGGCGCCGCACTCGTGGCTGATCTGCGCCATGCAATGCGCGCGCAGCAGCGGCGAGCTGACGCCCTGCTCCGCGAACACGTGCTCGGCGACCGCGGCGATCGCGGCGACCTTCTGGCGCGGCGCGCGCGGCCACAGGCGCGACAAGGCCGCGCCGAACGACTGATCCGTCATGTCTAGGTTTCTCCGGTGAAGGAAATCAGCCGCTGGCTTGAGCGGCCTGGTACGTGGCGATCACGGCCGGGGTCCAAACCGTGTTCGCGATCGCGACGATGCGCGCGTCCTTCCCGGCCAGATCGTCGCCCGGTGCCAGCACGTAGCGGTGATAGCTCGGCGGGATGCCGGCATCCGCGCCGTCGCGCAGGATTGTGGTCGCCTCGCGGATCTGCAGCGTGCCGTCCGACTTCACTTCGATGCTGTCGGCCGGATTGAAATTCTCGGTGAGCGCCATGACCAAACCTCGTTAGACGGTGTAGGGAATTGTGCCGATCAAGCTCACCGACCCGCCCGTTGGGGTATCGGCAGACGTGACAAAGGATTGCGTCTGGGCGGAGCCGCTGGCCGCCACGAAGATCTGGCTGGCATTCCCGGAAAAGCCGGTCGTGAAGTTTGTAAAACCAGCCTTCGTGACGCCTTGGAAGAGAAGCGGTCCATAGACCCGATAATTGGGATCATTGGCGGAGGAGAATGGAATCCCGTTGATGACCAAGTTTCCCGAGGCGGTCGTGAAGGTGAAGGTCGACGTCTGGATGGCGAAACTCGCAACAACCAGGCGACCGATCTTGGTATAGCGCCCCCACTGCAGGCTATAGGCCACCGCGAGATTGCCCGGCGTGGTGAAGGTCAGCGTCGGCGTCCAACTGCCTTCTTCGTAGTCGTCGAGCGTGTTGGGATCCGCCGACGGGATCTGCGTCGCCGGAAAATGGATCTGGCCGCCATCGAGCGCGGCCTGCAGATCTGTATAGACGATGCTCCGGCTGGTCGCGCCGTCGAGCATAATCGCGTCGCCGGCGGTCGGTAGCGTGACGCGCGGGAGATCCTTGCCCCTGATGCTCGCCATGGATCAAGCTCCTGCGAAGAGTGCGAGATTGGTCATGACCGACGGCTGCATGTTCGAGTGCCAACTGCCGCCGGTGTTGTTCGATGTGACGACCACGTTGCCCGCGCTGATCGCGCCGGTGGAAGCGACCTGGCTCAGTGAGCCCCCCGAGCCGGCATCCGCTGCGGTCACCTGCGAACCACCGGCGACGGCCGAGCCCTGGTTCGGACCATTTACGACCTTTGGCGTGCTGACCACGTTCAGACCGATCGCCGAGAGATTCCAGGAAGTGATCGACGGGATCTGGCTTGCCACCAGGTAGACCAGCTCGGTGCCTCCCTTCGCGCCGATCGTGTTTCCGTTCGGCGCCATCGTGTTCGAAGTCAGCACACCGCCAGACGTGTCCCTCGCGACAACCGTTCGGCCTCGGACATCGAGGATCCCGAAAGTGGTGGATCCGTCGCCGTTGTTGAAGAAGGTATTGCCGGCGGCGATCTCAGCCTGGGCAAACGTCCAAAGATCGGCGTACGTGGTGCGGGAAAGCGTCTGACCGACCGGAAAGACGCACAGCGGCGGAGGGCTCGTTCCGACGTAGGGAAACAACTCGCCGATATAGCGCGCGCCCTTCGAAAGGCCGCCGCTGGCGAATTCGGCCACCCTCGTCCCCAGCACGGCAACCCCGATGCCGGCCGTCGTCTTGTAAAAGCCGGTCCCGACCGCGCTGGCAAAGGACAGTGATGGCGCGCCGACGAGGCCGTCGGCGAGCTTGAGCGGCCCCGTCATCGCGTTGGCGCCGTTCGCCGACAGCCGCGCGGTCAGCGCCGCGGCGATGTCCTCGAGCGGCGGATTGTGATTGCTCGGCAGCACGGTGTTGCCGGCAACCGCGAGATCTGTCTCTTATACACATCTAGATGTGTATAAGGGCTAGGACTGGCGCCGAGCGACCCGAGAAAGCGCGCCAGGAAATGAGAATTCAGATCGTCGTTTGCTGTCTGCTGCTCTCACTCGTGCTGTGGGGCATCAAGCTCGGCATCGAAGCGGTATTGGCGACCTGGGGCCTCAGCGCCTATTTCGCGGTCTGCGTCGGCGGCTTTCTGTTTTTCACTGCGGCCGCCTTTGCATACGATCATTTAAAAGCGCGTTCGCGATAATCGCCGCGCCGAGCGTCGATCTTTTCCCGATCTTTTCTGCCGCCGCGCTGCTGGCGTTGCGCCGCTCCATCGCATCGATCAGCGACTGCAGGTGACGATCGCGCGCGCTGCCCTGGGCGGTCAGCACGCGGGCGATTTCACCATACGAACGCGTAGGATCGACATGCGTCAGAGCTTCCCATGCCGGCTTGGCGATCAGCCGCTTCGCCGTGGTCGCGATCATGCCGGTGATGCTCGAGCTCGGGGCAATGATCGGGCTGTCCTTCGATTCGGCCCGCGGCTTCATCTGCTCGCGCGCGGCGCGCCGGATCTCGGTCTGCGAATTCTCCGAGACCTTGGTGTGGGTGTCGCGGAATTTGAGGTTGCGTTCCACCGCGGCCATCAGATCGCCGGCGGCCTGGTCGCCATGCACGATGCCAAGCTTGGCGGTATTCCAGCCGCCCTCGCCCTGCAGCGCCTGCTGCAACGCGCGCAGGTCGTTGGCCTTGGTGCCGAGCTGACGCTCGATCTCGCCGCGGCTGCCCTTGGCGAATGCGATCCGCTCGCCAGCGTCGCGCTGCTCGTGCTCGTCGAGGAAGCGCGAAGGCGACGCCGTCGTCTTGCCTTCGCCGAGATAGCCGGTGCCTTCTTTGACGGCGTCGGCTCTCTGGGCGAGCCGCTGCGAAACCCGGTTGGCGCGAGCGTAGCCCGGGACCTGGGCCTCGAGCGCCTGGTTCAGCTCGTGCCTGAAATGCTTCAGCGAGGCCTGCTGGTTGCGCAGCGCGCCGGCTTGCACGCCGAGGCCCGGCAGGTCGTGCTCGATGACATTGTCGAGCTCCTGCTTCACCTTGTGCAGCACGTCGGCGCGGTCCTGCGAGACGTGGACGCGATCGAAGGCCAACTGGCCGCGGCCGTCGACCGCCTGGCGCCCGGTAAACTGGTCGATGCGCGGCTGGTGTTCCTCCCGAACCATCATGTTGCGCAGGTTCTCCAGCGCCCGCTGCTCATTGCCGACGGCGCTCGCGATCGCGTCGTCCAGCTCGGTCAAGATCGGCGCTGTCCGGATCCTCGGTGCCTGCGCGAGGACACGCGGATAATTCTGGCTGTCGACCTGGCTGCGATAGTCCACGATATTTCGGGTTGCAGTCGCGGGATCCTCGGCCGGTCCGAGCGCTGCCTCGACATCGGACATGATCCGGCGATTGGTGCCCTGATCTCGCGCCTTCAACGCATTGAAGAGGACATTCCGGCCCTCGTCGGAGTTCAGCGACGCACCTTGGGCCTTGCCCAGGAAGGCCGGCCCCGCGTCGGCGAGCATCGCATCGGGCCCCAAGCGATCCAGCTCGGTCCGCACCGCTGCCGGCTTGTCCGCCTCGAGGGCCGCCACGAGGTGGTTGGTGGCACTGCGCGACAAACCATCGGCACGGCCGCGAATGGCATTCGTCACAGCCTGTACGCCGGAGCCGACCGCTTTTGAGACGCCCGGGATTGCGCCGCCCAGCACCAGGCCCGCGGCGCCGCCGATCGCGGCGTCCTTTGCGACCTGCCCCGGATCGGTCCAGTCGCGGGATCCGACCGCGCCCTGCACGGTCCCAATGCCGGCTCCTGCACCGGCCGAGAGCAGCGTCTTGGCACCGAGGCTCGCGCCCTTGGCGGCTGCCCCGATCGCGCCCAGCGGCAAGACCGCGCCACCGGCGAGGTTGGCGCCGGTCGAGAGGATCGGATGCTCCTTTGCAAACTCGTCAGTGCGCCGATATTCGCGCTCGAGGTTGCCCGCGTAATCGTTTCCCTTGCCGACGGCCAGGTCAGCGGCCGTCTGGGGTTGAGCGCCGACGCCGGTTGCCGAGGACATGGCAGCCGCGAAGCGATCGGCCAGGCCGAAGGTCATTCCATTGGCGATCGCCCGGACGGCATCGTCGGCCGACCGAAGCCAGCCCTTGTCCGGCTTTTCCTCACGCGCCGGCGACGTCGCCTCTTTCGGCGCGGGAAAGTTCTGCGCCATCACCCTGGTGATAACGGCGTCGGACGTCCCGGCCGGGAATTCGACGACGCTGCCGTCCGGCGCTCCGATGCGGATTGCGTCGGCCATTATTCGAGCTTCCCGGTCGCCGGATTGTAGGTCCGGAGCTTGCCGACGTTCGTGTTATGCCGGTCCGCCAGCGCGGCATTGGTGCCCTGTCCCGGCTGCTGAAACTCGGGCAGCACATAGCTTTGCGTCAGGTCCTGGCCCGTGACGGGGTCGGAGATGTGATGAGCATCGTCATAGTCGGTGACGATCTTCTGCACCGTCACAGGATCGATCTTCTTGCCCTGCGAGATGGCGACCGCGGTGGCCTGTCGGATCGCGTTGCCGACGGCGATATTGCGCTGCTCGATCTGAGCCTGAATGCCGAGCAGGCGCTGGTTGCCGGTGACGCTCATGTCGAGGCCGGGGTTGGCCTTCAGGTAATTCGACATTTCGAAGTTCGTGACACGGCTGCCGACCGCGTTCTTGGCCTGCGCGCCCGCCATCTGCCGGTTGAACTTGGTCAGGAATTCCTTGTCGGAGAGCTCCTTCTCGTCGAAGACGTGGTCGATGCCGAGCGCCGCCGCGCCGGCATTGACCGCCTTCTGCAGCCTCAGCGCGGCTTCGGGCGCAAGTCCGCCGGTCGACCCCTTGTTGCGCTGGATGGCGTCGATCGCGCCCTGCATCGCGGCGACGTCGCGCGCACGCGACTGCGCATCCTCCACGCCGTTCGCGAGCGACGCGTGCGCCTTGCCGAGGCCCTCCGCCAGCTGCTTGTCGTAGGTCTGGCCGGAATTCATGTCGACGTTGTTGGTGATGTTGGTGGCGGCCGCGCGCGCCTTCGCCGTCGACCAGGCGTCATAGGGCATCGGCTTCTGACCGGCCGGAAGGTTCTTGGTGTAATACTCGTACTCGCGGACGCTGGTCGGATCGTCGCTCGCTTTCAGCACCACCTTGCGCTCGTTGGTCGCCGGATCGACGTCCCAGACGTTGCCCTGGGCGTCGGTGAGCTGGGTGTGCTTGGGCTGGTTCCTCGCCATCTGCTGCTTGAGCATCAGCATGCCGAGCGACCGGGCCTGCTCGCTGGCGTAGGGCGACGTCACCGCGGCGAGCGCCGCCGGCGACATGGCATTGGCGACCGTGGAGACGCCCGCCGAGGCCGGTCCCGGGGCGCCCGAGGGCGCCGGAGCGACCACCGCCGGCGGCGGCGCGGGGGTCGGCTGGGCCGATGCCGCGGGCACGGCTGCCGCAGCCACCGCCGGAGCGGCCCCCGCAACGGTAACGGGTGCCGGCTTTTCATAGAGCCCGGCGTCCTCGGCCTCCTTGTCACCCCAGACCCGGGCCGACGGAAGCACCGCAGGACGCGCAGCGGCGACCGCTGGCGAGTCCGGACCCATGACCGCTGGTTGGGAAGGGGCGACCGGATTTGGCGCACCGGTAGCGGCCGCTGAGTCCTGGGCGACGGGTGCCGGCGCGCCGCCGGCGCCGGCCAGGTTCGCCGCGAGGGTCTTGATCAGGTTGTTGTTGTAGTCCGAGGCCGCCTTCTCGGCCCGATCGGCCTGCCCGGACTCGTATCCGCCCATCAACGCCTGGGCGATCCGGGCGGCGCCCTGCCAGGGCGACCGGATCGGCGAATAGTCCATGCCGCCGGCGATCATGGCGTCGGCGACCTTCCGACGCGCCGCGACCTCGCCGGGCGTCAGCATCTGGCCGTTGGGTCCCCAGGTGAAGGCTTGGGCCGGAGCGTCTGCCATCGGTCCCTCCTCTACGCGAACATCAGCGGCAGGCCGTACTTCATGCCCGCCGTCGCCGCAGTGCCGGCCAGGCCGAACAGACCGCCCATGGTCGCGTTGTTGCTCTGCATCTGGCTATTGTAGATGCCCATCTGGTTGTTGAAGTTCGCGTTGGTGATGCCGGCGACATCGGTGCCGGCGACGCTCGACTGCGGCGTCGACGTGAAGCTTGGCTGCGAGACCTGCGAGCCCGACAGCAGCGCGGAGATCTCGTTGATCGGCTGGTTGCGCTCGGTCAGCGCCTCCTGGGCGCCTTGGGCGCGGCCCGACAGATACAGCGAATTGTAGGCGTCGTTTTTGTTCTGGTTGAACTGGGTCATCTCGGCGTTCCAAGCCGCCGACCCTGGCTGGATGCCCTGGTTCGTGAGCTGCGTCCGCAGCGCGTCTTCGTTGCGCGACCATTGCGGATCGAGCCGCGCCGCGCCGAGCTGGTCGATTTTGTTCTCGGTCGCGGTGTCGAGGTTGACATTGGTGCCGAGCAGCGAGCCGATCTTGGCCGACTGGTCGACGCCGATCTGCCCGAGGTTTTGCTTGGTCTGGTTGGTCAGATCCAGCAGCGCCTGCTGCGCCGGCGTCAGCGTCTGCGTCGCGGTGAACTTCGGGACCGTGTAGGTCTGGCCGTCGGCGCCGGTGAAGGTCGACGTGCCATTCTGGCTATAGGTCAGCGAGCCATTCGGCGTGACCTGGTCGGTCTGGTTCAGCAGCTGCTGGGTGATCGCGGTGTTGACGTTCGAATTGGTCTGCGCCTGAGCAGTTGCGGTGGGATCCGGAGGGGTCGGAGGGGTCGGGCTGTCCATCAGAATTTCCAGTCCTCTTTCAGGATGCCGAGCACGATCGCGTGCCGGCCCCTGCCGAAGTGGTTGCGTTTCCGGCCTTCGGTTTGAGCGCCAAGCCGCTTTGCGTAGTCGATCACCCGCTCCTGCTCGGTCGTGACCGACATGCGCAGGCAGCCGAGCTGGTAGAAGACGTAGTTGCCGACGCCGCGCAGGAATGCGCGGGTAAAGCCCCGGCCCGCGACGGTGACGTGAACGTCGTAATGGGTGAAACAGTTGAACACGACGCCTGCGACGATCTCCCCGCCGCGCTCGATGCCCATCGCGGTGAACGGCGGATAGATGATCGTATTGCAGCGCTCGCCGACAAAACGCGCGACCTCGTCGGAGACCACGATCCGCGTCATGAGCCGAGATCGCCCTGGTCGTACGTCCAATCGATCCGCACGATCTCGACGTCGGGCGGCACAATGTTGCCGCTGGTGATCTGCAGGCCCGGCGCAATCGCGTAGCCGCTGCCGCCGACCGACTGCCAATCTCCGAATGTCGCGGATACCGCTTTGCCGCCCCAGGTGCTCACGCCCCAGATCGCCGTTCCCCAGACGTTGGCGCTCGCGATCGGCGCCGCATCGGGAGCCGCCGGCAGGTTGACCTGGTATTCGGATTGCAGCGAGAGCTGCGGCACGATCTCGGTCGGCGAGCGCAGCACCGCCTTCATGAGGAGCGACGTCTTCAGGGCGCCGGGATTTTTGAGCACGTCGAACATCGGCACATAGCTCGAGGTGAAGGGCGTGCCGCGATCGGTACCGGTCACATTGGCCTCAATCACCATCCCGTTCGCCGAGCCGAAGAACAGGCGGTCGCCGAACAGCTGCAGGCAGGTCACGTTCCAGCCCGTGAACAGCCCCCAGCCGCCGGTTCGCGCGTTCGCTGCGAAGACCTGACCGGTCGCAGCGGATCCCTGCGGAGGGGCGACCAGCACCATCTGGTTGGTCGGCCAGACCTCCAAGGTCCACCCGCTCGGCTGGTCTGCGACTGCCTCGTTCCATGCGGTCTCGATCTTGTAGGAGATCGCCGCCGGCGAGAGCGCCGCGAAGTCGCGCTGCACCGCCTGAGACAGCGGCACCAGGCCGACGTCGGTCGCGATCGCGAGATCGCCGCCGGCGTGAATGAAGGCTTTCGGGCCGAGCGGCTTACCGATCCGATAGACGCCGACCTTCGACCAAGTCGCGGCGGTGCCGGGGTCGGTGCCCTGGTAAATCGCGACCTCGCCCTCGGTCGAGAAGAAGGCGCATTGCTCGGTCAGGCCCGACGTCGCGCCGGTCTCGAGCGACCAGGCCGCGCCGAACAGCAGCGCTCCGCCGCGCGTGAACACGCCGCCGAGCGGCAGCGGCACCGCGGTGCCCCCGATCGCGTCCGCCGGCAGATACCAGGCGTTGAGCGTGTCCTTCTGGACGAAGAAAAGCCGGCGCTGGTGAACCCAGACGTTGCTCAGGGATTTCGGGTCGAGCGCCGTCACGCCGTCGATCGCAGTGCCGGTGATCGCCGGCGTGGTCGCAAAGCTGGTGCCGTTGAAAACAAGGGGCGTGTCGCTGCCGTTGACGCAGCGCAGAAAGGTGCCTCCGGGTGTCGCGAACTGCGCAACACTCCAGGCGCCGCTCCCGAGCGAGCCTACGACGGGCGCGGAGACCGATGGCAATCCGATGATGGTATGGCCAGCGTCGTCGACGATCTGGTTGCCCTGGTCGTCGACCAGAAGCACGTTCTCAGGGACTGCCGGCGACGTAACGTCGTAGATCGCCGAGCTCGAGGCGGCAAAGAGCTTCGCGTTGTTGCCGTTGATGTAGGCGAACATCGCGGCGACCGCGGCGCTGCCATCGCCGATCTGCGCGAACGAAGCAGATCCGCGCCGCATCTTGATGCCGGTCGCGGTCGGGAAGAAGTTTTCCAGCGCGAAGGCACCCGACACGGCGGATCCGTCTGGCAGCCGCGCACCTGGCTGCGCCAGCGCCGTATTGCGGATCCAGCCGCCAACCGGCGCGGCAAAGCTCGCCGCCTTGGAAATCCGCGGCTTTGGCCTGGTGGCAGCGGCTGGCCGGCGCATCAGCGACCGAGGACCCCGGGATAAGCGATCGCGGTGTTGGCCGGGATCCGCTGCCGCCCGACGATCAGCGGCTTGGCCGGCTTGTCCTTGGTAACCTCGTCGGCGAGCGCGATCTCGTAGTTCGTCATGTCCTCGGCGTATTCCAGCCGCTTCTGCGCCCGCCAGCGCCAGATCAGGGACAGCGTCAGCAGCCGTTCGGACAGCACGAAGGAGTCGGCATCGACGGTGAACTTCGGTTTCGATCCGGGGGCGCCGTCGGACGCCGCGACCACGTTCTTCGAAATGTAGTAGTGTCGCGCAGTCTCTCCGACCGGCATCACCGGGAAGATCTGCAGCTGGCCGCCGAGCAGGATCCAAACCCCGGGCGTGCCCGAGATGTTGGTGTCGAGCAGATAGAGCCACTCGTCCTCGTCGCGCGCCGGCCGGTAATTCGCATTCTTCCAGGTGAAGGAGTGCACGAAGCCCTTCTTCAGCATGCGGCCGAAATCCGTCGGCAGGTCGAATGCCATCGTCGACCCGTCGCCGAGGTAGGACTTCAGGATCTTGAGCTGCTGCCACTCGTGGTATTCGGCGATCGCGATCGCAGCCTCGGTCGCGAGCTCGCCAAGCTCGAGGCCGAACTGATCGGTCCCGAACAGGCTGTTGGGCTTCTTGCCCAGCAGCCTCAGTCCGGCGGATTGAGCAGCAGCGAGGACGGTCACGCGGCGACCTCGTCATCCTGCGCGGCCGCGGCCGTCGCGAGCTCGATCAGCTTGGTGCGGCCGGTATTCGCCGGCGGCGCTCTGCCCGTGACCTCCTTGATGAAATCGCGCAGCTCCTGGTCGGAGCAATCCTCGAGTGACTTCTCGGTCTTGCCATCGGCGTCGGCATCGCCCGCGTCTTTCGGCTCGAGCGCGGCGCCGGCGAGCACGTCGGCACCCTTCAGCCGCGCCAGGCGCACATTCTCCGCCATCAGCAGATCGATGTTCTCCTGCATCTTGGCGATCTGAGCCGCCATGCCGGTGACGTCGGCGCTGCCTTGCGCCTTTTCGAGATAGGCCACCGCCTGGTTCTTCAGTTCGCGGCCGCCCATGCCGAGCGTCTTGAGGTTCTGGCCATCCAGCGCGGCGAGCGCCTCGATCGAATGTATGTTGAGCGCGCGCAGCTCGCGCCGCTTGCCCTCGGTCAGGAACGGCGCCTCGGAGAGCGGCGTGCCGGCAACGGTCTGCTGCTCGGACGCCTTGAACTTGCGGTACTGCTCCGGATAGGCCTCGGCGTAGGACACCGGATAACCCTGCTCGCGCGTCGCGTTCGGATCCGTTTCCGTGGCCGGGAACGAGCAGATGCGCTTGGTGTCGCCGGCGAAGCGGAAGGTGATCATCTCGACGTCGTCGAACATCGGGCGCCCCTTGAGGACGGACAACGCGTGGTTCGGCACAGGTTCGGACGAAAACGTGATGACGGTGAGATCTTCGGGGCGGTTCTGCGGCTGCATGAGATGATTTCCTGTCTGAGAGGGTGCGGGAGGAAAAGCCCGCCGCGGCGCGGGGAGCCGCCGCGGCGGGTCGCGATTGCCGATCAGCCGTTGCCGTTGAGCATCGGCCGATCGAGCATCACGTAGGCGTAGCCGGCGGCGGGCGTGCCGTCGGCGGTCTTGAAGCGCGCGCCGTCGACCTTGTCGCCGGCGACGGTGGTGTCATCGACCTGGCCGGCGGTCGCCGTCAGATACACGTTGCCGGCCGCCACGACGGTCGCAGACTTCACCGGGGCGAGACCGGAGATCTGATACCAGCCGAACTGGTTGGCGACATTTGCGGCCATCGCGACCGCGCACGGTCCGCGATCGCCGGCGACGGCGCGCTTCGTCGTGCCGGCGTTGAGGTCGTAAATCACGAGCTCATTGATGCCGGTCGACGCGACGCCGGGCAGATAGATGAACTCGCCGACGCCGAGGACGGGATCGACGGCCTTGACGATATCGCCGAGCTTCCACGGCGTGGAACGGCCGGCGGCGGTCGAGGCCGGCAAGGTGGAGGCGATGGGCGGGCAGCCGAGCTGCGCATCCATAATCACGTAAGCCATGAATGCTTACTCCTGATGGGTTTCGATGAGGGTGAAGGGCAGTCCGCCCGCCGCGCGCGATCGCGCGACGGGTCTCGCTCAAACCGTCAGGCTTAGGCGGCCGGGTTGCTGTCGTAGAACTTCCACTGGAACAGCGGATTGATCATGGTGAGCTCGCCCATGAACCCGATGTACTGAACGACGGCGTCCTGGTTGATCGGCATCATCGAGCGGCCGATCTTGTCGAAGTTCCGCTCCGGGTGGTACCGCATCCAGAGACTGTCGGTGTCGATGCCGTACGTGGTGTTCGACGGCATGTTGGAGCCGATGCCGCCGTCCTGGACGATCTCGAGCGAACGGCCGGCGCCGAAATACTTCAGCGTCTGGAAACCGAGCTTGCCGAGCTTCGTCTCGTCGTTGACGCGCTGGATCGACACGGTCGCCGCGTCATAGGCCGCGTAGTGCTCCGCCGACATCAGCATCAGATCGGCCGACTGCTTGCCGCGCGAACGCTTGGTCACGATCTTGTTCAGGAACGGGCGGACCGTGGTCGCCGTCACCTGGGTGCCGATCGTGGTGTCGTAGGAGTTGGCGTCGAAGGCCGAGGTCTGCCACACCGCGTTCGAGCGCGCGATGCCGCCATAGGAGCCCGAGGACACGGCGGTCGGGATCGCCAGCTGCAGGCCGCCGAGCTCCTTGCCGCCGAAGCGGGTGCCGTTGCCATGCAGCGAGATATCCATCTCGTCGTTGAGCTCGTTCTCGGCCGCCTGGATGTGCGCTTCCATGACGTCCTCGAGCTGGTTGGTGCCCGAGTTGTTGAGGATTTCCTCATTGGTCAGCACCACGCCGATCGCCACCATCTTCGGGCGGTACTCGGCATCGTTGAACAGCTCGGTCGGCGCCGAGTTGAGGAAGTCGTAGCCGTTGTACCAGACGGCCGAACCGGTCTTGTTGTAGAGCAGACGCTCGCGGATGATCGGGCCGGAATAAGGCTTCCAGCGGTTCTTCATCTTCAACGTCGCGAGCAACGCGTTGGAGTTGGAGACCAGGTCCTGGTAGCCCGACGCGCGATCTTCGAGCGCGAGCGAGAGGATTTCCTGGTTCTTTTCGACGGTAGTCAGCTGCGAGGCCATTGAGCCCCTCCTCTAGAATTCGTCAGCTCGCGCGCGCCGCAGCGCGTCTCAGAGCTTCCTTGATTGAGCTGGACGGGCGGGACTTCGCCGGTTCTGAGCCGGGACCAGGTGCGCCCTTGATGGACTTGCTTCCCTTGTCGGTCTGAGCGGCAAGGTCGGGTGCCGGCGCGGATGAGGCGTCGGGCTTGGGTTCGGCTGCCGGCTTCGCTTCCGGCTTCGCGAGCGCGGCGATCGCGGGGTGCTTCTGCAGCACCGCCTCGTAAGCCGCGTCGAGATCCTTGGCGCCCGCCTGCAGCTCGGCTGCGAGATGCGGGGCGATCAATTCGAAATGGGGCTTGTCGGCCGCCCAGGCCGTGACCTGGTCCTCGATCGAGCGCGTCTGCTGCTGCTGCATGCTCGAAGTGACGCCGCCGATCTGCTGCTTGAGGCTCGCCAGCTCCTGCCGGAGCTCCCGGATCGTCTGGTCGGACTGGTTGCGCTCCTGGTCGGGGGTTTGCCCCAGCACGATCTCGGCCACCTGGCGCAGCGACACGCCGATGTTGCTGCAGACCTCCTCGAGGCCGCGCAGCGGGTTGCTCCGGAGGAGCTGCTCCATGCCGACATAGGCGCCGAGCACGTCCTTCAGCTGCTTGCCGCTCTTGCCGGCCATCTCGTCGAACTGGCGTATGGTCTCGAACTTCTCGGCGCCGGCGCGGTGCTTCTCGATGCCCGCGGTCATCTCGCGGTGCATGCGATCGACCTCGGCCTTCACCGGCTCCGGAGCGGTGTCCCAGACGGCCTTTGCGTCATTCGAGAACCGCTCGGGCGCGCTCACCGTGCGCTTCGGCGCGGGCTGCTCGGCCGGCGCGGCCGCGGCGGCCGGATCCTTTGCGGCCGGCGCCTGCGGCGCGGCGGGCTTCGCCGGCGGCTGATCCTTGCCGCCTTCCTTCGCCGCGAATTTGCCCGTCTGCGGATCTCGATCGAGATTGGCGCCCTTCGCGAGGTCCTTCGGATCTCCGCCGGCGGCCGCCTTCTCGGCCGCGGCCTTCGCCGCCTCCCCGGCCTCGACCTTCTCGCGCGCGGCGCGCAGCGCATCACGCGTCGAGACGATCTTCGGCTCCTCGATCGCCGCCTCCTTCAGAGGCTGCGGCGAATCTGACAACGGCGCCGGCGGCGCGGCAACGTCGACGATGGGCGCAGAGGATTGAGCGGGCGCAGCTTCAGCTGCCGCCGCAACAGCGTCGGTCATGGGTCTGTCCTGTCTGAGAGGGTGCTAAATTGGCGGCCTTCCACCGCACCGTCGGGTTTCAGCCCCCGCTGGCATTCGACCGGGCCTAGCGGCCCTTGAAGATATTCCGCTCGCCGCGGTTGAAGCGCGCGTGCGCTTTCTCGACCGATCGCTTCACGTCCTGGCGCGTCACGCGCGGCTTCTGGAATGGCTTGTGCCTGGCCGGATCATTGCCGACCTCGATCACGCCGGCCTGCTTGTAATGCGCCCGGATCGCCGATTTGCTGTCGTACATCTTGCCGTCGACCTGGCTCTGCACCGGATCCATGATGTCCGACGCCAGGCGCGGACATGGCAGGCTCGATCGCTTCGGCGGCGGTATCTCGATCTGGCGCACCGGCGCCGGGATCTCGCGCGAGAAGTCGATCAACGCAAAGTTCTGGCTATACCGCGACATGCGGGCTCCACAGGTTGAGGCTGTCAAGGGCTAGGCGGTGGCAGCAACGTACGGTAGCGTTGCCGCTTTCAACGGGAGTTTTGAAATGGGTTTCGGTTTCGGTTTGCGCGATAAATTCAACAAGGCGAAGAAGGAGATCGCCATCAGGACTGCAAATACCTTCGCGAAGCCGAACAAGAATATCTCGGCAGTCTATTTTCACCCGTCCGATATGTGCGAGCCGGACCGGATCATGCTCTACGCGCTGATCCGCGGATTGCGCCCGGCTCGCGTTCTGGAGATCGGCGCTCGCTGGGGCGGCGGCGCGCGGATCATATCGTCCGCGCTCGAGGACTCTGGCTTTGGCAAGGCTGTCGGCATCGATCCGGAGCCGAAAAACTTCCGCCCGACGCCGAAGGAGCTATTCCATCGGTACGAGTTGATGACCGGCTATTCGCCAGGCGCCATCCCTGAAGCCGTTCGAAAGCTTGGCGGCGGGATCGATCTCGCCTTCATCGACGCCATGCACACGCACGATCATGTGCTGGCCGATTTCGAGGGCGTCATTCCGTTCATGGCGGAGGGATCCCACGTGCTCCTGCATGACACCTTCCACGTCGGGATAAACCGGGCGATCGAAGAAGTCCTCAGCGCTAATCCGACGTTCGTCGATTGCGGCTTCATCACGCGGTACCCGAATATCATGGACAATGCGCCGGTGGCCTATGAGGGCCTGCGCCTGGTTCGGACGAGCACCCCCGCGAACCACATCACGATGAAGAGCGTCTATGATCTGACCGGGAAGGACGCGTCGCTTTCGCCCGAGCATATCAACTGGGACCATTATTGGAACCGCGCGAACAAGTCGGCGACCAGCGGATAGGAAGACGGCCATTCCGCGCACTAGTTGTTGAACGCGGTGATCGCCGCCATCTGCGGAGGGATCGGAATATAGCGGTCCGGATCCATGATCGACCAGACGTTCGATGCAGATCCCCCGGTGCCGTTCCCGTTGCCGCCAGCAAGTTGGAAAAGCGACGGGCGCTCCACGCCGACGGCGACGAGATCATTGTATATACCTGGAACGACGGCACCACTTGCCAGCGTCCCGCCATTGATGATGCTCCCGGTGTCGGCCACAAACTTCGATGCCCACCGGAAACCGTTGACGGTGGACGATGTCGACCGCAAATCTGGTGAGTAGCCTCCCTCGTACGGCTTGACCTTGAGCTGATAGACCCCGCCCCACTTCCCGCCGGGCTGGGCAGTGCCCTGGGCCCAAGCGACATAGTTCGTGCCGAGAATGACTACGGCATCGTAGCTGAACAGCTGGCCGCACTTCAGCGTATAGGTGCCGGAGGGCGGCGCAGCGTTCAGCGTGTAGGAACCGACGCCGCCAGGAGGACCGCTCAAGACTTGGAAGGTGTACGGCGATAACCCGGGACCATTGATGTAGAACGCGCCGCCACCCATCGCGGCGGTGAATACCTGCCCGGAGGCGGCCGTGACATTCATTGTGGTTCCGCTGATGGTCGCGGTGAGCACGCTGTCCATCAACGTGTCAGCATATTGCGTCAGCAGTGGATCGCTCAGCGAACTTCCGTTCGCCACCCACGCGGCGGCCATCGCGCTTTCGTTGAGCGTCCCGGAAGTCGTGCTGACCAGATTTGGCGTGTAGTAATTGGCGCCACCGACATAGGTGCACCACTTGTACGCCGGCTCCCGCACGTAGCCAGCGGGCACCGCCGGCCCGTTGTTCACGAACTGATCTGCGAGCATCCGTTGGTTGTTAGATGCAGCGTTCGACGCATTCGAGAACGTCGCTCCCTGCAGCCCGATATACACATCGCATTTGCTTCCGACCGGACCGCCGAAGGTCAAGACGGCCGCCTGTCCAAGCAGCGAGGAGTAGCGGCCGACATAAGCGTGGAGATCCGCAGCCGACCAGAACGCGAACGCCTTCATTTGCGAATAGGCGCTCAGAGTGATCAAGTTCCAGTTCTCGTTATAGCCTTCGAATGTCGGCTTCATCCAAGGGGGCATGTTGTCGCGCGCGTACGCCATCAAGCTTGGCATATAGTCTGTGAGGCCTCGGGCGCTGCCGCTCTTGTAGTTGAGCGTCAGGTACGGAGAGACCCACCAGGGATGACAACCCACCTTCGCGCAGAGCTTGACACCGATCTCCGGAGGAATGCCGTTGGTCACCGCTGCGACGTTTTGGCGATCCTGCGAACCTTGCAACAGCCATGAGGCAAGGTCGGCGTCATAGACGAGCGTGCCGAAGGCGCCAGCAACGCTGGACGTCCGCGCAAGAGGCCGCGACCCGCTCGACGATGACGACGTATTCACCTGAGACCCGTCGGCACTTTTGATCGGCACATTCCCCGTGCCGTTGAGATTGAGCTGCGGGTTCTTCACCACGATGATTGTGCCAGCCATCGAACCGGTAAATACAATGGCCGTGCCGGCGATCGCGTCAGACTTCGTTGCAGCCAGCTGGAGAACGGTCGGACTCGAGGCGATGGCGAAATAGTTGCCGCCCATCGAGATATTCGACGGGAGGCTGTTCGGCGATCCGGTCGCCTGCAGGCTGATCGAGTCACCCGTCGCGAACAGATGCGGTTCCGGAAACGTGAAGTTCGAGCTCGCAACGCTGAAGGATGAAGCTGCCTTGGCAACCACAGTGGCCTGAGCCAGCAACCCCGACCCGGTCGAAGATGTCGTGATCGCGACGCTGGCAAGGGCATTCGCCTGCGTCGTCGCGAACTGGATGGTATTTGCATCGACAACGATCGCATAGAAGGTGACCGTTCCCCCATTCGTCGAGTCGTAGATGCTGACGCCGCCAGGCGCCGTGCCGGCAAGCGTCCGGAACAGGAGAAACGGATCACCGGTATTCAACCCGTGCGCCGGCCAGCCAAGCTGCGCATTGGCGCCACTCGTACATGTCACCGCGACAGCTGGAAACTTCACCGTCACATATTGCTTGTCTGCAGGCGCCGCAGAGCCGGAATTGTCGGAGACACTATAGGCGTTGTTCCCGCCGCCGCATGTGCCCAGCCAACCGACGTAGCAATTAAGGAAGGTATCGAACTGCTGATTGACCATTCGGTTGGCGGCAAACGACCAATAGCTTGTCGGCTTCCGCGACGCCCACGACGTCTCGTTGCTGAAATTGCCGTTCTGCCAGTTGAGAAAGCGATCCTCGGCAGGCCGGATCGCGCGTAAGAACTGGATGTAGGACGGTTGGAACAGCTCGCCCTCGATATACGACTGCAAGTTCGCGGGCGACACACCGGCGATATCATCCTCATGGACGATCGCCACATAGGTCAGTGGCGTGCCGGCGTTCGTCGACTGGATATAGAAATTGTAAGATCGGTTTGGGATCGAAGCTCCCGGCACGAAGAGCTTGTTTCCAACGCCGCTCACCGCGGTGAAGGAGCCGCCCTGGTATGCGACCGTACCGGATCCCGTCGTGACGATATAGTAGTTGCCGGGCCGATCAGCCTGCGCGGGCTTGTAGAACGCCGTGACCCAGCCGGAATTCGTCATGGGACTGACCGGCAGGCCATCGGACGTCATCTGATCCGGCGTCGGCCAGCCGCTGTTGTCGAGGTAGGAAAAGTTCGGCGACGTCCTCAGATGATTGATGAACGGATAATCGCCGCCGCCCGCGAGGAAGTTCGGTTGCACCTGCGAGCGACCGCCGTTGAACGCCGTCGGCTTCGCCACAAGAGAGAGAAGCCCGACGGTCATATGGCGTACCTCGAGCGCGCATTCGCAACAACGGCGCCACGCTGAGCGCTGTTCAGATTGGCGCCGGTAAATAGCAGCCCGCCTTCGGCCCACGATCCGTCCATGGTGCCCCCGCCGTTGCCCCTCATGATGCGCGGCGTGGCGCCGATCGGGATACCGGAAGTGCTGGTGGTTCCCGCGGTCTCAGTACCACTGACGTTGATGACTGAAGCCGGCGAAGCGCCGTTGATCAGTCCAAGCACAGCGTTGAACTGACCATCCGTGGCGGTGGTGTTGAACCCAGCGCCCGTGTTCGCGCGAAGGAGTGCAGTGTTTGCCGTGGCGTCGCTTCCAAGGCAAAGGTCTGAGCTGTTGAAGCCCATCGCGGCGGATACGGCAGCCGCGCCGGTCTTCTTGTAGACCGACATGAGCACGAGCGGCTCGAGGACAGCGCTCGCCAGACCCGAAGCCGCCTGCAGTGAGGTGTTGCTGGCGGCGACCGCGTTGAGAACCGGGAGCCCGTTCAGCGCATTCAGCGTCAGCGTCGGCATCGTCGCCAGCGTGGCGTTCGACCAGTGGTTACCGTTTCCGGTCTGATCGTAGATCTGCGAGACCCTGATTGTGGTGACCGACTTCGCGGCGACCCACGCCGCAATCGACGCAACGTCGACAAGGCCCGTCGACAGAATGTTGATCGTCACCGGGTTGGCGCCGGCCTGATCGACCAGCGTCATGCAAGGGTTCGTTCCGGGCGCAGCATATGCGGCGGTGTAGGAGCACGCGGTGCTCCCCCAGCGATCCCAGCTTGAAACTACGTCCCCAATACCGACATAGGCCGCCTGCGACGCGTCCAGCGCGCCGCGACCGCCGAGCCAGCCGGGATTGGCCTGCCAGAGCATTAGCTGAACTTGCCCACCACGAGGGCGGAGACATTCGCGCCGGTCTGGATCTTCCATGACCCGCTCGATAGCGTGTTGCGGCTGACCGCGCCCAACGGGACGAAGAAGGGAACGAGATTGCTGACGCTGTTCGCGCCGCCGGCAAAGATCGTCATGGCCGATCCGTTCCCGTCGGTAAGCGTAACCGCGCCGGGCGAAGTGCTGGCCGGGATGATCAGGACGCCCGAGATGTAATCGCCGATCGCCCCGGCCGCCGACTGGATCGCGGTCGGGCCGGTGCTTGCCGGCTGCGCAAAATAATAGCCGGTGCTGAACTTCGAAAGCGCTGTAGTGCCTACCCAATCCGTCGCCGGCACAACCGGCGCAGACTGAGCCGAAGCGACAGCACCATTCGCATTCAGGCTGTTCGGGGAAATGGCAACCACGAGCGCCGGATCTGTCGCGACCGGCGCCGTCGAAGCCGGCTTCACAGCGGCGGTATTACTTCCGTCGCTCAACTTGAAAAGGCCGATCAGGTTGTTGCCCGCGGCCAGCACGATCCCGTTGACCAAGTCACGCGAGATCGCGCGGAGCTTTGCCGAGAGCGATCCAGCCGCGCCGGCCGCCGACGCCGCGTCGGTCGTGGCGCCCATCGTGGCATTCGCGCCGTCGACGAGCGTCATCCCGAGCGTGGTGATAGTACCGGTGCCGCCATCGGGCACGCCGTTCGTAATGTGGACTACCGGATCAGCCATGCGACGGTCCTTTCAGAAGCCGTAGAGGTAATAGGTCGGCGCGCCGGCCGGCGGCTGCGGTCCGCCACCCGTGCCGATCACAGGCAAGCCACCACTCGCGACGATCGTCACCGCGATGCCGAAGCCGTTGGCCGCGATCTCAACCGGCAATCCGAAGCCATTGGTTGCTTCGGTGACCGGCAGCCCGCCGCTCGGGACGATGACGACCGGAAGGCCCATGGGTCAGAGACCACTGACCTGCTTAATGATGCGGGCGACCTGCGAATTCCACCCTGCCGCCGCCAGCTTATGCGCGCTAACGGCGCCGGCGTTGATCTGCGAGACGAGCTCGGCCGCCTGCAACGTCGTGACGCCGAGATGGTGGAGAGGCCCGCGGTTGGCGTTCGGCGCTCCCGCGGTCAACTGGCGATCAATCTCGATCGCCACCGGGCCCGGAAGGCCAGCGCAGCAAAGGGTGTCCGCACGCGACATGGCCATCAGTTCGCTCCTGGTTGAGCCGCCGGCTTCGGCGGGTTCTTTGCCTGCTCGATCTTGGCGCCGAGCAGCTCGAGCTCGAGGGCGCCCTTCTCCATCGCCTGGGCGTGCGCCGCGGCCTCATCGAGCCGCTTGGCGTCCATCAGCTGCAGCTGCTTGTCGTTGACCGCGAGCTTGCCGGCGCGATCGGCCTGCCGATCGGCGGCTGCCTGCTCGGCCTCCCGGGCCCGGATGTGACGATCCTGGTCGGCGTCGGCCGCCTTGGCACGGGCCTCGAGCAACCGCGCCTCGGCCTCGGCCGCGATCTTCTGGGCGCCGGCCTGACGCTCCTGGTTCTTCGCCGCGGCCGTCTCGGCGTCGGTCTTGGCCTTCAACTGCTTGGCCTGGGCGTCCGCCTGGGTCTTGGCGGCATCGGCCTGGGCCTTGACCTGGTCGGGGCTGGGCGGCTTCGGCTGGCTCGCCATCTGGGCTAGCTGGTCGGCGAAGTCGTCGATCGCCTGCTCGAGGGGCCGGCCCGCCCGGAATTGGCTCGCCATGAACTTCAGCGTCTCGGCCGCCATGCCGGCGGCCTGGGGAACGGTCTGCACCAGCGGCAGCGCCTCTTTCATGAAACCGCCGATCGCGGTGACGAACTCGGTGGCGCGCTGCTTCTGGGCGTTCTCGTCGGGCGCGATCGTCGAGTCCGTCTCGATGTCCAGGACGAACGGCCGGATCCGCTGTTCGCGCAGCAGTCCCAGGACCTGCTCGAGCGTGACGGTCTGCTTGATCTTCTCGATCTGGCCCTGCAGGCCCTGCAGTTGCTGCTTCGCCTGGCCGATGATCTGTTGCGCCTGCTGCGGGTTCTGTTGCGCCAGGCGCTGGGTCTCGGGATCCCGGCCGGCATCGGCCAACTCACGCTCGAGGCGCTGCGCCTGCATCGCCAGCGGCTGGATCTGCTGCGCTACCTGGGCGTTGGTGGGGATCTCGAGCTGCGACATGTCCAGCATCGTCTGCGGCTGGAAGTTCTCGGCCATGATCTCGGCCGCGATCCGAACGATGTCCCGCGCGATCCGCACCATCTCGTCGCGGCGATCGCGGATGCGCACCGAGCCGTAATTGCTCTTCAGCTGCTGGGCGGTCGCGGTCTCGCTGGCGTCGGTCTCGCCGCGCATGATGTCCGACAGCCCGGTGATCTGGTAGACGTCATCCATCAGCTCCTTGCGGAGCGCGATCACTTCCTTGAGGACGGCCGCGACCTGGTCGATCGGCAACCAGACGATCATGTCCTTGACGCCGCCATTGCCGACCATCGCCCAGTTCGAGACCGGGACGAGCAGCTGATTGTCGGTCGCTTCCTTGACCGCAGCCTCGATCGCGTCGCTGAGGTCGCCGGCGCCGGAGGGATAGAAGCCCTTCACCTTGAGCGCATCGCATAGCGCGCCGATCCGCGCGGTGAGCTCGTTAATTTCCTCGATCTGATCCTTGTAGAACAGGAAGTCGGGCACCGGGATCAGCGTGCGCCGCTGCAAGGTGCCGAACGCAGGCCTCGGGCACGGGAAGAAGCCCTCGAGCTTGAGATGCGGCTCGCCCTGGTCGAGCAGGACCTCGCAGCCGTCGGCAACCCACACAACCTTGTTCTGCGACTTACACCACAGCTCCCAGACGCCGGCCTTCAGCCGGCCGTCGTCGGCGTCCTCGGCATCCTTGCGCTTGGCGTAGGTCGCCGACTTGTAGGCATCGCCCGATGTCTTCTTGAACCGCGAGCGCATCTCGCCGCGCGTCATCCAGGACTTGCCCGCGACCCAGTCGACGTCGCCCCATTTGCGCTGCATGTCGTGAACGAAATCGCGCCGATCCTTGTGCTCGACGCAGACGCTTTCCTTGAAATCCTTGCCGCTGCCCTTGGCCTCGTAGCGCACCCACGGAACGCCGCGGCCGCTGATCGTCAGATCGTCGCGCACCAGGCGCATCAGCTGGTCGATATCCTGGGTATCGAAGCTGACGATCGTGGTGCGCTCGAGCAGCTCGGAGGCAAGGCGCGGGACAGGCCTGCGATCCTTGAAGCGCGGAACCACCACCGGTACCGGTGGCCGCGAATAGACGGACGGACCGAGGACGCAGACGTTCGCCCAGAACAGCTGCATCTCGCGATCGCGGGCGACATTCGCCAGGCGCTCGAGATCCGCATAGAGCTTGTCGATGCTGTCGCACTTGGCCTGATAGGTCTCGAGGACGCGCTCGGCGTCGTCGATTATCTTCAGCCAGGCCTTCGACGACTTCGCCGCCGGCGCCTGGTCCTCGCCCGCCTCGCCGTCCGGCAGTTGGTCGTTCTCGTAGCGCTCGGCCATCAGCGCTTCATCGCTTCGCGCATTGCACGAGCATTGCGCACGACTGAAAGATAGGGCTCGGCCAGGTCAGATAGATCACGCCGATGGATGACGTGCGAAGCCGACGGAAACGGCCAACCGCGGCCGTCGTCCCTCATCACCACCCACGTGCTCGTTAGTTGAGAGCCATCGCTCATACTCGGATCCTCACTCCGCTCGGCGGCGCCGGCGGCAATGGCAACGGCACCTGGCCGGGCCCGGGCTTGGGCTTCTCGTCCTCGGGCGGCTTGCGCGTCCAGGGCCGCGACATGCAGCCATAGCGAACCATGTCCGCCGCATGATCTTCCTGCGTCGTGTCGAGATCCTCGGGACGGTCAGGGTCGTGCTGCAGCGCCGGCAGCGTCCGGATCGTGTGGACGCACGTCTCGAAGAACAGCAGCATCGGCCTCATATCTTCGTCGCCGATCAGCCGCCCGCGGACCTGGTCCCAGCCGCCCATGGCGCCGCGCTGGGTCACTCGCTTGTTGTCGGCCGGCGTGAACGTCACGCCCTTGCCGTGAGCCTGCATCATTTCCGCGATCGACGGGCCGCCATCCTCGGCAAATGCGGCGGGATCGAGCTTGCCGTACGTGATCGTGTCGCCCTGCTCTAGCCTGCGAACTTCCTTGCCGACGGTCGCCGCCGGCAGCTTCACGCCGACATTCGGCTTGAACTTCCCGACCTTGTCGACCGCGATGCCATAGTACTCGCGGTACATGACCAGGCAGCCGCGAGGGAGCGAATGGCCGTCGGGCGTGATGAAGTCATCCTCGACGACAGCGAACCAGCCGAATGCGAAGGGCTTGGCCGAGCCCCAGTCGCCGGCGCGAAAGCGAAGCCACCTCTCCGGGATGACAAACGGCTTGCAGACGTGCTTGACGCGCGAATAGCAGTCGAAGAAAGCGCCCTCGATGATGTCCCAATCGCCATCACGCATCGCCTTCACGAGCGCTTCCGAACCGAGGCCAGAAAGCCGCGCCTCATACCCCGGATCCTGCTCGGTCATCGACGGATTGTCGTCGAGCCTGGCCGGGATGTACTGGCGGAGCATGCCGCCTTCGCTCTCGACGGCCCGATAGGTCTCCAGCGGGACGGCGCCGTCAATGAAGGTGGCCTTCACGAATTGATGGCCGATGCCGCCCGGGTTGGCACCGCAGAGGATCCGCGGGAAGCGCCCTTTCAGCACCTCCGGTACCTTCGACAAGATGCCGACCATGCGCACGCGGTTGCGCAGGAAACGGTAAATGACCTCGGTGAAGTGCGTGAGCTCGTCGATCAGCAGGACGTGGATCTCGGCGCCCTGGTACTTGAAGCGGTGCTTCTCATCCTTGCAGTGGCAAAGATAGATCTTCGAGCCATTCCAGAACCTGATCTCGTCCTCGATGATGCGGACGAAGCCGCAGCGCTCCCAGCCAGCGAGCATCGCTCGGAAGCCGTTCGGGCCTTCCATGTGGTTCTTGATCAGATCGTCGCGCAGGCGCCGGAAGAAATAGACCTGCAGGCCGAAGATCATCGTGCACCAGATCACCGCGGCCACGCGCATCAGGTGCGATTTGCCGCCGCCGGCGGCGCCCCCGTAGAGGATCTCCGTGGCCTCGGAGTTGAACGCTAGCTCCTGCTTGGGATGGAGCTCGAGATCGAGCTCGGCATCAGCTTGCTGAACGGCGGCGGGCATTGAGGTTGACGACGGGAACGAGGTTCAGCGTGCCGTCGAGCTTGACCTCTTTCTTGAACATGCCGAGGTGCGTGCCGATGTCGACCAGCGCAGCGCGCTTGTCGTGCAGCTTGAACGTCACCTTGCGAACCTCGCGACCGCGGCGCCGGCGGAGCTCGCCGCCCTGCGGCTGCGGTTCAGCCGTGTCCTCGGCTGTCCTGGCGTCGACAAAGTCCTCTACCGTGAATGACGCGATCGCCGCGGCCTGGTCGCGCGTCACCGCAGAAAGATCGATGAACGGTTCGCCCTCGCCGTTGATCCTGGCGTAATCCAGCATGTTCGCGAAGCCGATCTTGGCGAGCTCCTCGATCACCTGCTCGGTGGTGATGACGGCGCGCTCGACAACCTTTTCTGTCACGCGGCTGTCGAGATAGCTCAGTCGAGCCTTGAACTCCGCATTTTTGAGCAACCGGCTGAAGCCAGTCGCCGCGGCACCCTCCGAAGACTTAGGATAAACAACGAGATAGGCTTTGAAGCCAACGCGCTTGGGATCCGCGATGTAGGCCTGCAAAACCGCCTCGTGCTTCGCATTTTTGAGGGGCTTTTCAGCAATTTTAGCATGTGACGGCATAGGTCTCGCGTGGTCTGAGCACGCGCTCCCTCAGTCTCGGCGGCGAAATGTCAGCCGGTGATGGTCTTTCGTAGCGTATCGAGCGCGAGCTGCTGCTCGGGCGACCGCGGCGTGTCGTCGACGATCTTGTAAGCCCCGATCACGATCTTGTCCGGACCGCGCGAGGCCACGATCGGCATCGTATCGGGAATTCGCTGCACCAGGTCATGGATGAGCGGATGCGCAGCCACCGGCGCCGGCTGACCCGGCTTGCCCATCATGTGAGCCTCGACCGCCGATCGGTGCGCCTCGAGCGCGGCCGCGAAGGCCGCGGCGCTGCCGGCGATGCTGAGAGGAACCTCGATCATCCATCGCCTCAATTAAAATGGACCGGCCGCCTCTCCGCTGCAGCCATCCTTGCTTGTCGCGCCTGTCGGAGAGCGCGCTCGGGTATAGAGCTAGCGCTTGCGGGCCGGCGCCTTGCGCCGTGCGCTCGCTTTCGCGCTGGGTGACTTCGCCGCCTTCATCTTCGCGGGCGGCTTCCGCTTGGTTGACGTCGTGGCCATGGCCTCTCCCTGTGTTGAGCGGGCAAATCACCCGCGCCAGGAGAGAATCACGGCCGATTCGGGCGCGCAAGTTCTGGCGCCCGTTAAGGGCTGTTATCGCGCGCCAGATAGAGTGCTATCCGTGGAGCATTAACTTTGCGGGGGCCATCCATGGACTGGCAAGTCGCTGCCGTTTTCTTTTTTTCAGTATGCTTGATGCTTGTCCCGATTATCTGGGACGTCGTCGCAACCCGGAATTCAGAGGCCGTATGGACTGCGGTCGTGGCGATATCAACGTGTTTCCTGGTTGCCGCCACGATCTATAATGCGGTAATTCTGGCCAAGACCGACGATACACTCCGAGACACCCTCGAGGAAGCCAACCGAGCTTGGCTAACACCCACGCGGTATCAAGTGCGCCAGCAGCCAGAAGGCCCGCTTGTTACAGTCTTTTACCAAAATGTCGGACGGGACCCTGCGCTGGGCGTGCGAGTTAGCCTTCTGGTAGTGGAGGAGCACCTCAAAAAGCCCATCTCCTCGGTGCTGGAGTTTCCCGAAATGGATTGGCAAGCCGCGAAAAACGTCTTCGAAAAATGCAAATCCAATCCGGCGCAGGAAGGTGACGGGTCGATCGCGTTCCCATCCACCATCGTCGAGCAAAACGCTTCGAGTCTACCCCGGCTGATGGTTGACGGCCAACTCAAGACGACGGTCGACTCCGCGAAACTGAGCACGGGCGCGGATATCCTCGTCGCCTTCACATGCTTGTCGTACAGGTCAATGAACCGGACCCGTCACACGGGGTTTTGTCAATATCTGGCCCCTCAGAAAGACACGCCCATGGAGAGCTGGCAATTCAAGTGGTGCCCGGTGGCAAACTTCGCCGAATGAATTAAAGAAACTGTTCGCCAGCGTGATCGTCGAAGCCGGCCTCGCGTCGATCGTAGATCTTCAGCGTATCAACCTTTGCGTGGCGCGTCTGCTTCATGATCAGAAGCGGATCCTGGCCACGATCGAGCGCCGAGGTGACGAAGCCGGCACGCATCGAATGGCCGGAGAAGATCTCGGCCCGCAGGCCGGTCGCGGCGATCGCGCGTTTCACGATCCTTGCGATCGATCCCTCGTCGAGCGCGCCGGCGCCGACGCGGCCGTGTCGATCGACGCCACGGAAAATCGGCCCTTCGGTGATTGCGGCCGCCTCGAGCCAGGCGTCGAGCGCCGCCACCGGCTTCAAGGTCCGCCCGTTCGGTACCGGCAGCTGCTCGCCCCTGCCTTCCTGGTCGGTCTTGGAGCCGTCGATGTGCAGCACAATCCCGCGCGGACGGCGCTCGATGTGATGCACATGTAAAGCGACCAGCTCGGACCTGCGCAGCGCACCGGCAAAGGCGACAAGCAAAATCGCCCGATCGCGCAGGCCTGCGAGGGTTTTTGGCAAGTGCTCGAGCACTTTTGACAAGAGCTCGGCCGTCGCCGGCGCCTTCCTGGTCGGCTTGCTCCGGAGCGCCCTCCGGATCCCGCGCATCGTGGCCGCGACACCCTCGGCGTTCGTCGGCGGCTCGAAGCCAGCTGCTTTGTGCACCGCTCGAATCGCGGCCTTCCGCCGCTGGATGGTGGAGGTCTTTTTCCCGCCGTCGGCGAGCTGCGCCAGGTAGCGCGCCACGGTCGCCGGCATTGCCGGCAGCGGATCCTCAAGGACCTGGCCGCACCAGGCGGTGAAATCGTCCCAGTCGGATTTGTAGGCCCGCCTGGTGTTGCCGCTCCTCTCGGCCGCCAGGTACGCGCGCACCGACGCCATAGGGTCGACGAGCGACCTCGACTCTGGCATGCGGTCCCCCGATTTAGCTGAAGAGGAGTACCGCAATGGCTTTTTTTACCAAGCTCACGCTATTTAGCACCAGTCAGCCGGTGGCCGTGAACCTTGAACTGGTCCGGCATTTCCACACACACAACCAAGCCACGCTTATCCAATTCGACGGTGGCGATACGGTTTTGGTGAAAGAGACGCTGGCGCAAGTCCACGAGCGTCTTCGGTCGGAGCAGAGCGACTTCTGAGCCAGGCTCAGACCTCCACGGCGCATCACCCTGCATCACTTTCGTTCATGCGGACCGGGTTTTCCGCCGGAGCGGCCTGCCGATCGGTATCCGGCATTGGGCAACCCCTCCGCCGCTAGCCGCGCCCGGTCTCGAGCCGGAGACGCGTCCTGGTCGCGCCAGGCCGCCGCATGAGTTCGCTAGCCGTGCTCGAGCAGCTCCTTGAGCTCGAACACGGTGATGTCTTCGGGAAGCGCGGCCAGGAAGCGCTCGATCGTTCCGCGGGCTTGCGCGACGCTGCGCTCGGCCGAGGCCTGACGTGCGGGATTGGACGAGATCTGATCGTTGCGATCGCCGGCGGCCGCCTCGAGGGCGTCGCCGATCTCGAGATCAATCCGGGAAATCGATCGGCTGCACCTTGATGTTCGCCGTCGAATGCGGCGACCAGGTGCCTCCCTCGCAGAGATGGCCGGTGGCCTCGACAACGATCGCGCGCTGCGCGTCCTTGGCGGGCTGGATGTTCTCGATCGCCGTCTTGATGAAAGCGTGCACCGGGCCCGGGAGCTCCGATTTGCGGTGCTCGAGCTGGCGCAACGCGTCGATGCGCGATCGCGCATTGAGGTAGAATGAGAACGACATGTGACCTCGAGCGTTACATGGCAAAGCTTCGCAGTAGCCAATCTCCGAAGAGACCGGCAGCTGTGGCGGCGAGAGGCCGCGCCGCGACACGTCCCTTTTCATCGGTCGATGCCGCGAGCCCGCGATCGCTGAGAACGACCGCGGTCACGTGTACGATTAAGCCTAGCCTGGCCGCGGCGCAGGGTGATTCACATCTCGACCTAGATCTCGACGAACTGCACCAGATGCGGCTCGAGCGGCCAGATCCGGCGGCCGAAGATCTCCTCCTCGAGGCGGACCTCGACCCGGCCGAGCTTGTCGATCGAGTCGATCACGCCGAGCAGCCGGCGCATCATCACGTCGGCCCACACCTGGCGGCCGCGCTTGAACGGCCCCTCGCCTTTCTTGGCGAGCTGACGCGTATACTTCGCGTTCTGCTCGGCCTCGACCGCGCGAATGATATCGATGACGCTCTGCTTGAGCAGCGCCGGGTGCCAATCGTCGATCATGACGAAATCCTCGACGTCGCGCAGCGCCAGCACGCCGAAGAAGGCGGTATAGGTGCGCGGCAGCTGCACGAAGATGCGATCGCCGAACATGGGATCGTCGACCTCGCGCTTGCGGCGCCGGCCGGCCGGGATGACGCGATGCTTCGTCGGCAGATAGGGCTTCAGCCCCGCCTTCGTCATCTGCTCAACGGCCAGTTTGACCCGCCGCGGCCGCGCCGCGACGATATGCCAATGGAGTTCGCCGGCGAGCTCGATCCGCTGCTCCGTCGCGCGCGGAACGAGACCGACGAAATCGCCGATCTTGCACGTCAACGGATCAAACACGCGGGGCGCGCTCCTGCTCGGCCAGGGTCTCGAGACCGAATTCGACCAGCTGCCGGATCTGCTCCGACACCGAGGTTTCCTGCTTCACCGCGAGCTTCCGGATCTGGGCGAAGGTCGCCTCATCGAAGCTGGTGGTGCTGCGCCGGACCGCCGGCGTGCGATGGCAAAAGCCCTGGGCGGGCTCGCGACGGCCGCGCTCCTGCATCAGGCCACCGCCAGCGGATCTGGCCCCCAGGGAGCAATCGGCGGAAAATACGGGTCCAACCCTGTCGGTGAGAACGCGACCCGCGCGCCGACGATGATCTGCCACCGGTCGAAGCCGGAAGGCCGCTGAGGCGTGTGCAGGATGCCGGCGATCGCCGACGGGTTCGGAAAGTTCAGCGCCGTCATGAGCCGCGCGGCGTCATTGAACACAGCCTCGCGCGAGTGACCACGCAAGCGGAGCAACGGACCGTCGACCTCGAGCGAGGTCCGGCCGCCGGGCATCTCGCATGACCGAGGGCGTTTGACGCCAGGCGCGAGCAAAAAGGAAAGGTCGAATAATCCGGGGTGAGAACGCATGCACATAACCCCTTGGCTCCGCAGGGTTATGCGAGAGGGGTTTCGGGCCGGTTAACGGTCGAGATAGCTTCCTCGGCGGACGATCGGCTTCAGACGGCCGATATCCTCGCGCTTCGCGCATTCGCGCGCCGGCACCCAGTTCGTGATCGACAGCGCGACGCCGTCATCGATGAGGACCTGGAAAAAGTCGGTACCGGCCGACAGCACCGTGGCCCGTACAAATACGGTATCACCAGGCAGGCAATTCCGAGACGGCATCAGCCCCTCCCCGGCGCAATATAGGGAGCGGGAAAGATTAGGCAATTACAATCAATTGGCGAAGGCGGTTCGCGTCAGAACTTAGGTGGGCCGGGGAACGCTTCCCGTAGTTGGCGAGCCATTTCCGGGTGCATGATCAGCGTCCGGCCGCCATCGATCGAGAACGCTTCTTTCTTGGGGACCGCAATCACCCTGATGTTCTGGCGGTGCTTGCGGCACCGGCGCCGAGCTCGGCCGTGCGATCGCACTCGCGACCAATCCTCGACGTAATCGACCATATCGAGGCTCTCGATGATCCGCACGCCGAAAGGGATCATCACAGCATACCCAGTGCCTGCAGGTACGTCTCGAGGATCGTCTCCTGCTCCTGCCACGCGTCGTGATCCTGCCGGCGGATCCTGATGATGGCGCGCAGCGCCTTCACGTCGTAGCCGTTGCCCTTGGCCTCGGAATAGACGTCGCGGATGTCATCCGAAAGCGCCTTCTTTTCCTCCTCAAGCCGCTCGATCCGCTCGACGATCGACTTCAGCTGGTCCTTCGCGAACCGCGTTTCCGGTGTGTCCGCGCTGTCGCTCTTAGCCAGCATCCGGTCCTCCGAGCTTTCGGCCATACTGCCGTTTGGCGATCGCCGCCCGTTGCAGCTTCGTGGCGCGGGATTCGAGAAGAGCGGCACCGTCGACCCCGAGCCCGTCCACAACGCCCAGGAGATCACCGAGCTCGGAAGAGAGAACTCGCCAGTTGTTCCCATAGCCCAGCCCATGATCGACGTTGAAGCCAAAGCGCAGGCACTTGGTAGCGGCCTGGATCACTTCGCCGCATTCCTCGATCAGCAGCACCAGCAGCTCTTCGCGAGACAGATGGTCGCTCATCAGATCACGAACCTCATGTCGACCGCCTTGAGGGTTTCGGCATCGGGCGCCCCGCTCCGCACCAGCTCGCGCTCGAACTCGGCCTCACGGTGCGCGCCGGCTCGCACCTGGCAGATCACGATGTAGGCGGTGAACTCGATGCCGGCCTCCGTGACGCCCTTCCAGACCCGCGCGGCGGCCTTGCGGCCCTTCACGTCCAGGACATCGACGACGCGGTCGGTGCTCTCGATCGACGCCTTCATGACGCGCTCCGCTTCAGTGGCACCGGTGGCAGCCGCAGCGCCGGCTGGTCGGCCTGCAGGAGCGCCCGCGTGCGCTGCTTGATGACATTGCCGAACTGCTCCTCGACCAGCTCCTGGTCGGCCGCCTCCTCGATGATGCGCCGGAGGCCTGCGACGTCCCGGCCGCAGCGCTTGAGCCAGCCGATCAGCGTCTTGTCGGCGCTCGCCCTGGTGCAGCGCAGCCGGTCGGCGACGATCGCCACGCCCTGGTCGACCAGCCATCGAGCGTCCGGATCCTCGCGCCGCGGGCGCAACGGCGTCACCTGCTCGACCACCGTCATGCGAAGCCGATCGACGCCGCCGCGCTCCAGGCGCCAGCATTCGAGGATGACCTCGGTGAAATTGGTCGCGATGTAGCTCGCCGCGGACCTGGTCGGCGCCGATAGCGTCAGCTCGCCGTCTTCGAGCGACACGAACGCGACCTTGCCGAGCCAGCTGGCGAACTTCGCGTCGCCGATGCGCTTGCGTAGCAGCACCCCAGGCAGCCCGAGGTCGAAATTCCCGGCGCGGGCGGCGCCACCAGGCGCGCCGCCGACGCCCGCCTCCGCGCGCGCAGAGATCCCTAAGGAGATCTCTAAAGAGATAGGGGGGCTTTTTTGTCCCCTATTCTCCGGCAAAATTGTCCCCTGTTCGGGACGCTCTTGTCCCCTTTCCGCATCGGATGGGGGACAAATTGTCCCCTGTTCGGTTTCAGATAGGGGACAATTTGTCCCCTTTTCGAGGGCCTCGAACACGGGCCGATAGCGGTTGTTGCGGCCGACCTTCTCGATCGTGATGTAGCCGGCCTCGCGCAGCGCCACGATCGCGCGCTTGATCGTGCGGTCGGTCACCGTCAGCTCTGTCTCTTATACACATCTATGCGGTCGGTCACCGTCAGCTTCTCGGCGAGGAACTCGACCGAGGCCCAGCTGTAGCCCGTTTTCACGTTGGTCAGCGAGCAGATCTCGGCGCCGATCAGCCTGGTTGACGCCGACAGGCGCCCGTCGTGGCGCACCTGGTCGGCGAGCGCGAGCTTCCTCGCATTGAAGGCCCTTGCGGCCGCCTCGTTCGCTGGTGGGCCCGTCATGCCGGCGCGCCCCACACATAGGCGAGCCAGCTCCCGATCAAAACGCCCGCGGCGCTGGCCCCTGAAGCCAGCGCCGCGATGAAGAGGACCTGCGCGAGATCTGCCATCATGCCGCCGCCGCGAATTGCAGCCAGGTTGGCGGCGCTGTGAAGCGAGGCGATCCCAGCTCGTGCGCGCGCCCGGGCACGAGCGCTGATGCAACGAAGCCGATCGCCAAGGCCAGCGCGATCGCGACCCAGACCACCGCTCGATCGCGGGGGCCAAGCCCTAAATAAAAATCGCGCAGGATTCTCATCGCGTCCTCAGACACTTCGGGGGATAGGGACGCAGACGCAACAACACACGCGGGGGCCGAGGAGAAGTTGCCCACAGCCCCGTTTCAGGCCGCGAAGGTTTTCCACAAGGCCCAAAAACGGCTCGACGACGATTCGACTCTGTGGCAGCCGCGAGTCACGGTCACGCGCAGTTGCCCCGCGTTCTGTGCTTGCGAGTTCATGCTGCCGCTCCGTCGATTTCTGCAGTTGTCACCTGGCCCCAAAGAGCGGGCGGTGCCCAGATTCGCTTCCGAGCTAGAGCTCCGGTCATCAGCAGGAAGTAGCGCGCGGGAAAACGATTGGCTGTCCCCCACCCTGAGACGAGCTTGTAGCGCGCGCCGGTCAATCTCGACACGGCGAGCAAGCCTCCCAGCGCCTCGATTACTTCAGACGTTGTCCGAAGCTCCGGCGCACTCCTCCGACTCATGCCCATCGAATCGAAATAATCCGAATTCTGCGGATTGGCAACGACACGAACATGCTCGATAGCTTCGAATCCCCGGCGCGTTCACCTTCCGTCGCCATGGCGAAGAGAGAAAAAAAGGTAACTGCTGACCAGCAGGCGGACCCCGCAAAGCTGGATCAAGCCGGCCGGCTGAAGCTGCTGCGCAAGACGCTCGGCTACGATACCGCCATGGCTTTCGCTGCGTTCCTCGACGTCGGCTACACGACCTACCACCCATTCGAAAAAAACAAGCCACTGAGCCGCGAAGTCGCCTTCACGCTTGTCCGCAAAATCCCGGGGGTTTCGCTCGATTGGCTCTACTTCGGCAAGCCGGAAGGTCTCCCACTGGAGCTCGCACGCCGCCTCGGCGTCTTCGGAAACTCAAGAACGGACTGATCTGTCGGCGCGATCGGCTCCGGTTCCGGCTCAAATTGATCGGAAAATAGGATCAGCTGCTGGGCGCAGCGCAAAATCTCTAAAGCGTCTTCCGTTTCTTCTGGCAATTGTGCGGCGATAGCGAGCGCTTGCCGCCGGTGCCAATTTCTTGGCTTGGCTTCCATTACACGCGGTCCCCCAGGGCGCACAAATTACGCGTGCGCACCCGAAGGTAGCGCCGCTATCCCCCAGCACGCACTCACAATTTGGTCGCATCCGAAAAATTCGGATTGATCGCCTTGCAAATCCGAATTTCTCGGATTAGCGTTTTCCTTGTCCGGCGATGAGTCGGGCGGCCGGCGAAGGAAGGCGTCGGTCAATTCCTACCCGAGACTTCGCCGGCAATCTTGGCGTCCGGCGATCGCGCGGGCCGGCAATCCAGAGCCAGCCCTGGGTTCGATCCGGTTCGAAGCCGGCCCGCGCTTTTTTCATCACGCACATGAGGGGAAGCATGGCGTATCAAGCAAAGTTCGGCTCCAAGGCGCGCGACTATCTGTATTCGCGCGAGCGCAACTATTCGCAGCTCAACGGGCTCGGCGATTTTCCGGTGTGCCCGCATTGCAGCCTGCCCGTCACGCCCGACCAGGCCTGGGACGAGGTGCATGTCGACGTGCCGCGCGCCTTCGGCGGCAAGTCCACGGCGGTCGGTCACCGCCGCTGCAACCAGCTCGACAACAACCAGGTGGTGACGCCGGCGGTCGCAAAGGCCGAGGAAGTCCGCAAGAAGTTCGTCGGCATCAAGGGCCCGGGCCTCGGCCGTCATCCGATGCGCGGCGGACGTCGCTCGCTCGAGCGCCGCACCATGCGCGGCCAGGTCGTGCCGCGGAAGTCACTGGCGCAGCAGCACCGTGAGCTCATGGCGCTGCGGCAGTTCATCCAGGTCGAGGACATCGACGGCGAGCTGGAGGTTTGAGCATGATCCGCGCGTTCTGCTACGCGACCGGCCTCATCGAGTTCGGCACCCGCGTGCCGAAGGGCGCGCTGATCATCGCGCGCGGCCCTGAAAAGCAGCTGCGCGACTACATCGAGACGGTGGCTCGCCACGGCTATCGCACGCGCTTCGTGCGCGGCCGGCGCACCAAGGTCCCCGGCAGCGACACGCTCCTTGTGCCAGGCGTCCCCGAGGCTCCCGATCAACGCGCAGGCCTCGACGCCCTTCATCAATGGATGAAGTGGATCGACGTGCACGCGCCGAAGGGCGTGAGGGTGCTACCGCGATGACTGTGTTCGCCACAAACGCCCAGGCGCTCAGAGACGCCGGCCTGATCGGCAAAGTCGTGATGATGCCCGCGCGATCGGCGGCGAAGCTGATCTACCCCGGCACGATCAAGGTCGTGCATTTCAGGTTCGTCACCTTCGGGAGCATGACGGGCGGCGGCGCTTGCATCGAATGGATCCGGGTGCCGAAGGTCGAAGCCAAGCGCGTTCTCCGCGCGCTCGAGCAAGGCGCCATGGTTCGGGTCCTGGTGAAGGAAGCCAATCGGGAAGCGTTCATCTGGGGCAAACATGACTGACCTTCACGCGGGTATAGCTCAACGAGAGCGCCGGCCTTCCCCGCCGGAGACCTGTCGGATCGAACCGGCAACCCGCTCCACCGCTTTCGATCGCCTGTCATGGCATGACGGCCACCGGGACGCCGTCGACGGCCGGCCCTGGCGCGTGACGCCGGACCAGATCCTGGCGCGGACCTATGACGGCGATCGCGACGTCCTGTCCTACCTGGTCGGCTACCGCGCCGGCGAGCTCGATCGCCTCCGGAGTGCAGTCACATGAACCGCATCGACCACCGCGCCAAAGCCGCCCGCCTTGTCGAGCTCGCGGTTTCCGAGATCGAGCGCCAGATCTCCGACGTCGCCGACGAGCTCAAGCGCGACCGCATGCGCGCCGTGCAAGCTCGGCTCCGCGATGTAGTTGGCGAGATCCGCGCGAGGTCTGCGCGATGAAGGACGATCCGGCCTTCCGCGCGTTCAGCGTCGAATGCGCTAAGCGATTCAGCAAGCTGCGCGCCGAGCTAACCGACGAAGCGCTGGCACGCGGCCAGCTTTCCCGTGAGGAGATCTGCGTGGGGCTTTTCGTCGCCGGCGTAGAGATCGCCGCCGGAGCCGTCGTTGGCGGAAATCTCCCCGCCGATGCCGTCGAAGGCCAGCTCGGGCGTTCGATCGAGGACAAGCGCCGCAAATACGCGTCGCTGCTCCGAAGGCATTTGCAGTGAACGAGCGCCACGAATCGGACGGTCTCTACGTCAGCTGGGATGAGCTCCACCGGCGCGTCTCGCCCACTATGGGCCGCGATCGCTTCCGCGCGCTGATCAAAGATCGGCTTGAGAAAGGCGGTTTTCCACCGTTCCGCGAGGCCTGGGGCGGGTTTTACTGGCCGAGGGTGAAGCGGTGGCTGGACTCAGATAACGAGGTTGGAACACATGGAGGCGCTGTCCCCACTTTCGCACCACCCGTCGAGGACGAACCGGAACCCTTCAGACATGCCCCGCCGCGGAGAAAGGCCAGGGTTCAAGATCGGCCGCAACAACCTGGGCTATTGGCTGGCGAAACAGGTCGCCCGCGATCCCATGGGGTTTCCCGACACCTGCATCCCGTTGCCGGTGGACGCGACTGACGAGGAAATCGGCGAGCTCTGCCGCGGCTACACCGCGCAGCTGCGCCGGCACATCGAGAACGAAAAGCGGAAGCTCGCGACCGACGAGCCGTCGCTGACGCGCACCCGGTACGATGGCACGGTCAAGACGGCCTGCCAGATCTACCAGGAACATCCGAATTCCGCGTTCAACTACAATATCAGCCACACCACCAAGCGCGGTTATATGGCCGACTTGAAGGTGATCATCGAGAGCATCGGCCACCGCCGCGTCAAGAACCTGACCACCCTCGATTTGCAGTTCTTCTATCGTGAGTGGCGTAAGGGCGCGGAGTTTATCGACGAGGGCGGCCAACCCTACCGTGGTCCGGAACGCATCGCTCGGGCGCACAATGCGATCGCGATGGTCCGCACCGTCCTACGTTTCATGGCGGCGCTTCGCCATGCCGATTGCAAGCTTCTCGCCGAGGAAATGTCCAAGATCAAGTTCGAGCGCGAGGGCGCGCGCGAGCAGGAGCTGACCTTACAGCATGTCCGCGACTTCAAGCGGGCCGCGGCCGAGCTCGTCGCGGCGGACGAGATCGATGCCGACCGGGCGCTCAAAGTCGCGATCACCATCGCCGCCCAGTTCGAGCTCACGCTTCGCCAGGGCGACCTGATCGGCAAGTACCAGCCGCGCAAGGTCGACGCGAAGTTCCCCGGCGGCATCACCCGGATCGACGTCGGCGACGAGACCTGGTGCGGGTACTTCACCTGGGAAAACATCCCAGGCTGGCGCTGGCGGACCCGCACGTCGAAATCGAAGTATCGCTCGGCCGTTGAATTTGACCTCACGCGGTACGATCTGCTTTTCCCGTTGCTCGAGCAGGTGCCGATCGAGCAGCGCAGCGGACCCATCATCACCGGCGAGCACGGCCTCCCGATCCGCTACCGGACCTTCGCCAAGGCCTTCCGCAAGATCGCGCGCCACGCCAAGATTCCGGACGAAGTCTGGGGCATGGATGCGCGCGCCGGAGGCGCTGGCGAGGCGGATCAGGCCGGCGTCGACGTCGCCGTGATCTCGGAAGGACTGACGCACACCAACAAGCGCACCACCGAGCGCTATATCCGTAGCCGCGCGAACAAGATCGTTACCATCGCCGAGGCGCGCAAGCAGGCGCGCGCCGAGGAAGAACAACGTCAGAACCAGACGTCAGAATCACGTCAGAATCGCGGGGAGAAAACGTAGGAGATTCAACGGAGGAAGTGGTCGGGGCAGCTGGATTCGAACCAACGACCTGCAGTACCCAAAACTGCCGCGCTACCAGGCTGCGCTATACCCCGACATTTCCGAGAGGCCCCGTGGATACACGCTTCAGCCAGCGCCAGCAAGGCGCCGGAGCGGGGCTTCCCGAGGCGAAATCGGCACTAACGGCTGCCGAACAGCGGGTGGGCGACCCGGTCGCCGGGCTGGATGCCGTATTTCTGCGCGGTCCCGGCGATCACCTCGAGGACGCCCTTGGCCAGTCCCCGCGACGGAATGATCCTGGTCGACATCGGCTCGGTGTTTTCCGCGATGCGCAGGATGCGCCCGTCGGCGCGGATGAAGATCATGTCGAGCGAGATGTAGGTGTTCTTCATCCACATCGACACTTCCTGCTCCGGCGAGAAGTCGAACAGCATGCCTTTGCCGTCCGCGAGCTCCTTCCGGTACATCAGGCCGGTCTCCTTCTCCTCCTCCGTGGTCGCCATTTCGACCGAGAACACGTGCACGCCCGATTTGGTGACGATCTCGAGCGGCTGCACGCTGGCGGCCTGTGCCGCGGGGCCCAGCAGCGTACCGGCAATGATGACGAGGGAGGCCACCAGCCACGGACGCAGCCGGCCAACAATACGATCGAAATACATCGACAAATACTCACACCGGAGAAGATTTTCCGGCGGACCCTAACCCGATGATTGCGGCAAATGCCAGAGGCCAGAGGGCTCGCCATCGGCTCACGTTTCCGTCAGGGCGAGCGACCGGAGGTCTCGTTTGAGCATGATCTCCGCGCAAACGCATTCCGCACTTGTCGCGAGGGACAACTGCTTCGGGCTTTTCCGGATGATGCTCAGTGCGATGACAGTGCCGACGGACCGGTCTCGGGGTGGATCTCGGCGGCCATCATGCCCTTGGAGCCCGGCCCGAACCGCACCAGCACATATTGGCCAGGGCGCAGCTCGGTCATGCCGAAGCGCCGCAGCGTCTCCATATGCACGAAGATGTCGGGGGTACCCTCCCCGCAGGTCACGAAGCCGAAGCCGCGCAGCCGGTTGAACCACTTGACCTGCGCGCGCTCCAGCCCACTGGTCGCGGTCACCGTGACATGGGTGCGCGGCGGCAGCATCTGTGCCGGATGGATCGCCGTCGACTCGTCCATCGAGACGATGCGGAAGGCCTGATAGCCCTTGGCACGCTGAACACATTCGACGACGAGGCGTGCGCCCTCATAGGCGGTCTGAAAKCCGTCCCTCCGCARCACCGTCACRTGCAGCAGGATGTCKGGCCAGCCATTGTCGGGGACGATGAAGCCGTATCCCTTCGAGGCGTCGAACCATTTGATGACGCCGGAGACTTCAACGAGGTTGGCTGCGGCGTCACCGAGGCCRGAGAAGGCATCCATCGCCGSATCGCGCGACGCRCYGCCGCCGTATTCGCCTTGTGCAATTCTACTTTGCCCAACTCCGCCGATCGGCGGTCCGCCGAGCTTCTTGGACTCAAATCCGTCCGACCCCATGACCCCGGACCTGTCTCTTATACACATCTAGATGTGTATAAGAGACAGACCCCGGACCCCACACATCAAATGCAAATCGCCGTCGTTGCGGCGCACCCTCTGCACGCTGCTCTCCATGACCAACTCCGTGGTCGCTCATTTTGACGCTGCGCGAATCTCTCAACCAAAAGATAACACTCCCGCTTGCCGGGCATAGCTAAAAATCGATTCTTGCGGGAACTATGAACAGGCTTGCACAGCCGCGAATCAATCGGGCATCAATTGCCTACGAAAGGACCAAGCGTATCGCCGATGTCGTGGCGAATGACGAGATCGGCGACGTCGTSYTGATCGGTCGGCTCGTTGTTGATGATCACGAGCCGCGCGCCGCTCTCCTTSGCCATCATCGGAAACCCCGCGGCYGGCCACACCACGAGCGACGATCCRATCGCCAGAAACAAGTCGCAATGCCTGGTGAGTTCCGCCGCGCGGCGCATTGCATCCTCGGGCATCGATTGCCCGAACGAGATCGTCGCGGTCTTCACCGGATCGCCGCAGTCTGCGCAGTCTGGCGCACGGCCGGCCTGGTCGAAGGCCCGCTTCACCCACGATAGGTCGTAGTCCTTGCCGCAGCCGATGCAGCGCGCGTAGGTGGTGTTGCCGTGCAGTTCGATCACGTCATCGGCCTTGAAGCCCGACGCCTGATGCAAATTGTCGATGTTCTGCGTGATGATGCCAGGAACCTTGCCTGCCCGGTAGAGCGAAGCCAGCGCGCGATGGCCGCGACCGGGCCTGGCGGCGGCGAACGTCGGTTCCATCGCGAAGCGGCGCCGCCAGGAATCATCGCGCGCTTCCTGGCTGGCGACGAACTCATCGAACGGGATCGGTCGGTTACGGGTCCAGAGCCCGCCCGGCGAGCGGAAGTCGGGAATGCCGCACTCGGTGGAGATGCCCGCGCCGGTGAAGGGCACGATCGACGACGCCTCAGCAATCATCTCGCCGAGTTGCTCGACACCGCTGCGCAAATCCTTTGCAATCGAGTCTTTTGCAATCACTGGAAATCATCCGGTTGGTCGTTGCGATTATAGCACGGCCAGAGCGATTGCGAGCTCAACCATCACGCGCCGTCGGGTGAGACCGGGGCATCTTGAGCGACAATCCACTGCTGCGGACAGGCCGCATCACCGGTTCAGCGCCTCAGCATCATCACAATCCTGCAATGCCGGCTCCGCATTGACGCCCGATTCGCTGACGTCAATGCGCCGCGGGACAGGACCACGATGAGAAGGATGGGCAATGACCGATCAGGAAGACCGCGCCGCGCGCGAGCGCGAGGAGATCGTCGCACGCGTTGCCAGCTTCAGAGCGACGCAGCAGAGATTCGAGCGTGATCGCCAGGAATATTACGACAGCACGCTGGGCAATGTCTGGAGTGGAATTCAGCGCAAGAGCGCTTGATGGCGTGCCCGGTGGCGCATGATCACACCATGACACTCGATTGAGAAAGCCCGGAGCGATGCGCTCCGGGCTCGTCGTCGTCGTTACCAATAGTGCCGGTAATAGTAGTGCCGATAGTACGGACCGCGATAATAGGCGTAGGGTCCGGGACCGTAGTAGCCATAACGCGGACCATAATAACCCGGGTAGTAGCCCGACCCGTAGTACGGACCATAAGCGCCATACGCCGCCCCGGCGGCGCCCGCGGCGAGCGCGCCGGCGGCCAGACCGAAAGCCAGTCCGGGTCCGATACCGCGCGCCTGCGCCGGCGCGCTGACCATCGTTGCGCCGATGGTCGCAACCGTCGCCAACACTGCCAGTACCTTTTTCATACGCAACCTCCTCATGTCGTTCGGTGCACCAACGCGGGCGCGATGGGATGGTTGCAGCGAGGCTATTGGCCGCCGCGCTCGCTTCGGTTCCGCAGTCATGCGATTGCGCAAAGCTACCATCGGTTAGCGCGGGAACAAAAACACAACCATAGGGATTAGCTTGGGGTGAGCGAGGTTGGCATCGATGCCGGCGTGGATGGAATTGCTGCTGAACGTGATGGGCTTTGCCGGATTTGTCGGCGTCGCCATGTATCACAAGCGCCCGGACGGGAAGCTGCCGGACTGAGCGTCGGCAGCGGCCTCAGTTCGCCTTCCGCGCCTCGCCAGCCGTTCGAACCAGCCGGTCCGCCTTCACCAGCACCTTGCCGCTGTCCGGCTGTGGCCGAAGCCAGAAGCTGATCCCAACGAAGACAGCACAGAACAGCAGGCCCGCCACCATCACCCGTCGGTGGGTCGGTCGGTCCGCGTTGTGGAACGATGGCATCATGGCAGTCACCTGCGACCATCCCTAGCGCAACCACAGATGGTGACAACAGGACGCTGCTCTTAACCTAACCAGGTAGAGTTAGCGGTGGGCTGGTAGGGTTGGAGCGGGAGTTCCGGCCGCACGCCGCGGCAGCGATCCACAGACTATCCCGGGCTTGTCCGCAGCAAATTCACAGCGGCGGCGGTGCTTTTTGCGGAGCAATATGCGCGTCTTGCTGCGCACTCGTCCACAGCCTGCCGGCACTCGGGCGCTCGCCAGCCTGTTGCGGGTCGCCTGGAAGCTCAGGCCGCGGGTTCCGACGAGCACGACCTCGCCATCGCTGATTGTGCCGGATAACCCACTCGCCACCTCCTGCCCGGCAAAACAGCGGGATCGGATTCGCGCCGAATGCGCCGCACCGGGGAGCTTGCAAATCGTTAAGATCCCCCTGACAAGGTTCGACGGCTGGAGGGAGAGAGCCATGCTGGTTTACCCCGTACCTGCCGAAGTGACGCAAGCCAGAGTGCAACTCGTCGTCGATCAGACCGCGAAGGCACAGCCCCGCATTATCAGCGAGGATGTGCTTGACGTCTTCGCGGCCAAGAACCAGGCCGACCGCGACGCCGTCGAGACCATCCTCGATATCAAGGTCTGAGCGCGACACTGCGCGATCCGCCCCGCGAGCTCCCGTCGCAGGTTTCTTTGCCGTGAACCTTTTGCGCAGTGCGAAGACATACCGGCACTGGGGATTTCAGGGCCCGGCATTCGGCACAGCGCTGTGGGACAAACACACTTCGTCTACGCGACGCTGTTGCATTTTGTAGATTCAACCTTAAGTTTGGTGCCGAACAGTTGACGGCTCACGCCCTGAGAGATCCCCAGTCCGTCAGCTGGGAAAGCCCCGCATCCAGCCTGCGGGGCTTTCTTTTTTCCGAGCGTAGGAACCTCTCGGTCCGAACACCGTTATGTGAGCGGTTGCCGGCGCGATCTCCCCAAGGCCGGTCGGCATCAGACCTCGCGAGCCCGCTCGCGGGGTTTTGCGTTTTAGAGGAGGTCCAACCTCGCGCGTCCTTGATTGGAAGTGATGAGCGATCGATGGGATAGAGAGGATGCCTCCAAGGCACGACCACAAGCCCCGTTCCGGCGCCGCAGCCGGGCGGGGCTTTATCGCATCCGATCCTGCGCGAGCCCCCTGCCCGGCGTCGGGTTTTGCTGCTAATTCATTGGCCGTCTCGCCCCAAGGGCCAAACAATATCTGAATCCGCAGGAGGATGAATAATGCGCTATCTCCACACCATGCTGCGCGTCCGCAATCTCGATGTCGCGATGAAGTTCTATCAGGACGCGCTCGGACTGAAGGAAGTGCGCCGCATCGACAATGACAAGGGCCGCTTCACGCTGGTGTTTCTCTGCGCGGAGGAAGACCTCCATCTGCTCAAGTCGCAGCCGCAGACCCGCGGCGCACCGCTGGTCGAGCTGACCTACAATTGGGACGAGGAAAAGTACGGCGAGGACCGCCATTTCGGCCATCTCGCCTACGAGGTCGACGACATCTACGCCACCTGCGAGAGGCTGATGAAGCTCGGCGTCACCATCAATCGTCCGCCGCGCGACGGCAACATGGCGTTCGTGCGGTCGCCCGATCTACACTCGATCGAGATCCTGCAAAAGGGCGAGCCGAAGGCGCCCGCCGAGCCATGGGCCTCGATGCAGAACACTGGCCACTGGTGAACGCTGCCTCGCATCCGTCCCGATCTGCTTTCCGCGCCTCATCCGGAGGCCGAACGATCGTTAGGAACATGCCGCCACCGCTGACGTTGCCCCCTCACCAAGAGGAATGCGAGGAGGCAATGAGATGGGAAAAGGAATTTTGCTTTGGCTGTTGGGCGTGCCGATTCCGGTGATCATCGTGCTGTGGTTGTTGTTCGGGCGCTGATCGTATCTTGATGCGCCATGCATGAGCGTGAGGCTCTGCCGCACTGCGGCGGAGCCTGTTTTTTGCTCGCGATACAATTCATCCCGCGCTTTTCTCCGGCTATTCCTCTAAGAACGCGCAAAGCGCAACCGCGGGAAGAAACGTGATGGACAGCAAGCCGCAACTGACGATCTGGGGCCGGGCCAACTCGGTCAATGTACAGAAGGTTCTCTGGTGCCTCGCCGAGCTCGACGTGCCCTATCAGCGCATCGATGCCGGCATGCAGTTCGGCCGGAACGACCAGCCCGACTATCTCGCGATGAATCCGAACGGGCGCATCCCGACGCTGGTCGAGGGCGACTACGTGCTGTGGGAATCCAATTCGGTGATGCGCTATCTCTGCATGGCGCATGGCCAGGGCTCGCCGGTCTACCCGCAGGCGCCGAAGGCGCGCGCCGCCGTCGACCGCTGGCTCGACTGGACGCTGTCGACGCTGCAGCCGGTCGACCGCCCGGTATTCTGGGCGCTGGTGCGCACGCCGCCCGAGAAGCGTGACATGGTCCAGATCCAGAAGGACGCCGATGCGGAGGGCATCGTGTGGCGGGTCGTCGAGGCGCAACTCGCCAGCCGCCGCTTCGTCGAGGGCGATCAGTTCACGATCGCCGACATCGCGCTCGGCACTTTTGCGCGGCGCTGGCTCGGCGTCGAGGGCGTGACGAAGCCGACACTGCCCAATCTCGAGCGCTGGTTCGGCGAGATCGCGCAGCGGCCGGGCTTCATCCGCTTCGTGGCGCCACCGATGTCGTGAGCGTCGGGCCGCTCAGCGACCGCCGGAGACGACGCCGTCGACGCGAATGGCGCCGCCGAGCTTCACGCAGGTGTCGGAGCCCTCGACCTTGACGAAGCCCGGTCCATACGACGCACAGGCGTTGCTCCGGGTCGCGGACTTGGACGGCAGGGTTTTCCCGGCGTCGGGCGGCGTCCGAAGATTCCAGCGGTCGCCCTGCTGCGCGGACGCAGCGGCAGGAATCAGGACGGCGATGACGGCGAAGCAGGTCGTGCGCATTAGAACTTCTTAACGCGTGTCGCGGGATCAGGCCAGCGCATGACGCGATCGGGCAGAACCGTCGAAAGACCGACGTGGTCAGGCTTCAGCGCACGAACCGGACGCCGAAGGTCTTGCCTTCGCGCCACACCACCTCGCAGGCGCGCCCGGTGCGGGCGTCCCGCGAAAACGCCAGCCGCAGCTTGGCCGGCAGCGTGTTGTTGTCCTGGACGGTGATCTTTGCGCCSGACGASGARATGTCCTCGACCACGCAAGGCCGCGCGGCRAAGCCGCCGTCGAGCGTGATCCAGCCGGAYTGACGCAACGATTTGCGCGTTTCGCGCTTCYTGGTCCCRAGAGCCATCACTTCATCCCCAAGGTTCAGCCCTACCGCCGTTGGCTTTACAAAGGGTTGCGAAAKATCRGCGGWTTGCAGCGWTTCCGGAACGSCGAGCACGCCGCYCTGCAAACTTCAACYAAAACARACCTTTGGCGCGCGGAATYGACAGCYGYGACGTGCRTTGCSCGCTCGATCCASCAGCACGAAGTGTCGATCTCGGTGACGGCTGCAAACCACRTTCGTTCATCTTGTTCCCAGAAGGAGGGTGGGAACCAAATGAAATGTTCGGTATCTAGGGGCTTTCATTGCCYTGCCCCCGGCCCGCCAGCAAYCGACCAACMGGCGGAAAGTCGTTTGAGCCACGATGGCGTTCAACYTYCGCAAGATCGACCTCAATTTGCTCGTGATCTTCGAGGCGCTCTACGCCACGGGCAGCACCGGGCGTGCCGCCGAGCGGCTCGGCATGAGCCAACCCGCGGTGTCCAATGCACTTGGCCGGCTGCGCGACCTGATCGGCGATCAGCTCTTCGTGCGGGATACGCGCGGACTGAAGCCGACCAGCAAATCCAACGAGATCATCCGCCCCGTGCGCGAGGCGCTGGGCGTGATCGGTAGCCAGCTCATCACCTCTGACTCGATCGATCTCTCGACCTACCAGCGGCAGTTTCGGGTCATCATCGCCGATCCCTTCGAGCCGATCCTGATGCCGCCTATCGTGCGCGCCATCACCACCGAGGCGCCGGGTATCGAGATCGAATGCGTGCAGGCCACCGCGAGATTTGCCGAGGATATCCGCGACGGCGGGATCGATCTTGCCTGCTTTGCTTTTCCGATCGACAGCAAGGACATCGTCACGCAGGTGCTATGTCCGATCGAGCTCGTCATCCTGAGCCGACGCGATCACCCTGGAATTAAGAAGCCGCTCGACATCGACACCCTGCGCCGGCTGCCGCAAATCGCGATCGGCCGCGAGCTGCGCGGCTTCACCGGCGTCGACAAGAAGCTGATCGCCGCCGACACCGCCCGCCGCACGCCCTATATGGTCGGCAAGATCTGGTCGATGGCACCGATGATCGAGCGCACCGACCTGATCGGCTTCCTGCCGCGCCGCTTCGCCAACGAGATCGCYCGGAACTTCGATCTCGACRTCCACGAAGTYCCGATGAAGCTACCCGAGCAGCAYGCCTATCTGATGTGGCATGTGAGCAGCGAACGCGATCCCGGCCAYAAGTGGCTTCGCGACTCGATCATGCAAGCGATCCAGRCCGATCCGTAGAGCGGAGCYCATCGCTTGAGCGTGAGCTCCCCGGGAAAGCCACCCTGCTCTTCCCGCGTCGTGCCTAGAGCAAACTGGGTTCTGGTTGGATCTAGCCSAACTGCKCTTTGGCATYGACGCCGGAGCGGCGYTCRCTCTTGATCCGGCGACAGGACGCCAAGCCGAGACCAGCGAAACCRAGCAACAGCATTGTCCAGGTAGAAGCTTCKGGAACGGACCCGACCGAATTCAGATAGCTGGCGTCAGTGAGGGTCTTGAAGTGCAGTTCGCCGTTGCCTYGGAACGAGGCGGCGAACAGCGTCCCATCGATCGGGCTGGAGCTTGACACGGTTGCGTTGGGAGCAAGAACGGTGCCGCCGAATTCGACGCCGAAGTTSAGGCTCGTCGCGTCGTAGAAATTCCACAATATGYCCGACGCGTAGTTGCTGTCGTTGAAGTTTCCCGACCCAGTGGAAAAGTTTCCRTCGACGTTGACGACCAGCAGCTTTGCGCCGTTGAGGTYGAAGGTYGGATTGCTGACCTGCTCCAGCTGGGCSGCAGTGATRTTGATCACGGCGACACCGTTCACCGGCTGGGCGGTAAAGATAGAGCTGTTCTGCGAAATGATRGCGAGACCGGACGACCCAGTTGTCGCCATCTTGGAGAGCGCGCTCGAGACCTGYGTCAGCTGCCCCGCAATYGAGCTGTAACTGTAGGGAAAGGCGTAATTGGAGGTGACCYTGCTGGCACCCGAGAAGGTCGCGTTCTGCGAACCTCCGACATGCACCGTCAGATTGTTGACGTTGTACGGGCCGCCGGAGGCATTTCCGTAGATGTTGACCCCACCGTAGCCCGAAAGCGAAGAGGCCGTCGGTTGATAACCCTGGGTATCGAATGTCGTGCTCGGGCCCGACAGATTGCCGCCGATCATCACCGCTCCGACGGTGTCGGACTGTGAGCTGAAGTTGGTGACGATCGCGTTGAAGTTGGTCAACAGRTCGCTCGTGAGCGGGAGCGCKGYGGCAGGTYGGGTTGCACCTGCCGCAAGGAGCGCGGCAATCAACCAGGCACGGGACATCTTCATGAAGCCCTCAATCAAATCAGTTGTCCGAGCAGCGGCCGGTTGCGCTTACGACGAGCCAGAAARCCCAGTCCGCMGAASCCRAGGATCATCATGACCCAAGTGGCAGGCTCCGGGACCGCAGCGGTCAAAATGGTCCCGTTGGTTCCGAACGCGATCGAGGCGGGCGAGCCCGTACTATGGGATGCGCCGGCCACAGGGTAGTCGTCGTCGATCTCYCCAAARGAAAACAGGATSAGATCCGCCTGGCCGTCRTTGGAAAAGARTAGCAAGGAATGCCCGCTCGGACCGAAATTGCCGTCAAAATTGAAWAYGAGATTGCTGCCGACCGCTTCCAGGACGTTACTTCCACTGAAAGACATGTTCGAAAGCTTGTCCGCGACGTGAGTTCCGATGGTCAGACTGAAAGCCAGGATATCGGACTTCGACAGTGCGCCGGTCTTTCCGTCGGTGTCGATATAGCCGGTCGTCGTGATCGTATTTCCCGTGGTGTCATCGGTCACGGCGATGTCGACGGTGTAACGCTCGGTAACCACTGACGCCGTTGCGCTAGAGGCACCGACACATAGCAGGGCCAATCCTGCGACAATCGATCCAAAATTCAGCAATAACTTCATTTGAACACCAGCCTCAAAAAATAGTCGCATCAGTCGGGCCTGTTTCGGCCCGTCAACGCGTCAGACTTTCGCCAGTTTGGTTTTAGGAGGACGGCGGGGGCGATGTGAAATGGATAATTAATATACTCCGAATTCAGGAACCTGATTGGCTCCGCGGCAAACGACCAACGGAAGGCGGCGCCACGAGCCTCGCCGACCTCGCCTCCCTGATCCGGAAAACAAAAAGACCGCCCGAAGGCGGTCTTGCTATCAACGCCGATCAGCTGAGGATCAGGCCGCGCTCAGCGCATTGCGCCGCCGATAGGCCAGGAAGCCGAGTCCGGAGAAGCCCAGGATCATCATCGCCCAGGTCGAAGGCTCGGGGACGGCGGAGATCGTGGTGGAGAAGAAGGCCTGCCCGGTGTTGTCGCCGCTGCCCCAGATCCACTGTGCATTCGTGCTGATGCCCGCGATCGGCCCGCCATACGCGCCGGTCCAGATGTTGGCGCCGCCATTGCTGCTGTCACCCGCCTGCAAGGCGGCCGCTCCGGACGGAGTGCTCCAGGACGAGCCGGCGGTGACCGTCTGGGCGCGCCAGGCGGCATCCGTCGACGTCAGGAGCGTGGCTGAACCGTTGCCGAACAGTCCACCGCCGAGCAGGTTGAACTGACCCAGGATGGCGTTCGGATTGCTGCCGCTCGACGGCGTCGTGGTGTGATCGGAATCCGAGGCGTAGTTCTCCGCCACGATGTGCAGGTACCAGGTCCCGGCGCCGAGGTTCAGGCTGAACGACTGCGGGTTGCGCCAGTCAACGCCGGTGCCGCCGGGGGTGATCAGTGTGCCGAGCGTGGAGTCGCTCGAGCTGATGTAAGCCTGAAATCCGTTGTCCGCGGTCAGCACGCCGGTGAGGGTCGAGGCATTCGCCGCAGGCGCGGCAATCGCCGCAGCCATCACTAGTCCGAGCGCAACCTGGCGCAACATCGCATGCTCCCAATGGATTAAAAATCTCGCGCAGGCTTCTAATCAGGGGCAAAAGAGTCGGTCAAGCGACGGGTTAAATTAAACATTAATTTCAACCGCCCGCAGGATATCAAAACGACCGTCGATTAAATGCGCACCCCGGTTAGCCGCGCAGCCGCCGACGGAACTCCCCTGCCGCGTCATGCCCGCATGCATGGGCATTGAACGCAGTCACGTTGGACGGGCTCGCGGCTCGGATGGGATATGCGTTGGAAACATTGGCGCTCCCTAGCGGAATCGAACCGCTCTCTCCACCGTGAAAGGGTGGCGTCCTAACCGATAGACGAAGGGAGCAAAACTCCCGGCAGATCAATACGTTAGACGTGAGATGCGCCGGACTGGTCATGACCGTCAACGGTCGCGACGGGCGAACGTATAGTGGCGATTGGCCGGTCGGGCAAGCGTTCAGAACGCTTTTCCGGGGATGGCCGCCTACCTGCAGGACAATCCGGCCTCGATCGAGGTCCAGAAACCACAATGCGACGGCACATGGGCATGCGCCCGCGAACCGCCGGCGTGAATCAGGATTGCGGCGGCAAGCGCGACGACGACGGCGGGGATGAGGAATCGACGGAACGACATGGGCCTGCGCATCAAGCGATATCGTGGCCTAACTAAGGCCAGCGCACGGGATGAACATCCAGCGCTCGCGCGGGACCGTTCGCGGTTAGTCCCTGCGCAAACGAGATCCGCGGCTTTCGCAGTGAACTGCTTCGCGGCTTGGGCGCGCTAGTGATTGGCTGCGCTTGCGACATCCTGGCGATTGTTCGGCTGCGCCGCCGGCGCCTGCTTGATGCAGGTGCTGCAAATCACGAGCTTGCGCGCCAGTCGATCGTCGGCGTCCGCTTCCGACACTTGTATGTCGGACGTCTCGGCCACCGCCGGCGACGTATTCCGCGCATGGCGTCGCGGCTGCGGCAGATTGGGATCCTGTCCGGCACCATCCCACGCCAGCGGGCCGGTTCCCGGCGCCGGCGTGGACATGCTGTATTGCTGCGAATATTGCGCACAGGCACCGAGCGCGATCGGAAGAAACAACACGGCGGCCTTACGAGCCCAGTTCCGGAATGCAGACATGATCACACTCACACGCTATTCGTACCGCGACATCAGTACTGCGACCTAAGAGCAGAACCGCTAAGAAATCGTTTGCCTTGTTTGGTTCGTCGCATCCGACCGCGACGGCATCAAGACGGGATTGCGGCGCCAACGCGCCGTCGAACACGCTAGTCCGGAGTCCAACCAATGCCCGCCATCAACCATCGCTTCGACGGCAAGCGCGTGCTCGCCGATCTCAACGCGCTACGCGCGATCGGCGCCTACAAAAGCGGTGTACACAAGCCGACATTCTCGGAACCGCATCTGCGCTCGCTCGACTGGCTTGCGGCACGCCTGCCCGATGCGGACCTCACCGCAACCATCGACGGGATCGGCAACGTGTTCGGCAGCAGCACAAAGGCGGGACCAAAGCTGCTCGCAGGCTCGCATCTCGAGAGCCAGAACCATGCCGGCTGGCTCGATGGACCGCTCGGCGTGATCTATGCGTTGGAAGCCGCGCGCGTCATCAACCGAGATCCCGGCATCAACGGCGCGGTCGAAGTCGCCGCCTGGTGCGACGAGGAAGGCCATTTCGGCAGTTTCCTCGGCAGCCGCTCGTTCGCCGGCGCAGTGAGCGAGGCCGACATCGATGCCGCGCGCGACCGCTCGAGCGGCCGCGCGATGCGACAGGCATTGCAGGATGCAGGCTTTGCCGGCCGCCCTCGCCTCACCGCCGAGGCTTCCCGCCATATCGGCTATCTCGAAGCCCATATCGAGCAAGGCGACACGCTGGAAAGCAGCGGGCTCAAGATCGGCGTCGTCACCTCCATCGTCGGTATCTGGCAGTTCCGCATCACCTTCACCGGTGCGCAGAACCATGCCGGCACCACGCGGATGGCGGTGCGCAAGGATGCGGGCCTGGCGCTGGCGCGGTTCTGCGTCGCGATCGACGACAGCTTCCCTGCCCTGTGCGGACCGCGCACGGTGTGGACCACTGGCCGCATCACGCTGGACCCAGGCGCGCCCAGCATCATCCCCGGCGGCGCCGAGATGCTGTTCCAGATCCGCGACGACAATCCCGAGGTGATCGCGCGTCTCGAGCAACATCTGCATCGTCTGGCGGCCGAGGCCACCGCGCAGGGCGGCTGCGGCGTGCAGGTCGAGCGCATCCGCACCGGCGTGCCCGCGATGATGACGCCGGCATTCCAGGATGCGATCGAGGCGGCCAGCGCGACCTGCGCCGGCGGCAAATCGATCCGCATGCCGAGCGGCGCCGGTCACGACGCGCAGGTGCTTGCCACGCTCATGCCGGCGGCGATGCTGTTCGTGCCGTCGATCGGCGGCATCAGCCATCACTGGAGCGAGAACACCGACGATGCCGATATCGTCACGGGCGCCGAGGTGTTCGTCGAAACCTGCCACCGCCTGCTGACGCAAGCGGCGTGCTAACCGGTGCGTCGTCCGAACGGAACCACGGCCCAGGCCCGCTCGTGCAGATAGTACCAGGCGATCTTGGTCACGATCTCGAGCCCGGCGATCGAGCCGGCGAGCGCAACCTTGCCGGTCATGAACCAACTGATGGCGAACGTATCGAGCGTCCCGAGCGTCCGCCAGCTGACGGCCTTGAGGATCGATCGCGTATGACTCTCTGCTGCGCGTAAATGCACCCGGTAACGTCTCCCGTCTGATCAAGCACTTCTACCATGCCGTTCATCAGCGCGCTCGCGTCCGCCTCCGCCGGAAATAGCCAAACGTGAACTCCCAACCGCGCGTCCGCCGCCGCCGACCACCTTGCAAAGTGCTGGGTTTGTGGCCATTTTTGCCGTTCACGAGAACAGATTGAGCCCCATGTTGTTGCTTGAGTCGCTTCCGACAGTGATCGGCGCCGCCGCGATCGCCCCCGCGCTGCTGGTGCTGTGGCTGGTGATCGCCGCCGACGAGCGCCCCGGACCTCCGGTTCAGGTATGGCTTGCCTTCGTGCTCGGCGCGGCCAGCATCTCGCTGCTCGGACTGGCGCGAATCCCCTTCAATGCGCTGCTCGCCATTCCCGACAATCCCTGGGCGACGCAGGCAGTGCGCGCGGCATTCGGGGTCGCGGCGCCGGAGGAGATCGTCAAGGTGCTGGTCATCGTCGCGATCTCGACGCGGCGCCGTGCCTTCGCCGACCCGATGGACACAGTGGTCTATGGTGCGGCCGCGGGCCTCGGATTTGCGGCTTACGAGAACCTCGCCTATCTCGTCCAGCACAAGGACATGTGGCGCGCGCTGGCAGCGCTGCGCAGCGTGCTGACCGTGCCGTTCCACGGCGCGCTCGGCATCATCGCCGGCGCCTACCTGGCGATCGCGCGCTCCGGCGGCGCGCTCGGCGCCTATCGCGGCCATCGCGACTGGGCGCGCATCACCAACTGGGCGCTGGTGCTGGTCGCACCGGTCGCGCTGCATGCGGCGTTCGATTTTCCGCTGCTGGCGCTCCAGCGCATTCCGGATCTCAGCTCGACGACGCGGCTGCTGCTCGGTTCGGCCAGCGTCCTGATCGGTTTCTCCTCGATCGGCTTCGCGATCCGCCTGGTGCGGCGCCTCGGCAAGCATCACGCGCCGCGCACAGACATCGCGCGCGAGCGGCTCAGCCAGTTGCGGCGGATGTGGGCGGTGCTGCTGATCGGCGGCGGGACCGGCTTTGCCGGGGTCTGTTTCCTGCTCACCTCGCTGCACCACTGGTACGTCAACCCCGAGCGCGACGCGTCGTTCATCCTGATCCCGATCGGCTTCACCTCGATCCTGATCGGGCTGGCGCTCCTGGTCGCGACCACCGCCGTCTACTTCTTCGGCCGCAACCGGATGCGAACCGCCTCGGAAGGTCTTCCGGCCGCGCCGGGCCAGAGCTAGGACGGGCGCGCGTCGACGTGGCCCTTTTGCGCAACCGGAATAAGCTTGCCGACACACTCCGATTTGCTGATCGGCATGGCGTTGGCGGCGTGCAACACCTGACGGCGAACCGCGGCGGGGTTGCATTTGGGGGGTGACATCCCCAAATCCCTGCGCTATAGAGCCGCCCCATGATCACCGTCGCCACCAGCTATTTTTGGTACTTTAGCTACGACAACTCGCTGGCGGCAGGAGGATCGCGCTCAATCTGAATAATTGCAGCAAACATCCAAAACAAGCCGCCAGACCTGGCGGCTTTTTTGTGTGCCGGCAGGTCCGAAATCCAAAGGAGCCAGCCGTGTTGAGTACGACAGACGATCTTCGCATCAAGGAATTGAAAGAGCTGAGTACGCCTGAAGAGGTGATGCGGGAGGTCCCGCGCACCCTGACGGCGACCCGCGTCGTGATGGGCGCCCGCAACGCCATCCACGCGATCCTCAATGGCACCGATGACCGCCTGCTGGTCGTCGTCGGCCCCTGCTCCATCCACGATCCCGCGGCGGCCGTCGAWTACGCCGAGCGCCTCGCCGGCCTGCGCGAACAGYTWGCCGACCGCCTCGAGATCGTGATGCGGGTCTATTTCGAGAAGCCGCGCACCACCGTCGGCTGGAAGGGGCTGATCAACGATCCCGGCCTCGACGGCAGCTTCGACATCAACAAGGGCCTGCGGCTCGCYCGCAACGTGCTSTCGGCSGTGAACAATCTCGGCYTGCCGGCCGGCACCGAATTCCTCGACATGACGACGCCGCAATACATCGCCGAYCTGGTCTCSTGGGCCGCGATCGGCGCGCGCACCACCGARAGCCAGATCCATCGCGARCTGGCGTCCGGCCTGTCSTGCCCGGTCGGCTTCAAGAACRGCACCGAYGGTGRCGTRCGSATCGCSGCGGAYGCGGTGCAGTCGGCCTCGCACCCGCATCAYTTCATGGCGGTCACCAAGRGSGGCCGTTCGGCGATYGCKGCSACCAGCGGCAACGAGGAYTGCCACGTCATCCTGCGYGGCGGCCGGGTGCCGAACTWTGATGCAGCRAGYGTCGATGCCGCCGCCGCCGAGCTCGGCCGCGCCGGTGTCGCAGCGCGGTTGATGATCGACACCAGCCACGCCAACAGCAGCAAGAAGCCGGAGAAGCAGCCCGCGGTTGCGGCCGACATTGCGCAGCAGGTGGCAGGCGGTGAAGCACGCATCATCGGCGTGATGATCGAAAGCAATCTCGTCGCCGGACGCCAGGACGTCGTACCGGGCAAGCCACTGACCTACGGCCAGAGCATCACCGACGGCTGCATCGATCTGGAAACGACCGCTGACGTATTGAAGCAGCTGGCCGATGCCGTCGACGCAAGACGCAGCGTGCGGCGCGACGGCTTGCAGGAGCGTTCGGCCTGACACGGCCGAACCGATTGAGCGTTGCCGGCGGAGCTGTCGCGCTCCGCCGGCGTCTCACGGGAGGTCAACACCCGCGGCAGATGCTCTTGATCTTCTTGTCGAGCGCCGCGTCTTCCTTGTTCGCCGTATTGTTCGGATCGCTGATGTTCTTTTCGTTGGGTATGTCGCCGCGGCGGGGCTGACGATGTCCAATCGGCGCTTCCGGCACCCCGGAATTCTTCTGCACGGAGGACGATCCACCTTGCTGCTGCGCCCAAGCCGGGGACATTCCAACCTGGGACGCTCCAGCCGCAACCAACATCAGAGCCATCACCAAAACTGTCTTCCGCATCTCGCGTCTCCGCTTCTCAACCCTATCGCGCCCGTTCCGGCACTTCGACGGTAGCACAGTTGCGKCGCCCCTGCGCYGCGCAATCCTGCACCTTCCGTATATCGGCCATCGCACCAAGGAGCCAGATTCCCGCGCCGACCAGCAGCGCAAACATGCCGAACATCACAGCATTTTCGATGCTGCGGCTGCCGCCGTCCTCGGGCGGCTCCTGCGCTCCGTCCCCGGCCCCGCCCATATCCGCCTCAAGATTGCGGCGGATAAAGATGAACCTCGCCGCAATAATCGACGATACGGTATCGTCGTTCCGCGGCATCTTCACGTTCGCGGGAAGCCGGCTGCGACAAATAGGTCGGGCCGATCGGCGCCTTGCCGTGGCCGCCGGGGATGTCGAGGACATAATCGGGCTGACACAGGCCCGAGACGCGCCCGCGCAAGGCCCGCATCAAGTCCTGCCCGGCTTCGATCGTCGTGCGCAAATGTGCGGTGCCTGGCGCAAGGTCGCCGTGATGCAGGTAATACGGCTTGATCCGGCACCCGACGAAGGCGCGCATCAACGCCGTCAGCGTCGCCACATCGTCGTTGACGCCGCGCAGCAGGACGGACTGGCTGACCAATGGAATACCGGCATCGGCAAGCCGCGCACATGCCGCGCGGGCATTGGCGCTCAGTTCGCGGGGGTGGTTGGCGTGGATCGCGATCCAGGTCGTCGCGCCCTCCACCCGCAACGCCGCGATCATATCGGGATTGATGCGCACGGGATCGGCGATCGGAACACGGGTGTGGATGCGGATGATCTTCACATGATCGATGCCGGCGAGATCGGTCATGATCTCGGTCAACCGGCGCGGCGACAGCATCAGCGGATCGCCGCCGGTCAGGATGACTTCCCAGATATCTGGATGGGTACGGATGTAATCGAGCGCCGCGCCGTAGGCGTCGTCGGACAAGGCCGTGGCCTTTCCCGGTCCGACCATTTCGCGCCGGAAACAGAACCGGCAATAGACCGCGCAGACATGAACGAGCTTGAACAGCACCCGGTCCGGATAGCGATGCACGATCCCGGCGATCGGCGAATGCGCATCGTCGCCGATCGGGTCGACGTTCTCGCCGGGCTGCTCGACGAGTTCGTCAGCACTCGGGATGAACTGTCGCGCGATCGGGTCGGCCGGATCGGCGGGATCAATCAACGCGACGAGTTCAGGTGTCACCGCGACCGCGTAGCGCGCAGCGACCTGTTCGAGCTCGGCAAGGGCAGCGACCGGCGCGAGACCAGCCTCGACCAGTTCGTGCGGCTGGCGCAGGGTCGCCGCCAGTTTCGGATCGATCCTGTTCATGTCTCTCCTGCAGGCGGGGTCCAGACCACCTGATCAATTCGCGGCGCGCCGCTCGCCAGCATCACCAGCCGGTCGAAGCCGAGCGCAACGCCGCTGGCTTCCGGCATCTGGCCGACCGCGGCGAGAAAGTCATCGTCGAGCGGATAGCGCTCGCCGTAGCGGCGGGCCTTCTGGTCCATCGCCGCGGTGAAACGATGGCGCTGCTCGGCCGCGTCGGTCAGCTCGCCAAAGCCGTTGGCGAGCTCGACGCCGCAGGCATAGACCTCGAAACGCTCGGCTACGCGTGGGTCGCCCGCCTTGGTGCGCGCCAGCGCGGCCTCCGGCGACGGGTATTCGAACAGCACCGTCAGTTGGCCCTGACCGAGATTGGGCTCGACATGCTCGACCAGCACCTTGCTGAAGATGTCCGACCAGGTGTCGTCATCTGCAATCCGCACCCGCGCGTGCGCGGCCGCCGCCAGCGCGGCACGGTCGCCCTCGCCGTCCGAGATCGTCGCCAGCAGATCGATGCCGGCAAAGCGTTCGAAAGCCGCCGCGACCGTCAGCAGCTCCGGCTCGGCAAACGGATCGGCAATCTTGCCGCGGAATGAAAACCGCCCGATTCCGGTCGCCTGCGCCGCGTGGGCGATCACCACGATTGTATCGGCCATGATGGCGTCATAGCCGGCATTGGCGCGGTACCATTCCAGCATGGTGAATTCGGGCAGATGCAGATCGCCGCGCTCGCGATCGCGGAACACGCGCGCGAATTCGTAGATCTTGGGCTCGCCGGCCGCGAGCAGCTTCTTGCAGGCGAACTCCGGCGAGGTGCGCAGATAACGTGTCGTACGCGCGCCGTCGGCCTGCCGGAGCTCGGTCCGCGGGGCGTGCAGATGCGTCTCATTGCCCGGCGATACCTGTAGAATCGCGGTCTCGACCTCGGCAAATCCCTGCTCCTCGAACCACGCCCGGAGCGCTCGCGTGATTGCGGTCCGCGCCTGCAAGAACGGCCTGCGGTCGGCGTAGCGCCGCGGCATCCACCACGGCGAGGGCTGGTCGTGCCCCGTCATCGCCAACGGGTCCGCTTGGATTCGACATCAACAAGCCTCCACCCCCGCTCAGGAGTCGGGCATAACCAGTTGATTCGAAGCAGATTCATGGTCGGCACGGCGTTGGTCACCGGAATAGGCGGCGAAGCTGATCCCTTCTTGTCGAAAGATGCCGGCCTTGTCCATGCGCCACCACGGCCGAACCGGGGGCGGATGGCACGATTCGGCCCGGAAATTGGGCCAATCCGGGGCGGCAGGGACGGCTGCCAAACTGCCGAATTGGACCGCAAAAGACTGGCATCTCAGGGACAAATCAGTATGTTGCAGCCCGAAATCGCCGCCACGGCCGAGGGGCTGCCGGTCCGGTTTGCGCCCCCGCTTCTCAAATTCAGGAAAACACCTTTGAAAGTCATCGCCAGTTCCATCCGCAAGGGCAACATCATCGAGCAGGATGGCAAGCTCTATGTGGTCCTCTCCGCCGAAAACATTCATCCCGGCAAGGGCACCCCGGTCAGCCAGATCGAAATGCGCCGCATCGGCGACGGCGTGAAGGTGTCGGAGCGCTACAAGACCACCGACCAGGTCGAGAAGGCCACCGTCGAAGACCACAACTACAACTACCTCTACGAAGACGCCGACGGCTTCCACTTCATGAACAACGACAACTACGACCAGGTCCAGGTCTCCAAGGAGATCGTCGGTTCGTCTGCGCCGTATTTGCAGGAGAACATGACCGTCAAGCTGTCGATGCACGACGGCAATCCGGTCGCGATCCAGCTGCCGCAGCGCGTGACGTTGGAAGTGGTGGAGACCGAGCCGGTGACCAAGGGCCAGACCGCCTCGTCCTCCTACAAGCCCGCGGTGCTGTCGAACGGAATCCGCACCGGTGTGCCGCCGCACGTCTCCACTGGCACCCGCATCGTGGTCATGACCGAGGACGGTTCCTACGTGGAACGCGCCAAGGACTAATCAAGGACTAAGCAGCGTGGACGCCGCGAGGTCGAGGTGAATGATCTCCCCGCATCAGGCTGTTGTTTAAACATAAAATTTCCGGAAAACTGCTACACACTTTTCCGGATCTTGCTCTACTCTCGCTGGCGATCAGTCATGAGCCGGGGGGTGCAGTGAGCAGGAAGGTGGTCAGCTTCATCAGTTGCTGGCTTGCAGCCCTGCTCTTGCCTCTTCCCGGCGCTGACGCTGACGAATTCAGGACACCCTCGATCTCGGCCATGCGGGTCGAATGGCGCGCAGCGCTCGACCAACTGCGGCAGGAGATCGGCGTCCACCCGGCCGTTGCCGCCAATTTCAGCTTCGCCGGCCAGCGCCGCGTCCCGGCCTCGGATCCGCGCTCGACCCCTGCGCTGGTGCAGCTGAATGCGGTGACATCGCCGCTGTTCCCCGGCATCGCGCGCAGCCCGATCCCGGTGCTGCTGCCGTTCGATCCCGCGAGCTATCTCGACGCACGGCTGAGCGGCGCGCCGGACAGCCTGGCGGTCGCGCGCCACCAGGCCGACTTCCGTGCCGCCGATCTGTTCCATGCCGGCGCATCCGGCTACGACGCAGTGTTCTCGCTCGACCCGGGAGCCGGCGACGGCATGCCGCCACGGACGTTCGCAAAGCCGGTCGAGGTGCAGATCTCTGGCTCGATCCTGGTCTACGACCTTGCCGACCGGCTCGGTGGCAAGGGCGAGCCGGTGAAGGCGCTAGCAGCGCAGTTTCCGGATCTGCGCCGCTTCATCCGCGAGGGCTATGTCCGCTATGCCTTCACCAGGTTCGGGATTCCCTATGTGGTCTCGATCCAGTGCCTCGACAGCGCGCCGCGACCGAAGCGGCTGGCGTGCCGCGAGGCCTCCCCGGTCGCCGAACGCTTCCTGAAGGCGTTGCATATCGCGGGCGGACAGCCGTCACGCCCGCGCAGCGACCTCGCCGCCGACGTCGCCGAGCGCCCAATCGCGCCGTCGGCCGCCTTCACCTATCGCCCGAGCGGCGACATCATCGCCGGCAGCGGCGGCCGCAGGCAGCAAGGCGGCCATGCCGACTTCACGGTGTATTCGCAGATCCGCTTTCCGCTGGAGAAGGCGCCGGCGTTCGCGCATTCGCAGTCCTTTCCGAAGCGCGGGCGGGTCGACGAGTATCCCTGGCAGGACAATTTCTGCGAGGCGCGCAGCTTCGAGGTCGGGCAGTGCGCGAGCGGCTACGGCCACCAGGGCCAGGACATCAGGCCGGGCGGCTGCCCGCCCGACAGCAAGGATGGTTGCGACCCCAGGCAGCAGGCGGTCGTCGCGGTGCGCGACGGCATCGTGATCCGTTCGGCGCAGCAGCAGGCGGCGACCTTGCAGGTCAATACCCGCACCGAGCATGTCCGCTTCCGCTACATGCACATGAACCCGTCCGCGATGGATGCCGACGGCCTGCTCAACGGCCGCCGCCTCGGCGAAGGCGAGAAGATCGGCGTGGTGTCGAACTATCTCGACCATCCCAACGGCACCTCGCGGCATCTGCATTTCGACGTGCAGGTGTTCACCCGTGACGGCTGGCTCTGGGTCAATCCCTACACCACGCTGGTGTCGGCCTATGAACGTCTGATCCGCGGTCGCGGCCGCGAGATCGGGCCGGAGCCCGGACCCGCCGCCGCCGTGGCCCACGCTTTGCCCGACGACGTCGTGCATCACATCGACACCCAGGAAGGCGGCGGCAATTAGCGCGTTCTCGAGCGAGGTGGATCGGTTCGAGGCGCACTGGCAAAATATCGAAAACAACCCCATGCAAAGCAACAGCCGGCCATCGTCGTACGGCTGGCCAACTTGACACGTCGGGCAAATCAGCGGCACAATTCCATTATTCCGAACTCAAGCGAACGTCCCTCGTTTTGCGTGGCGACCCGACGCGTTCCGCTATTTCGCCAGTACCGCGCTTTGCAGCGCCGCAAGCGTGTCCGGTCCGTAACGCCCATCGGGCGCGCGCTTGAGCAGGCCGGCCTTCACCAGGCGCTGCTCGACCGCTTTGCGCAGCTCTGGGGTCAGCGAGGTGGTCGGCTTCTCGATCAACAGCGCGCGCGCCACCGGTGAGCCGCCGCGCAGCGCTTCCAGGCCGTATTCGGCGGCCCTGCCGGGATCGCGCCGAAGACCGCCGGCACCCGCCATCAGCAGCGGCATCAGGCTCGCCCTGGCGTTCATGTTGCCGATCGCCGCGGCACGTTCGTAGAAGTCGGCGGCACGCGCGAAGTCGCGCGCCTCGCCGATGCCGCCGGCGGCCATATTGCCGAGCATGACATTGCCGTCGCCGTCGCCGAGTTCGGCGGCGCGCTGAAACAACGTGCGTGCCGTGGCATAATCCTTCACCGCGCCGGTCAGGCCGAGCAGCACATAGCCGACGCGCAACATCGTCGCGGTGTGCTCGGTGGTGACGAGCTTGTCGATCCATTGCCGCGCCCGGCTCGCATCCTTCGGCACGCCGGTGCCTTGCAGGTATAGCACCGCGAGGAAACCCATCGCCTGCGGATCGCCGGTATCGGCAGCCTTGCGGTACCATTGCGCAGCCTGCGCCGCGTCCGCGGGACGCCCCACCCCGTTCTCGTAGCCGATGGCGACGTTGCGCATCGCCGGCACGTTGCCCGCGGCCGCGGCCTGGTCAAACAACGCCACCGCGCGCGGCAGGTCGGCCGGGCCGCCCTCGCCCTTCTCCAGCATCACGGCGAGGTCGGACATCGCCGCGACCGAGCCCGCCGCAGCGGACTTCGTCAGCCAGTCGCGCGCCTCCGCGAGTTCGCCGGCGACGCTGAGCGCGCGCGCCATCTGAAATTGCAGACGGCGATGGTCCGGCGCCTGCGTGAGCGCCGCGCGGCAGGCATCGACGGCGAGCCGCGGCTGGATGTGATTGAGCGCGACGCCGGGCACGCCGGAGGGCCGGTCGGTGTCCTCGGCGGACGCCGCGAGCTTGTCACAGCCTTCCGCGGCGCTGCGCGCGGCCGGTGTCGGCAGCACCAGCGCAGCCGTCTGCGTCTGCGCAGGGGCTGCGGCTACCGGCGGCGGCGCCGTCGGGGCCGGCTGACCGACGAAATAGAAATCGCCGAGCAGCGAGAACGTCACCTCGGGCAATTGCCGCTCGTTGGTCGCCTTGTAGACGTCGGCCGCGACATGCCGGAACAGCGGGCCGATCTCGGTGCCGGGCTGGCTCACCTCGCGGATGAACGCGGCCGCGAACGGACTGTTGCGCCCCTCGCCGTCGGCGGCGACCGCGCCGGGCTGCGTGGAATAGGCGATCACGGTGCCCGCGGTCTGCTTGATCCGTGCCAGGCCGCGCGTGATCGTCACGGCGCGCGCGGGATTGGCCTGCGCCAGCAACTGGTCGGCAAGCGGATTGTCGCGGCAGGCGTCGAGCATCAGGATGCGAACGCCACTGGCGCGTTGCAGGTCGGCGAGGATGTCGTCGACCCGCGCCATCTGGGCGCCGATGTCGGCGGCGCCAGTCAGCCTGGCATCGATGGGCACGAGGTAGTTCGCGCCCTGGAATTGAAAGCCATGACCGCCGTAAAAGAACAGTGCAGCATCAGCGCCGACGGCGGCATCGGCAAAGCGGCGGAATGCGTCGTCCATGCCGCGCTTGTCGAGATCGACCCCCTCCACCACCTCGAAGCCGGCCCCCTTCAGCATCCGCGCCACATCGGTCGCGTCATTGCGCGGATTGGGCAGTTGCACCGTGTTGCGATAGGCCGAGTTGCCGATCACGAGCGCCACGCGCCGCTCGGCAAAGGCAGGGCCCGATGCGACCATGCAGCCGAAGAGGACAAACGCCGCGGCCGCGACCCTGCGCCGGACTGAGTACCGCATGCTGCCGCGTCCGCTTACTTCTTCCAGGGGGCATCGCCGCGCGCTGCGGCGTCGGCAAGGATGCCCTGCTCATAGTCGATGAAGGCGCGCACCATCGCGCGATAGGCGGCTTCGGCCACCTTGGGCGACAGACCATCCTGCTCGGCCAGCGACATCGCCTTCTTGACCACCGCCTCGGCGCGCTCCGGCGCCTCGACTTGCGCCGGATTGGCCTTGAAGCGCGCGGCCTCATGGACGTAGCGGCCGCGCTCGGCCATCAGACGGACGATCTCGCGATCGAGTCGGTCGACATTGCCGCGCACCTCGCCAAGCGTCTTGCAGCAGGTGCCGTTGTCGACCGTGGGGCTGCCCCATAGTGCCGCCGTATTGGTTGCGGGTTCCTCGGCCCACGCCATCGCGGGAACCAGGAGCGTCAGCAGACGTACCGGCAATCGCATCGAACGCCTCCCAATAGCGCCTCGCGATTGTTATGCCGATTTTGCGTAGAGATGGAAGCCGCGACGCCGGCGGATCGAACGCGGGTTCCGTTCGGAACTGGATCGATGCAACCGGTCACATCATGTGATGCGATCAACCGAGCTCGATTCCCGCCAAAACCTCGCCCACCTTCTTCTGGGCGTCGGGAGGCAACGGCAGGATCGGACGCGGCGGTTCGGCCGCACAGATCCCGCTGAGATTGGCGATCGCGTAAACGACCCGCAGGCTCGAGAACGTCTTGAGCAATTGCCAGACCGGCTGCAACCGCGCGTCCAGCTGCCGCGCCTTGGCGGCGTCGCCACTTGCCGCGGCACGGACGATGTCGAGGCAGACCTTGGGGAAAATTCCTGCGAGGACGCTGTACCAGGTCTCGCCGCCCGCCAGCAGCGCCTCGGTACAATTCCAGTCGGCGCTGTAACCCAATGAGAACCCGTTCGGCACGACGGCCCGCAATTCGGCGATATGGCCCGGCAAGGCCGCCGCGTCGAGTGCGGGACTCTTCACCGCCACGATGCCGTCCACATGGCTCAAACGGCCGATCAAGGCCGGCGTGAAGCGAAAATGCGTCGTGCCCGGATTGTCGTAGATGCAGATCGGCAACCTGCTTTCACGCGCCACCGTTCGGAAGTGCTCGAAGACCTCATCATCGGTCAGCGGCGTATACGATACCGGGGCAAGGAGGCCTGCGGCCGCGCCGGCATCACGTGCGTCCTGCGCCAGTCTTACGGCATCATCGGTCCGCAGCGCACCCACGCCAACCAATATGGGTATCCCGCCATCGGCCAGGGCGGTAGCCGCCTGCACCGCACGCCGCCGCTCGTCGCGGCTAAAATACGGATAGGAACCGGTGCTTCCGAGCAGCCCGATCGAATCCACCTTCGCGGCAATCAGGGGCTCCAGCAATGCGCGAAGCGCTCCCGCATCGACCTGCCCGTCTCGATTGGACGGCGTGATCGGGAAGGCAGAAAGCCCCTTGAGATGGACCATCGATTTCTCCTGTTCAGTGGCGGCCGTGAGAGGCGGCGAAACCGCGCTCCGGCCGCAATCGTCGCGCCATCAATCGCCGCGCGCAGTTCCGCCTGCAAGGTCCAGTTTCCTGCGGACTTTGCAGCAAACTGGCCCAGTGCCTCGCCGGGTTCGAGACCGACGCGGAACCGGGTTGGCTTCGATCGGCGTTGCTATTCGAGCATCGTGGTGAGCGGCGCGCCTTCATCCGCCACGAACACCGCGATCAGCTCCGCAGGCTCCGTGGCGCTTGCATTGGCCGAGACCATGTGGGTCGAGCCCGGCGGCTCGAAGAAGGACTGGCCGACATGGAAGGTCTCGACCGGCCCGCCGCCGAGCTGGGAGCGAATCTCGCCCTTGGTGATGTAGGCCGTCACCGAGCCGGAATGACGGTGCGGCGGCGTGAACCCGCCGGGACCGTAGAACACGCGCACGACGGTGACGCGCTTGCCCGGCACGTTGGGCAGCGCGTGCGAAGTGATGACCTCGACCTTGTCGAGTGGCGACGCCGCATTGGCGCTGGCGCATAGCGGCGCGATCACCGAGGAGATCGCATCCATCGGGGTCGGCAGGCTCTTGCCGATCACCAAGGCGCTGGCCAGTCCTGCGACCACGGCCAGCGACACAGGCCGCGACAACCGCGCGAATGGAAGGGATGGTGTCATCGTCATCGAGGTCATCGGCCGTCTCCCTTGCTATTTACTGTTTGATCCGTTCCGGCTTTAAAGCGAGATGAGGTTGAATCCTCGTCTCGCTTTAGCTTCTTGTTTGCGCATGATCTTTTCGGAAAGCCGCTGCGCACTTTTCCGGATCATGCTTTAGGAAGCCGCAGCGTCGGTGCGCTGCCGGCGCGGCGGCGGCGTCCAGCGATAGGCCGCACCGAACCTGTTCCAGACATTGATCGATGCGATCGCCGAGGTCAGATAGGTCAGCTCCTGCTCGGAGAATTCGGCGGTCACCTGCGCATAAACCTCGTCGCTGACGCCATTTGGCATCGTCGTCAACGCCTCGGTCCAGGCCAGCGCGGCGCGCTCGCGGGCCGAGAACTGCGGCGCCTCGCGCCACACCACGACGAGATTGAGCTTGTCGACGGGAACGCCGAGGCTCTCGCTCTGCAGGATATGATACTGCACGCAAAAGGCGCAGCCGTTGATCTGCGAGGCGCGGATCTTGACGAGCTCCAGCAGCTGCTTGTCGAGACCGGCCTTGGCGGCGAACTGGCCGAGCGCGCGCACGGCCGCGAAGACGTCGGGCGCTAGCCTCTCGAAGTCGGAGTATTCCTTGCGGGCATGTGACATTGGCGTGGCCTCATGTTATCAGTGTACTGAGACATTATCAGAGCTCTGATATCGAGCAAGCCACGAACACTGACGAAGGCAACATGGCGGGGATGCAGAAACGTGGGAAATCCGGTGCTGCCAAACGGCGCCCGGTCGACAACATCATCGGCGGAAGGACCACCGCCGCATCAGGGTCGGGCGCCGCCGACGCCCTGCTCGCCTCCTCCGTCCCGGCTCCCGGCGAAGGCAAGCGCGGCGAACAGGGTTATCTCGGCTATCTGCTGCGCCAGGCCCATGCCGCGTCGCGGCTATCGATGGAGCGTGCGCTGGGGCAACTCGGCGTCACCTCGCCGCAATTCGTCGTGCTGACGATGCTGAAGGCCTATCCCGGGCTGTCCGGCGCCGATCTGGCGCGGGTGGCGCTGCTGACGCCGCAGACGGTCAGTGTGATCATCCGTAACCTCGAGCGTGACGGTGCGATCCGGAAGACGCCGCACCCGGTCCACGGCCGGGTGCTGCAATGGGCCCTGACCAGCCATGGAACCAGGCTGCTGGAGAAGTGCCGCCACATCGCCCAGGGCCATGAGCGCCGGCTCGCTGCCGGCCTTGACGCCAAGTCGGAACAGGTGGTGCGCCAGTGGCTGTCAAAAATCGCCACAGATTTTGCAGGATAGCTAAAGCATGCCCCGGAAACGTGGGAACCGGCTTTCCGACAAGGACATGCTCAAATCGTGATTGCTGCGGCGGCGTGGCTTTTGGCTCACTCGACCGGCGCCGCTACACTGGTCAGATGAAACAGCCTGATTCTCCGCGATCCCCTGCCCGTCGTGCCGTCCTGAAGGCGGGGCTGGCAGCAAGCGTTGCGCTCGCCACCCCGCTCGGCGCACTGGCCGCCGCCCCTTCGGGCTTCGATCAATGGCGCGACAATTTTCGCGCAAAGGCGCAGGCCAAGGGCATTTCGGACGCGACCTGGAATCGCTGCATGGGCCGGGTCGAGCCCGACATGAGCGTCTTCAAGCAGATGCGCAACCAGCCCGAATTCCACGAGCAGATCTGGCAATACATCAACCGCCGGGTCTCCGACTGGCGCATCATCCATGGCAAGGAAGCGCTGAGGAAGAACGAGGCGCTGTTCACCCGGATCGAGCGCGACTTCGGCGTCGAACGCGGCACGTTGCTCGCGCTGTGGGGTGTCGAATCGGCCTATGGCGATCCGCTGGTGCAGCAGAACCACATGACGCCGGTGTTTCCCTCGCTGGCGGCGCTCGCCTGGAACGAGCCGCGCCGCAAGGCCTATTGGGAGACCGAACTGATCAACGCGCTGAAGATCGTGCAGCGCGGCTGGAGCACGCCGGAGGAGATGAACGGCTCCTGGGCCGGCGCGATGGGTCATTCGCAGTGGATGCCCGAGGTCTGGCTCAATGTCGGCTTCGACTATGACGGCGACGGCAAGGTCTCGCCGTTCGGCCGGCCCGACGATGCGCTGGGCTCGACCGCGAAATACCTGGTCAATCGCGGCAAGTGGCGCCGCGGCGAGCACTGGGGTTACGAGGTGCGCGCGCCGGGTGGCGCCAGCGGCAGCCGCAGCTATGCGGCCTGGGCGAGCGCCGGCGTCGTCAGAGCCGATGGCCAGCCGTTCCCGCAGCCGAACGCGTCGGCGCAGCTCTGGATCCCGGTCGCCGGCGGGCCTGCTTTCCTGCTCGGCCCGAACTTCAACTCGGTAAAAAGTTACAATCCCTCGATGAACTACGCGCTGGCGATCTGCCATCTCGGCGATCGCTGCCTCGGCGGGCCGCCCTTCATCCAGCCCTTCCCGGGCTCGGAGCGCGCGCTGACGCTCGCCGAGGTGCAGGAGATGCAGACGCGGCTGACCAAGGCCGGCTTCGACACCGGCGGCACCGACGGCCGGGTCGGCAACGACACCATGAAGGCGATCAAGGATTTCCAGATCAAGTCCGGCCTGCTGCCCGCCGATGGTTACGGCGGGCTCAAGGTGCTGGCGCGGTTGCGGCAAGGCGGTTAGCCATCATCGCGATCCCGTGTAGCCCGGGTGAGCGACAGCGACACCCGGGGTGGTGTCTCCCGCATGTCGCTCCGCTCATGCGGGCTACACGCTAGCCACCCGCAGGCTGCCGCACCACGCCGCCGGCATTCATGCCGCCGTCGATGACGAGTTCGCTACCGGTGACGTAGCGCGAGGCATCGGAGGCGAGATAGAGCACGCCTTGCGCGATCTCGATCGCCTGGCCGGCGCGGCCGAGCGGCGTCGCGAACCTGGCGCGCTCGTCCGGATCGATCGGTGCGTTCTGGCCGGCGCCCGTCGCACCGGTCGGGATCTTGCCCCAGATCGGCGTGTCGATGATGCCGGGATGCACGGAGTTGACGCGGATGCCGTCGTTCACCTGCGCGCATTCCATCGCGATCGACTTGGCGAACAACCGTACCGCGCCCTTGGTGGCGCTGTAGCCGGAGAGCGTCGCGGCACCACGCAGCCCGGCCAGCGACGACATCATGATGATCGAACCGCCGCCATGCTTGCGCATCAGCGGCAGCGAATGCTTCACCGACAGGAACACGCCATCGATATTGATCGCGGTCTGGCGGCGCCAATCCGCCAGCGACATCTCGACGATCGACGGCGCCCCGATACCGATGCCGGCATTGGAGACCATGATGTCCAGGCGGCCATGGCGCTTGCCGATCTCAGCGATGACCTCGATCCAGCGTTCCTCGCTGGTGACGTCCTGCGGCAGGAAGCTCACCTTGCGCCCGGCCTTGGTGAGCCGCGCGGCGAGCTCGGGTCCCCGCAACTCGTCGATATCGGTCGCAACCACCGTCGCGCCTTCCTGCGCCAACAATTCGACGATCGCCTCGCCGATTCCCGATGCGCCGCCGGTCACCAGCGCGACCTTGCCTTCAACCTGTCCTGCCATGTCCTCTCCAAACGTTTCTTATCGGATCACCGTCGGGCCCTGATCCGGCGCCGCGACGTCGAGGACACGGAATTGCACACGTTCGGTGCCTTGCCAACGGTCGACTGCAAGAGAGCCCGCCACGTGCAATTGCTGACCGCGATTTTGCGTCAAGGCGCTGCCGAGCTTCTGTCCGATGGAGCGGAATGCGATACCGTTGACGATGGACCCGTCGCCGGACTTGAAGCGCAGCCGCAAATGCGCCTGCCCGACCTCGTCGGCATAGACCAGTTGGTGCGACGGCAGCGCGATCACCGGCTCCGGATTGGCGCTGCCGAACGGCCCCGCGCGATTGAGCGTCGCGGCGAATTCCGGCGTCACCGCGCGCGCGGTCACGGCGCCGTCGATGAACAGCTCGTTCTCGTGACGGGAATTGGCGACGTCGGCTGCCAGCGCGCTTTCCATGTAGGCGCGGAATTCGGCGAGCTTCTCCTTGCGCAGCGTGACGCCGGCCGCCATCGCGTGGCCGCCGCCCTTCATCAAGAGGCCATCGTGCACCGCCTGGCGCACCGCTCGGCCGAGATCGACGCCGCCGATCGAGCGGCCCGATCCGGTGCCGATGCCGCCCGGCTCGAGCGCGATCGCGAATGCGGGACGCGCGAACTTCTCCTTCAGCCGCGCCGCGACCAGCCCGACCACGCCGGGATGCCAGCCTTCCGCCGCGGTGACGATGACAGCGCCCTTGTCCTCGAGCCCGAGCGAAGCCAGCGCCTCGGCTTCGGCCTGTGCCTCGGCGGCCTGCTCGATCACGCGACGTTCGTTGTTGAGGCGGTCGAGCTCGGCCGCGATCCGCGCCGCCTCCGAGACGTCGCCTTCGAGCAGCAGCCGGACGCCGAGATCGGCGCGTCCGATACGGCCGCCGGCATTGATCCGCGGCCCCAGCATGAAGCCGAGATGCCAGGCCTCCGGCGGACCGTTCAGGCGCGCCACATCCATCAGCGCGGTATGGCCGACATGGTCGCGGCGGCGCATCGCGATCAGCCCCTTGGCGACGAAGGCGCGGTTGAGCCCGATCAGCGGCGCGACGTCGGCGACGGTGCCGAGCGCTACGTGATGCAGCATGCTCAGCAGGTCTGGCTCCGGCATCACGCTGGTCCAGAAGCCGCGCCGGCGCAGCTCGCGGTTCACCGCAACCAACGTGACGAACACGAGGCCGACGGCGGCGAGATGGCCGAGCCCGGAGAGATCGTCGGGCCGGTTCGGATTCACCAGCGCATCGACCTCGGGCAACTCGTCGCCGGTCTGGTGGTGATCGATCACCACCACCGACATGCCGAGCTTCTTCGCTTCCGCCAACGGCTCGATGCTGGTGGTGCCGCAATCGACCGTGACCAGCAGCGTCGCGCCCTTGGCCGCCAGCGCACGAACGGCGTCGACGTTCGGCCCGTAGCCTTCGAAAATCCGGTCCGGAATGTGGATCAGCGGATCGAGCCCGCAATGGCGCAGATGCCAGGTCAACAGCGCCGCCGAGGTCGCGCCGTCGACGTCATAGTCGCCGAAGATCGCGACCTTTTCGCCGCGGACAGCGGCATCCGCGATACGCCTGGCGGCATGCTCCATCTCGGTGACCGTGTACGGATCCGGCATCAGCTTGCGGATGGTCGGGTCGAGGAAGTCGGCGACCTCGTCGATCGCGACGTCGCGCCCCGCCAGCACGCGCGCCAGCATTTCCGGCAGATTGTGCCGCTGCACGATCGCAAGCGCCCGCGCCGCCCCGCGCATATCCAGCCGGTCGCGCCAGAGCTTTCCGGTCAAGGACCGCGTCACGCCAAGGAACGCCTGTGGCGCCTCGATGGGGATGGCAGTGGCGGGAGGGGTCATATTGCGTTCAATTCGTCGAGCGTCCACCGGAGGTCATTTCAGCAAAGGAGTGGGCCGTAATCCGCCGCCTCACGCCGATCGATCAGGATTGATAGAGGTAGCATATCGGTGCGCCGAGGGTGCCCCGGCCCGGCGGTTTTGCACAACGCAGCCATGATCCTGATCTTGCGGAACAATCCCCGCCCCCTCGGCCTAGCCTGCGCTTCGGCACCAAGGGAGCGGCGAATGCCCTCAAGCCGGCTCCGGCTGCAAGCCGGTCGACCAACCAGCAAAATTTCACGCAATTTCTGCACATCATCTCCTGTAAAGCCTCCCATTTTGGCCTCGCGAGCCGCGCCTGATCCTTCGACCTGACGGCAGATGTCGTGATGGGACGGAGGTCCGATGAACGCAAGCACAGCAAGAACAATCGCCCGGCAATTCGCCGCTCCGTTCTCGGCCGTGCTCGCGCTCAACATCGTCGCGCGTGGTCAGGCCTTGTTCGCACCGATGTACTCGATTGACAGCTATGACGTCGCGCGGAAGTCATTCGGCGGAGAGATCGCCTACTCTCTTGGCGATGGGCGCTTCATTCGCGCCGCGCTGTGGTGGTTACAGGCGCAGATCGGCTTCCTGCCGATCGAGTCGATGTCGGCATCGATCTGTCTGGCTATTCCGCTCTTCATCATCGCCGGATTCGTATTTGCGGCGGCGATCTTTGATGATTTGAAGCAAGCGGAAGCGTTCGCCTTCGCCGCGCTGTTCACCCTGCATCCATTTGCGACCGAATATTTCTATTATGGCGAAGTCACCTTCGCGACAATCCTGGCGTTCCTTTCGGCGGCATTGGCCATATGGAGTGCCTACCGCGCGCCGCAATCGCTGGTCTGGCGTTGCGCAACCGTCGCAGCGGTCGTCCTCGCCCTGGGCAATTATCAGATTGTGATCGGCCACATCGCGGCAGGCGGACTCCTCGTTCTGGTGGCGCGAATGTGCGCTGGCCGCAGCGCTTCGGGGTTGGACTGTTACGCTTTCCTCGGCGACTTCTCGCGTCGTACCGCTGTCCTGGTCGCCGGAGCTGCGGTCTATCTGGCCTGCCTGGTTCTGACGAGATATTTCAACGCAGCGGTCGCTTCGGGCAGAGCCTATCGCACCGGCTTACCGGACTTCTCCCACAAGCTTCACGCAGTCGGTCCTGCGTTGAAGTTTTGCCTCTTCCCGCCGCAAGGCATCGTCCCCACAACAATCTCGGTTGCGACCATCCTCGGGCTGGCGATGTGTGTCTTCCTGCTCCTGCAAATGACAATGCAAGGCCGGAATCGCATTGCCGCCCTCGTCGTCGGATCGGCAGTCGCCTTGGCAGCGATCTGCGCCGCAGCCGCATCGCTGATCGGTGACGTCAGTTGGCAAGCGCCGAGGCTCTTCTCGCCGATCGCGCTCTGCATAGCAGCACTTGGTGTGGCAGGTTTTCGACTTGCATCCGCCGGACGGAAATTCGGGCTGGTCGCCATATCCGCCATCGTGATCACGGGCTATGTCGGCGCGGACGCCTCGATCTTTTCGATCAACGGCGCATGAACTTATGGGACCATCAGGAAGCGAACCGGATCATCGCTCGGCTCGAACCAGACCCCGCCTTCGGCAAGGTGGCGGCGCTGGCCGTGGTGGGCCGCCGCAAGGCGCACCCGCTCGTGCTCAGCACATCGTCTGTCGATATGAACACATCCGGACTTGGTTCGCCGTGGTCCAAGCTGGGGCTGTTCGAGCAAGCGACGGGTTACAGTTTCGCGTCACCGACGGATGCCCAATGGCAAACCGCGATCGATTATTGTTCGCGTGCGACAGCCTGGCCGCTGCCCGGTTCCGTCGGCGTGATCGACGACCTGGCGGTCGTCTGCCTTCCCCAGGCTCATTAGGCTTCCACCGCGGCTCTCACATCCAGGACACGAGAGCGCCGGGCTCAGCACCCCATCCTGTCCGCTATGGCCCCGAAATCCTTGGCCACGATGTCCCAGTTGCCGGTGGCCTCGAAATCGACCTTCTGCAAGGGACCGTACTCGGTCGGCCGCGCCACGAAGGCGGTCTTCAGGCCGTGCTTCTGCGCGTGCTTGAGGTCGTAATTGTGGGCGGCAACCATCATCACCTGCTCCGGCGGCAGGCCGAGGAGCCTGGCGGCGCCGAGATAGGTTTCCGGATCGGGCTTGTAGTGTTCGAACAGTTCGGCCGACATCACGAGGTCCCAGGGAAGGCCTGCGAACTTCGCCATGTTGGTGAGCAGCCCGACGTTGCCGTTGGAGAGCGGAGAGATGATGTATTTCGTCTTCAACCGCGTCAGGCCGGCGACGCTATCCGGCCAGCCGTGCAGGCGATGCCAGCCCAGCGTCAGATGATGCAGGTCGGCGTCGGTCAGCCCCTTGATGTCGAACTGGGCGATCAGCTTCTCCAGCGAGCGGCGATGCAGGACGTCGAGGATGACGTAGCCGTGCTGCGGGTTCTTGCGCACCTCGTCCATCGAGGCCGTGTAGACCGCGCGCCAACCGTCGACCAGCGCGGTCCAGTCAGCTTTGATGCCCCGCGCCTCGCCCCATTTGGTGAAGTCGTTGATCAGGCTGGTGCGCCAGTCGACCACAGTGCCGAACACGTCGAACACCAGGGCCTTGACGCCGGATAGATCGGACATGGGTGCCTCCTGTTTTTTTGTTCTTGCTTGCGTCACACTCTCTCTTCGTCATTCCAGGATGCGCCTCTTGGCGCAGGCCTCAGATGCGCAATTGCGCATCGGGGAATCCATACTCCCGATGGTGGTTATGGATTCCGTGCTCGTCCTTCGGACGCCCCGGAATGACGGAGTCTACTTAGTCGAGGTGGAACTTCTCGAGCTGGCGGTGCTCGGCCTTGATGTAGCGCACGGTGCCGGTGACCGAGCGCATCACGACCGTCTCGGTCTCGATCACGTCCTTCTTGAACTTCACGCCGGTCAGCAGCGAACCGGTGGTGACGCCGGTGGCGGCGAACAGGCAGTCGCCCTTCGCCATGTCCTCGATGCCGTAGATCATCTTCGGATCGGTGACGCCCATCTTGTGGGCGCGCTCGCGCTTCTCTTCGCTGTCGAGGATCAGGCGGCACTGCATCTGGCCACCGATGCAGCGCAGCGCAACGGCCGCCAGCACGCCCTCGGGTGCGCCGCCGGTGCCGATATACATATCGACGCCGGTCTCTTCCGGCGTGGCACAGTGGATCACGCCGGCGACGTCGCCGTCGGTGATGAAGCGAACCGCTGCGCCGGTCGATCGCACGCTGTTGATGATCTCGGCATGGCGCGGACGGTCGAGCACCAGCACGGTGATGGCGCTGGGGTCGACGCCCTTGGCCTTGGCGAGCCGGCGCACATTGTCGGCCGGCGGCGCATCGAGCTCGATCACGTTCTTGGCAAAGCCCGGTCCGATCGCGATCTTCTGCATGTAGACGTCGGGGGCGTGCAGCAGCGTGCCGCCGTCGGCCATCGCCATGGTGGCGATCGAGCCCGGCATGTTCTTGGCGCACAGCGTGGTGCCTTCGAGCGGATCGACCGCGATGTCGACCTTGGGGCCAGCGTTGAGGCCGACCTTTTCGCCGATGAACAGCATCGGCGCCTCGTCGCGCTCACCCTCGCCGATCACGATGGTGCCCTCGATCGGCAGCTTGTTGAGCTCGCGCCGCATCGCGTCGACCGCGGCCTTGTCGGCGGCCTTTTCCTGGCCGTGGCCGCGCAACCGCGCGGCCGACACCGCCGCGCGCTCCGTCACGCGCACGATTTCGAGCGTCAGGATGCGCTCGAGCAGCATCTGCGGCGGCACGGAAATATGGGTCGACATCGGCGTACTCCTTAAGCCTCGGGGACAGGCCAGCCTGTCCGCATCAATCGTCTCACGCCCGCCCCGTTCAGGCCATGCGCTAGTTTTTCTCGATCCGGATCACCTGCGGCCGGCCGCTGATGACCTTGTCGCGCTGCACTGCGGCCAATGCGCGGTGCACGGCATCCTCGCTGGTCGCATAGGTAATCAGAATGACCGGAACCGGTGAAGGTTTTTTGGCCGCACCGTTAACGTCCACACCATCCGGATGCCGCTGCACGATGGATTCCAGCGATATCTTCTGTTCCGCGAGCCGGGTGGCGATTGTTGCGGCAGTGCCTGCAAGATCGCGCGCCATCAGGCGGATGTAATARCCKCCCTCRTGGCGTTCCATYGGCGCCTTGGAGGTGTCGCGCAACCGCTCGACCGGACGCCCGAACGGCTTGGCACGRATGCCGCGGGCGACGTCGGCGATATCGGCGACCACGGCCGAGGCGGTSGCRCCGCCACCYGCGCCGGGTCCGACCAGCGTGATCGGCGGAATCCCCTCGCCGTCGATGGCAACCGCRTTGGTGACGCCCATGACCTGYGCGATCGASGATGATTTCGGCACCATGGTCGGGTGYACGCGYTGCTCGATGCCCTTYGCGGTGCGCACGGCAACGCCGAGCAGCTTGACCCGGTARCCGAGTTCCGMGGCMGCCTTGAGGTCCTCRGGCGTGATCGAGGAGATGCCCTCGACATAAACAGCGCTCTCCGCGACCTTGGTTCCRAAGGCGAGGCTSGCCAGGATCGCGAGCTTCTGCGCGGTRTCGTGACCRTCGACRTCGAACGACGGRTTGGCTTCGGCATAGCCGAGSCGCTGGGCGTCCTTCAGGCAYTCCTCGAAYGACARGCCCTCCTGCTCCATCCGGGTCAGGATGTAATTGCAGGTGCCGTTGAGGATGCCRTAGACGCGGTTGATGCTGGTGCCGGCRAGRCCCTCGCGCARCGTCTTGATGACCGGGATCGCCGCACCRACCGCYGCCTCRAAGTTSAGCGCRCCGCCATGCTTCTCSGCGGCSGCGGCAAGCCGCAGRCCGTGCTTGGCGATCARCGCCTTGTTGGCGGTCACGACCGACTTGCCGGCYTTCAGCGCCGTYTCGATCGCCGASAGCGCGGGATCGCCGGCGCCGCCCATCAGCTCGACGAARCARTCGATRTTSGGATCCTCGGCSAGCGCCTCGGGGCTCTTTGCCCAGGCAATGCCGYGCAGGTCGAGCCCGCGYTTCTTGGCCTTCGAGCGYGCCGTCACGGCGACGACACGRACGCCACGGCCGCTGCGCTCGGCSAGCGCCCGYCCTTGCGTTTCGATSAGGCGKACGACATCGGCACCGACGGTGCCGAGCCCCGCTATGCCCACGTTGAGGGGTGCGACCATGGAKTTARGGGACCTGGAGTTTAAGCAACCTGGAAGGATTAGCGYCGGTTGGCGAGAGGAACGACGTTGTGCAACGTTTCGATGCCGCTTTCAAGGAAGCGGCGCACGCCGCGCGCAGCCTGCCGGATGCGCTGCTCGTTCTCCACCATCGCGATGCGGACATAGCCCTCGCCGTGCTCGCCGAACGCGACGCCGGGCGACACCACGACCCCGGATTTCTCCACCATCAGGGTGGCGAACTGCATGCTGCCGACCGCCTCGAACGCCTTGGGCAGCGGCGCCCAGGCGAACATCGAGGCCTGCGGCGGCGGAATGTCCCAGCCGGCGCGGCCAAATGACTCAACCAGCGCGTCGCGACGCTTGCGGTAGGTATCGCGCATCTCGCGGATGCAGTCGTCCGGACCGTTCAGCGCCGCGGTCGCCGCCACCTGGACCGGCGTGAAGGCGCCGTAGTCGAGATAGGACTTGACCCGCGCAAGGGCTGCGATGATGCGCTCATTGCCGACCGCAAATCCCATGCGCCAGCCGGCCATCGAGAACGTCTTCGACATCGAGGTGAACTCGACGGTGACGTCGATCGCGCCGGGCACTTGCAGTACCGACGGCGGCGGATTGTTCTCGTCGAAATAGACTTCGGCGTAAGCGAGATCGGACAGGATGAAAATGTCGTGCTTCTTCGCGAAGGCAACGAGATCCTTGTAGAAATCGAGGTCCGCGACATAGGCGGTCGGGTTCGACGGATAGCAGACGATCAGCGCGATCGGCTTCGGGATCGAGTGGATGATGGCCCGTTCGACCGCCTCGAAGAACTGCGGCGTCGGCTCCGAGGGCACCGAGCGGATCACGCCGCCAGCCATCAGGAAGCCGAACGCATGGATCGGATAGCTCGGATTGGGGCACAGCACGACGTCGCCGGGCGCGGTGATCGCCTGCGCGACGTTGGCGAACCCCTCCTTCGAGCCGAGCGTGGCGACGACCTGGGTATCGGGGTTGAGCTTGACGCCGAAGCGGCGCGCGTAATAGGCGGCCTGGGCCTTGCGGAGACCGTTGATACCGCGCGAGGCCGAATAGCGATCGGTCCGCGGCTTGCCCAGCGTCTCCTTGAGCTTCTCGATCACATGCGCCGGGGTCGGCAGGTCCGGATTTCCCATGCCCATGTCGATGATGTCGGCCCCGGCGTTGCGCGCGGCCGCCTTGGCCTGGTTGACCTTCTCAAAGACGTAAGGCGGCAGACGGCGAATGCGGTAAAAATCTTCCATGGGACCCTTGCTCCGACAACCGCGACGCCAGAATCGCCCCCTATAGCTTGCATGCGGAAGCCGGCTCGGCCTCTTGCAGAAATCGCGCTGAATCAATGACTTAGAGCGAATTCGGGCGCACGATCTGGGGGCTGCGGCCGGACCTGCGGTTGAATTGGGCTTCTTTTAGCACGGACGTCGGGCGGCGCCAGCGCTGATCGGCCGTTTGACGCGGGCTCACTTGCCGGCCTGGGCCGCCGTCGAGGCCTGGCGATCGCGCGCGGCAATCAGCTCCTGCTCGATCTTGGCCTGATCCGCCGGCTTGATCATCGGATCRGCGCGGTCGGGCGGAATATCGTGCACCGGGAGGTARCCGCTGGGATCCTTGGCCCGCGCCGGMGCATCGGCCGGCATYGCCATATCGGCRATCGTGCTCGAGCACCCGCTCAGCGCCAACACCGACGCGAGCAGCRCTGCGGCCGCGAGCCCCCTCTTCATCRTTTCGACCGGCATGCGCCGAATTGTCCCCAACAAGCTGGCGCGAACGTCGCGCGTCGCTGACACGGGTCGCACTGGTACGAGCCTTGCAGCGTCCCCCGCTGCGTTAATTTCGACTTCAGCGTTTCAAACCATTGTCGCYCGAAACGCTTAAGGCGTGAACAACAAAACCGACCCCTGAGGCTTCAATATGACGGAACAAAGATTTTTTGTCGCACCGCAACAGAGCGAAACATCGGATTTTCACTGATTRTCGTTGCCGCACCGCGCGATGACGCCCTCCAAACGACGCGATAKTGTCCCTCAGATGAGCAACGTCAGCACCGAYACCCAAGCCGCCCCCAAATTCAAYGCCGAAGCCTTCGCCATGAACATCGCGCGGGCGATGGAGAGCAGYGGYCAGGCGCTGGCCGCCTAYCTCAAGCCRCGCCAGATCGGCGAAGTCCGYGACAAGCCGCCGAACGAGYTYGGCGAGGTGATCAAGACYTTYAGCGTGATCGCCGAATACTGGCTGTCCGACAAGGAGCGCGCYTCGTCGCTGCAGATGCAGCTCGGCAAGGATTATCTCGATCTYTGGGGYTCGGCGGTGCGSCGGATGGCCGGCGAAGCCGATGCCAAGCCCGCGATCGCGCCGGCGCCGCGCGACAAGCGATTCCAGGACCCGGARTGGAARTCGAACCAGTTCTTCGAYTTCATCCTGCARCTSTATCTKTTGACCTCGAAATGGGCGCAGCAGCTSGTCMAYGACGCCGASGGWATCGATCCGCAYACSCGCAAGAAGGCCGAATTCTACGTCCAGCARATCRCCAACGCGCTGGCGCCGTCGAACTTCGTSCTGACCAATCCGGAAGTGCTGCGCGCCACGGTCGAGACCAACGGCGACAATCTGGTSCGCGGCATGAAGATGCTGGCCGAGGATATCGAAGCCGGCCACGGCACGCTGAAGATCCGCCAGTCCGATTCGAGCAATCTCGAGGTCGGCGTCAACATGGCRACGACGCCGGGCAAGGTGATCTACCAGAACGAGCTGATGCAGTTGATCCAGTATTCGCCCGCGACGGAGAACGTGCTGCGCACGCCGCTCCTGATCGTGCCGCCATGGATCAACAAGTTCTACATCCTCGATCTGCGCCCCGAGAAATCCTACGTCAAATGGTGCGTCGACCAGGGCATCACGGTGTTCGTGATCTCCTGGGTCAATCCGGACAAGGAGCTCGGCAAGAAGACCTGGGCCGACTACATGACCGAAGGCCCGCTCACTGCGATGGACGTGATCGAGAAAGTCACCGGCGAGATGAAGGTGCACACCGCCGGCTATTGCGTCGGCGGCACCATGCTCGCCTCGACACTCGCCTACCTTGCCGAGAAGCGCCGCCAGCGCGTGACGTCGGCGACGTTCTTCGCCGCGCAGGTGGATTTCACCCACGCCGGCGACCTGCTGGTGTTCGTCGACGAGGACCAGATCTCGGCGCTGGAACGCGACATGCAGGAATCCGGCGTGCTCGARGGCAGCAAGATGGCGATGGCCTTCAACATGCTGCGCTCGAACGACCTGATCTGGTCGTATGTCGTCAACAACTACCTGAAGGGCCAACCGCCCTCCTCGTTCGACCTGCTGCACTGGAATTCCGACGCGACGAGGATGCCGTCGTCGAACCACTCCTATTATCTGCGCAACTGCTATCTCGAGAACCGGCTGTCGACCGGCACCATGGTGCTCGACAACACGCTGCTCGATCTGTCGAAGGTGAAAGTGCCGGTCTACAACCTCGCCGCCCGCGAGGATCACATCGCGCCGGCGGAATCGGTGCTGTACGGTTCGCAGTTCTTCGGCGGCCCGGTGAAATATGTGCTGTCCGGCTCCGGCCATATCGCCGGCGTGGTCAACCCGCCCGCCTCGAAGAAGTATCAGTATTGGACCAACGACAACATCAAGGACATCAAGCTCGCCGACTGGCTGAAGGGCGCCGAGGAGCACAAGGGTTCGTGGTGGCCCGACTGGCGCGGCTGGCTGGAAAGCCATGATCCGGAGACGGTCCCAGCGCGCACGGTGGGCTCGAACGGGGCGGCGGCGCTCGAGGATGCTCCGGGCAGCTATGTCCGTGTCCGCGCGTAGCGCCAACTTCGCCTGGTGCCAAGTCTGCGTGGTGCCAAGTCTTCGCGTGGCCTCAAGTCTTCGCGTGGCGTCATGTCTTCAGCTCAGCTATAAACAGACGGTCCCGACGGTCGGGAATCGAATTCACGTGAGGGGGATACGATGACGCGCGAACTGTTCTGGCTGTCGCTGACGGTGATCCTGACCGGACTGCTGTGGATTCCCTACATCATCAACCGTACGCAGGTTCGCGGCCTGTCGGGTGCGATGGGCAATCCGACGCGCAACGACAAGCCGCAAGCCGACTGGGCCAACCGGTTGATGTTCGCGCACGACAACGCGGTCGAGAACCTCGTGATCTTCGCGCCGCTGGTGCTGATCCTGAACGCCGCCGACTATTCCAGCAAATGGACCGTGCTCGCCTGCGCCGTCTATTTCTGGGCGCGCGTCGCGCATCTGATCGTCTACGCGCTGGGCATTCCGGTGTTCCGCACGCTGGCCTTCACGGTCGGCTTCATCGCCCAGGCCGTGCTGGCGCTCGCGATCTTCAAGATCGTCTGAGCGGCAAACTACCCGCTCTTCCGCATTACGATATGCAGCATCGTCGCGGGCGCTTCGTCAAAACTCTTGATCTCGCTGGTGTCGGACGAGACCTGCGTCCACACCCCTGACGACGCGTAGGTCGCCGCCAGCCAGTCGGCGGTGGGATAATTGTAATAGCGCCCGATGCTGTCGCGGCCGTCATCGTGGCCGACCTTGTAGCTCGCATAGAACAATCCATCGGGCTTCAGCGCCCGATGGATCCGGCCCAGAATGCCGGCCAGCTCGTCGCGGGGCACATGCAGCAGGCAGGCGCTGGCCCAGACGCCGTCATAGGCATCCCGCTCGTCGAGCTGATCGAACAGCATTGCCTCGACGGGATGATTGATGCGCCGCGCGGCGACTTCGGCCATCTCCGGCGAACCATCGGTGGCACGCAGCACGAAGCCCTCGGCGAGCATGACCGCGGCATGATTGCCGGCCCCGCAGCCGAGTTCGAGGATCGAGCCGCCCCGTGGCAACAATTTGAGGAAGGCGACAAGCCGGGTGGACGGTGCTTTCGCCCACCCGGCGTAAGCCTCGGCATTGTGCCGGTAGAATTGCAGCGTGGCGTCGTCCATGACGCACCCTGCCGTTAGACGTCGGTTAGCCCGAGCATCAGCCGCATGTTCTGGACCGCAGCGCCCGAGGCGCCCTTGCCCAGATTGTCGAGCCGGGCGACCAGCACCGCCTGGCGATGCTTGTCGCTGGCGAAGACATAGAGCTCGAGCTGGTTGGTCTCGTTGAGCGCTTCCGGCTCGATCTTTCCGTCCTTGGCGGCGTCGTTGTGCAGCGGCATCGCCGAAACGTGCTTGCTGCCGGCGTACCATTTCGCCAGCGCCGCCTGCAGATCGGCACCGTCAGGCTTGCCGGGCAGCGCGTCGAGCTGCAACGGCACCGAGACCAGCATGCCCTGCCGGAAGTTGCCGACCGACGGGATGAACAGCGGCCGCCGCGTCAGATGCGAATAGAGCTGCATCTCCGGCACGTGCTTGTGCTCGAAACCGAGACCATAGAGATGGAAGGCCGGCGCCGAGCCGTCCTCGAAACTCGCGATCATCGACTTGCCGCCGCCCGAATAGCCGCTCACCGCATTGATGGTGACGGGATAGTCGGCAGGCAGCAGGCCGCCATCGACGAGCGGCCGCAGCAGCGCGATCGCGCCGGTCGGATAGCAGCCGGGATTGGAGACCTTTTTCGCGGTCCGGATCTTGTCGGCCTGGCCGGGCGCGAGTTCCGGGAAGCCGTAGGCCCAATCGGGCGCGACCCGGTGGGCGGTCGAGGCGTCGAGCACCTTGGGCGCGGCATTGCCCATGGTGTCGATCAACGCGACGGTTTCCTTGGCGGCATCGTCAGGCAGGCAGAGGATCACGAGATCCACCTCCTCCATCAGCGCGCGCTTCGCACCGACATCCTTCCGCTTGTCCTCGGCGATGTGCTTCACCGTGACGTCGCCGATCCCGTGCAGCCGCTCCTGGATGCCGAGGCCGGTCGTGCCGGAGCCGCCGTCGACGAATACGGTTGCCGTGGTCGCACCACTCTTGGTCGTCTGTTTGGTATCGGTGAGGGTCATGGCACGTTCCTTTCAAGCTCATTCGTTTCGTTAGCTAGCACATCTGGCCGCGCCCGCGCCGCCAATAGATTGAGCGCATCCTCGTCTGCGACAACATCCCCGCTCACGGAAACAGCGCGATCTGCTCCAGTCCGATGGTTTCGGGCAAGCCGAACATCAGGTTCATGTTCTGGATCGCCTGTCCGGCCGACCCCTTCACGAGATTATCGAGCGTCGAGAGCACGATGGCGCGGTTCTTGATCCGGTCGGCGACGACCCCGATCTGAACATAATTCGAACCACGCACGTTCTGCGTCTGTGGCAGCACGCCCTTCTTCGTCACATGGACGAACGGCTCGTTGGCGTAGGCCTTTTCCAGCGCGGCGCGCAGATCGTCCGGCGTCGCCCCGTTCAGTTTGACATAGGATGTGCAGAACTCGCCCCGCGCCATCGGAATGAGATGCGGGGTAAAGTTTACCGTCACGGCCGAACCAGCGGCTGCGCCGATCTCCTGCTCGATCTCCGCCGAGTGTCGATGGCTGCCGATCGAATAGGGCGACAACCCCTCGCCGGCCTCGCTGAACAGCGTGTTCTGCTTCAGTCCGCGTCCGGCCCCGGTGACGCCCGACTTGGCATCGATGATGATGTCGTCGACGTCGATCAGCCTTGCCTTCGCCAGCGGAACGAGCGCCAGCAGCACCGCCGTCGGATAGCAGCCGGGACAGGCCACTAGCCGCGCGGCCGCGATCCTCTCCCGGTAGAGTTCGGTCAGCCCATAGACGGCCTCGTCCTGCAATTCGAGCGCCCTGTGCTCATGGCCGTACCATTGCGCGTAGCTGTCCTTGTCGCGCAGCCGGAAATCCGCGGACATGTCGAGGATCTTGATTGCGGGATTGGCTTTCAGCACTGCGGCGATGATCTCCTGCGTCGTGCCGTGCGGCAGTCCGCAGAACACGGCATCGAGCCGCGTCCAGTCGACCTTCTCCCATTCCACGAGTTTCGGCAGGTCGAGCATGAAGAAGTGCGGAAACACCTCGCTCATCGCCTTGCCGGCATGGGTGTTGGCGGTAAGCGCGGTGATCTCGGCATTCAGATGCCGCGCCAACAGACGCACTGCGTCAGCGCCAGTGTAGCCGGACGCCCCCAAAATTCCGATTTTCTTCTTCGTCATTGCTCGCTCCCCGGAAGTGTCGTCATCTCGGCCTGCATCGTCGCGAAAGCTTGCGGGCGCACCTCGCGCATCAAGGCCGCGATGTCCCTGGCACCGGCTTCGGCCTGCGCAGCGAGCGCGTTGCCGACCGCCGCGAAATCAGTTTCGGATTTGTGTTGGTTCAGCTTGAAGCTGCCCTCCACCGCTTCCACCGTCATCTCGAGGCCCACGATGGCCCGCTTCATCGCTTCCAGCCGCGCGGCGGTCATCTTGCCCGACACCCACGGCTTTTTCGGCAACAGCCGGTCCTCGAACTTGGCGCTCAGCGCGTCGATCTGAACGGCAAGCTCCTGATCCGACAATGTCCGCACCGGCCCGGTCAGATGCACCGCCTGATACAGCCAGGTCGGCACCTGATCGGGTGACACGTACCAGTCCGGCGAGACATAGGCGTCGGCGCCGTTGACGGCCAGCAGCCAGGACGTGCCGCCCGCCAGCTTTATCAGCGGATTGTGACGGGCGACATGAAACAGCGCCCGCGGCGTACCGTCAGCCGCATAGGTCAGATAGAACGGCAGTGCGGACGCGATCGGCTTGGCGCCGTCCCAGGCGCAGGCAAGCCCGAAGCCGCGCGCTTCGGCAAAGGCCAGGCTTGCAGCGCGGTCAGGCTTGAATACCGGTGGCGTATACATGGTGGTTGCTCCCTGTGATGTAGGAGCCGCCAGATCGAACCACGGGTCTTTTTCAGGAGAGCGCCGCGGGATCGGATCCGGCGGCAGAGGCGATGTCTTAAACGCGAACGACCGCCCATACCGCGAGAATGCGGCGGCGGCGGGCGATGGTGATGGTCGCGGCGTTGATCATGGGCGCGGCTATAAGGCCGCACCCAAGTGACGTCAAGACACTCTCACGTCAAGACAGCCGTTCAGATCACCGGATTCCACGGCGCCGGCACGACGCGATAGCCATTGCCGTCCTTCACCACGTTGCCGAGACCCGGGAACGGATAGTGGAAGCCCTGCACCTGGAGCCGCTCTGCGACCACCATGTCGTAGATCCGCCGCCGGGTCTTCTCCGCCACGTCGCCGTCCTGGTCGAAGAACGCGTGCCAGCCGGGATTGGTCGCGAACAGGTTCGGATTGTTGGTGACATCGGACTGGATGAAGACCTTCTCCGAACCCGACGCCAGCACATAGGAGGTGTGACCCGGGGTGTGGCCGATGGTCTCGACCGAGGTCAGGCCCGGGGCGATCTCCTTGCCCCATTCATAGGGCGTCACCTTCTTCTTCAGGCCGGCCTCGAAGATGTTGCGGTTGTTCTTGAACAGGCCCTGCATGCGGCCGGCCGGCGCCCGGCTCATCTCGCCGTCGTCCATCCAGAACTTCCATTCRGTGGCAGGCACCAGCACCTCGGCATTCGGRAAYGCCGGCGTGCCYTCSGCCGTCAGCAGRCCGTTCACGTGRTCGGTGTGGAARTGCGAGATCACSACCATGTCGACRGCCTTGGGATCGAAGCCGGCCGCGACGAAATTGTCGGCGAACAGGCCGTTGGCACCCTTGCTGTTGRCCTTYGCCAGYGCGCCGTTGCCGGTGTCGATSACGAYCACCTTGCCACCGGTGTTGAGCACGAGCGGCGCGAACCAGATCGTCATCATGTCGCGCGGCATGAACGCCTTCTCGAGCGCCGCRTTGACGTCCTCACGCTTCGCATTCGGGATGAAGGCGTCTTCCAGCTTGAAGACGTTCTTGCCGTCGGACACCGCGGTCACCAGGATGTCGCCGACCTTGTAGCGATAGAAGCTCGGGGCCTGCTTGTCGGCGACCGACGCCGCAGCGGCCGCAGGAGCGGCGGACAACAACGGTGCTGCGGCGACGCCGGCAGCACCGGCGAGAGCGTGACGTCGGGTCAATTCCATGGGATGTCCTCCAATGCGACACAGCGGCTGCGAGCGGCGAGTTCGGGCATGTTGGATTTGCTTCGTTCTGCAACGACTGCGCGCTTGGCCGTCCCCTCGCCCAACCCCTGCCTGGCGATTTTATTCCACGGCAGATCACCGGTCCATAAGCTCGCGAGGCGGCCGAGTTTCGAACTCGCAATTGGCCCGTCTCCGGCCCGTGCACAGAGTGCGAATTCGAAGACTCAGGGCTTCCTCAGGAAATAATCGTCACCGCCCAGCGAGCCGTAGACAAACGGCTCCTGACCGTTGCCGGTCGCCGCCATCACGTCGTCGCGGACCAGACCGAAGAACTTCCGGATTTCGACGCCCGGTTTCTGCATATTGCGGATGAGTGCGCGGGCGAACGGGCTGTTGCTCTGCCCGTCCGTTCCATCCATCGCGGTCTGACCGGCCTTGGCGGAATAGGCCACCAGCGTCGCGCTCGCCTCGGGCTCGACCCGCGCCAGGCCTCGTCCCACCGAGCGGCTCGCCACGGTCCGCGTCATGTCGCGCAGGAATGGATTGTCCCGACAGGCATCGAGGATCACCAGATGCAGCTTGTGCGCGGCCTCGACGCTTGCCAGAACCGCATCGAGCGGCACCGCCTCGAACTGAACGGCGCGATCGGTCTTCAGCTTGGCGTCGACCGGAATGAGGTAGTTGGTCCCATTCACCTCGATGCCGTGGCCGGCATAATAGACCAGCGCCCAATCCGCCTTGGCGGCTTCGGTCGAGAAATCATTGAGTGCCTGACGCATCGCGGCGGCACCGAGATTGTCGTTGAGTACGACGGTCTTGAAACCGGCTGAACGCAGCGCATCCGCGACCGCGGCGGCGTCATGCTGCGGATTCGGCAGACGAGGCACCGAGACATAATCGCTGTTGCCGATCACCAGCGCCACGCGCGTCTCGCCGCCCGGCGCATCGGTTGCGATCGCAGCCGGTGCGGGATCGGGCGTCGGCGTAGCCGCCACGACCGGCGCAGCCGGCTTGGACGGTGCCGCTGCGGCGATTGCTGCACCACCGGCGCGCTCGCGTGCCTCGGCCATTTGCGCCGCAGTGATGCTCGACGGATCGAGCCTGCCGGCCTGCGCGATATCGGCCCGTGCCTTGTCGGCCTGCCCGGCCTGCTCATAGGCGATGGCGCGCGCGCGATAGGTCTTGGCCGCGCGCGGATCGAGACGCACCGACTCGTTGAGGTTCGAGAACGCCCGCTCGGCGTCACCCTTGCCCTGATAGGCGACCCCGCAGACCCGGTAAGCGACCGCGTTGCGCGGATTGATCCGGATCACGGCATTGCAATCGTCCAGCGCCCGGTCGAAATCGCCACTCTTGGAATAGGCGGAGGCGCGATTGAGCACGGTCATCGTGTCGTTTCTGCCCAGACCGATCGCCTGCGTGTAGTCCTTGATCGCTTCGTCATACTTCTTGATCTGGAAATAGACCGCGCCACGATTGGCGTAAGCCAGGCCGGAGTCGGGAAAGCGCTGGATGATTCCATCGAGGGCGGACAGCGCGCCCTGATTGTCGCCGCGCTTGAACAGCGCGATCGCGGCGCTGTTGGCACGCGCGACCGCGGGATTCTTCTCAGGCGTATCGCGGATGGTTTGGGCCGAAGCCTGCTGGACGGACGATGCCGCGGCGGCCACTGCGAGCGCCGCTACCCCGCGCCAGAATGGTTTCATCTCCTGCCTCTCCGATATCCCGCCGCGAGACCATGGAGATTACACCGCCCGCCACATCCACTCCACGGCCTGGGCGATCACATCACCGAACAACAGCAGCGCCGCTGACCAGACCAGCGCGGAGACGAAATTCGCGATCTGGAACTGCCAGTACGACATCTCGAAAATGCCGGCGACAAGCGGCACCGAGGCGCGCAGCGGGCCGAAGAAGCGGCCGATGAAGATGCTGGGCACGCCCCATCGCTTCACGAAGGCCTCGCCGCGCGGCAGGATCTCGGGATAGCGCGACAGCGGCCACATCTGCGCGACCTGCTCCTTGTAGCGATAGCCGAACCAGTAGGAGACCCAATCGCCGAGCGCGGCACCAATGCCGCCGGCAATCCAGATCGGCCAGAAATTGATCCCGCTGACGCCGATCAGGGCGCCGATCGCCACCAGCGCGCCCCAGGCCGGCACCAGCAATGAAACGAAGGCCAGCGATTCAGCGAACGCCAGCAGCATGACGATCGGAGCGGCCCAGGCCTGGTGATGGCGCACGAATTCGGCCAAGGCCTGCGCAAGGTCTTCCATCCTGTCTCTTATACACATCTAGATGTGTATAAGAGACAGGCGCAAGGTCTTCCATCTCGTCGTGTGCCTTCCCGCTCCGTTGAACCTCGAATGAACCTTTCTAGCCGCACGCAGCCTAAGAACAGGTAAGCCGGCCGACTGCGTGACATCAAGTCACAAAGGCGGGGATCGAACGTGATTTCCCACAGGCCCCCGCGGTGCGGGCCGGCAGGCATCCTCCACAAAAGAAAAAGGATTCATTGGATGATCGGGTCACTGATGATGTGCGTGAGCGTTCTCGTACTGTTGTTCGGAATGCTCGCGGGCATCGCAATGGGTATCGAGCACGACTTCACGTTGGGGCCGGCGCATGCGCATCTCAATCTCGTCGGCGGCGTCATGCTGTTCCTGTTCGGGCTCTACTACCGGCTGGTGCCCGCTGCGGGCAGCATGTTGCTCGCCAGGATCCAGGGCTGGCTGCATATCGTCGGTGGCGTGTTGTTTCCGGCCGGCGTGGCCGCCGTGCTGCTGAAGGGACCGTCGTTCGAGGCCGCCCCGATCGTCGGGTCGCTGATGGTGCTCGCTGCGATGGCCCTGTTCACGGTCATTGTATTCCGCACCTCGCGGGCGTAATCGCGGGCTCCTATCTACACAGGCGGCTGGGCCGGGAGGCGCGGCCGCCCCCATTTGGCAGCCCATCCGTGGCATAGTCAAAGCAACCGATTCGCCGCGCCAAGACCGGCGCGCCACTTGAAGAACCATGTCCAAAGCATTGAAATCGAACGCCAAAAGCAAATCTGACGACGATCTGTTTGACGCCCCGCAATCGAAGGGTCGCGCCGTTGCGAAGGCTGCGGCCAAGCCGGTGAAGGACGCCGAATCCGGCTATACGGCGGCGAGCATCGAGGTTCTGGAGGGCCTGGAACCGGTTCGCAAGCGCCCCGGCATGTATATCGGCGGCACCGACGAGAAGGCGCTCCACCACCTCTTCGCCGAGGTGATCGACAACGCCATGGACGAGGCCCTGGCGGGCCACGCCACCTTCATCGAGGTCGAACTGACGGCCGACGGCTTCCTGTCGGTCAACGACAACGGCCGCGGCATTCCGGTCGACCCGCATCCGAAATTCCCGAAGAAGTCGGCACTCGAAGTCATCATGTGCACGCTGCACTCGGGCGGCAAATTCAATTCCGACGTCTACGAGACCTCGGGCGGCCTGCACGGCGTCGGCGTCTCCGTGGTCAACGCGCTCTCCTCCCGGCTCGAGGTCGAGGTCGCGCGCAGCGGACAATTGCATCGCATGACGTTCGAGCGCGGCCATCCCAAGGGCAAGCTCGAGGACCTCGGCAAGGTCAGCAACCGCCGCGGCACCCGTGTCCGCTTCAAGCCGGACACCGAAATCTTCGGCGCCAAGGCCGCCTTCAAGCCGCAACGCCTGTTCAAGATGACGCGCTCGAAGGCGTATCTGTTCGGCGGCGTCGAGATCCGGTGGCACTGCGATCCGGAATTGCTGAAGGGCGTCGAGGACGTTCCGGCCGAAGCCAAATTCCACTTCCCCGGCGGCCTGAAGGATTATCTCGCGGCGGCGATCCACGCCGACACGCTGGTGCATCAGGACATCTTCTCCGGCAAGTCCGGCCGCAGCGGCGCGCACGGCGCCTGCGAATGGGCGGTAGCCTGGACCGCTGACGCCGACGGCTTCCTGTCGTCCTACACCAACACGGTGCCGACGCCCGACGGCGGCACCCATGAATCCGGCCTGCGCAGCGCGCTGCTGCGCGGCCTGAAGGATCACGCCGAGCGCGCCGGCCAGGGCAAGCGTGCGGCCTCGATCACGTCAGAAGACGTGATGGTGGGCGCGGCCGTGATGCTTTCGGTGTTCGTGCGCGAGCCTGAATTCCAGGGCCAGACGAAAGACCGCCTCGCCACCGCTGAAGCGCAGCGCATCGTCGAACAGGCCATGAAGGATCCGTTCGACCACTGGCTGTCGGGCAATCCGAACCAGGCCAATCGGCTGCTCGATTTCGTGATCGATCGCGCCGAGGAGCGGCTGCGCCGCCGCCAGGAGAAGGAAACCGCGCGCAAGACCGCCGGCAAGAAGCTGCGTCTGCCCGGCAAGCTCGCCGATTGCTCCGATGCCGGCACCGAAGGCTCGGAACTGTTCATCGTCGAGGGCGACTCGGCCGGCGGCAGCGCCAAGCAGGCGCGCGACCGCAAGACCCAGGCCGTGCTGCCGCTGCGCGGCAAGATCCTCAACGTCGCCTCAGCCGGCAAGGACAAGCTGACCGCCAACGCGCAGATCTCCGATCTCGTGCTGGCGATCGGCTGCGGCACGCTCGCGCACTACCGCGAAGAGGATCTGCGCTATCAGCGCATCATCATCATGACCGACGCCGACGTCGACGGCGCACACATCGCCTCGCTGTTGATCACCTTCTTCTACCGGCAGATGCCGCGGTTGATCGACGAGGGCCATCTCTATCTGGCGGTGCCGCCGCTCTACAAGCTGAAGCACGGCACCAAGTCGGTCTACGCCCGCGACGACGCCCATAAGGACGAGCTGATCAAGAGCGAGTTCAACGCCAACGCCAAGATCGAGGTCAATCGCTTCAAAGGCCTCGGCGAAATGAACCCGACGCAGCTCAAGGAGACCACGATGGATCCGGCCAAGCGCACGCTGCTGCGCGTCGTGCTGCTCGCCGACGATCGCGAGGGCACCGCCGACTCGGTCGAGCGGCTGATGGGCACCAAGGCGGAAGCGCGCTTTGCCTTCATCTCCGACAAGGCCGAATTCGCCAGCGACGACCTSCTCGACGTCTARGMCCAACCGACTGWTTTSAMAYCRTTTTCCGGCCGCCYYCCGATCGGGGGCGGCCGYTYTCATTCGCSSTTTCSGAGAGTRYCRGMGGTATCGTTTTCGGCCGGTTGTGTCTCACCCGCAACAGCATTTCCAACGGAACCACGTATAGTCCTGACATGAGTTTCGGGAATCGGCGCCAACGCGCTCCCGGCAGCGACCCGATCGAACGCTAAGTCGAGGATTTGGATATGAAGAAGGTTTTGCTCGCTCTGACCGCGRTTGCTGCGATGACRGGTTCGGCGTCGGCTGCTGATCTGGCCKCSCGCCCCTACACCAAGGCYCCGGCCCCGATCGCGGYGRCGCCGAGCTGGACCGGCTTCTACATCTTCGGCGGYGGCGGCGGCGGCATCTGGGATGCTGACACCGGCGTCCAGAACACYGTCGGYGGCGCKCCGATCCTSGGCTTCAACCAGCGCCAGGGCGGCGATGGCTGGTACGGCACCGTCGGCGCCGGCTACGACTGGCAGACCGCCAACAGCTGGGTGATCGGCGTGTTCGCCGACGGCCAGTTCGGCAGCCTGAAGGGCACCATCCAGGATCAGGGTCCGTTCGCCGCTGGCAACATCAAGAACGACTACAGCTGGGCCGCCGGTGCGCGCCTCGGCTACTTGGTCGCTCCGAACGTTCTGTCCTACGTCAACGCGGGTTATTCCAACTCGCATTGGAAGGGCGCCACCCTGTTCAACACCATCACCGCTCTCCCCTCGGGCCTGCACACCAACGGCTTCGACCGCAGCGGCTGGTTCGTCGGCGGCGGCGTCGAGAACAACCTGAACATCTTCGGCCTCACCGCGCCGGGCTGGTTCATGAAGACCGAGTACCGCGCTGCCTACTACGACACCAAGAACATCTCGGAGCTGGCGGACGTCACCAACATCTCGAACGGTCGCGACATCACCTTCAAGCCGTTCGTCCAGACCATCAGCACCTCGCTGGTCTACCGCTTCAACTGGACCGGTCCGGTTGTTGCCAAGTACTGAGCTGAACACTGATCTTCTGCTGACCTAGCAGAGCAAGAGCCCCGGCATCGTCCGGGGCTTTTTTGTTGTCCGCGGCACCCGATCTGGCCAGCACGGCCACGATCGGGCACTCTCGGCTCCGGTTCAAACCACAACGGACAACAACAATGAGAAACGGACAGTTTGATCTCTCCGGCCGGGTCGCCATCGTCACCGGCGGCAATGGCGGCATCGGGCTCGGCATGGCGCGGGGCCTGGCGGATGCCGGCGCGGCGGTTGCCGTGGTCGGCCGCAACGAAGCGAAATCGAAGGCCGCCGTCGAGGATCTGGCCAAGCGCGGCGTCAAGGCGATCGCGGTGGCGACCGACGTCACCGACAAGGCCGCGGTCGCGGCCATGGTCGCGCGGGTCATCGACGAGCTCGGCCGGATCGACATCCTCGTCAACAATGCTGGCATCAGCATCCGCAAGCCGCCGCACGAGCTCGAGCTCGACGAGTGGAGCAAGGTGATCGACACCAACCTGACCAGTGCGTTCCTGTGCTCGAAGGCGGTGTATCCGGCGCTGAAGGCGTCGGGCCACGGCAAGATCATCAATATCGGCTCGATGATGTCGATCTTCGGTGCGAGCTTCGCCGCGGCCTATGCCGCGAGCAAGGGCGGCATCGTGCAGTACACCCGCGCCTGCGCCAACGCCTGGGCGCCCGACAACATCCAGGTCAACGCCATCCTTCCCGGCTGGATCGATACCGACCTGACCAAGGGCGCGCGCCAGCAGGTTGCCGGCCTGCACGAGCGCGTGCTGGCACGCACGCCGGCGGCACGCTGGGGCGCGATCGACGATTTTGCCGGCATCGCCGTGTTCCTCGCTTCACCAGCATCGGATTTCGTCACCGGCACTGCGATCCCGGTCGACGGCGGCTATTCGGTCATGGCCTGAGACACCGAGGCCTCGGCGCAGCGCCGGGGCCTTCGCGTTCTGTCGGCCCGGGAGAAATTCGCTGGTACGCGAGGCGCGTCAGGTCGCGGCCGGCGAGTGCACATGCTCCGGCCGTACGCCGACGGCGACGAGACGCGCCGTCAGCCCCTGCAAAACAGGCAATGCCGTAATCAGCCGTAGTGCGAACGGGATCGGCTGATCGCCCGGCTTCAGCGCCGCGCTGATGATGTTGTTCTGCGCGATCACCTGCATGCGCTGCGTCACCCGCACCGGGAATTCGCGGCGTCGCCTGACCGCATCGAGCTCATCCTCCGACGGACAGCCATGCACGAGCTTCGCCGCCAGGATGTTGGCGGTCGCGACCGCGTCCTGCACCGCGAGGTTGACGCCCACGCCGCCGATCGGCGACATCGCATGCGCCGCGTCGCCGATGCAGAGCAGGCCCGGACGAGTCCAGCGCGTCAGCCGATTGATCGCCACGGTGAGCAGCTTGACGTCGTCGAAGCTCTTCACGTCGGCGATGCCGGCCTTGAGGATTGGCGCGAGGCGCAGCACGTCCTCGAGCAGCGCCGGCAATCCCCTCGCCTTCACCGCCTCGTATTGTCCTTTGGCGATCACATAGGCGCACTGCCAATAGTCGCCACGGTCGAACGTCACCATCATCTTGCCGTGGTCGACACGGGCGAACAGATTCTCGGTCTCGTTTGGACGCCGCCCGACGCGAAACCACAGCACGTCCATCGGCGCGCCGATCTCCTCGACCGCGAGGCCGGCGCGCTCGCGCACGATGGAATGGCGGCCGTCGCAGCCGATCACGAGATCGGCCGCGATATCGACCGGACCGTCCGGCGTCTTGGCGCGGACACCCGTCACCGCGTCGCCGCTCCGGATCAGGTCGGTTGCTTCCGCGCTCATCAGCACCTTGAGCGAGGCAAACCGCCTGCCGCTCTCGCGCAGGAAGTTGAGGAAGTCCCACTGCGGCATCATCGCGATGAAGGGATATTTGACGCTGAGGCGGCTGAGGTCGGCGATCCGCACCGAGGTGCCGCCGAAGATGCCGTCGAGTTTCTGGATCTGCTGGTGTGGCAGCTTCAGGAAACCGTCGATCAGGCCGAGCTCATCCATCACCTGCAAGGTCGAGGGATGCACGGTGTCACCGCGGAAGTCGCGGAAGAAGTCGGCGTGCTTCTCCAGCACCACGACGTCGACTCCGGCGCGGGCGAGCAGATAGCCAAGCATCATGCCGGCCGGCCCGCCACCGACCACGCAGCAGCGGGTCTTCATGGCCTTTCCTGCCGGCAGTATGGACGTGTCGATCATTTTGATTGCCCTGCCAGACCCGGTGATTGCATTTCGGGGCACGATTTGGGAGCAGCCAGCCGTCACAGCACACGCCAGGCAGGCAGCAGGGTCGTGACCGCCTGAAGGGCATCAACAGAAACCCCGGCCAATGGCCGGGGTTCCTCGAATTTGCCAAGCGTCAAGTCGCGATCAGTATCGCGCGACGACAGGTCCGCCAAAACGGTAGTTCACGCCGACCCTCGCGATGTTCGCGGTAAGGTGGGTCGAATTGCTGTAGGCGAACCCGGCGAATGCGGGGGTCAAGACACCCACGCCACTCAACTTGCCAAAGTCGAGGTAGAGATATTCTCCCTTCACCGACCAGTTTCGGGCGAATGCATATTCGAAGCCGGCACCAACGGTCCAGCCGACGCGCGTGTCGGACGCGTTGGTGTTGAACACGAACGGAGCAAGCTGAACGATCGATTGGTTGACGCTGAAATTGGTGACGGCCACGCCACCTGTTGCATAAAGCAGCCAGTGGTCGTTGGCCCAACCGAGACGACCACGACCGGTGAAGAGCCAATCAGTGGAAACAGACGAGGTGGGCGTAAAGAAACTCGTCGGCGGCCCGATCGCTCCGCCGGGCAAAGTGCTGGGAAATGGGAACGTTCCCGTCGTGCTGGCACGCATCCGAAACGACTCGAAGTCCGCTTCGAGGCCCAACACCGTGCTGTTCACCTGCCAATTGTACCCGGCCTGGACGCCGCCGGTAAAGCCGTCGGGCTTGAGACGAGGTGAAGCCGCATTGGAAATCGCGGCGGAATCGACCGCAAAGAACGGCGGGATCGGAACGGTTTCGGCCCCGTCGATGGCAGCCCGGCCCCACGCATACCCGGCATTGCCGCCGACATAGAACCCGGTCCACGTAAACACGTCAGCAACCACCGGCGGCGGCGCCTTGACGGCCATGTCAGCGGCCATCGCATTGCCAGAGCAGGAAAGGCCCAACAGGACCGAGATTGAGGCACACCCCAAAAGCTTCTGCATTTTGCCCCCCAAAAAGCATTGGTTCAGAAATAAAATAAAAATGATTTGTATTTGGCCGACGTCTTGCTGACGAGCAGAAAGCTGCGACAGGGTGTCACCCTCGTCACTTTCCTCGTGAAAGTTGCGATCGAGCAACAGTTCTCGGGAGACCGGTTGGATGCTCGGTCAGCGCCGGAACGTCTTGATCTCGGACACGCTGCCGTCGCGATAGGTCAGCTCCACCGAGACCACCTTGGTCTGTGGCGCGAGCTTGAGATAGGTCTGGGCGTTCGATGGGATCGCCACGGGATCGCGCTGATCGCAGGGCGGCATCTTCAACACCTTGTCCGGCACCGCGCTGTCGATGCCGATCCGCACCTCGCGGATCGCGCAGCGATACGACATCAAGTGGGTGTAATAGACCAGCAGCCCGTTGAACTCGCGGAATGACAGCCAGCTCGTCGCCGTCATGTCGAGGATCTTGCGCTGGTCGCGGATCAGCGCGGCGTCAGGATCGAACTTGATCGGGAATGGTCCCTGCATCTCGCCCTGGGTATCGACATAGCGAAGCTCGATCGTGGCCGCCGGCGCGTCGGCCGGCAGCTCGATCGACGGATTCGGCATTCGCTTGCGCGTGCGCGGATCGAGCGTGTCCATGAAGCCGGTTTCGCGGAAGTCGCCGCTATCGCCGATCCGCCAGGAGATGCCGAGCGTCGGATCGGCGATCGAGAACACGACGGTCCAGCCGCCATTGTGCCGCGAGAAGCTCGCGATCGGCGCGTTGATCGAATCCTCCTTCGGCAGCTTCGGCACCGCGACAGGCGGCAGCGCCGCGACCTGTTGCGACGGCGCGGATGGTCCGGCGGCCTCGGCCTGCCCCTTCGCCATCCCGTTCAGGAAGACGTCGTCGACCATCTGGTCGAAATAGACGGGGATCTGCTTGTGCTTGACGGTTTCGGCCATCTCGCTGACCTGGCGCCGGGTGCGCTGCGCGACCTGCACGAGGTTCTCGCCGGGCCGCAGCAGTTCCTTGGCGAAGGTCCGTGTAAACACCGAATTGGGATTGGCATCGTCGTTCGACAGCCGGTCGAGCGCGGTCTGCCGCGGCCCCGCCGAGAACACCGAGAACACGCCCTCCGGCAGTTGCGTCATCGGCGCGAGGCCACCACCGCCGGCGACAGCGCGCGTCCCGGCGCGCTCGAACGGATTGTTGCGGCAGGCGTCGAACACCAGGATCGAGGTCCGCGCCTTCTTGTTCTGCAACCGCTCGACGATGCGATCGGCGAGAACCGAGGCGTCGCGCACCAGCTCCTCCTGCCCTTCGGTGGCGGCCGGCACATCGGTCGGCAGCAGGAAGTTCTGGCCGGCGATCTCGAAGCCGTGGCCGGCATAGAAGAAGAACACGGTATCACCCGGTTCCACGGCGCGGTCGAACGCCAGCAATGTCTCGGAGAATGCCTGCCGGTTGAGGTTCTCGGCCACCATCACGTTGAAGCCAAGCTGCTTCAGCGTGTCGCCCATGGTGCGGGCGTCGTTGACCGCCTTCTGCAACTTCGGCACGTTCCTGTAGTCATTATTGCCGATCACGAGTGCGACGCGCTTCTCGGCCTCGGCGGGCGCGGCCGCTGCGATGAAAGCGACCGCCAGGAGGGTCGCCGAAAGTCTCGAGAGCCAGCTCTTCATCCGTTTCCCGCCTGCACGACCCGTGTGCCGTTCGTGCGACCCCCGCCTGGAGCATGATCCGGAGGATCATGCTTGAAATAGAAACCAAAGCGCGATGACGATTCAACCTGATCTCATCGCGCTTTAATAGTCGGCTCGGCCGATCGGCCGGTTCAAGGCCGAACCACCACGGTACTGACCGGCCGCAGCCGGCCAAAATGAGGCGGTCTGTCGCTCTCGGGTCAAGTTTCCTTTTCCGGTCCGCATGATAGGATTTCAAGCTTCGATCCGGCTCGAGCTCTCCGCAGGTCCCAAGGGCTTTTCCGTGTACACATGGTCTACTGATCAAGTCGATCCTCGAGATCGCTTCGACTATTGGCGCGAGGTCCGCGCCAAGGGATTGTTCGGCGTCACCGCGGAGCTCGAGCCCGACCGCCGCCAGGACTTCTTCGGCGAGTTTTCCTTGCGCAAGCTCGGCGATGCCGGGCTGGTCGAGCTGCGCGCCTCGCCCTATCGCGTCGAGCGGCGTAGCGGCGACATCGCCGACGCGCGCAGCGACAGCCTGTGCATCTATCAACAACTCGGTGGCGGCGGCTGGTTCGGCGGCGCACGGCTTGACGAGTTCGCGGTGCGCGACGGCATGTTCGCGACCAGCCATTCGGACCTGCCCTATCGCACCGCCCCGCTGCATGACGACGGCTTCCACCTGCGCATCATCAAGATTCCGGTCGCGAACGTCGTTCCGCCCGGCGCCGAGCTCGGCGAGCTGGTGCCAAAGCCCGTACAGGACCAGGCCTCACTGCGGCCGTTGCTGGAATCATGCTTTCGCGACCTGATCGAAGGCAGCAATGCGGCAGGGACGGCTCCGATGGTCCAGGCGCTTGCCCATATCGCGCTGATCGAGCGCGGTATCATGCGGCCGAAGAGCCGGCTCGCGCAGCAAGCGCTGCGAAGTGCCCACCTGTCGTTGGCCCGCCGCCTGATCCGGCAGCACCTGTCGAGCGCAGCGCTGTCGCCGACCCTGATTGCCGGCCTGCTCGGCGTCTCGGTCCGCCATCTGCACATCCTGTTCGAACAGACGGAGATGAGCTTCTCGGAGACCGTGACCGGGCTCCGGCTCGCGCAAAGCCGTCGCCTGCTCCGCGAGCGGTCCGGGCAGACCATCGCCGAAGTCGCCTTTGCCTGTGGCTTCGAGAGCCTCGCGACGTTCTATCGCCTGTTCAATGCCGCCGAATCCATGACGCCCGGCGACTACAGGGCACAATCCGCCTGAGCGCGGACAGCGCCCCGACGAGCCGGCACACCGGGCTGTTGCGGGTTGCTAAAGCGCGGCCATGCCCGTAAGCCGGATTCGCGGCATCTCGCGTGCCGCCCCTCCACGCCTGCGGATTGCTGATGCCGAAGAAGATGATCAAGCCTGGACCTGATCTGCTCAAGCAGGTCGACCGGGCCTTTCTCGATTACGGCTATGGCGGGCTGTCGATGGTCGGGCTGGCCAAGGCCTGCGGCTTCACGCAGCGCGCGCTGTACTACTATTTCGGCAACAAGGAAGATGCGTTTCGCGCCGTGATCGCCTGGCACCATGTCGAGGATGTCGAGCTCGCGATGCAGGCCGGCCGCTCGGTGCGGACCAATGGCGGCGGCGCGCTCGATATTTTCGCCGAGGTCCTCGACGTGCGTTACGGCGAGACGCGGCGCCGCCTCACGCATTCGCCGCACACCGTCGAGCTCAACGCCGAGGCCTTCAGACGCTGCCGTGATCTGATGATCAGGACGGCCGTCGCATTCCAGGGTGAACTGGAAAGGCTGGTGATCGATTTGCAGGCCGCACGGCTGTTGAAGCTGAACGGCACCTTCACGCCGGCGCAAATCGCCCAGGGACTGGCCGACGGCGGACGTGCCGTCAATCAATCGCTCCCGCCGATTGCCCATGACGACTTTTCGGCCCGCTACCGTCAGACCTGCGCGATGGTGCTCTATGGCTGTGCCGTGATGCCGAAACGGAAGTAATTCCCAGTTTGCGCAAGCGCGTGCGCCGCACGCAACGCTCACCGATCCGCAAAAATCGACCGAAAAGGCCCGGCTGCGCCATTGCCGCGGCCGATCACTGCGTCGCGACGCATTTTTCCTATTTCATTAATTGCGTATTTATGTGAAATATACGTATTGCGATCGCAGGACTTTCCGGAGGCGTCTCGAATGGTCGACATGGGGCATCGCGGCGGCCGGGCGCATCGCCGCGAGATCGGACACGCTCCCGATCGAAGTGATCAGCCTGCACGGATTGAGAAGATATTTTCTGGCCATTTCGCCAGAACCCCGCAGGCGCTTCGCCCGGACGCGGCACAGCAAATCTCGTTACCGGCGACGCGCGCTCTCACGCAGAGCGAGGGATCATGCACGATGCGCGCTAAGCACCAGGAATACGGTCCGGAAGCCTCATCCACCGGCCCGGCCGCTGTGGGCCTGCAAGCCGATCCAACTGCCGCCCCCGAGCCGGTTCGTCACGGTGCTCCGGCAACCAACGATCGCGGCTGGGCACCGTTGCTCGAAGCCTGCCTTGCCGACTTCAAAGGAGCGGCGGAAGACGGTGACGCGGCCTGCATCCCTGCGCTGGTCAAGATCGTGGCTGACCTCGCCCTGATCGAGCGCGGCGCGATCAGGCCGGGCAGCCGCCGCGCGCAGCAGGCGCTGCGCGTCGGCCGACTGAGCCTGGCCCGGCGCCTGATCACGCGCCATCTCGCAAAGCCGGCGCTGTCACCCCACATGGTCGCCGATCTGCTCGGCGTCTCGGTCCGCTACCTGCACATTCTGTTCGAGGCGACCGGCACGAGCTTTTCCCAAACCGTCACTGCGCAACGCCTGAGCGAGAGCCGCAGGCTGCTTCGCGAGCAACCGCGGCGGCCGATCGCGGACATCGCCCTCGCCTGCGGGTTCGGCAGCCTCGCCACCTTCTACCGGATCTTCAGCGCGGCCGAGGCAATGTCGCCCGGCGAATTCAGGGCCAAGGGCAGCGCCAACCCGCCTGCCGAGACCCATGCACTGGATACCGGGGAGATGATTCATTTGACCGCCAAATGACGGAAATGACGGTTATTTTGGCGAAAACGTTAAGCTTTTTCGGCCATCCGGCCGGTTCCAAGATTGACTTTACCGGTTTCGACCCTATGTTGCGAGGCAACGCGGCCCTCGGATCGAAGCGCGATTCGTCAGGTTTGCCGTCCGTCAGCGTTAGTCAGAGCCCCCGAGCTTTTTAGAGAAGCGAGCCGTTTCGGGGCCGAACGCGACAGCCTTTTACCTTCGATTCCGAACGGCGGTTTCGACCAGAGGCTCAATGTCTTTTTCCAATCTAGGCCTGTCCGATAAGGTCCTCGCCGCAGTTGCGGCCACCGGTTACACCAACCCCACCCCCATCCAGGAACAGGCAATCCCGCACGTCCTCGCCCGGCGCGACGTGCTCGGCATTGCACAGACTGGCACCGGCAAGACCGCTGCCTTCGTTCTCCCGATGCTCACCCTCCTCGAGAAGGGCCGCGCCCGGGCACGGATGCCGCGCACCCTGATCCTCGAGCCAACCCGCGAGCTTGCCGCGCAGGTGAAGGAGCAGTTCGACAAATACGGCGCCGGTCAGAAATTGAACGTGGCTCTCCTGATCGGCGGCGTCTCGTTCGGCGACCAGGACTCCAAGCTGATGCGCGGCGTCGACGTGCTGATCGCAACGCCCGGCCGCCTGCTCGACCACACCGAACGCGGCGGATTGCTGCTCACCGGCGTCGAGTTGCTGGTGATCGACGAAGCCGACCGCATGCTCGACATGGGTTTCATTCCCGACATCGAACGCATCTGCAAGCTCGTCCCGTTCACCCGGCAGACGCTGTTCTTCACCGCGACGATGCCCCCGGAGATCAGCCGCATCACCGAGGCTTTCCTGCACAACCCGGCCCGGATCGAAGTCTCCAAGCCCGCAACCACCGCAGTCACCGTGACGCAATTGCAGGTGCCCGCTGGTCGCGAAGCGCACGACAAGCGCGAAATCCTCCGCCGCCTGCTGCGTGACGCCAAGGATCTCAACAACGCGATTATCTTCTGCAATCGCAAGCGCGAAGTCGCCGTCCTTCACAAATCACTCCAGAAACACGGCTTCAGCGTCGGCGCCTTGCACGGCGACATGGATCAGTCGGCCCGCACCGCGGCCCTCGACCAATTCCGCAAGGGCGAGATCCCGCTGCTCGTCGCCTCCGACGTCGCCGCCCGTGGTCTCGACATTCCCGCGGTGAGCCACGTCTTCAATTTCGACGTACCGCACCACCCCGACGACTACGTCCACCGCATCGGCCGTACCGGCCGCGCCGGACGGACTGGTACCGCGATCTCCATCGTCACCTCGCTCGATAGCAAGTCGATGGCTGCGATCGAGAAGCTGATCGGCCAGCCGATCCCACGCGCTGAAGGCGACTACGCCGTGCACAGTGAGGCCTCTGACGAGGACGCCGCGCCGCGCCGGTCGCGCAGCCGCGACGGTTCGCGCGACGGCGCCCGTGGCGGCCGCAAGCCGCGCCGTGAACGCGAGCCGCGCAATGGTGAGCGCGAACCGCGTCACGACAGGGAGCCCCAGCAGGAGCGTGCAGCGAAGCCCGAGCGCGAGCCGCGCAACGGCCGTAGCGGTACCCCGCAGGCCACTCCGTCGCACGTGCCCTCGATCGGGCGCGCCGAGCCACGGCGGCAACAGCGCGAAGTCGACCACGAGCCGGCCGATCATTCGCATCTGCCTGCCTTCCTGCTGCGACCTGTGCGCGCACGCGCGTAACGCTTGCGCCGGTGTCGCCGCGACGGGCGGCGGCAATCCGCGAATCTCCGTCAGATCTAGCGATACATCGTGCGGTGATGCTTCGGGTTTGAAGCAAATCCGCGCAGATTCCATATCGCATTGACGAGCAAACGAAAGTCTTCCGAAAGTCGCGACGACATTGGACAATAGTCGCGACCGGATTCCCGTAGTTCCACTGTTTACCTTGCTTTCACTCTCGTCCCGTACCCTCGCGCCAATAATTTAGTCATTGCTGCCGGGTGCAACCGGCATTGCGCGCATTGAGGACGTGACAGTGGTGAAACTGCTGGACGAACACGAACGTACGTTGGCCTTCGCCGAAGTCGCGCTCGGCCAGATCCGCTCGCTTCGCCAGACTGCCGTACCCCGCAACTATGAGATCTGGTACGTCTACGCGACCGGGTACAACGCGCCGCTCAACAAGGTCATCAACGAGACCCTGGCGCGCAGCGGCAAACTCAGCGAATCCGATCTCGAGCAGATCTACGAAACCTATCTCTCGCACATCAAGACCTCCGATCGAATCGACAAGGTCGGCGCCCGCGTCATCGGCGAGATCGACGCCGTCATGAAGCTGATCACCGATGCGCTCGGTGTGTCGGCGAATTATGATGCCAGCCTGATCGGTGCCAGCAACAAGCTCGCCAGCGCCACGACCCACGATCACATCAAGACGATCGTCGAGGGCCTCGCCAAGTCGACCCGCGAGATGCGCGATACCAACCAGGCGCTGGAGAACCGGCTCGCACTGTCGAAATCCGAAATCAACGACCTGCAACATAGCCTCGAGGCGATCCGCGCCGAGAGCCTGACCGACCCGCTCACCGGCCTCGGCAACCGGAAATATTTCGACCGCTCGATCGACACGGCGGTGCAGACCGCGCTGGTCAGCGGCGAGCCGCTGTCGCTCCTGATGTTCGACATCGATCACTTCAAGTCGTTCAACGACTCCTACGGCCACCTCACCGGCGACCAGGTGCTGCGGCTGGTGGCGCAGTCGCTGAAACAGACCATCAAGGGCCAGGACATCACCGCCCGCTATGGCGGCGAGGAATTCGCCGTCGTGCTGCCCAACACCGCGCTGCGCCAGGCGCTGACGGTCGCCGACCACATCCGTCGCGCCGTGATGGCCAAGGAGCTGAAGAAGAAGTCGACCGGTGAAATCCTCGGCCGCGTCACGATCTCGGTCGGCGTCTCCATGCTGAAGCCGAACGACGACACCGATTCCTTGATCGAACGCGCCGATGCCTGCCTCTACGCCGCCAAGCGCGCCGGCCGCAATCGTGTGATCTGCGAAGCCGACCCGGAATACAGCTCCGAGACCCAGACCCGGGTGGCTTAAGTCTCCCCTGATGGTGAGGAGGCGCCGTCTCGAACCATGAGGCCCCGATAGCGCCCCGCGGCCATCCTTCGAGACGCGCGCGATGCGCGCTCCTCAGGATGACGACCTTTTTCCTTTTTGCACTCGCTTCTTTGAAGGTCGCTTGGCTGCGGGCTTCTTCACCACGCTCTTCTTGTTCTTGCTCGCGACCTTCTTGCCAACCGCCACCGTCGCCTTCCGCGGCCGCTTGCGCAGCGCCGCGCGCTGGGCAGCGGCGAGCGCCGAACGTGCCCACGCTGCGAGTTCCTCAGAATCGTCGAACAGCCGCGCCGGCAATTGCCAGTAGGAGTTGACGGTGACGGTCTTCGACCGTGTCGTGTACTGGAATGGCCCGCAGCCCTCTGCCTCGAATTGCGGGATGGTCTGGTCGTCGGCACGGAAGTAGAGCCCGGCGCGCAAGGCGAGCGCAAAATTGGTGCCGTCGGCGGAGATGCCGTAGCCGGAGAACATCCGGCGCAGCGTGACCGGGCCGAAATCGACGAACAAGTCGGTCAGGAATTCGCGGTCCACGTACTTCCCCCGTTCAAGCCAAGCGCGTCTGCCGCAGCCTGTTGATGCGCAGTATGGTCGACGACCGCGCCGACACGCAACGATGGTGGAGGTCAGATCAATGGCGCGAGCGCGAATGCTCCCACGCAGTGTGGTAGCGTCAGACCGTGGCCGGCTTGAGCTGCACGGACTCGCCGCAACCGCAGGCGGAGACCTGGTTCGGGTTGTTGAACACGAACTGGGCCTGCATCTTGTCGGCCACGTAGTCCATCTCGGTGCCGAGCAGGAACAGCACGGCCTTCGGATCGACCAGGATCTTCACGCCCTTGTCCTCGACGACCTCGTCGGTCGGACGGATCTCGTGGGCATATTCGACGGTGTAGGACCTGTCTCTTATACACATCTAGATGTGTATAAGAGACAGGTGTAGGACTGCCCGGCGCAGCCGCCGTTCTTGATGCCGACGCGCAGGCCGACGATCTCGGAATCAGCGCGCTGGGTCAGCTCGGTGATCCGCTCCGCCGCCGCATCGGTCAGCCTCATGACTTGCGGGCGCGGCCGCTTCGGCTTGGCGGGGGTGGGTGAAGCTTGGGTCATGTCACTCATGTGGTCAGTCCCGGCGGCAATTCAATTGAGGATCGTCTCGAGCCTAGATTCAAACCTTACGCGCATCACCACATATTGAGGACGAGGCGCGCCTCGTCCGACATCCGGTCCGGCGTCCAGGCCGGATCCCACACCAGGTTGACGTTGACGACACCGACGCCGGGAACGCTGGCGACCGCGTTCTCGACCATGGTCGGCAGTTCACCCGCCGCCGGGCAGTTCGGCGTGGTCAGGGTCATCAGGATGTCGACCGAGCGATCATCCTTGAGGTCAACCTTGTAGATCAGGCCGAGCTCGTAGATGTCAGCCGGGATTTCCGGATCGAACACCGTCTTCAGCGCCGCGACGATCTCGCCGCTCATGCGCTCGGTTTCCTCCGCCGGCAGCGCCGAGGTGGTTTCCATGGAGGCCGTCTTGACTTCGGCTGTATCGGTCATGCGAACAATTCCCGCGCCTTGATCAGCGCCTGCGCCAGATGGTCGACTTCTTCCCTGGTATTATACATCCCGAACGAGGCCCGGCAGGTGGCCGTGACGTTGAACCGCTCTAAAAGCGGCATCACGCAATGGGTGCCGGCGCGCACCGCGATGCCCTGACGGTCGATCACGGTGGCGACGTCGTGCGCATGCGCACCCTTCATCTCGAACGAGATCACCGGCCCCTTGTTGCGGGCGGTGCCGATCAGGCGCAGCGAGTTGATCTCGCGCAGCCGGTCCTGGGCATAATTGAGCAAATCGTACTCGTGCGCGGCGATGCGCTCCTTGCCGATCGAATTGACGTAATCGATCGCGGCGCCGAGCCCGATCGCCTCGACGATCGGCGGCGTGCCGGCCTCGAACTTGTGCGGCGGGTCGCCATAGGTGACCCAGTCCTTGGCAACTTCACGGATCATTTCGCCGCCGCCGTTGAACGGCCGCATCGCCACCAGATGCTCGTGCTTGGCATACAGCGCGCCGATGCCGGTCGGCCCGTACACCTTGTGGCCGGTGAAGGCATAGAAGTCGCAATCAAGGTCCTGCACGTCGATCGGCAGATGCACCGCGCCCTGCGCGCCGTCGACCAGCACCGGGATGCCACGGGCATGCGCCAGCCGCACCACCTCCTTGATCGGGACCAGGGTGCCGAGTGCATTCGACATCTGGGTGATCGCAACGATCTTGGTGCGGGCGGTGAGGAGCTTCTCGAACTCCTCGATCAGGAAGTTGCCTTCATCGTCGACCGGCGCCCACTTGATCACGGCACCCTGACGCTCCCGGAGGAAATGCCACGGCACGATGTTGGAGTGGTGCTCCATGATCGAGAGGACGATCTCGTCGCCCTCCTTGATATGCTCGCCGCCCCAGGATGCCGCGACGAGGTTGATTGCCTCGCTGACGTTGCGAGTGAAGACGATCTCTTCGTTGCGGCGGGCGTTGATGAACTGCGCGACCTTGCCGCGGGCACCCTCATAGGCCTCCGTCGCGGCATTGGCGAGGTAATGCAGGCCGCGATGCACGTTGGCGTATTCGCTCTTGTAGGCTTCCGTCATGCGGTCGAGCACCGCATTCGGCTTCTGCGCCGAAGCGGCGTTGTCGAGATAGACCAGCGGCTTGCCGTAGACCTGCATGGCGAGCGCCGGGAAATCCTGCCGCACCAGGGCGACGTCGTAAGAACCGTTCGCAACCGCCTTGTGCATGCTCACGCCCTCGCCTGAAGCCAGCGCTGCGCGGTGGCAATTGCGACCTCGCGCAACGCATCGCTGACGATGGTCTCGATCGCCTCTCCCACGAAGGCCTGGATCAGGAGCGCCTGCGCTTCCTTCTCGGGCAGTCCGCGGGCGCGCATGTAGAACAGCAGGCTCTCGTCGAGCGCGCCGGTGGTCGCGCCGTGACCGCAGGTGACGTCATCGGCGAAGATCTCGAGCTCCGGCTTGTTGTCAGCTTCCGCATCGTCGGACAGCAGCAGCGCGCGGGTCATCATCTTGGCGTCGGTCTTCTGCGCGTCGGGGCGGACGATGATGCGACCCTGGAACACGGAATGAGCGCGGTCGTCGACGACGGCACGGAAGATCTCGCGACTCGCGCAGTTCGGCACGGCGTGATCCATGAACAGCGTGGTGTCGGCATGCTGCTTGCCGTTGATCAGGTTGACGCCGTTGGTCTCGACCTTCGAACCTTCGCCAGCGCAGGTCACCGTCAGCTGGTAACGGCTGACATGGCCGCCCGAGGTCAGGCCGAACGTGTTGAAATGGGCATGGGCGCCGAGCGAGATCGTTGCCGACGAAATGTTGAAGGCGTCGACGCTGTCCTCGACCAGGCGCACGTGATCGAGCCGCGCATTGTCGCCGATCGCAACGATCAGCCCGTCATACGCCTGGTAAGCCTTGGCGCCCTCGGCGGCGAGATAGCTCTCCACCAGCGTCACGCCGGCGTCGCGGCCGAGCCGTAACAGCGAGCGCGTGAACATCGAGGCCGGCGCCGCACCGGACGCAACGTGGATGATATGCAGCGGCTGAGCCAGCATCGCGCCGTTGGCGATTTCGATCACGACACCATCGGTCGCCATCGCACCGTTCAGCGCGATCATCGGGTTGGAGATGTCGGACGCAACCACCTCCGCGGACAGCGCGCCGTCGCCGGCGTCGAGCACCTCGCGCAGCGGGCGGATCACAAGCCCCTTCTCGAGGCTTCCGAGGTCGGACAGATCAGGCGCGAAAGCGCCATCGACCAGCACCAGACGGCGCACGCCGTCGATTGCGCGCAGCTTGGCGACAGCCGCGGCGCGGCTCAGCGCCACGGCATCCGGCGCCGCCGCCAGCGGCAGCACCTCGCGCATCAGCGCGCGCAGATCAGTGTATTTCCAGTCCTCGATCCGGCGATGCGGCAGGCCGGTACGCTCATAGGCCTCGAATGCCTGCCGGCGCTGATCGGCGATCTTGCCCTTGCCCGGCAGACGGTCGCGCACGACGGCGAATGCATCGCCCAGCGCGCGCCCGGTCTCGGTCTTTGCAACAACGTTCATCTGAGAACCCGCCTTTGTCAGGCCGCGTCTTCGAACTGCGCGTAGCCGGACTCTTCCAGCTCCAGCGCCAGTTCCTTGCCGCCGCTCTTCACCACCCTGCCCTTCGACATCACGTGCACGACGTCGGGCACGATGTAGTTGAGCAACCGCTGGTAGTGGGTAATCACGACCATGGCGCGCTCCGGCGAGCGCAGCGCGTTGACGCCGTCGGCCGCGATCCGCAGCGCGTCGATGTCGAGGCCCGAATCCATTTCATCGAGGATGCAGACAGCCGGCTCGAACAGCGCCATCTGAAGAATCTCGTTGCGCTTCTTCTCGCCGCCGGAGAAGCCGACATTGACGCCGCGCTTCAGCATGTCCTGCGGAATGTTGAGCGACTTGGCCACTTCGCGGACCTTCTTCAGGAAGGCCGGCGACGACATCTCCTCCTCGCCGCGCGCCTTGCGCTGGGCGTTGAGCGCCGCATGCAAGAAATTCCAGGTGGTCACGCCCGGGATTTCGACCGGATACTGGAACGCCAGGAACACGCCCTTGGCGGCGCGCTCGTTCGGCGCCATCTCCAAGAGGTCCTCGCCCTTGAACAGGATCTGGCCGCCGGTGACTTCATAGCCCGGCTTGCCGGCGATCACATGAGAGAGCGTCGATTTGCCGGAGCCGTTCGGGCCCATGATCGCATGCACCTCGCCCGGGTTCACCGTGAGCGACAGCCCGTGCAGGATCTCACGCTCCTCGACACGAACCTGCAGATCTTTCACTTCAAGCAACGCAGTCATCTTCTTTCCTCATGGCCTAGCCCGACCGGATAACGATCATCAGAAAGAGCCAGACAAAAAATCCAAGTGCTCCAAATCCGGCGGCAGCCTTGCCGAATTCCATCACCTCAGGTGATCCCAGCAGTGCGCCCATCAAGGCAACGAACGCTGCTGTGATCGCGACGCACGCAGTGACAGCAAACGGCAAAATCTGAACGCCATCCAGGACATTCCTGACCGTTCGCCACATCTGCCCTACCCGACGCTGCCCTCCAGCGAGATCGAGATCAGCTTCTGCGCTTCCACCGCGAATTCCATCGGCAGTTGCTGCAGCACATCCTTCACGAAGCCGTTGACCACGAGGCCGACGGCTTCCTCCTGCGAGAGCCCGCGCTGGATGCAGTAGAACAACACGTCCTCGGAAATCTTCGACGTCGTCGCCTCGTGCTCGAACGTCGCAGAGGAATTCTTGGCCTCGACATAGGGCACGGTGTGCGCGCCGCACTTGTCGCCGATCAGTAGCGAATCGCAGGCGGTGTAGTTGCGTGCGCCCGTCGCCTTGCGGTGCGCGCTGACGAGGCCGCGATAGGTGTTCTGCGACTTGCCGGCGGCGATGCCCTTGGAGATGATCCGGCTCGACGTGTTCTTGCCGAGGTGGATCATCTTGGTGCCGCTATCGACCTGCTGGAAACCGTTCGAGATCGCGATCGAGTAGAACTCGCCGCTTGAATTGTCGCCGCGCAGGATGCAGCTCGGATACTTCCAGGTGATCGCCGAACCGGTCTCGACCTGGGTCCAGGAGATCTTGGAGTTCTTGCCGCGGCAGTCGCCACGCTTGGTGACGAAATTGTAGATGCCGCCCTTGCCTTCCGAATTGCCCGGATACCAGTTCTGCACCGTCGAGTACTTGATCTCGGCATCGTCGAGTGTGACGAGTTCGACCACGGCCGCGTGCAGCTGATTCTCGTCACGCTGCGGCGCGGTGCAGCCTTCGAGATAGGAGACGTAGGAGCCCTTGTCGGCGATGATCAGCGTGCGCTCGAACTGGCCGGTGTTGCGCTCGTTGATGCGGAAATAAGTCGACAGCTCCATCGGGCAGCGCACGCCCGGCGGCACGTAGACGAACGAGCCGTCCGAGAACACAGCCGAGTTCAGCGTCGCGAAGTAGTTGTCGGAGGTCGGAACCACGGTGCCGAGATATTTCTGCACCAGCTCGGGATGCTCGCGGATCGCCTCCGAGATCGGCATGAAGATCACACCGGCCGCCTTCAGCTCCTTCTGGAAGGTGGTCGCTACCGAGACCGAATCGAACACCGCGTCGACCGCGATCTTGCGGTTGGCTGACGGCGGCCCGCCGGGCGGCGGCTCGACGCCCTCGAGGATCGCGACCTCGCGCAGGGGAATGCCGAGCTTCTCGTAGGTCTTGAGGATTTCCGGGTCGATCTCGTCGATCGACGACAGCGTCTTCTTCGGCTTCGGCGCCGCGTAGTAATAGATGTCCTGGTAGTCGATCTTCGGATAGTCGACGCGCGCCCAGGTCGGCTCGGTCATGGTCAGCCAGCGGCGATACGCCTCCAGGCGCCATTCCAGCATCCAGGCCGGCTCGTTCTTCTTTGACGAGATGAAGCGAACGATGTCTTCCGACAGGCCCTTCGGGGCCTTCTCGGACTCGATCTGCGTCTCAAACCCATATCGATACTGGTCGACGTCGATGCGCCTGACGCGCTCGACCGTCTCTTGTACAGCAGGCATTCATATCCTCCGCTCGCGGTTTCAAGGACCGCGGTGGATCTCAGTTCCGAAAGTCTCTTACGATGCTTTGAACACGAAATCACTCGCTTAGAACAGTTCAAGCTGTGTTTCGTCGCTCTCCCTTAACTAGGCTATCAGCGAGCTTTCGCCAAGCCTTGAGGGTCAAATCCACGTCTGTCTCCGTGGTAGACCAGCCCAGACTGAGCCGCACCGCTCCTTGGGATACCTCAAAACGGTATCCCATTGCCTCCAATACATGCGATGGCTGCACCTTGCCGGACGAGCAGGCGGAACCGGAGGAGACCGCCACACCCCCGAGATCGAAGCCGATGACCGCCGTTTCGGCCTTCATCCCCGGTGCAGTGAACAGAACGGTATTTGGCAACCTCTTGACGTCGTCGGAGAAGATCAGCGCATCGGGCGTCTGGCGCAGCCCGTGCTCGAGCCGGTCACGCAACCCCCTGACGCGAGCGGCGTCGGCCTTCAGCGCCGCCATCGCCACCTTGGCGGCAGCGCCAAATCCGGCGATCCCCGGAACGTTCTCCGTCCCGGCCCGGCGCCCAAGCTCCTGCCCGCCGCCGCGCAAGGACGCCTCCAGCCCTTCAACGCCCTCGGCGAGCACCAGCGCGCCCACTCCCTTTGGTCCACCGATCTTGTGCGCCGACAACGTCACGAGGTCGGCCTTGGTTGAGGCGAGATCGAACGGGATCTTGCCCAACGCCTGAATCGCATCGACATGCAGCAGACCACCGGACGCATGGACGATCTCGGCAACGTCGGCCACCGGCTGAATCGCCCCGGTCTCGTTGTTGGCGAGCATCACCGAGACCAGCGTGGGCGGACCATCCGCGAGCAGCGTGCGCAGATGCTCGAGATCGATCACGCCGGAGCGCGTGACATTGATCGCGCCGGTCGCCTCGCGCGAAAACCGTCCGCCGGCCAGAACCGACGCATGCTCGATGGCGGACACCAAGAGCCGCTGCACCGGCGCACCTGCGCCGCGGTGCAACCCCGGCATCAACGCCAGCGCATTGGCTTCCGTCCCTCCGGAGAGAAAGACCACATCCTGCGATCGGCCACCGACCGCGTTGGCCACCGCATTGCGGGCATCTTCGACCAACCGCCGCGCCCGCCGTCCTTCGCTGTGCACCGAGGACGGGTTGCCGCTCAGTTCCCACGCCGCGGTCATCGCCGCCTTCGCCTCCGGGCGAAGCGGCGTCGTGGCATTCCAGTCGAGATAGACGCGATCGGCCATATCACTCGTCCGCCGCGACCACCATGGTCGCGGCCTTCCACTGCGACATAACGAGAGTTCAGCACCGAGGCCAGATCAGACGTCGGCCGGCCAGAGAGATTTTTCACGCCGCGGAGTTTCGACGTGTTGCCAGGCAAGACATCCGGTGCGTCCCAATCGCGATAGCAGTATGACAAACTGAAACTTCAGGTAGCCATCGGAACGCTTGAGCCCGCGCGCGTCACGTCAGGGATTCGCCCGTGCCAAGCCGCACAATTTCCTTGATTTTCGCCCCTTGCGTCATGCTAGAAGGCCCTCCAGCGCGCCGCCCGACGGTGCCTGCGCCGATTTTCATCCATGAGCTGCTCTGTTCGCGCACCGTCGCTGAAGATGGCTCCAACCGATTGATTGAGCGACGTCAATCGAGGGAACGCAATGCCTGAAGTCATTTTCACCGGCCCTGCTGGCCGTCTTGAGGGCCGCTATCATCCGGCCAAGCAAAAGAACGCGCCGATTGCGATGATCCTGCATCCGCATCCGCAGTTCCACGGCACGATGAACCACCAGATCGTCTACCAGTGCTACTACGCGTTCGCGCATCGCGGCTTCTCGGTGCTGCGCTTCAACTTCCGTGGCGTCGGCCGCAGCCAGGGCTCGTTCGATCACGGCACCGGCGAATTGTCCGATGCCGCCAGCGCGCTGGACTGGGCGCAAGCGATCAATCCCGAGGCGCGCGCCTGCTGGGTCGCGGGCTTCTCGTTCGGCGCCTGGATCGGCATGCAGCTCCTGATGCGCCGGCCCGAGGTCGAGGGCTTCATCTCGATCGCGCCGCCCGCCAACCTCTACGACTTCTCGTTCCTCGCGCCCTGCCCGTCGTCCGGCCTGATCGTGCATGGCGACAAGGACGCCGTGGTCCCGCCGAAGGACGTCAACACGCTGGTCGAGAAGCTGAAGACGCAGAAGGGCATCGTGATCGACCAGCAGGTCATCCCCGGCGCCAACCATTTCTTCGACGGCAAGCTCGAGCCGCTGATGGAGACGGTGACCGGCTATCTCGACATGCGCCTCGCCAACGTGCGGTGATGCTGTTGCGGCTTTTGTAGGATGGGTGGAGCGCAGCGATACCCATCATCGCGCACGCGGCACCAAGTTGATGGGTATCGCTGCGCTCCACCCATCCTACGAAGCAGGACTCACACTGAGCACCGACGACCTTACTCCGGTGCCATCTTCAGCGCTGCGATCCCGATCAGCACGAATGCGATCCCCGCCACCTTCATCGGGTTCAACGCCTCGTTGAACAAGAGCACGCCCATGGCGAGCGTGCCGGCCGCGCCGATCCCGGTCCACACCGTGTAGGCGACGCCGACACCGAGCACCTGCAACGCGCGCCCGAGCAGGAACACGAAGGCGGCGAGCAGCAGCAGCGAGACCAGCGTCCAGCCGAGCCGCGTATAGCCTTCGGCATATTTCATCGAGATCGCCCAGCCGACGTCGAGAAGACCGGCGACCACCAGCGCGATCCACGCAAGCGAATGCGACATGACCTACGCCGCAAGCTTCAACATATGCGCGCGGTGGCCGACCAGGAACGCGTGCAGCAGCGCGGGATAATCGGGTGAAACGGCGCTGCGCACGCTCGGCCGCTGCGCCAGCGCGCTGCGCCACGCGCGAAGTTTCGGAGCGTGGGTGAAGACCGCGAGGTCGGTCAGTTGGTCGAACAGATCGAAGTAGCGGAAGATTGGCGCGAACACCGCGTCCACCAGGCTGAAGCGCTCACCCGCGAAGAACGGACCGTTGCCAAGCGCCGTCTCGACGCGCGCGAACTTTGCCGCCACCGCCTGCCGCTTGCTGTCGAAGGTCGCAGCATCGGTTGCGGTCTCGAGCCCCCAGAGATCGCCGAGAATGGCCGAACCGAACTCCATCCAGGCGCGATGCTCGGCGCGAACGAGCGCGTCCTGCGGGTGCAGCCTGGTGCCGGCTTGCGTCTCCTCGATGTATTCGCAGATCACGTTGCTCTCGAACAACGCGACTTCCTTGCCGTCGTCACCGGTCACGACCAGCACCGGCACCTTGCCGAGCGGCGAGATCTTGAGGAACCAGTCCGGCTTGTTGGCGAGATCGATGTCGATCCGCTCGAACCGCACGCCCTTCTCACGCAGCGCGATGACCGCGCGTTGCACATAGGGACAGAGCTTGTGGCTGATCAACTTCAGGGCGGCCATGACGATCCTCGTGTTCAATGCAGCTGCATCGAGTTAAATGCAGCGGCATGGAACTGTCAAGATAGATGCATTTGCATCTAAGTCACGGTCGCGCGATGATGCCCCCGGTCATCGGGATCGGCACCCCCGTGGTGGCGGGATAACTGAGCGGCAAGCCCTTCATGCCGCGCGCGGCGAGGAAGCCGAAGGCCTGGGCCTCGATCGCGTCGGCGGCCCAGCCGAGCGCCTCGGCCGGCTCCACCAGCGCCGGCGCCAGGCGTTCGCGCAGCATCCGCAGCATCGTGAGGTTGGAGGCGCCGCCGCCGGAGACGATCCAACTCTTCGGCACCTTGGGCAGCAGCGGCACGACCCGGGCGATCGCAGCCGCGGTGAAGGCGGTCAGGGTCGCGGCACCGTCCGCCGGCGCCACCGCGCCGAGCTTGAGGCTGGCGAAATCATTGCGGTCGAGCGATTTCGGCGGCGGAACCGAGAAGAACGGCAGCTTGAGTGCCTGCGCAATCCAGGCCTCATCCGGTTTGCCCTGCGCGGCGAACCGCCCGCCGGTATCGAACGGCAGATGCATCTCGCGGTACATGAAGTCGTCGAGCAGCGCGTTGCCCGGCCCGGTGTCGCAGGCGATCAACGTGTCCGAGCCGTCGACATAGGTGATGTTGGAAACACCGCCGATATTGACCACAACAATCGGCCCGTCGCGGTTCAGCGATTGCGCCAGCGCGCGATGATAGACCGGCACGAAGGGCGCGCCCTGCCCGCCGGCCTCGACGTCAGCGGCGCGGAAATCATGCATCACCGGAATGTGGATCGCCTTGGCGAGCGCCTGCGCGTCGCCGATCTGCACCGTCAGCCTGCGCTCGGGACGGTGCAGCACGGTCTGGCCATGGAACCCGACGATATCGATATCCTGGGCGGAGATCCGGTTCTGCGCCGCAAAATTGGCGACCGCCTCGGCATGGGCAATCGTCACGGCCTGCTCCGCCTGGCGCAGTATCCCCGGCCGGGCGTCGCGCTGCGACAAATGCACCGCTTCCGTCAGCGCCTGACGCAGCAGGCTGCGCTCGCCGTCGGTATAGGGCCGATAGCCCGACGGTCCGAACGCCTTGATCTGGCGGCCGTCGGTCTCGATCAGTGCGACGTCGACCCCGTCGAGCGAGGTCCCGCTCATCAGACCGAGTGCCGTTAACATCATCGTGGAAGCGTCCCGGCCGGGAACCCCCGGCTTGTCTCAAACAAGTACATCCTATAATGCCACTGCGCGTCCGCCTGCGGCAGCCTCAGCGTCAAGGTTCCGCAAATAGATGCAAAAACCGTAAAACAAGAATGAGCTGGCTGGCCGACAAATGACTGCATTTAAATCGGATTTCCTGAACACTCTACAGGAACGCGGCTTCGTCCACCAGTGCTCCGATTTCGAGGGCCTCGACGCGCTTGCCGCGAAGGGCGAGGCCACGGCCTATGTCGGCTACGACTGCACCGCGCCGTCGCTGCACATCGGCAACTTCCTCACCATGATGATGCTGTACTGGCTACAGCAGAGCGGCAACAAGCCGATCACGCTGATGGGCGGCGGCACCACGATGGTGGGCGACCCCTCCGGCAAGGACGAGACGCGCGCGATGCGCACGGTCGCCGAGATCGAAGCCAACAAGGCCTCGATCCGTGGCGTGTTCGCCAAGGTGCTGCGCTACGGCGACGGCAAGTCCGACGCCATCATGCTCGACAATGCCGAGTGGCTGACGAAATTGAACTGGATCGAGATGCTGCGCGACATCGGCAGGCATTTCTCGGTCAACCGCATGCTGACCATGGACTCGGTGCGGCTCCGACTCGAGCGCGAGCAGGAGATGAGCTTCATCGAGTTCAACTACATGGTCTGCCAGGCCTACGACTTCGTCGAGCTGTCGCGCCGTGCCGGTTGCCGGCTTCAGATGGGCGGCTCCGACCAGTGGGGCAACATCGTCAACGGCGTCGATCTCGGCCGCCGCATGGGCGCGCCGCAATTGTTCGCGCTGACGACGCCGCTGCTCACCACCGCTTCCGGCGACAAGATGGGCAAGACCGCGAAGGGCGCGGTGTGGCTCAACGCCGACCAGTTCTCGCCGTACGACTTCTGGCAGTACTGGCGCAATGTCGAGGACGCCGACGTCATCAAATTCCTCAAGCTGTTCACGATCCTGCCGATCGGCGAGATCAGCAAGCTTGCGGCGCTCGGCGGCAGCGAGATCAACGAGGCCAAGAAGGTGCTGGCCACCGAGGCAACCGCCCTGCTCCACAGCCGCGCTGCCGCGAACGAGGCGGCCGAAACCGCGCGCCGCACCTTCGAGGAAGGTGCACTCGCCGAAACCTTGCCGACGGTTGAAATTCCGCGCGGCGAGTTTGAGGCCGGCGTCGGCGTGCTGGCAGCGTTCGTCAAGGCCGAGCTCGTCGCCTCGAACGGCGAAGCGCGCCGGCAGATCAAGGGCGGCGGCCTTCGCGTCAACGATGCCGCCGTCACCGACGAGAAGATGGTGCTGACGGCGGCCAACCTCACGCCGGAAGGCGTGGTGAAGCTGTCGCTCGGCAAGAAGCGGCACGTCCTGCTGAAGCCTGCATAGGCGCATTCGCATTTGTCGGTTGTGGGGCGCGCCGAAAGCGCGCTCCCATCTTTCCGATGGACCAGACCACGCCTCCGAACGACACGCTAGCAGCACCTGCGAAGCAGTCACGCGTCGCGCTGAACGTGCTCGCGCTGTGCTTCGTGCTGTCGGTGCTCGGGCGCGGCCTCAGCGATAGCTTCACGGTGTTCCTGAAACCGATCTCGGAAAATTTCGGCTGGGACCGTGCCTCCGTCGTGTCGGTCTATTCGCTGACCTGGCTCGCCAGCGGCCTGACCGCGCCGCTGGTCGGACGGCTGTTCGACCGCTCCGGTCCGCGCGTGGTCTATGCGCTGGGCCTGTCGCTGCTCGGCTGCGCCTTCCTGGTCGCCTCGCACGCGCAACAGCTCTGGCAATTCCAGCTCAGCGTCGGGCTCTGCGTCGGCTTCGGCACCGCGCTGATCGGCAACGTCTCGAATTCGATCCTGCTCGGCCGCTGGTTCGGGCCGCGGCTGCCGACCGCGATGGCGGTGATGTATTCGGCAACCGGCGCCGGCCTGCTGCTGCTGCTGCCGCTGTCGCAGGTGCTGATCGACCGGATCGGCTGGCGCGAGGCCTATCAGGTGTTCGGCATCGGCGCGTTCTGCCTGCTCGTCCCGCTCGTCTTCCTGCCGTGGCGGCTGCTCGCCGGCGGCTTGCCGCATATCGTGAAGAAAGCCGAGAGCAATCTCGCCGATGAAGGCTGGACCCTGCTGAGCGCGATGCGCCATCACGCCTTCTGGGCGCTGTTCTCGACTTTCTTCTTCACCGCGATCGCGATGTATGCGCTGACCGCGCAGATCGTCGCCTATCTCATCGATGTCGGCTTCCCGCCGTTGCAGGCCGCCACCGCCTGGGGCTTCTCGGGCGTCGCGCTGTTCGTCGGCATGCTCGGCGTCTCTACGCTCGACGGCATCATCGGCCGCAGGCCGAGCGTGCTGTTCAGCTACGGCGTCTCGATCCTCGGCATCATCCTGCTCTGGCTGCTGCAATGGTATCCGAACTACTGGCTGCTGACCGGCTTCATCGTCTGCTTCGGCAGCATGATCGGCTCGCGCGGCCCGCTGATCACAGCGACCGCGCTGAAGATCTTCCGCGGCGAGCGTGTCGGTACCATCTACGGCACCATCATGATCGGCAGCGGCCTCGGATCGGGCCTCGGCTCATGGGGCGGCGGCCTGATCCACGACTGGACCCACAGCTACAATCCGCTGATCGTGTTTGCGCTCGTCAACGTCGTGCTGGGCCTGATCCCGTTCCTCGTGGTGCCGGCGCTGCGGCGGTGACGCCGCTTTCAGGAGGTCCGCGACGGGCTGTGAACGGTTCTGCGTTCGAACTCGTCGAAGTGAACGCTCTTCCCGCCAATCAATGCCCTAATTGTTGTTCGTCGTCGGCAGGTCGTTCGGGCCGTATTGCTTGAACTCGAAGATCTTACGCGTCAGGCCGGGCGCCAGCGCCGAGATCGGGTTGACGCGCAGCACCGGCGCGCTCGGCGTTCCCACCACTTCATAGGTCACGCCGATCAGGCCTTCATTGCTGCCGGCGCCGAGGAAAATCCCGAAGAACGGGATCTGGCCGAACATGTTGTTCAAGCCGTACATCGGAATGAAGGTGCCGTTCATCCGCACCTGATTGCCGACATAGTCGATGCTGCCCTCGATGGTCGCGCCGATGCTCGGTCCCTTGACCACGCCGTTACGGATCGAGAGCTGGCCGCTCTGGCGGGTGAACTCGGCGCGCAGCGCATCGAACCCGATGCCGTTCTGGGTGCTGACCGGSCCGCCGGCRACGGCGCGGTCGAGCTGGGTTTCGCCCTTCACCGAGAAGCCGGTGATGTTGATCAGGCCTTCCCTCGGGCTCGGCTCGGGGATCGGCGGCTCCATCGCCAGCGTGAGCTGGCCGCCGATCACCTTCGAATAGGTGTCGATGAAGCGCAGGAACGCGCCGGCGTCGCTGGTCTGCAGATAGATCACCTCGCGGCCCTGCTGMCGTCCGCGCATRTCGACCGTAACMGGSGTGTCGCGGCCGACCTTGCCGCTCAGCGTGAACGCCTTGAAGAACCCGTTGCGGCGCGAGATCTTGGCATCGACGCCGCGCAGCGCCTCGCCGTTGAACCCGGCCACCGCGCCGAGCTTCAGATCGACGTCGAAATCGGTTGTCTTGGCCTTGCTCTTGGGATCGCTGTCGCGGCCGGAGATCGCCGATTTCAGGAAGCCGCGGCCATCGAACACGTCGCCGCGCATCGTCACCTTGATCACGCCGTCAGGACCACGATCGGCGCGCAGCGAGGTCTTGTCACCTTCCGAGGGCGCATAGGTCGGGAAGTTCGCATTCATGAGGTCGCCGTTCTGGTCGACCTCGAGCGCGCCCTTGATCGAAACGCCGTTGCCTTCGATCGAGATGTCCTCGAACCGCGTCGATTGCCCTTTCGGCACCACGTTGAAGGTCGCCTTGCCGGCCCTGCCCGACGCCTTGACCCAACCGGGCAGGACATTGTCGAGCTTGAGCTGGGTCAGGTCGGCCTCGACGCCCATCTTGGTGGCGGGATTGTCGCCGCTGCCGATCTTGCCGCTCAGCTTGACCGGGATCGCGCCGGAGACGGCGGAACCGAGATCGAGCCCGAGACGGGCGCGGCCCGCATCATCGAGCGTCGCCTGAAGCTTGACGTCGGCATCGCCCTCGGCCGGCTTGCGGTAGTCGAGCGAAGCCGCCTGTCCGTTGATCTTGACGTCGCCCTTGACCTGGAAGCCGGCATTGCTGGCGATCACCTTCAGCGTATTGGCCTCGAGCTTCTGGTTCATCACCAGCTTGTCGACTGCGACACCGGTGATGTCGGCATTGACGGAATATTGCGTGTCGGCCTTGGTCAGCTCGCCCTTCACCGGCATGCCGAGATTGATCGTCGCCGTGACGTTGCCCTTGCTGGCGTTGGGATCGATCGGCGGACCGGAGAGATCGCTGAGCCGGTCGGAGGCGAGGATTTCGGCAGCCGCGGGCACCGGACAGTCGACCCGGAACTTGACCTTCGAGGGCGACGGCTTCGGCGCCATGTCCGGCACCTCGAAGGTGAAATCCGAGATCGTGATCTTGCGGCCCGCCGGCGTGTCGGCGATGCCCTGGTTGATGGTCACGGTCGCAGTGCGGCCGGTCACCCTGGCCTTCAGGTCGGCATCATGCACCGCAGGCATCTGATCGACCGGGCGCACCGTGACGCCGGACGCGACGATGTTGACCGAGAGGCCGTCATCCGGGATCGGCGGCCCCTTGCGGGACAGATTATGCACCGGCGAATTGACGCCGACGTCGATGCGCTGGAGCGTGCCGCGGTCGATCCGCTCGAGCACCCATTCGCGCACCTCCGGCACGATGATGATCGGCCACATCCGCTTCAGCGCGGAGGCCGACATCGGCGTGCCGGCGAAGCCGAGCTGCAACCGCGGCTCGCCGGAATAGTCGATGCTGCCGGTGCCGGCGACGCCGATCTCGCCATTGGAGATGTCGGCCTGGGTCAGCAGCACGCGCTTCTTGTCGGTGTCGAAGCGGAAGCCGATGTTGATGCGGTTGAAGATCAGCGGCGCCTCGTTCTTGTCGCCGCCGGCCAGCACGATGGTGCCGCCCGACAGCCCGGCCTGCCAATCGGTGACGTTGTCGTTCGGCGGCTCGAGGTGGCCGAGCAGCGTGATGCGGTTGGCGCCCGAGACGATCTTGATCGGCGCCAGCAGCACGCGGCGGCCGGAATCCCATTCGAGGCCCATCTCGGCGGAATCGACCGGCATCGGATAGTCGGGCGTATCGGTGTCGATGATGTTGCCGGCGCCGACATTGATCTTGCCGCGGAAATAGGTCGGCAGGCCGTCGCGTCCGAGTTCGCCCTTCAGCTCGCCTGATAGCGGCAGGTCCGCAGTGTAGGTCAGGTCCTTGGTTCGCAGCGCCAGCAGGATGTTCCTGGTCGAGACCTTGTCGGCCTTGATGTCGACCGAGCGCACGCCGTTGGCCTGCGGCCCGACCAGCACCCGCACCGACCACGGCTTTGCGCCCTCCTCGCCGAAGCTGAGCGCAACGCCGCCGCCGCTCGGGCGGCGCAGGCTCAGGCTGATATTCTCAAAACTCCATTTGTTGCCGCGCTGCTGGTCGTCGACGACGAGATTGCCGTTCTTCAAGCCGATCTCGTTGAGGTTCTGGCCGTCGAGCCCGGTCATGCTCAGGCTGTCGAGCCAATCGAGACCGGCGAGCAGTCCGTTCTGGGCGGTGTCGGGTGCGGCGGCCTGAGATTGTTCGGGAGCAACGGGCGGCGACGGCGCGGCAGGCGCTGGGCGCGGGAATGTCGGCGGCATGCCGGCCTCGCGCTTGGAGGCAACGCCGGTCGCGAGCGGTTTGGCGGTATCGCCGGCGGAGACGGTCACATAGCCGTCCGGCGTGATCCGCACCGACAGTTCAGCATCAACCAGGTTGAGGCTCTCCGCCCGCAGCTGTCCCATCAGCAGCGCGGTGCCCGACAACCGCACCTCGGCCTTCGGCGCACTCGCCACGATCGCATGGTCGCGGTCGCGAACGATGATGTCTCGGATCCGGACCGCGACCCTGACGCGGCCGGCGCGCTCGATCTGCGTTCCGCCGACCTCGACGGTGTTGCCGTGGCCGATGTTTTCCTCGATCGCGGCGGCAAGCCACGGCGTCGCCAGATCGAGATTGATCGGGCCGGCGCCGAGCCGCCACCACAGCGCGCCGAAGCAGGTCGCGAACAGCACGACCAGCACCACRAGAACCAGTCCRATRCGACGGAGCCAGCGCTCGCCGTTCAGCCAGCGCTGCATGCCAGAGCAGAAATCGGTGAACCGATGCAGGTTGGTGTTGGAACGCGACAGCAATTGCCGCGCACGGGTGCCCGCAGCCTCATCCTGCTCGTCCCACGCGGCGTCGCCYTCCCATTGYGAGARGTCAGMCCCGGCGCGCGGATTTGGACCCTGCGGCGACGTGTTCCTTGCCATTGCCTCTCGGTGCTGACGGCGAAGCTGATCGCCGCCATCAGGACGCCCGTCGATCAGTATCGAGCGCTCCTGTGCCGGCATCGCCGCCTATCCTCGTCTAGTCTTGTTACTTGCCGATGGACCCCAGAACGGACCAAACAACCTAATCGAAAGCCAAGTCAGCAAGTGGACGGGTAACGGGTCGAATTCCTTGTCACCATACTCCGAGGCCATCAAACTTGCCCAGCGACCGACCCGAATCCGGCCACCACGGATGAGACCCGCAATACCGCAATGATTGAGCGTCGGAAAGCGACGAAAGGAAGGCGTATGTCCAAGAAAACGCGCAAGAAATCCTCCAACACAACCGGAAAGCGGGTCGCAACGAAGGTTGCGCGCGCCGCAAGCGCAAGCACTGGGAAGTCCGCGACGAAAACCCGCACAACGGTTGCGAAGAAGCCGGCCAAAAAGACTGCAAAGGCCAAGAAGACCGCAAACGCGAAGCCCGCAGCAGGTGCTCTAGCAAAAGCCTCGCACAAGGCGGCATCGAAACCGTTAAAGCCGAAGCCGGCGGCGACCGTGACCAAGCCGTCGGCCGTCACGCTTGCCGAGGGCGCTCCGGCGCCGGCTTTCGACCTGCCGCGCGATGGCGGCGGCAGCGTTTCCCTCAGGGATTACGCGGGCAAGAAGCTGGTGCTGTTCTTCTATCCTCGCGCCGACACCCCCGGCTGCACCAGGGAGGCGATCGACTTCACCCGGCTCAAGGGCGAGTTCGCAGCAGCGGGCGCCGAGGTGGTCGGCATTTCGGCCGATACGGTTAAGGCGCAGGAGTCATTTCGAAACAAACACCAGCTATCGGTGCCGCTGGCCTCGGACGGTGCCCATCAGATGCTCGAGGCGTACGGTGCCTGGGGCGAAAAATCCATGTATGGCAGGACCTTCATGGGAATTATTCGCACCACGGTTCTGGTCGATTCCAGTGGAAAAGTCGCCCGCATCTGGCGCCACGTAAAGGTCGACGGGCACGCCGAGGCGGTATTGGAGGCCGCCCGGGCGCTCTGATGGGAGGGGTTCCGTTTCCTGAAAATTAACCATGGCGGGCTCAAATCGGCCCCGCAAATTAGCCGTACGGAGCTTGGTCCGACCGGCCGCGGGAGTACCGATGTCGAGCCGGTCCGGTCATCACCAGGAATACCACAGACACCATCATCCGCAGGACCATGGCCGGGCGCCGGCACGTCGTCCGGTGGCCCACCATGCGGCACCGGCCGCGGCGGCATCCGGCGAAGGCTACACGATTGTTCATGCCGGCAAACAGGTCCGGTTCGGGCCGGTCGTGTTCTGGATCGCGGTCGGCACCGTCGTTCTGCTCGGCATGTGGTCGGCGGCGACCGCGACCTATTTCGCTTTCCGCGACGACGTGCTGACGCGCCTGATCGCGCGCCAGGCCGAGATGCAATACGCCTACGAGGACCGCATCTCCGAGCTGCGCGCCAAGGTCGACCGCACCACCAGCCGCCAGTTGCTCGACCAGGAGCAGTTCGACCAGAAGCTGGACCAGATCATGAAGCGGCAGTCGACGCTGGAATCGCGCGCCACCGCGCTCGGCGCGATGCCCGACGCCACCTCAACCGGATCGATCAAGCCGCAGGGCCGCGCCGAGGCGGCGCCGTCCTCCGGTACACCAAAGCCCTCCCCGATCAGCGACACCGTGATCTTCGTCGCGCCGCCGGACCGCGAGGCGCGGCTGGAATCGCGCGCACCGCTGATCGCCAAGACGCAGCCGAACCAGTTCGCGAAAGCCCAGGGCGTCGACAACGTGCTGGTCCGTCTACAGACCTCGCTTGATCAGGTCGAGCGCCGCCAGGTCGCGGCGCTCTCCTCGGTTGAGGACGGCATCGAATCACGGGTGCGCCGGATGCGCGGCGTGATAAGCGATCTCGGCCTCAACATGTCACAGCTCGAAGCCGCGACGCCGCGCTCCGGCATGGGCGGTCCGTTCGTTCCGGTGAAGCTCGCGCCCGACGCCGGTCCGTTCGAGCGCCAGCTCTACCGCATCAATATCAATCGCGCGCAGATGCAGCGACTGAACCAGACACTGGCGCTGGTGCCCTACCGCAAGCCGGTCGTCGGAGAGGTCGAATTCACCAGCGGCTTCGGCGTCCGCACCGATCCGTTCCTCGGGCGGCCGGCGATGCACACCGGGCTCGACTTCCGCGCCGCGCAAGGCGATCCGGTGCGCGTCACCGCCAACGGCAAGGTGGTGTCGGCGGGCTGGGCAGGCGGCTACGGCCGCATGGTCGAGGTCGACCATGGCAACGGGCTGTCGACCCGCTACGGCCATCTCTCCGAGATCGGCGTCAAGGTCGGCGAGTACGTCAAGATCGGCCAGGTGATCGGCGCCGTCGGTTCGACCGGCCGCTCCACCGGCCCACATCTGCATTACGAGACCCGCATCGACGGCGAAGCCGTCGATCCGCAGCGCTTCCTCCGCGCCGGCATCCGCCTCAGCTCAGGCTAGCTCCATCCTCAGCCACTCGATCTGACGCCGGCGCAAGCAGCTTTGCTTGCGCCGATTTGATTTGCGGCACTCAGCGTCGTCCGCCGCCGCCCATGCCGCCGGGCGGCCCGCCACCAAAGCCGCCGCCTGGCCCGAGCGGACCGCCACCGCCGCCACCGAACGGACCACCGCCGGCTCCACCAAAGCCACCGCCGCCAAGGTCCGGACCGGTCGATCCGCCGCCGGCCGGATTTGGCCCGGGACCGCCGCCCGGCGTCAAACCGCCGGACTGACCGGGCGCACCGCCGGGACCTCCACCAGGACCGCCTCCACCGGGAGCCCCCCGTCCGCCCGGTCCATGTCCGCCTCCCGGCGCGGATCCGCCGCCTGAGCCGCGACCGGGCGTGCCGGGGCTGCGCACCGACGAGCCCGGGAACTTGCCGACCGACTGCACCGATTCGACGCGCAACTCGCGCGGCCCCGAGAGCTGGGCATTGACGACGACGCGGGTGTCGGCCGCCGGCGAGAAACGCGAGTGGTCGCGCGCGACAAAGCCGGAGCCGAGTTGCAGATCATTGCCGACCCGCCGCACATAGGCTTCGATCAACAGCCGCTTCGCGCCGGTGAGATCGGAGAAGTCGTCGGCGCGGCTGCGCGAGACCTGCATCACGCCCTGCGCAACATGGCCCTCGGCCTGCACGCGCTGTCCGACCAGCGCCGCGTCGACGCCGGCGAGCTTGAGCTCGCCGATCCGCAACGTTCCGGCACGGTCGCGCTCCAGCGGTCCGGCGACGCGCATCGCCGCGTCATGACGCTCCTGCACCAGGCTGGCGACGACCACGCCGTCGTTGCGGCGCAGTCCGAACACGGCGACCTGCGCGCCGGGCTTCAGCCAGCTCTCGTGGCCATTCCAGGCGACCTTCTGGCCGAGCACGGTGAGTTCGCCCGGTTTCGCGTGCTCGATTGGACCGGTGACTTCGCTGGTCACGTCGATCCGCTTGGTCGACAGCGTGCCGCCGGCACCGCGCTCCGCCACCACCCGCGCAAGTTGGCCGATTCGCAGCGCCTTCGCGCTCGCCGCCTCGCCGTCGATCCGGACCGGCACGTCGGCCGCATAGGCGACGCGCTCGCCATTGACATAGATCGAGCCGAATTTCTGGATCACGCCGACGATGCCGGTGCCCCCGATCCCCTGGTCGGAGCCGGTGATCCCGGTGCCGCCGATGCCCTGATCGTTGCCGCGCTTCCTGACCTGGGCGCCGGCCAGCGACGTTCCGGCGAGCCAAAATGCCGCGAGCAGCGCGCGGCGCGAGATCACGGGCGGCCGCTTCACGACGCACCGCCTTCGTCTGCATCGTCATCGACCGGGCCGTCGGGGCCCTCGCGATAGATGTAGATGCCGAAATTCCAGCGATAGTCGCCGCCCTTGTCCTTGGCCAGGGCGCGGTTGGCCTCGCGGTTGGCGACCTTCAGCGCCTCCATCGCGAGCTCGCGCGAGCGGCCCTCGAGCCGCTTCGCCAGCTTGGCCGACAGTCCGTCGTAATGCACCGCGCGCTCCAGGAAGCGCGGCGCCGCCGAGGATACGTTCATCTCGGCGGCCGCGACATGGTCGTGCAGGTTGCGGCCGAGATAGTGCCATTTGCGATCGTCGTCGCCATGCGGCACGAACGCCTCCTCGACCAGCACGATCTCGTCGTCGTCATTGATGGTGACGAGCTTGCGGTCGAGCCATTCGTCCAGCACCGCGCGCGGCCGCACGTCCTTGGTGATCGATTCGACCAGCGTCTCGAACGACGGTGCGCCGCCGTCAGCGGTGCGCGGCAGCGCCAGCGGATCGCCCTTGGCATCGGTGAATTCGGGCGCGGCCAGCCAACGTGCGATGATCGCGCTGGTGCGCGACAGCGTCGCCGGCACCACGTTGACCGGCGCGCCCGCGCCGCGCAGCCGTGCCACCTCCTTGCGATGGATGCCGGTCAACAGGCTGACGCGGCTGTCGGTCTGCTCCTTGCCCTCGAGCGCGAAGTCGTGCTCGGCAACGTTGACATAGAGCTCGCGCAACAACTGGGTCAGCGCCGGGAACGTCATGCCGCCACGGATGCAAAGCCGCACCARCGGGCGCAGCATGCGCGCCAGCGGCGCCTGCARCTTCGCTGCGGCGATCGGCGCGGGCGCTGCCGGCTTCGACTTCGGGGCCTTGGCATTCATGCCCAAGTTTTAGCCGTCCGCCGCGTGGGACACAATCCCACCCCTCTTGACGTGTGACTTTTTCCCACCTATGGCAAACAAATCGCCGCTAGGTCGGTTCCCGATCGTCGCGGCGAGATGCACCGGGCGTGGATAGCCGATGACCTCGAACCGATTCGACGTTGCGTTCGCCAACGCTTGCCGCACCGCCCAGGTCCCCTACGCGGATTTCGTGTCGACAGTGATGGCGGGCGCCTATCCGTGCCTGCCCGGCACCACGCCCGGTTCGCCGCGCCGCTTCGACGAGACCGACCTGGTCGCGCTCTACATCTACGGCCGCCTGCTCGCGTTCGGTTTCGATGCACTGCGCGCCGGCGAATATGCCTGCCGCGCCCATGGCGGCCTCGTCGCCGAGCCGCGGGCGAGGTCGATCTCGATCGCTCTGACGCCGGACGGTGGCAAGCGCGTCGTCATCGAGCAGGACACCCAGCGCCTGACCGCGACGATGCTTGCCGAGAAGATCCAGTTCGACATCCCGGCGATCCGGCTGCTGCTGCAACGAACGGCCGAATCCGACACGACCGTTTCCGTCTGACACCGCTGCATTTCCGGTCGGGCGCTCCGCCGCTGCGGGCGCGCGACCGTGCCTGCGCAACTGCCGCGCAGCAACAAGCTCCCTTCCGTTCGAAAAAAGTTATCCACTGCCATACGTGGGACATAATCCCACATTTTAGTCCGACGCCATTGACGTGTGAAATTTTCCCACGTATCCAGAATTCGTTCAGCAGGGAATCCGACGCAATGTCCGTTCGTTCGGCCCGCGAATCCGGTCGGTTCGCCACCACACTCCGTTTCACGCCGCAGGCACCGTTCTGCTTCACGCCGCAGGCGCCTTGCGGCCCGATCGAACCAGTGCTTCCGGCGCTGCTGCGCTCGCTGGTGTTCTTCGCCGCGCTGGCGCTGCCGTTCGTCGTCGCCCTGTACGCCGCATGATCTGGATCGAGCCGCCCATGATGGTCGTCAACGAGCCGGACCGGCGTCCGTCGGTGCTGCACATCTTCAAGGTCTACTATCCCGATCTGTTCGGCGGCACGTTGACCGTGATCCGCGACATCTGCGCCGGACTGAAAGACACCTTCTCTGCCGCCGTGCTGGTGTGTTCGCGCTCCGGCGGCGAGCGGCAGATCGTGGTCAATGACGTCGCGGTCGAGCGCGTGCGCTCGTTTGGCGACGTGCTGTCGCTGCCGGCGGCGCCGACCTATCCATGGCGGCTGTGGCGGCGCATCGCCGACCACGATCTGCTGGCGCTGCACGCGCCGTTCCCGCTCGCCGACCTGGTGTTCGCGCTCGGGCTCGGCGGCACCCGTCCGCTGGTCGTGCACTGGCACGCCGATATCGTCTCGCACGCCGCCTTGCGCTTCCTGGTCGAGCCGTTGATGCGGCGAACCCTGCGGCGCGCGTCTGCGATCATCGTCTCCGATCCGGTTCTGATCGAAGCCACGCCGCTGTTGCAGGAATTCGCCGACAAATGCCACGCCGTTTCGTTCGGCGTCGATGTCGCGAAATACGACCGGCCGGCCACGCAGACCGACGACATCAACACGCGGGGCCGCCTGGTGCTCGCCTGCGGCCGGCTGGTGCCCTACAAGGGCTTCGACGTGCTGGTGCGATCGGCCCATGCGCGCAATTTCGAGGTCTGGATCGTCGGCGAGGGCCGCGAGCGCGACAATCTCGAACGGCTGATCCGCGACTACGGTTTGCAGGACCGTGTCCGCCTGCTCGGCTCGGTGTCCGAGAGCGAGCGCGTCAAGCTGCTGCGCATCGCCGACGTCTTCGTGATGCCGTCGGTGACCAACGCGGAGACCTTCGGGCTGGCGCAGCTCGAGGCGATGGCCGCGAGCCGTCCGATCGTCAACACCGCGCTCGACACCGGGGTTCCCCATGTCGCCCGCGACGGCCTCGAGGCCATCACGGTGCCGCCCGGCGACGCCACCGCGCTCGCCGACGCCATCGAGACGCTGATCAACGATCCCGAACGGCGCCGCCGCATGGGTCAGGCCGCGCGCCATCGCGCCATCACCAAATACTCGAACACAGCCTTCAAGGAGGGAGTTGAGACAGTGTACCGCAAGGTCGTGACCGAAGAGGCCGCCGCGAAGGGTGCGGGCTCACCAGCCCCAGGCCCGCGCTCCCAAACGGCCGGCTTCGTCGGCGCGATCCAGATCGCGGCCGCACTGGCCTGGTCCGACGTGCGTCATCGTTACGTCCGCTCCCTCCTTGGCCCCTTCTGGATGTCGATCCAGATGGCGATCATGGTGGCCGTGCTCGGCTCGGTGATCGGCCATCTCTCCAATGCGAGCGCGGTGGCGCGGCTACCGATGCTGGCGGCGAGCCTGACCGCCTGGACCTTCCTCAACAGCGTCGTGCTCGACGCCACCACCGCGTTGCAGGGCTCGGCCAGCCTGATCAAGGACCGCGCGCTGCCGCCGGTGATCTTCCTGCTGCAATGTACCTTCCGGCAGGCGCTGTTCGCGGCCCACAACGCCGTCGTACCGCTGATCCTGTGGCTCGCACTGACGCCGAGGGATCTCGGCGGCGCCATCGTCGCCCTGCCCGGCCTCGTCCTGTTCGTCGCGTGCACGATGGCCTTGAGCCTCGTGCTCGGCGCGCTGGCGACGCGTTACCGCGACATCAAGCCGATCATCGAGTCGTCGCTGACGCTGGCATTCCTGGCCTCGCCGATCATCTGGACACCCGAGATGATCGATCGCGGCTCCACCGTGATGCGGCTCAATCCGCTGACCCATCTGTTCGCGATCTGGCGCGACCCGCTGGCCTCAGGCCACGTCGCGATGACCAGCTTGGCTTATGTGCTGGCCTGCCTCGCCGCGCTCACGGTCGCCGCGACGGTCACCATCGCCCATCTGCGCAAAGCGGCATTCTGGATCTAGCACACATGGCAAGCATCCATCTCCGCGACGTCTGCCTCGACTATCCGCTGTACGGCGCCTACGACTTTTCGCTGAAGCGCCGCCTGCTCGGGCGCCTGTTCCGCCAGGCCAGCGAGATGCGCAGCATCCGCGCGGTCGACAACATCTCGATCGAGGCGAAGGCCGGCGCGCGCATCGGCCTCGCCGGCCCGAACGGCTCCGGCAAATCGACCTTGCTGCGGCTGATCGCCGGCGTATTCCCGGCGACCAGCGGCAAGGTCGAGATATCGGGCAATATCGTGCCGTTGCTCGGCCTCGGCGCCGGCGTCAATCTCGATTTCGTCGCCGCCGACAACATCAACCTGCTGCTGCGGATMTCGGGACGCAAGCCGACGCCGGCGATCCTGGAGGAGATCTGGGCCTTCACCGAGCTGGAGGAGCGCATGCAGCGGTTACCGCTGCGGATGTTCTCCTCGGGCATGCTGATGCGCGTGCTGTTCGCGACCGCGACGGCGTTTCCCGCCGACATCCTGCTGCTCGACGAATGGCTCAGCGTGGTCGACGAGAATTTCTCGGCCAAGGCCGAGCGGCGGCTGCGCAAGATGGTCGAGAGCGCCGCGGTCGTGATCATCGCCTCGCACGATCACGCGCTGCTGCGCCGGACCTGCACCAGCATCATCAATCTCGATCACGGCCGCATCGCCAGCATGGTTGCGCTGGATCCGCCCGTCCCGCATCACCTCGAGCTCAGAGAAATCAGCGCATGACAAAGATCCTGGTCGTCAGCGAGGCGCTCGGCGAACCCAACCACAAGCGCGGCATCTTCCATTTCACGCGGGAATTGATCCGCTCGCTGGCCGGCGACGGTCACGAACTGACGCTGCTGGTCGAGACCACGCGCCGCTATCGCAAGCTACGCCGCCGCCAGCAACGCACCCGCCTGCTGCCCGACGGTTCGCGGCTGATCGAGTTGCTCGCGCTCTATCGTTTCCTCGACGAGGCCGACATGAACGCGCCCGTCATGCGCAGCAGCGGCGGGCTGCGCCGCACCATCGACTGGTTCCGCGGCAAGCTCCGCGCGGCCACCTCGCTGGAATTCGCCGTCAGCTTCCTGCGCGCGCTGCATGTGCTGCCGGCCAGCGTCAGCCTGATCGAGAACCACGCCGACGGCCTCGAATACGTCCCGACCGACCTGCGGCATCTCAGGCTGTTCGGCGACTTCCTGCTGGAGCCCGGCTTCTACAGCTATCAGGACACGTCGGCGCTGCTGCGGCTGCCGCCGCCGCGGATCGACGCGCGCGGCTACGACGTCATTCTGGTCGACACGCCGACGCGGGTCGCGATCCAGCGCAAGCACGGCGCCAAGGTGATCTGCGTCGTGCACGATCTGCTGCCGCTGACCGATCTCAAGCTCAGCGACGTCGCGACGCGGCTGTTCCTGTCGCGCCTGTTCACCAGCCTGCATCAGGCCGACGAGCTCGCCTTCGTCTCGAACTACAGTCTGGGTCGCTTCCGCGCCCTGCTTCCGCAATTCGCGCATCTGCCGGCACGGGTGGTCTATCCCCGCACCCGGTTCGAGGCGTCGGCGCCGCCGCTGGCGGCAGGAGCCGGCAGCGGGCGCCCCTATTTCGTCGTGATCGTCTCGGCCGAGCCGCGCAAGAACCTCGCTGCGGTGATCCGCGCCTTTCGCAAGCTGCCGCAGGCCGACCTGGTCGTGATCGGCTACACCGGCGACCCGCGCCTGACGCGCAATGCACCGCCCAACGTCCGCTTCTCCGGCTATGTCGAGGAGCATGAGAAGGCCGCGCTGATCGCCGAAGCCCACGGCCTGATCATGCCGAGCCTCGCCGAAGGCTTCGGCGTGCCGATCATCGAGGCGCTGGCGGCCAACACGCCGGTGCTGTGCTCGGACATTGCCGTATTCCGCGAGGTCGCGGGCGAGCTTGCCGACTATTTCGACCCGTTCTCGATCGAGGAGATCTGCGCTTCGGTCACCCGCGTGCTGGCGCAACAGCAGCAATGGCGCGACCGCATCCGCGAGCGCCGGACCGATCTCGCCGAGCGTTTCGGCCACCACACCCAGGCGCGCGATCTGCTGTCCCACCGGGTCGTCGCGGAAGGCGCTGCCCCCGCGCCGGCACTGTCGGTCCCGGTGGCGGCGTTCAACGGCGCCACCGCGCACGGCATGTGAACGATCATGAGCAGCGAATCCGAGGCGATTGGCTCCACCGTCGCACCGGCGATGTGGCGCGATCGCGTCCGTGCCTGGTCCGCTTCAGCCGCCTATGCCCGCGCGACCGACATCCTGATCATAGCGGCCGCGGCTTCCCTGCCGTGGTCGACGACGGCGCTCGCGGTGTTCATGTTGCTCTGGCTGGTCGCCGTGATCCCGACCATCGACTGGGAGCAGTTCGTGCTCGACCTCGCGCGGCCGGCCGTTGGCTTGCCGATTGCGCTCGTCGCGCTCGCGCTGGTCGGGGTCGCCTGGTCGGCGGCGGATTGGGCCGAACGGCTGCACGGCATCAAGCCGCTCAGCAAGCTGCTGTTGCTGCCGTTCCTGCTCGGCTACTTCCAGCGCTCGCAGCGCGGGATCTGGGTGTTCACCGCGTTCCTGGTCTCGTGCACGCTGGTGATGATCCTGTCCTGGATCGTGCTCGCGCTGCCGCAGCTCAGGTTCGCGCACACGGTATCCGCCGGCGTGCCGGTGAAGAACTACGTCGACCAGAGCCAGGAGTTCGCGCTGTGCGCTTTCGCGCTGGCGCTGCCGGCGTTGACGGCGCTGCGGGCCAAGCAATGGCGCATCGCGGCCGGCGCGCTCGCGCTCATCCTGCTGTTCGTCGCCAACATGTTCTACGTCGTCTCGGCGCGGACCGCGCTGGTCTACATGCCGGTGCTGCTGATCCTGTTCGCCGCGCTGCATTTGTCGCGGCGCGCCACCCGGCTGCTGTTCGCCGGAGTTGCGGTCGCGAGCCTCGTGGTCTGGACCACCTCGCCCTATCTCCGCCAACGCATCGCCGACGTCGGCATCGAGTATCGCGCGCACGACACTTCGGGTATCGCCTCCACGGCGCAGCGCCTGACCTATTGGCGGAAGTCGATGAAGTTCATCGCCACGGCGCCCTTGTTCGGGCACGGCACCGGCTCGATCAAGCACATGTTCACGGTGGATGCGGTCGGGCAGAGCGGCCTGCAGGCCGAAGTGATCAACAACCCGCACAACCAGACCCTCAACGTCGCGATCCAGTGGGGACTGATCGGCGTGCTGCTGCTCTGTGCCATGTGGTACAGCCACGTTAGCCTGTTCGCCGGCCGCGATCTCGTGACCTGGATCGGGCTCGCAACCGTCGCGCAGAACATCACGAGTTCGCTGTTGAACTCGCACCTGTCCGATTTCCACGAGGGCTGGATGTATGTGATCGGCGTCGGCGTCGCCGGCGGCATGGCGCTGCGCGCTCGCCGGACGGAGAGGATACTGTCTCCGCCTCACTCGGATTGAAGCGGACTAGACAATACGGAGTTTCGTTCAACGTCATTCCGGGGCTCGCGAAGCGAGAGCCCGGAATCCATTCCGCCACTCGTTCTGGAGCCCGATGGATTCCGGGCTCAGCCCTTCGGGCTGCCCCGGAATGACGAGCAGAACTGGTCGCCAGGGGCGGCAACGCCCTACCGCGCCGCCTCATGCCCGACCTCACCCGTGATGACGTCGCCGAACAGCTCCCAGGCCTCGCCGTTGAACCGCATCAGCTGCATCTGTTCGATCGGGAAATAGTCGTCCGGCGAGGTGTTGACCATGATGCCGGGCAGCATCAGGTCGGAGTGGAAGTTCTTCAAATTTGCGGCCTGCTTCATCACGTTTTCGCGCGTGAGAATGTCGCCGCATTGCTTCAGCACCTGCACCATGGCCTCCGCCTGCACATAGCCATAGAGGTTGTTGGCATTGGCCTTGTCGCCGTCGGGATAATATTTGTCCATGAAGGCGCGCCAGCTTTGCACGGCCGGGTCCTTGTCCCAGGTCGGATCGGTCGGGTCCTTCAGATAGGCCGTCGAGATGATGCCCTTGGAATAGTCGAGCCCGGCCGGCTTCAGCACCGAAGCCACCGAGGTCGCGGTGTTGGCGAGGAAGAACTTCGGCTTCCAGCCGAGCTCGCCGACCTTGCGGATCGCCTGGGCCGATCCCTTCGGTGCGGCCCATGAGAAGAAGATATCGGCACCCGAATCGTGCAGCGCGACGATCTGCGAATCGATCGAGGGATCGGAGACCTCGTAGGACTTGTCGGCGACGATCATGCCGACCTTGTCGCCGAGCCCGTCCTTCAAGCCCTTGAACTGATCCTTGCCGGCGTCATCATTCTGCCAAAACACCGCGATCTTGCTGGTTGGGAATTTGTCGCGAATATATTTCGCATAGATCCGTCCCTCGCTCTGGTAGTTGGGCTGAAACCCCATGGTCCAGGGAAAGTTCTTCGGATCGCCGAATTTGGTGCCACCGGACGCAACGAACAATTGCGGCACCTTCTTGGCATTCATGTATTTCATGATTGCCGAGTTGGATGGCGTGCCGAGCGGCTGGAAGATCAGGAGCACCTCGTCGCTCTCGACCAGCTTACGCGCCTGCTCGATCGCCTTCGGCGGCGAATAGGCATCGTCATAGCTGATGAAGTTGATCTTGCGGCCGTTGATGCCGCCCTGCTCGTTGATCATCTTGAAGAACGCGGCCTCGGTCTTGCCGATCACGCCGTAGGACGACGCCGGGCCGCTGTACGGCATGATGTTGCCGATCTTGATTTCGCCATCGGTGGCGCCGGGATCGTATTTCTTCTGCGCATACGCCGAGGTCGCGATCAATGCGGCACTTGCGAACGCCGCGATGGCGCCAATATATCCAGAACGAACCGGCATCGTTTTTCTCCCGATTTTTGTCGTTGGTTTTGGCGACAAGTCTCGCAAGAGACGCATATGCTGGCAAGCGCCGGGTTTTTTCGTTGGGCGAAACGGCATTGTTGCCTGGCGCTATTTATGATTGAAGGTCGATCTGGGGATCACGAGTCGAGGCGTTCTGATTGCGTAAACCGGACATTCGTACCGGTCCGCGGCATCCGCGTTTGGCGGCTGCGGGCTATGAGATCACGCGCCGCCTCAGCGAACGTGCGATGGCCAAGCTTGGCCTGCACAAGGCCAATGGTGAATTCGCGCAGCGCACGATCGCCTCGATCCGCGAGCGATTGCGACGCGGCGAGACCATCTACATCGCTGGCCTCGCCTGCCCCGGCACGCACAACACCGGCGTCGCGCTGGTCGAGGTCACCCAGAAGGACGGCCCACGCCTGATCGTCAACAACGAGGAAGAGCGCTTCTCCGGCAACAAGCACACCAACGAATTCCCGCAGCATGCGCTCGACGACATGCGCAAGGTGTTGCAGCGGATGGGGCGCGACATCGGCGACATCGCRGCCTTCGTCACCACGTGGGACTATCCGGCGCTGATGGCGATGCTGATCCGCACTTCGTTCGAGGAAGCCCCGGCCAGTATCAAATTGCTGCGCGCGCCGATCGCGCCCGCGATCAATTTGCGCCAGATGGACCAGGTGAGGCGCATCTCGCGCAAGCTTGCGAAAATGTATGGGCTCGGCGAGCAGCTGCCGCTGATCTGCATGCCGCATCACGACAATCACGCCTGGTACTCGTTCACGGCCTCGCCGTTTGCCGATATCCGCGAGCGTGTTGCGATTGCGGTGCTCGACGGCACCGGCGATGTCGGCTCGATCTCGCTCTATGTCGCCGAGAACGGCGAGATGAAGCAGCTCTATTGCAACGATAGCCTGTTCGATTCGCTCGGCGCCTTCTACACCGTGATCTCGTCGAGCCAGGGCGGCTGGACCTGGCTCTCCAGCGAAGGCCGCTACATGGGCGCCGCCGCCTGGGGCGACATGAACCGCGCCACCAATCCTTATTACGCGCGCCTGAAGGACGTGCTGCAACTCGGGCCCGACGGCACCGTGCTGCTCAATCGCGCGATGGCCAACTGGTATGCCGATCCCGCCGACAATCCCTACAAGCAGCCGCTGATCGACATCCTCGGCCCGCCGCTGCGACCCGACCAGCTGTGGAATCCCGACGCAGTGCTGCGCGTCGAGGATATCCATCACCGCCCCGACACCAAGGACCGCGTCGACAAGGCGGCCGCGACGCAACTGGTGTTCGAGGATGCGATGATCCACGTCATCGATCATCTGCTGCGAATCACGGGCACCGACCGCCTGGTGTTGACCGGCGGTGTGGCGCTGAACGCGCTCGGCAACATGCGGCTGCTCGAGCATTTCGACCAGGCGTGGTTCGAACAGGCGCAGCAGCGTAAGACGCGGTTGCATATGTGGGTGCCGCCGGTGCCCGGCGATCCCGGCGTGCCGATCGGCGCGGCGTGGCTGTTCGCCCATCTGGCGGGCGCGCCGCGCGGTTCGCCACTCTCGCACGCATTCTACTGCGGCCTGCCGCCGTCAAACGCCGACATCACCGCAGCGCTCGACGCCGACGACATCGCCTCGACCGTGATCGGCAATGTCGCGACATCAGAGGGGCGCGATGCGGTTGCCGATCTGATGGCCCGCATGGTGGCGCAAGGCGGCGTGATCGCGATCTATCAGGGTGCGGCCGAGACCGGCCCGCGCGCGCTCGGCCATCGCTCGATCCTCGCCAACCCCTGCGATCCCGAGGTGCGCGAGCGGCTCAACGAGCGCGTCAAGTACCGCGAGGCGATCCGGCCGCTGGCGCCGATGGCGACGCTTGAAGCGGCGCGCGACTATTTCGAGCTGGAAGACGGCGCCTCCGACGGCGACTACAATGCCTACAACTACATGGTGCTGACGGCGCATTCGAAGCCGGAGGCACGCGCGAGGATTCCGGCGGTGGTACATGCCGACGGCACCGGCCGTATCCAGATCGTGCGCGAGGCGGATGATCCCCTCACCTACGCCTATCTGAAGGCGCTCGGCCGCCATATCGGCGTCGAGATGTCGGTCAACACGTCGTTCAATGTCGCAGGCCCGATCGCGCAGACGCCGGCACAGGCAATGGACACGCTGCGCCGCTCCAAAGGGCTCGATGCCGTGGTGCTGGTCGCCGATGACGGCACGACATACGCCACCTGGCACGGCGGCGAGCGCGACAGCGGCCGCTTCACCGGCTGGTATGCTGCGTGGAAGCAGGCGCGCGGCGGATAGCGGGTTGGCGGCATGTCACGCAAGTCAAAGCAGAAGCCCGTCGTCGACCATCGCGGAGTAACGATCTACCATGCCTTCAAAGGACGGGCGGAATTGAGCTACTGGTATTCGCTCGAGCCAGGCCAGAATGAAGACAGCGAGAATGTGTTCGATGTCAGACGGCTACCGAGAAGCTATCGGTCGGGCCTGACGATCGAAGACCAAGAAGCCCGCAAGATTGCTCTGCGACGCGCCATCGACCACGGGTACAATTTCTCATCCGCGGCGCGCGGGAACTACGGTCAGTTTCTGCGGCGCATTTTCACATGGCGAGATCCGAAATAGAACAGACGCCGCTTCACCGACTGGTATGCGGCGTGGAAGCAGGCGCGCGACTGAACCAGGTCAAAACGCGCCCGTCGATCAGCAGCAGTGCGCTCGCGATCACCAGCGCGCCGGTCACCTCGCGCCACGAGACCGGCTCGCCGAGCACGAGCGTGCCGAGCAGCATCGCAGTCACCGGGATCAACAGCGTCACCAGCATCACATTGGTCGCGCCGGAGCGCTGCAGGATCTGAAAGAACACGATGTAGGCCAGCGCGGTCGACAGCGCCGCAAGCCCGAGCACCGCAAGCCATGTCGTCGCATGCGGCATCGGCAGCAGCCACGGCTTATCGGCGACCGCGGCAACGGGCGCCATCATCACGCTGGAGGCCATCATCTGGAACGCCGCCGTCCCGAGCGGCGGCACGCGCTGCGGCAGCCGCCGCCCGACCAGCGCCGCGACGCCATAGCTGAAGGCTCCCGCGAGGCAGAGCGCGATGCCGATGCCCTGGCGGCTCTCGAAACCGAGCGCGTCGCCATGCAGGATTGCAACCCCGATCAGCCCGACGGTCACACCCGCCACGCGGCGCGCCTGCAACCGCTCGTCACCGGTCACAGCCATGATGACCACTGCGAACAGCGGGGTCGTGGCGTTGAGGATCGAGGCCAGTCCGCTCGGAATGTAGGTCTGCCCGAACACGATCAGCGAGAACGGCAGCACATTGTTGAACAGCCCCATCGCGAAGAACGGCGCCCACCCCGACAGGCCCTGCGGAAATTCGATCTTCCTGGCCCGCAGCAGCGGCAACAGCATGATCGCACCGAGCACCACGCGCAACAGCACCAGGGTCAGCGGCGGTAATTCACGCAGGATCACGCCGTTGAAAAAGAACGAGCCGCCCCACAGCACTGACAGCAAGCAAAGCAGCCCCCAGTCGCGGCGATCGATCCTGTTGTCGGCGGAAGGCATGGTAGGCACTCTGGCGAGCACTGATCTGCGCTGGCAGATACCTAGCCGCACGCGGCCACAATGGCCACCCGATTTCCGTGAATGGCTGGCCCGCCTATTTCGGCCGCGACACGATCTCGATCATCTGGCCTTCGTCACCGTCGGGCGCATGGGCCTTCGCCTTGTCGTAGGCGGTGAGCGCGGCACGGCTTACCGGCACGCCGGGCAACAGTGTCTCGGCGAGGCGCACGGCATAATCGGCATCCTTGTGGCGCAGCGCCGCCGTGAACGACGCGCCGGCGAAATTGCGGTCGATCATCCGCTTGCTGTGGCGGATCACCTGCGGGCTCGCGACCGCACCGGTCGCCAGCGCCTCGGCCACCAATTGCATGTCGAGGCCCGCCTGCTCGGCGATCGCAACGCCCTCCGCAAGACTTGCGATCTGCACCGCGCCGATCAGATTGTTGATCAGCTTGTACACGGTGCCGGTGCCGACCGCGCCGAAATGTCGGATCGTGCTGCCGATCGGCGTGAGGAACGGCCGCGCCTTGTCGAGGTCGGCAGCGTCAGCCCCCACCAGCAATGTCAGCTTGCCAGCGGCCGCCGCCTCCGGCAGCCCGGTAACCGGGCAATCGATGTAGATCAGGCCGCGGCTGTGCAGCTCACGCGCCATATCGAGCGTGTGCTGGTACGAGACCGTGGAGCATTCGATCGCCAGCGTGCCGGCCTTCATGGTGGCGGCGGCGCCGTCCTTGGTCAGCCAGACCGCGCGCGAGGCTTCATCGTCGGCCACCATGGTCACGACCGCGTCGGCATCGATCGCGGCGTCCTCCGGCGAGGTCGCCCAGATCGCGCCGCGCGCAATCAGATCCTCGGCCTTGGCCCTGCTGCGGTTCCACACCGCAACCGTGAAGCCGGCATCGAGATAGCGGCCGGCCATGCCGTGGCCCATGCGTCCCAATCCGATGAAAGCGACGCGCGGCATGGCTTAATCCACATCCTCGACGGAGCCGGGCCCGGTGCCGAAGGCACGTTGCGCCAACGTCGCCGCCATGAATTCATCGAGGTCGCCGTCGAGTACCCCCGACGTGTCGGAGGTCTGCACCCCCGTGCGCAAATCCTTCACCATCTGGTAGGGCTGCAGCACATAGGAGCGGATCTGGTGACCCCAGCCGATGTCGGTCTTGGCGGCCTGATCGGCAGCGGCCTGCTCCTCGCGCTTCTTCAGCTCGATCTCGTAAAGCCGCGCGCGCAGCATGTCCCAGGCCTGCGCCCGGTTCTTGTGCTGGGAGCGGCCGGCCTGGCAGACCACCGCGATGCCGGTCGGGATGTGCGTCAGGCGCACCGCCGACTCGGTCTTGTTGACGTGCTGACCACCGGCGCCGCCCGACCGCATGGTGTCGGTGCGAACGTCGCTTTCCTTGATCTCGATCTTGATCGAGTCGTCGATCACGGGGAAAATCTGCACCGACGAGAACGAGGTGTGCCGCCGCGCGTTGGAATCGAACGGCGAAATGCGCACCAGGCGATGCACGCCGGCTTCGGTCTTCAGCCAGCCATAGGCATTGTGACCGGAGATCTGGATGGTGGCCGATTTGATGCCGGCCTCTTCACCCTGGGACTCCTCGAGAAACTCGATCTTGAAGCCGTGCTTCTCGGCCCAGCGCGTGTACATGCGCAACAGCATCTGCGCCCAGTCCTGGCTCTCGGTGCCGCCGGCGCCGGCATGGACTTCGAGGTAGGAATCGAACTTGTCGGCCTCCCCCGAAAGCAGCGCCTCGAGCTCGCGCCGCGCGACCTCCTTCTTGAGGTCCTTGAGCGCCTTCTCGGCCTCCGCGACCACGCCCGCATCGTTCTCGGCCTCGCCGAGCTCGATCATGCCGACCTGGTCCTCGAGCTCGCGCTCGACCTTGCCGATGCCGGAGAGCGAATCCTCCAGTGAGGTACGCTCCTGCATCAGCCGCTGGGCTTTCTGGGGATCGTTCCAGAGATTGGGGTCTTCAGCGAGCTTGTTCAGCTCAGCGAGGCGTGCCGTCGATTGATCGACGTCAAAGATGCCTCCTCAGCAGCCCGACTGACTGCTTGATCTCTTCGACAAGGCGTTCGATTTCCGCGCGCATGGTCTTTCAGGTGTTGGGAAAAAAGCTCGTCAGGGATGTAGCGACCGGCGCGGCAAAGCGCAATCGGCTTGGCCGCCCTATCCCGATCATTTGGATCCGATCGCCGTTAGTATAATCCGCCGGTTCCCGGGCGAATGAAGAAGCCTCCGTCCGGCTGCTGCCCGCCGCTCTGCGAAGCCTGCGGCGCGCGGCCATCGGCGTCGGCAACGCCAACCGGGGCCGAATATTCCGGCGGTGCCGTACCCGGCTTGAAGGCTTCGAGGATGGTGTTTCCATTGCCCGGGCCGGCACGAACTCCGGTCTTCGCGTCGACCCGGATCAGCTTGATGCCAGCCGGCACCTTGAACGGCGTCGGTGGCTTGTCGGCCAGCGCAAGCTTCATGAAGTCCCTGGCGATCGGGGCCGCGGTACGACCGGCCTGCGCGGTTCGCCCCAGGCTGCGCGGCTTGTCGTAGCCTAGGTACAAACCAACGACCAGATCGGACGAGAAACCGACGAACCAGAGGTCCTTCGCATCATTCGTGGTGCCGGTCTTGCCCGCGATCGGCTTGCCGACATCGCGCATGACCGTCGCCGTGCCGCGTTGGACCACGCCTTCCATCATCGAAGTGATTTGGTACGCGGTCATCGGGTCCAGCACCTGCTCGCGGCGGTCGACGAGCTGCGGCTCCGGCTGGTTCTTCCAGCCTCCGGGCGCGTCGCAGCCGCGGCATTCGCGCTGGTCGTGCTTGAAGATGGTGTGGCCATAGCGATCCTGGATGCGGTCGATCAGCGTCGGCTTCACCCGGCGGCCGCCATTTGCGAACATCGAATAGGCGGTAACCATGCGCATCACGGTCGTTTCACCAGCACCGAGCGCGTAGGACAGATAGTTCGGCAACTCGTCATAGACGCCGAAGCGCTTGGCATATTCGCCGATCAAGGGCATGCCGACGTCCTGCGCCAGGCGCACCGTCACGGTGTTGAGCGAATGCGTCAGCGCGTTACGAAGCGTCGTCGGTCCGTAATACTTGCCAGTAGAGAAGTTCTCCGGACGCCAAACACCGGCGCCCTGCCCTTGGTCCTGTCTCTTATACACATCGCCAAACACCGGCGCCCTGCCCTTGGTCGATCTCGATCGGTCCGTCGACGATGATACTCGACGGCGTGTAGCCATTGTCCAGCGCAGACGAGTACACGATCGGCTTGAACGACGAACCCGGCTGCCTGTAGGCCTGCGTCGCACGGTTGAACTGGCTCTGGTCGAACGAGAATCCGCCAACCATCGCCACCACACGACCGGTCCAAGGATCCATGGCAATCATCGCGCCGGATACCTCCGGCAATTGCCGCAGGCGATACTGGCCCTCGACCGCGTTGCCATCCTTGTTCACCAGCGGGTCAGCATAGATCACGTCGCCCGGTTGCAGCACCTGCGAAACCGCCGTCGGCGTTTTGCCCTTGCTCCTGGCCCAACGCACGCCATCCATCGTGATGATGCCGGTCTGGCGCTCCTTGCTGACCGCGCCGCCGAGTTCGCGGCCCGGCTGAAAGCCGATCCGCGCCGACTGCTCACTGGTCTCCAGCACCACGGCCATGCGCCAGGGCGAGATGTCCGAAAGCGATTTGACGTCGGCGAGCTTCACACCCCAGTCGCCGGAGGCGTCGAGCTTCTGCACGGCCCCGCGCCAGCCCTGCGCCTCGTCGTAATTGACCAGACCCGCGACCATGGTCTTGCGCGCCATCACCTGGATCTTGGGATCGAGCGTGGTACGCACCGACAGGCCGCCTTCGTAAAGCTTCTTCTCACCGTAGCGCTCGAAGATGTCGCGACGGACCTCCTCGGCGAAATACTCGCCGGCGAAGATATGCGCCCCGTTCGAGCGGTTGGTGACGACGAGCGGGTCCTTGCGCGCCTTGTCGGCGTCGGCCTGCTTGATCCAGCCGTTCTCCAGCAGGCGGTCGATCACATAGTTGCGGCGCTCGATCGCGCGGTCACGGTTGCGCACCGGATGCAGCGCGGCCGGCGCCTTCGGCAGCGCCGCCAGATACGCCGCCTCGGCCACCGTCAGCTCATTGACCGACTTGTCGAAGTAGACCAGCGACGCCGCCGCGATGCCATATGCGCCGAGCCCGAGATAGATCTCGTTCAGGTAGAGCTCGAGGATGCGATCCTTGGAATAAGCGCGCTCGATGCGCATCGCCAGCAAAGCTTCCTTGATCTTGCGGGCGAAGGAAACTTCGTTGGTCAGCAGGAAGTTCTTGGCGACCTGCTGGGTGATGGTCGAGGCGCCCTGCGGGCGGCGGTTGGAGCCGTAGTTCTGCGCGTAGAGGATCGCGGCGCGCGCCATGCCCTGATAGTCGACGCCGCCGTGCTCGTAGAAGTTCTTGTCTTCGGCCGCGAGGAAGGCGTTGATCACGAGCTTCGGCACCGCCTGGATCGGCAGATAGAGCCGGCGTTCCTTGGAGTATTCGCCGAGCAGCGCGCCGTCCGCGGCGTGCACGCGGGTCATCACCGGCGGCTCGTAGTCCTGAAGCTGCGAGTAGTCCGGCAGGTCCTTGGAGAAATGCCAGATCGCGCCGGCGACGGCGGCGACACCGACCAGGAACACGACGGTTCCAGCGGCGAACAAGAAACCAATGAACCGCACGAGCAGGCGCATTATCGACGTTCCGTTCCTACCCTCCGGCGCCCAGTCGTCGTCGGCAGCGCCTGTCCAAAAGTGCGAAAGCCTCACACAACGAAGGCTCGTATTTCAAAAGGGCCGATATCTGAGGACCGACCAACGGGGCCCCGACCCCAGCAAGCCACCTTGCGCACGCGAAAATACCAAAGCCGCCGGACAGTATGGTCGATTCTGTGGACCCGCAGTCCATTGTCTATACCGTCGCCGCTGTGGCCAAACTAGGGCTTCAGCGCCACGGCTCCGGCTTTTCGGCCGGCCAATTTCACTTTGCCGGTCCGGCAGTTGCCAGCCGCTTGGCGAAGAATGCATCGATTGCCTGGGCCATCGAACCGACCGCCTTGTTCCGCCAGTTCTCGGAGACCAGGTGCTCGAGGTCGCTCTTGTTCGAGACATAGCCGATCTCGACCAGCACGGACGGCACGTCCGGCGCCTTCAGCACCCGGAAGCCGGCCGATTTGAGCGGATGCTTGTGCATCCGCACCGTGGACTTCATCTCGTCCATCAGCAGCCGGGCGAAGCGGTTCGAGAAGGTCTTGGTCTCGCGTTGCGCGAGGTCGATCAGGATATCGGCGACCTCGGTCGGCTCGTCCGTCAGGTTCACGCCGCCGATGGCGTCGGCCTTGTTCTCGGTCTCGGCCAGGCGCTCGGCTTCGGCATCTGAGGCCTTGTCCGACACCGTGTAGATCGTGGCACCCTGGGCGTCGCCCTCACGGCGTGGCAGCGCGTCGGCATGGATCGAGACGAACAGCGCCGCCGATTGGGTGCGCGCGATCTTCACCCGGTCGTTGAGCGGGATGAAGGTGTCGTCGGTCCGGGTCATGATCACGCGATATTTGCCGGACTGCTCGATCCGGTCGCGCAGCGCGAGGCCGAAGCCGAGCACCAGGTTCTTCTCGGTCTGGTCGCCGGACTGGGTGCCATTGTCGATGCCGCCGTGACCGGGATCGATCACGATCAGCGGCCGCGGATCGGTGACCGGCGGGAGCGCAGCCGTGGCGACGGCCGGGATCGCCGCCGTGGTGGACCCGGCATTCGCAGGCTTCAAGTCAGGCCGGCTCTCGGGCGCCAGCGACTGCACGAAGGCGGTGCGATCGATCTCCTCGAAGTCCAACACCAGCCGCGGCGGCTGGCCGTTGGCGGCGTCGAGCACATAGGAGTTGGCGATCTTCACCGGGCCGGCGAGGTCGAAGACGATCCTGGAGCCGCCGGGCATCACGAGCCCGTAGCGGAACGCCTTCACCAGTCCCCGCCCCGCCGAGCCGGTGCCGGCGGCGAGCTGGAAATTGACCTGCGGGATGTCGACCACGACCCGGTACGGGTCGGCCAGCGGGAAGGCGCGAAACTCGATCTTGCGGTCCAGGTCGAGGATGAAGCGGGTCTGCTTGTCGTCGCCGGCGAGCCTGGCGCCGGACGCGACCGGGAAATTCGAAACGCCGGCAGCCGCGGCATTCGCAGCCGGGGCGGATGGGCCCCCCTGAGGGCCTTCCGCGGCGCTTGGGGCACTGGCGACGGCGAACGTCAATGCTGCGGCGCACAACAGCCCACATCCCGGAAAAATGAGGTGCATAGCGCGGTTCGCCACCCGATTCGGAGCCTCCCAGCTGCTTCTTACCGGATTAGAACCACACGGTTAATCGCACCCTAATGACATCGGGGCGAAAAGAACCGAGTGTTGCGGCGGCGTGACGCTTCCCTTGCACGCGGCGGTCAATCCACGTATGTACGGGGTGCTGACGGCTAGTACTCCCGGTTGTGTCGCGTTCAGCCTCCCGGTGCAGCGGTGGAACCTTCCAGGTCGAAGATCCCGCCGTGTTTTTCCGGTCCCTCCCCAGCCAGCGCCGCGCGCGGTTGACATGGAGTGGCGGATTCGAGCCCGAGCGGCGTCCGGTCCCAGGCACACTCCCTCGCCAGAGGGRCGGTTTGAGACACGGCRTAACTGATTATCTGGTCCCTTGGTGGATTCCTTGGGGSCCTCGATATGCGATGGCCGGCAGGCGCTTCGGCGCTGCGCCGGGCTTTCAGCAAAGGATACGGCGGTATTTCTCGCCGCCAACATGTTTAGACGGGCCGACGCTTAATGCGCCAGACTGCATTGCCGACCAGGATCCCCCGAATGATCGCGCTGACGCGAGGTGAAAACTTCGCCCGWCGCRTCATCCCGGTGAGTTCCCGTCCGGCGCTGCGCCGCGAGACGCGTTTTGGCCTTCCCCTCACCCCCGAATCAGGTGGACCGTCGCGTCACCGGGCGGCGCAGTTTGCGCGCGCCATGAGCCGCGCCCGCCGCCGTCAAGAGTTCCAAAATGCCCAACAAGATGTTGATCGATGCCACCCACCCGGAAGAGACCCGGGTCGTCGTGGTCCGCGGCAATCGCGTCGAAGAGTTTGATTTCGAGACTGCCCAGCGCAAACAGCTGCGCGGCAACATTTACCTCGCCAAGGTCACGCGCGTAGAGCCGTCGCTGCAAGCCGCCTTCATCGAGTATGGCGGCAACCGGCACGGCTTCCTGGCCTTCAGCGAAATCCATCCCGACTATTACCAGATCCCGGTCGCCGACCGTCAGGCGCTGATCGAAGCCGACGAGCGCGCCCATCGCGAAGCCGAGGAAGAGCACGAGAACCGCGGCCATCGCCGCCGTTCGCGCCATCGCAATGCCCGCCGCCGCGGCCATGGCGAGCGCGTTCAGAGCGAGGTCATCGAGGGTGCCGGCGATGCGCCGGCGCTGCCGGCCGCCGAAGCCCACGCCGACGCCGAGCATCACGATCATGGCCTAGCCGCCCACGAGGGCCACGAGCATGACGCGCACGATCATGCGCATCACGACGACCATGAGCACCATCATGATCACGAGCATCATGCCCACGGTCACGACGATCATGGCCATGATGATCACGATCATGACCACCACGACCATGATCACGCGCACGATCACGACCACCCTCATGAGGTGAGCGCGGCGCCGGGCGCCGACACGGCGTCCGACCCCGTCGTCGCGACGGTCGAAGCGTCGGTGGCGTCTGCCGCGCCGGAGACCGTCGAGACGATCGAGATCAATCACGAGCCCGAGCGGGCCCATGAGGAACAGGTCGAGGAAAACGCCGCGCACGCCGACGACGCGCCGCACGGGTCCACGGACGACGTTCACGCCCCCGCCGCGGAGCACGAGCACGTCGAATACGCCGCGTTCGCCGATGTCGCCGCCCCGGAGGCCGCGCATGGCGACGAGGCCGGCGAAGACGACGACGAGGATGACGGCGAAGAAGGCGAGGAAGAGGAAGTCGTCGAATCCGTCGGCGGCGACGACGTGCTCGAGGAGGTTCCCGAGCGCGCGTTCCGCCCGCGCCGCCAGTACAAGATCCAGGAAGTGATCAAGCGCCGGCAGGTGATGCTGGTGCAGGTCGTCAAGGAAGAGCGCGGCAACAAGGGCGCGGCGCTGACCACCTATCTGTCGCTCGCCGGCCGTTACGCCGTGCTGATGCCCAACACCGCGCGCGGCGGCGGCATCAGCCGCAAGATCACCTCGGCCCAGGACCGCTCCCGGCTGAAGGAAGTGGTGCAGGACCTCGACGTGCCCGAGGGCATGGGGATCATCCTGCGCACCGCGGGCGCGTCCCGCAGCAAGCCGGAGATCAAGCGCGACTTCGAGTACCTGATCCGGATGTGGGAAACGGTGCGCGACCTGACGCTGAAGTCGCAGGCGCCGACCCTGGTCTACGAGGAAGGCTCGCTGATCAAGCGCTCGCTGCGCGACCTCTACAACAAGGAGATCGACGAGATTCAGGTGGCGGGTGATGCCGGCTACCGCGAAGCGCGCGACTTCATGAAGATGCTGATGCCGGCGAATGTGCGCGCGGTGAAGCAGTATCGCGACGGCCAGCCGCTGTTCTCGCGGATGGGCGTCGAGAGCCAGCTCGACGCGATGTTCTCGCCGACCGTGCAGCTCCGCTCCGGCGGCTACATCGTGATCAACCAGACCGAGGCGCTGGTCTCGATCGACGTCAACTCCGGCCGCGCCACCCGCGAGCACCATATCGAGGACACCGCGCTCAAGACCAATCTTGAGGCTGCGGAAGAAGTCGCACGGCAGTTGCGACTGCGTGACCTCGCCGGCCTGATCGTCATCGACTTCATCGACATGGAMGAGAAGCGCAACAACCGGGCGGTCGAGCGCAAGCTGTCCGACTGCCTGCGCCAGGACCGCGCGCGGATCCAGGTCGGCCGCATCTCGCATTTCGGCCTCTTGGAGATGTCGCGCCAGCGCATCCGCGCCAGCGTGCTGGAGAGCTCGACCGAGCCCTGCCCGCAATGCGGCGGCTCAGGCCACGTCCGCTCGGTCTCGTCGGTGGCGTTGCAGCTGTTGCGCGGCATCGAGGAAATCCTGATGAAGGGGGCGACCCACAATCTGGTGGTCCGCACCCGCACCGACGTCGCGCTCTATGTGCTCAACCACAAGCGCGGCCATCTGCGCGACCTCGAGGATTCCTTCCGGGTCTCGCTGTCGATCGTCGCCGATGCCACCGTGCACGGCCAGCAGTCCTACATCATCGACCGCGGCGAGCAGGTGCATACGCTGGAGGCCGCCAAGGCGCTGCTCGCTGCGCAGGCCGCCGCCGCGCCGGCTCAGCCTGAAGAGGCCGACGACGAGGAAGAGCTGTTCGAATACGAGGTCGAGACCGACGAGACCGAAGGGCTTGCCGACGAGCAGGCTACCGGCGAGGACGCCGGTGCGGCTGAAGGCGAAGGCGACGGTCAACGCCGCAAGCGTCGCCGTCGGCGCCGCGGCCGCGGCAGCAGCAACGAAGCGCGCGAAGGTGCTCCGCAGCCGCGCGAGGACGGCGATCTCATGCATGTCCTGCCGGAAGGCACCGAGGCGGTTGCCGCCGGCGATGCCGAAGGCGACGAGGACGAAGCCGACGCCCAGCAAGGCGCGGCCCGCGACGACCAGGGCGGCAGCGATGAGGCCGCGAACGGCGACCGGCGCCCGCGGCGCCGCGGACGCCGTGGCGGCCGCCGCCGGCGCGGCGCTGGCGGACCGGATGACGGTCTCGCCGGATCGATCTCCGATGAACTGAGCCCGACGGCGGCACCGGAAGCCGCCGACGCAGTCGCCGATTTCGACGGCCGTGATGCCGAGCCGGCGCCTTCGCTGGAACAGCCCGAATTGGTTACCCAGCCGGCGGAGTGGCACCCGGTCGAGGCGGCACCTGCCGAGACGGTCGTGGCACCTGTGGCGGAAGCTGCCAGTGCAGTCGCCGAGGACACCGTTGCCGACGGCGACCGCGCGCAGCGCCGCCGTTCGACGGTGCGCGAGAAGGTCAGCTTCGCGTCGAGCCCGCAGCCCGAGACGCCGGCGCCCGCGCTCGTTCAGGGCCCGGCCGAGGAAGCGGCCCCTGCCCCCGAACCGGCGGCGGCAGCCTCGGAGCCGGTGTCGGCCGCAACGGCCGAGGCTCCGGCCCGCAAGGGCTGGTGGTCGCGCCGCTTCGGCGGTGGCAACTAGCACCCCCTGCAAGTCAAAACGCCCGGTTCACGCCGGGCGTTTTCATTGGACGGGCAACCCGCTCATCAGAAGCGGAGCCTGACGGAGACAGACTTCAATGCAAAGCGCAATCGTTCTGGGCGGCGGCATGGTGGGCGTCAGCACCGCGCTGCATTTGCAGCGCCGCGGCTGGTCGGTCACGCTCGTTGACCGCAAGGAACCCGGCCGGGAGACCAGTTACGGCAACGCCGGTATCATCCAGAGCGAAGCGGTGCGGCCCTACCCGATGCCGCGCGATCCGGCTGTCCTCGCCAGGATCGCGATGGGACGTACCAACGACGTGCGCTATCGCCTGGCCGCGCTGCCGCAGCACGCCGGTCCGCTGCTGCGTTACTGGTGGAACTCGACGCCCGAGCGGCACCGCGAAGCCACCATCGCCTGGGCACGCCTGATCGCCCACGCCACCGCGGAGCACGACACGCTGATCCGCGATGCGCATGCCGACAATCTGATCCGCCGCGCCGGCTATCGGCTGCTGCATCGCGACCCGGTGGCGCTGGAGCAGGCGATCGCCGTCGCGGAAGAGAACCGGCGCGACTTCGGCGTGCAGTTTCGCGTGCTCGACGGCCGCGAACTCGCCAAGGCGGAGCCGCTGCTGCGCGACGACCTGCCCGGAGCCATCCACTGGCTCGGGCCGTGGACCGCGTCGGACCCCGGCGGTCTGGTTTCCGCCTATGCCAGATTGTTCGAGCGCCTCGGCGGCACGCTGTTGCGCGGCGACGCTCAGACGCTGACCGAGACAACGTCCGGCTGGTCGGTCGAGACGAATAGCGGCCGGATCGATGCCGCAAGCGTCGTGGTCGCGCTGGGACCGTGGTCACCGCAATTGCTGCGCAAGTTCGGGTACCGGATCCCGCTGGTGCGCAAGCGCGGCTACCACATGCACTATCAAGGCGGCCGCTCGCTCGACCTGCCGCTGGTCGACACCGCCAATGGCTATGCGATGGCGCCGATGGCCAAGGGCATCCGCATCACCACCGGCGCGGAGCTGACCAGTCCGGACGCGCCGGCGACGCCGATCCAGCTCGGCTACGCCGAAGCCGCCGCACGGCAACTGATCGAGATCGGCAGCCGCGTCGAGCCCGAACCCTGGTTCGGCACCCGCCCCTGCACCACCGACATGCTGCCGGTGCTCGGACCAGTGCCGAGCCATCGCGGGCTGTGGGTCAATTTCGGTCACGGCCATCAGGGCTTCACGCTCGGCCCTGCGACGGCACGGGTGCTCGCCGAAACGATGAACGGCGAGGCATCCTCGGTGGACACCTCGCCGTATCGGATCGACCGCTTCTGACGCCTGACGAGATCAGGTTGAACTGGAACGGCGTCGGACGTTCACCTCTCCCCGGCGGGGAGAGGTGAACCAAGACCGCGTCAAGTCGCTTCAACCCAAACTCATCCTGCTTTAGCGGCGGACGCGGATCAGTCCGTCGTCAGCGCGGTCTCCATGTCGGTCGGATCGATCTGCCGCGCGAGATTGGCGTTGAGCTTGTCGCGATCGAGTTCGCCTTCCCACCAGGCGACGATCACGCAGGCGACGCCGTTGCCGCACAGATTGGTCAGCGCGCGGCACTCGCTCATGAACTTGTCGATGCCGAGCACGATCGCCATGCCCGGCACCAGCCGCGGATCGACCACCGCAAGCGTCGCCGCCAGCGTGATGAAGCCCGCGCCGGTGATGCCGGASGCGCCCTTCGAGGTCAGCATCGCSACGACCAGGATCGTGAGCTGCTGGCTGAASGAMAGGTCGTAGCCMAGCGCCTGCGCGATGAACAGCGTCGCCAGCGTCATGTAGATGTTGGTGCCGTCGAGGTTGAACGAGTAGCCCGTGGGCACCACGAGACCGACCACGGAYTTCGAGCARCCGAGACGTTCGAGCTTCTCCATCAATGACGGCAGCGCGCTCTCGGASGACGASGTRCCGAGCACGATCAGGAGTTCGTCCTTGATGTAGGCCAGGAACYTGAAGATCGAGAACCCGGCGATGCGCGCGATGATGCCGAGCACCACGAACACGAACAGCGCGGCGGTCAGATAGAAGGTCGCGATCAGCCCCATCAAATTGAGGATCGCGCCGGTGCCGAACTTGCCGATGGTGAAGGCCATCGCGCCGAACGCGCCGATCGGCGCCGCGCGCATCACGATCGAGATGACGCCGAACACCGCATGCGCAGCGTCGTCGATGAACGAGCGGATGGTGTGGCCGCGCTCGCCGAGCCCCATGATCGCGAAGCCGAACAGCACCGAGAACAGCAGCACCTGCAGGATCTCGCCCTGCGCGAAGGCGCCGACCACGGTGTCCGGAATGATGTGCAGCACGAAGTCGACGCTCTTCTGCGCCTCCGCCTGCTTGGCATAGCCGGCAACTGCCTGCGCGTTCGCCGCAGCATTGCCGAAGCCCGCGCCGGGCTTCACGATATTGCCGACGAGCAATCCGATCACCAGCGCGAAGGTCGAGACGACCTCGAAATAGACCAGCGCCTTGACGCCGATGCGGCCGACCTTCTTGGCATCCTGGATGTGGGCGATACCCGAGACGACGGTGCAGAAGATGATCGGCGCGATCACCATCTTGATCAGCTTGATGAAGCCGTCGCCGAGCGCCTTGATCCACTCGTTGGTGGCAAGCGTCGGCCAGAACGCGCCAGCCAGCGCACCAAGCACGATCGCGATCAGGACCTGGATATAGAGAATCTTGTACCACGGCTTGCCACCGGCAGACGCCGGTGAAGCCGTGGCAACGGTTGCCGTTGCCATGTGTCACTCCCCCTCAGAAATGGCGGAAAATAGCCAAGATCAACTTGGCCGTTCGAGTCAAACCGGAACTGTGTTGGCTTTGCTGCCTGCCCGCGACGATCTGCCGCGCACGGCGCCGCCGAGTTGGGCGCCGGGCCGCGAGACCGATCTGTCAGGCAAGACGGAAGGCTCTTGAAGTGGGCGCTATTTAAGCCAATGCGCGATCCGCGCAACTGCTTCCTGCATCTCCGCGGCCGATCGTGCATAGGAAAAACGGATGAAGGCGCGGCCGTGGATCGGATCGAAGTCGACGCCGGGGGTCGCCGCGACATGCGCCTTCTCGAGCATCTCGCTGGCGAAGGCGAAGCTGTCGGAGGTGAAGTCGGAGACGTCGGCATAGAGATAGAACGCGCCGTCGGCCGGCAGGAACTTGGTCAGGCCGGCTCTCGGCAGCCCCTCGATCAGGATGCGGCGGTTCTCCTGATAACCGCGCTTGATCGCCTCCATCTCCTCGCGGCCCTCGAACGCCGCTTCGGCCGCGATCTGCGACAAGGTCGGCACCGAGATCGACAGGTTCTGTTGCAGCCGCTCGATCGGCCGCACCAGCACGTCGGGCACCACCATCCAGCCGACGCGCCAGCCGGTCATGCAGAAGTATTTCGAGAACGAGTTGATCACGAGCGCGTTCGGCGACAGCTCGGCGGCCGTCACCGCGGGGAACGCGTAGTCGAGCCCGTGGTAGATCTCGTCGGAGATGAAGCGGATGCCGGCACTGTCGGCGGCGGCCATCAGGTTCGACAGCGCCTCGCGCGACATCATGGTGCCGGTCGGGTTGGCGGGGCTGCCGACCAGCACGCCCTTGAGCGGCGCCTTGCGGTGGGCCGCCAGCAGCGCCTCCCCGGTCAGCGCGTGGCGGGTGTCGCCGGAGGTTTCGATCAGCACCGGCTCGCAGCCGAGCGCGGTCAGGATATGCCGGTACGGCGGATAGCCGGGCACGGTGACCGCGACCCGGTCGCCCGGCTCGAACATCGCAAGAAACGCCAGGATGAACCCGCCCGACGAGCCGGTCGTGACGATGATCCGGTCAGCATCGACCGCGCAACCATACGTGTCCCGGTAATGCCGGGCGATGCGCGCGCGCAGCGTGGGGATGCCGAGTGCGGAGGTGTAGTCGATCCGCCCGCCGGTCAGCGCGGCCTGCGCGGCCGCGATCGCCTGCTGCGGCGCGCCCTCCGCGGGCTGCCCGACCTCCATGTGGATGACATGGCCGCCCGCCGCCTCGATTCGCGCCGCGGCGGCCATCACGTCCATCACCATGAATGGTGGAACATCGCTCCGCCCGGACGCTGTCAACAGGCTGTTCAAACGGTCTCTCGGTGTCGCTTCACGCATGGATTTCTGCTATTGCACGGCCGCAGCCGAATTCGGGTTCCCGTTACCCTTCTGCCGCCCCAGACTGGCCGCATTCGGTGGCTCCTTATAACGCTTTCAGGCCCAGTGAATACCCCAAGCGAATACCCGATACGCGTGAAGAAGAACTGCAAAAACAACAGGCTGCGCAGCGCCCCGAATCCAGCCGGGACGACGGTCGGGGTTTGCCTCGATGGCGCCGGCCATCGCCGGTAGATCGCCCGATGCTGTTCCGCCCCGCGCTTCGCGCCCGAACGTTCAAGTTGACCGCGCTGTTGACCGCGGTCGCGCTCGCGATCGGCCCGGTCGTGCCTGCACGGGCGCAGCAAAAGGGGCCGCCGGTGCTGCGCGACACCGAGTCCGAGCAGTTACTGCGTGAATACACCAGGCCGATCCTGCGCGCCGCCGGCCTGGAGAAGCAGAACATCCAGATCGTCATCATCAACGACGGCTCGTTCAACGCCTTCGTCGCCGACGGCCGTCGCATCTTCGTCAATTACGGCGCGCTGCTGCAATCGGAGACGCCGAACCAGATTATCGGCGTGCTGGCGCATGAAACCGGCCATCTGGCTGGCGGCCATCTCGCCAAGATGCGCGAGCAGCTTGCGCAGGCCCAGACCCAGATGATCATCGCGATGCTGCTCGGCGTCGGCGCACTCGCCGCAGGCGCCGGCGGCCGCAGCGGCGGCAACGGCCTCTCCAGCGCAGGCGCAGCCGCGATCTCGGCACCGCAATCGGTGATCCAGCGCACGCTGTTGTCCTATCAGCGCCAGCAGGAGGAGAACGCCGACCGCGCCGGCGTCAAATTCCTCACCGCCACCGGACAGTCCGCCAAGGGGATGTACGAGACCTTCAAGCGCTTCACCGACGAGAGCCTGTTCGCCTCGCGCGGCGCCGATCCGTATCTCCAGTCGCACCCGATGCCGGTCGACCGCGTCTCCGCGCTGCAAGACCTGGCGCGCTCCAGCCCCTATTGGGACAAGAAGGACGATCCGGCGCTGCAACTGCGTCACGACATGATGCGCGCCAAGATCTCGGGCTTCATGGAGCGGCAGGACACGGTCTATCGCCGCTATCCACTGTCCAACACCAGCCTGCCGGCGCGCTATGCCCGCGCGATCACGACCTATCTGCACGGCGATCTGCGTTCGGCGATCGCGCAGATCGACGGCTTGATCCAGGTGCAGCCCAACAATCCCTATTTCTACGAACTGCGCGGCCAGGCGCTGCTCGAGGGCGGCCGGCCGGCGGAGGCCATCGCACCGCTGCGCCGCGCCGTGCAGCTCTCCAGCAACGCGCCGCTGATCGAGATGCTGCTCGGCCAGGCGATGGTCGCCTCCGACAACAAGGCCTTCACCGACGAGGCGATCAACATGCTGCGCGCCGCGGTGGCGCGCGAGCCCGAGGCGCCGCTCGGCTACACCCAGCTCGCGATGGCCTATGGCCGCAAGGGTGACTATGCCCAGGCCGATCTCGCCTCGGCGCAGGCGGCCTATCTGCGCGGCGACACCAAGACCGCCCGCGAACTCGCGTCGCGCGCCAAGACACGATTCGCGATCGGCACGCCCGGCTGGGTCAAAGCTGACGACATTGTGAGCGCCAAGCCCATGCCGGGTCAGAAAAACAACTAGAAATAAACCGTAGTTCCATACAACGATCACCGAAACCGGCCGACGGCGTCGCCGTATTTTGGGCCACCTCGAACAAGGATTTTGCCATGCCAGCGCTTCGCTTTCTTGCCCCTGCCCTGCTCGCGCTCGGCGTTTGCGCCGCGCCGCTCACCGCGTCCGCGCAGAGCTTCACCGACACCCAGCGCGGCGACATCGAGACCATCGTGCGCAGTTACCTGATCGCGCATCCGGAGGTGCTCGAGGAGGCGATGAACGAACTGAGCAAGCGGCAGGCCGCGGCCGAAGCCGAGAAGCATGAGCAGAGCGTTGCCAAGAACGCCGACACCATCTTCAACTCGCCGCGCGGCGTCGTGCTCGGCAACAAGGACGGCGACGTCACCTTCGTCGAGTTCTTCGATTACAATTGCGGCTACTGCAAGCGCGCGATGTCCGACATGATGGACCTGATGAAGTCGGATCCGAAGCTGAAGGTGGTGCTGAAGGAATTCCCGGTGCTGAGCCAGGGCTCGGTCGAGGCCGCGCAGGTCGCGGTCGCCGTACGCATGCAGGATCCGACCGGCAAGAAGTATCTCGAGTTTCACCAGAAGCTGCTGGGCGGCCGTGGCGCCGCCGACAAGGCGCGCGCGCTGGCGGTCGCCAAGGACGTTGGTCTCGACATGACGAGGCTCGAGAAGGACATGGCGAGTCCCGAGGTGAAGGCGACCATCGAGGAGAACTTCCGCCTCGCCGAATCCATGGGCATGAACGGCACGCCGAGCTACGTGATCGGCAAGCAGGTCGTGATCGGCGCGGTCGGTGTCGACAACCTCAAGGAAAAGATCGGCATCGCCCGCTGCGGCAAGGCGACCTGCTGATCGCTTCCAGGCACATCTCTTCACTCAGCGAAATCCGGCTGCCATGCAGCCGGATTTTTTGTTGCGATCGCCGCACCGACTCCGCGCCGGCCGCATGGTGAGCTCGATCTCGCGCGCTTGGAGTTCGATTGGGCCTGTGGTTGAAGCACTTTCGCGTTCATCCCGCATTCACGAAACAAACTGCGAGGAACCGGAAATCGACAGGAACATCGCACATGATCCCTCGTTGTCGGCGCGGGCAATGCTGACACATGAGGAGGACTACGATGTCTAACCGATTTCTGATTTCGGTCGCCGCGGCGGCCCTGATCGCCGGCACCGGCCTTGCCAATGCGCAGGGCGCGGGCGGCGCAAGCAAGGAATCGCCGGCGGCCGGCGGTGGCGCGGCCATGCAGCACTCCGCGCCGTCGGGTGGCGCGTCGTCGGGCACGATGCAGCACGATACGGGCGGCATGAAGGGCGCCCAATCCGAGAAGTCCGGCCCTGCCACCAAGGGTGCGCAGGACGATACGCAGAAGTCGAAGAGCATGAGCTCGGAGAACGATGCGACCAAGGGCGCCAAGGACAGCGCGAAGGACATGAAAGCCGAGAGTCACGACAAGAACGGCAGCATGAAAGCCGAGGGTCGTGACAAGAGCGGCGCCCCGACCAACCAGAACGCCCAGACCAAGAACCCGACCGACACCAACCGCGCGCAGACCAACGACACGAGCCGCACGCAGACCACGACCGGTAACGCCGCAACCTCGGCCACCGCGGCTCCGCCGGCCGAGAAGCGCACCGAGATCACGACCGCGATCAAGTCGGAGCACGTCACCGAAGTCACCAATGTGAACTTCAACGTGGCGGTCGGCACCCGCGTCCCGACCGAGGTGCACTTCTACCCGGTGCCGGAGCGGGTCGTGACGATCTATCCGCAGTGGCGTGGCTACGAGTTGATCCTGGTCCACGGCCGCTACATCATCGTGCAGCCGGAAACCCACGAGATCGTCTACATCATCGAGGGCTAGCATGGCCTCTACGCGAGGGCGCCAATGCGTGCCCTCACCCACTCTCGACCCCGCCCCCGAGGGCGGGGTCTTGCGTTCGCCACATCCGCAAACGCCGGTGGATGGCGGCCCGGGGGCGCAACCCGAAGCGGCTTCCGCGAGACTTGGTTAATCAAGCAATTTCTGCGGGTTACGCCAGCCACCTGATGGGGTGGAGGAAGCCGTTGAAGACGTTCCGATTTCACCTAAAGGCTTCCCCTGCGGCCGGTTGTTACCTATAACCCGGCCCACTCCACCCCTTGTCGGAACCCCTATCGGAACCTTTGGCCGGAACTCTGGAATGGCTGCTGCCGGAACGATCTATGTGCTGAACGGCCCGAACCTCAACCTGCTGGGGACGCGCGAGCCGGAGACCTACGGCCATGCCACCCTCGCCGACGTCGAGAAGCTGTGCGCGGACACTGCGCGCCAGTTCGGACTGACCGCCGACTGCCGGCAGTCCAACCGCGAGGGCGAGCTGATCGATTTCATCCACGAGGCTCACGCCAAGAAAGCGGCCGGCATCATCATCAACGCCGGCGGCTACTCTCATACCTCGATCGCACTGCATGACGCACTGGTCGCGGTGAAAATCCCCGCCGTCGAAGTTCACGTCAGCAACATCCACGCCCGCGAGAGCTTCCGGGACCACTCGTTCATTGCTAAAGCCGCCTTCGCGTCACTTTGCGGTTTCGGCATCGACGGCTACCGGCTCGCGATGATCGGCCTTGCCACCAAAATCGGTGCCAAGATCGATGCAAAGGCAAAGACTTAATCGTCAATCCTGACGTTCCCCGTCACCAGACAGAGATTTCGGATCAAACAACATGGCGCGCCAGCCAGACGACAAAYCAGCCGCAAAATCCAAGAGCGACTCCAAGAGCGACGACAGCGTCCTCATCCGCGAGCTCGCCCTTCTGCTTGCTGAGACCAACCTTACCGAGATCGAGATCGAACGCGCCGGCCTTCGCGTCCGGGTCGCCCGCAACATCAGCATCGCGGCCTCGGTGCCGACGGCCGTGCATGCCGTCGCCGCGCCGGCCGCAGTGGCGGTGCCTGCCGCCGCCGCAACCGACCTCGCAAAGCACCCGGGCGCCGTGCCCTCGCCGATGGTCGGTACCGCCTATTGGGCACCCGAGCCGGGCGCCAAGCCGTTCGTCGAAGTCGGCACCAAGGTCACGGCCGGGCAGACGCTTCTGATCATCGAGGCGATGAAGACGATGAACCAGATCCCGTCGCCGCGCGCTGGCACCGTGACGCAGATTCTCGTCGAGGACGGCCAGCCGGTCGAATTCGGCGAGCCGCTCGTCATCATTGAATAGCTTCCGGCAACACCAGGCGCTGCGATGTTCGACAAGATCCTCATAGCCAATCGCGGCGAGATCGCGCTGCGGGTGCTGCGCGCCTGCAAGGAGCTCGGCATCTCGACGGTCGCGGTGCATTCCACCGCCGACGCCGACGCCATGCATGTGCGGCTCGCCGACGAGAGCGTCTGCATCGGCCCGCCGCCGTCGAAGGATTCCTATCTCAACGTGCCGGCCCTGCTGGCGGCCTGCGAGATCACCGGCGCCGACGCCGTGCATCCCGGCTACGGCTTCCTGTCCGAGAATGCGCGCTTCGCCGAGATCCTCGCCGACCACAATCTGGGTTTCATCGGACCGAAGGCCGAGCATATCCGCCTGATGGGCGACAAGATCGAGGCCAAGAAGACCGCCAAGCGCCTCGGCATTCCCGTGGTCCCCGGCTCCGACGGCGCGGTGACCTCGGAGGCGGACGCGCTCGCCATCGGCAAGGAGATCGGCTTCCCGGTGCTGGTGAAGGCGGCGGCCGGCGGCGGTGGCCGCGGCATGAAGGTCGCGCACACCGAGGCCGATCTCGCGCTCGCGCTCTCGACCGCGGCCAACGAGGCGCGGTCGGCATTCGGCGATGCTTCGGTCTATCTGGAAAAGTACCTCCAGAAGCCGCGCCACATCGAGATCCAGATTCTCGGCGACGGCCGCGGCGGCGCCATCCATCTCGGCGAGCGCGACTGCTCGCTGCAGCGGCGGCACCAGAAGGTCTGGGAAGAAGGCCCCTCGCCCGTGCTCGCGGCCGCCGCCCGCGCCAGGATCGGCGAGACCTGCGCCAAGGCGATGCGGGACATGAAATATCTCGGCGTCGGCACCATCGAATTCCTCTACGAGGAAGGCGAGTTCTATTTCATCGAGATGAACACCCGCATCCAGGTCGAGCATCCCGTTACCGAAAGCATCACCGATATCGATCTGGTGCTGGAGCAGATCCGGATCGCCGCCGGCGGCGAATTGCCGGCCAAGCAGAGCGACATCGCAATCATCGGCCACGCCATCGAGTGCCGCATCAATGCGGAGAACCCGCAGACCTTCCGCCCCTCGCCCGGACGGATCACCCAATTCCATCCGCCGGGCGGTCTCGGCGTGCGGATCGATTCCGCCGTCTATCAGGGCTATGTGATCCCGCCCTATTACGACTCGCTGGTCGGCAAGCTGATCGTGCACGGCAAGACCCGCGGCGAATGCCTGATGCGGCTGCGCCGGGCACTCGACGAGATGGTGGTCGACGGCATCGAGACCACGCTGCCGCTGTTCCGCGCCCTGGTGCGCGAGCCCGACATCATCGAGGGCGACTACCACATCCATTGGCTGGAGCAGTATCTCGCCGGCCAGCCCTCCGACACCGCAAAATAGTTCGGAACCTGGTGGAACCCGGCGCCCTTTTCGAACGTATTGTAGGGTTATTGGCTTTCCACGGGGACGCGTTGAATCCCGCTTCCGTAACGAGACCGTCGTGACCCAGGTTTCACGACGCCGCTCCACGTTGCAGATCCTGCTGCTCTCGGCGGGATTTTTCGTGCTGGTCGCGATCAGCGTGGCATCGGTCCTGCTGGTCAACAAGGCGCGCGAGGACAATGCCTGGGTGGTCCACACGGTCGAGGTCGAGAGCCAGGTTGCCAACCTGCTGCTTGACGTCCGGCGCGCCGAAAGCGCGACCCGGGCCTACCTGCTGACGTCAGCACCACAATACCTGTCCGAGTACCAGTCGGCAGCGGCAGGGCTCCCGGCCGCGCTCAGCCATCTCCAGACGATGACCGTCGACAATCCGGCCCAGATCGCCAATGCCGCGAAGCTCAAGTCCGCCGTCGAGCAACGGCTGGCCGAATTCGCGCTCAGCATCGAGCGGGTCAAGAACAACGACGCCGCGACCAGCATCGACATCCTGCGCAAGGGCACGTCGTCGGACGCTCTGGAGGCGATCGCCCGGATCGGCCGCGACATGCGCAGCGAAGAGGATCGCCTGCTGGCGACGCGCACCGCGACCGCGGACAGGACCCAGGTGCTGGCCTCCTCGGTCACCATCGCCGGCTCCTGCCTGGTGCTGGCGCTCGCCGCGCTCTCGGTCGTGCTGCTCCGGCAATCCTCCCGGGCGCGCGACGAGGCCGAGGCCAACCTGCGCGACAACAACGCCAATCTCGAAACCATCGTCGACGAACGCACGGCCGACCTGCGCGAGGCCAACGAGGAGATCCAGCGCTTCGCCTACATCGTCAGCCACGACCTGCGCTCGCCACTGGTCAACATCATGGGCTTCACCAGCGAACTGGAGGAATTGCGCGGCGACATCTTCAAGCGCATCGCCACCCTGAATCGCACCGCGTCGCTCGCGCCGGCGATGCCCGAAGACGCGACCGACGTGGCCGAGCCCGAGCTCGAAGGCTCCGACAAGCGGTTATCCGACGATTTCAACGAATCGCTCGGCTTCATCAAATCGTCGATCGCCAAGATGGACCGCCTGATCACCGCGATCCTCAATCTCACGCGTGAGGGCCGCCGCGAATTCAAGCCGGAGCGGATCGACCTTCGCGAGCTGATCGACGGCATCGTCAAGACGGTGGCCCACCAGGCGTCCGAGGCCGACGCGACCATCCAGATCGGCGCGTTGCCGAATGTCGTCAGCGACCGCCTGGCGCTGGAGCAGATCTTTTCCAACCTGATCGACAACGCGCTCAAATACCTCAAGGACGGAGTGCCCGGCGAGATCTCGGTCGAGGGCCGCACCAAGCTCGGCTTCGCGATCTTCGAGATCACCGACAATGGCCGTGGCATCGATCCAAAGGACCACCAGCGCATTTTCGATCTGTTCCGCCGCGCCGGAACCCAGGACAAGCCCGGTCAGGGCATCGGGCTAGCCCACGTCCGCGCACTTGTGCGCAGACTGGGAGGCACCATGTCGGTAGCATCGGAACTTCATAACGGCAGCACATTCACGATCACGCTGCCCATCAAATGGTCAGGCAAGAACCGGGACAAAGAGTCATGAGCGATCCAGTCACCATCATCATGATCGAGGACGATGAGGGCCATGCCCGCCTGATTGAGCGGAATATCCGGCGCTCGGGTGTCAACAATGAGATCATCCCGTTCACCAACGGTACAGAGGCCGTGAACTATCTGTTCGGCAAGGATGGCACCGCGGTCGAGCGCAAGGGCCACGCTCTGCTCATCCTGCTTGATCTCAATCTGCCTGACATGACCGGCATCGATATCCTGAAGCGGGTCAAGGAGAACAAGTATCTCAAGTCGACGCCGGTGGTCGTGCTGACCACCACCGACGACAGTCAGGAGATCAAGCGTTGCTACGAACTCGGTTGCAACGTCTACATCACCAAGCCGGTGAACTACGAAAGCTTCGCCAACGCCATCCGCCAGCTTGGCCTGTTCTTTTCCGTGATTCAGGTGCCGCCAGCCTCGATATGACCAGCGCAACGCCGACACTGCTCTATATCGACGACGACGCGGCGCTGGCGCGCCTGGTCGACCGCGGGCTGACGCGCGCGGGCTACAAGGTCGTGCATGCCGCGAGCGGTCAGGAAGGCCTCGACCGGCTCGCCCAGGGCGGCATCGACGTCGTCGCGCTCGACCAGTACATGCCCGGCCTCGACGGGCTGGAGACGCTGGAGCAGATCCTCAAGATCCCGGATACGCCGCCGGTGGTGTTCGTCACCGCCTCGCAGGATTCGGCGATCGCCGTCACCGCGCTGAAGGCCGGCGCGGCGGACTATCTGGTCAAGGATGTCCGCGGCGAATTCATCCCCCTGCTCCAGGTCGCGGTCAACGGCGCGATCAAGCGCGCCGCGATCCAGAGGGCGCGCGACGAGGCCGAGGCCGAGGTGCACGCCTCGCGCGACCGCTACGCCGCGCTCGCCGCCGAGCGCGAGGTGCTGCTCCGCGAGGTCAACCATCGCGTCGGCAATTCGTTGCAGATCATCGCATCGCTGCTGCATCTGCAGGCCAATTCCGCCAACCAGAAGGACGTCAAGGCGGCGCTCACCAACGCCATGGGCCGCGTCGCCGCCGTCGCGCAGGTGCACCGCCGCCTCTATACGTCGCACGACTTCAAGACCGTGATGCTCAACCAGTATCTCGAGGCGCTGCTCGAGGATCTCAGGCGATCGGCCGAAGGCAACAAGATGTCGCGGCTGACGCTGAAGGCCGCCGCGGTCGAGATCGATCCCGACCGCGCGGTCGCGATCGGCATCATCGTCAACGAGCTGGTGATGAATGCCGTGAAGTACGCCTATCCCGACGGCGCCGGTCCGATCCATGTCGAGCTGAAGCCGGAGGCCGACGATCTGCTGCTTGCGATCAGCGACGAAGGCGTCGGTTTCTCCGACAAGACCGACCCGCGCGGCACCGGCATGGGCCAGCGCATCGTCGCGGCGATGGCCGCCAAGCTCGACGCCAGCGTCGAGCGCGACCCGGCCCACAAGGGCACCCGCTTCGTGGTACGGTTCGCCCGCGTCAGCCCGGTGCCGGCGAAATCGACCAGCGCCGCAGCAAATTAGCCCATTGCCGACCGTCGATTGATCGATTTTTCGCGTTCGGCTTAACCAGGGCGTTACCCTGTTGTTTGATCGCGGCCGGCTGGCCCGACCAGTTAAGACAAGTCTGGGCATTGTTTGCCATGCTTTTCCCCCAGCTTGGCAGGAACGGCACGCGATGTTCGGGCGCAGGGTGGTTTTCGGAAAGAAGCGGGAGACCTTGGGCGAGCCCAAGGACACCTCACGTCCGGCGCCGGACGCCGATCGCACCGCGCCGGCCTTTCACAAGATGCAGTGGGACCACCCGCAGATCGGCTCGCTGCTGCGCGATGCGGGCTTCGTGCCCGACAATGAGCACGACGCAGCGCCCACGGCCGACAATTCGCTCGCGGTGTTCGCGGCCGCCAGTCGACGCTTGCAACAGCGTACCGAGGCCTTCAACCGCGACATGGCGGCCCAATACGGCTACTGCCACGCGTTGCCTTTCCTCATCATCGACCAGAAGATCTGGGACGGGCCGCATGGCGCGTTTCTCTACGGCCAGATGGATCTGATCGGTTACGACGAGTGGAACGTGATCATGCTGGCCGGCGATCCGCAGACCACGGCGTCATGCGGCCTGGCAGCGCATCCCGGCTTCCTGCCGGCGGTGACCCAAACCATGACCGAGCATGTCATCGAGTGGAAGGCGCGGCACAGCGGCCTGCTCGAGACGTTCCGAAATGCCGGCGGCGGCGACATCCCTCGCGAGCAACATGAGATCGACAAGGACGCGCTACGCAGGGAGATCATCGACAAGGCCGGCTGGATGAAGCCGCGCATCATCGATGAGCTCCAGCGCAGGGGCTAGAGCATCATCCGAACGGCGCGAATCCGCTTTGCCAGCAGCTCAAGCTGCGCATTCAATCGGGCCGGTCGCGGTGCCGCCGCGTGCGGTACGGCCGGCAATCCGGGCACGGCTGACCGAAGATCACCTGCGACGGATACGGCCGCGCCGAGTGCTGCGGCGTCGCGCCGAACAGTCCCGCGGCCCCGAACCCGGCGCTGAAGGGATCGCTGGCAAAGCTGCCCGGGAAGTAGCCGTTGCTCCGGAAATCGCGGTGGTCATCCCTGCCGTCGAAATACGCACCGCCGGTGCTGCCGTAGCGCAGCGGCCGGTCCTGCGCCGATGCGGCGGCCGCGCTGAGCGCGACGGCGGCGCAGGCGATCAGTCCCCTCAAGGCGATCATGGTCGAGGCCCTCATTGCCGAACGGTCCCCCAATCGCCCTTCCAGCCGATCAGGCGTCCCTTGCCGAATTGCAGGTAGAGCCCGTCGCTACGCCGCGACAGCACGCTGCCCCTGACATTGGGCAGCGCGACGAACATTTCATTGCCGGGCGTGCCGCGCACGTAACTCAGCGGAACACCGAGCGACTGGCTGGCCTGGTCGGCGCTCATGCCGAAGCTGAGCGGAACGCCGTTGGGAGCGCCCTGCTGTGCCCGCGCCGGGCCGGCCGGCGCGCCCAACGCGACGATCAGGGCAATGACGAGAACTGTTGCGAACCGCTGCATCACCGACCTCACTGCGCCGTCGCCGCAAGCATGCCGGACGGCGTCCAGCCGCCGCCGAGCGCCTGGAACAGGCTGCTCGCGGCAAGCAGCTTGTTGAGCCGGACCGTAACCAGATTGTTCTCGGCCGTGAACAGCGTCTGCTGCGCCTGTAGCACCGTGATGAGATTGACCGTGCCGCCGCGCAACTGCGTCTCGGCGACCTCGAACGCCTTGCGCGACGCCGCCACGACATCGGCTTGCAGGCGTTCCTGCAACGTGTACTTTTGCAGCGCGATCAGCGCCTTCTCGACGTCGGCGAAGGCCGACAGCACGGCCTTGCGGTAGGCCTGGAGGTCCTGCAACTGCACGCCGCTCGCCTGCCTGAGCTCGCTCTTCAGCAGGTTGCCGTCGAGGATCGGCTGCGCGAGGCTGGCGGCAAGCGTGTAGTACCAGGCGCCCGGGCCGAACAGCGAGGAGAGCGCGGCGCTCTGGAAGCCGGTCGTGCCGGTGAGCTGGATCTGCGGGAAGAACGCCGCGCGCGCCGCATCGACGCTGAAATTGGAGGACGCCAGTTGCGCCTCGGCCTGGCGCACGTCAGGCCGCTGGTAGAGCAGTTCGGACGGCATCCCGGGCGTCACCCGCGGCACCGCGATCTGCGTCGTGGAGCCGCCGCGCACGCTGAAATCGGCCGGCGCGCGCGCCACCAGCACGGCGAGCGCGGCGATGTTCTGCCCGACCGTCACCTCGAGCGGCGGGATCGCCGCGCGCTGGGTCGCGACCAGCGCCTCCTGCTGCGACAGATCGAGCTGCGAGGCGGTGCCGCCGGCGAATTGCGACTTGATCAGAGCGAGGATGCGCTCGGCCGCCGCCAGGTTGCGGCGGGTGACCTTGATCTGGTCCTGGGCCGCCAGCACCTGGAAATAGGTGTTGGCGACCGTCGCCATCGTGCTCAGCGCGACCACTTCGCGATTGTAGCGGGCACTGGTCGCGCTCTCCTCCGACGCCGACAGCGTCGCGCGATTCTTGCCCCAGAAATCCACGATATAGCTCGCGCTCAGGCCGAGACTGTATTGCGAGAAGGTGCCGCTGCCGCCGAGCGACGAGCTCGATCCCGCCGCGACGCGCTGGCGTTCGGCATTGGCCGATCCGGACAGCGACGGCAGCAGCGCGGCGCCGGAGACGCCGGCCTGCGCATCGGCCTGCACGATCTGGGCGATCGCCACGGCAATATCGAGATTGTAGAGCTGCGCGGATTCCATCAAGCCGGTCAGCTCGGGCGAGCGAAAGCCGCGCCACCAGGCGAGCGCCGGCACGGCCGCGTCCGCATCGCCCTTGGCAGCGGCGCGATAGCTCGCCGGCACTTCGAGATTGAGCTCGGGCCGCTCCGCGCCGGGAATGCAGCCGGACAGGCCGAGACCGATCCCGACAAGCGTCAGCAACGCGGGACGCCGGCGCTTCTCGCCAACCGCAGCGGCGCGCGGAAACCGGACCGATTTCCGCAACATTTGAAGACTTCGCGATGCTGCAACTGTCGGCATTTACTCGCCCGGTTGAAGTGAGGAGCCCGGCCGCCGCAATGCGCCGCCCTGGCGGACGCGTTGGGCCCACAGGCGGAACCGATCCAGATAGAGATAGATGACCGGCGTCGTGTAGAGCGTCAGGACCTGGCTCAGGATCAGGCCGCCGACAATGGCGATGCCGAGCGGCTGCCGCAGCTCGCCGCCATCGCCCATCCCGATCGCCAGCGGCACGGCACCGAGCAGTGCGGCCATCGTCGTCATCATGATCGGACGGAAGCGCAACAGGCATGCTTCCCTGATCGCCTCGAGCGGCTCCAGCCCGCGCCTGCGTTCCGCATCCAGCGCAAAGTCGATCATCATGATGGCGTTCTTCTTCACAATACCGATCAGCAGGATGACGCCGATCAGCGCCATGATACTGAACTCGGTCTTGAATGCCATCAGCGCCAGCAAGGCACCCACACCTGCGGAGGGCAGTGTGGACAAGATGGTCAGGGGGTGGACGTAGCTCTCATAGAGCACGCCCAGCACGATATAGATCGTGATCACGGCCGCCAGGATCAGGAACGGCTGGTTGCTCAGGGAATCCTGGAACGCCTTGGCGGAGCCCTGGAAGGTGCCACGGATCGTGGCCGGAACGCCGATCCGGTTCATGGTCGCCTCGATGCTGGCGACCGCGGTGCTGAGCGACACGTTCGGCGGCAGGTTGAACGAGATGGTGTTGGCGACCAAAAGCCCTTGATGATTGACCGCGAGCGGCGTCGCGCCTTGCTTGAAGGCAGCGACCGCCGAGAGCGGGATCATGGTCTCGCTGCTGGTCGAGACCGCCGACCCGGTCGAGGCCGCCCCTTTCCCGGTCGAGCCGATCGAATTGGTGGCCTGGTTGCGCGCGGCCTGCGCATTGGCCGAGCTGGCCGCGCTCGAGGTCCCCGACGCCACCACGGTGCCCGCGACCGCATTGGTCGATTGCGACCCGCCGACCGATGCGCCCGAGGTGCTGATATAGACGTCCTTCAGCGTCTCCGGGTTCTGCCAGTAGCGCGGCGCCACCTCCATGATGACGTGGTACTGGTTGCGCGCCACATAGATAGTGGACACCTGGCGCTGCCCGAACGCATCGTAGAGCGTGTTGTCGATCTGGCTGACCGTGATGCCGAGCCGGGCCGCGGCGTCACGGTCGATCACGAGGTCGGACTCCAGGCCCTTGTTCTGCTGGTCGCTGTTGACGTCGGCAAGGTTCGGATCGCGCTGCAAGGCCGCCGCGATCTTCGGCGTCCAGTCATTGAGCTCCTCCAGCGTCGAGCCCTGCAATGTGTATTGATACTGCGCGTTCGAGGCCCTGCCCCCGACCCGGATGTCCTGCACCGCCTGTAGGAACAGGCTCGCGCCGGGCACCACCGCCATCTCCCGACGCAGCCGCGCGATCACGCCGTCGGCGCCGAGCTTGCGCTGGTCGAGCGGCCGCAGCGACACGAACACGAATCCGGAATTGGTCTGCCCGCCGCCGGTGAAGCCGACCACGGTCTCCACCGCCGGATCGCGCTTGATGATACCGACGAACTGCGCGAGCTTCTGCTGCATCAGCTGGAATGACACGCTCTGGTCGGCCTGGATCGAACCGACCAGCCGTCCGGTGTCCTGCTGCGGGAAGAAGCCCTTCGGGATCACGTTGTAGAGATAGAAATTGAGGCCGAACACCGCCGCCAGCACCAGCATCACCGACAGCGGATGTTGCAGCGCCGCGGTCAATGTCCGGCGGTAGAAATTCAGCATCGCCTCGAAGAAGCGCTCACTCGCCCAATAGAGCCGCCCGTGGCCGCCGTGGTCCGGCTTGAGCAATACGGCGCACATCATCGGCGTGGTCGCCAGCGAGACCGCGAGCGAGATCAGGATCGAGATCGAGATCGTCATCGCGAATTCGCGGAACAGCCGTCCGACGATGCCGGCCATCAGCAGAATGGGAATGAACACCGCGATCAGCGAGATGCTCATCGACAGCACGGTGAAGCCGACCTCGTTGGCGCCCTTCAGTGCCGCCTCGAGCGGGCTCAGGCCTTCCTCGATGTAGCGGGTGACGTTCTCCAGCACCACGATAGCGTCGTCGACCACGAATCCGGTCGCCACCGTCAGCGCCATCAGCGACAGATTGTCGAGGCTGTAGCCGAACAGGTACATCGCGCCGAAGGTCGCAACCAGCGACACCGAGACCGCCACCACCGGAATGAACGTGGCGCGCCCGCTGCGCAGGAACGCGAACACCACGACGACAACCAGAAAGACCGCCAAGATAAGCGTTCGCTCGACATCCTTGAGCGAGGTGCGGATGGTCGTCGAGCGGTCCACCGCCATGCCGATGTCGATCGCCGGCGACACCGAGGCCTTCAGCTGCGGCATCAGCGCCTTCACCAGGTCGACGGTCGAGATGATATTGGCGTTGGGCTGGCGGTAGAGGATGACCAGCACCGCCGGCTTGCCGTCGGCTAGCCCTGCGTTGCGCAAATTCTCGACGCCGTCGGTCACCTCGCCGACGTCGGAGAGATGGACCGGCGCGCCATTGCGGTAGGCTACGATCAGCGACTGATAGTCGGCGGCCTTGTTGGCCTGGTCGTTGGCATAGACCTGGTAGCGCTGGTCGCCGACATCGATACCGCCCTTCGGGCTGTGCGCGTTGGCGTTCGACAGCGCGGCACGGACGTCCTCGAGACCGATGCCGTATTTGTAGAGCGCCTGCGGGATCAGGTCGACGCGGACGGCCGGCAGCGAGCTGCCGCCGACCACGACCTGGCCGATGCCGTCGACCTGCGACAGCTTCTGCGCCAGCACCGTGGACGCAGCGTCGTACAGATCGCCGCGCGTCATCGTATCCGAGGTCAGTGTCAGGATCAGGATCGGCGCGTCGGCCGGATTGACCTTGCGGTACGTCGGATTGCTGCGCAGGCTGGTCGGCAGATCGGCCCGCGCCGCGTTGATCGCGGCCTGCACGTCACGCGCCGCGCCGTCGATGTCGCGATTGAGGTTGAATTGCAGCGTGATCCGGGTCGAACCGACCGAGCTCGACGACGTCATCTCGCTGACGTCGGCGATCTGGCCGAGATGCCGCTCCAGCGGACTTGCGACCGTGGTCGCGACATCCTGGGGGCTCGCGCCCGGCAGTGTCGCCTGCACCGAGATGGTCGGGAAATCGACCGCCGGCAGCGGCGACACCGGCAGCTTGAAGAATGCGACAATGCCCGCCGCCGCGAGCCCGAACGTCAGCAACGTCGTTGCGACCGGCCGGCGGATGAATGGCGTTGACGGCTCCATGGCTCAACGCGACCCGCTCGCCTCGCCGACCTCGCTCCCGCGCCCGGCGAACCGCAGCGCGAGCCGATCGAACCAGAGATAGATCACCGGCGTCGTGAACAGGGTCAGCAACTGGCTCACCAGGAGGCCGCCGACGATGGAGATGCCGAGCGGGTGGCGGAGCTCGGAGCCGGCGCCGCTGCCGATCATCAGCGGCAGCGCACCGAGGACGGCAGCCATCGTCGTCATGATGATCGGCCGGAACCGCAACAGGCAGGCCTGGTAGATCGCCTCCCGCGGCGGCTTGCCCTCGTTGCGCTCGGCATCGAGCGCGAAGTCGATCATCATGATCGCGTTCTTCTTCACGATGCCGATCAAAAGGATGATGCCGATGATCGCGATGATGGTGAGATCCTGCCCCGCCATCATCAGCGCCAGCAACGCACCGATGCCGGCCGAGGGCAGCGTCGAGAGGATGGTCAACGGATGGATGAAGCTCTCATAGAGCACGCCAAGCACGATATAGACCGTGATGATCGCGGCCAGGATCAGGAAGAGCTGGTTGGAGAGCGACGATTGGAACGCCAACGCCGCGCCCTGGAAGCTCGTGATCATGCCGAGCGGCTGGTTGATGTCGAGCTGCGCCTGCTTGATCGCGGTCACCGCGCCGCCGAGCGAGGCGCCCGGCGCGAGATTGAACGACACGGTCGCCGACGGGAATTGGCCGAGATGCGAGACCTGCAACGGCGCGGTCTCGACCCGCATCTTGGCCATGACGGATAGCGGCACCGGCGTCGAGCCCACCGATGACGGCAGATAGATCGACGACAGCGAATCCAGCGAATTCTGCAACGACGGATCGGCCTCCAGGATCACCCGGTACTGGTTCGAATTTGTGAACACCGTGGAGACGATGCGCTGGCCGTAGGAATCATACAGCGCATTGTCGATGGTCGCCGGCGTGATGCCGAAGCGGGCGGCCTGGTCGCGGTCGATGTCCACGAACACCGAAAGGCCTTGCGCTGCGATATCGCTGCTGACATCGGCGAGCTCGGGCAGTTCCCGCAGCTTGTCGACCAGCTTCGGCGTCCATTCCGCGAGTTCGTTCGGATCGGCGTCCTGCAAGATGAACTGATACTGCGTCCGGCTCACGGTGCCTTCGATGGTCAGGTCCTGGACCGGCTGCATGTAGAGCGTGATCCCGGTCAGGTCAGCCGTGCTGGCCTTGATCCGGTCCATCACGGTCGCGACRCCGGCCTTGCGCTGCTCATGCGGCTTCAGATTGATCAGGATGCGGCCGCTGTTGAGCGTGGTGTTGGTGCCGTCGACGCCGATGAACGACGACAGGCTCTCGACGTCGGGGTCCTTCAGGATCGCGCTGGCGAGCCGCTGCTGCCGCTCGGCCATCGCCGCGTAGGAGACCGATTGCGGCGCCTCGGAGATCGCCTGGATCACGCCGGTGTCCTGCACCGGAAAGAAGCCCTTGGGGATGACGACGTAGAGCAGCGCGGTGAGACCGAAGGTGGCGAGCGCCACCAGCAGCACCAGCGGCTGTCGGTCCAGCACCCAGTTGAGCATCCGGCCGTAGACCGCGATGATGGCGTCGAACCCTTCCCGGCTGAGCCGCTGGAAGGTGTTCTCGCGCGCCATGCTCTCCGGCTTCAGCAGCTTGGCGCAGGCCATCGGCACCAGCGTCAGCGACACCACGGCGGAGATCAGGATCGTGACCGACAGCGTGATCGCGAATTCGCGGAACAGGCGGCCGACGACGTCGCCCATGAACARCAGCGGGATCAGCACCGCGATCAGCGACACCGTCAGCGAGATGATGGTGAAGCCGATCTGCTCGGAGCCCTTCAGGGCCGCCTCGAGCGGGCTTTCGCCCTCCTCGATGTAGCGCGAGATGTTCTCGATCACGACGATGGCGTCGTCGACCACGAAGCCGGTCGCGATCGTCAGCGCCATCAGCGACAGATTGTTCAGGCTGAAGCCGAACAGATACATCGCTCCCAGCGTGCCGACCAGCGAGAGCGGCACCGACAGGCTCGGGATCAGCGTGGCGCGGGTCGAGCGCAGGAACACGAAGATCACCAGCACGACCAGGACCACCGCCAGCGACAGCTCGTATTCGACGTCGCGGACCGAGGCCCGGATCGTCACGGTACGGTCGGTCAGGATGTTGAGGTCGATCGCGGCCGGCAGCGTCGCCTGCAATTGCGGCAGCAGGTCCTTGATGCCTTGCACGACCGAGATGACGTTGGCGCCGGGCTGGCGCTGGATGTTGAGGATGATCGCCGGCGTCTCATTCATCCAGGCGCCGAGCTTGTCGTTCTGGGCGCCGTCGACGACGTTGCCGACGTCGGACAGGCGGACCGGCGAGCCGTTCTTGTAGGCGATGATCAGCGACTGGTAGTCGCTGGCATTGCGGATCTGGTCGTTGGCGTTGATCGTGTAGGCGCTGTCTCTTATACACATCTGACGTCGGACAGGCGGACCGGCGAGCCGTTCTTGTAGGCGATGATCAGCGACTGGTAGTCGCTGGCATTGCGGATCTGGTCGTTGGCGTTGATCGTGTAGGCGCGCATCGGGCCATCGAAATTGCCCTTCGGCGTGTTGACGTTGGCATTGCCGAGCGTGGTGCGGAGATCGTCGATGTTGAGGCCGTAGGCCGCGAGCTTGCGGATGTCGGCCTGGATGCGCACCGCGGGCCGCTGGCCGCCGCTGATGCTGACGAGGCCGACGCCGGGCAGTTGCGAGATCTTCTGCGCCAGCCTTGTGTCGACGAAGTCCTGCACCTGCGTCAGCGGCATGGTCTTCGACGTCAGACCGAGGGTGAGGATCGGCGCGTCAGCCGGATTGACCTTGGCGTAGATCGGCGGCGCCGGCAGGTCCGTCGGCAGCAGATTGCCGGCGGCGTTGATCGCGGCCTGCACCTCCTGCTCGGCGACGTCGAGCGAGATCGACAGGCCGAATTGCAGGGTGATCACCGACGAGCCCGCGGAGCTCACCGAGCTCATCTGGTTCAAATTCGGCATCTGACCGAACTGGACCTCGAGCGGCGCCGTCACCGACGACGTCATCACGTCCGGGCTTGCGCCCGGATAGAAGGTCTGAACCTGGATGGTCGGATAGTCGACCTCCGGCAACGCCGCGACCGGCAGAAATCTGAACGCCAGCATGCCCGACAGCATGATGGCGATCATCATCAGGGTCGTCGCCACCGGCCGCAGGATGAATGGCCGAGACGGGTTCATTTGGTCTGCCCGTCCTCGGACCGTTTGTGCTTGCCGCCTCCCGCCTTGTCGGGAGCGGCGCCGGCCTTGCTGTCTCCGGTGCCGCCTGCCTTGTCGCCCCCGCTGGCCGGCCCCTTCGCCGCGCCGGCCGGGCTGGCGGTATCGGCCGCGGAGCGCACCACCACCTTGGCGCCCTCGCGCAGCTTGTCGGCGCCGTCGATCACGACGCGGTCGCCGGGCACCAGCCCGGACAGCACCTCGACCCGGTCACCATCGGTGACGCCGAGCTTCACCGGCCGCACCGAGACCGTGCTGTCGGCATTGACGAGGTAGACGAAGGTGCCCGGGACGCCGCGCTGGATTCCCGCCGTCGACATCGTCGTGGCGTCCTTGTGGGTGTCGAGCAGCAGGCGGATGTTGACGAACTGGTTCGGATACAGCGAGCGATCCTGGTTCTCGAACTGGGCGCGCAGCTTGATCGTGCCGGTGGTCGGATCGATCTGGCTGTCGAAAGTCTGGAGCGAGCCGTCGGCGAGCTTGGTGGCGCCGCTGCGGTCATAGGCCGCCGTCGGCAGCACGGCGCCCTCCTTCAGCCGCTTCTTGACCGCTTGCAGATTGTCTTCCGGCAGCGTGAACAGCACGCTGATCGGCTCGAGCTGCGTGATCACGACCAGACCATTGGTGTCGCCCGGCGTCACGTAGTTGCCGAGATCGACCTGACGCAGTCCGACCCGCCCGTTGATCGGCGACACGATGTGACAATACGCCAGGTTCACCTCGGCCGACTTCACGGCGGCGCGGTCGGCTTCGACCGTGCCTTGATACTGCGCGACCAGCGCGACCTGGGTATCGAGCGTTTGATGCGGCACCGCGTTCTGGGTGGCGAGGTTCTGGTAGCGCGTGAGATCGACCTGGGCGCCCTTCAGCTGCGCCTCGTCGCGCGCCAGATTGCCCTTGGCCTGCGCCAGCGTCGCCTCATAGGGCCGCGAATCGATCTCGGCGATCAAGTCACCCTTCTTGACCTCGTCGCCTTCCTTGAAATCGATCTTCATCAGGTAGCCGCTGATCTGGCTCCTGATCGTCACGGTGGCGAGCGAGGTCACGGTGCCGAGCGCATTGAGGCTGACGCCGATATCGCCCTTGCCGATCGTCTCCGGCACGATCGACATCGGCCCGGCATTGCGGCCGCCCCCGGCCTGTTGCGGCGCGGCCTGCTGGCGCGTCCACCAGACGATGCCGGCGAGCACCGCCAGTACGAGCAATCCCGTTAGTATCCCCGGCCAGCGCGACGCTCGCCTGACGGGTCCAGGTGCGACGATCGACGGGTCTTTGATCTGCTGGTCCATAACCTGCCCACGAAGAAACACGAATGAGCTCGCGCAGCTCTATGTGTCCCCTAGAGCCGGCGCGCGCCGCACGCGAGGAAGCATTTTGAACGCTTCCGTCTGACAAAGCGCGTTAAGATTCGGAAAGGATGGCCCCTCCTTCCCGGTCGAGCGCTGTTTCACGCCGGATTGTGGCTATTTTACCCGATCGACTGTAGCCAGGGCAACACGATCAGCAACAATCCGGCAAAGTAGATCACGCTGAAGATCAGCCCGAACTTCCAGAAGTCGCCTTTGCCGATATAGCCGCTGCCGTAATACATCGGCGCCGGTCCGGTGGCATAGGGCGAGATCACGCCCATCAGCCCCAGCGAATAGACGCACAGCAGCATCAAGGTCTGCACCGGCAGGCCCGGAATGCTGGAGCCGACCGCCAGCACCACCGGCAGTACGGCTGCCGTATGCGAGGTGATGCTCGAGAAGAAATAATGGATCCAGAAGAAGAACGACACCAGCAGGATGATTCCGGCGAGCGGCGACGTGCCGGAGAGCGGCTTGGCGTACGCCTCGGCCACCCATTTGATGAAGCCGATCTCGTTGAGCCCCGACGACAGCGTGAGCAGCGAGGTGAAATAGAAGAAGACCTCCCAGGCACTCTTCTCCGCGACGATGTCCTCGAACGCGATCACGCCGGTCAGCAGCATCAGCGAGATCACCACGAACACGACGGTGGTCGCATTGATGAAGTTCGAACCGAGCAGCGGCACGCTGATGTTGGGATTGGAGCCGCAGATCCACAGGAACATCGCCAGCAGCACCAGCACCGCCATGATCCATTCCTGCCGCGACGGCGGCCCCATCTTGGCGATCTCGCCTTGGCTCCAGGTGACGATCTCCGGGCTCTCCTTGATCTCCGGCCGGCAGACCACATAGCTGAGCAGCGGCACCAGCAGCAGCAACAGGATTCCGAGCGGCGCGAAGCCGATGAACCATTGCGACCAGCCGACCTCGATATTGACGAGCTTCTTGGCGATCGAGAGCGCCGCAGCATTCGGCGCCAGCGCGGTCAGGAACAGCGAACTGGTGACGGCGGTGGTCGCGAACGCCGTCCACATCACGAAGGTGCCGATCTTGCCTGCGGTCGGGCCGGGCTCGGAGCCATAGATGCGCGGAATGTTGCTGACGATCGGATAGATCGTGCCGCCCGAGCGCGCGGTGTTGGACGGCGTCGCCGGCGCCAGCACCAGATCGGAGAACGCCACCGCATAGCCGAGCCCGATGGTGCGCCGGCCGAGCCCGCGCACCAGCAGCAGCGCCAGCCTGCGGCCGAGCCCACTCTTGCGATAGCCGATCGAGAACACGAAGGCGCCGACGATCAGCCACACCGTGCTCTCGGAAAAGCCGCTCAGCATCCAGCGCAGCGACTTGTTCGGGTCGGGCTCGACATAGCCGCCGACGCCGGCAACGGTGAGGCCGATCAATCCGACCGCGCCGACCGGCATCGATTCGAGGATCAGCCCGGTGATGACGGCGGCGAACACCGCGAAATAGTGCCACTGATTGGCGTTCAGCCCGGCCGGCACCGGGACCAGATAGATCACCAGCCAGACCAGCAATGGCGCAAACGTCCGCCATGACGATTTCATGCAGCGTCCCCTCACGTGTTTTGATTTGTCGGGCGTGCGAGCCGCCTGTCCCGGGCGGTGCCGCCATCTTTTTGTTGCAATCTAGCACGGCCGCGCCGCCCGTCGCGGGCAAGTGCAGCCGAATGGCGCGGCTTGTGGAGGAACCGATCGGTTTCGTCAACACGTCAGGACCCCGTAGCAGCCCCCATCGCAAGACCGGTCGCGCTTTGCTATTCTCGCGGTCATGACGTCACGCGACTCCGCCGCCTCCGAGATCACGCCCGAGGTGCTGCTGCGCGCCTATGCCTGCGGTATCTTCCCGATGGCGGAGAGCGCCGACGATCCGACGCTGTTCTGGGTCGAGCCGGAATTGCGCGGCGTGATTCCGTTCGACGGCTTCCGCGTCGCCTCCCGCCTGGCGCGCACCGTGCGCTCGGATGCCTTCACCGTCACCGTCGATACCGCATTCAAGGCCGTGATCGCCGGCTGCGCGGCGCCGCAGCCGGGCCGCGACGACACCTGGATCAACAAGCGGATCCGCGATCTCTATCTCGGGCTATACACGTCGGGCCACTGCCACAGCGTCGAGGTCTGGCAGGACGACAATCTGGTCGGCGGGCTCTATGGCGTCAGCCTCGGCCGCGCCTTCTTCGGCGAGAGCATGTTCCACACCGCGCGCGACGCCTCGAAGGTCGCGCTGGTGCATCTGGTGGCACGGCTGATCGCGGGCGGCTTCGAACTGCTCGACACGCAATATGTCACCGAGCATCTCAAGACGTTCGGCGCGGTCGAAATCTCGCGCCGCCGCTATCGCACGCTGCTCGACAAGGCGATATCGGGCGCGCCGGCGGATTTCCGCAAGCTCGACACCACGCAGCCGGTCACGGGCGAGCAGGCGCTGGCGATCATCGCTGAGCGCAATTGAATTCGTAACCCGGATGCAAGAGGCGTAGCCCGCATGAGCGAAGCGACATGCGGGGCCAGCCGTCCCGGATATCGCTTCGCTCATCCGGGCTACGGCCCCCAATCAATTCCCGAACAGACCGCCGAACAAGCCGCCTGGCCGCTGCTGTTGCTGGGGCGGCGGAGGTGGCGGCTGCTGCTGGTATTGCGGCAGCGGCTGCGGCGGCGGGCGCGGCGCGGCCTGCTTCGGCGGCGCACGCTTCTGGGCCGGCGGCGGTGGCGGCGTCGGCGCCTTCGGCGGATCGGGCGCGGCGGTCACGATGGTCTGGTCCGGCCCTTTGCAGTCGGTCAGCCAGATGTCGTAGATCGGATGCTCGACGCCGTGCAGGCCSGGGCTTGCCGCGAACATCCAGCCCGAGAAGATCCGCTTCACCTCGCCCTGCAAGGTGATCTCGTCGACCTCGACAAAGGCGTCGGTGTTGGCRGCTTCCGTCGACGGCCTGGTGTAGCAGGCATCGGTCTTCACGCGCAGCGCGCCGAACTGCACGGTCTCGCCGATATCCTCGTCGAAATTGATGATGCGTCCGGTGATCTTGTCGAGGCCGGAGAAGCTCGCCTTCTTGTTGGTGATCTTGGTCGAGGGCGGCTCCTGCACCACCTCGTCGCCCGGCTGCAACGTCGCCGGCGCCTGCGGCGGCACGGCGCCCTGCTGCGTGCCCTGCGGGGTCCCCCTCGGCTGCCGCTGCCCCGGCGGCAGGCCGGGCAACGGGTTGGCAACGGCCGGCCCGCCGGGTTGCGGCGGCTGCACCGCAACGCCGGGCTGGGTGCCGGGCGGCGCGACGGTCGAGCCGGGCGGCGGCGCCAAGGGCTGCGACTGCACGCTGCCGGGCGGCGGCACGCCCTGCGCCGGTGGCAACGGCCGGTTCGGCGGCGGCAACAGGCGGCCGCGCGGCAGTTCCGGCACTTCCTCGTCGTCGTCGTTGGGCGGCGCCACCTGACCACGCGGGATCGAGCCGGGCGGACGCGGCGCGGGATCGGAGAAAATCGTTCCGATCTGCGCGCGCGCAGGCGGCGCAAGCGCGACGATTGAGGCGGCGATCAAGGCCGCAAAGCCAGTCAGGGCAATGGTTCGAAGCATCTCGCGCGGCTTTAGAGGGCGAATCGGGCTCGCGACAGTCTACCTTGATATCGGCCGCTCGCAGGGCATCGGTTAACACGCCGAATACGGCGGGGAAAGGGCGCGAGGATACCCTCCCCGACGCCCTCGCCGCCCTCTGGTCACTCCCGGGAACACGTGTGATAGTCCTCACGCTGAAGGCGCGCCGCACCGCGCGAAAACCAGGAAAATCCGGATCGAACCGGACCAGCCAGAGGAAACCCAACATGCCAGATCGCATCAGGCTCGACGGCCGGGTTGCCGTCGTCACCGGCGCTGCCGGCGTCATCGGAACCGCCACGCTCCAGTTGCTCGCCGAACGCGGTGCGCGGATCGTCGCGGTCGACCGCAGGGAAGCCGACCTTGCCGCCGCCATAAAGGACCTGCCCGCCTCGGCCGAGGCGCTGGCGATCACAGCCGACGTCACCGACGAGGCCGAGGTCAAGGACTATGTCCGTGCCGCGGTGGACCGCTTCGGCACCATCGACGCCTTCTACAACAACGCCGGCATCGAAGGTGACATCAAGCCGATCCCGGAATATTCGCTGGAGAGCTTTCGCCGCGTGCTCGACGTCAACGTCGTCGGCGTCTTCCTCGGCATGAAGCATGTGCTGCCGGTGATGCTGAAGCAGAACAAGGGCAGCATCGTCAACACCGCCTCGATCGCGGGCCTGGTGGGATCGCCGATGATCGCGGTCTACAGCGCGAGCAAGCACGCGGTGATCGGGCTGACCAAGAGCGCGGCCTGGGAATGCAGCGGCACCGGGGTGCGCGTCAATTGCGTCTGTCCCGGCATGATCGAGAGCCGGATGCTGAGCACCATCCTCCAGGGCCGCTCCGGCGGCAACGCGCCGCCGCCGGTCGAGAAGATCGTCGATCGCATCCCGGCGCGCCGCCTCGGGCTGGCGCGCGAGGTCGCCTCGATCGTCGCGTTCCTCGCTTCCGACGAGGCCAGCTACGTCTCCGGCTCGGCCTACACCGTCGACGGCGGCCGCACCGCCGCCTGAGATTTCAGTCCAGCACCACAACGAGGTTTGTCGCCCATGCCCGTCGTTCTCGATCCCGATGCCGCCGCCGTCTTCAAGGCCTTCCAGGAGGCCGGCCGCCCCGCCTATGAAACGCTGACCGCGCCGGAAGCCCGCGAATATTATCGCGCCGCGCGAATCGTCTCCAATCCCGAGGCGCCCGCGCTCGACTCGAGCAAGGCGCTGGCGATCCCAGCCCCGCACGGCACGATCCCGGCCCGCATCTACACCCCGAAGACGCTGCGCAAGATCAACGGGCTCGCGCCGTGCCTGGTGTTCTTCCATGGCGGCGGCTGGGTGATCGGCGATCTCGATACCCATGAGGTGGTCTGCCAGAAGCTCGCCCATGAAGGCGAGTTGATCGTGATCTCGGTCGACTATCGCCTCGCGCCCGAGCACCGTTTTCCCGCTGCGGTGGACGACGCCGTCACCGCGACCCGTTGGGTCGCCGCCAACGCAAAGGAGCTCGGCATCGACGCCGCGCGCCTGATCGTCGGCGGTGACAGCGCCGGCGGCAACCTCGCGGCCGTGGTGGCGCTGACCGCCCGCGACGGCGGACCGAAGCTCGCCGCCCAGCTATTGGTCTACCCCGGCACCGATTTCGCGCGGAAGCATGCCTCGCACCGGGAGCCGGAGACCAGCGTCCTGCTGACCCACTCAGTGATCGGCTGGTTCGCCAACCACTATCTCGGCGACGCCGACAGCACCGACTGGCGTGCCTCGCCCGCCCGCGCGAAGAGCTTTGCGGGACTGCCGCCGGCCTATGTGCTGACCGCCGGCGCCGATCCGCTGCGCGATGAAGGCGACGAGTACGCGAAATTCCTCAAGGACGCCGGCGTGCCGGTGACCTACCGGCATTTCCCCGGCCAATTCCACGGCTTCTTCACCATGGGCAAGCTGCTCAACCAGGCCAACATCGCGGTGACCGAGATCAGCGCCTGGCTGAAGACGCTGGGTTGAACGACCAGATCGGGAGCGACGTCGTTGCCGTTCGCTCCCGATCACCCCTGGTGGGCCGCGCCGCGCGTTGCGGCGATCGTGCGCCTTGAACTTCCGGTCGCCGCGCGATAGTGCGGCCGGACGCGCCGCACGCCGCCGCCCGCTCCAGCCATCGAGACCGCCTTGTTCGCGCCCATCCTCGTCTACGGAATCCCGCTCGATTTCATCCTGTTCGCGCTGACCCTGCTCGGCGTCGCGATCTTCCATCACCACACGCTGGCCGTGGCGTTGACGGGTCTTGCCGCGATCGTCGCCTACAAGCTGCTGTTCGCAGGCTTTGCCAAATTCGGCGCCGGCTTGCCCGGCCTCGTGCATCACATGGAGCATGAGTGGGTCACGCTCGCGAACCTGTTCCTGCTGCTGATGGGGTTTGCGCTGCTGTCCCGCCATTTCGAGGACAGCCGCATCCCCGACGAGATGCCGGCACTGCTGCCCGATGACTGGAAGGGCGGCCTGATCCTGCTGGTGATCGTGTTCGTGCTGTCGGCCTTCCTCGACAATATCGCGGCCGCGCTGATCGGCGGCACCGTGGCGCGGCATGTGTTCCGCGGCCGCGTCCATATCGGCTATCTCGCGGCGATCGTCGCCGCCTCGAATGCCGGCGGCGCCGGCAGCGTGGTCGGCGACACCACGACGACGATGATGTGGATCGCCGGCATCAGTCCGCTCAGCGTCGTCGATGCCTATGTCGCCGCCATTGTCGCGATGCTGGTGTTCGCCGTGCCGGCCTCGCTGCAACAGCACCGTTTCTCGCCGATCGTGAAGAAGGCGCCGTCCGGCCTCAGGATCGACTGGGCACGGGTTGCGATCGTCGCGGTGATCCTGCTCGCCGCGCTGACCGCCAATGTCACGGCCAACCTGAAATTCCCGGCGCTGCTCGATGTGCTGCCGGTGCTGGGCCTCGCGGTCTGGGCCGCGATCCTGGTCACCGCGCTGCTGCGGCGGCCGGACTGGTCGGTCATGCCGGAGACCTTGAAGGGCACCGTGTTCCTGCTCGCGCTGGTGACGGCGGCCTCGATGATGCCGGTCGAGAAGCTGCCCGCCGCGTCATGGCAGACCGCGCTCGGGCTCGGCTTCGTCTCGTCGGTGTTCGACAACATTCCCCTCACCGCGCTGGCGCTGAAGCAAGGCGGCTACGACTGGGGCTTTCTCGCCTACGCAGTCGGATTTGGCGGGTCGATGGTCTGGTTCGGCTCGTCGGCGGGGGTTGCGGTGTCCAACATGTATCCGGAAGCCAAATCGGTGGTGCGCTGGATCACCCAGGGCTGGCCGATCATGGTGGCCTATGTGGTCGGCTTCTTCGTGATGCTCGCCCTGCTCGGCTGGCACCCCGACGCCCCGCACTAAAGCGGGATGAGTTTTGGATAAATCGGCTTGGCGCTGTCTCGGTTCACCTCTCTCCGTCGGGGAGAGGTGAAGTTTCGACGCTGCTCGATCTCGACCCAGTCTCATCACGCTTTGGGTTGCCTACCCCACCCGCGCGGCCCGACGCAGCGATTGCGGCGGCTGGCCGAAGGCGCGGATGAAGGCGCGGCGCATCCGCTCGGGATCGCGGAAGCCAGTAATCTCCGCGACGCGCTCGATCGCCTCGCCCGACGACTGCACGCGCTGCCGCGCCACCTCAATTCTCAGCCGCTCGACCGCTTTCGACGGCGTGATGCCGGTCTCGGCGATGAAGGCGCGGGTGAAATGCCGCGAACTCATGCCGGCCTTGTCGGCGAGGTCCTCGACCGTCAGCGGCGCATTGAGATTCTCGCGCGCCCAGGCCAGCAGCGGCCCGAACCGTCCGTTCGGCGTCTTCAACTCCAGCAGCGAGGAAAACTGCGACTGCCCGCCGCTGCGCCGGTGGTACAGCACGAGCTGCCGCGCGGTGTGCTGCGCGATCTCGTCGCCGTAGTCCTCGGTGATCATCGCCAGCGCGAGATCGATGCCGGCGGTGATGCCGGCCGAACTCCAGATATTGCCGTCACGGACGAAGATCTGGTCCGGCTCGAGCTTGACCTTCGGATAGCTCTTCACGAAATGCGGCGTGCGCTGCCAATGCGTGGTGGCGCGGCGGCCGTCGAGCAGGCCCGCCTCGGCCAGCACATAGGCGCCCGAACAGACGCTGGCGACCCGGATGCCGCGGTCCGCCATTCGCCGCACGAATGACAGCGTGGTCGGACAGGTCGCCGGCGTACGCACGCCATTGCCGCCGGCAACGATCAGCGTCGTGATCGCCGCCGACGGCCTGAACCCGCGCGCCAGCATCTCGACGCCGGATGAACTGCGCACCGGCCCGGCCTTCACCGCGATGGTCTTTATGTCAGGCGGGTTGTTGGCGAAGCGCGCCGCGATCTCGAAGGCTGAGATCGGCCCGGCCGCGTCGAGCAGTTGGAAGTCGGGAAAGATCAGCATGCCGATCATCGCCAAATCCTCGCAAGGGACGCTGCGCTTCGCGCGACGCTACGTCCGAAAATGAGGGAAATACGCCATTTTGGACGGGAGGCCATCATGCCATCCTGGTTCCGTCAAGCGCTATTTTGGAGGCTCCCATGACCGAACCGTTGCAGATAGGACTGCTCGTCTTCCCGAAGGTGACCCAGCTCGACCTGACCGGTCCCTTGCAGGTGTTCTCCTCGGTGCCCGGCGCCAAGGTGCACTTGATCTGGAAGCGCATCGAGCCGGTGCAGACGGATTCGGTCATGGTGCTGACGCCGACCACGACCTTTGCCGACTGCCCGCAGCTCGACGTGATCTGCGTGCCCGGCGGTTTCGGCACCGACGACATGGTCGGCGACGAGGAGATGCTCGGCTTCCTGCGCAAGCAGGCCGAGGGGGCGAAGTACGTCACGTCGGTGTGTACGGGATCGCTGGTGCTCGGCGCGGCCGGGCTGCTCAAGGGCTATCGCGCCACCACGCACTGGAGCGCGATCGATTTCCTGGCAGGGTTCGGCGCCATCCCGACCAAGACGCGGGTCTGCGTCGACCGCAACCGCTTCACCGGCGGCGGCGTCACCGCGGGCATCGACTTCGCGCTGACGCTGGTATCGGAGCTTGTCGACCGCAGCACCGCGGAAGCGATCCAGCTCCGACTCGAATACAACCCGGCCCCGCCGTTCAATGCCGGCTCGCCGGATACCGCACCGGCCGAAATCCTTGCCCTGATGAAAGAGCGGATGGGACCGGCGCATGCGCGCCGCGGCGAATTGATGGGCCGCGCCGCAGCGCGCCTCGGCTGATCCGAACGCCGCAAAGAAAAAGGCCGCCTGGTTTCCCGGGCGGCCTTTCCTGTCTCACGGTAGCCTCAACATTCACGGGCGATTTCAGGACATCTGTACCGGGGGCCTATCTCCCGGCCGCATCCAACTCGGAGGCCGCTGCTCATCGGGACAGTCGCGATCTGGAGCCCGATCCGACGCGATGGTCTCCCATCTCCGTAAGATGACTTGATTGAGCCGCGAACCCGCGCGCGATGCAAGCGGGCAGCATCGAGCGCGCCGCGCCTGTCCCCGCTGTTACCATTGTCCACAGGCACGCGTGCGGTGCACGCGCCGCATCACGCGGCGGCGTGTCCGAAACAGCTATGTGCGGAGATCAGCTTCCGGGCGTCCAGGCGTGGTAGTCGCCGGTTGCCTTGGGACGGCGGCCGCTCGCCAGCGTCGAGCCGGACGGACGGTAGGCCTGCGCGGTGCCGGTCATGTTCGGCAGATGCGGCTTCTCCCACTCCCGGGCCGCGTAGTTCTGCTCGGTCGGGGGCTCATCCGTAGTATGGTGAATCCAGCCGTGCCAGCCTGCCGGAATGCGGGAGGCTTCGGCATAGCCGTTGTAGACCACCCAGCGGCGCTCGAAATGCAGCGTCGGGTCGATCGCGCCGCCCTTGGTGCGGTAGTAGCGGTTGCCCTGCTCGTCCTCGCCGACCAGCTCGCCGTAGCGCGAGGTCCACAATTGCGTGCCAAAGGTCTGGCCATTCCACCAGGTGAAGAATTTCAGCAGGAATTGTTTCATGCGCGGCCGGTCGTCGGTTCGAGGCTGTCCGGGCTCTGATTGCCACCTGAATCCCCAAATGTCCAGCGGCCGCCAAGGTAGCCCGGCACTCCCCGTATGCACGCCGTCATGGACCGGTTTGGCGACCAAATGCCGCGCTCACGGAGAGTTTTGTTCAGCCGCCATACATGCGCCCCCGGCTACGCAAAGATGACGGACAATCAATGTCGCGCGCTGGAACGTCCACCCGCAGAAATGGTTAGACATTGTCCGTTTTGATGGAGTCCAAAATGATCAATATGAAAGTTCTGAGCACTGCCGCGGCACTGGCGCTTGCGCTGCCGCTGGCTGTGGCGCCGACTGTTTCGTTCGCCCAGACCGCCGCGCAGATGGGCGCGATGGGTGGCGGCGGCGGTGGTGGTGGTGGAGGTGGACGCGGCGGTGGCGGCGGCGGCGGCTGGCACGGTGGCGGCGGCGGAGGCGGCGGTTGGCACGGCGGAGGTGGCGGTGGCCACTGGGCCGGTGGCGGCGGCGGTTGGCACGGTGGTGGCGGCTGGCGCGGCGGCGGCGGCCGTTGGCATGGCGGTGGCGGCGGATTCTGGCCGGGCGCGGTTGCCGGTGCAGTGGTCGGCGGCGCCCTCGCCTCGGGTGCGTATGGCTATTATGGCCCCGGATACTATGACGACAGCTACGGCTATTACGACGACAGCGCGCCTGTCGCCGTGGAAGTCGCACCGGGCGGCGGCGATGCGACCTACTGCGCGCAGCGCTACAAGTCCTATGATGTGCGCTCCGGAACCTATCTCGGCTATGACGGCCTGCGGCACCCCTGCCCGTAAGGCCTGACGACCGGCTCATGGTCCGAAGGGATCGTGCGTATTGGAGCATGAAAAGGGCGGCGGCAACGCCGCCCTTTTTCATGTCCGCAAGGCGACTGCAACGGCGGCGAACGTCACCAGCAGCGCCGCGATGTCGCTCGCACTGAGCGGTTCGCGCAGCATTGCCGCCGCCGCGATCACACCAACGACGGGGACCAGCAGCGTGCCGATCGACGCGGTTGCCGCCGGCAGCCGCTCGAGCGCCGCAAACCAGCAGACATAGCAAAGACAGAACTGGATCAGCGTCATGTAGATCATCGACGCCCAGCCGAGCTGCGACAGCGCGGACAATTGCGGCTGCTCGATCAGCACGCCGGCAATCGCGATCGGCAAGCAGCCAATCGCGAGCTGCCAGGCCGCAAGCGACAGCGGCGGCATTGCGAGCTTGAAGTACTTGGTCAGCACCGTTCCCAGTCCGACGCAGACCGCGCCCGCGAGCGCGAACAGAATGCCCGGCAGCTTGCCGACACTGGCGTCCATGCCGCCGCCGCCGATCAGCGCTGCGATCCCGGCGAGCGCGACCGCCAGCGCGAGCGCGCGCAGCATCGACACCCGCTCGCCAAGCACCGGCCAGGCCACCAGCGCGACCCACACCGGAATCGAGATCCCGAGCACCGCCGCCTCGCTGGCGCGAAGCCAGATCAGCGCCAGGCCCATCGAGGCGACCCAGCCGCCGATCGACAGCGTCGACACCAGGGCCAGCCGCAACCACATGCCCTCAGGGACGCGCAGGGTCTGTCGCCGCGCCACCGCCACGACGCCGAGCGCGATCGCGCCGGCCACGCCACACAGCCCGCGCGACGACAGCGGCGGCCACTCCGTCAGCAGGAATTTCATGATCGGGAAATTGAGACCCCAGCCGGTCGATGCGACCACCAGGAATGCGAGGCCGAGCGGTGACTGCGGGGTGCGGCCGGCGACTGGAACTGCGGTCATGGACCTGTCGTAAGGGAAATGGACAAATACAAGTGATGTGGCAGGGCTAGCCGGAAATCCGCTTGTCAGCAAACGGCATATGCATTCTATGATACAGACTTTCCGTCCAGGTTCCGCCTTAAGTGGCGAGCGGTCCAAGCGAGGCGGCGGCACGCGAGACCGTAGAAAGAGGATGCATCGTGCCGAGCGTTCTCGTGGTCGACGACGACCCGATGGTGTGTGTTGCCATCGAGGTGTGCTTGCAGCGCCAGGGTTTCGAGGTCACCGTCGCCGACGGCGGTGAATCGGGCATGCGTGCGCTGGAGAAGGCGACCTTCGACGTGATGCTGGTCGACGTCTTCATGCCGCATATGCGCGGGTTCGAAGCGATTCGCATCTTCCACGAGCGCGCCCCGAATATTCCCGTCATCGCGATGTCCGGCTACGCCTTTGCCAACGCCGACCGCGGCCCGGATTTCCTGCGCATGACGATCGAGCTCGGCGCGTCGGCCTGCCTGCGCAAGCCGTTTACCCCGCAGGCGCTGATCGCGGCCGTTAACGAATGTATTGCGAAGTCGGCGCCTTCCGCTCGTCTTTCGAAATGATTGCACGTACTAATCGTCGATGGCTTCCCAGCGTCTCATCCTCGGCAGCGGCCTTGCGATCCTCCTGGTCATCAGCGCGGCGTCGATCGGGCTGGACGTCAAGTCGCGCAGCGAGATTGATTCGGTCGATCGCACGCTGAGCATCCTCAAGCGCATCTCGGACGCCCGCTCGCTGCCGCGCACCGTCGAGAGCGCGGCGCGCGGATTCGCACTGACCGGCGATGCGTCCTTTGCCGACGAATTCCGCGAGCAGAGCACCACCCTCACCTCCGCCTTCGACGGCCTGACGACCGCGGTGAAGTCGGCTCCCGAGGAGGCGCAGCTGCTGGCCGGCACCAGGGGCGACGTCGAGCGCGCCATTGCACTCGGCGCCGAACTGATCCGGTTGCGCACCGCGGGCGACTCGGCCGGTGCCGCGGCGCTGATCTCCGCAGGCGAGAGCCGCGCGCTGATGGACAAGCTCGGGGCTGCGCTCGACCGCCTGGTCACCGAAGAACGCCGCCTGCTCGGCCTTCGCACCGAACGGTCGAAGAGCAACGGGCGGCTGCTGCTGTTGATCGACCTGGCCGGCGTGGTGCTGATCCTGCTGCTTGCGATCGCGTTGACGCTGACCGCGCGGCGCGCCAGCCGCGAACTACAGGGCGCGCTCAGCGCGACCAAGGCGACAAACCTGTCGCTCGAGGGCAAGGTCGCCGAGCGCACCAAGGACCTCGGCGCCGCGCTCGAGGGGCTGCGCCGTTCCACCGCGGTCATGGAGACCACCTTCCGCAGCATGGCCGAGGCAGTGCTGGTGATCGATGGCACCGGCACCGTGCTGCTGTCGAACCCGGCCGCCGAGAAGATGCTGCGCTACAAGCCCGGCATGACGGTCCGGCAATTGCGCGCGCAGAGCAACGTGTTCCAGGCCGACGGCCTCACGCCGATGCAGGTCGACGACATGCCCTCGGCCAGGGCGCTGCGCGGCGAGGAATTCGACGGGCTGGAATTCGTCGCCAAGCCGGTCCGCGGCGCTCCCCCGATTCACCTCGTGGTGTCGGGCCGGCCGCTGCGTGACGACAACGACGCCATCACCGGCGCGGCGCTGATCTATCACGACATCACCGCCTCCCGCGAAACCGAGCACAAGCTACAGCAGGCGCAGAAGCTCGACGCCATCGGCAAGCTGACCGGCGGGGTGGCGCACGACTTCAACAACATGCTGACGGTGATCACCGGCACCACCGAGACGCTGGTCGACAGCCTGCGCGCCGAGCCGCAGCTCGCCAAGACCGCCGAACTGATCGACCGCGCCGCCGAGCGTTGCCGCGAGCTGATCCAGCATCTGCTGGCCTTCGCCCGCCGCCAGCCGCTGGAGCCGCGCACCGTCGACATCAACGGCACCGTGGTCGATATCGCCAAGCTGCTGCGGCCGACCCTCGGCGAGCAGATCGAGATCAATTCGGTGCTCGCGCCCGACGTCGCCAGCGTCCACATCGATCCCTCGCAGCTTGCCAACTCGCTGCTCAACATGGCGATCAATGCCCGCGACGCGATGCCGAACGGCGGCAAGCTGTTGTTCGAGACCAGCAACGTCGTGCTGGACGACGCCTATGCCGCGGCCAATCCCGACATCGCGCCGGGCCGCTACGTGCTGCTCGCGGTCAGCGACACCGGCACCGGCATGTCGCAGGCGGTGCAGGACAAGGTGTTCGAGCCGTTCTTCACCACCAAGGAGGTCGGCAAGGGCTCGGGTCTCGGCATGAGCATGGTCTACGGCTTCGTCAAGCAGTCCGGCGGCCACATCAAGATCTACAGCGAGCAAGGCCACGGCACCACGATCAAGCTCTATCTGCCCCCTGCCCGCGGCCAGGTCGAGGTGGAGGCGCCGGTGCCGGAGCCGGTGCGGCGCGGCAGCGAAGTCATCCTGGTGGTCGAGGACGACCAATTGGTGCGCAACTACGTCGTCACCCAGCTCGCCAATCTCGGCTACAAGACCATCGCCGTCCCCGACGCCCGCGCGGCGCTGGCGCTGGTCGACAAGGGCGAGAAGTTCGACCTGCTGTTCACCGATGTGATCATGCCCGGCGGCATGAACGGCCGGCAGCTCGCCGACGAAGTCCGGAAACGGCGGCCTGGCATCAAGGTGCTCTACACCTCAGGCTATACCGAGAACGCGATCGTGCATCACGGCCGTCTCGACGAGGGCGTGCTGCTGCTCGCAAAACCCTATCGCAAGGCCCAGCTCGCCAGCATGCTGCAACAGGCGCTCGGCGAGTGATTTGAACACTCGTCATTGCGAGCGAAGCGAAGCAATCCATTTCGCCGGTTGCGGCGGCAATGGATTGCCGCGGCGCTGCGCGCCTCGCAATGACGGGGAGAATTCCGCAAGCGCAGCTACCGCGTCGCCAGCGCGACGCCGATCAGGGTGAACAGCAGCGCGATGATCTGGGTCGGCCCGAGCGGCTCGTGCAGCGCGATCGCCGAGGCGATCACGCCGATCACCGGCACCGCCATGGTGCCGATCGCCGCTACCGAAGCCGGCAGCCGGGCCAGGGCTGCGAACCAGGCGACATAGGCGACGCAGAACTGGATCAGCGTCGAATAGACCAGCAGCCACCAGCCGACCGTCGTGATGCGGTCGAGATGCGTGGTCTCGATCAGGAGCCCGACGATCGCGATCGGCACGCAGCCAATGCCGATCTGCCAGGCCGCGGCCGGGATCGGCGGCATCACCAGCGGATATTTCTTCGCCAGCACGGTGCCGAGCGCAAAGCCGATGGCGCCGCCGAGCGCCATCAGGATTCCCGGCAGCTTCTCCTTGCTTGCGGATATCCCGTTGCCGCCCATGATCGCGGCAAGCCCGGCGAACGCCATCAGCAGCGCGATCGAGCGCAACAATGTCGGCCGCTCGCCGAGCACCGGCCAGGCCAGCAACGAGGCCCACACCGGCATGGTGTAGGCGATCAGCGCGGTCTCGCTCGCCGGCAGCCAGAGCAGCGCCAGCCCCATCAGCACCATCCAGCCGGTGACGTTGAGCGCCGCATACAGCACGAGGCGCGGCCACAGCCGGGCCTCGACATGCAGGTTCTGGGCGCGGATCAGCGCCAGCAAGGCCAGCAGCACCGCGCCGATCACCCCGGTGATGCCGCGCAAGGTCAGCGGCGGCAGCTCGCTGAGCAGGAATTTGGTGGACGGCCAGTTGAATCCCCAGCCCACCGACGTGATGGCGAGGAACATCAGGCCGGCGGGCGCAAGGCGCGTCCGCGCGTGAGGCGTCTGGTTTGTCATGGAACCCGGCAAGGGCGTGGAGAGGATGTGAGTCGGCCGGTAGCTTGCCCGCGATTTTGTCGCCCGACCATCACGGCTCTGACATGCCTGATCCGTAGTTTGCCCGTAGGCTTACGTGAGTCCCAAAAATTCAATCCCGGGMSCGCGAATAAATCSTKCGCCTGTGAACAGCGGGGCGAAGCTCTGATCCACAGGCGRRACGAATTTTTTTGGCTTGGGAATCCCTGAGGACTCACCGATAGTTGGCTCGATCACAGGCGCGGCACCGACCCCTGTTATCCCAACCTTTCCACCATATTTAGTGTTTGATTCAGAAACTCGTACTAGTCCTTGACGGGCGTGACGGACATGGCCTAGCTTCCAACCTGTTCGGCGCGAGTGTGTTTGGGTCCCGCCGGTCGCTCCCACAAGGGTTCCAAGATGACCACTCCGCCAGGCCCTTCGGGCCGCGGGTGAAGGGCTGTTCTGCCCTGATTTTGGGCCGTGTTCGAGACGACGGAACGGGCCGCCAAGGACCCGGAAACAGAGGCCGCAACCGGCCCGCAAAGAAGCGTACGCGTGACGTGTCGCGTGAAGCGTTTTGGGGCGTTGAATGCATGACCCGGAGGACCCGACCCAGTCGGGTAACCCGCCAGGGATCGTGCCGCCGCAGGGCCGGGTCGCACCGGCGCCGCGCGGTGCAGAGAAAACAGGCCGGATCCACCGGCTGAGCTGCGGACGACGGGAGGCGTGCTCGCGCGCTCCTGATGTCCGCGAACAGATAACATTCCGGCACCTGCGAGAAACGTGGGGCCGGGCAGAAGAAGAGACGGGGCTCGACCATGCGAATTGAACGACGCAACACCACCAGCGGACAATCTCCCTATGCCGGGATCAATTTCCGCTTGACCACCTCGGAGATCCGCAACCCGGACGGCTCGGTCGTGTTCCGTGCCGAGAACGTCGAGGTTCCGGAGTTCTGGTCGCAGGTCGCCTCCGACGTGCTGGCGCAGAAGTATTTCCGCAAGGCCGGCGTCGCCGCGCGCCTGAAGAAGGTCGAGGAAGAGACCGTGCCGTCGTGGCTGTGGCGTTCGGTACCCGACACTGACGCCTTGGCGTCGCTGCCCGAGAACGAGCGCATCGTCGGCGAGACCTCTGCCAAGCAGGTATTCGATCGCCTCGCCGGCTGCTGGACCTATTGGGGCTGGAAGGGCGGCTACTTCTCGTCGGAGGAAGACGCGCTGGCGTTCTTCGACGAACTGCGCTGGCAGCTCGCCAAGCAGATGGTCGCGCCGAACTCGCCGCAATGGTTCAACACCGGCCTGCATTGGGCCTACGGCGTCGATGGCCCCGGCCAGGGCCACTACTATGTCGACTGGAAGACCGGCAAGCTGACGAAATCGAAGTCGGCCTATGAGCATCCGCAGCCGCATGCCTGCTTCATCCAGGGCGTCGGCGACGACCTCGTCAACGAGGGCGGCATCATGGACCTCTGGGTGCGCGAGGCGCGCCTGTTCAAATACGGCTCCGGCACCGGCTCGAACTTCTCCAGCCTGCGCGGCGAAGGCGAAAAGCTGTCCGGCGGCGGCCGCTCGTCGGGCCTGATGAGCTTCCTCAAGATCGGCGACCGCGCCGCCGGTGCGATCAAGTCGGGCGGCACCACGCGTCGTGCGGCCAAGATGGTCGTGGTCGATGCCGACCATCCCGACATCGAGACCTATATCGACTGGAAGGTGAAGGAGGAGCAGAAGGTCGCGGCGCTGGTCACCGGCTCCAAGATCAACCAGAAGCACCTCAAGGCCGTGATGAAGGCCTGCGTGAACTGCGAAGGCAGCGGCGACGACTGCTTCGATCCCGAGAAGAACCCTGCCCTCCGCCGCGAGATCAAGCTCGCGCGCCGCAGCCTGGTGCCCGACAACTACATCAAGCGCGTGATCCAGTTCGCCAGGCAAGGCTACAAGGAGATCACGTTCGACATCTACGACACCGACTGGGATTCGGAAGCCTACCTCACCGTCTCCGGCCAAAACTCCAACAATTCGGTGTCGCTGAAGGACGACTTCCTGCGCGCGGTGGAAACCGACGGCGACTGGAATCTGGTCGGCCGCACCACCAAGAAGGTCACCAAGACTCTCAAGGCCCGCGACCTCTGGGAGAAGATCGGCTACGCCGCCTGGGCGTCGGCCGATCCCGGCCTGCACTTCAACACCACGATGAACGACTGGCACACCTGCAAGGCGTCCGGCGACATCCGCGCCTCCAATCCGTGCTCGGAATACATGTTCCTGGACGACACGGCGTGCAACCTCGCCTCGGCCAATCTGCTGACGTTCTACAGCAGCACCACCAAGCGGTTCGACGTCGAATCCTACGAGCATCTCTGCCGGCTCTGGACCATCGTGCTGGARATCTCGGTCATGATGGCCCAGTTCCCGTCGAAGGCRATCGCGGAGCTGTCCTACGAATTCCGCACCCTCGGCCTCGGTTTTGCAAAYATYGGCGGYCTSYTGATGACCATGGGCYTGCCYTATGACAGCAAGGAAGGCCGCGCGCTGTGCGGCGCGCTGACCGCTGTSATGACCGGCATCTCCTACAAGACYTCGGCGGAGATGGCGGCCGAGCTCGGCACCTTCCCGGGCTACAAGAARAACGCSGCCCACATGCTGCGCGTGATCCGCAAYCACCGCCGCGCCGCCCACGGCAATGCCGGTGGCTACGAGGCGCTCGCGGTCAACCCGGTGCCGCTCGATCAYGCCTCCTGCCCGCAAGCCGACATCGTCGCGCAYGCCAAGCTGGCKTGGGACGACGCGCTGGCGCTCGGCGARGTSAACGGCTATCGCAACGCCCAGACCACSGTSGTGGCGCCGACCGGCACCATCGGCCTGGTGATGGATTGCGACACCACCGGCATCGAGCCCGATTTCGCGCTGGTCAAGTTCAAGAAGCTCGCCGGCGGCGGCTACTTCAAGATCATCAACCAGGCGGTGCCGTCRGCGYTGCGCGCGCTCGGCTATCGCGAGAGCGAGATCGCCGAGATCGAGGCCTACGCCGTCGGCCACGGCTCGCTGTCCAATGCGCCAGGGATCAACGCCTCSACCCTGAAGGCCAAGGGCTTCACCGATGAAGCCATCGCCAAGGTGGAAAAGGCGCTGCCGACCGCGTTCGACATCAAGTTCGCCTTCAACAAGTGGACTTTCGGCGAGGAYTTSATTCGCAACACGCTCGGCATCGACGCCGAGGCGATCGCGGCCCCCGGCTTCGACCTGCTCCAGGCCGTCGGCTTCACCAAGCGCGAGATCGAGGCCGCCAACGTCCACATCTGCGGCGCGATGACCGTCGAAGGTGCCCCGCACCTGAAGGCCGAGCACTATCCGGTGTTCGACTGCGCCAACCCCTGCGGCAAAATTGGAAAACGCTACCTGTCGGTCGAGAGCCACATCCGGATGATGGCGGCCTCGCAGCCGTTCATCTCGGGCGCGATCTCCAAGACCATCAACATGCCGAACGACGCCACGGTGGAGGACTGCAAGTCCGCCTACCTGTTGTCGTGGAAGCTGGCGCTGAAGGCCAACGCGCTGTACCGCGACGGCTCGAAGCTGTCGCAGCCGCTCAACTCGCAGCTCATCTCCGACGATGAGGACGAGGACGATGCGGTGGAGGCGCTCTACGAGAAGCCGATGGCCGCGCGCGCCGCCCAGGTCTCGGAGAAGATCGTCGAGAAGCTGGTCGAGCGCATCGTCGTGATGCGCGAGCGCGAGAAGATGCCGGATCGCCGCAAGGGCTACACCCAGAAGGCTGTGGTCGGCGGTCACAAGGTCTATCTCCGCACCGGCGAATATGACGACGGCCGGCTCGGCGAGATCTTCATCGACATGCACAAGGAAGGCGCGGCGCTGCGCTCCTTCATCAACAACTTCGCCATCGCGGTGTCGCTCGGCCTGCAATACGGCGTGCCGCTGGAGGAGTATGTCGACGCCTTCACCTTCACCCGCTTCGAGCCCGCGGGTCCGGTGCAGGGCAACGACTCGATCAAGTATGCGACCTCGATCCTCGACTACGTCTTCCGCGAGCTCGCGGTGAGCTACATGTCGCGCTTCGATCTCGCCCATGTCGATCCGAACGAGTCGGGCTTCGACGCGCTCGGCAAGGGCGTCGAGGAAGGCAAGGAGCAGCCGGAAGAGGCGCCGCACCACCAGGCGACGAAGTATCTGTCGAAGGGCCTCACCCGCTCGCGCACCGACAACCTCGTCATCATGCGCGGCGGCTCCGCCGCGGTGAGCGCCAACGCCGACAACGCCCCCGCCGGCGGCAACCGCGTCACCTCGCTGGCCTCGCACGGCGCCACCGCGCGCGGCGCCTCCGACACCATCGAAGGCGCGGTCGCCCTGAAGCAGGAAGTCAGCCACGACCTCTCGCCCACCGAGAAGCTCGAGGCCCTGCAACAGTGGAGCAAGCCCGGCACCGCCGCAGCCGCCGCCCCGTCCAAGGCCGAGCGTCGCGCCGAAGCGAAAGCAAAAGGCTACGAAGGCGAGATGTGCTCGGAGTGCGGCAACTTCACGCTCGTGCGGAACGGGACGTGCATGAAGTGCGATACTTGCGGCAGCACGACGGGGTGTTCGTGAGATAGCAACGCCCGGGGTTCGCGCCCCGGGCGTTTCGCCTATCTCGAGGGGGCAGGGGAACAATGAACACGACGGAAATGTCGACCTCTGACGCTGATGCCGATAGCCTTCTGTCCAGATTTCCTGGCCCGGTTACTTTGTATCCCTCCTACGGGAAGTTGCTGAAACCCGTCGTAATTTGCTTGGTATTTGCCGCCGTGGGTTGGCTTCAAATCCGCGATGGCACCCACCCAATCTGGGGTTGGCTTACTGCTATATTTTTTGGCGTTGGCACGGTCGTAATTGCGCTTCAGCTGCTACCGGGAGCAAATTCGCTGACCCTGGATGCGAAAGGTTTCGAGACACGCGTGTTCTTCTTGCGCCGCATTCGATCGCAATGGCAAAACGTGACAAACTTCATTGCCAAGCCAGCCTTGCCTCCAGCGCCTCAGGACATGAAGCTGGTCTGGTACAATGACTCACAGTGGAATGGTTGGTGGCTTGCCCGAAAAGAGACGGCAATGCTCGGCTACAATGCGTCGCTAGGTGGCAGCTACGGACAACTATCGGCAGACACGCTCGCTGATCTGATGATTCGTTGGCAAAGGAGAGCGCAGGCCCATAGCTCCCCAACGTAGCAAGCGTAGGGCGCCTGAGGCGTAATCCGCCGACAAATTGTTACCGGTAGGAGGCTGGTCGGCGGGCTACGCCTCAGCAGGCGTAGCCCGGATGAGCGAAGCAAGCGTAGGGCGGATTAGCCGAAGGCGTAATCCGCCGACCTTCCGATCTGATCGGCGGGTTACGCTGTGCTAACCCGCCCTACTTGCTTCCGCGTTCGCTCAACGAGGTGCCGCGGACAAGTCGCCAGCCCACATTCCTCGCTCACGATCAAGCCGGCACCGTCTACCGCACCGCCTTGGCGCGCTTTTCAAGAAGCAGCGTGCGGTCGGCGATGTCCTTCAATTCGAACGCCTGGGAGTCGAGGAACGCGACGGAGCCGTTGTTGGGGTCATTGGCGAGGCGACGGGTTTCGCTGAGGTGATGCTTCAGCCAGTCCCGCTGCTCGCCGAGCAATTGCGCGTGCGCCTCGCCCTTTGATCTCGCGAGAAGGGCTTGATAGGCGGTGTTGAGCCGCGCATCCCACTTGGCGATTTCGGTCTTGCCGCAATCGAGCATCTTGGTCGACATCCCTTCGGCCTTGTCCATGCACGCATCGAACTCGGCGCTTTGCTGCGCGCGGGCCGGTAATGTCCCGAGCACGAGCATCGTCGCGACAATGACAGGCCCTCGCGAAAGCATCACCATGTCCCAATCATCCTGCCCAGCGTCTTTCGCCAACCATCGCCGCACAAAAGCGTCCGAAATGAGATCAAGGGAATGATGCACCGGAGATCTGCCGCTTCGCCTGCCGCAGACTTCAGCTCAAAGTAAGGCTGTCGCAGGCGACACCAAAGGCTCTGAAACTGGCGTTTCCGCGTCGTCATGCCCGGGCTTGGCCCGGGCATCCACGTCTTGTTTCCAGCGAAGAAAGGCGTGGATGGCCGGGACAAGCCCGGCCATGACGGCGCTCACATGGGCTGCTCACACCATATGCGATTGCGCCCGGCTCAAAGCACCCCGGCCATTGCGCCCACGAGGATGACGAGGCCGAGGACGAAGCGATAGATCACGAACGGCCAACTGGAGAAGCGTTCGAGCACGCGCATCAGGCTCCAGATCGCCACGAATGCCGAAATCGAAGCAACCACGAGGCCGACGATCAACACCGACCAGGCGTGATGATCGAGATCGAGATGGTACAGTTCCCACAGTTCCTTGAGCCCGGCCAGGGTGATCGCGGGCAAACCCAGCAGGAACGAGAAGCGCGCCGCTTCATCCCGCTTGAAGCCGAGCGCAAGCGCCGCGGTCAGGGTTGAACCCGAACGCGAGACGCCAGGGATCAGGGCGCCCACCTGGGCCAGTCCCACCAGCATCGCATCGAGCAGGCGGGCTTCGCCGATCGTCCGCCGGTGCCTGGCATAGATCTCCGCCGCACCGAGCAGGACCGCCATCGCAACGCAAGCCCATCCGATCACCACGACGCCGCGAAGCGGCGAATTGCAGGTGTTCAGAAGTTTGGACGCCGACAATCCCGCGACGGCGATGGGGATCGTTGCCAGCACAATCCACAACGCGAGACGAAACCACGGGTCCTGCAATTGCCCGCGCGCCATTGCGACAATGGAGTTCGTCGCCAGCGCACGCACGTCCCGCCAGAAATAGCTGACGACGGCTGCAACCGCGGCAAGCTGCATGGCCGCGGAGAACGCCGATCCCGGATCCTGCCAACCCAGCACGGCCGGCACCAGGCGCATGTGTGCCGTGGACGAGATCGGCAACAACTCGGTTATTCCTTGCAGGACCCCGAGCGCCGCAACCTTTCCGTAGCCGAGCGCGACGAAGCCGGTGTCGATTCCCTGCGTGCATGTGCTTGCCATTGGTACCTGTTCATTGCGCCGATCACTCGGCTTCCCGATGCTGTCCGCGCGTCACGTGCGCGTTCGTGGACATCTCAGCCGGAGTTCGAAAGCCGCAAGGCACCGTCATTCGCAAAGACGCGCGCCGGGACGCCATTTGACATCGACCGCGGTGATCTGCGTTTGTCGATTGAAAGCGATGGCGTGGTCGCGCATCGCCAGGATGCTGCGCTCATCGCTGCCCCTCGGGCACTGCACGGTGTCGACCGAAACGCCTGCACGGGTCAGCGACTCCCGGAGCACGCGCTCCAGCTTCGGAAAATCGTCGGTGGCGCACTGGAACGGGTACGACATGTAGACTCTCTGCTCGGCTTGCGACACCGCAAGGCAATAGCGCCATTCCACCGCCTGCGCGGAGGCGCCGGATGCCGACCAGACCAAGACCGTGATGCACGCCAATTGCACGCCACTTCGCATTTCACCTTCGCCGGATGGGCTCCCGACCATTGCGCGCGATGGCAGAGAGATCGCTCGTCCGTGCCTTGCAGCGCGGCTTCGCACGCTTCGCGTCGTCGACTGCGGCCGCCGACATCGTCATACGATCGGCGACTTACACCGTCCTTACATCCAGCAGACATTTTCGCGGCCCGATCCGAAACACGCCATCGTGCGCGCAAATGCCGCAATGTTGGCGAGGGCGAGCAAGCTATGGTCCGACGACGCCTCATGTCCTCACCCATCCGAGCATTGCGCGCAACGGCTGCAAGCGAAGTCGGCGAATTCGCGCGCGACTTCACCGCAAGCGCGATTGAACATAAGGTGGACCAGCCTGGTTCGATGGCTCGCCCGGTCTGCCCGTTACGCGTCGGTCAATGATGATGTTTCTCTTCTCGACAAGCCGTGACGTCTGGCGGCGCCGCGCTGAAGCGTTCTCGGATAGCCGATGGGGCCCTGCCCTGCTCGCGCTGATCGCATTTGCAGATAGCTCCATCCCTGTCTCTTATACACATCTAGATGTGTATAAGAGACAGGCTCCATCCTGCCGGTCTTGCCCGATCTGCTGCTGGTGCCGATGCTGCTGATACGGCCCGAGCGGAGCCTCTTCCTGTGCACCGTCTGCGTCCTGGCTTCGTCGGCCGGCGCCCTGGTCGGGTACGGCATCGGCCATCTCGGTTGGGCCGCAGTCGGACAAACGCTTGTCGAGGTGTACGGGCAGTCGGACAATTTCCGACGCTACCAGAACCTCGTCGAGGAGTGGGGACTCTGGATCATCATCGCCAAGAGCTTCACACCGATCCCGTTCAAGTTCATCGCGATCGCAGCGGGCGTTGCATCGATGAACCTTCTCACCTTCACGGTCGCAGCCGTGGTCGGCCGTCTCCTGCATTTCGCGATGGTGGCCGCCCTCGTCCTGATCCTGGGACCGCAATTCGTGCGGTGGATCGAGAAGTATCATCGATGGCTGGTCGGATTCGGACTTCTCACCGCAATCGGCGTTGGCATCGCCTGGTCGTTCCGCTGAATGTGCGAGCGTAGCAAGCGTAGGATGGGTAGAGCGCAGCGAAACCCATCGATCTCTGCGCGCGGCGCGAATGATGGGTTTCGCTTCGCTCTACCCATCCTACGGAACAGATAGCACCACTCAGGCGTCCCCCGCCACCCGCAGCGTGATCCGCGTCAATTCCGACGGCCGGCCGAGCCGCAGCGCAAAGCCCGGCCACAGCGCGGTGCCGTTGTTGACGTAGAGCGTCATCCCGTCGACGTCGTAGCGGCCCGAGACGAAGCCGGCATTGGCGGGCGCGGCCAGGCGGTCGATCCCGACGATCAATCCGCCATGGGTGTGGCCGGAGAGTTGCAGGGCGACGCCGTGTGCCGCGGAGTTGCGCGCCTCGCTCGGTTGGTGGTCGAGCAGGATGATCGGCGCGCCCTCAGGGACGCCGGCGAGCACCGCGGCAAGGTCGCGGACCGGATGCTTCCTGCGGCGCGAGGCGCGGTCGGTGATCCCCGCGATCACCAGCCGGCCATCTCCGCGTTCGAGCACGATGTGCCGGTTCTCCAGCGAGCGCAGGCCGAGCGACGCATAATGCGCCATCCAGACATCGTAGCCGAAGATATATTCGTGATTGCCCGAGACCACGTAGACGCCGTCGGCGGCCACGAGGTCCTGCAACGGTGCGATGTCGTTGCGCCGCGCCTCGACGGTGCCGTCGATCAAATCGCCCGTGATCAGGATCAGGTCGACGCCGAGCTTGTTCGCTCGCGACACGACTTCGCGCGCCCACGACACGGGAAACAGCCGGCTGATGTGCAGGTCGGTCAGTTGCAGGATGGTGTAGCCGTCGAACGCTCGCGGCAGTCCGCGGATCGCAACCTCGACATCCTTCAGCGGCGGAATCCGCATCGCCTGATGGACGCCGATCGCAGCCGCGATCGCCGCCACGCCGGCAAGCGCGTAGCGTACACCGTCAGGCGCACCGACGAAGCCGCCATGGATCGCTGCTGCGACGATCAGCCCGGCATCGAGCGCCAGTTGCAGCAGCGCCAGCAGCACGACCGCACCGAACGCCCAGTTGAACAGCGCGACCACCGGACGCGGAAACTCCGGCGAGAACTCCGATCCCGACGACCATCTGTTCCAGCGATGAAACTGCAAGGCGCCCAGCACGAACAGCGCGGCGACGAGCTTTGCCGGCAGCGGCCAGTCGAGCGGCCAGATGAAACGGGCCAGGATCAGGAGGCTGATCAGGCCGAAGATGAGTTGGGGAATGGGTCTCGCTCCGGATCGGATCGGTTGGGGCTGCGCGGTCGGCGCTCGGCGAAGGTAGGTTGGATCGGCCGCTTGCGTAAGCTGCCGACATCAGCACATTTTCGGCAAGTTGCACGATGCTGAAGCCGCTGCGCGCGGCAAGCCGCGGCGTGTAGCCATAAAAGCGCGATGAGATTGAGTTGAATCGGCTTGGCGCGGTCCCGGGTCACCTCTCCCTCCGTTGGTAGGGCGATCGCATCTGACATCCAATGGCTTTGAAACTGATGTTTCCACATCGTCTTGCCCGGGCTTGTCCCGGGCATCCACGTCTTGTTTCGCAGTGAAGGAAGACGTGGATGGCCGGGACAAGCCCGGCCGGCACCTCCCCAGCAGCCGCTCGCTCGAAAAATAAAACTTGAACGTCGCTCAATCTTCTGCTCAGTTATTGAACAATGTTCATTTTCGTTGGAGCGGACGATGCAAGCGACCTTCCGGATGGACGAACTGACCGGCTCCGATCGGCCGGTGAAACCGTGGATGAAAGCGGCCCCAGCGATCATCACGATCGGCATCATCGCGGCCTTCGCGGCCCACGGACGCATCGCGCAGCCGGCCCATTATAATGATTTTGCCGACCACTCGGCCCTGCCCGGAATCCCCCACGCCGGCGACGTGCTCTCCAACGCAGGCTTCGCGCTGGTCGCGATCTGGGGCTGGCTCGCGCTCTGGCCTCACCGCAACAGCGATCGGCTGCGCGACGGATGGCCGGGCTATCGGCTGTTCCTGATCGGGCTGTTGCTGACCGCGTTCGGCTCCGCCTTCTTTCACCTCGCCCCCGGCAACGGCCGGCTGACCTGGGACATGCTGCCGATCGCGCTCGTCGGCGCGGGCCTGCTTGTAGGCGTGCGCGGCGACACGCAACGGCACGCGAAGACCAACATCGAGGCGATCGCTCTCGGGCTTTACGCCGTAGCCAGCGTCGCGTGGTGGGTGGTGACGGACCGGCATGGCGCGGGCGACCTGCGGCCGTATCTGGTGTTGCAGGTGCTGCCGCTGATCCTGATTCCGCTGTGGCAGGCGATCCATCGCGCGCCGCGCATCGAGCGCATCGCGTTCGCGGCGGCGATGGGGCTGTACGTTCTGGCCAAGATCGCCGAGGTGCTCGACCATCCAATCGCCGACGCGCTTGGCTTCGTCAGCGGACACACCTTGAAGCACCTGATCGCCACCGCGGCCACGGCTGCGATCGTCTGGGGCCTGACGCGACGCTTCGCCACACCAGGCCGGCGCACGTAACTGGCGCTTGCCAGCGCGCACAGTTCTTGGTCTACCGGCAGCGGGGATGCTCGCTGGGGTTGGGCTGGGAATGAAGCTGTTGAAGTCTGTGGCGCTGGCCATTTGTCTTGCCGCGCCGGCGATCGAATTGGGTGGCTGCGCCGGGCCGTCGGCACTCGAATCTCAAACCAGGCAACGCGACACGCGCATGGCGCGGATGTACTTCCTGCGCGAGAGCCGCCTGGTCGCGATGTACGGATCGGTGGCGGGCGTCGACATCAAGGTCGATGGCAGGCCGGTCGGCCGGGTGATCGGCGGGACCTATTTCTTCATCGACCGGCCGCCGGGCACCTACAAGCTGTCGGCCGGCACGTCGATGTCGATCGACTATGAGGCCGAGACCAAGGTCGAGGCCGGTCAGAGCTATTATTTCGGGATCGGCACGCCGCAGGGCGGGCCCCCCGGGCAGAACGCGTTGAACCAGCTCGTCGGCGGCAGCCGCGGCCAGCAGATGCGCGGAACGTCGCCGATCATGTCGGGTTTCGCCGGAGCCGCGCTCTATCAGCTCGACGCTGCGACGGGTGCCGCCACGATCGGCGAATTGAAGGCGCAATAGGCCGCCGCGGTCATTTTCGGAATAATGGAAAAATATCGCTGATTTGCCCGACGCGTCAAGCCGCGTGTTCGGGCGGCGGCGGCTGCCTGCTTTGCATGGGGTTGTTTTCGATAATTTAGGACGCGGTGCCTTGCTTCGCCGTTTCGATGGCGAATACCGCTGCCCCCGGGCGGATTGACCGACACGCGGACCGTATCCATATGCATCTGCATGAATCGGTCGCCCGCGCCGTTTCGCCCCCACCTGGACACAGCCTGATACCACCGGCTCCCGTCCGCAACGCTCCGGAGCCGCCGTGGCCGCCCTCTCCATCCTTGATCTCGTCCGCGTCACCGAGGACACCGATGCGCGCGGCGCGCTGTACAATGCGCGCGATGTCGCCCGCCACGCCGAGGCGTTGGGCTATCGCCGGATCTGGGTGGCGGAGCACCACAACATGGCCGGGATTGCCAGCGCCGCGACGTCGGTCGTGATCGGGCATATCGCGGCGGGAACCAGCACCATCCGGGTCGGCGCCGGCGGCATCATGCTGCCGAACCATGCGCCCTATGTCATCGCCGAGCAGTTCGGCACGCTGGCGCGGCTGTTYCCCGGCCGCATCGACCTYGGCCTCGGCCGCGCGCCGGGCACCGACCAGCTCACCYTGCGCGCGCTCCGCCGCACGCCKGAATCGGCCGAGAACTTTCCGCAGGACGTRCTCGAGGTGCAGGCCTTCCTGGCGCCCGCCGGCCCCAACCAGCGCATCCAGGCGGTGCCGGCCGCCGGCACCGACGTGCCGCTGTGGATCCTCGGYTCRAGCAATTTCGGCGCSATGCTGGCCGGCGAGCTCGGCCTGCCCTACGCCTTCGCCTCGCACTTCGCCCCCGAGCTGCTGCTCCAGGCGCTCCAGATCTACCGCGCCCGCTTCAAGCCGTCGGAACAGCTCGAGCGACCCTACGCCATGGTCGGCGTCAACATCGTCGCAGCCGACACCGATGCCGAAGCACGGCATCTCGCGACCACGCAGCAGATGTCGTTCACCAACATCTTCCGCGGCGCGCGCGGCCTGAGCCAGCCGCCGATCGACGACATCGAGAGCTACTGGTCGCCACAGGAAAAGGTTCAGGCGATGCGGATGCTGGAGCGCTCCATCGTCGGCTCGCCCGAGACGGTGCGCGCCGGCATCGACGCGCTGGTCGCCGAGACCGGCGCCGACGAGCTGATGATCGTGTCCGACGTCTACGATCACCAGAAGCGGCTGCGCTCGTTCGAGCTGATCGCCAGGGCCGGCGGGATCACGCCGCGGTAAGCGTCCCTTTGCTCACGCCTTGCTCAACGCCTGCGCGATGTCGGCGACGAGATCGGACGGATGCTCGATCCCGATCGACAGCCGGATCGTGGTGTCGAGCACGCCGATCTTCTGCCTGATCTCGGCAGGCACGCCGGAATGCGTCATCGTCGCCGGCAGGCTCGCCAGCGACTCGGTGCCGCCGAGGCTCACCGCGAGCTTGAAGATCTGGAGATTGTTGAGGAACGCCTCCGCCGCCTCCTGTCCGCCGACGATGTCGAACGAGAAGGTCGAGCCGGCGCCGGAGCTCTGGCTCGCGAACACCCGCCCCGCGGCCGAGGCCGGGTCGTGGTGGCCGAGATAATGCACCGTCGCCACCTTGGGGTGATCGCGCAGATAGTCGGCAACGATCCGCGCGTTGCGGTCGGCCTTTTCCATCCGCAGGCTGAGCGTTTCCAGCGAGCGGCTGATCATCCAGCAGGAATGCGGATCGAGCTGGGTGCCGATCGCGCCGCGCAGCGCCTTGACGTCCTTCATCAGCTTCTTCGAGCCGAGCGCCGCGCCCGCAATCAGGTCGGAATGGCCGCCGACATATTTGGTCAGCGAGTACAGCGACAGATCGGCGCCATGCTCGATCGGGCGTTGAAACACCGGCCCAAGCAACGTGTTGTCGCAGGCGATGATCGGGGTGAAGCCCTGCGCCTTGCCGATCATGTCGGCGACCCGCCGGGTCAATGCGATGTCGACAAGGCCGTTGGTCGGATTGGCCGGCGTCTCGATGAAGATCATCGCAACGCGGCCTCGCTTCATCGCCGCATCGGCGGCGGCACGAACGGCGTTCTCGTCGAGGCCATCGGCGAACCCCACCGCGTGAATCGAAAAGCTCGCGAGCGTCCTGGTGAACAGCGTCTCGGTGCCGCCATAGAGCGGGCGGCTGTGGACGATGGTGTCGCCCGGACGCAGGAAGGCGAAGCAGGTCGTCGCGATCGCCGCCATGCCGCTGGCGAAGACGGCGCAGGCCTCGGCCTCGTCCCAGATCGCCAGGCGATCCTCGAGGATCTCCATGTTCGGGTGGTTGAAGCGCGAATAGACCAGCCCCGCCCCCATGCCTTCCGGCGGCTCGCGGCGGCCGGCGACGAAATCGAAGAAGTCCTTGCCGTCCTCGGCGGTGCGGAACACGAAGGTCGAGGTCAGGAACACCGGCGGCTTGACGGCGCCCTCCGACAGCTGCGGATCGTAGCCGTAGTTCAGCATCTGGGTTTCCGGATGCAGCAGATGGTTGCCGATATGGGTTTTCGACGGAAACGGTTTCGTCATGGCCGGTCTCCTGTTCGCGAGGTCCGCCGCGGCGGCGGCGATTCCCGGAATGATGAGACCGAGCATACCCCAGCTTTGTGCCATTCCGCCAAAGCACGGCATCGGGCAGTTCTGGATAAAGAACGGCCGGCATGCGCCCTGCGCCGCCGGCCGTTCAGAAAACTCACGCGCGGGTGAGGATGCGGTTACCAGCTGCGGTCCACGTTGCGCACCTCGCCGGTGCGCGCATCGACGTCGACCTGCATCCAGCGGCCGCGATAATCCCGCCCCTCGATCTCCCACTCGTCGCCGAGAAACTCGGTGTTGGACACCGTCACCACGCCGATGCTGGTCGCGACGTCGAGCGCGGCCTGCATCGAGAGCTGGCTGGCGGAATCATAGGCCAGCGCCGGTGTCGCCGCACCAATCGCCAGGGCCGCGACGGCAGGGATCATGAATTTTCGCATGCGTTACTCCTCGTGGAACAGATGTTGTGCCGCATAGAACGAGCGGCGCACCCAATCGGTTCCGACAACAAGAGATCACAGAGCCGCGCGAAACTTCGGCAGTTGCGGCGATTTGGTGGCAATTCCGTTTCGTCAACGCGCGGCGCGCGGCTTGCGCGCATTCGTCTCCCAGAGTCGAAATCCACCCTCGAACGCGTTGGCATTGTCGCCGAACCTCACCTTGGGCGGCGGATGGTCCACCTTGTCGGCGTTGCCGCCGCCGAGCACGATGTAATCGGGCTCCAGCGCAGCCGACAGCCGCGCGATCACGTCTTCGACACTCTTGCGCCATTTCTTCTTGCCGCGACGCTCCAGGCCAGCGGCACCGACATAGTCCTCGAACGTCTCGTCCTTGCGATATGGCAAATGCCCGAGCTCCATCGGCTCGAACACGCCGTCGACGATCATCGCGGAGCCGAGCCCGGTGCCAAGGCCGAGAAACAGCATCCGCCCGCCCTGATAGCTGCCGATCGCCTGCATCAGCGCATCGTTGACGACCTTGGTCGGCCGATCGAACGCCGCTTGAAAATCGAACCCGGCCCAGCCGCGGCCGAGATTGTGCGGCTCGGCAAGCGGACGGTCGTGCACCACCGGTCCGGGATAGCCGACCGAGATCACATCGTAAGACCAGTCGCGGGTCAGCGCCCTGACCTGCCGCACCATCTCGGTCGCGGACAGGTTTGGTCCAGACTCGAACTCGCGCTTGATGCGCTCTTTGTCGGTCATCACCTTCACATGCGTGCCGCCGACGTCGATCGCCAGCACCGTTCGCCGCGACGCGGCCCGCTTGCCTGTCTTCTTCGTTCTCTTGCTCGCTTTCTTGCTCGGCTTCCCGGGTGTCTTCCTGGCCATCGATCCATTCTCTGTTGTGTGCTCGGAGTGGAGCAGAGAAACGCTTTGCGCGCCACAACCACGTTCTGCATCCGACTCCAATTTGTTCGCGAGGAACGAATCGGAATCGAGAAAATCGGCGCGGTTCAGGCGTTAACAACGTGTATGTACGGACCACATCTGCGCAGTCGATGTTGTGCCATGGTGGGATTATTGCGCTCATCGCGCAAGATCGCCGAGCCCCTCGGCCATTTCGCATGAGCTGGATTGCGGAATCGAGCGACAGGCGGCGCCATCATCGCGTTCCCCGTTCGACTCCATTTCGTTCACGAAGAACGAATCGGAATCGAAAAATCAGCGCGATGCGATTCTTAACAACACGTTCGCGCGACGCGCCCGAAGCGCCCAAGTGTCGTTTTCAGTCACGCGCATAACATGCTCCACTCATCGCGATCCGTTCCGGATACGACTCCATTTTGTTCGCAAAGAACGAATCGGAATCGGCCAAGTCAGCGCGGATCGATTCTTAACAACATGTTTGCGATTGCTACTCGGAGCCTGTTATCGGCCCCGCTCTGTGCGCGCCCGTTGCGCCAATGACGATCTCCTCATCGTAGGCAAGCTCCGGCCGCAGCGCACGCATCTTCTCCGCAAGCCGGTGGCTTGCCGTCTCCTCGGCGCGCGCCAGGCGGTTGACGAGCGCGATGTAGTCAGCATCGCTCTTGTGCTGGTTGAGTTTCGACTGCCCCTCGATCTCGTCGACGACGAGATCGATCACCCTGATCCCGGCCAGCATCGCCTCGCGCTTGCCGGGCTCCATTTGCGCGAGGTCCCAGGGCTGCTTCGGCAGCCGCGCTTCGGAGACCGCGAGCAGCGCGTCGCCATGGCCGCGATTGTCTTCGCACCCGCGCAGATGCGCGACGCCGGACAGATGCACCGCCTCGTAGAGCCAGGTCGAGACGTTGTCGCGCGAGACGTACCAGTCGTTCGAGATGTAGGCGTCGTCACCCGAGACGATCAGCAGGAATCGCCTGCTGCCATCAGCAAGCTCCACGAGCGGATTTCTCGCGGTGAGATGGATCTGCACGATGACGCGGTCGTCGCGCCGCTCGATCACGAACGGGACGTGCGACGCCCGCGGGCCGCGCGCATCGGCGGCGACGATGGCACCGAAGCCACGCGCCGCCGCGAAGGCCAGCGCGCGATCGTCCTCGATGCGGAATTGGGGGCGCAGGATGTGCATGGCGGCGGCGCTCGCGGCTGGAGGGAGACGATCCAGCAAGGCTAGCGCAAGTTTCGCCGGAGATCACCGCCATGCACCGTCCGGCTCAGCAGATCATGGCGTTGTCGCCGTGATCGCAGACGCCGCCGGGCTGGTCGCGGGGCCGCGTCTCGGTGTCGCCGACATGCGGGGCGGTCATCCGCGGCAGTCCGCCGCTCCAGCCCCTGCCGGCAACGGTGCCGGTATGGCCCTTCGCAGGCGGATAGAACCCCGCCGCCGGGGACGCGCCGGCCGCCGACCCCGTCAGCATGGCGAGCGCGACCAGGCCCGCCGCGACATACTTCGCCACCATCATCGTCCTTCTCCCGCTTGGCTTAGCGGCCGCGACGGCGGTTTCGCCGGGCGGCTGAAGCATTCACACCGACACCATGACTGTTGGCGCTGTCCGGTTATTCCGCCTACGTTTGACCGAAGCGTGAATGTGATGAGCGCGCACGGCGTGCCCTGAGCAGGACGGGGGCTCGGCGGCATCTCGCTTCAAGCATTGCTGCTCTGGAATACTGGATCACCTGCATGCGCGGGTGATGACACTGCCTGGTTGGCGTCTTGAGACCAGAACAATCCCCATGTCGTCCTGGCGAAAGCCAGGACCCATTACCCCAAATGCAAGTTGTCGCGCGACGCTGTGGCTTCCAATCCCTTTCACAGCCAAGCCGGTGGTTATGGGTCCTGGCTTTCGCCAGGACGACGATGGGGGAGATCGCTGGCTCGAGCCAATAAAGCCACGACGGTCCCGCATATGCATCCGCCGAGACCGTTCCACCGTTGAACTGGCGGCAGCGGACGGGTTACGCTGGGAGCAATCTCCTGCCCTCCCGCTGGAAGGACACCATGAACGGCAATCGATATTACGGCGTCCGTGTCGAGGGCGCGAAATACGGCGTGGGGTTCGGCTCGGCGCTGGCGATCGCGATCTCCTACACCAAGAACCATTCGATCCTGTGGGCGATCATCCACGGTATCCTGGGCTGGCTTTACGTGATCTACGCCGCGCTGTTCGGGTGATGCGGGCAGCATGACCGTCATCTCGATCCAGTCGCAGGTCGCCTGGGGCCATGTCGGCAACAGCGCCGCCAGCTTTCCGATTCAGCTCCATGGCATCGATGTCGTCGCCGTGCCGACCACGCTGCTCAGCAACCGGCCGGGCTATCCGACCATCCGCGGCCGCGTGCTCGATGTGCAGCTGGTCGCCGACCTCCTGCGCGGCGTCGAGGAACGCGGCGCGGTCGAGCACGCGCAGATGATCCTGTCAGGCTACCTCGGCTCGGCCGACATCGGCAGCGACGTCGCCGATTTCGTCGCCCGCGCCAAGGCGGCCAACCCGACTTTGCTGTACTGCTGCGATCCGGTGCTTGGCGATCGCGACCGCGGCATGTTCGTGCGAGCCGACATCCCGCCGCTGGTGCGCGACCAGCTCTGCCCGCTCGCTGACATCATCACCCCCAACCATTTCGAATTCGAATTCCTTTGCGGCGCGCGGGTGACGACGATCGGCGACGTCATCGTGCAGGCCGGCGCGCTGATGGCGCGGGGGCCGACCACCATCATCATCACCAGCGCCGAGTTCGCCGGCACGCCCGACAGCGAGATCGAGACTTTGGCGATCGAGCGCGCGGACGCCGGTCGCATATCCGCCTGGCGGGTGCGGACGCCGCGCGTGCCGATCAGCCCGTCCGGCACCGGTGACCTGTTCGCGGCGCTGTTCGTCGCTGGCCGCGTGCGCGGTCTGGCGACGCCGGACGCGCTCGGTCATGCCGCGTCAGCCATTCACGGCGTGCTGGAACGCACGGCGCAGCGCGGGACCGAGGAAATGCGCATCGTCGAGAGCGCCGACGTGATGCTTGATCCAAAACCCCGCTTCACGGCCGTCGCGATCCATCCGTCCGAACATCCGGGACATTCTTCATGATCGACACCACGACCCTCCTCACCTACGCCGCCGTCGTGCTCGGCCTGTTCCTGATCCCCGGGCCTGCCGTGCTGCTGGTGCTCGCGCGTTCGGTGACCGGCGGACCGCGGGTCGGCGTCGCCACCGGGTTCGGCATCGCGCTCGGCGATCTCGTCCACACCGCGATGGCGACGTTCGGCCTGTCGGCGGTGCTGATGACCTCGGCGCTGGCGTTCTCGATCGTCAAATATGCCGGCGTAATCTACCTGATCGTGCTCGGCGTGCGCGCCGTGTTCGAGAAGAATGACGACCTGCATCTGCCGGCGGCGCAGCCGGTCGATCCGCGGCGCGCATTCCGGCAGGCGATCTGGGCGGAAATGCTCAATCCGAAGACCGCGCTGTTCTTCCTCGCCTTCCTGCCGCAGTTCGTCCACCCCGGTCACGGCTCGGCGGTCGCCCAATTCGCGACGCTCGGCCTGATCTTCGTCGCAATGAGCGCGGCCTACACCTCGCTGCTCGCGCTCGCCGCGGGCCAGATCAGCCCGTGGATCAGGCGGCACCGGCGCATCGGGCAGTGGCAGGGCCGCGTGGTCGGCACGATCTACATCGCGCTCGGCATCCGCCTGGCGTTTCAGGAGCGCTGATGTCCCCTCTCAAGCCCCAAGCCAGCTACGACGACTTCGCCCGGCTCGATATCAGGATCGGTAAGGTCGTCGAGGTGCAGCCGTTTCCGCGCGCCCGGAACCCGTCCTACAAGGTCGGGGTCGACGTCGGCGCCGAGCGGATCATGTGGTCGAGTGCCCAGATCACAAATTACGAGCCCGAGGCGCTGCTCGGCTCGCTGGTGGTATGCATCTGCAATCTGGGCCCGAAGAATATCGCGGGCTTCACCTCGGAACTGCTGATCCTCGGCGCCAAGGATGCCGGCGGCAAGGTGATCGTGCTCGGCCCGCGCAGCGAGGTTGAGATCGGCGAGTCGATCTTCTGAGATCACGCGCCGATCACGGCCGCTTGATTCAAATCGTCAGGAATCACCGTAGTTTCCCGATGGGGGATCACCCGGATTCTCCGCGCCCGCGCGCGCTGCTATTTCAGCGCGCGAGAATCGCTTCGGAATGGGAATCGGAAGATGTCTGCAGTTTTCTTTCACTGCTCTGACGAGAAGCACGTGATCCTGGATCGCACCGGTGCAGCGATGGATCTGGCGGAAGCACGGGTGCATGCGGAGCAGCTGGCACGCAGCTATGTCATGACACCGAGCGCGGAAGACTGGCGCAACTGGGCAGTCCACGTCACCGACGATATCGGAACCGAGATGTTCGAATTGCCGTTCAGCGCCGTGCTCGGCGAGCTGCACTGAGGGCGCGTCATGTACGCAATCGAGCTTGTCCTGAAGCCGCTGCGCCGCCACCTCGCCCGCCTTGTCGCGCGTGGCCTCGCGCTGATCGAGCACGTCGCCAACCCATATCGCCCCGAGCTGTATTACATGCGCGGGCCCGGCCCGAAGTGCCGCGCCAGGCGGCAGGCTGCACTGCGCGATTAGGTCGCGAGCAGCGGCGATGAGAAAAGGCCGGCGGGCGTTACGCCACCGACCTTCTCCTGCAACTGCCGGTTCCCGGAGCCCGGTTCCGCTGCGATTCCAATTGGGTCCAAGCTTGCGACGACTGTTTTAATCAAATCTTAACGGCATGGCAGTGTGCTGGATCACAGGACTCCTTTGACCGTGCAGCGTGACGCTCATTGGTTGATCGTGCGACGCGCTGCACATCGTTTTTGCGCTGATCGCTCGACGATTGTGCGCGACGCATCTTAGGGAACGCTCGACTCAGTGTTACCCTGTGATGCAAACCGAAACGGAGAACTTCGGGATGCCGTACTACACCTTCGATCTCGTGGTGGGTGACGAGTTCCGCAATCAGGGAACCATCATCCTCGAAAACATCAGCGTCGCCACCGATCGCGCCGATCAGCTCGCCAACGAGCTGTCGCAGGTCAAGCCGGAGCTGAAGGCCCGCGGCTGCGCCGTCCGCGTCACCGACATCGACCGGCGCGAACTCTACCGGACGCCGCTCGATCCCGTGCCGCGATGGCGCCGGGCAGGCTAGCGTCCCTAGACTTCTGATTCTGGTGACCGTGCCGATCAGCGCACGGTCCGGGTGTTGTTGCGGGCGGTGACGGGCGTTGCCGCATCCGCAAGAGCAGGTCGGCGCGCGACCGGCTACTTCTTCAGATTCAATCGGCCGATGAAATCGCGCTTGCCCAGCGGCGCGCCCTTGTGACGGAGGATGTCGTAGGCCGTGGTCGAATGGAAGAAGAAGTTCGGCAGCGAGAACGACATCAAGAATCCCTCGGCCGTGAACGGCATCGACCGATCCCCGATCTTGAACATCACCTCGCGCCCGAGCAGCGCATTGACCGCATCCGGCGTCAGGCTGGACAATTCGCTGTGCGCGTCCTTCACTAGCGCCTGTAGGCCGGCGTAATCCAGATCGGGCTTGCCGGACGGCGGGATGAACACGCCGTTCTTCGCGGCCTCCATCGCGCCGCGCGAATGATGCGCGAGCGAGACCACCTGGAAGCGGAACGGCAGCATATCCGGGAACAGCCGGGTCTCGACGATCTCCGCCGGATCGACGCCATTATCCTTGAAATGCGCGAGGCTCTTGTCGAGAAAGCCCGAAGTGGCGCCGAGGATTTGCAGATAGTTGGCAACGGTGGCGTCGTAGAGTGAAAAAGTCATGGCGAATTCCCCCAGATAGAATTTTTCTACGGCTTGCTTGCCGGAACACAGTTCCCGGAATTTCCGGCGAAAGCAAGCGGCACGGGGGATCGCATGATCGAACGATCCGGCGCGTGCGCCGGACACATTCGATCAGGCATCGTGATTGACGCCGTCAGCTCTGATGCGGCCCGCGCATGATCTTCATGGCGTCCTCGACCTGACGCCAGCCGCGCGCCTCTTCGGTATCGCCCTTGCTCTCGCAAGCCACCGCGTTCTGCGCCGCCTGGGCGATCGCCTCCGGGCCGTGCTTCTGTAGCATCTGCCGCGCGATGCTATGGATCTCTGTCGCTGCTATCATGGGCGCTCTCCTCGGCTGTCAGGTGCCGCAGGGACAGGCGTTGCCGCGCGTCCCGCGGGGCTGACATCAAAACCGCCGAATGCTGCGTCTGGTTCCAACGTCACCACCGTCGCGCAGCACACTCAGCGGTTCCCACGCGCAGCGGCGGCAGCTACAGAAAGACGGATTCCGCTCATTCCGGGTTGGCGTGACCATGGCACAGAACATCTATGACAATCCCGGCTTCTTCGCCGGTTACAGCCAGTTGCCGCGGCAGGTCCACGGATTGCCAGGTGCGCCCGAATGGCCCGCGATCCGCGCCATGCTGCCCGATCTCGCCGGCAAGCACGTGGTCGATCTCGGCTGCGGATTCGGCTGGGTATCGCGCTGGATGCGCGCGCAAGGCGCATCCGCGGTGCGCGGCATCGATCTGTCGCAGAACATGATCGCGCGCGCCGAGGCCATGACGCAGGATCCGGAGATCGTCTACGAGATCGCCGACCTCGAAACGCTTGAACTACCGAAGAGCACGTTCGATCTGGCCTATAGCGCCCTCACGTTCCACTACATCAGGGACTTCGATCGGCTGGCGCGCATGCTGTATCGCGCGCTCGTCCCGGACGGGCATCTGGTCTTCACCATCGAACATCCGATCTACATGGCGGCCACCCATCCGCGCTGGGGACAGGACGAGGATGGCCGCAAGAGCTGGCCGGTCAACCGCTACTTCATCGAAGGCGAGCGGCGGACCGACTGGTATGTGAAGGGCGTGCTGAAATATCACCGCACCATCGGCACCACGCTCAACGCGCTGATCGGCGCCGGCTTCGCGCTGCGTCACGTCGAGGAATTCTGCCCGACCCGGGAGCAGATCAAGGCGATGCCCGAACTCGCCGACGAGCTTGAACGACCGATGATGATGCTGGTGTCAGCGCAGCGCTAAGGCGCGAGATTGGATTGAAGCGTCGTTGCGCTTTGATTTGGGCATGATCCGTTCGGAAAACCGCTTCACATTTTTCCGGATCATGCTCACGCCGCGAGCAGCTTGTCGAACTCCTCGGGCGGATATGATTTGCCGTCCTTGTCGGTGATCACCACCTGCCATCCTTCGCTGGCCCAGACCTTGGCCTTGGCGATGATGATGAAGGTGCTTTCCCGTTCGATCCTGACCGTTTCGTTCTCGCGTTCTGCGATCATCTTGTAGGCCAACGCTTGTCCCTCGCCGACGTCTTCCGTTCGGCGGTTTGTTGGCAGCGGCTTTGGGCGGCAATTCGCTGGGAGTGTGACAATTTGGTGGAAGCGCCGCCGCAAGATGCGGCAACGCGCAACGTGTGGTCGCGCCTACGCCAACTTTCCCATCAAGGTCGGCATGTCGAGCGCCGCCGAGTTGACGTTGACGCTGCGTGCGTAGCGCATCTGCGGCCCCTCGAAGGTGCAAGTGACCGTGTCGCGGAACGCCGATTCGACGAACGTCCAGGTCATCTCGAAGGTGCGCAGGTCGCGCCAGGTCCCGCTCGCGACCACGCGCATGACGTCAGGCTGATACTCATGATGCAGCTTGTTGCCGGTCATCGTCGTGGTGCCCTCGCGCGGCGCATCGAGACCGACTTCGATCGTGTGCGTGCCCCTGGCGTCCTCGAGCGCGAAGGTGCAGGTGTTGCCGGCGAAGGCGAGATTGACCGATTTGATCGCATCGGCATTCTCCGGCATCTGCCAGGTCTTGCCGGAAATCACCGCTGCGACCGGCGACGATGCCGGCGCCAGTGGCGGCAACAATTGCAAGGCCGCGGTCCGTCCCTTCAGCCTGTCGGCGTCGGCATCGCTCTTCGCCGCCGTGGCAGAGAACATCGCAGGGAAATGGCGGAACACCAGCTTGTTGAAACCACTGCGTTGCGGAATGCCGGCGGTGATCGCCAGCACCGCATTGTGCTTGGGGAAGACGAAGCTGAGCTGGTCGAACAGGCCGTCGGCGTAGAACGTCTCGGGCCCGATCCACCATTGATAGCCATAGGTGTCCTTGACGTGCGGYTGCTGCACCGCCGCCACCCAATCGGCTGGCAGCACCTGCTTGCCGTTCCACATGCCGTTTTGCGCATGCAGGATGCCGAGCTTGAGGCAATCGACCGTCTTCCAGCTCAGGCCATTGGCGCCGGGCGAGATGCCCTCCGGCCCGACCGGCCATTCATAGCCCGAGATTCCGAGAGGATCGAAAAATCGGGGCTTCAGATAATCCGCCACCGCCTCTCCCGTCGTCTTGGTGACGATGGCCGACAGCAGATAGGTCGCGGCCGAAGTGTAGACCCATTTGGTGCCCGGCTGGTAGACCACAGGGATCTTGAAGAACTCGGCGACCCAGCTGGTCTTGATCGGTCGCCACGCCGACCCGGATGTCATCGAAGCGTGACCGGTACGCATGGTCAGGAGATCCTCGACCGTCATCGCGGCGAGCTTGTCGTCGACGACCGGCGGCAGCTTGTCCTTGAAGAACGACACCACCTTGTCTTGCAGGCCAAAGCGCTTGTCGGCCATGGCGAGCCCGACCGCGCACACGGTGACGCTCTTGGTCAGCGAGTGCATCATGTGGTTGCGATCGGCGCGGTACGGCGACCACCAGCCCTCCGCGACCACCTTGCCGTTGCGCCAGAGCATGAAGCTGTGCAGCTCGTAACCCTGGCGATCGACCTCGTCGAGAAAATCCAGGATCGCGGATGGCGCGATGCCCTGCTCATCCGGCCGGCCGCGTGACAATCCATCGGCGAAGGCTGGCTCGGCCTGCGCCGTTGCCGCCATGGCGGAGCGTCCCTCGGGGGACAACAGGACGGCGGCGCCGCCCAGGAACAGTTGCAACGCCCCGCGCCGCGACGGGCGACCTGATGCGAGACTGTCGGTTTCTTGATTGTTGCTGGGCATAGGCCGTCCTCTGGAGGAGAACGGAGGTTATGGCGCCGGCCCGCGCTGTCAACGTATCCGGCGCGCATGGCCCCTCAATGAAAAACCCCGCCTTGGGCGGGACGCCAAGGCGGGGAAAGGTTCATTGGGTAGAAATCCACGCGCTTGGAAAAAGCGGCGCGAGGAAGTAGCGGCGTCAGTCTTAGTGGGACCGGCCATTCAGACAACAGGATTAAAGCGCGCACCCCGCCGGGACTTTTTCCCGAGCTGGTCGGAAAAAATCCCCAAACCCGGCCCGCCGGCGCGGCTCACTGCACCACGTCGAGCCTGACATTCGCGACACCCTTGCCAATCATGCCGAGCGACTGCGCGGCGGAATACGAGACGTCGACGATACGCCCGGGAACATAGGGTCCGCGATCGTTGACGCGGACGGTGACGGAACGGCCGGTCTTGACGTCGGTGACCCGCAGCCTGGTGCCGAACGGCAATGTCGGATGCGCGGCGGTCAGTTCGTGCCCGTCGAACTTCTCGCCGCTCGCGGTCTCCTGCTGATCGCTGTAGAAGCTCGCGACGCCCTGCGACGCAATCTTGGTATCGACGGTCTTGTGCGAGGCGTATGGCCTGTGGATGCGCGCGGCCGCGACGCGTGTCCGTGTCGGCGACGATGCAGCGTGCGTCGGTTGGTCCGGGGCGGACCGGCTCGCGAGTGCCTGCGAGCGCTGGCTGACGACCGACGACTGGGCGCAGGCTGCAAGCGACGCTGCGCCGATCATCAGGGCGAACAGCCGGAGCGGCTTTCGCGTTTGAGCAAACAGGATCGCGGGGCGAACTCGCCGCGCGTTGCGTTCAACGTCGACGTACCGAATCACTGCATCGTCGCGTAACATGTTGCATCCCCAACTCGCGCCCCAGCCCAAGCCGAAAATCCAACACTCGCCTTATGAGCCGAATCCAATCAGGGCAGAACGGAGGCGGAGCGCSGCGAGAGGTGCCTGGCGCGACGCGATTTCCCRTCAGCTGTGATGGATRCGCCACACAACCCAGGGGATTGAYCCAAAAATSMMGGCGTGGRCKTCCCGCTCAGGWGGYYGATGCCCGCGYCYGTTACCGCCAGTTTCGGTTCCCGAAACTCCCCAACCTCTCCACCCTCTCGCCTTGCTTTGGTCAAACCGGACTGGAGTTGTGGGGTCAGGGCCAGGGGTCGATACAGAGCGTRAATTTGCCGGCCGCCCATTTGCGGTTGACCTTGGACTGATACGGGGACCGCCATGCAATCCACACTGAAAGACGCAGATCCGCACGATATTTTCGCGATCGAGCCGAGCTTCGCCGCGACCCGCGCCGACCCCGCTGCAACGCTAGCGCCGGCCGGCGCTGGATCGGCAGGCCAACGCGAACCGTATTTCGGCCCGACCCTCGCCCCCTCACCCGTGCCGCAGGCGGCGCCGACGACCCCGGCGCCTTCCGCCGCAGCCGTTCCGCCGGTCGTACCGGCCTATGGCGCCGCGAGCCATGAGGGCAAGCTGGACGACATCAGGCTCGAGCGTGGCCCGCGCCCCACCAACAAATGGGCGATCCGCGCCTTCTGGTTCGTGTTCGCGATCGTGAGCGCGATGGGCGCTGCGGCGTGGCAACATTACGGACATCGCGTCAAGCAGATCGTGGTGGAGTACGTGCCCCAGGTCGAAGCGCTCGCGTCGCTGCTGCCGGGCAAGGCGGCACCTGCTCCGGTTCAGGCGCCCGCAGCGCAACCGGCGGCCGATCAGCCCGCCGACGCAGCGCCCGCCGCTGCCCCGCAGGAGGTCGCCGCGGCGACGCCGGCTGCCGCCGCGGTTCCGGCGCCAGCAGCGTCGGCCGCGCCTGACCAGACGCAATTGTTGCAGTCGATGGCACGCGACCTCGCCGCCATGGGACAGCAGATCGAACAGCTCAAGACCAGCATCGACCAGCTCAAGGCGAGCCAGGATCAGCGTGTCGCGCGAACCACCGAGACCAGGGCCGCCGAACCGCGGCCGGTCGCGCCACGCCCGCGCGCCGCAATCGCATCGCCGACGGCGTCGCACACCGCCGTTGCGCCGCCGCCGGTGCGCCGGCCGGCGCAGGCCTACGTCCCGCCACCGCCGACAGCAGCGGCGCCGCTGCCGCCGCCCGTTGCCACCTCGCCGCAGTCCGTCGTGGCACCGCGACCGCTGCAATCGCAGCAACAGCAGTCCAGTGTCGTTGATGCCGACGACAACGGCCCCGTGGTTCGTCCGCCGATGCCGCTGCGCTGACGATCCAACCGTCCGTCAAAAGAACAGCGGCCGATCGCAATCAAGCGATCGGCCGCTTTGTTTTCTCGGATACGAAATCAGGCGCTCTGTCCCGGCGGCAGCACGACCACAGTCGCGCCCGGCTTGACGTGCTGGTAGAGATCGATCACGTCCGCGTTGTTCATCCGGATGCAGCCCGACGAGATCGCCTGCCCAATATATTCGGGCTGGTTGGTGCCATGGATGCGATACAGCGTGTCCTTGTTGCCCTGGTACAAATAGATGCCGCGGGCGCCGAGCGGATTGGCCGGTCCACCGGCGACACGCTTCGGGTACGGACCAAGCCGCTGCTGGATATCCGCGGTCGGAACCCAGTCCGGCCACTCTGCCATGCGGCCAACCGTGGCCACGCCCGAGAAGGCCATCGCCTCCTCGCCGACCGCGACGCCGTAACGGATCGCCTTGCCGCCGGGCAGCACGTAATACAGGTAGCGCGCGTCGGTATCGACCAGGATCGAACCCGGCTGCTCCCGGCGCGTATACTCGACGATGTGACGCTGGAACTGATCCGGGATCTTGGCATCGGCATAGGGCGGATGCGCCAGCAATTGCCGATCGCGCGGCGTCATCGCGGCATCCGTCACCGGCGACAACGTCGCCTGCATGCAGCCGCCAAGCGCGAGTGTCCCCACCAGCACGGCAGCAAGCCCCAACTTCGACACGATCATTCTCCCTGCGTTAACTTTCGCCAGATGCTGCCGAAATCGTGCTGAAATCGTGGCAACGCAATATGGAACACATCGGTTTGATCGGTTCCCTCAGCGAGTGTGTCCTTCCGGTTGCAGTCGGTTCCCTTGGACGCTAGCTTGGTAAAAAACGTCAAAGACATTGGGAGGAATTCCATGCGTTACGCACTGCTGCTGGGCGGACTGATTGTCGCAGCGTCTCCGGCTCACGCCGCCGATCCACGCGCGGCCTATGTCACGATGGTGCTGCAAGCCTTCGCCGCGAAGGTCGAGTGCCCCGGCACCGATCTCGTCTATCAGGACCTCGTGCAGCGCGCACAGGACATGCACCTGCCCGACGGCACCACCGAACAGGTGCGCAAGGCGATCGCCTACATGCACACCGGCGGCAAGATGGGCGAGAAGCAGTCGGACGACCTGATGACGGAAGTCGCGATCGCAACCCAGACCACCGACCTCGATCAACGCCGCATCGGCATGACGACCTGGTGTCACGACCAGAAGGCACGGCTCGCGGGCTACATCAGGACGAAGGAATAGCCGAGTGGCGTGAGGAATCCGGCGCTCAGTATGGCGGCGCCTTGCGCGCCCGCTGCGCCTTGGCGGCCTCGATCCACCAGGTGAARTCGTCGGCGAAGCGCGGAAAGGCGCGTTCGAGCGACTTGCCGCCCTCGCCGATCGGTTTACCTTCGGCCGACAGGGTCTGCGCAATAGGCCCCGCGCTGATCGTGCTAGACACCACCACCATGCCCATCTCCGACAGCGTGCCGTGCCAGGCGGTGGCGGCACGCGCACCGGCGAACCGCCCGGCAGAGTAGCTCGCGATCGCCGCGGGGCGCCAGAACCATTCCTCGAGGAAATGATCGGTCAGGTTCTTCAGCCCGGGCTGGATACCCCAATTGTACTCGCCGGTGACGAACAGGAAGCCGTCGGCGTCGCGGATCTTTCCGGCGAGCGTTTCGAGCACGGCCGGCGCCTGCCCCTTGGGATGTTCCTTGTACATCCGGTCGAGCATCGGCAGGCCGACCTCCTTGGCATCGATCAGCTCGACATCGTCGCCACGGGCGCGCAGGCCCTCGACGACGAAATGCGCCAGGCGGATGCCCATGCGATCCGAACGGTAGGAGCCGTAGAACACGAGAATGCGGTGGGTCATGGTGCGACCATGGTAGCACGCCGTCGTGACACCGTCGCGCTGCCCGCCCCAATCGACCGCGCTCCGCAGCGCGTCGTGAGGCAGAAGTTAACGGCGATCCGGCCGATTTTCCCGGGCATTAAGCAATTCGTCGCAGAGCGCACGCCGCGGCCCAAAATCGCCCGATTCATTTCCTGGATAGACGTCTGCTTCGAGAAGGAGAACCCGACATGCGGATCGCAAAGCTGGTTTTCGCAGGCACGCTCGCAGCCATCGCTGCCACGGCCACGCCTGCGCTGGCGAAGAGCGCCGAGCGACAGAAAGCCGACGAGAAATCCAACGCCACCACATCGGCCGGCTGCCAGGCCTACCAGCAGGCCGCCGACGGCACCTGGAACCAGCTCCCGTGCGGCGAAGCCGGCGCCAACGGCGCGACCCAGCACCGCACCGCGACCAAGGGCGCGGACGACGAGGAGCACTGAGCGTCACGCGCTGCTGTCCGCGCGCGGCCGGCAACGCCAGACCTTCAACTTTCGGATGATGATGATGGCCGCGACCACCGCGGCTCCGGCATCGTAAACCCAAGCTTAATGCGCCCCCGGTACGGTCGAGGCCTCTCCTTCCTCGTCAAGAAATGGCGCGCATCCCATGAAAATCGGTACTCTCCTGACGGCCGCGATCGTCTCGTTGTCCGCGGTCGGCGGCGGACTGGCGGCCTATGTCGCGGTCACCAAGTACCAGACCATGGACAAGGTCTCGACCGCGCAGAGCCGGCTCGAGATCGTTCGCGCCGTCGGCGATATCCCGCGCTACATGAACTCCGAGCGCGGCATGTCCACCAACCTGCTGTTTGGCACCGGCGCGATCGACCAGAAGCAGGTCGCTGATCTCGACAAGCTGCGCAAACTGACCGACGGCGCGCTCGCCAAGGTCAATCAGGTCCGCGCCACGCTGCCCGGCGCGCTCGACGATGGCGACGCGGTTGCCAGCGCGATCGATGCGCTGAAAGCCAAGTTCGCGGCACTCCGTGACGCCATCGAGAAGGCGATCGCAGGTCCGGTCGACGCACGCAAACCGGCGGCAGCCAAGATCGTCGCCGACAATTCCGTGTTCAATGCCGGCGTCACCACGCTGCTCGACGAACAGGTGCGCCGCCTCGCCGGCCTCGACGGCAACGCCTACCGCCAGGCCAGCTACGCCAACGTCGCCTGGACGCTGCGCGACATCGGCGGGCTCGATGCCAGCCTGCACAAGGCGGTGGTCGGCGCCAAGCGCGTCGCCACCGAGCCCGAGAAGATGGAGCTCTATCGCTCGACCGGCCGGACCCAGCAGATACTCTCGACGCTGCAGGAGCTGCGCAACAATCCGGCGACGCCGGCAAACGTTTTGGCGGCGCTCGGCAAGATGCAGGCCGACTATGTCGAACGCTTCGGCAAGGCGCTGAAGCTCGCCAAGGACGGCGCAACCTCGGGCAAATACGAGCAGGACGTCGAGACCTACTATGCCGAGTCCCAGGTCGGCCTCGCCTCCATCGTCACCGTGCGTGACGCATTCTACGACAATGCCGAACAGGGTCTTGCCGCCGCCTATTCATCGGCGCGCTTCAGCTTCGTGGTGGCGCTGATCGGACTGCTCGCGGTGATCGCCGGCAGCGCCGGGCTCATCGTGATGGTCCGCCGCCGCATCCTCAACCCGATCGCCGCCCTCACCGGCCGCATGTCGCGTCTCGCTGCGGGCGAAGTCGCCGAAGCCATCCCCGGCGCCGCACGCAACGACGAGATCGGCGCGATGGCCGCCGCGGTTCAGGTGTTCAAGGACAACAAGATCGATGCCGATCGTCTCACCACCGAGAAGGAAGCCGAGAACGACGTCAAGATGCGGCGCGCCCGCGTGCTCGACGATCTGACCCGCGCCTTCGAGGCCAAGGTCACCGAACTGGTCGGCGGGTTGTCCGCGGCGTCATCTGTCATGGAGGACACGGCACAATCGATGTCGGCCACCGCCTCGGCCACCAATCGCCAGGCTGCCGTGGTGGCCGCCGCCTCGGATCAGACCTCGACCAATGTGCAGACGGTCGCCAGCGCGACCGAGGAACTGACCTCCTCGATCTCGGAGATCGCCCGCCAGGTCGCGACCTCGACCGAGATCGCCGCGCGCGCCGTCGACCACGCCCGGCGCACCGGCGACACCGCGCGTTCGCTGGCCGAGGGCGCCCAGAAGATCGGTGACGTCGTGACCCTGATCCAGAGCATCGCGGCACAGACCAACCTGCTCGCGCTCAACGCCACCATCGAGGCAGCGCGCGCCGGCGAAGCCGGCCGCGGCTTTGCCGTCGTCGCCTCGGAGGTGAAATCGCTGGCCGGCCAGACCGCGAAGGCCACCACGGAGATTTCCGAGCAGATCACCGCGATCCAGACCGCGAGCGACGAGACCGTGACCGCGATCAGGAACGTGGTCGACGTCATCACCGAAATCGACCAGATCGGCACCGCGATCGCCGCTGCGATCGAGGAACAGGGCTCGGCGACCAAGGAGATCTCGCGCAGCGTTCAGGAAGCCGCCCGCGGCACCCAGGAGGTCAACGCCAACATCTCCGGCGTACAGCGCGCCGCCGACGACACCGGCGCGGCAGCAACCCAGGTGCTGGGTGCTGCCGAACAGCTCTCGACCCAGTCGAAGGACCTCGCCGGCCAGGTCAACCGCTTCCTCTCCGACGTGCGGGCGGCGTAGCCGCGAATCCGTAGGATGGGTAGAGCGAAGCGAAACCCATCATCTCTCCGCGCCAATGCAATTGATGGGTTTCGCTTCGCTCTACCCATCCTACAATGACAGCGCGCGCATGAGGGCCGCTAGTCCCCTAACCGCCGCGCAGGCCGAGCACGCGGCGCGCGATCGCCTGGCGATGAACCTCGCTCGGGCCTTCATACACCCGCATCAGGCGGGCCTTCTGCCAAAGCGCGTTGAGCGGCAGTTCCAGCGTCACGCCAAGCGCGCCGAGCGTCTGCATGGCGTGGTCGCAGGCTTCATAGGCCATCTCGGTCGCGAACACCTTGATCATCGAGGCTTCGTGCCGGATGTCCTCGCCGCGATCGGTCTTGTCGGCGGCATCCCGCACCATCAGCCGGCAGGCATGCATCCGCGTCGAGATGTCGGCGATCCACCACTGGATCGCCTGGCGCTCGGCGAGCCTGACGCCGAAGGTCTCGCGCTGCTTGGCGTGCTCGCACATCATGTCGAGCGCGCGCTTGGTGATGCCGACGCAGGTCGATCCCATCTCGAGCCGCCGCGTGCGCAGGCGCAGCTGCATCGGCGCGTAGCCCTTGCCGACCTCGCCGAGCACCGAGGCCTTCGGGATGCGGCAATCCTCGAACACGATCTCATAGGTCGAGCCGCCGCCGACCATCGGGATCTCGCGCTCGATGATGAAGCCCGGCGTGCCCTTCTCGACGATGAAGGAGGTGATGCCGCCCTGGCGCTGATCGCTGCCGACCCGCGCCATCACGATGATGAAGTCGGCGGCGCGCGCATTGCTGATCCAGATCTTGCGGCCGTTCAGTACCCACTCTTCGCCTTCGAGCACCGCGCGCGTCTTCATCCCGGCGGGATCGCCACCGGCGCCAGGCTCGGAGATCGCGATCGCCGATGCCATGCGGCCCTCGATATAGGGCTGCAGATATTTCTTCTTCTGCGCGTCGGTGCCGACCGCCTGCAACATGCGCAAATTCGGCGAGTCCGGCGGCAGCACGAACGGCACGCAGCTGCGGCCAAGCTCTTCATGCACCGCCGCCATGGTGCGCGTCGGCAAATCGTGGCCGCCGAGATCCTCCGGCGCATCGAGGCCCCAGAGCCCGAGTTCCTTCGAGACGTCGCGCAGCCGCTTGCGGTGTTCGGAGGTCAGCTCCGGATGATCGCTGCCGGGCAATTTCGATTTCAGATATTGCGGCTCCAGCGGGATCAGTTCGCGATCGACGAACTTCGCGACGGTCTCACGGATCATGGCTGTCTGTTCGTCATCGCTCATCTGGGATTCCTCGCCTGTGCTGTTTCGTTTCACAAAACCAGTAGCGTATTTTTCGTCGGCAAGAATAGCGGAAACGCCCGCTCGCGCTCACTGTCGCGCGATGGTTTCATGAGGCGGAATTCAATATCCCGCCACGCGGTGAGTGGCAGCGAATTCGCGCGAGCAGTTCGCGCTTAGTCGGCAAAGCCGACGTAGCGGACGAAGTCGCTGTTGGCCTCGCGATCCGAGCGCACCGCATTGGCGGCAAAGCCGTCGTCGGGATAGCCCATCGCGACGCAGGTCATGATCACCTGGTCTTCAGGGATGTCGGCGACCTCGCGCACGATGTCGGAGCGCATGATGCCCTGGCCGTTGATCACGCTGCCGAGGCCGCGATCCCAGGCCGCCAGCACGATGCCGTAGCAGAGCGCGCCGAGATCGAAATGGCAGACCGCGCCGGGATCGAGRATCCGGTCGTAGGCCAGGACCAGCGAGACCGGGGCGTCGAACTGGCGGAAGCCGCGCAGCACCCAATCCTGTCGCATCGGCTTGTCGTCGCGGGCAATCCCCATCGCCCCGAACAGCTTCTTGGCGATATCGACCTGACGGCCGCGGTGCACGCCTTGATACTCGCCATGGCTGACGATGTCGCGCTTGGCTTTGGCGCCGGCAATCATCTCCTCCATGTTGCGGCGGCGCACCTCTTCCAGCGGCGCCCCGGTCAGGACGTGGACATGCCAGGGCTGGGTGTTCATCGAGGACGGCGCGCGCTTGGCCACCTCGATGATCTCCTCGACGGTCGCCCGGGACACCGGTTGCTTCTTGAACCCGCGCACGCTTTTGCGTGTCTGTACCAGCGTCTCGAATTCCATCCCGCGCTTCCTCCATTTTGTTCCGCGCCGCACACGGAAATTTCTGGCGGCTATCCGGGTATTTTATAGACAAAATCAGCTGTGGGAACTTGATCGGACCAAGAATCCGATATCCAATCCGGCCACTGGTTTGGTTTAGGGAGAACCCAGATGAAGCGGATTTTCTTGGCGGCCGTGATCGCGACCTTTGCCGCCGGTTCGGCATTTGCGCAGGATGCCTCCTGCGAGACGAAGGCGGTCGGCAAGGACGGCAAACCGCTGGCCGGCGCGGCCAAGACCTCGTTCATGAAGAAGTGCACCACCGACACCTGCGAGACCAAGGCGGTCGGCTCGGACGGCAAGAAGCTCGCCGGCGCGGCCAAGACCTCGTTCATGAAGAAGTGCCAGAGCGGCGCCTGATTCCCGTCGGGGTTTCCGGGTCCACTTATCGGCTCAGACCATTCGGGTCGCGCGAGGCGCGGCCCGAATGACGATTGATCAGGACTGAACGGACCCGGTCGGCCCGTCCGCCAGCGCTCAGAACGAGACGCCGACCCGCACGCCGCGGCTCCAGACCCGCCGGCAACGTTTCCTGGTATTGCCGTGAAACATTTCGAAGCGCTCCGGCAGTTGCACGGGCTTCTGAAATTCCAGGCAGGCCCCGCCGGCGGAATAGTCCACCAGCCGGCATTCGACCATGGGCGATTTCGGTTCAAGCTGGAGCTTGACCACGCTGGACACGCAACCTGTCGGTCGAACACGCGCAAATCGCCGGGGATGCATCACCGCTGCCCTTGGTGGAACCAGAGCAACAGGCTCGTCGGCCGCCGTTAAGATTCCGTTCAGGCCAATTGTTACGAAGTGTGTCCACTGGCGAGCGGATCGGTGCGCGCCGCACCGGGGCGGCGCGCGGTGGCCAGCGTCTCGGACGGCGCCTCACCGAACTGCGACCGGTAGCTCCGCGAGAAATCGCTGAGGTGCCAGAACCCGTAGGCCAGCGCGCAGGCCTTGACGCTGGGCGCGCCGGCCAGGAGTTGCTGGCGCACCAGCCAGAGCCGACGCAGCCGCAAATAGCGATGCAGGCTGACGCCCCGGTAGCGCTGGATGGCGTCGTGCAGCGTGCGCACGGACACGCCGATCCGCCGTGCAAGTTCTGTCTCTTATACACATCTCCAGCACCTCGCGCTCGCGGGCGGAGAGGTTGGCGAGCTGGGTGCGGGCCGCGTCGGTGCGCGAGGTGCCGTTCGACTCGCGCATGCGCTCGAAGGCCTTGTCGATCGCGCCGAGCAGCGATTCCCTCATCGACATTCCCGTCGCGAATTCGCTGTCGGCAAGCTGCTGCGACGTGACGCGCAGAATCTCCCGGACCACCTCGCGCAACCGATCCTGCGCGCGTTGGGAGATCTCGTGAATGGTGAAGTTGAGATCCGTCTTCGGCCAGCCGCGGTCGACCACCGCGGGCGTGAAGACGACCGAGGCATATTTGCGGGGCGTCTCCTCCACCGAGGTATAGAACGCGCCGCCGCTGCCGAGCACGATCACGGCACGATCGCGCTCAACGCCGTTGAATCGCATCGGAGTGCCGTCGTCCATCGTGAAGCCGACCGCGGTGACGTGCGGCGCAAGCTGCGCGTCGACGATCCGCGGAAACGACTGGGTATAGTTGAGCTCGCACCCCGGCAAACTCAGGATGATCTGCTCGGCCGAAATCTTCCGCGCAAGTGGCGTGAAATCTACATCCAGGTCTCGGATCGAACTCCGGAATGCATCTACATCGTCAAAACGAAAGACTCTCGGCACCGGCAATGGCGCCGTCAAATGATTGCTCCCCTGAAATACTCTTTGAAATCTCTCTTCAGCGCGCTGAAAATATCCATGCACTAATTGCGAATCGTCCRATGAACGCGATYATCRAAACTGCGTTTCGCACGGTGGTYCGGGCAATCTGGCAAAGCGTCCCCGCTGCCGATTTTCGATAGTGATAGTAAGAATATCCACCACAACGAGTGGCACTCCCCATCAATATCTATACCCCTATTAAAGATTCTGGGAGCAGATTGATTACGGGGACAGCGAGGTTCTCCGTCGCGGAACATTTTAGGTACCGCAATGACCACTATTGCTTTGTCCGATCTTATTGCCGAACTCGACGATGTCTTGAAAGCAGGCTCGCCTGACCGCCGCACGCGCATGCTGCGGGAGGTGGCGGGGCTGTTTCTCGAAGACGCTCACCGCCTCAACGAGCATCATGTCGGGTTGTTCGACGACGTCCTGGTCCGCCTGACCGAGAGCGTCGAGCTGCGGACGCTCACCACGCTGAGCCGCTCGCTTGCCGACTTGCGCCTGGTTCCGCGGCAGCTGGCGCGTCGCCTCGCCAACCACGACGACGCCGATGTCGCAGCTCCGATCCTGCGGAAATGCGACTGCATCCCCGACAGCGACCTGATCGACATCGCCTGGATGCGCGCCGAGGAACATCTTTGCGCGATCGCCGGGCGAAAGACCGTCAATCCGGAACTCAGCGATATTCTGCTGATGCGCGGCGACAGCAGTGTCGTGCGCGTTCTCGCGAGCAATCCCGGCGCCGAAATGACCAGCGCCGGCCTTGCCATGATGGTCGACGCCGCGGAACGCGACGACAACATCGCAAGCGCGCTGATGACGCGCAGCGACCTGCCCCACCGCGTCGCTGCCGACCTCGTCATGCGGTCCACGCCGCGTCAGCAGGCCCGGCTGCTCAAGCTCGCACGCCCCGACATTCAGGACGCGATCCGCGCCGCCATCGATGCCAGCACCGCCCGCGCCGCCGTGAAGCCTCCAGCCACGATCGACTACACGGAGGCGCGGGCCACGGTCACGGCCCTGAATAAGTCCGGACAATTGAACGACTCGAGCGTCAACCGGTTCGCGATCAGGCGAGAGGTCCACAACGTCGCGGCGGCGCTGGCCCATCTCGCCACCGTTCCGATCGAGACCATCGCCCCATTGATGGAAGCCGCCGACATCAACGGGCTCGTCATCGCCTGCCGCGCCTCGCGGCTGAACTGGAACACGACGGCCGCCGTCGTCAGCTACCGGAAGGCCGGGCTGACGGTCGTTCCGGAGGAACTCGAGCGCGCGCGGGAGATGTTTGAACGACTGCCGCTGTCGAACGCGCAGCGCACGATCCGGTTCGGCTCGCTGAGCGACCTCATCGCCAAGCCTGCCCAGGCGGCGCGAGGGGCGTGATGACGTATGGAGGCCGCAAGGCGGAGCGCGTCCGGCTCGAGACCCGTTATCCCGTCAATCTCATGGGGGTCGACGGCACGTGGCGACGCAGTTGCATCCTGCTCGACGTCTCCCAGAGCGGCGCCCGGCTCGAGGTCGACGGGACGCTGGAGGTGCTGAAGGCCCAGGAGTTCTTCCTGATCCTGTCCTCGCGGGGCCTGGCGTTCCGCCGCTGCGAGCTGGTCCGTGTCGACGGCATCGAGATCGGAGTGAGATTCATCGAAGAGAAGAAGCGCAAGGGACGCGCCGTGGTCCCGAAATGAGGATTGGCAACGGTTGAGAGATCGACGACATGACCAGGCAGAGAGCAACGAATATCTCGGTATCGACAATTTCCACGGCGCCGCTGCGCGCGACCGTCGAGATCGACTGCCACGACTCCGTGGCGACGTTCGAGATCGACGAGGAACTCGCGCACCGCCTCTGCGCCGACCTTGAACGGTTTCTCACCCAGGTTCCGCGCCGAACCCGGATGACGCTGGTCAGGTAACCTCTCCGCCAAACAGATCGTCCGCCTCGATGCCGATCCATCTCGTTGCCGATACGCCGTCCAGGCTGTCCGATCTTCGCGGCCTGCTGGGACAGACGTTCGAGGTCACCTCAGAACTGCTTGCTGCCGCGCGGCTACGGGACGGCGATGTCGAGGCATTGGTGGTCAGCGCCGACCTCCGCCTGGTCGACAATATCGCCGCCTTGAAGGGGATCTCGACCAGGCTGAAGCGGATCCCGCGGCGCATCTTCATCATCGACCAGCGTACGCGCCTCGCGACGGTGCAGGCCTATGCGCTCGGCGCGACCGATGCGTTCTTCAGTCCGGTCAAGCCGTCGCAGATTCTGGCCAGGCTTGTCGATATCGAAGCGCCGTCGATCGTTCCGGAGGAGTTGCCGTCGTCCGCCACGGAGGCGGCATCGGCGGGCGCGGCCAGCATCGCCGCGATGTTCTCGGCCGTCATCAACGGCTCGGCGATCGACGTCGCCGATGCCCGGCGCGCCGGCGCGGGGATCGCCGACAGCATCGCGGAGAATGGCCTCTCCGACTGGTTGACGACGGTCCGCCGCCACCATGAGGGCACCTACCAGCACTGCCTGCTGGTCACCGGCCTCGCGGTCGATTTCGGCATGAGCCTCGGCATGGGCAAACCTGACATCGAGCGGCTGCATTCGGCGGCGATGTTCCACGACATCGGCAAGGCGACGATTCCCCTCGCGGTGCTCGACAAGCCGGGGCGGCTCGACGACGCCGAGCGCACGCTGATCGAGACCCATCCTGGCGCAGGCCATGACGCGCTGAAAGGCACGCCGGGCATCTCCGCGGAGGTGCTCGACGCGGTGCGGCACCATCACGAATATCTCGACGGCAGCGGCTATCCGGACGGGCTGTGCGCCGAAAGCATCCCGGATATCGTCCGCATCCTGACCATCTCGGACATCTTCGCCGCACTGATCGAGCACCGCACCTACAAGCCGACGATGTCGCGGGACAAGGCCTACGAGATTCTGCTCGACATGAAAGGCAAGCTCGAGCGACCGCTGGTCATGGCCTTCAGGGACGTCGCCTTGAACCGCTGAACCTGCTGCTTGACGCGCCACGCATTGCGGGGCGCTACTCCCGCTTGAAGCGATAGTCGAAGCGATCGACGTCGGCCGTGATCAGGCCAACCGTCGGGGTCGGAAAATGGATCGGCAGGATCAGCGTGTCGGTCCCGGCAACCGAGGTAAAGAATTTCCGGCGCGAGACCGCCGATTGCTTCGGATCCCAATCGGGCTTGGCCGACCATTCCGGTTCGCGGCACTGGATCGCGTGGTGCATCAGGTCGCCCGCGACCACCGCGCGCTGCCCCTTCGAGAAGATGTTGATGCAGCAGTGGCAGGGCGAATGGCCCGGCGTCGGCGTCAGCGTCACGGTATCGTCGAGCGCRTAGTCRTCGTCGACCAGRAGCGCCTGCCCGGCCTCGACGATCGGCAGGCAATTGTCGCGRAACACCGTGCCGGGYGGATTGGCRCCCTTGGCGTTCTCGRCCTCCCAGGCCGCATACTCGCCCTTGTGGAAGACGTAYTTCGCGTTCGGGAAGGTCGGCACCCAGCGYCCGTCGCGCAGCGTSGTRTTCCAGCCGGTGTGGTCGATATGCAGATGGGTGCARAACACATARTCGATCTGCTCGWAGSMKATGCCGAGCGCRAACAGYTCGTTGCGCCAGCGCTCCTTGCCCGGGAAATCGAACGGCGGCGGGTGCCCCTTGTCCTCGCCGGTGCAGGTGTCGACCAGGATGGTGTAGCGCGGCGTCCGCACCACGAAGGTCTGGTAGGTGATCACCATCATGCCGCGCGCGGCATCGAAGACCTCGGGCTCCATCGTCTTCAGATGATGCTTGAACACCGCGTCGTCATAGGTCGGGAAGAAATCCTGCGGCCGCCGCCACGGCCCTTCGCGCTCGATCACCGCGTCGATCGTGATGTCGCCGATCCTGATCTGTCTCATGCCGCTTCGCTCCCGATTTTTTCGAAGCGTAGCGGGCCATACCGGGCCTCACAAGCGGAGCACCACGCAGCACGCCATGCGGCTTTGCATTGCTGACGCGGCCCTCGTGCCGCAATTCATCCGGAATGTTGGCGATGCTGTCAGAATGACCAACCGCCTGATTCAGATCGCGCTGCTGACGATGCTGACAACCTTGCCGACTGTGGCAATGGCCGCCCCCGACACCGCTTTCTTTCCGAGCGCCGACGGCAAGACCGAGATCGTCGGCTATCTGTTCAAGCCGCAAACGCCGGGTCGGCATCCGGCGATCGTGCTGCTGCACGGCCGCGGCGGGCCCTATTCGACCAACGTCAACAGGGACTGCACGCTGGTGTCGCGGACCGATCCGTCCACGGACTGCAACGCGAATGGTCTGTCCAAGCGGCACATGATGTGGGGACAGTTTTGGGCGGATCACGGCTATGTCGCGCTGCTGCCGGACAGTTTCGGGCCGCGCGGCAAGGCTCACGGCTTCGGCCGCTTCACGCATGGCGATCCCGATCGCGTCGATGTGAACGAAAAAACCGTGCGACCGCTCGACGCCGAGGGCGCGCTGACCTGGCTGCGCAGCCAGAAGGACGTGATCGGAGATCGCATCTTCCTGCAAGGATGGTCGAACGGCGGCAGCACCGCGCTGAACGTGATGCAGCGGCAGGGTGCGGCGACGTCGGGCTATCGCGCCGCGCTGGTGTTCTATCCGGGCTGCGGACCGGCGGCGCTGCTGGCACAGACGCTGGAATCGGCGGCGCCGATCACCATGCTGCTCGGTGCGGACGACGAGGAAGTATCGCCCGCGCGATGCCAGGACGTCGCCCATCGCTCGATCGCGACCGGCAGCAAGATCGATGTCGTGGTCTATCCGGGCGCGACCCACGACTTCGACGATCCCGGCCGCAGCCGCCAGTCGAACCCGGCCAACAGCGCCGCGCTCAAGGATGCGATGGTGCGGGCGATTGCCGCAGTCGACGGCGCGAAGGATTAGCCGCCGCAAAGCGACCATAAACATTGCTGCGGCCTCGTGCTGTCATCTCGCCGTGATAGATACGGCCCGACTCAATCAGCTCGCAGTAACGAGGATCCAATCCGTGACCGAATCCAACCCGCCCCGCCCCAAGATTGCCGAAACCGTCATCGAGCCGACGGTTAAACTGCGGGAGGTCAAGGTCGGACGTTGCTGCGAGATCCTCGGCGACACTGCGATCGAATATACCGAACTCGGCGATTACTCGTATCTCGGCAGCGGCTGCATCGTCGCCGACGCCGTGATCGGCCGATTCTGTGCGATCGCGGCGCAGGTCCGGATCGGCGCGCCCAATCACCCGCTCGAGCGCCCGTCGCAGCATCGTTTCACCTACTGCCCGGAATACTACACCGACACTGCCGAGCGGGATCGCGACTTCTTCAGAAATCGGCGCGCCGATCGCGTGGTGATCGGGAACGACGTCTGGATCGGCCACGGCGTGATCGTGTTGCCCGGCGTCACCGTCGGCGACGGCGCGGTGCTGGCGGCCGGTGCGGTGGTCTCGCGCGACGTTGCGCCGTACACGATCGTCGGCGGCGTGCCGGCCCGGCCGATCAAGGAGCGCTTCAGCCGCAAGATCGCAGCCGAGCTGTCGCAGATCGCCTGGTGGAACTGGCCGCCGGAGACGATCTGGGAACGCCTTCCCGAATTCCAGTCCGGCGACGTCGAGGCGTTTTGCGCGCGCTGGCGGGCTTGAGCTAGCTCCGCAACCCCGGCGCTTCCTGACCGGTGCGGGCGACGTATTCGGTGTAGCCGCCGCCATATTGATGGACGCCGTCGGGCGTCAGCTCCAGCACGCGGTTGGAGAGCGCTGCGAGGAAATGCCGATCGTGCGACACGAACAGCATGGTGCCCTCGAACTCGGAGAGCGCATTGATCAGCATCTCCTTGGTGGCGAGATCGAGATGGTTGGTCGGCTCGTCCAGCACCAGGAAGTTCGGCGGATCGAACAGCATCTTGGCCATCACCAGCCGCGCCTTCTCGCCGCCCGACAGCACCCGGCACTTCTTCTCGACGTCGTCGCCCGAGAAGCCGAAGCAGCCGGCGAGCGCGCGCAGCGAGCCTTGCCCGGCCTGCGGAAACGCATCCTCCAGTGACTGGAACACGGTGCGTTCGCCGTCGAGCAGATCCATCGCATGCTGGGCGAAATAGCCCATCTTGACACTGCCGCCGACCGTCACCGCGCCGTTATCAGGCTCGGTCGAGCCGGCCACCAGCTTCAACAGCGTCGACTTGCCGGCGCCATTGATGCCCATCACGCACCAGCGCTCCTTACGACGGATCATGAAGTCGAGCCCGTCATAGATGCGCTTGCTGCCATAGGCCTTGTGCACGTTCTTCAGGCTGGCGACGTCCTCGCCCGAGCGCGGCGCCGGCTGGAATTCGAATGCCACGGTCTGACGCCGCCGCGGCGGCTCGACCCGCTCGATCTTGTCGAGCTTCTTGACCCGGCTCTGCACCTGGGCGGCGTGCGAGGCGCGCGCCTTGAAGCGCTCGATGAACTTGATCTCCTTGGCGAGCATCGCCTGCTGCCGCTCGAACTGCGCCTGCTGCTGCTTGTCGGACAGCGCGCGCTGCTGCTCGTAGAATTCGTAATTGCCGGCATAAGTCGTGAGCTGGCCGCCGTCGATCTCGACCACCTTGTTGATGATGCGGTTGATGAACTCGCGGTCGTGCGAGGTCATCAGCAGCGCGCCCTCATAGCCCTTCAGGAATTGCTCGAGCCAGATCAGGCTTTCCAGATCGAGATGGTTGCTCGGCTCGTCGAGCAACATCACGTCGGGCCGCATCAACAGGATGCGCGCCAGTGCCACCCGCATCTTCCAGCCGCCGGAGAGCTTGCCGACGTCGCCGTCCATCATCTCCTGGCTGAAGCCGAGGCCGGACAGCGCCTCGCGCGCGCGGCCGTCGAGCGCATAGCCATCCAGCTCCTCGAAGCGGTGCTGCACCTCGCCGTAGCGCGCGATGATGTCGTCCATCTCGTCGGCCTTGTCAGGGTCGGCCATCGCGGCCTCCAGTTCCCTGAGCTCGGCTGCGACCTCGCTGACGGGCCCTGCCCCGTCCATCACCTCGGCGACCGCGCTGCGGCCACTCATCTCGCCGACATCCTGGCTGAAGTAGCCGATCGAGATGCCGCGATCGAGCGAGACCTGGCCCTCGTCGGGGATTTCCCGGCCGGAGATCATACGGAACAGCGTGGTTTTGCCGGCGCCGTTCGGGCCGACAAGGCCGATCTTTTCGCCCTTCTGGAGCGCCGCGGAGGCTTCGATGAAGAGAATCTGGTGGCCGACTTGCTTGGAAACGTTATCGAGGCGGATCATTCGAATTCTGGGGGATTGAGGGTTTGCGGCCTCTTATTCGATCTCGGACCCGGGTGGAAGCCCATTCCCATGGGTTTGGTGCCGTGCGCCATGCATGCCACGATTGCTGCCGGTGGAATATGACAGGAAACCCTTCGGCGATCGATTTGAGGCATCACATGCAAGTCTGGCTTCTCTATCTCCTCGCGCTCGGCGCCGGCATCAGCGTTGCCACGCAGCAGGTCCTCAACGGCAATCTCAGGTCCGCACTCAACTCGCCGGCTTGGGCTGGCCTCGTCAGCTATCTCGGCGGGTTGCTGACGATGGCGGTCGTGCTGGTCGCAACGCGCGAGCCGATGCCCTCCTGGAAACTCGTGACCGCCGTGCCCTGGTGGGCGTGGAGCGGCGGCGTGCTCGGTGGCGTGTTCATCCTGCTGATGATCCTGCTATTGCCCTCGCTCGGCGCCGCGACCTTGCTGGCGCTGGTGGTCGCGGGCCAGATGACCGCGGGCATCGCGATGGATCATTTTGGCCTGTTCGGGCTGACGCAGCATCCGGTGTCGATCTCACGACTGGCGGGCATCGCGCTGATCATCGGAGGCGTGCTTCTGATCAAGGACTGAGGCCATCGAGAGGCCCATCAACGCGAATGATTCCCTGAATGAGAAGGCGTCGCGGAATGCGGCGCCGTATGACGAGATGACGCAACCACCTCGGTCATCTCGAAGTGTGGACAGCGGCCGATTCGTCACTTAGCTGTAGGCGCCCGCTCGCGTTGTGCTGCGTCGCGCGAGATCTACACTCCCTGTTCACCACTCTCCAGTTCATTGCGTCCAAGCATTTGCGCATTCCGCTAATGTTCGCGCGGTCGCATTCGACCGCGACCTGGCGCGAGGCCTCGAGGAGCATCACATGATCAATCGCTTTCGCCTGGCCGCCGCGCTGACATTGCTGCTCGCTGGCAGCAGCGCATCGCTGGCCCAGTCGCTGCCCGACTACATGGCGCCGATCGCAGGCAAGACCACATCGACGCCGGGCGATGTCGCGACCAAGGACGTGCTCGCGCTCAACACCGGCATGTTCGAGCTCTATGGCAATGCCGCGCGGATCTTCCAGAAGAACATCCTCGACAAGCATCCGGTGATCCTCGGCCTGTTCTCCGGCGCCGGCGGCCGGCTGATCCTGTACCGGCCGGGCAAGCAGCCGACCGAAGCGCCGCCTGTGCCGGTCGTCTATCAGCTGCTGAAGTCGGTCGGCCACAGCACGATGGCGCTGGCCGAGGTGGTCGGACCCTATGTCAACAATCCCGACGACAAATCGTGGCGCGGATCGATGCTCGCCTATCGCAGCCGGATGCAATCGGCGCTCGATGGGCTCGATCAGGCGCCGATGCAGGCGGACTGGCGCGACAATAACCGCGAGATCCTCACCAACAACGTCGCCTTCATGGATGAATGCCTGTCGGCCGGCGTCATCCCATTCGCCAAGCTTGAGGCGTTCGGCAAGAAGCAGGCGCCGCTGCTGGCCAAGAACGTCGCCTGGGCCGCGCAGACCCAGGTGGCGCACTGGATGACGGTCGTGGCCGACTGGAAGACCCAGCTCGGCGACGACTGGGACAAGACCTATGCCGCCAGCAACACGATCTACGTGGCGCGGCAGAACAACGTGATCTTCAGCGTGCTGGCGCAATTCTTCGGACCCGACGCCATCAACAGCCGCCTGATGCTGATCGAAACGATCTCCTTCACCACGACGCCGTCCGACATGCTGGAGTCGCTGACCCGGATCATCGCCGACCGCTCGGTGGGCGCGCTGTTCTTCGGCAGCTATCACTTGATGGACTATGAACTGATGGGGGGCGACGCGCGCCAGGCGATCATCGCCGAGACCAAGAAGCGCGGCATGACGGCCTTCTTGCCGCCGCTGGTGCCGTTCGGCTCCAAGCAATGGCCGACCCTGATCACCCCGGGCCCGGGACCAGCAACGATCGCCGACCTCAAGTGAGGCCACGGCTTATTGCGGTGTTGCGGTTGCGTTCGCTCTGCCGCAATACTTCCACGAGTATTGTACCAGATGTTAAACCCCGGCGCGATATGCCGTCGAGGTGTCGATGAAAGATCAGACCATGCGGCCTTCGCGACGCGAATTCGTGAAGTGGTTGTCGGCGGGCGGCATCTCGGTCAGCCTGTCGCATCTGGCGCTTGCGAAGGAGCCGGCCTTCGCGAGCCGTGAGACGCTGCCTGGGCGCGGCCATTTCAATCCGGCGGCAAAAGGCGTTGGCCGCGTCGACGGCGTGGCCAAGGTCACCGGCGCGAAACTCTACGCCTCCGACTTCCGCGCCGCCGACATGCCGGGCTGGCCCGCGACCACCTCGCACGCCATCCTGGTCCGCGCCAATGACGCCACGCATGTCTATGCCGGCATCGACCTCGCCCGCCTCGATGGTCCGGCAAAGCCCTCGGTCGTCGTGACCGCTGCCGATCTCGACCGGGTCGGCACCCGGGTGCCCGAGTTCTACACCGGCGATCTGTTCTGCCCGGTCGGCAAGACGCCGCTCTATCTCGGGCAGCCGGTCGCGCTATTGATCTTCGCGCAGTTCGACGCCTTCGACCGCGCCCGCCTCGCGCTGCGCGACGGCACGTTCGTCAAATTCGGCGACGAGACCGGCCCCGTGATCCTGCCGAACTACGGCGCATATCGCTTCACGCGCGTCGCTGGCGCATCACCCGATGCGCCCGACGTGTACTCGCCGATCCAGGCCGGCTGGGTCTCGCCGAGCCGGATCCAGAACGCGGCACTGCCGGTCTGGTTGCCGCTCGCCAAGGAGACCAAGGCGGACTACGCCAAGGCCGCAACCCATGGCGAAGCGATCCGCGCCCAGCTCGCCAAGGACGATCCGTCACAGCTCGTGCTCGATCGCGAGTTCGAGACCCAGTCGGTCGATCCGATGTTCCTCGAACCGGAGAGCGGGCTCGCCTGGTACAGCGACGACAGCGGCCAGCTCGAATTGGTGCTCGGCGTGCAGTCGCCCTATGAGGCGACCGAGTCGATCGCCTTCATGCTCGGCAAGGCCCGCGCGCCGTTCCGGCCCTCGCACATCAACGCCCAGTTCGCCCATGTCGGCGGCGGCTTCGGCGGCCGCGACCACACCCCGTTCGTGCTCTACGTGGCATTGGCGGCGATGTTCTTTCCGGGACGGCCGGTGCGGCTGGCGCATGACCGCTACCAGCAGTTCCAGGGCGGCATCAAACGCCACCCGATCAAGATGCGCTCGCGGATCGGCATCGACCGCGCCAGCGGCAGGATCACGGCATTCGCCGCCGATCATGTGCTCGACGGCGGCGGGCTCGCCAATTTCTCCGCCAATGTCGCGGTCGTTGCCGCGACCGCCGCAATCGGCATCTACGACATCCCGAAGGTCGACGTCACCACGGTGGCGTTGCATTCACGCGGCGTCACCGCGGGCTCGATGCGCGGCTACGGCACGCTGCAGACCATGACCGCGCTGGAAGTGCTGATCGACGAGGCCGCAAGCGAGCTCAAGCTCGATCCAATCGCGTTCCGCCGCAACAATGCGCTGAAGCAGAACGGCCGGACCATGACCGGCAATCCCTACATCGTGTCGGTGCGCACGCCCGACATCCTCGACAAGCTCGAGAAGCATCCGATCTGGCAGCAGCGCGCCGACTTCAAGCGGCAAGCCCCCGAAGGACGGTTGGTCGGCACCGGCGTCGCCTGCGTCACGAAGGATTACGGCTCGGGCGCGGATTGCTCGCTCGGCCGGGTCGAGATCGATCCCGAGGGACGGATCGCGATCCACTGCGATCATGTCGAGATGGGCAATGGCATCGGCACCGCGCTCGCCAACCGGGTCGCGAACCATCTTGGCGCCGTCGCCGACGAGGTCGCAGTCTCCCGGGTCGACAGCTACGACGCGCTCGGGCTCGTCACCTCGGGCGATCCCTACACGATGGATCAGAAGACCCAGGACCTCGCCGAGAAGAACCCGCGCTGGGTGCCCGCGATCAGCTCGGCGACCAGCGCCTCGATCGGCGCCCATGTCGGCACGCATTCGGCGGCCGAGGCCGCCCGCATCGTCTTCCGTTTCGGCCTGTGGCCGGCGGCGCTGGAGCTCTGGCGCATTGCGAAGACCGATCCGCGTGCCCGGCAATCGGACAGAGCGCACTGGCAGGATGGCCAGCTCGCGCTCGACGATCTCGCGCCGCTGCCACTGCCGAAGCTTGCGGCGACCGCCCATGCGCGCGGCTTCGTCACCGGCGCCATCGCGCACAGCTTCTCGCGCTGGGCCTGGTCGCGCGGCCGCTTCCCGCTGTTCGGCGAGCAGGTTCGCGCCGAGATCGATGCGCTGGCGATCCGCCGTGGCCGCGGCAGGTTCGCGCGGATCGACCGAACCAGCGTGAAATTCCCGCCGACCGACAACAACCGGATCGGCACCGCCTACACCTCGATGTGCGGCACGCTGGTCCGCATCGAGATCGAGCGCGCGACCGGCATCTTGCGGATCGCCAAGGCCTACAGCGTGTTCGAATGCGGCCAGGCGCTGGTGCCCGAAGTGGTGCTCGGCCAGTCGCATGGCGGCTTCGCCATGGGTGTCGGCTACGCGCTGCTGGAAACCCTGCCGCCGTTCGAAGGCGGCCCCGGCAACGGGCAATGGAATCTCGGCCAGTATTTGATCGCGCGCGGCTCCGACCTGCCGCTGCACGATCTCGAGATCGAGATGCTGCCGCCGCTGACGCCGGACGAACCGCCGAAGGGCATGGCGGAGGTTGTCATGATCCCGATCGTGCCGGCGCTGCTCAACGCCATCAACGATGCCACGGGCCACCGCTTCCGCTCGTTGCCGGTGACATCGAGCCTGCTCAAGGGAGCGCTTGCGTGACGACGCTCAACCTCACCATCAACGGCCACAAGCACGGCCCGATCGAGGTCCGCGACGACCTCTCGATGAACGATCTGCTGCGCGAGATGCTCGGCATGACCGGCACCAAGTTCGGTTGTGGCGCCGCGCAGTGCCTGAGTTGTGCAATCATCGTCGATAATCCCGACGGCAGCAGCTACACCACGCCGACCTGCGTGGTGCCGGCGGCGAATTTCGATGGCATGGCGATCCGCACCGTCGAGGGCCACGCCAAGGACGGCGAGCTCTCCGCCTTGCAGCGCGCCTTCATCGACCACTTCGCGTTCCAGTGCGGCTACTGCACGGCCGGCTTCCTCAACGAAGGCCAGGTGCTGCTCGAACGGCTGGCGAAGACGCCGGTGGCGCGGGACCAGCTCGAGACCGTCATCGCCGATGCGCTCGACGGCCATCTGTGCCGCTGCACCGGCTACATCAAATATCACCAGGCGGTGCGTGACGTGATCCTCGCCGATTCCCAACGCTATCTCACCGCCAACAAGTGAGCCCGCGCGATGACATCGGAAACTCGGTTTCGGATCATGGCGGCGCTGACGGCGCTCGCGACCAGCCTGGGTGCCGGCTACGCGGCGTCGGAGAGCGCAAGCCACGCCCTCGCCTCGCCGGAAAGCTTTGCCGGGATCGAGAATGTCGAGCAGCGCTCCGCGGCGATCTTCACCGAACTCGGCAAGGTCCTGACCCATCCGCGCTGCACCAACTGCCACCCCGCCGGCGACAGCCCCCGGCAAGGCGATATCAGCCGCCTGCACCAGCCACCGGTCACGCGCGGTGCCGATGGCCACGGCAAGGACGCCATGCGCTGTTCGATCTGCCACCAGCACGCCAATTTCGATCCCGGTCGTGTGCCCGGACATCCGGAATGGCACCTCGCGCCGCGCGAGATGGCATGGGCTGGCAAGACCGTCGGCGAGATTTGCGCGCAGCTCCGGGACCCCGCACGCAATGGCGGCCGCAAGGTCGAGGACCTGATCGACCATATCGGCAAGGACACGCTGGTCGGCTGGGCCTGGCATCCCGGCTTCGGCCGCTCGCCGGCGCCGGGCACGCAGGCGCAGGCCGGCGCGCTGGTCGAGGCCTGGGTGAAGACCGGCGCGGCCTGTCCCGCGCCGTAACGCATGATCGGGAGAAGTGCACTGCGCTCTTCCGATAAGATCATGCGCAAACAAAGAGCGCGAAAATTCAGTGGCGCTTGAAGTACTGCACGTCGCGCTCGTGCTTCTCGGCCGCGGCGCGTGACTTGAAGGTGCCTAGATTGCGGCGCTTGCCGGTCTTCGGATTGACCTTGCGGGAATACAGCCGATACTCGCCGGAACGCAGCTTGCGGATCATGACGTCGCCTCGCCAATGCCTTTCGCTATTCAACGAGACGCTAGCGTGAGCGTTCCTGCTTGATCAGAAGCAAAGATTGGTCACGGCATTGCCGCGCTTGTCCTTGATGACATAGGGACAGCGGGCCCGCTCCAGCGCCTTCTTGGCATCCTCGTCGCCGAGCGCGGCCGCCCGCTCGTAATAGGCCTTGGCGGCATCGGTATCCTTCGGCCCGCCGCGACCGGCCTGCGCGAACGCCCCCATCCGCTCCAGCGCGCCCGGGTGGTTCTGCGCCGCCGCCTTCTCGAACAACGCCCGCGCACCGGCATCGTCCTGCGCGCCGCCCTTGCCTTCGGCGAGCATCATGCCGAGCTGGTACTGCGCCTCGGCATTGGTCTCGGCGGACCTGGCGAGCAATTCGCGTGCACGTGCCGGATCCGCAGCCGCGCTGCCGCCGAGCGCCGCCAGATTGCTGACGCCGCGCGCATTGCCGGCCTGCGCCGCGCGCTCGAACAATTTGCGCGCCTGCGCCTCGTCCTTGGCGACGCTAGTGCCATTGCCATAGAGCACACCAAGTTCGACCATCGCCGAGGTCGAACCCTTGTCGGCGGCCTTGCGCCAGGCACTTGCCGCTTCCAGCGTCTGCTTGTTGGCGGCATAGGCGCGGCCGAGTTCGTACATCGCCCGACGTGAGGCCTTTGCCGCCACCGCGCAATATTTGATCGCGGTCGCAATATCCGCCGGCGCGATCTCGGGCACCCCCTTCACGTCGGCCGGCTTGTCAGGATCGGTGGGATCGGCAGCGAGCCGGTCGCACAGCACGAGGTCGGCCGATTGCGCGTGAGCGAGTGCGGGCACGGCCAGCGCCGCGGCAAAGGCAATTGCATGGAGGGATCTGAACATGACCGGCAGGTTGCGTCGCGGTGCAGGCAAATTCAAGGCTCGAGCCCGGTCTCGCGCAGCACCGGCGCGATGTCAGCCGACGACAGATAGCGTAGCAGATGATCGGCCGCCGCAGCGCGTTGCGATGCGACCATACGGCCGGCGGAGAACACAGCGGGTGTCTGCAATTCCAGGGGAAGCGGCCCGACGACCTCGATGCCGTCGATCTGCTTCAACTCGCTGATCTGCTGGATCGCGAGATCGGCTTCACCGCTGATGAGCTTTTCGGCGGTGAACCCGACGGGAATGATCACCGCGCGCGCGTTGATTTCCGCGGCGATGCGGAGCTGCTCGATCAGCCGCGCGAACAGGATACCGCTGGCGCCAAGCCGCGAGTAAGCCACCGCCCGCGCGCCGAGCAGCGCCGAACGCAGCGCGGCTTCGGTTGCGATGTCGGGATGCATGGCGCCCGCCTGCACCGCGACGCCGACATAGGAGCGCGCGAGATCGATCGCGCTGTCCGGCGCAACGCGGCCCTCGCCGGTCATCTCGTCGAGGCCCTCGCGGGTGAGGATCACGAGATCGGCTACCTCGCCGCCGCGCAGGCGTTCGAGCAGCGCCAGCGTCGGCGCGAAGTCGGCATCGATCGCGACGCCGCTTGCCGCCTGGTACGCCCCGGCAAGGCGCGCAATCGCGCCCTTGAGCGCCAGCGTCGAGAGCACGCGGACCGAATTGTCTCTTCCGCTCATGCCCGGCGCATCAGCTTGAGCGCGGCGGTGAGGCGGAGGCTGCGCTTGCCCGCCAGCGCGGTCGCTTCCAGCACGGCGCCCTCCGCGTCGCAGGTGCCGGCAAAGCCGATGCCGACCTCATGGCCGCCGAAGATCGCATCCTCGCCGATTGCCGAGGTGTGCTCCTGGTTGAGGATCTGGCCCTTCCAGCGGCCCTGCTCGGAGGTGTAGGTGCCAAGATAATAGAAGAACGCATCGCCGCCGAGGATGCGGCCGTTGTTCAGCAGCATCACGCCGGTGAGGCCGCCATCGACACCGTCGAGCACGCGGATCCGGATCGCGTAGAGGCCGTTGACGATACCGCCCTCGCCGACCCCGCCGGCGATCGGGATGTCGTCTTCGGTGATCGGCGTCATCACCGACTGGAACGGCACGCCGGGCAGCTCCTTGAGTTCGCCGTTGAAACGGTAGAGCTCCCCGTCGGGTCCGCCGGTGGCGATGAGCGTTGCATCGTCGGTGCCGGCCATTGCCCGATAGTTCGGATCGGGGTTGTGGCGGACGGTCTGGATCTCGACCGCGACCACGTCGCCGTCCTTCTTGTAGGTGCCGATATGGGCGAATGCAGAGTTGCCGCCGAGCATCCTGCCGTCGCCGACATACATCACGCTGCGGCCGACCGCACCGCCCAGCTCGAACCGGACCTTGTAAAACCCCTCAAACAAGCGCCGTGTCCCCGGCAGCCAACATGCAATCGTTATCTAGCGCGGTTCATAACGTAGCGAAACCGCTTTCGCCGGCAAGCTGCCTGCAAAGGCTGCCGTTAAAATGCAAAGGTCCGCCAAGGCATTCGCCCGGGCGGACCTGATTGCGGTACCGGATGCCTCCACCCGGTTCGGAGTTGCTTAGGCCGCCGCCTTTAAGCCGCAGGCTTTAAGCGGCAGCCTTGGCGCCGGTCGGCACCTCGGAGATCGTCTTCAGGATCTGCGACGCGATCTGGTAGGGGTCGCCTTGCGAGTTCGGACGACGGTCTTCCAGATAGCCCTTGTAGCCGTTGTTGACGAAAGAGTGCGGCACGCGGATCGAAGCGCCACGGTCAGCCACGCCGTAGCTGAACTTGTTCCACGGCGCGGTCTCGTGCTTGCCGGTCAGACGCTTGTCGTTGTCCGGGCCGTAGACGGCGATGTGGTCCATCAGATTCTTGTCGAAGGCCTTCATCAGGCTCTCGAAGTACTCCTTGCCGCCGACTTCGCGCATGTACTTGGTCGAGAAGTTGGCGTGCATGCCCGAGCCGTTCCAATCGGTGTCGCCGAGCGGCTTGCAGTGCCATTCGATGTCGATGCCGTACTTCTCGGTGAGGCGCATCATCAGGTAGCGGGCCATCCACATCTGGTCAGCGGCGGTCTTGGAGCCCTTGCCGAAGATCTGGAATTCCCACTGGCCCTTCGCCACTTCGGCGTTGATGCCTTCGTGGTTGATGCCGGCGGCGAGGCAGAGATTGAGATGCTCTTCGACGATCTTGCGGGCGACACTGCCGACGTTCTTGTAGCCGACGCCGGTGTAGTACGGGCCCTGCGGCGCCGGATAACCCTCTTCCGGGAAGCCGAGCGGACGGCCGTCCTTGTAGAAGAAGTATTCCTGCTCGAAGCCGAACCAGGCGCCTTCGTCGTCCAGAACGGTTGCGCGCTTGTTCGAGACATGCGGCGTCTTGCCGTCGGGCATCATGACTTCGCACATCACCAGCACGCCGTTCTCGCGCGCGGCGTCGGGATAGCAGGCGACCGGCTTCAGCACGCAGTCAGAGCTGTGGCCTTCAGCCTGCTGGGTGGACGAACCGTCAAAGCCCCACAGCGGAAGCTGTTCGAGGGTCGGGAACGACGCGAATTCCTTGATCTGCGTCTTACCGCGCAGGCTCGGCGTCGGCGTATATCCGTCGAGCCAGATATACTCGAGCTTGTACTTGGTCATTGAACCTCTCTGTTGATGATGCAAAACCGTGAGGAACCGAAAGCCAGTCGGCCGCCGCACGCGTACCCGGCCACCATCGGCCGGCTCTTACTAAGCAATTAAAATGCCAGTCGCTGCACTGCGGCACCCGCCCTGGTCGCGGATGTCCACAGCGGACATCGCATTTTTAGCTGCGACATAGCAGCGCGGCTGGCATGCGTCCGGGACAGGCGAAATCCGCCTCCCGATGCTCTCGACCGCCTGTTTCTCCAGCAAATCCAACCGCGACACAGCTTGCCGATTAAAGCCGCAGCAGCGCCATGTGACAGTTTGGGTCCGGTTGCCCGAGCTTCAGCAACCATCGCCGTGGCCCAAGCGTTGGTCAGTTGCATCCTGCCTTGCAGGAGGCAAACCTCGATTTGCACACAGATTAGACAGACAATGACTATTTGTTGGTCAACTTGCACCCTTCCGGGCCCGGGCCGATATCAAAATGACGGTAACCGCACACGAATGAGTCGGGCGCACCATGGAGGCTCGCTCCGGCCAAAGGAGACTTTGACATGATCACCACGGGCCAAGGACAGATCCAGGGATCGGCGACGATCTATCAATTCCCGGTTGGGGGCCGCGCGGCTCTCGGCGGGCGCCGCTACGGCGAGGCGCGGACGGCGCGCGAGCTTGCCGCTGAGGTCGAGACCTCCGCATGCAGCGAGAGCTGGTACCATCAGGCGGCGATCGACGACGCCAAGCCGAGCCGCGATCACTGATGCCGGCGAGACAGAGAGGCGTGACGTCAAAACGTCAGACGGCATCACAACACTAGCAAAGGGTCGGAACGAAACGTTTCGGCCCTTTTTCATGCCGGCTCGCAGGCCGTCACTGGCCGCTTCGCATGTCGGAGCCTGACCACGCCGGCGCGGCTGATCGCCAGCGTGACACCATCGCCCTTGTAGCGCGCGCCCGCCAGCGACAGGCGTTTCGTCAACGTCACCGCCTTGCCATCAAGTTGCAGATGGGCGCGGGTATCCCCGTCGAAGAACGCCGCTATGAACTGTGTGCCGTCGGCGCAGCGATAATTCCGGAAGGCGGACTGCGCCGTCACCGTCGAGGAACCCAAAACCCCGCAAAGAACTGTGCCGATCACAACGGCGCCCGCGCGATAAGTCATATTCTCCCCCCGACGGGCCGGCTATAGACCTGTCTGCGCCGATCCATTCGCGCCAAGACTGAGCCAGGATCTCAACAGCTGCAACAGGCCCGCCCGATGCCAGACACCCCTGCCCGTCATCTCAATCTCGCCGGCGCCAGCAATTTCCGCGACCTTGGCGGCTACCAGACGCGCGACGGCCGGACGGTGCGTTGGCGGCAGATCTTCCGTTCCAACCATCTTGCGCATCTTACCGAGCAGGACGTCGCCGTGGTGCGCGCCCTCGGGGTCAAGAGCGCCTTCGATTTTCGCGGCGTCACCGAGCGCGCCGAAGCGCTGTGCGGCATGACCGATATCACCGTGCATTCGCTCCCTGTCGAGCCGACGGTGGTGGCCGCCCTGCGCGAGATCGCCAGCAACCGCCAGCTCTCTGAAGCCGATGCGATCGATGTGATGCGGGATTCCTACCGTGGCTATGTACAGGACAACACGCCGCGCTATCGCACGCTGTTCGCGCATCTGCTCGAAGACCGCGCGCCGTTGGTGATCCACTGCACCGCCGGCAAGGACCGCACCGGCTTYGCCTGCGCGCTGATCCTGCACGCACTCGGCGTCTCCGAGCAGGTGATCGCGGGCGACTATCTGTTGACCAACCAGTTCTACAAGCGCGATCCCGCCCACAGCACCGAGCTGCCCGACGACGTCAAGCAGGTGCTCGGCACCGTGCGCGCGGCATTCCTGGAGGCTGCGTTCGAGGCGGTCGAGGCCGACTATGGCAGCCTCGACGATTATTTCCGGGATGGCCTCGGACTCGGCGGGACCGAACGCAAGGCGCTCGAAGGCCGCTATCTGCAGGCCTGATCAATTCGCTTCGCTCAGGCCGCCGCGGCCTCGAGCTCGAGCTCGGCATCGAGGTCGGCGATGACGTCCTCGAAGGCCGAGATGGCCTGCTGGATCGCCGCGATCTGCATCAATTCCCAGCTGCTCACCGGTCCGGTGCGATTCTGGAGCGCAACCACGAGGTCACGCCGCTGCTCCTTAAGCTGAACGAGCGGTAAACCGTGATCCGGAAGATATCCCATCGAAAACCCCTGGCTTGGCTGGAGTTCCGTTTCTACGAAAAGGGTTCTGCGAACGACTTACAGAACTGCCGAAAATTTTATCCAACCGCCCCACCTCCGTAGTCTTACGTAGTCAGGACGACGCGCTGGCGCTGCGCGCGACTGCATCGTTGATCGCACCAAGCAATGCTTGGGTAACACAATCGGTCGCCCACTCGCTCGTGTGGAGATGCTCCTGCGCACCATCGTCGAGTTCGACGAGCGGAATTCCGGCATCGACCCATTGCCTCATCAGCGCAAAGCGGCAGAACAGGTTGGCTTTCCTGCTTGCAGCGACGTCGGCGATCATTGGCATGAACTGATCGGCGAGCTTGAGCACGTCTGGCGTGCCGACGATTGCCTGGGTGTATTGCGAATCCATCACCACGACGTCCAGCGGCARCCCGGCGAGCACATCGAGTCCTGCCTCGAATGTCGCTTGCACCTGATCGAAATTGTAGTTCCGGTACACCGCGTTGGTGCCGACCTGCCAAATCACCATCGCCGGCGCTTCAGCAATGACATCGGACTCGATGCGCGCGAACTCTTCCGGTGCCTCTTGTCCGCCGATCCCCCGGTTGATGATGTCGATCATCCGGCCGAACGACTGCTTCTGGCTTCGCCACAACATCTCCAACCGGGGCGGGAATGGCAGAATTCCGTCGGCTCCCGCGGTCGATGATGATCCGAGGGCCACGATCTTGACCTTGCGCTCCCGTTCGAGCGCTTGCGCAAGATGCGGCAATCCGTAACTGAACTTGACGAGTTCGGGATGGGTTTCGCACGGCCTTTGTGTCGGCATCGCAAACATCCTTGGGGTGAATGAACTAATGAATGCGCGCAGTAGGAGGCGAAATCGGCAGCATTGCAAATGAATTCCGCCTGATCATAGTGGGGCGCAGTCTGTTGCGCTTACGGAGACCGCCATGAACGGAAAAGCCATCGTCATCACCGGCGCGCTCGGCGCGCTTGGCAAAGTGGTCGCCGCAGAGGCACAGGCACGCGGCGCGCGCGTTGCCGGCGTCGATCACGCCGCCTCGCAGCTTGCAGCGACGCCAGACCGCATCGAGCTCGGCGGTGTCGACCTCACCGATACCGCGCAGGCAAAGGCGGCGATCGACAAGGCGGCCGCGCATTTCGGTCGGCTCGACGGGCTGATCAACATCGCCGGCGGTTTCACCTTCGAGGCGGTGAGCGACGGCGATCCCGCGACCTGGCAGCGCATGTATGCGATGAACGTGATGACCGCGTTCAACACCTCGCATGCCGCGATCCCGCATCTCGTCAAATCCGGCGCCGGCCGGATCGTCAATATCGGCGCGCTGGGCGCGTTGCAGGCGGCGTCCGGCATGGGACCCTATGCGGCATCGAAGGCCGGTGTGCACCGCCTCACCGAGTCGCTCGCCGCCGAGCTCAAGGGCAAGGTCACGGTCAACGCCGTGCTGCCCTCGATCATCGACACCGCGGCCAATCGCGCCGCGATGCCGAAGGCCGATATCTCCAAATGGGTGACGCCGAAGGAACTCGCCGACGTCATCCTGTTCCTGGCCAGCGACGCCGCCAGCGCTGTCACCGGCGCGCTGCTGCCGGTCAATGGCCGGGTTTAGGCGGTTCGCCGATTGAACGCTTAGTCGGCAACCAGCAGCCGCAGCTTTGACCTGAAGCGAATGCTCTGCTTGCCGGCGAGTGCCATGCCGTCGCCTTCGGCGGTCTCATCGGTATAAGTTCCGGTGAAGCCGATGGTGACCACCTTGCGTTCCCATACCGGGCGCGCGCCATAGGTGGGCGAGTGCTCCTGGTTGGTGACCTCGCCCTTCCACTTGCCGTCGGCCGCCGTGTAGCTGCCATAGGCAAAGAAGAACGAGTCGCCGCCCCGCATCTGACCGTCACGCAGCACCATCACGCCCTGGTTTCCGCCAGAGACGCCGTCGAGGAATTCGACAGTGATGTGGTAGAGCCCGTTCCGGATCATGAAGATGCTTGCGCCTTCCAGGCCCGACAATACCTGTCTGGCCGAGCTTTGGGCAATTGCATCCGCCTCGGCCGGCGCAATTCCGCGCTATGCTGCGGCACCGAGTCGCGGCCGACGCCGCAGGAGCCTGCCCGTTGGAAACCGCGCTTTATCTGCCCGTCAAACGCTTCCTCGAAAAGCTCGGCTTCACGGTGAAGGGCGAGATCGGTGGCTGTGACCTCGTGGCGCTCAGCGCCGACGATCCGCCCGTCGTCGTGGTCGGAGAGCTCAAGCTCGCCTTCAATCTCGAACTGATCTTGCAGGCGGTCGACCGCGCCGGCGCTGCCGACGAGGTGTGGATCGCGGCCAAGGTTTCAGCCCGCGGCAAGGGTCGCGAGAGCGACGCGCGCTATCGCAATCTGTGCCGGCGGCTCGGCTTCGGCATGCTCGGCGTCACCGACCGCGGCGACGTCGAGGTGCTGGTGCCGCCGCCGACTGCGGCACCGCGTCGCAATCCGAAGAAGCGCTCGCGGCTGATCACCGAGCATCGCAAGCGCAAGGGCGATCCCGCGATGGGCGGCTCGACACGGGCGCCGATCATGACCGCCTATCGCCAGCAGGCGCTGGCCTGCGCCTGTGCGATGTCGGATGGGCCCCGGCGGCTCCGCGACCTGCGTGTCGAGATTCCGGACGCCGGCAAGATCCTGCAGCATAATGTCTATGGCTGGTTCGATCGCGCCGAGCGGGGCATCTATGTGCTGACCGATGCCGGTCGCGCCGCGCTCAAGCGCTGGCCGCAGCAGCCGATCACTACGTCAGGGGCGGAAGCCGCCCCGTAAGGCATGATCCGGAAAAGTGCCAAGCGGTTTTCCGAAGAGATCACGCTCAAACAAGAGGGGGAGATCATGATCGTCGTCACCGGCAGCGTCACCGCCCGCCCCGGCAGCTTTGACGAGGTACGGCGATTGAGCCTTGAGCATGTCCATCACTCGCGCACCGAGCCCGGATGCATCTCGCACGCGGTGCATGTCGACTGCGAGAATCCGCTCAGGCTGGTGTTTTTCGAGCAATGGGCCGACCGCGCCGCGCTGGCAGCGCATTTTGCGGTCCCCGCGTCGCGCGACTTTGTCCGCTCGCTGCAATCCCTGGCGGCCGCCGCGACCACGATCGAACTTTATGACGCTCACAAAATTGAGAGACTCTAGCTGCATGGCTGGATTGCCATGCCACATTCATATTGCAATGCAACATTGGGCACCTTACGTATCTCCCGCGATTCAAGGATGAGGCGGCGATGAGCGGAGACTGGAACACCAAATACGGCACAAGGCGCGTGCGGCATGATCCGCCGACGCTGGAGGAAGCAATCTTCGCTGCCATCGGCATCACCGATGACGTCGAAGCCCAGGCCGAGATTGCCTCGTCCTTGATGGGGCTGCCCTATGACGAGGTGCTGGCCGAGGTGAAGAAGACCGCGCGCGTCAGCGCCCGCACCGGCACAGCGACCCGGGTGATCGCCGGCGAACAGGGCGCGCAGCGCTCCGTCGTGGTCGAGCGCCGCGTGGTCCGCCGCTTTGCCACCGACAAGCGCACCGGCACCTGAAAACAACATCCGTTGGTTCAAAGAAAAAGGGCAATCCACTGAGTGGATTGCCCTTTTTGCGTCTCGTCCGATATCTCAGCTTCAGGCTGCTCGGCCCCAGCCGGACATCTGCATCACCATTCGCCAATAGGCGCGGTTCATGTCGACGATCGCGCGTGCAGCCTCGACCGGCGTCACCGGAGCGATCGGCGGTGCCGGCTCAGGCTGGTGCTGCTCGGTCAGGTCGATGCTCCCGGTCGACTCACCGTGACGGAAGGTCAGCTGCGCACCGAACTTGGTGGCAAGTGCCCGCATCGCATCGTTCTGCGCGCCGGTGGTGATGCGCAGGCTGCCGTAGCCCTTGGCATGCGCCTCGGTGATCAGCTTGCGGAACAGCGTGCTGCCGACGCCTTTGCGCCGTGCCGACCGCTCGACGCTGAAAGCGATCTCGGGCTGCGCATCCGGTGACTGCTCCGGCGGGTGCAGCTCGGCCGCGCCGCGGACCACGCCATCCTCGAAATAGGCGATGATGACGGTGCCGTCGTTGGCGCAGCGCTCAGCATAGCGGCGGATAAAACTGTCGTCGATGAAGCCATGAAAACGATCATGACGGCTGGTTCGATCCAGTCTCAGCAGATGATCGCGCAGCAGGGGAAGCTCCTCCTGCTGGCTCAACGTCCGCACGGTACCCCGGGCAGAGGTCGAACTGGTGGAATCGTGGTTCATTTCATAACTCCTCTTGGTAGCCCTCGAGGAGGCGTCGACTCCCTAACCCGCCCTATATTGTGCGCCGCACCATATAATTCAAGTACTGAGATTCATTTGAATAAACAATGATGTGATTGGCAAATCACATCATCACCTCATCATAATACGAGTTGGGTCTGGGTGATCACCGCAACGAGCTTGCCGTCTTCCGTCTCCAACCGGGTCTGCCAGACCTGGGTCCGCCGGCCCCGATGAACCGGTGTGGCCGTCGCGATCACGGTACTCCCCTCCTTGGCTCCACCGATGAAGTTGGTCTTGCTCTCCAGCGTCGTGGTGCCCTTGGCGTCCTCCGGCAGGTTGATCACGGTGGCGGCAGCGCCGACCGAGTCCGCGAAGGCCATCACAGCGCCTCCGTGGATCGTGTTGCGGAGGGTGCAGAGGTCCGGCCGCACCAGCATCTTTGCGACCACGCGATCCTGACTGGCCTCGGTGAAGGTGACGCCCTTCAGTTCCGCAAACGGCATCTTCATCGACTGGATCTTTTCGAGCGGCGTCATGGGCACTCCCTGCTGGTGGTCTTCTTCGAGGTTGATAGCAGCATGATGGATTGCTCGGCCGGGCCCGGCAATGACGTCCGAGGTAATGGCGACCATGACGTTATGTCGTCCGTGACAAGGGGCCGCCGAGCCTGCATATCGTCGCCGATGCGTGACTTCCCTCCCCGCCGGATCGTCTGCCTGACCGAAGAGACGGTCGAGACGCTGTACCTGCTCGGCGAGCAGGACCGCATCGTCGGCGTCTCCGGCTACGCCGTGCGGCCGCCGCAGGTCCGCCGCGAGAAGCCGCGGGTGTCTGCGTTCATCTCCGCCGACATTCCGAAGATCTTGGCGCTCGACCCCGATCTGGTGCTCGCCTTCTCCGACCTGCAAGCCGACATCGTCGCCGATCTCGTGCGCGCCGGCATCGCTGTCCATGTCTTCAACCAGCGTGACGTCGCCGGCATCCTCGCGATGATCCGCACCCTGGCTGCGATGGTGGGCGCAGCCGATCGCGGCGAACAGCTCGCTGCGGGCTACGAACAACGGCTGGCCGCGATCGGGGCAACACCGCGGCCGGCGCCGCGGCCAAAAGTCTATTTCGAGGAATGGGACGATCCTCTGATCAGCGGCATCGGCTGGGTGTCCGAGCTGATCGAGATCGCCGGCGGCGCGGACGCGCTGCCGCATCTGCGCGCACACAAGGCCGCCCGGGATCGCATCGTCTCGGCTGAAGCCGTCCGCGAGGCGATGCCCGACGTGATCCTGGCCTCCTGGTGCGGCAAGAAGGTGGTGCCCGACCGCATCCGCAGGCGTGACGGCTGGAATGACGTTCCGGCCGTGCGCAACGACCGCATCGTCGAGATCAAGTCGCCGATCATCCTCCAGCCCGGCCCCGCCGCGCTGACCGATGGGCTCGATGCGATCGTGAAGGCGTTGTGGGGGAATGCTAGGTAGGTTTCACCCCGTCATTGCGAGCCAACGGGTCGCGCGAACGCGCGCCCGATGACAGGCTCCGCGAAGCAATCCATCTCACCGCAAGCGGCACTATGGATAGCTTCGTCGCTTCGCTCCTCGCAATGACGAGCAGAACCTGCGAACCTACGCCTTCTCCACCCCGCACCATTCCGCGATGAACAGCGCGGTTGCCTTGGTCGACTGCCGTAGCGAGTCCAGCTCGACATACTCGTTGAAGCCGTGCATCGCCGCGCCGCTGGCGCCGAAGCACAGGCTCGGGATGTCGTAGTTCAAGCCGTAGAACCGTGTGTCGGTCAGTGCGGTGAAGGCGCGGTCCTCCACCGCCCCGCCATAGACCGCCTGGTGCGCCTTGGCGAAGGCGGCTTCCGGCGCCTCGGAGTTCACCAGCTCGTAGCCTTCCGACAGGAAGCCCGACCATTCCACCTGCGGCGGATTGTTGGAGAGGAAGCGGTGGTCGCGGGCAGCCGCCGACACGCAGGCCAGAATCTCCTTCTGGCACTCGGCGATCGACCAGCCCGGCAGCACCGCGATGCGGCAGTCGACGTCGCACCAGGCCGGCACGCTGGAAGCCCAGTCGCCACCCTTGATGATGCCGGGGTTGAAGTTGATCGGATGATTGACGTCCTTGAAATGCTTGTCGGCCCTGGCGCGCTCGTTCCAGGCGATCTCGAGCTTCTCCAGCGCATGCACCAGATGATATGCCGCCATGATCGCGTTCGAGCCGGCACCGGCCTCGAACACATGCACCGGGAAGCCGCGCACCTTCAGGCGGAACCAGATCACGCCGACCTGCGAGCGGATCATCGTGCCGTTGGTCGGCTCCGGGATGAAGCAGGCATCGGCGCGATAGCCGCGCTGCAAGGTCGAGAGCGCGCCGACGCCGGTGCTCTCCTCCTCGATCACGGACTGGAAGTGGATCCGCGCCGTCGGCTTCAGCCCGGCCTTCTTGATCGCATCCAGCGCGTAGAGCGCGGCGATGGTGCCGGACTTCATGTCGCATGCACCGCGGCCATACATCTTGCCGTCCTTGATCACCGGCGAGAACGGCGGCGTCTCCCACATCTCGAGCGGGCCGGTCGGCACCACGTCGCAGTGACCCTGCAGGATCAGCGATTTGCCGGCATTGGTCGCCGGGCGGTAGGTGCCGACCACCGTACGGGCTTTCGAGAAATCATGCTCGATCGGGCCGAAGCCGCGCAGGTCCTTCAACTCGTCGAGATTGATGTGCCAGTCGTCGACCTCATAGCCACGCTCGCGCAGCAAATCGCCGATCATGTCCTGGCATGGCCCCTCGGCGCCGCGAGTCGAGGGGATCGCGACAAAGGCCTGCGTCGTCGCAAGCTGCGCATCGAATCCTTCGTCAACGGCGGCAAGGATTCGTTGTTGCGTCTCGGCAGTCATTCGGCAGCTCCATGGGGGACATCAGACAAGGCGGGAGCCGCAGCGTAACCTGATTTCACTCGGCCGGGTATTGCGCAAAATAGGCATCCCGCAATGCATCTTCGAGCAGACGGCCTTCGGAATAGCCATCGAGCGTCTTCGGCCGAGTCACGCCGTCGAGCAGCCGCGGACACGGCTCGGGCGCGCCAAGCACGGTGCGCACCGGAATGCGCTCGGCATAGATCGGCAACTCGTAATCCTCATCGTCGTCGGCGACGCCCTTGGCGCGCACCTTGGCCGAGGCCTCCTCGATCTCCATCGCGATGAACGAGGTCGCCTTGATCTCCTGCTTGTTGCTGGCGCGCAGGCCCGCGGTGCGCTCGGGAAAAAAGCGATCGACCATCGCGACGACGGCACGCTCCTTCTCTGCGGGGTCGGTCACGAGATAGGCGGAGCCGAACGCCATCACCGCGCGATAGTCGGCCGAGTGGTTGAAGCCGCAGCGCGCCAGCACCAGGCTGTCGAGATGGGCGACAGTCAGGCACACCCGCTGCCCCTCCGACTGGTTCTCCAGCATCCGGCTCGCGCTCGAGCCGTGCCAGTAGAGCCTGGTACCCTCGCGCCAGAAGAAGGTCGGCGTGCAATAGGGCTGGCCGTCGATCACGTAGGAGACGTGGCACAGCATCGAGGCATCCAGGATCTTGTGCACGGTGGCCTGGTCGTAGAAGCCGCGGTCATGGCGGCGCTTCACCCTGTTACGAGATGACAGCGGATAGGACGGAGTGGATGCACCTTCGGTCACGGCAGGCCTCGCATGGATTTGGAATCTTTCAAGAGTTGTAGCGGCCAATTTGGTCTGCGATAGTGCCAATTCCATGCGAAAAATTCCGACCAATTTGCGCAAGCCTTCGGCCGGCAAGGCCGACTTGCCGCTCGACCTCGCCGACCCCCACGTGACGCCGGGCGCGGCCTCGCAGCAGCGGCTGTATCAGGCGCTGTGCCGCGCGATCGTCGGCGGCCTGGTCAAGCCGGGCGAGCCGCTGCCGCCGTCGCGTGCGCTGGCCAGGCAGACCGGCTTCCGCCGCAACGCCGTCACCACGGCCTATGAGCGGCTGATCGCCGACGGCTTCGCGGTGGCGACCACGGGCTCCGGCACCTTCGTCGCCGCGCGCATCCCGGCGCAGGCCACCGCGCCCCGACGTGCGAGGATCGAGATCGAGCCGCCGCAGCACAATGCGCTGTCGCTCGGCTGCACCCATATCGACGAGCGCGCATTGCAGCGCTTCCGCGCCTTCGCCGGCAGGAGGCTGCGCGCCTTCGGCTCCGAACACCTGCACTATGGCGATCCACGCGGCAGCAGCGAACTGCGCGCCGCGATAGCGGATCATTTGCTGTCGGCACGCGGGCTGCGCTGCGACCCCGACCAGATCATGCTGGCGTCGGGCACACTGCACGCACTGCGCATCGTATTAGGGGCGATCCTCAAGCCCGGCGATCAGGTCTGGTGCGAGGATCCCGGCTATCCGGCAGCGCGGCGCGCGATCGAGCATTGCGGCTATCGCCTGGTGTCGGTGCCCGTCGATGGCTCCGGCATGCGCATCGACAAGGGGCGCGCATCCGCGTCGCAGGCCCGCGCCGCCTACGTCACGCCGTCGCATCAATTTCCGCTCGGCGTGCAGATGTCGATGCCGCGCCGGCTCGAGCTGCTGGACTGGGCCCGGGATGCCGGCGCCTTCGTGTTCGAGGACGATTACGACAGCGAGTTCCGCTATGACGGTGCGCCGCTGCTGTCGCTCGCCGGCATCGATCATCTGCGCCGCGTGATCTACATGGGCACGTTTGCGAAGACGCTGTTCCCGGGACTTCGGATCGGTTACTGCGCCTTGCCTGAAGCACTGATCGGACCGGTGACGGCGGCGCGCGCCGCGCTTGATCGCTTTCCTGGTACTCTGATGGAAGGCGCGGTCGCCGACATGCTGAACTCCGGCGCTTTCGCCGCGAACTTACGCAAATCGCGCAAGCTTTATCGCGAGGCGCGCGATGTCCTGGCATCGACGCTTCAGAATGCATCCGAGGGCGAGCTTACGGTTCCCGTGCCGTCGCAAGGCCTGCATCTCGTGGCGCGGCTCGATCCCGCAACCGATCCGCTGATCGCGGCGCAGGCGAAGGCTAACGCCGGCGTCGGCGGCTGGCTGCTTGCCGAGACCTATCATCGCGCGCGTCCATTGCCGGGTTTCGTGCTGGGATTTTCCGGTCATCCGGTTCCGCAACTCGTCGCGTCGGCGGAACAATTGGCGAAGACAACGCTGACCGCATTGCGCGCGACGCACAAGCAATCCACGAAGCCGCGGCGCGCTAGGAGAATCACGGCCACCTGACTATGGTCGCCCGTCGTTCAGTGCGTGCCAGCTTACGGAGTTACCGGATGCCCGCCAATCGCAACGTCCTGTATCTCGTGATCGCCGCGCTGGTCGTGATCGCGGGCATGCTCGGCTACAATCTCTATCAGGCCAAGAAGCAGCCCGAAGGCCTTCAGATCAATGTCGGGCCCGACGGGCTCAAGATCCAGAACAAGTGAACTAGTGAAGGAGGCTCGGATGCCGCGCATCGCATTGGTGGCGCTGGTCAGCGCCGCAGCATTCGTCGCGATGACCTACTCCGCCTCCGCGCAGCAGGCCTTGATGCGCGAAGGCGACATCGTCGACCTCAGGGTCGGTCAGCGCGTCCTCATCGACGACGGCTCGTGTCCGGCCGGGCAGATCAAGCAGGTCGTCGGCTCCAAGCTGAGCCAGAACGGCGTGGTGCGCACACATAGCTGCGTGCCACGGCTCGCCAAAAAATAAGCGCCCCGCAATCGCGAGGCGCTTCGTTCGTCACGATCCCGGCAACGCGCCGCTTAGTTCGAGATCGGCTCGAACATGCATTGCAGCGTCGGCTTGGCGATCTTGGTGAAGGTCGGGCCGATCTCGGCCTGCTTCGATGTCGGCACCCAATCGGACTCGATGGTCGGCACCCCGGTCTCGCTGATGCCGCGCAGCAGGGCGTGGCGAAGATCGGGATCATCCACCGTCGCGGCGGCGTGGTCGTGCAGGCAGCCGCAGACGGCTTCGGGATGCGTCCAGCGCCCGAGCATATGCGGCGCGCACTGGCGCACGAATTCGTCGCGCGGTTCAGCCGCCCGGTACAACGACCGGATCTGCATCGACTCGAGCGGAAGCTGGGATTGGGCCTGCGCGGAACCCGCCAGGAAGAACGATGCGAGCATCGCGGCGGAACAGATACGAAGCAACATGGGGAGCCTTTGCCAGCAGTTCTGTCTGTCGCGTCAGTTGGCCTGTGCCACGATCATCGCGGCCGGAGTGACGACAGGCGAGCCATTGTAGGAGAAGGTACCGATCCCGGGCAAACCGCTGCCCGGGGCACCAGCCATCGATGAGCCGGCCATCACGAAAGCGACGGCGAGGATCAGGCTCAGGGTCCGCATGTGGCAGTCTCCGTCATTTACGGTCGGCGCCCGGCGCCGTGGTGTTGACGGTTTGATAACGATCTGCCGTTTCCGGAGTTCTGCGGAATAAGCGGAAAATGGTTTCGTCCGCGGGAGAATTGTTTCGTCGGCCGGCGGTCCACGAAACATTCGCCGAAAAACTCCAATGTTTTCAGTCGAGACGGGGCAGCGGGGACGTTGTTCAAGATTTCGCGCGTTAGGTCACCCGCTGGACGGCCGGGGCACCGACCGCGAATTATGCATGTAGACTGAGTGCGCTACCGCGCTTTCTTAACTTTCCTCTGCTGAGACAGGAAGCAACGGAGCAAGAGCCGCGTGAACCGCTCGAGGTTCCGGGCCGACTCATCTGGTGCCGTGCAACCATCCTCGCGGTGGCACGTTGTCGTGGTCCAGATCCAACCAACGAAGGATGTCAGTCGTGGGTAATGGCAACATCGGTGTTGGCAATCAGTCCGCGACCGGCAAATCCGGCCAGCAGCAGATGACGGCCGCGATGCCTCAGCAGGGCGCCTACGTGATGGGCGACAATGAATGCGCACCGCAGAAGCTGGTTCGCCTGATCGGTTGTCGCGACTCGAACGTCCGGCCGGGCCTCAGCATCCGCGCGAAGCAGTTCGGGCAAACCCAGCGCTAGCTCCCCTATCGGTTCAGCCGACGGGGTCAAGTCCCTGGTCGTGCTATTGAATGAACTCACCACACTTCTGTACGGCGGCAGCATCGGCCGCGCCCCATGGCATGATCGGCACCGACGATGTTGAGTTCTTCGGCGAGCCCTCGATCAGCTTGTCCGAATAGACCATGTAGACCAGCACGTTGCGCTTGGCGTCGCAGCCGCGCACGATCTGCATTTTCTTGAAGAACAGCGAGCGCCGCTTGCTGAACATGTCGTCGCCCTGGCCGAGCTTGCCCTTGAAGCGGATCGGTCCGATCTGCCGGCAAGCCAGCGAGATGTCAGAGACTTCCTCGGCGAGGCCGAGCCAGCCCTTGAAGCCACCCCTCTCCGGCACCGTGAAGTGACAGGCGACGCCTTCGATCTCGGGGTCGTCGACCCCGTAGGTGGCGAGCTTGTCGTTGGGGCTCACCCATTTGAACACGGTCGAGCGGCGGAAGATCAGGTCGGGCTCGTCAGCCGCGGCTGCGGGGCCCGCCTGCCCCACGACCAACGTCGAGGCCAGCAACATCAGCGGCAACGCGGACCTCCATCGAGACAATTGTCGCACGTCACACAAGCTCACACTTCTCGATGTCATTGGGGTCTCCGCAGAATGGCTCCGCCTATGTAGTGCGCAAACGCCGCACGGGAAGGCGCTGACAGTTCGGTGATCGGACCTCGCGCTTTAACCTCTTGTGAGGCTTTTTTGCTACGCTTTCGTCGAAAAATACCCCCTCACGGAAGGGTTAGATCGCTTGCGCTGGTGAACGCGTTCTGCGTCTGCGACAACCAATGGATAGTTTGGACTGGGATTCGGAATATGCGCGCAAGCGGGCCTCGGATTTCGATTTTTAATTCTGCGAACGGGCGCTTCTGGCAATTTGCGATTTTGACCGCCGCCGGCACGATCGGCGCGTCGTCCAACGCCGATGCAGCGCTGTTCTACTGGAACCGCGACTCCGCCTATTACGGCGACGTCGAGCCGATGCCGCAGCCGGCCCGGCCCAAGCCGAAGCGCAATCTCGTCAAGAAGAATCCGGCGATCGAGAAAGAAGCCGGCACCAGGCCGCAGGGCCCCCTGATCATCTCGGTCTCGATCGACCAGCAGCGGGTCAGCGTCTACGACGCCAACGGCCTCTATGCCGAGAGCCCGGTGTCGACGGGCATGAAGGGGCATTCCACCCCGATGGGTGTCTTCAGCATCATCCAGAAGCAGAAGTACCATCAGTCCAACATCTACAGCGGCGCGCCGATGCCGTACATGCAGCGCATCACCTGGTCGGGCATCGCGATGCACGCCGGCGTGCTGCCGGGCTATCCGGCTTCCCATGGCTGCATCCGCATGCCGATGTCGTTCGCGGTCAAGATGTACAATTGGACCCGGATGGGTGCCCGCGTGTTCGTGACGCCAGGCACGGTCTCGCCGGAGAGTTTCTCGCACCCGCTGCTGGTGACGCAGAAGGTCACGCCGCCGCAGCCGGTTGCCGACGACGTTCTGAAGATGGACGCGCCGCTCGGCGTGAAAAGCGACAAGGGCGCGGACAAGCCGCAGACCGGGCTCGATTTGCGCAGCAGCGTCGGCCATGACGCCGCATCGCTGCGCGACAACACCCACACCGCCGACGCCAGCGGCGCGATGCCTGTGGCGAGCGCGTCGTCGACCATGTCCGATGCGCCCTCTTCCGGCGATGCGATCGCGCAGAAGCTTGCAGCCGACACATCGGAGACCACGGCCGCCGCCGACAGCACCACCGCGTCCGATGACAGGACCGTCGGCGAAACCACCGGCAGCATCGACGCACCAAAGACCGAGGTCGCCTCGAACGATCAGGTGAAGGCCGAGGCCAGGGTCGACACCAAGGCCGACGAGCCGAAGGCGGACACGGCCAAGCCCGCCATTGCCGTGGCACCCAAGACCGACGCGGCAAAGCCTGAGGCGCCGAAGACCGACACGTCGAAGATCGATGCGCCGAAAGCCGATGCGGCCAAGGACACGGCAGGCAAGGACGCGACGGGCAAGGACGCGGCTAAGGCGACGGATGCGGCCAAGCCCGCTGAAGCCGCAACCCCAGCCGGCGCGTCGGACGCCAACAACGATGCGGCCAAGGATCCGGCTCGGCTGCCGGGCGCGGCCAGGATCGACGTGCCGAAGCGCACCGGGCAGATCGCGGTGTTCATCAGCCGCAAGGATTCCAAGCTCTATGTCCGGCAGAACTTCGCGCCGTTGTTCGAAGTGCCGGTGACGATCGCGGCGAGCGACCGGCCGCTCGGCACGCATGTCTTCACCGCGCAGGCCGACAAGACCGATACCAATCTGCTGCACTGGTCGGTGGTGACGTTGCCGTCCCGCAATGCCGCTCGCATCGATGTGCAGGACCGTACCTCGCATCGTCGCAAGATGGCGGCCGCGGCGCCGGTCGAGGCCAAGCCGCAGCCGGCGACCAACACCCCGGCCGAGGCGCTCGACCGCATCTCGATCCCGGCCGACGCGATGGCGCGGATCACCGAAGCGCTTGGCACCGGCGGATCGATCATCGTCTCCGATCTCGGCGTCAACCAGGGCGAGACCGGCGAAGGCACCGACTTCATCCTGCCGCTGCGCTGAGCCCCCATAACGCCTTCTTGAAAGCCTGCGGCCGTCCGCTGGACTATGATGCCGTCGGCATCCGTTCCGGGGACGAGACCATGATGGACCGCAGGACACTGATCGTGGCGGCGTTGGCCGCGGCTGCGGGCTCCCGCGCCCTGCATGCGCAACAGCCGGCCATGAGCCGGATCACGGCCTACGCGTTCTCGTTCCCGGCACTCACCGGCGGCGACATTCGCCTCGCCGACTATGCCGGCCGTCCGCTGATGATCGTCAACACGGCTTCGCTCTGTGGCTTCACGCCGCAATATGCCGGCTTGCAGCAATTGTGGACCGAATTCCGCGACCGCGGCTTCGTCATCATCGGCGTACCCTCGAACGATTTCGGCGGCCAGGAGCCCGGCGGCCCGACCGAGATCGCCGAGACCGCGCAGCATCAGTACGGCGTCAGCTTCCCGATCGCAGCCAAGGCGGTCGTGAAGGGCGCCGGCGCCCACCCGTTCTATCGATGGGCGGCGGAGGCACGGCCGAAGGATGTGCCGCGCTGGAATTTCCACAAATACCTGATCGGCCGCGACGGCTACATCGCCGACGTCTTCTCTGAACAGGTCGCGCCCGACGACACCCGCATCAAGACTGCAATCGCGCGGGCATTGGCGGTAGCCTGAGAGGCGGCGACAATCCCCGGAATTAACTGATCCGACGAGGATTTTGGGCACGGACCCGCCCCGTTCATTGCCTTGGCGACGCCACTGCGACTAGGGTACGATCGGTTGGGGGCAGAAGCGGCCCGGGCGCGGCAATGCCGGCGCCCGGAGCGCGATCAGCAGGGAACACGCCATGCGCATTGCGGCAGGTCTGATTTTCGCAGGGACCGTATCGTTGCTCGCGTCGAGCGCAGCTTGGTCGCAGACGCCGCCCGCCAAGGGCACTGTGCCGGCGGCTGCTCCCGCAGCCGCAGCTCCAGCCCCTGCCGCCGCGGCGCCCGCGCCCGCTGCCACCGCGGCCGCTCCAGTGCCGCCGAAGCAACCGCCACAGCCGGCACGCGCCGCATGTAGCAATCCGAATGCGCTCGGCGTTGCCCGCACCGTCGAGATCGACACGACAGGCGGACCGGGCTTCGGCTTCGAGCATTTCAAGCAGCTCGACTTCCTGCGCGACCACGAAGTGGTGCTGACCTTCGACGACGGCCCATGGCCGGGCAACACGCCGGCGGTGCTGAAGGCGCTCGCCGACGAATGCACCACGGGCATCTTCTTCCCGATCGGCAAGCACGCCACCTATCATCCCGAGATCCTGCGCCAGGTCTATGCCGCCGGCCACACCGTCGGCTCGCACACCTGGTCGCATGAGAATCTGAACAACAAGAAGCTGACCGAGGATCAGAAGAAGGACGAGATCGAGCGTGGCCTTGCCGCAGTGAAATGGGCGATCGAGACCTCACCCGCGCCGTTCTTCCGCTTCCCGGCGCTGCAACATCCGCCCGAGATGGTGACCTATCTCGGCAACCGCAACATCGCGATCTTCTCCTGCGACCTCGACTCGTTCGACTTCAAGTCGAAGAATTCCCAGCAGGTGATCGACACCGTGATGAAGAAGCTCGCCAAGCTCGGCAAGGGCATCATCCTGATGCACGACTTCCAGAAGCATACCGCCGAAGCGCTGCCCACGCTGCTGACGCAGCTCAAGGCTGGCGGCTACAAGGTGGTGGCGATGCGCGCCAAATTCCCGGCGACGATCCTGCCGCAATACGAGCAGGAGCTTGCCAAGGACGTCAAGCTGCCGACCGTGAGCTCGCGGCCGGTGAACAGCGTCGTCACCACCGTCGATCAGTAAGCGCGCCGGCCAAGTCCTGGTGGCTGGATTGCGTATCGAGGGTTTCGTCATCGTCTCCGCCGACGGCCGGCTGGCGAATGCAGACAATGTGATGCCGGACGAGCTCAAGATCGAGGGCGACAAGCGGTTCTTCACCGCAGCACTCGACCGTGCCGATCTCATCGTGCATGGCCGCCACTCCCAGGAAGAGCAGCCGAATGCGCCGAAGCGGCGCCGCCTGATCCTGACCAGCAAGGTCGCGGCCATCGCGCCCGACCCAGCCAATCCGAACGCGCTGTTGTGGAATCCCACCGGCTGTCCGTTCGAGACGGCGAGCCGCGAGGCCGGCGTGACCGCAGGCATTGTCGCCATCATCGGCGGCCCCGGCGTGTTCGGCATGTTCATGGCGCGCTACGACACGTTCTGGCTGTCGGTCGCACCGAAGGTGCGCATTCCCGACGGCGAGCCGTGCTTTCCCGGCGTCCCTGCCCGCACCCCGCAGCAGGTACTTGCCGCTCACGGCCTCCACGCCGGCGCGCCGCAACTGATCGACGCCGCGCAGGACGTGACGGTCACGCCGTGGCGGCGCACGGGCTGACGGCGACGTCATCGCCAAGTCAGTTGGCTGAAACACGTCATCTGGCTGAAACTGGTACCGCCGCCGGCCAGTGAAAAACCGGCTCGCGTAATGTGCCAAGAGCCAATAATCGGCCCCGACGGCGGTCCAAAGCCGTAGTTGGTTCCATTTCTCAACGAACCACCACGCAGCCTTGCGTCGGTGTTCGACGCGCGCCCGCTATAACCGGCATGGGATGAATATCGTCAATACGGGCTGATGCTCGCGAAACGCCGCATCAATAGACTGAGACAAAACCGCAAGCAGCGGTCTTGCATCAGACCAGCGATCGCTCCCGCGGCGCTGTCGACGTCTTGATGGAACAGGACAACGGGTCGCGCCAGATAGCCGCGCGGCGGCTTTCTGTTCCGGCAGAGCCGACCTATACCCTGATCTTCCGAGACGATTCATCAAGGGATTGGCACGATCTGCCGCTATCCCCGGGTGGTCCGGCCGGGATGCGAAGATCGAATCCAAAGCTGACTGTACGCCTGCGCCAATGACCGACGACCCCACAACCACCGGCCAGCGGGGAACCGCCGGAACAATCGACGACACCACCTCCGTGGCGTCCCTGCTGCCGACCTTCGGCTTTACGGCTGCTCGGATGGCTCCTGATGAAAACATCGCAGCCTGGCGGGAAGCCGTCGCGACGCTGTTCGACGTCGACGAGTTGGGGCGCGGCGAACCGGCGCCGTTCAGCGCGGACCTTTGTTCCTACGCCATGGGACCCGTGCTGATCGGGCTCAGCCGCGCCAGCGGCCAACGCTTCCTGCGCACCACCGCGACGGTGGCGCGGTCCGGCGTCGACCACATCATCCTGCAGCTTTATCTGAAGGGCGGCTTCGACGGCGTTGCCGGCGAAATGCCGGTCCGCGTGGGCGCCGGCGACATCTGCGCGTTCGACCTCGCCCAGACACTGGAGACCAGGGCAACCGCTTTCGAGAACGTCACGCTCGTCGTGCCGCGGCCGATGTTCGCGGCCCACATCGTGCAGGTCGACGCGCTGCACGGCCTGGTGCTGCCGGCGAGCGGCGTGGTCGGACGCCTGCTGGCCGGGCATCTCACCGCCCTGTTCGAGTTCGCGCCGCGCATGACATTCGAGGAGTGCCCCGCGGTGGTCGAGGGCACGATCTCGCTGCTGGCCGCTTGCCTCAGGGGCGAAATGGAGCGCGGCGATTCCAACCGTGGCCTCGCCGCGAACGCATCGCTGATGCGGATCAGACAACATATCGAGGCAAAGCTCGACGACGGGCAGCTCTCGGCCGCGTCGCTCGCGGTCCATTTCGGCCTGTCGCGGGCTTCGCTCTACCGGCTGTTCGCACCGGCCGGAGGCATCGCCGAGTACATCCGCAGCCGTCGTCTGCATCGGGCATTCTTCGACCTTGCCGGATCGGATGCGCGCAACCTGAGGATCAGCGAAGTCGCAAGGCGCTGGCATCTCGGCACCGACGCCCACTTCACCCGCTCGTTCAAGGCGGCCTACGGCATCACGCCCCGCGCGGCACGCGCGGCCGCGCTGCTGGGCACCGGCATCAGCCGATCGGCTGCCGGTGCCGATACCGCGACGATCTCACGGTGGATGCGGGAGATCGCCCCGCCCCGCGTCACGGACTGATTGCCCGACACACTCCCGGGTGGCGTGACCGGGGCCCTATACGTCCCCGTAGGCCGGCTCGTCGCGGCGCGGCCCGTGGCCGTAGCCTGCGATGATGAAGAGCGCGCCGATCAGCGACAGGTTCTTCAGCGCGTCGATCAGGGTCTTGAGGTTGTCGGGCGCTGGCTGATTCCAGAAATCATGGAAGTAGAAGGTCGCGAAGCATACGAAGATGATCAGCAGGATGGCGAAGAACCGTGCCAGGAAATTCACCGCGATCATCAGCCCCGCGACGATCTCGAAGCCGCCGACCACGATCGCCAGCAGTTGCATGAACGGCATGCCGACGAAGGTTTCGATCTGCTGCGTATAGGGCGCGACGACGGCGGGGATGGTCACCTTGGCGGTGAGCAGATCCGCAGTCCCCTGGATGCTGAACAGCTTGCTCGCGCCCGAATACAGGAACAGCACGGCAAACAGGATGCGCCCGAAGGTGATGAACGCTGGCATGGGTCGGCCTCACTGGATGGCAGAAATCGGACGAAGCAGGCGGCGCGATTATGGCCGCCCCGCCTGTCACGATCAAATCGAATCCTTCCGGCCGGAAGCATGATCCGGAAAAGTGGGGAGCGGTTTTCCCCCGCGACAGACGCTGGCGTCTGCGCGGAGGTCATGCCCAAACGACCACTCAGCCGAACAGCGTCGGCTGTGCGCGGCCGGCACGCTCCTGGGCCTCGACCGCGGCGACCGCGGTCATGTTGAGGATGCCGCGCGCCGTCACCGACGGAGTGAGGATGTGCGCCGGACGTGCCGGGCCGATCAGGATCGGTCCGACCGGCAAGGCATCCGCCAGCGACTTGATCATCTGATAGGCGACGTTGGCGGCGTCGAGGTTCGGCATGATCAGGATATTGGCCTCGCCTTCCAGCCGCGATTGCGGCAGCACCAGCTTGCGGGCGACCGCCGATAAGGCGGTGTCGCCCTGCATCTCGCCGTCGGCCTCGATCTCCGGATGCTTGTCCTTCAGCAACTGCGTGGCGCGGCGCATCTTGCGCGACGACTCGGTATCGTAGCTGCCGAAGTCGGAATGTGACACGAATGCGACCCGGGGCTTGAAGGCGAAGCGCTGGACGTGGATCGCCGCGAGCGACGCCACCTCGGCGAGCTCTTCCGCGCTCGGGTTGGGCCGCACCTGGGTGTCGGCGATGAAATGGGCGCCCTTGGTCGTGATCATCAGCGACAGCGCGGCATAGTCGCTGATCCCAGGCAGGAAGCCGATGATCTCGCGGACATGCCGCAGATGGCTCATGTAGCGGCCCTCGACGCCGCACAGCATCGCGTCGGCCTCGCCGCGCGACACGGCGAGCGCCGCGATGACCGTGTTGTTGGTCCGCACCACCGTCCGCGCGGCTTCGGGCGTGACCCCGCGCCGCCCGGCGACGTCGATATAGGACTGTACATAGGAGCGGTAGCGCGGGTCGTCCTCGGGATTGACCAGGTCGAAATCGCGGCCGGCCTTGATCGACAGGCCGAAGCGCTTGATCCGGGTCTCGACCACCGAGGGACGGCCGACCAGGATCGGCCGCGCCAGCTTCTCCTCCAGCACCACCTGGGTCGCGCGCAGCACGCGTTCGTCCTCGCCTTCGGCATAGATCACCCGCACCGGCTGGGTCTTGGCCTTGGCAAACACCGGCTTCATGGTGAGGCCGGAGCGGAACGAGAAGCGCTCGAGCTGCGTGGTATATTCTTCGAAATTGGTGATCGGCCGGGTCGCAACGCCGGAATCCATCGCGGCTTTGGCGACCGCAGGGGCGATACGCAGGATCAGGCGCGGGTCGAACGGGCTGGGGATCAGGGAGCCCGGGCCGAACCCCTGGGTCTCGCCGGTCTCGAAACCATGGGCGACCGCATCCGACGGCGGATCGCGCGCGAGCTGCGCGATGGCGTCGACCGCGGCATGCTTCATCGCCTCGTTGATCGCGGTGGCGCCGACGTCGAGCGCACCGCGGAAGATGAAGGGAAAGCACAGCACGTTGTTGACCTGGTTCGGATAGTCCGAACGGCCGGTGCAGATCATCGCATCGGGCCGCGCCTGGCGCGCCTCTTCCGGCATGATCTCCGGCACCGGATTGGCGAGCGCCATCACCAGCGGCTGGTCGGCCATCTGCTTGACCATCTCGGGCTTCAGCACGCCCGGCGCCGACAGGCCGATGAAGATGTCCGCGCCCGGAATGACGTCCGCCATCACCCGCGCATCGGTCTTCTGGGTATAGACCGCCTTCCAGCGATCCATCGTGGTGTTACGGCCCTCATAGACGACGCCGTCGATGTCGCAGACCCAGATGTTCTTGCGTTGCGCGCCCATCGAGACCAACAGGTTGAGGGTGGCGATCGCCGCCGCCCCGGCGCCCGAGCAGACGATTTTCACATCGGCGAGGTTCTTGCCATTCAGCAGCAGGCCGTTGGTGATCGCCGCCGCGACGATGATGGCGGTGCCATGCTGGTCGTCGTGGAACACCGGGATCTTCATGCGCTCCTTGAGCTGGCCCTCGATCTCGAAGCACTCCGGCCCGCGGATGTCCTCCAGATTGATGCCGCCGAAGGTCGGCTCCAGCGCGGCGACCGTCTCGACCACGCGCTCGATCGTGTCGGCCTTGATCTCGATGTCGAACACGTCGATGCCGGCGAATTTCTTGAACAGCACCGCCTTGCCTTCCATGACGGGCTTCGAGGCCAGCGGGCCGATATTGCCGAGACCAAGCACCGCCGTCCCATTGGAGACCACGGCGACCAGATTGGCGCGGGCGGTGTAGTCATAGGCGCGGCTGTGGTCCTCGGCGATGGCGAGGACCGGCACCGCGACACCCGGCGAATAGGCCAGCGACAGGTCGCGCTGGGTCGCCATCGGTACCGTTGGAATGATCTCGAGCTTGCCCGGCCGCGGCAGCCGGTGATAGGCGAGCGCGGCGTTATGGAGTTCTTCAGACGATTGCGACATGCATGCTTCCCGCGTTTCCGGCCCAAATTTCTTTGTTTCTGTGCTAATCCAGGCGAAAGTCAGTTGTCCGGCAAATCGAGCCGGATGTGAAGCATGTCCCGCCGCTTGGATGCAACATCCGATAATGTCCCCGTCAACAGGCCCGGACGGCCCGTTCAAGGATGCTGCACTTTCCGACCGCGGATTGGCAATTTCTTTCCCTTGGTGATCCGGAGTTGACCGAATGAAGAAAATTCTGCTCGGCCTGATCGCCGTTGCCTTGGTGGCGGCGGCCGGCTATTTCGGTTTCGACTTCTACGCCCAGCGCCGGGTGACGCGCGAGGTCGAGGCCGCCTTCGAGCAGCTTCGCGCCGCCGGCGCCAAGGCGAGCCACGGCAAGATCGCATTCGACGTCAAGAGCCGCACCTTGACGATTTCCGACATTGTCGCTGAATCGGGTGCACAATCCCCGGCCAGCGTCAAGATCGCCCGCTTCACGGCCTCGGGCCTCGGTCAACTCGACCCGGCGCGGTTTTCCGCCGACAAGGTCGAGTTCGGCGACATCGAGGTCGGTGTAACGGGACTGACCCCGACGATCGCCTCCCTCACCTACAAGGCGCCGCAGATCACGGTAAAGGACTATTCCGGTCCCACTGGCCTGCCCCAGCTCCCGGCCTCGTCATCGATCTTCGAGCTGTATCGGTTTGCATTCACCCAGCTCGCGAGCATCAACGCCGCATCGGTCGCCGTACCCAAATTGACTGGAACGCTCACGTTCAGTGCGGCCGCGCATGTCGGCGACAATGCCGGTGGCACGTTCGACTATTCCGGCCTTGCCATCGAAAGCATCAAAGACGGAAAGATCGGGTCGAGCAAGACGGACAAGGTGACGTTCGCAATCAACCAGCAGGCCGCAGCCAAGCCGATCAAGATGACCGGCGACGTTGCCAATATCGTCGCGACCGATATCGATGTCGGCGCGATGGCTGCGATGTTCGACCCGGCCAAGGCCAACGACGACAGGGATTATCGGATTCAGGGACATCTTTCGGCTGGTCCCTATGTGATCACCGTGACGCCTGACGCCAGCACATCCACCCCCGGCCTGAACATGCGGATCGAGGGCGTGACCGCCGACGACGCCAGGATCAACCCGTCCCGGATGCAACTGCCGGCGCTGATGGCGATGATCCCGCCGCCGGGCAGCGCGCCGCCGTCGTCCGCCGAGGCACGCCAATTGCTGGAAAAGGTCGCCGGCCTCTATTCGGGTTTTGCCGTGGGCAATGCCGAGATGCACGGGCTCTCGTTTGAGACGCCGCAGGGGCCGCTCAAGCTGGCTTCGATGCAGTTCAACTTCGAGCATGGCAAGATCGGCGAGCTTGCGGTCGAGGGCCTCGATGCCCGCGCGCCGAACGGTCCCGTCAAGGTCGGACGCCTCGCGCTGAAGTCGCTCGACGTCGTCAACCTCATGCGGCTATCGGCGCAATTCGCCGGGCAGAAGCCTGCGCCCGAACAGTTGCTGGCGCTGTTGCCGCTGATCGAGGGGATCGAGGTCAAGGGTGTCGCCTCGCCGTACAAGGCCACCGGCAAGCCCGTCAACATCGACGTCTTCAGCCTCGACTGGGGGCAGTTCGTCGGATCGATCCCGAGCAAGCTGCGGCTGATCGCCAAGATGGCGGCGCCGCTGGATGCAGCCGATCCGCGGCAACAAGCGCTCGTGGCCGCCGGGATCGATCGGATGGCCATCGATGCCGATCTCGGCGCCGCATGGACCGAGGCGTCGCGCTCTCTGGCGCTCGAACCCCTCAAGCTCGACATGGCGGGCCTGCTCAATGCGTCGGCAAAGATCTCGCTCGCCAACGTCCCCCGCGACGCGTTTTCGGCCAACGTCGCCGAGGCCATGGGCGCGGTCGCGCAGGTCGAGGCCGGCACGATCGAACTTGCTGTCCACGACCTCGGCGTCCTCGATCTCGCGATCGCCCGATATGCGCGCAGCCAGAACATCGGCCGCGACGATGCGCGTCGCGCTGTCCTTGACAGCATCAAGGCGCAGGGCGACGCGATCGGCGGGAGCAATCCCGATATCGCCGCCCTCGTCACCGCCGTCAGCCAGTTCGTCGAGACGCCGGGACAGACGCTGCTGATCAAGCTGACCCCGCGCGCCAAGGCGCCGGCGCTGCAACTGATGCAACTGCTCAAGACCGATCCGCAATCGGCACTGGCGCAATTCCGGATCGAGGCCTCGACCGGGCTGTGATCGCCTTCGCTCCCCGTTCTTTGGGGAGAAAACATCACGTTCGAGACGGCGCGATCGACCGGCGATTGCGCTAAAGACAAAGAGGCCGCCCGAAGGCGGCCTCCCGGTCAAGCGGCACGATCGCGGTCAGGCGAAGCGCACCGTGGTCCGCTTGCGATAGGCCATGAAGCCAAGCCCGCAGAAGCCGGCGATCATCATCGCCCAGGTGGAGGCCTCGGGGACTCCCGCCGTGATGGTGCTCTGGGCGCCGTAGAAATAGGCCGTGCCACTTGCCACGGTGGTGTATCCCGACGCCTCGACCGCGCTGCTGCCGGTGTACTTGCCGCAGGTGTATCCCGGGGTGCTGCACGGAACGAATGTCGGATCGGCGAGGTTGCTCAAATTGTAGCTGATGACGATATCGTTGGTCCCGTCATAGACCAGATTCGTCCCGCCATAGGTTCCGCCGAACCCGAACAGTTTGCTGGTTGCATCGTAGCTGAATCCAAATGGAGAATCGACGGTGACGCCGCTGAAGGAATTGACGTGGATGTCGGTCGTGTCGTTGGTGTAGTTCTGTGTCGGATCGAAGGTGACGGTGAACGAACCGGTCACCAGATTTGACGGCGCCGTCGTGTTGCCTTGAATGTCGACGAAGCCGGTGAGCGAAAAGCTGTAGGTTTCGGTGACGGTCGCAGCGTTCGCGGTCAACGTCGTTGACGCGAGCAGCGCGGCACCGAACAAAAGTGTTTTTAGTTTCATGACACTTGATCCCTGTAAAAACTGGGCATTCAGTTCATGTCAATTGGTCGAACCGCCCAGATGTCCGACGATCTCAGAGCAAACTGGTTGCCGGGCAAAATCCGCCCGATCGGACGTCAGAAGAGCTTGACGACACAGCTCCGGTCAATCGGGCAAGGGTCCGGCCGCTGCGCCGAAGGACCTAGGACCTAAGTCCCGCTTGATGTGGAACCCGGCGGTTGAAATCGCTGGTATGAATAGCGCGGCAACAAATCCCGCCTCCGAGTGGAGAGCATGACAGCCTTGTCTGACCAGGCCCCCCCACCGACGATCGAGCTTCACTCGGAGCAGGTCGCGGCGCTGTTTCAGAATGTGGTGCCAGGCGTCGTTGCCGCCGCCGCAGCAGCGATTGTTCTGGTCGGCGCCCTGATCGATCTTGGCGTCCTGCAGCAAGGCGTCGGCATTGCCTGGGCGCTCTATATCGTAGCGTGCGCGGCTGCGCATATCACGCTGCGCATCTTCTACGACCGCGCAAGGCCGGACGCGTCGCGCTGGCAGCTCTGGGCAAACTGGTTCGTCGTCATCAGCCTGGCGGAGGGCATCGGCTGGGGCTGGGCGTCCGTCTCACTTGCGGGAAACAGCGGCCGGTTCGCCTCCGAGATGGTGGTCCTGATCGTCTCGCTCAGCGTGGCGGCCGGCGCAATCCCGGCGTTCAGCTCCTATTTGCCGGCCTTTTTCTCGCTCTTCCTTCCAACCACCATCCCCTGCCTGGTATGGGGCCTCGAATCCAGAACGGCCTTCCCCGAAGCCACGATGATGGTCCTGCTCATGATCATCTACGTGATCGGCATGGGCGTGCTCGGCGTTCGCGCCAACCGCGGCTTCAACGAGCTGGTGAATCTTCGGATCAAGGCCAGCGAACTTGCGCGGGATCTGCAGAAGCAGAAGGAAGTGGCGGAGCAGGCCAGCCTGGCAAAATCGCAATTCCTCGCGGCTGCAAGCCATGATCTGCGCCAGCCGGTTCACGCGCTCGGTCTGTTTGTCAGCGCATTGCGCGCGGTGTCGGGACTTCCGACGCCGGCGCTGCGTATCCTCGACCGGATGGAGCTGTCGACTTCGGCCATGGGGGACCTGTTCAGCGCCATCCTCGACATTTCCCGGCTCGATGCCGGTGTCGTCGAAGTGCGGCGACAATCCTTCGCGTTGCAGCCCCTGCTCCACCGCATCTGCCTGGACTTTGCCGACGAGGCCGCCGAGAAAACCATCGTCATTCACCAACACACCACCAGCGCGGTCGTTCATTCCGATCCGCTGCTCGTGGAACGCATCCTGCGCAACCTGATCTCGAATGCGGTGCGGCATTCCGATCAAGGTCGCGTTGTGGTCGGATGTCGGAAACGCGGCAAGACGATGCGGATCGAGGTCTGGGATACCGGGACGGGAATTCCGCCGGAGAACCGGCAAAAGATTTTCCAGGAGTATGTCCAGCTGCGGAATCCGGAACGGGACCGCACCAGGGGATTGGGCCTCGGCCTCGCCATCGTGCGCCGCCTGAGCGAGTTGCTGGACTGCGAGCTCAATCTGCGTTCGCAAGTCGGCCGTGGCTCCTGCTTCAGCATTTGCTTGCCCTCGACCAACCTGGTTCCGAGTTCGCTGCTCGCAGTCGCCGAGACCTCTCATGTCGTCGCCGAAGGCGCCTGGGTTCTGGTGATCGACGACGAAGTCGCCGTGCTCGAAGCGATGGATGCACTGCTGACAGGTTGGGGCTATCGCGTTCTCGCCGCGTCGTCAGGCAGCGAAGCACTGGCGGCGCTGTCCCGCGACAAGATATCGCCGCGCATCATCATTTGCGATTATCGCTTGCGCGGCGATGAGAACGGCATCGAGGTCATTCGCTTGCTGCAAGTTGCATGCAGGCAGCCAGTCCCCGCCATCCTGATTACCGGCGACACCGCCGAACACCGATTGATCGAAGCCCAGGCCAGCGGTTTGGTGATGCTGCACAAGCCGGTCCACAACAGCAAGCTCAGGGCTGCAATGGTCAACTCGATGCGTGTGTCCGATCAGGCCGGCGGCGGCGCGCCCGCCCCGCTCACGGCGATCAAATGAGCCCGGTCTCGCGCGCGGCCTTCGATGCCTGCATGCGGTTGGCGACGTTCAGCGCCTTGTAGATCAGCGAGATGTGGGTCTTGACGGTCTTCTCCGAGAGATTGAGCTTTGCCGCGATCGCCTTGTTGGGATTGCCTTCACAGAGCAGGATCAGCACTTCACGTTGCCGCGGCGTCAGCAATTTGCCGTTGGCTTTCGGCAGGTCGCCCGTTTGAGAATTGCTGTCGGAACTTTTCGACAGAACGAGCGGCGGAACGTACAGGTCGCCGTTCATGACGAGCTTGATGGCCGACAGCAGCACATGCTGGCTGGCCGACTTCGGAACGTAACCGAGCGCCCCGCTTGCCAGTGCCCTGCGGACGTCGTCGGAATCTTCGGACGATGACAAGACGATGACAGGGAGTTCGGGTCGCTTGAGACCGAACGCGGAAATCGCCTCAAAGCCATCTACGCCGGGGATGAAGAGGTCGAGGATGACCAGATCGAAATCACCGACCTGATCCAGCAACTGGAGACCCTCCTCTGCGTCTCCAGCCTGAAAAACTTCAAATTCGGGGCTGACCTGCTCGAGCAATGCAGCCAACCCATCCCTTACAATCGAATGATCGTCGACAACCAGCACCTTCATTCGAGAGAGTCTATCCGCTACAGCGAATAGTTGCCATCCCCGCGGCTTCAACCGTTCGCGCAGGACTGCATTGCCGTGGAACCCGCACCGGTGGCGACGGCGAGACCATGTCTCGCCATCGTAACGAACATCACACTCTGAGCTTTAGCTCTTGGCCGGCGGGTTGGGCCGGATGTGAAGTTCCTTGAGCTGCTTCGGCGTTGCCTCCGACGGCGCGCCCATCAGCAGGTCGACGTACTGCTGATTCATCGGGAACAGCGAGATCTCGCGCAGGTTGTTGGTGCCACACAGCAGCATCGCGATGCGCTCGATACCGGCCGCCATGCCGCCATGGGGCGGCGCGCCGTACTGGAACGCACGGTACATGCCGCCGAACCGGTCGATGACCTCCTGCTCACCATAGCCCGCGATCTCGAACGCCTTCACCATCGCTTCCGGCTTGTGGTTACGGATACCACCGGACGCCATCTCGTAGCCGTTGCAGGCGATGTCGTACTGGAAAGCCTTGATCGTCAGCGGATCATCTTCGACCAGCGACTTCAGGCCGCCCTGCGGCATCGAGAACGGGTTGTGCGAGAAGTCGACCTTCTTCTCGTCCTCGTTGTACTCGAACATCGGGAAGTCGACGATCCAGGCGAACTCGAACCGGTCCTTGTCGATCAGGTTCAGCTCCTCGCCGAGCTTGTTGCGTGCGAGGCCAGCGAACTTCCAGAATTTCTCGGGGTCGCCGGCGACGAAGAACGCGGCATCGCCTTCCTTGAGGCCGAGCTGGTCGCGGATCGCAGCGGTGCGCTCCGGCCCGATGTTGTTGGCAAGCGGGCCTGCGCCCTCGCCGCCCTCGCGCCACATGATGTAGCCGAGGCCGGGCTGACCTTCGCCCTGCGCCCAGGAGTTCATGCGGTCGCAGAACGCCCGCGACCCGCCGCCCTTGCCCGGGATTCCCCAGACCTGGTTCTTCGGGTCTTCCAGCATCCGCGCGAACACCTTGAAGCCGGAGCCGCGGAAATGCTCGGAGACCTCCTGCATCACGATGGGGTTGCGCAGGTCCGGCTTGTCGGAGCCGTATTTGCGCACCGCCTCGGCGAACGGAATCCGCGGCCAGTTCTTCGTGACCGGCTTGCCGTTGGCGAATTCCTCGAACACGCCGGTGATGACCGGCTCCAGCGCCGCGAACACGTCGTCCTGGGTGACGAAGCTCATCTCGACGTCGAGCTGGTAGAACTCCGGCAGGCGGTCGGCGCGCGGGTCCTCGTCGCGGAAGCACGGCGCGATCTGGAAGTAGCGGTCGAAGCCCGACATCATCAGGAGCTGCTTGTACTGCTGTGGCGCCTGCGGCAGCGCGTAGAACTTGCCGGGATGGATGCGCGATGGCACCAGGAAGTCGCGCGCGCCCTCCGGCGAGGACGCCGACAGGATCGGGGTCTGGAATTCGAAGAAGCCCTGCCCCTTCATCCGCCTGCGGATGGAATCGACGATCGCGCCGCGGGTCATGATGTTCTGGTGCAGCTTGTCGCGGCGCAGGTCGAGGAAGCGGTACTTCAGCCGGATGTCCTCGGGATATTCCTGCTCGCCGAACACCGGCAGCGGCAGCTCGGCCGCCGGGCCCAGCACCTCGATCTCCTTGATGTAGACCTCGATCATGCCGGTCGGCAGCTCGGGATTGTCTGTCCCGGCGGGGCGGCGACGCACCTTGCCGTCGATCCGCACCACCCACTCCGAGCGGAACTTCTCGACCTCGGCGAATGCCGGCGAGTCCGGATCGGCGACGCACTGGGTGATACCGTAATGGTCGCGCAGATCGACGAACAGCACGCCGCCATGGTCTCGGACCCGGTGGACCCAGCCTGAAAGCCGGACCGTCTGGTCGATATCGCTCTCTCGGAGCGCGCCGCATGTGTGTGACCGGTAGCGATGCATGGTAGTCCCAAAACTGATGTCGGAGGGTCGAATCGCGACAGGGCCAAATGCCCTRTCCGAAGTTGCGGAGGGTTTAGCCGACGAGGCCCGGTGCGGCAACCAATGGAACGCCCGGTTTTCGGGTCAAACGGCAGATTTTCCGGGCGGATGCCGCCAATCGTTTGCCTATTCNGCCGACGAGGCCCGGTGCGGCAACCAATGGAACGCCCGGTTTTCGGGTCAAACGGCAGATTTTCCGGGCGGATGCCGCCAATCGTTTGCCTATTCTGCCCGCAGGCCTATCTTCTGGACATGACCATCCATTTCCCGTTCCAGAACACCTATTCGGCGCTGCCGGCGAACTTTTTCGCCCGCGTCGCGCCGACCCCGGTGGCCGCGCCCCGGCTGATCAAGCTGAACCGGCCGCTTGCGCTCCAGCTCGGGCTGGACCCGGACCTGCTGGCGACGCCGGAGGGTGCCGAGATCCTCGCCGGCAAGCGGCTGCCCGCCGGCGCCGACCCGATCGCCATGGCCTATGCCGGCCACCAGTTCGGCAATTTCGTGCCCCAGCTCGGCGACGGCCGCGCGATCCTGCTCGGCGAGGTCATCGACCGGGACGGCGTCCGCCGCGACATCCAGCTCAAGGGATCTGGCCCGACCCCGTTCTCCCGCCGCGGCGACGGCCGCGCCGCGCTCGGTCCGGTCCTGCGCGAGTACATCGTCAGCGAGGCGATGTATGCATTGGGCGTGCCGACCACCCGCTCGCTTGCCGCCGTCGTCACCGGCGAACGGGTCCAGCGCGAGATCGCGCTGCCGGGCGGGGTGCTGACCCGCGTGGCCTCCAGCCACATCCGCGTCGGCACCTTCCAGTTCTTCGCCGCCCGCGGCGACACCGACGGCGTGCGTGCCCTCGCCGACCATGTCATCGTAAGGCACTACCCCGAGCTGAAGGATGCCGCCCAGCCTTACCATGCGCTGCTCGCCGGCGTCGTCGTGCGGCAAGCCGCGCTGATCGCGCGCTGGCTGCTGGTCGGCTTCATCCACGGCGTGATGAACACCGACAACACCTCGATCTCGGGCGAGACCATCGACTACGGTCCCTGTGCCTTTCTCGATGCCTACAATCCGGCGCAGGTGTTCTCCTCGATCGACGAGATGGGCCGCTACGCCTATGCCAACCAGCCGCGGATCGGCTTGTGGAATCTGACCCGGCTCGCCGAGTGCCTGCTGCCGCTGTTCGACAGCGAACAGGAGAAGGCAATCGAACAGGCGCAGACTATCCTCGGCGAATTCCCCGAAAAGTTCACCGCGGCCTATAATGCCGGCTTGCGTGCCAAGGTCGGACTGTTCACCGCGCGCGACGGCGACGAGGCGCTGATCCAGGACCTGCTCGACGCGATGGCCAAGAACGAGGCCGATTTCACGCTGACCTTCCGCCATCTCGGCGATGCCGCGGCCGATGATGCCGCCGACGTCCGCGCCCAGTTCACCGAGCCCGCGGCTTTCGACGAATGGGCCTCGCGCTGGCGCGCCCGCCTCGCGCTGGAACCGCAGACATCGGCCGAGCGCAAGGCCGCAATGCAGGCCGTCAACCCGGCCTTCATTCCGCGCAACCACCGTATCGAGGCGGTGATCCAGGCGGCGGTCGACCACGACGATTACGCGCCGTTCGAGGAGCTGGTGACGGTGCTGGCAAAACCCTACGAGGATCAGCCGCAATTCGCAGCCTATGCCGACCCGCCGCTGCCCGATCAACGTGTGATGCGGACGTTCTGCGGGACGTGAACGCAACCGTAGGATGGGTAGAGCGCAGCGAAACCCATCATTGCGTCTGCGCATGAGACCGATGGGTTTCGCTGCGCTCTACCCATCCTACTGATCCCTCACACCGTCACCACGATCTTGCCGAACTGCGCGTTCGACTCCAGATACCGGTGCGCCTCGACGATCTCCTCGAACGGAAATGTTCTGGCGATGATCGGCTTCAGCGCACCATCCCCGAGCCCGTCGAGGATGAACGCCTTGGCCGCGCCGAGCCGCGCGGGATCTTGAACAATCTCGTGCACGCGGTAGCCGCGCAGGATGAGGCTCTTGCTCAGCACCGTGAACAGCGGAAACGGCGTCGGCTCCGGGCTGAGCCCGCCATATTCGATCAGAATGCCGCCGTGTGCCATTGCCGCCGTGAGCGGCACGAAGACGGGACCGCCGACCGGATCGAGCACCACGCGCACGCCGTCCGGCCCCGCGATCTGCTCCAGCCTCGATTGCAGGTCCTCCTCCGCGGATGCGATCACATGCGCGGCGCCGGCGTCGCGCAGCGCTCGCGCCTTCGCCGAGGTGCGCGTGACCGCAATCGGGATCGCACCAACGCGATTGGCGATCTGGATCGCGGCGAGCCCGACGCTGCTCGATGCCGCCGTGACGACGGCGAACTCGCCGCGACCGAGTTTCGCGATATCGATCAAGGCGCCGTATGCCGTGAGGTATTGCATCCAGACAGCGGCCGCCTGCTGAAAGCCCAGCTCTGACGGATGCCTGACCACCAGTTCGGCCGGGAACGTCGCGAGCTCGGCATAGGCCGGCCACCGCGCCATCGAGATCGGCGGCACGATGCTGACGGCATCCCCTGGCGCGAAATCGACGACGCCCTCGCCGACCGCTTCGACAATTCCGGCGGCCTCCAGGCCAAGGCCGGACGGCAGCACCGGCGTCTCGATATAGGTCCCGCTGCGCATCAGGGCCTCGGCGCGGTTCAACCCGAGCGCCTTGATCCGGATCCGGACCTCGCCGCGCGCAGCCGGCGCGATCGCCACATCCTCGATCCGCAGCACCTCGGGACCACCAAATTGGTGAAAACGAACGACACGTGCCATCGGCAACACTCCAAAACAGTTGAATTGAATGAAGCTATGCCGGGACAAATTCAGCGGATAAATCATCCCGCAGACTGAACAGTCAGAACTGGGAGTTTCGAATGATGGACCGCCTGACCAGCATGGCCGTGTTTCTCAGGGCGGTCGATCTCGGCTCGTTCGCGGCCGCAGCCGACGCGCTCGGGATGTCCGGTCCGATGGTCGGCAAGCATGTCCGCTTCCTCGAGGAGCGGCTCGGCGTCCGCCTGATCCATCGCACCACGCGACGTCAGAGCCTGACCGAGTTCGGACACGCCTATTACGAGCGCTGCCGCGCGGTGCTTGCCGAGGCGGAAGCCGCCGACGCGCTCGCGGCCGATCAACTGTCCGAGCCGCGGGGGCGGCTGCGGGTGACGATGCCGGCGCTGCTGGGACGGCACTGCGTGGCGCCGCTGCTGCTCAAGCTGGCGCAGAAATATCCGGCGCTGGAACTCGATTTGTCGTTCGGCGATCCGGTCGCCGATCTGATGGAAGGCGGCTACGACCTTGCGATCAGGACCGGCGATCTCAATGGACAATCTGGCGCGATCACACGGCGCATCGCGCGCCAGCGCATGGTGGTCTGCGGCTCGCGCGCCTATTTGAAAGCCTACGGCAGGCCGCGGACGCTCGACGAGCTCGGCCAGCACCAGGCATTGGTCTATCGCCGCTCCGGGCGGCTTCGCCCATGGCTGTTCCCGCGCGACGGTCAGTCACCGCACGAGGTCTGGCCGGCAGGCCGCCACAAATTCGACGATCTCGAAGCCATCGCCGACGCCGCGGCGCGCGGTATGGGGCTGGCATGGCTGCCATCCTGGCTGGTGCGCGAACGCCTCGACAACGGCGCGCTGATCCGCGTTCTCGGCGAAGAAGGCGAACTGCCCTACGACTGCCATGCGCTGTGGCTGCCGACGCCGCGACTGCCGCTCAAGGTCCGGCTTGCGGTAGACACGCTCGCCGCCGCGCTGCCCAAGCTCGTGGCATAGCGAACTCGCTTTGCGCTCGAGATGCCATCGTGAGCGTTAACTCACTCTCCACCATGCCGGGAGGCTAGCGCCGGTAACCATAAGGCTTAACAGCGCGTCAACGCTCCCCCAACAAGTCTAATTGTTTCTAATGGGGGAGATCGGCCCGTGGACGCGTTTGCATTCGAATTTATGGGATTGGCGATGATCGCGCTTTGCCTCGTCGTGCTGGCGATGCCCGCCGCGCGACGGCCGTCGAAGAACCTGCGCTGCGAGTGAGGCGCCGGCTCGTCGCGACGGCGGCGGGGATCGATCCGTGATAGAGAGGCGCGCTGCTCCTTGTTTGAGTATCATCTTTTCGGAAAACCGCTCCGCGCGTTTCCGGATCATGCGCTAGCGTCGTCAATCGAGGAGATCGTTCATGCTGGACCACGTCTCCATCACCGTGTCGAACATACGCGCCTCCGAGCCCTTCTACGATGCCGTGATGGCCGCGCTCGGCGTTACCAAGATGAGCAGTGGCGACACATGGATCAGCTACGGCGAGCGCTGTGACGCAGACCATCCGGATCTGACCTATTTGCTGATACGTCCTGGACCCATGCCCGAAGCAGCCTATGGACGGCATTGGTGCTTCAAGGCGCGGCTCAGGGTGCAGGTTGACGCCTTTTGGCATGCCGGGCTTTCGGCAGGCGGATCAGACGACGGCGCGCCGGGCCTGCGTCCCGAATATCATCCACACTACTATGGCGCCTTTCTAAGCGACCCGGACGGCAACCGCATCGAAGCGGTCTGCCATCGGCGTGTTGCATAACCCCGCATCCGGCGCTCCGGCGCCTCCACGCAACGTCGTTCGCCCTTCCCTCCACACACCTCAGCCCTGTTCGTTCACGGCCACGCAACCACGTTCCGCGGTGCTATGGTCGCGGTCCGTCCTTGTTGCACCTGATTCCCAGACATGCCCGAGACCGCGACGTCCCTGATCCATCCCGGCTGGTTTGCCGCGATCGCCATCCTGCTGTGGGCGACCAGCCTGCTGCCCGAATACCTCACGGCGTTGCTGTTCTTCGCGGCGGTGGCCGTGTTCCACGCGGCGCCGCCGGACGTGCTGTTCTCCGGCTTCCAGTCGGAGGCGTTCTGGCTGGTGCTGGGCGGCTTCGTGATCGGCAGCGCGATCCGCAAGGTCGGGCTGGCCGACCGGATCGCGCGTGGCCTTGCCGCGCATCTCACCGGGTCCTGGTTCCGGATGGTGGGTGGCGTCGTCCTGCTGACCTATGCGCTGGCCTTCGTGATGCCCTCGAACATGGGCCGCATCGCGCTGCTGATGCCGATCATCCTGGCGCTGGCCGATCGCGCCGGCCTCGCCGAGGGATCGCGCGGCCGCTATGCGCTCGCGCTCGCGGTGGGCTTCGGCACCTATCAGCTCTCGGCCTCGATCCTGCCGGCCAATGTGCCGAACCTGATCATGACCGGCGCCGCCGAGCGCGCCTATGGCGTGCATTTCGACTACATGTCGTATCTGGTGCTGCATGCGCCCGTGATCGGCATTCTCAAGGGCGTCGTGCTGGTGGGTTGCCTGGTGTGGCTGTTTCCTGCCTCGCCGAAGCCGATCGAAGATCACGCTGAAGCCACGCCGATGAGCGCGGCCGAATGGCGGCTCTCGATCATCCTGCTTGCCACGCTCGCCTTCTGGATGACGGACAGCCTGCACGGCATCCGCCCGGCCTGGGTCGGGCTGGTGTCGGCGTGTCTGTGCCTCCTGCCGCGCATCGGCTTCCTCAATGGCGAGGAATTCGCCGCCGGCGTCAATGTTCGCACCTGCATCTATCTCGGCGGCATTCTCGGGCTTGCCGCAGTCGTCGCGTGGTCCGGGCTCGGCACCGCGATCGGCGATCTGATCATTCCGCATCTGCCGCTCGACCCGGCGCGGCCGGCGTCGGATTTCGCCTCGATGATCGGACTCGCCAGCCTGCTCAATTTCGTCGTCACCGCCAACGGCGTGCCCGCGGTGTTCACGCCGCTTGCCGCCTCGCTCGCCGCGCACACCGGCCTGAGCCTGCCGACCGTGCTGATGTCGCAGGTGTTCGCCTATGCGACGCCGCTGCTGCCGTACCAGGCCGCGCCGATCGTCGTTGCCGCCGGCATGGCGCGGGTGCCGACCAGCGCGGCGGTCAAGATGTGCCTGATCGTCGGGCTGATCTCGTTCGTGGTGCTGGCGCCGCTTTATCTGATCTGGTTCCGGCTGCTCGGCTGGATCGGCTGAGCCGCCCGCGCCTCCTCCAGGAATGGCCGCAACGCGGGATTGAGATTGCCCGGCCGCCAGGCGATCACATGCTCGATCGCCGGTGCCGCCTGCAAATCGCGCTGCACCAGATTATCGATGCCGAGCTTGCCCATCGATTCCGGCACCAGCGCGATGCCGAGATTTTCCGCGACCAGGCTGACGATGGTCTGTTGCAATTCGACCTCGAGCCGAATGGTCGGCTCGAAGCCGCCGGCGCGGCAATATTGCACGATCGCCTCGCGCAGCATCGGCGCCGCTTCGGTCGGTGTTGCGATCAGCGGCTGGCCTTTCAGTTGCCTGGCGTTGACGACAGCACGATTGGCAAGCGGGTGACTTGGATGCAGCGCGAGGCACATCCGCTCGCGATGGATGATGCGGGTCTCGAGCCCCTTGATCGGCCCGGGATTGAACATGATGGCCGCATCGAAGCGTCCGCTCAGCACCGCCTCGGCGAGCGCGCCGGGCACCACCTCGCGCAGTTCGACATGCACCTGGGGATGGTCGGCCATGTAGCGCCGCGCCAGGCCCGGCAGGCTGGTATAGGCCGCGTGCATCATGAAGCCGATCGCAAGCTCGCCGATCTCGCCGCGCTCGGCGAGCCGCGCGTTGCGGCAGGCCTGGTCGAAGCTCATCAGCACGGCGCGCGCATCCTCCAGAAAGCGGCGGCCGGCCGGCGTGAGGCGCGCGCGGCGGGACTCCCGCTCGAACAGACGGACGCCGAGCTCCTTCTCCAGCGCTGCGATCTGCCGGCTCAGCGGCGGCTGGCTGATATGCAGCCGCTCGGCGGCGCGGCCGAAATGCAGCGTCTCCGCCACGGCCACGAAATAGCGCATTTGCCTGATGTCGATCATGATACCGAAAAGGTATGAAATGGGGCTTCAATCAGTATTGGATGATATCAGAGCCGCAGCGTAGGACTGAAGCGTTTTCGTCACTCAGGCTTCCCTTATGCTCGCGACCCTCGCCGCCGTTCTTCCGATCTTCTCCCTCATCTTCGCCGGATGGCTGGCGCGCCGGATCGGCGTGGTCGGCCCGGCCGCATCGAGCGAACTGAACCGCTTCGTCGTCTACCTGGCTCTGCCCGCGCTGCTGTTCGACGTCATCGCGCACGCCAAATGGAGCGATGTCTGGCAACCCTGCTTCATCGCGGCGTTCGGCATCGGCGCCGCGCTGGTGTTTTGCCTGACCATCGTCGTTGCCCTGCTCCGTCGCCGGCATCTGGTCGATGCGGCGATCGATGGCCTCAACGCCGGCTATGGCAATACCGGCTTCGTCGGCTTCCCGCTCGCCGTCGCAGCACTCGGCCGCGAGGCGTTGGCGCCGACGCTCGTCGCCACCATCATGACGGTGTGCGTCCTGTTCGCGATCGCCATCGTGCTGATCGAGACCGGCCTGCAAACCGAGCGGCGCGGCAGGCACGTCGTCGTCAAGGTCGGCCGTTCGCTGCTCGCCAATCCCCTGCTGGTCGCACCCGTGCTCGGCGCGATCATTCCGCTCGCTGGCCTCGGCATTCCCGGCCCGGCCGAGAATTTCCTGAAGCTCCTGGGCGGCGCGGCCTCGCCCTGCGCGCTGGTCGCGCTCGGCCTGTTCCTCGCCACCAAGCGGGAGGCCGCCGAGCAGGACATCGGATCGGCGGCGCTGCTGGTCGGCTGCAAGCTCGTGCTGCAACCGGCGATCACCTGGGTGATGGCGACCACCGTGTTCGGCCTCTCCCCCCTGCTGACGCATACGGCGGTGCTGCTCGCCGCACTGCCGACCGGCACCGGCCCGTTCATGCTGGCCGAGTTCTACCGGCGCGAGGCCAACATGACGTCGAACGTCATCCTCGCCTCCACGGTCGTGTCAGTCGTGACCCTCAGCGGGTATCTCGCAATGGCCAGATAATATCGCGCCCAGCCGTCATCGAAAGGCGATATGGTCGGCCTGACGGGTCCTGACGGCGGGACGCAAGTCAGGGATCGGACGACGCTTGAACGACACCGACGTCCAGCACTCCGACACGGCGCCCTCCACTGCACATTCGCCACTTGAGGTGCTGCTGATTTTCCTCAAGCTCGGCGTCAGCTGCTTTGGCGGCCCGATCGCCCATATCGGCTATTTCCGCGACGAGTTCGTCACCCGCAGGCGCTGGCTCGACGAGCAGGCCTATGCCGATCTGGTCGCGCTCTGCCAATTCCTGCCCGGCCCGGCGAGCAGCCAGGTCGGCTTCTCGCTCGGCCTGATGCGTGCCGGCTACCTCGGCGCGCTGGCGGCCTGGACCGGCTTCACGCTGCCCTCGGCGATCGCGCTGGTGCTGTTTGCCTATGGCGCCGGCGGCTTGAGCGGCCTGGCCGGCGCGGGCCTGGTGCACGGCCTGAAGCTCGTCGCGGTGGCGATCGTGGCGCAGGCGGTCTGGGGCATGGCGCGCTCGCTCTGCCCCGACCGTGAACGCGCGTCGATCGCGACGGTCGCAGCGCTGATCATCCTCGCCAGTTCGTCGTCGATCGCGCAGATCGGCGCCATCATGCTCGGTGCCGTCGCCGGACTGTGGCTGTGCCGGGCGCAGCCGTCCAGCGGCACCACCCATATCGCGATGCCGGTGTCGCGCCGCGTCGGCATCGCCGCACTGATCCTGTTCCTGGCACTGCTGATCGGGCTGCCGCTGCTCGCCCGGATATGGTCAGGCCTCGGCGTGTTCGAGGCCTTCTATCGCTCCGGCGCGCTGGTGTTCGGCGGCGGCCATGTCGTGCTGCCGCTGCTACGCGAAGCGGTGGTGGCGCCGGGCTGGATCGGCGACGATGCTTTCCTGACCGGCTATGGCGCCGCCCAGGCCGTGCCGGGCCCGCTGTTCACCTTCGCGGCCTATCTCGGCGCCGTGATCGGCGGGGTGCCGGGCGCAATCGTCGGCCTGCTCGGCATCTTCCTGCCGGGACTGCTCGTCCTGCTGGCGGCGCTGCCGTTCTGGGATCAATTCCGCAAGCGGCCGGCCGCGCAGGCGATGATGCGCGGCGTCAATGCCGCCGTGGTCGGCATCCTCGGTGCCGCGCTCTACGATCCGGTGTGGACGACCAGCCTGCACCGTCCGCTCGACTTCGGCATCGCGCTGGCGGGCTTCGTCCTGCTCACGGCCTGGCGCGCACCGCCGCTATTGGTGGTGATCCTCAGCACGGCCGCCGGGATCGCCACCGGGCTCCTGCAATCGTGAACGACGGCCCCGGTCCTTCACGGCCGGATTAAGAACGCCTTCACGGCTGGCCGCCAAAATGGCCGGTACATGCCAAATGTTTCCAAACATGCGGATCCGACCCGTGTTCCCGCGCTGGACCTGCTGCGGCTCGCCGCGGTCGGGGCCGTGATCCTGTATCATTACGGCTTCTGGGGCACCGCATCGCACGGCGTGCAGAAAGTGGCGTTGCCGTATCTCGCGCCGGTCGCCCAATATGGCTTCCTCGGCGTCCCCGTGTTCTTCGCGATCTCCGGCTTCGTCATCGCCTATTCGGCCGAGGGCCGCACGCCGATCGGCTTCGCCATCGCCCGGTTCAGCCGGATCTATCCGACCTTCGTCATCTGCATGACGCTGACCTTCCTCGCCACGCTCTTCATAGGCCACGCCTGGTTTCAGGTGACGTGGGGACAATGGCTGGCGAATCTGTTCATCGCGGCGCCAATGCTCGGTCAGCCTTACATGGACGACGCCTACTGGTCGCTGGTGATCGAAGTCGTGTTCTACGCCTGGGTCGCGCTGTTGCTGGCCTGGGGCATCTTCCCGCGGCGGATCGACACTCTCATCGTGGTGTGGATCGCGATCACCTTCGCCAACGAGTTGACACTCGACATTCCGCTGTTCGAGAAATTGTTCATGGCCGATGACAGCGGCTTCTTCGCGGTCGGCTTGCTGATCTATGAACATTACCGCGGACGGCGCGACAGCAGGCTGTACAGCCTTCTGACGCTGGCGATGGGCACGGCGACGTTCCAGGCCGTGCACAAGCTGGAGCGGCTCGGCGTCCACACCCATGGCAGTTTCGATCCGCGCGTCGTGACAGTGATCTGCATCGTCTCGCTCGGCATCGTGTTCGCCGCCACCCGCATCAAATCGGTGCCGCTGCCGGACGGCTTTGTGAGGGCCATCGGCGGCATCACCTATCCGCTCTATTTGCTGCATCTACAGCTCGGCTACGTGATCCTGCTGCTGATCACGCCAACGCCGGACGCGCTTTCGACCACGTTCGTCGTGGCGTGCATGGTGCTGCTGGCGTGGTTCGTCTGGCGCTTCCTCGAGGGCCCCGCGCATTATCGCGTCAAGGAACAGCTCACGATGCTGGCCTCGCGACACGGTTGGCCCTCGCGCATCGGTTCGCAGATCAGTCCGGGCAACGTCGCCACGCCGGCCGAGGCCGGGCGGCTCGCCAATCACTGACGTGCCGGGTGGCGCAAGCTGCAATCTCCTCCGTCATTCCGGGGCTCGCGAAGCGAGAGCCCGGAATCCATTCATCCGCAGGTTATACGGCCCCATGGATTCCGGGCTCAGCCCTTCCCTTCGGGCTGCCCCGGAATGACGAGTCGAGAAAGCGGGTCCTGGAGTGTCTTAAGGCACACGTCCCGCATGGCCGCCTATCCCACAGTTTCCGCTGCTCAGCACCGCGCCCAGCGATTGCTGGCCCATCCGGCGCAGAACACCGCATCGGCGCCGTAGGGAATGGTCTGCGCGAACCATCGGTCGACATCCGGTGACGTCTGGGTCGTCGGCTCGTCGCGGTAGCGCAGCCCACCATAGGCGCCGCGCATCGCCATGGTCGTCGTCTCGATGACCTGACGTGGGTACAGGATTGCCGCCAAACTGAGACAAAGCTCGTCAAGATCGCCGGTTCGTGTCTCAGCCGGAATGGCCGGCACGACGCTTCGGCATTGCGCGCGACCCAGCACGTAGATGACGGGATTCCGTGTCCGCCAGCACAGGCAGAATTCTGCCGGCGCCGCGGGGTCACCGAACTCCGCCGCCATCGCGGTATCGAACATCCGCTTGAAAAAGCCCTGGCCACGACAGGTGTCCCGGACTGCGGTGCCCGAAAGATAGATCACCGACGTGCCGGCCACGGCCAGGCGCTGGATGATCATGTAAGCTACGCATTCACCGCCATGGTGAAGCAGGACGATACCGTGGTCGGCGTTGAACGGCGAATGCTGGCGTGACCAGAATCTCTGCTCCGTCAGCCAGTTCGAGTCGATGATGCTGCTGATGTCGTCGAGCACGGCGTCGCGGCGATACTCCGGGACATCGGAGGCGATTTGAAACAGCTCGCTGGTAACAGCCCCGGGCTGCGTCGCGGTCACGGCGGCTCCTACTGCGATTCGACTTCAGGTTGCCGCCCTATGTTACGGCACCCATGATACGCCTCGCAAGTCGGACCGCGCCGGTCGCCGTCCTCAACGCCCGACCAGCGGGCACTTGCTCTCCTCGAGCGAGCGAAATGCCTCGTCGGGCTTGATCGCGGTGACGAGCTTGACCAGGTCCCACGGCCCCTTCGATTCCGCCGGCGTCTTGACCTGCACGAGATAGAGGTCGTGCACCATGCGCTGGTCGGCGCGGATCGTCCCCTGCGGCGTATAGGCGTCCGCCACCGGCGTCGCCTTCATTCTTGCCATGACGACCTCGCCGTCGTCGGAATCCGTGTCCTTCACCGCCTGGAGATAATGCCGGACGGCCGAATAGACCCCGGCCTGGATCTGCGACGGCATCGCCTTGCGACGGGCGAAGAACGCGTCGGCCCATTTGCGCGCGGCCGGCGAAACGTCCTCGAAGAAGCTGGTCGCGATCAGGTCGCCCTGCGTGACCGACAGCCCGGCAGCGACGATGTCGACGTTCTGGAACGTCATCGGCACCACTGCGATGCCCTGCTGCGCGAAGCCGAACTCCTGCGCCTGCTTCATGATCGTCACATTGTCGCCCGCGGCGTTCAGCGCCAGCACCTTGGCGCCGCTCGACTGCGCCTGTAGCAGGAAGGAAGCGAAATCGGCGGTGTTGAGCGCGGTCTTGACGCTGCCGGCGACCTTGACCCCGAGCTTGTCGAGCTTGGCCCGCGCGATCGCTTCCACCGCGTGTCCGAACGCATAATCCGCGGTGATGAAGAACCAGGAGCCCTGCACGGTCTTCGACACGCCGGCGACGACCGCGTTGGCGGTCGAGGCCGCATCGTGGGTCCACTGCACACTGGTCGGCGCGCAGGCCTTTTCGGTGAGCTCGACGGCGCCCGCGCCCGAGACCAGAAACACGCGCTTGTTCTCGCGCACCAACTCCTGCACGGCGAGCGCCGCGCCGGAGCTGCCGCCATCGGCAATGGCCTGCACGCCCTCGCGATCGAACCAGCGCCGCGCGATCGCCGACGCCACGTCGGCCTTGTTCTGGTGGTCGGCCTGCAAGATCTCGATCGGCTTGCCGTTGATCTTGCCGCCGAAGTCCTCCGCCGCCATCCGCGCCGCCTCGACCGAGCCCGGCCCCATCGCGGTTGCGAAGATGCCGCTCATGTCGGTGAGCACGCCGATGCGGATCGCATCGCCCTTGATCTCGGCCGACGCGCTGCCCGACAGCGCCACAGCAATGAACATCGCGCCGCCCACCAAACGAAACGTCAGGCTTGGTTTCCCGGCCATCAGTGCCTCCCCCGTTCTATGTTTTCTGGATGGATGTGCCGCGCCCCGTCACCGCGTCGAGCCACGGACAGTCCGGCACCGGCGCACGCACGCCGCGCGCGGCCGCCGACAGCCGCATTTCGCGCAGACGCGCGCGGCTCTCGGGCTCCATGTAGAGCCGGTCGTGGCCCCAGAAGCTTGGGCCGTCGAAGGTTTCATGCGGCTGCCAGGTGGCGGGATCGATGACGCGGCCGCCCCAGCCATACTCCACGAAGAAGCCGGAGGGCGTCGTGGCGTAGAACGAGGTCACGAAATCGTTGGTGTGCCGGCCGAGCGTGAAGGCAATTCGTCCTTCGTCGAGCTGCGCCAGGTCATAGCCTTGCCCGACATCGTCGAGGCTGTAGAGCTCGACCATGAAATGATGCAGCCCGCGCCGGCCGGAGCCGACCATCGCGAAGCTGTGGTGACGGCCATTGACGTGGAAGAAGTACAATTTGTAAGGCGTCAGCCCGTAATCGCTGACCTTGAAGCCGAGCAGATCGCGATAGAACGGCAACAGCGGTTCGACGTCCTCGACATTCAGCACGACATGGCCCATGCCTAGCGGCCCGGTCTTGAACCCCGAGATCGGCCGCGCCGGCACGAACGGCGTGTCCGCGATCGCGGGCCCATGGAACACCTCGAGCGGATTGCCGGCGGGATCGCGGAAGCTGATGAGATCGGCGACGTGGCGCTCGTCCGCGAGCTGACGGGTGCCACGACGAACCGCGGTGCCGTGCCGCTCCAGCCGCGCCGCCAGCCGCTCCAGCGCAGCCGCGTCAGCGACCTCCCATCCGAAGAAACCGGCATTGTCGCCGTCGCGATCGCTCACCACCAGCCGCTGCTTGCGGTCGTCCATCCGGAACGCCCGCGTGCCGCCGCCGCGATCCACCGGCTGCATGCCGAGCAGTCTGGTCGCAAAGCCGGTCCAGTCCTCGAGCCGTTGCGACTGGATGCCGATATAGCCGAGCGCGTTGATCTCCGTGTTGCTCTCCATCGCTGTCACACCGCCTCTGCCACCACCGGATTGCGCAGCACGCCAATCCCGGAGATCTCGACCTCGGCGACGTCACCGGGCTTCATCCAGAGCGGCGGGTTACGCTTGGCGCCGACGCCGCCCGGCGTGCCCGACACGATCACATCGCCCGGCAGCAGCGGCAGGATGGTCGAGATGTAGGCGATCAGATGCGGGATATCGGTGATCAGGAGGTCCGTCGTGGTGTGCTGCACCACTTGTCCGTTGATCCGCGTCTCCAGCGCGAGCTTCGACGGATCGGCGATCTCGTCGCTCGTCACCATCCACGGCCCGAATGCGCCGGTGCCGGCGAAGGTCTTGCCGGAGAGGAACTGGCTGGTGTGGCGCTGCCAGTCGCGAATGCTACCCTCATTGTAGCAGGCATAGCCCGCGACATGCGTCAGCGCGGCCTGCGGTGCGATGTGCCGTCCGCCCTTGCCGATGATGACGGCGAGTTCGCCCTCATAGTCGAACTCGTCGGACACCCTTGGCTTCACCAGCGGCGCAAGATGCCCGATCTGGCTGCCGGCGTAACGCGCGAACAGCGCCGGCTTCTCCGTGACCGTGCGGCCGGTCTCGGCGACGTGGTCACGGTAGTTGAGACCGACGCAGATGATCTTGTCGGGGTTGGGAATGACCGGATCAAAGCTGACCTCGCTCAGGGCAAGGTCAGGTTTCGATGTCTTTGCAAGCGCCGCGGCCTCCTCCAGCAATCCGCCGGCCAACAGGTCGCGCAAGGTCGGCGCGCGATCGCCAAACGCGGCCGACAGAACGACAATGCCCTGATCGACCACGCATCCATAGCCGGGTCCCCTAGCAGTCGAGAACGATGCGAGCTTCATCCAAAATCCTCCTGGTTCATGCTGTCGACCAGCGCCGACAATTCCTGCGGGGTCCTCGCCAGTCCGACGATGTAGCGATCGGGCCGGACCAGCGCGGCGTGCGCGTCGACGCTGTCGAGCCAGTCCTTCAGCGGCCCCTGGCCGTCGCTGACGAGGACGATGCCGTACTGGCGCCAACGCTCATGCGTCGCGCCGTCCAGTCCGTCGAGAAAGCCCGGCCGCGCCAGCGCGGCAAAGCGATAGCCAACCTGATCGTCGAGCCGGCGTCCGTTCGACAGCATCGGCTGCGGGACCGGCGTGCCCGCCACAGCGCAGCCATGCCTGAACAGGCCCGGTCCAAGCCGCGGCTTGATGGTCGCCATCCGCCGCGGCTCCGCGCCCGCCTCCCGGCCCTCGCTGCGCGTCGCGTTGATCAGGCTGCCGAGCCGGACCGCGAGCTCGATATATTGACGGACGTGGGGATGGCGTTCGGTCTGGTAGCTGTTCAACAGGCCATCGCCCGCTTCGCCGCGGGTCACGCGTCCAAGTTTCCAGGCGAGGTTGGCCACATCACGAATGCCGGCGCACATGCCCTGGCCGAGAAACGGCGGGGTCTGGTGTGCGGCATCGCCGGCGATCAAGAGACGCTGCCGGCGCCAGGTCGACGCAATCACCGAATGAAAGCTGTAGGATGCCGCGCGCTCCAGCTCGGCATCATCGGGCGTGATCCAGCGCGCCAGCAGCTTCCAGACAGTCTCCGGATCGGTGATCCGCCGCGCATCGTCATCCGGCATGATGGCGATTTCCCAGCGCCGGCGATCGCCGATGCTGCGGACATAGGTTGCCGGCCGTCGAGCGTCGCAAAACTGCACGCTGTAGTCGCCGAGCTCCGGCATCGGCCGCTTCAGGATCGCGTCGACCACCAGCCAGTGCTCGTGAAAGCCAAGATCTTCCATGCCTGAGCCGATCAGCCGCCGGACCAGCGAGCGCGCCCCGTCGCAGCCGACGACATAGCGGGCGCGAGCCTCGTCGAGCTTGCCATTGGTGAGGTTCTCAAAGCGGACCGCGACGTGATCGCCGTGTTCGTCCACGGCAAAGACGTCGGCGCGCAAACGAAGATCGACCGATGCATGGGCGCGCGCACCGGCGCGCAGCACCCGTTCGAGATCGGGCTGATGGAAGCGATAGCTCGTGTTCCATCCGTTCTGGCCGATTTGCAACGGCCGCGACCAGTCGAGGAACAGCTTGCCGTCGCCGTCGATGAAATGCATGCCCGGCGAGACATGCGTGAACGGCAGGATCTCGTCCGCCAGACCGATGGTCTGGAAGACCCGCATCACCTCGTCGTCGAAATGCACGGCGCGCGGCAAGGCATAGGGCGCGGCCTCGCGATCGAGCGCGATCACGCTGAGCCCCTGCAACCCCAGCAGATTGGCCAGCGTCGCGCCGACCGGACCGAACCCGACGATCGCGACGTCATAAAGTCCGTTGGCGCGTTGCGGCCCGTCCATGCGTTTCCCTTTCCGTTGCGATGAGGCTTGCCAGCCGGCCACCGACCGTGCAACGACGACGGCAATTCTGTTCACCAGGTGAACATGCCATGGACGTCAAACCGATCCGCGCGCTCGGGCGGGGCCTCGCCGTCCTCGCCGCGCTGAACCGCCACGCCTCCGCCAGCGCGCTGACGCTGGCGCGCGAAACCGGCCTGCCGCGAGCCACCGTGTATCGCTCGCTGAAAACCCTGATCGACACCGGCTATGTCATGCAGAGCCGCTCCGACGACCGCTTCACGCTGCTCTTGAAGGTGCGCGAACTGTCGGACGGGTTCGAGGACGAGCAATGGCTGGGAGCCGCGGCGGCGCCCGTGATCTTCGATCTCACGCATAAAATCCTTTGGCCGAGCGATGTCACGACGCTCGAGGGCGTGCGCATGGTGGTCCGTGAGTCCACCCACCGCTTCGCGCCGATGTCGATCGATCGGCGCATGGTCGGCATGCGCATTCCACTGCTCGCCAGCTCCGCCGGCCTCGCCTACCTCGCATTCACTACGGCGCGCGAGCGTACGCTGCTGCTCGATCTGCTACAGACATCAGGCGAACTCTCCGATCGCGCCGCCACCGAGAAGCAATTGCAGAGCGTCCGTCGCCGCGGCTACGCCGTACGCCAGGGCGGCCGGATCTGGCCTCACACCGGCACCATCGCGATGCCGATCCGCCGCGACAGGCAGGTGATCGGCTGCGCGTCGATCATCTGGATGACGAAGGCGCTGACCGCGACCGAAGGGATTGCGCGTTGCCAGGCCCCGCTGCGCGACGCCATCCGCGCCATCGAAGCCCGACTGCGCGCATTGTAGACGCCAATCATATTCCGATTATCAGACTTTTCCTCTGTCGCGAGAACGCAAGGATGTGTCCTCATCCTCGCTGTCAACGCCCGGCTCGACTGACGAATTCGCGGCAGGAGCAAGCCGAAAACACCCCCGAATCAAGCACAATCAATTCAAAAATGCCCTGCCCCTCGCCCCGTGCAGGGCCAAAATCCCTGCAAGACCCTTGACATAGTTGCCCTTTCGGCAGAACGCGTTGGGTCAAGCCGTCATGGACAGTTCATGGATCTGATTAGCACGACCTCCGACCTCGCCGCCGCCTGTGATCGGCTCGCCCAACACAAGGTCATCACCGTCGACACCGAGTTCCTGCGGGAGACGACCTATTACCCGCTGCTCTGCGTYGTGCAGWTGGCAAGCGCCGATGAGGCCATYGTGGTCGAYGCGCTGGCGCCMGGCATCGACCTCAAGCCGTTCTTCGAACTGATGTCGAACGAGGCCGTGCTGAAGGTGTTCCACGCCGCGCGGCAGGACATCGAAATCGTCTGGCAYCTGTCCGGCACGATCCCGCATCCGATCTTCGACACTCAGGTCGCCGCGATGGTGCTCGGCTATGGCGACAGCATCGCYTAYGACCAGCTTGTCGATCGCGTCACCGGCCACCGCCCCGACAAGACSCAYCGCTTCACCGACTGGTCGCGCCGCCCGCTGACCGASGAGCARCTCCACTACGCGGTCTCCGACGTCACCCATCTGCGYGAAGTGTTCGCCGCCCTCGACGCCGAYCTGMRGAAGCGCGACCGCAGCGACTGGGTCAGCGAGGAGATGGAGRTSYTGACCTCGCCGAAGACCTACGACTTCCAYCCCGAGCGGGCCTGGGAGCGGCTCAAGACCCGCGTGCGCAAGCCGCGCGAGCTCGCGGTCCTGATCGAGGTCGCSGCCTGGCGCGAGCAGGAAGCGCAGGGCCGMGAYGTGCCGCGCTCGCGCGTGCTCAAGGAYGATGCGGTCGGCGATATCGCCACCCACGCGCCRACCTCGCTGGAGAAGCTCGGCAATCTGCGTTCGCTGCCGAAGGGYTTCGAACGCTCGAAATGGGGCGCCGACATCATCGCCGCKGTGCAGCGCGGGCTGGCSCGYGAYCAGGCRACRCTGCCCAARCTGGAAAAGCCGCGCAACAATTCCAACGGCGCGGCGACCGTCGAGYTGCTGAARGTGCTGCTGCGCATGACCTCGGAACGCCACGGCGTCGCCAGCAAGGTGATCGCGACCGTCGACGATCTCGAGCAGATCGCGGCCAGCGATCAGGCCGAAGTCGGCGCCCTGCATGGCTGGCGGCGTGAATTGTTCGGCGAGGCGGCACTGAAGCTCAAGCACGGCCAGGTCGCGCTCGCGATCGACAAAGGCCGCGTGGTGCGGGTGGACCGGGGTTAGAAAGACCCACCTGGTTCCGCCCCTCGCGAATGCCTGCGCCGGAGCTCGACCGACACAGACTGAGGTTGCGTCACACGAAACTGCCGCGCTTGCTAACGCGCAATTTTCGTGTTGCAATCCCTTCACAATCGGATCGCGGCCGTTCGACTGTGCGATTTGCGACGTTGCTATCCAAGCTTCGACGTACAAGGCTTCGGTGAACAAGGCTTCGAGAGGCGAAACTTCGGACTTGAAGACTTTGGATCTGAAGACCCGGAAACCGAACAGACAGCGCAAAGCCCGATCGTGGCGTGGCACGTGGAAAACGTCGCCGCGTCTTTTTTATGTCTAGCTAGACTGGGAGAGCGACGATGCCGAAGGGTACCGTCAAATGGTTCAACCCGACAAAGGGTTACGGGTTCATCAAGCCGGCCGTCGGCGACAAGGACGTGTTCGTCCACATCTCGGCGGTCGAGCGCGCGGGGCTCTCGACACTCAACGAGAACCAGACCGTCGAATACGATCTGGTCGAGAACCGCGGCAAGGCGTCGGCAGAGAACCTCAAGGTTCACTGAACGGCGCTAGCGACGGAAGCCGTCCTGATGCCTTCCCCGGCGCCTCCGGGGACTACTCCGGCGCAAGCGCTCCTTCAACCGCCGGCGCGATCAGCGTGCGATCGGTCGCGGCGCTGCCTTTCGTCGTGCAGCGGTCGCCGTCGAGCTGGAGCCGGCCGGTCGCCAGAAGCCGCAACGCTTCCGGATAGATGCGATGCTCGATTCTGATCACGCGCGCGGCGAGCGTCTCGGCCGTGTCATCGTCGGCGACAGTCACGGCGCCCTGCATCACGATCGGCCCGGCATCGGTCTCCGGGATGACGAAATGCACGGTCGCTCCGGACAGCTTGACCCCCGCCCGCAAGGCCTGGCCGTGCGGATCAAGGCCGGGGAAGCAGGGCAGCAGCGAGGGATGGATGTTGAGCATCCTCCCGTACCAGCGCCGGGCGAAGTCCGCGGTGAACAGCCGCATGAAGCCGCCGAGGCAGATGAATTCGACCTTGTTGTCGTCGAGCGCCTTCTGCAGCACCACCTCAAACCCGGCGCGATCCTTGCCGAACGGTTTGCTCGGGATCACGACAGTCGGAACGCCGTGCGCCGCGGCCTTCTCCAGCCCGGGCGCATCGGCGCGGTTGGAGATCACCACGGCGATCTCGGCCGGATAGTCCTGAGCCTCGGCGGCCTCGATCAGCGCGGCCATGTTGGAGCCGCGGCCGGAAATCAGAATGGCTGTCCGGCGCTTCATCGCGAGAGGTCGAGATGGCCGTTATAGACCACGCGATGCTCGCCCGTGTGTTCCCCCTTGGCTTCAATCACCTCGCCGAGCAGCGTCACAGTCTCGCCGCCGGCGGTGAAGGCCTCGGTCACCGCATCGACCGCATCGGGCCTGACGATCGCGATCATGCCGATGCCGCAGTTGAAGGTGCGCAGCAGCTCGAGCTCGGCAATCCCGCCCTGCTCCGCCAGCCATTTGAACACCGGCAGCACCGGCAGCCGCGCCAGATCGATGCCGACACCGAGATGCTTCGGCAGCACGCGCGGAATGTTGTCGGTGAAGCCGCCGCCGGTGATGTGGGCGAGCCCCTTGACTGCGCCGGTGTCCCGGATCGCGCGCAGGCAGGACTTCACATAGAGCCTGGTCGGCGTCAGCAGCGCCGCGCCGAGCGTCATGACCGGCGCGAACGGCGCCGGCGCGTCATAGGCAATGCCGGACAGCTCGACGAGCTTGCGCACCAGCGAATACCCGTTGGAGTGCACCCCCGAGGACGCGAGGCCGATCACGGCGTCGCCCGCCGCGATGTCCGCTGTCGGCAGCAAAGTGCCGCGCTCGGCCGCGCCGACCGCAAAGCCGCCGAGGTCGTAATCGCCATCCTTGTAGAGGCCGGGCATCTCGGCGGTTTCGCCACCGATCAGCGCGCAGCCGGATTCGCGGCAGCCCTCGGCGATACCCGCCACGATCTGCGCGGTGGCCTCCGGATGCAGCTTGCCGCAGGCGAAATAGTCCAGGAAGAACAGCGGCTCCGCGCCCTGCACGACGAGGTCGTTGACCGACATCGCGACCAGGTCGATGCCGATGCCGCTGTGGATTCCGGTCTCGATCGCGATCTTCAGCTTGGTGCCGACACCATCGGTCGCCGCCACCAGAATCGGATCCTTGAAGCCCGCGGCCTTGAGGTCGAACAGGCCGCCGAAGCCGCCGATCTCGGCGTCAGCGCCCGGCCGCGCGGTGGCGCGCACCATCGGCTTGATCAGATCGACGAGACGGTTGCCGGCATCGATATCGACGCCCGAATCCGCGTAAGTGAGCCCGTTTTTGCGCTCGGTCATGCCCAATTCCAGATGATCAGGGGCTGGTTACGAGGAATTCCGCCCCCGCGCAATGGCTCGCGGCCAGCTCGCCGCGATACTATGTAGATAACACCCGGCCGCCACGCAAAAGAGCCGGATATCGAGTAAAATCAGGCTTCTAGCCGGGAAGCGATCCAAAGTTGAGCATTCCGAACATCATTACCCTTGGCCGCATCATCCTGGTGCCGGTGATCGTCTGGGCCATCGTGTCGAGCCAGATGGAGATCGCGTTCGCGATCTTCGTGATCGCTGGCGTTTCCGACGCCGTCGACGGCTTCCTCGCCAAGCGCTTCAACATGACAAGCGAGCTCGGCGCCCTGCTCGACCCGCTCGCCGACAAGGCGCTGCTGGTGTCGATCTATGTCGCGCTCGGGATCTGGGGCGCGGTGCCGCGCTGGATCGTGATTCTCGTGGTGTCGCGCGACATCATGATCGTCTCCGCCGTGATTGTGTCATGGTTGTTCGACAAGCCGGTCGAGATGAAGCCGTTGATGGTGTCGAAGCTGAACACGGTGGCGCAGGTCGGCTTCGCCGCCTTGGTGCTGGCCTCGCTCGGTTTCGGCTTCCAGCCGCACCCCTACGACCTGATCCTGATGGGCCTGGTCACGATCTTTACTTTGGGTTCGGTGTCCCTCTATCTCGTGGAGTGGGTGCGGCACATGAGCACGATCGAGGCTCGGTAGTTTGCTTTGGAGATCTGCGTGGCCGGTAGCGTTCAACCTCGTCAATTGGCCTTGGCACTGCCGCACGAGGAGAAGCTGACCCGCGACGATTTCCTCGAGGGGCCCGCCAATGAAGCCGCATTGGCGCTGATCGATCGCTGGCCCGACTGGCCGAACCGAATCATGCTGCTGGTGGGGCCGGACGGCGCCGGCAAAAGCCACCTCGCCGCGATCTGGGCAGACAGCGCGGGTGCGCGCGCGACCGCTGCGCACGCCCTGACCGCCGATGCGGTGCCGACGGCGCTGGCGACCGGGGCGCTGGTGGTCGAGGATTTGAGGCCGGGCGATTTCGACGAACGCGCAATGTTTCATTTGATGAATCTCGCGCGTCAGGACGACGCCTTCGTGCTGATCACGGCGCGCGTACCGCCCTCGGCGTTCGAAGTCGAATTGCGCGACTTGCGGTCGCGGCTGCGCGCGGTGCCGACGGTGACCTTGCTGCCGCCCGACGACCAGCTGTTCCGCGGCCTGATCGTCAAATTCTGCGCCGACCGCCAGATGAGCGTGGACGAACCGCTGGTCAGCTACCTCTGCAACCGGATCGAGCGGTCCTATACCGCTGTCCGCAAGGCGGTCGAGCTGCTCGATACCGAGGCTCTGCGGCTCGGCCGGCCGGTCACACGGGCGTTGGCGGCCGAACTATTGCGCGATGCCTGAGCCGTGCCGCGGCTTGACGGCGCAGGCTGGCGGAACATCAATGTCATCGAAACGTCATTGCAATATCACATGGTCGGCGCGGCCTTCGGCTAGACCGCTCCGGCCCCTGCCCCGAATTGGACCAGCACTTGATGGACTCGGCACAAGCACCTGAAATCAAAGAGAAAGAGGCGGAGCTCCCGCCCGTCCCCGCGATCGCGACCAGCCCGGAGCGCTTCATCAACCGGGAGCTTTCCTGGCTGCATTTCAATCGCCGGGTGCTCGAGGAATCGGTCAACACCGGCCATCCGGTGCTGGAGCGGGTCCGCTTCCTGTCGATTTCGGCCAACAACCTCGACGAATTCTTCATGGTCCGTGTCGCCGGCATCAAGGCGCAGGTCCGCGAGGGCATCGCCGAGCGCAGCCCGGATGGCCTGCTGCCGGCCGAGCAGCTCGTGATGATCAACAAGACCGTGTCGCAGCTCGCCTCCGACCAGCAGGCGATCTGGAGCGACCTGCGGGATATCCTCTCCAAGGTCGGCATCCAGCTGGTCGACGGACGCGACGTCACCAAGTCCGAGCGCACCTGGATTGAGGATCACTTCCTCCACAACATCTTCCCGCTGCTGACGCCGCTGGCGATCGACCCCGCGCATCCGTTCCCGTTCATCCCGAACCTCGGCTTCACGGTGGCGCTGCAATTGTCGCGGATCTCCGACGGCAAGGCGATGAACGCGCTGATCCGCATGCCCGGCAAGATCGACCGCTTCATCCGGATCCCCTCCACCAAGGAAGGCGCACCGGCCCGGCTGATCACGCTCGAGCAGGCCACCGGCCTGTTCATCGGCCGCCTGTTCCCCGGCTATACGGTCAAAGGCCAGGGCGCGTTCCGCATCATCAGGGACTCCGAACTCGAAATCGAGGAAGAGGCGGAAGACCTCGTTCGCCTGTTCGAGACCGCGCTGAAGCGCCGCCGACGTGGCTCGGTGATCCGGCTCGAGATCGAGGCCACGATGCCCGAAGAGCTGCGCGTCTTCGTGCAACACGCATTGTCGGCAGCGGACGATGAAGTGATCCTGGTCGACGGCGTGCTGGCAATGAACGAGCTGTCACAGCTCACCCGCCTCAATCGCCCCGACCTCGAATTCCCGCCCTATGTGCCGCGCCACCCCGAGCGCGTACGCGACCACGGCGGCGATATCTTCGCTGCGATCAGGCAGAAGGACCTCGTGGTCCATCACCCTTACGAATCCTTCGACGTCGTGGTCCAGTTCCTGCAACAGGCGGCGCGCGATCCCGACGTGGTCGCGATCAAGCAGACGCTCTATCGCACCTCGAACAACTCGCCGATCGTGCGCGCGCTGGCCGAAGCCGCCGAAGCCGGCAAGTCGGTCACCGCGCTGATCGAACTGAAGGCGCGCTTCGACGAGGAAGCCAATATCCGCTGGGCCCGCGACCTCGAGCGSGCCGGCGTGCAGGTGGTCTACGGCTTCATCGAGCTCAAGACGCAYGCCAAGCTGTCGATGGTGGTGCGCCGCGAGGGCGGCAATCTCACGACCTAYATCCACACCGGCACCGGCAACTACCATCCGGTSACCGCGCGCATCTACACCGACCTCTCCTACTTCACCTCGGATCAGATCATCGGCCGCGATGTCGCGCGYGTCTTCAACTACATCACCGGCTATGCCGAGCCGAGCGACATCGAGAAGATGGCGGTRTCGCCGCTGACGCTGCGCAAGCGGATCATCGAGCACATCCAYGGCGAGATCGCCCACGCCAAGCACGGCCGGCCGGGCGCGGTRTGGATGAAGATGAATGCGCTGGTCGACCCCGATATCATCGACGCGCTGTATGAGGCATCGCAGGCMGGCGTCTCGGTCGAGCTCGTGGTGCGYGGCATCTGCTGCCTGCGGCCCGGGCTYCCGGGATTGTCGGAGAACATCCGCGTCAAATCGGTGATCGGCCGGTTCCTGGAACAYGGCCGAATCTATTGCTTCGGCATGGGCCAGGGCCTGCCGAGCACAAARGCTGCTGTGTATATCTCGTCSGCCGAYATGATGCCGCGCAACCTCGACCGCCGCGTCGAGGTKCTCTGTCCGCTGCAAAATCCCACGGTGCATCAGCAGGTTCTCGAACAGATCATGGTCGCGAACCTGAAGGACAATGAGCAGAGCTGGCAATTGTTGCCGGATGGATCGTCAACGCGTATGAAGGCCGCGAAAGGCGAAGAGCCCTTCAATCTGCATGACTATTTTATGACAAATCCGAGTCTGTCCGGCCGTGGTAAGTCTCTCAAGGAATCTTCACCGCGCCGTCTCACGCGTCGCAACGAGCGTCAGCAGCCATCGTCTTAAGGGGGCCTACCGGTGAAGCGGCCGCGGAAGCGCGCTTCCAGCGTCGCTGTSATCGATATCGGCTCGAACTCGGTTCGTCTCGTGGTCTACGAGACGATGGCGCGCAGCCTCATCACCATCTTCAACGAGAAGGCGCTGTGCGGCCTCGGGCGCGAGGTGCAGAGCACCGGCCTGCTCGCGACCGATGCGGTGAACAAGGCGCTCACCGCRCTTCGGCGTTTYCGCGCRCTSTGCAAGATCCARCAGGTCGGCCGCGTSTACGCGATCGCGACCGCGGCCTGCCGCGATGCCAAGAACGGTCCGGACTTCATCGCCCAGGCCGAGCGCATCTGCGGCGCCAAGATCGAGATTCTCACCGGACCGCGTGAAGCGAARYTRTCCGCGCTCGGCGTCGTCTCGGGCATACAYAATCCGAACGGCATCGTCGGCGATCTCGGCGGCGGCTCGCTCGAACTGATCGACGTCAAGGGCAACCGCGTGCGCAGCGGCGTCACGCTGCCGCTCGGCAGCCTCGCGCTGCARGACCTCTCGAACAARTCGCTCAAGCGCGCCGAACGCATCGTCAAGAACGAGCTGCTCGGCGTCGCYCAGCTCAAGACCGGCCGCGGCCGCACCTTCTACGCGGTCGGCGGMACCTGGCGCGCGCTGGCACGGATCCACATCATCCAGAGCGGCTACCCGCTCAAGGTSATGCACGGCTATTCCATCCCGGCCGTCGACGCGCTCGACTTTGCSCAGCGGCTGCGACGGCTGGCGGCCACCAACATGCTCGCCAAYATCGAATCGATCGCCGACGCRCGGCGRCCGCTGTTGGCCTACGCCGCGCTCGTGCTCGAATACATCATCCGCGTGGCGCAGCCGAAGACCATCGTGTTCTCGACYTTCGGCGTGCGCGARGGCCTGCTCTACGAGATGCTGCCSCMGGCCGAGCGYGCCAAGGAYGGSCTGSTCTGCGCCGCGCAGAACCTCAACGAATTGCTGTCRCGCTCGGCCCGCCACGCCCAGGAGCTSACCTCCTGGACCGACCGGCTGGTGCGCGTCGTCAGGCTGCGSGAGACCGAGGAAGACCGCAGGCTGCGSCACGTCGCCTGCCTGCTSTCCGATATCGGCTGGCGGGTGCATCCCGATCATCGCGGCGAGGAAACCCTCAGCCTGATCATGAACGGCAATTTCGGCTCGATCACGCATCAGGGCCGCGCCTTCGTCGCGCTGTCGGTGTTTTATCGCTACGCCGGCCTCAGCGAGGAGAACGAACCGCCGCCGCAAATCCGCGCGCTGGTGACGCCGGCAATGGACGAGCGCGCACGTGTGCTGGGCGCCGCGTTCCGCGTCGCGCACCTGATCACGGCGGCGCGCACCGGCGTGCTGCCGTTGACCCATTTCCGCACCCAGGGCCGCAAGCTGATGCTGGTGTTCGAGCATCGGATGGTGGATCTSGTCGCCGACCGGGTCGGCAGCCGCTTCAGGCAATTGGCGCGGCTGGTCGGACGCGTCGGCTCGATCGTGCGGCGCTGAGGCTCTTTTTCAGCGCGCKTTCTTGACGCGAACCGGCGTCCACTTGGCTCGAAAACGCTTCTCGCTCACGCCGCCTTGGCGGCGTGCTTGGCCTTGCGGAGCGCGTGACGGCGCCAGATCGATCCCACGGCCAGCACCACGACGATCCCGAGCACGGCGAGCGAAATCTCGCCGCCGCTGCCGCCATGAGCGAATTGCGGCGACATCCCGATCGACGTCAGCCAGGAATCGAGCTTGGCGCCGAGTGGCCCGGCAAACAGCGCATCGAGCTTCGGGTGCACAGCCGGATCAGTCGCGATGACATCGCCCGCGATCCAGCCGAGCAATGCGGCACCGGCCCAGACCAGGATCGGCAGCTTGGTGAGCAGCGCCATGATCAGCGCCGCGCCGGCCACGATCAAGGGCACGCTGATCGCAAGCCCGAGCACCAGCAGCGGCACGCTGCCATTGGCGGCGGCGGCGACCGCGATCACGTTGTCGAGGCTCATCACGATGTCGGCGACSACGACGATCTGGACCGCGGCCCACAGATGCGAGGCCGCCTGCACGCCGTCCTCGTCSTCCTGCTCCGGCACCAGSAGCTTGGCGGCGATCACGATCAGCGCCAGTCCSCCGACCAGYTTCAGGTAGGGAAGCTCCATCAGGCTGGCGACGATRCCGGTGAAGATRACGCGCAGCAGCACCGCCGCGGCGGCGCCGAGAATCATGCCCCACAGRCGCTGGCGCGGCGCYAGCCCGCGGCARGCGAGCGCGATCACSAGCGCGTTGTCGCCCGACAGCAGGACGTTGATCCAGATGATCTTGCCRACGGCGACCCAGAAGGTCGGCGTCGCCATCTCGTTCTTGAACTCGGTGAAGAACGCGCCGATGTACGCCGGATCAAAGATCTGCCACAGCCAGTCCACAGCGAGTCCTATTCGGCCTTGCGGCCGCCCCTGGCGGCGGTCGTCCGCCGCTCCCCAGTTTCTTCCGGCACGGTCTCCACTGGAGACCGTGCCACTATCGGCTATGCGGCGTTAGCCGACGATCTCGTTGCCGGCGAAGAACTGCGCGATCTCGATCGCCGCGGTCTCCGGCGCATCCGAACCGTGCACGGAGTTCTCGCCGATCGACTTCGCATAGAGCTTGCGGATGGTGCCTTCGGCCGCCTTCGACGGATCGGTCGCGCCCATCACGTCGCGATACTTCAGGATGGCGCCCTCGCCTTCCAGCACCTGGACCACGACCGGGCCCGAAGTCATGAAGTCGACCAGTTCGCCGAAGAACGGACGCGCCTTGTGGACGGCGTAGAAGGTCTCGGCCTGGCCGCGGGTCATCTGGATACGCTTCTGCGCCACGACCCGCAGGCCCGCCTTCTCGATCACGGCGTTGACTGCGCCGGTCAGGTTGCGCTCGGTGGCGTCGGGCTTGATGATCGAAAAGGTGCGTTCAATCGCCATGATTTCGTCCTTGTAAACGGTGGCTGGGAGTTGCCGGGGCTTATATCGGCGCGATGGCGCAACGGCAAGCGACCCTGTGACGCGTTAGCCTTTAGTTTTGATGGATTTTCGCGACGAAAACCGTCGTCCGGAAGGCCGCCGGACCGACATCGGCTTGTCCGACTTACCGCGATTTCACCTWGGTGAACCCATTCTGTCAGCGTCGTGCCGCTGCCGTTCAGCTGCAGCCCCCTAGGCTCCATAGCGATCGGACGCCTTGCTGACCCATCCGCAAGCTTCACAGGACGTCTCGGGAAACGATGTCACCGCGGGCGCGTCATGCGCGCCCATAGCTCGAGGAGACGATCATGTTACGCAAATTCTCGCTTGCCGCAGTTGCCGCAGTTGCGCTCGGCGCCGCCGCGCTCGCCCCGACCTCCGCTTCCGCCTGGGGTGGTTGGCATGGCGGCTGGCACGGTGGATGGCACCATGGTTGGTGGGGTGGCCCGCGCATCGTGGTCGGCGGTCCCGCTTACTACGGCGGTTACGGATATGGCTACGGCGGCGGCTGCTACGTGCGACGCGTCGTACCGACCCCGTGGGGTCCCCGCTGGCGCCTGGTCAACCGCTGCTATTGATCTACCCACGACCTCCCCTGACTTGCTCAGCCCCGGCGCCCGCGCCGGGGCTTTTTTGCCCTTCGGGAACCGCGACGCCGCGCAGATCTGAAGGCGAAACCAAGGCAGACCGGAAACCAAATTCGGGGTGGCGACTTGTCATGGCGAGGATTTACTCGAACACGCGAGGTGGAACTCGCCAAGAGACACACCATGACGATGACAATGACCCAGATCGACAACGATCCCGATCAGATTGATCRCAAGACATGCCGTTACATCTGCGACGCCGTGGGTGAACGGCTTCAGCAAAACATGCGGCCGGAGCCCGCGCTCTCGTCCCGCCTGCAGCAGTTGCTCGACGAGATGCGACGACGGGAAACCGATCGCCATTAGGTGTTATTGGGCTGACCAGCAGCCCAAACGTGCTTTCGAAACCGCCACCCGGACAGATTTTACAAACAGACGGGTTGCGTTTGGCAGCGGGTCCGGTGACAACGCTGCATGCTCTCCATCACTGACATCTCCGTCCGGATCGCCGGGCGGCTGTTGATCGATCACAGTTCTGTGCAAATCGTGCCCGGCGCGCGGGTCGGATTTGTCGGCCGTAACGGCGTCGGCAAGTCGACGCTGTTTCATGCCATCCGGGGCGATCTCCCGACCGAGAGCGGCAGCATCGCGCTGCCGCCGCGCTGGCGGATCGGCAGTCTCGCGCAGGAAGCGCCCGACGGCCCCGAGAGCCTGATCAACGTGGTGTTGAAGGCCGATCTGGAGCGCGACGCGCTGCTGCGCGAGGCCGAGACCGCGCACGACCCGCACCGGATCGCCGATATCCAGACCCGGCTGGTCGACATCGACGCCCATTCCGCTCCCGCCCGGGCAGCTGCGATCCTCTCGGGCCTCGGCTTCTCGACATCAGACCAGGCGCGACCATGCGCGGAATTCTCCGGCGGCTGGCGCATGCGCGTGGCGCTGGCGGCAACGCTGTTCTCCGCGCCCGATCTGCTGCTGCTGGACGAACCGACCAACTATCTCGATCTCGAAGGCACCTTGTGGCTGGAGAACCATCTCGCCAACTACCCGCGCACGGTGATCGTGATCAGCCACGACCGCGATCGGCTGGAGAACCATCTCGCCAACTACCCGCGCACGGTGATCGTGATCAGCCACGACCGCGATCTGCTCGACACTTCGGTCGACCAGATCCTGCACCTCGATCGCGGCAGACTGACGCTCTACAAGGGCACCTATTCCTCGTTCGAGGAACAGCGCGCAGCGCGCGAACTGCTCGACGCCAAGCATGCCAAGCGCCAGGCCGATGAGCGCAAGCGCTTGCAGGACTTCGTCGACCGTTTCAAGGCCAAGGCCTCCAAGGCGCGGCAGGCACAGTCGCGCGTCAAGATGCTGGAGCGGATGAAGCCGATCACCGCATTGGTCACGCAGGACGTCCGCGAGATCTCGTTTCCGGCGCCCGAGAAACTGCTGTCGCCGCCAATCATCGCCGTCGACGACGTCTCGGTCGGCTACGAGCCCGGCAAGCCGGTGCTCAATCGCGTGACATTGCGCGTCGATCCAGACGACCGCATCGCGCTGCTCGGCTCCAACGGCAACGGCAAGTCGACGCTGGTCAAGCTCCTGGCAGGCAAGCTCACGCCGTTCGCGGGCAAGATCACGAAGGCCGACAAGCTGTCGGTCGGCTATTTCGCCCAGCACCAGGTCGACGAGCTCAACCTCGACGGCTCGCCCTATGACCACATCCGCAAGCTGATGCCCGATGCGCCCGAGAGCAAGGTGCGCGGCCGCGTCGGCGCGATCGGCTTCTCCGGCAAGGCCGGCGACACGCTGGTGAAGAGCCTGTCGGGCGGCGAGAAGGCACGGCTGCTGCTGGGGCTCGCGACGTTCTACGGCCCGAACATGATCATCCTGGACGAGCCGACCAACCATCTCGATATCGACAGCCGGGCCGCGCTGGCGGAGGCGATCAACGAATTCCCCGGCGCCGTCATGATGGTCTCGCACGATCGCTATCTGATCGAGGCCTGCGCCGATCGGTTGTGGGTCGTGGCCAACCAGACCGTGACCTCCTATGACGGCGATCTCGACGAATATCGACGCATGGTCCTGTCGGCCAATGACGGCCGCCCGGCATCGCGTGAGCGCCTCAAGGAACCCGCGAAGCCCGAGCGCATCCGTAACGAGAAGCGCGTCTCGCCGCGGCAGCGGATCGCGCAGGCCGAGGCCGAGATCGAGCGCATCAACGGCATCATCGCCAAGATCGACGCCGCGCTCGCGCTGCCCGATATCTTCACGCGCGACCCCAAGCAGGCCGCGCAGCTCACCAAGGCGCGCGCCGGCGCCGAAAGCGCATTGCAACGCGCCGAGGAAGAGTGGCTGGAGGCCAGCGCCGAGCTCGACGAGGCGGCGAACTAGATCGCGCGCTTCCCAACGACACGGGATATCCAACTCCGCATCATTCCCATATGCTCACCTCGACGGGCGTCGGCGCAAACCCAGCCGCGGGATTGTCCGTCTGCGGGCAGTTGGAGATGACGACGATGACGGGCATTTCCGCCACCAGTGTCACATAGTCGCCAGGCTTCGACACGCTGTCGGCAATCTCGATCTTGCCGCTGTCGTCAAACGGCACCCGCATGAAGAAGTTGATGTTCGAGACGATCTCGGACGGACCGAGCGCCCATCCGGCGAGCTCGGCGATGAAATTCGTCCTACAGCTTTCGTGCTTCTCGACGCCGTACCTGACCCTGTCGATCTCGCAGCTACAGCATCCCGCCAGCGTATCGTGAAACCCGCAGGTGTCCTCAACGACCGACATCATGACCTGTGCGTGGTCGGAATAAATCTTTGATCCTTTGGTGATGTAGAGCGACTTGTTGAGCTTGACGGTGTTGGGGAGGTTGATCCTGTCGAGCGGCATCGTCGCGCTGAAGCAGAGAAAATCGATCGCCTGGTGCCCCTTCAAATCGACCAGGGTCAGCTTCTGCCCGCGATCGAGCCGGGCTGACCACCTGCCCTTCGCCTCGACCGTCTCCAGACGGACGATCGTCTTGCCCTTCAATTCGAACTTGCCCATTGCGCTTTCTCCCGGAAACGAACCCGCGTGAATGACATCGTCATGCGAGCGATGGCCGCATGCGCGAACAGCACATCGCCCACCCGTGAGCAGATCGTCGATTCAACCTCCGGAAAATAGTGATATGGTGATCTTCACATCAGGATTATTGGTGTATCGATGAAGACATCCAGCTCGGACCTGGCTTCCCTTGTCGTGTTTCATGCCGTCGTCAAGCATCGGTCGTTTGTGGGCGCGCAGGTTGCGCTCGGTCTCAGCCAATCCGCCGTGAGCTTCCATATCAAGGCGCTTGAGGAGCGCTTCGGCTTCACACTGTGCCAACGGGGACGGCGCGGATTTGGGTTGACCGATCGCGGGTCGGTCGTCTTCGAGCAATCGAAGAAGATCTTCGAGGAGCTCACGTCGTTTGAGAACGTCGTCGGTGCACTGAAAAAGCGACTCTCCGGGACGATCCGTCTGGGACTGGTCGACAACACCATCACCGACCCGCAGATGCCGGTTCATCGGGTCATCGCCGCGCTCAATCGAAAGGCGCCTGATGTCATCGTCCGCATCGAAGTCCGATCGCCGGAATCCCTGATCTCGGAGCTTGGAAACGGCGGACTCGATCTCGCCATCCTGCCCGAGCCCGGTCGCTATCCGGGCATCCGGTGCATTGCCCTCAGGCAAGAGGTTCATTCGCTCTATTGCGGGTCGGCCCACCCGCTGTTCGGCCGCAGGAGGACCGAGATCGTGCGCGAAACGGTCGAACGTCACGCCTTTGTGGTTCGTCCCTACGCGAGGATGCTCGAACTGGAGCATGTGCCGAAAGCGATCGCGCGCGTCAGCGTTTCAAGCATGGAGGCGCAGGCCATTCTGGTTCTGAGCGGGCTCTATCTGAGCTACCTTCCCGAACACTATGCAAAGGCCTGGGTGTTGCGCGGCGAGATGAGGTCGTTGTCGCCAAGCATTCCCCGCGTGTATTCGAATTTCTTCATGGCGACGCGAATGGAGAAGCGAGTGCCTCCATTGCTTCAGCTTGCCATCAGGGAGTTCGAAACCGCCTTGCGATCGTCAGGCAGATGAACGTGCATTTTTCGGAGAACAGCGTCGCTGGTCTCCGAATCATGCCTTAGCCGTGCGCGGCCTTTTTCTTCTTCGGCTTCGCCGGTTTCGGCTCCGGCGCAGCGTCTGGGCCACGCTCGACGGACGTCAGGCGCCCGCCGGAGAACGTGTAGATACCGGCACGCGGGCCGCGCGACCAGGTGACGACCGCGACGCGCTCGCCGCCGGGGCCGTTCGACAGGTTCACACTGTCAGGGGCACCGATGCCGCGCACGACATCGCATTCGGTGTGACCGAGCGCGACGCTGCCGCCGGTCGGCTGCGGCAGTGCTCCACCCGGAGCCTGGGCGTTGGCATCGGCGGCAGCGGCCGGCGGCGCCATGCCCGGACAGCCGCCGTCGGCGCTGACCAGATCGTCGTTGGTCACCGGCTTATCGGGCGTCAGCGGCGGCGATTCGATCGAGATGTTGCGGATGAACACCCGCCCGGGGCGCGAGAACCAGTCGGCGTCGCGCGAGAATATGTCGGATGCCGCGCCCGAGCAGCCAGCAAGACCGGGTGCAAGCACCAGCAACGCCAGCAGTGACTTCCGACTGAATGTTCCATCACGCACGATCGACCAGGCTCCTAACCCCTTTACCTAAGAGGTTGTCCGAACATCACTTTGCGGCATGACCGTGACCCACCCCGAGAAACCTCGGATTATCATTAATTAGTAGATATCGCTATTGGCGCCGCTGCCAGCGACCCCGCTCGTCGGTCTGCCAATAGGTCACCTCGAAGCCGCGCGCCTTGCAAGTGGTCCAGCTCTCCCTCGCCGCGGCCACCGCGTCGGGGTCGTCGCCGTTGAACACGAGGACCACCCGTTCGTAGCTGTCGCAGTCGGCCGGGAGCGCGGCGTTGTCGACCAGAAACCGGACATTGGCCCGGTTCGGATTGCCCTCCTCGATCGACAGGATGATCGGCTGGTCCTGCGCATCGGCAACGCGCGACGACGCGTGCGGCAGGAACGAATCGTCGCTGTAGGTCCACAGATGCGCGTCGAGCGTCTCGGCGCGCTCCTGCGACGTCGATTGCACGACCACGCGCCAGCCGCGCTCGAGCGACTTCTCGAGCAGCGGCGGCAGCACGCTCTCCAGCGTCATGTTCTGGAGATGGTAGAACAGCACTTCGGTCATGCGCCGGCGAGCATCCTACTTCTTGGCTTCATAATAGTCGGAGACCAACCGCTCCAGCAGCCGCACGCCGTAACCCGACCCCCAGCTCTGATTGATCTCGGTCTTCGGCGCGCCCATCGCGGTGCCGGCGATGTCGAGATGCGCCCAGGGCGTGTCGTTGACATGGCGCTGCAGGAATTGCGCCGCCGTGATCGAGCCGCCGTTGCGCCCGCCGGTGTTCTTCATGTCGGCGAACTGCGAATCGATCTGCTTGTCGTATTCCGGCCCGAGCGGCATGCGCCACACTTTCTCTCCGGTCTCGAGGCCGACCTTGGCCAGGCGCTCGGCGAGTTCGTCATTGTTGGAGAACAGGCCGGCATTCTCCTGCGCCAGCGCGACCAGGATCGCGCCGGTCAGCGTCGCCAGATCGACCATGAATTTCGGCTTGAACTTCTTGGCGACGTACCAGAGCACGTCGGCGAGCACGAGGCGGCCCTCGGCATCGGTGTTGATAATCTCGATGGTCTGACCGGACATCGAGGTGACGATGTCGCCGGGACGCTGGGCATTGCCGTCGGGCATGTTCTCGACGAGCCCGATGGCGCCGACCGCGTTGACGCGCGCCTTGCGCGCCGCCAGCGCGTGCATCAGCCCGACCACGCAGGCCGCGCCGCCCATGTCACCCTTCATATCCTCCATGCCGCCGGCGGACTTGATCGAGATACCGCCGGTGTCGAAGCAGACGCCCTTGCCGACGAAGGCGACCGGCTTGTCGCCCTTGGAGCCGCCGTTCCAGCGCATTACCACGACGCGGCTCTCGCGATGCGAGCCCTGGCCGACGCCGAGCAGTGCGCCCATGCCGAGCTTCGTCATCGCCTTGACGTCGAGCACCTCGACGGTGACGCCGAGCTTGCGCAGCTGGCTGGCGCGGCGCGCGAACTCTTCGGGATACAGCACGTTCGGCGGCTCGTTGACGAGCTCGCGGGCAAGGTTGACGCCGTCGACGATGGAAGATTCAGGCGCGAACGCCTTCCTCGCCGCCGCGACATCGTCGACCGCGATCGAGACCTCGGCCCGCACGGTGCCGTCCTCGCCGTCCTTCTTCCTGGTCTTGTAACGATCGAACTTGTAGGCGCGCAGGCGGATACCGGTGGCGATCGCGGCCGCCTGGCCTGGTGCCATCGCGGCATCCGGCAGTTCGGCGATGACGGTCATCGCGGCGCTGCCGGCATTGAGCTTGCCGGCCACCAGCCCGCCAAACTTGAGAAAATCCTTCTCCTTGAGGTCGGCCGGCTTGCCCGCGCCGATCACGATCAGCCGCTCGGCCTTGATGCCCTCGGGCGCCAGAATGTCGAGCGCTGCCCCGCTTTTGCCCTTGAACTGGTTGGTCGCCGCGGCCCGCTTGATCGTCTCGGCTGCGACGCCCAGCGCCTTTCGGGTCGCGGATCCCAGCTTCAACTGCTCGTCGCAGAAGACGACCAGAATGCCGCGAGCGGCCGCGGAGAATGGGGCAAAGCCGACCTTGACGGCGTCGGGCATAGGAAAATCCTCCAGAACTCAGGGTGTTGCCCGAACCTGAGGCGGTCCTTCCGGCACTCGGGGTGAGCATKGCGATGRCGGTCCGRAACRYCCCGGACCGGGTTTGTCACACACTATGACCTGTCGGCTGCGCCGCTGCCAAGCACCGCAGTGGCCGGAAGGTCACAAAAGCGAATAATTAACCATAAATTAAGCGCGCCTTGGCSYGGCCATTTTGTTGACGGATCAAAGGGATGGTAGTGAGAGAGTGAGCCAGGTGCATYCGCGGCTCGACCATTGGGGAACCCGGGTTGACGGGATTGGTCGAAAGCCGTGCGTTTGGCTRCGTACTAGGGRTCTTGGGGGTCGTACGGGTAGCGATGGGGTCGATCGACAAGTACATCTTTAAAACGACGCTGGCGTCGTTTGCGCTTGTGCTGGTCAGCCTCACCGGCGTGATCTGGATTACGCAGGCGTTGCGCGGCATCGACCTGATGACGAGCCAGGGCCAGACCATCGTGACCTTCCTCGGCATCACCGGTCTCGTGATTCCGGCCCTGGTGCTGATCATCGCCCCGATCGCGCTGATGATTGCGATCTCCCACACGCTGAACAAGCTGGCGACCGATTCCGAGATCATCGTGATGAATGCGGCGGGGTTCTCGCCGTTCCGCCTGTTCCGGCCGTTCTTCTTCGCCACCTGCGTGGTGGCGGCGCTGGTCGCCTTCATCGGCGCCTATCTCGCTCCCGACGGCATGCGCCGAATCAAGCAGTGGGATGCCGAGATCACCGCCGACGTCCTGACCAACATCCTGCAACCCGGCCGCTTCGCCCAGCTCGACCAGAATCTGACGATTCGGATCCGCGAGCGGCTGCCCGGCGGCGTGCTCGGCGGCGTCTTCGTCGACGACCGCCGCGATCCGCAGCAGCGCGTGACCATCGTCGCTGACCACGGCACCGTGCTGAAGAACGAGAGCGGCTCGTATCTCGTGCTGGAGGACGGCAACCTCGAGCGATTCGAGGTCGGCAAGCGCGATCCGACGCTGGTGGTGTTTCAGCGCTACGCTTTCGACATGTCGAAGTTCTCGCAGGGCCGCGACGTCACCCTCGGGATTCGCGAACGCTATCTTTGGGAGCTGATGTCGCCGGACGAGAAGGATCCGACCTATCAGCAGCTGTCGGGCCAGTTCTTCGCCGAGCTGCACGATCGATTCATGGCACCGATCTATCCGTTCGCGTTCGCGGCTCTCACCTTTGCTTTCCTCGGCGCGCCGCGCACCACGCGGCAAAGCCGCAATTTCTCGATCGGCGGCTCGGTGTTCGCGGTGTTCGGCCTGCGCATGGTCGGCTTCGCCTGCTCGGTCATGGCGGTGAAGACGCCGATCGCGGCGCTGGTGCAATATGTGATGCTGTTCGCCGGCATCGGCGTCGGGATCTGGATGATCGTCGGCGGGGTGGTCGTCGAACCGCCTGCGGCGCTGATCGAAGCCATCAACCGAAACAATGAGCGCATCGCGCGCCTGTTCCGGAGGCCCGCAACCGCATGAGCATGGTCACCAACACGCTCGGGCGTTATTTCGCCGGTCGCTTCGTGATCGCGGCGGTGGGCGTGTTCGCGGGCATCTTCGTGCTGCTCGTGCTGGTCGACTACATCGAGATGGTGCGCAAGACATCGGGCCTGGTCGATGCGTCCGCCATCACCGTCGCCGAGACCTCGCTGTTCCGCGTGCCGCAATTGCTCGAGAAGCTGATGCCGTTCTGCGTGCTGATCGGCGCGATGACCTGCTATCTCGCGCTGTCGCGGCGGCTCGAGCTCGTCGTGGCGCGCGCCGCCGGCGTCTCGGCCTGGCAATTCATCTCGCCGGCACTGGTCAGCGCCATCGTGCTCGGCATCTTCGCGACCACCGCCTACAATCCGATGTCGGCCAATCTGCGCGAGCTCTCGAAACGGATGGAGGCCGAGCTGTTCGGCTCGGCGCCGGGCGGCGGTATCCAGGACGCGTCCGGCTTCTGGTTGAACCAGATCAACGACGAGGGTCAGGCGATCATCAACGCGGCGCGCAGCGAGCAGCAGGGCGTCCGGCTCACCGGCCTCACCGTGTTTCGATTCGATACGGCATTGCAGTTCAAAGAACGAATCGAAGCGCGCGAAGCGGCGCTCGAAGACGGTCGCTGGGTGTTCAAGGGAGTACGCCGATACACCCTCGACAAGGCTCCGGTGGACCAGGACACCTTCTACCTGACCACGACTCTCACCCCGGCACAGGTGCGCAACAGTTTCTCCACCCCCGAAACTGTGTCCTTTTGGCAACTGCCGACTTACATCCGTTCGTCGGAGAGCTCAGGGTTCGCGACGGCCGGCTATCGATTGCAGTATCACAAGCTCATCGCACAGCCGTTTTTGCTGGCTGCGATGGTGATGTTGGCGGCTTCTGTGAGCCTTCGCTTCTTCCGGATGGGCGGCGTGCAGAAGATGGTTTTGAGTGGCGTGGGCGCAGGCTTTCTGCTCTACGTGCTTTCGAAAGTAACTGAAGATTTGAGCAAGGCTGAGTTGATGCATCCCATCGCTGCGGCGTGGTTGCCCGTCGTTGTGGGTAGCCTCACCGGYTTCTTAGCYTTGCTGTACCAGGAGGACGGGTAGTGGCTACTGTCGCCGCCCGCCAGTTGAGGTCGCCTGCTTGCGGGCGGCGCAGTGCTCTGCGCCGTCRACGGAGCCGCATGGCCGCGTTTGGCGTTTCGATCTCAGCTCTCCTCGCCGCGCTCGTCGTGGTCAGCGCACTCGACGTCGTCGCGTCGACGCCGGCTGCCGCGCAGGCATTCACCTACAATCCGCGTCCGCCGAAGCCGCCCCGTCCGCCGGCCAAGAACGACGGGCAGATGCTCGTTCAGGCGACCGAGGTCGATTACGACTACAACAACTCGCGCATCTCGGCGGTCGGCAACGTCCAGATGTTCTACAACGGCACCAGCGTCGAGGCCGACAAGGTCATCTACGACCAGAAGACCAAGCGTCTTCATGCCGAAGGCAACATCCGCATGACCGATGCGGAAGGCAAGATCACCTACGCCAACATCATGGATCTCAGCGACGACTATCGTGACGGTTTCGTCGATTCGCTGCGCGTCGACACCGAAGACCAGACCCGCATGGCGGCGACCCGCGCCGATCGCTCGAGTGGCAATTACACGGTGTTCGACAACGGCGTTTATACCGCCTGCGCACCCTGTAAGGATGATCCGAAGAAGCCGCCGCTCTGGCAGGTCAAGGGCGCGCGCATCATCCATAACCAGACCGAGAAGATGCTCTATTTCGAGAACGCCCAGCTCGAATTCTTCGGCGTTCCGATGGCCTATCTGCCGTATTTCTCGACGCCCGATCCGACCGTGAAGCGCAAGAGCGGCTTCCTGATGCCGGGCTTCACCAGCTATACGGCGTTCGGTTACGGCGTCGAAATCCCCTATTACTGGGCGATCGCGCCGGACATGGACGCGACCTTCAATCCGCGCATCACSTCGAARCAGGGCGTGCTGCTGCARACCGAATTCCGCCAGCGCTTCGCRGACGGCTCCTATCAGATCCGGCTYTACGGTATCGATCAGCTCGATCGAGGTCAGTTCACCGGCCAGCCGGGYGAYCGCGASTTCCGCTGGGGCGTCGACACCAAGGGCCAGTTCGCGCTGAACGACAAATGGGTCTGGGGCTGGGACGGCGTGGTGCTGTCGGACTACTTCTTCATGTCCGACTACCGGCTYGCCCAGTACAAGGAYCCGTTCGGGTCGTTCCTGTCGCTGCCGACCGAGGCGATCTCGCAGCTCTATCTGACCGGCGTCGGCAACCGCAGCTTCTTYGACGCGCGCGCGATCTACTAYCTCAGCTACTCCGGCAACCAGAGCCARGTGCCGGTGGTCGCGCCCGTGATCGACTACAACAACGTGATCAACAGCAATATCCTGGGCGGCGAGTTCAGCTACAAGATGAACTTCGTCAACCTGACCCGCGAAACCGCGGTGTTCGATCCGATCACGACGACGGCCAACACCAACAGCCTGTGCCTGACCACGTCGGCCGATCCGATGGCACGCACGCCGTCGCAGTGCCTGCTGCGCGGCATGCCCGGCACCTACACCCGCCTGACCGCCGAGGCGCAGTGGCGCAAGTCCTATACCGACCCGTTCGGCCAGATCTGGACGCCGTTCGCCAGCATCCGCGCCGATGCGATCAACGCGGATGTCTCGAACCAGCCGGGCGTTTCCAGCTACTTGCCGATCGGCGACACCCAGACGGTCCGCCTGATGCCGACCGTCGGCCTCGAATACCGCTACCCCTTCATCAATGTGCAGCCGTGGGGCACCACCACCGTCGAGCCGATCGCGCAGGTCATCATCCGGCCCAACGAGCCCAATGCCGGCAAGCTTCCCAACGAGGACGCGCAGAGCCTGGTGTTCGACACCTCGAACCTGTTCTCGGTCGACAAGTTCTCCGGCTATGACCGCGTCGAGGGCGGCAGCCGCGCCAATGTCGGCGTGCAGGCCACCACCCAGTTCGACCGTGGCGGCAGCATCAAGGCGATGTTCGGGCAGTCCTACCAGATGTTCGGCCTGAACTCGTTCGCGGTCGCCGACGTCACCAACACCGGCATCGATTCCGGCTTGCAGAACCCGCGCTCGGATTACGTCGCGAGCCTCGCCTATTCGCCCAACCGCACCTATACGTTCAGCGTCCGCACCCGGATGGATGAGGCGACCTGGAACATCAACCGGTTCGAGGCCACGGCGGCCGCGAATTTCGACCGCTGGTCGGTCGCCGTGACCTACGGCGACTATGCCGCCCAGCCGGAACTCGGCTACCTGACCCGCCGCGAGGGCATCCTGACGAGCGGTTCGGTCAAGGTGGCGGCGAACTGGGTGGTCCAGGGCGCGGCGCGCTGGGACCTTGAAGCGAACAAGATCAACCAGTATGCGGTAGGCGCGGGCTACGTGGACGACTGCTTCGTGCTGGCCGCCAACTACGTCACGTCCTATACCTATCAGGCCGGTTCGCAGCCGCCCGTCCTCAGCCACGCGTTCATGTTCCAGATTGGACTGCGGACGATCGCGCAAACCTCCACCACCAGCAGTTCGGCTGGCGTGCAGTAGCAAGCGAGGGGCGCCAGGCGAGAGAGCTTGGCGAGGGGCTTAAATTGCCCGCGGGCCTGTGGCTCCGGCTTGAATTGGTTTAAACGGCTGACATGACAATAATGACCGCTAGCCTGCCACCCCGCCGCCGTTCGCTCATACTGGGTTCCCTGCTGGCTCTTGTCCTCGTGTTCGGGGGCAGCGCGCGATTGCACGCCCAGAGCATCGCCGTGATGGTCAATGGCGAACCCATTACCGCTTTCGACATCGAGCAGCGCGCGAAGCTGAACGCCCTGACCGGCGGCAAGACCCCCGATCGCAAAGCCGTCCTCGACGAGTTGATCGATGAGAAGCTGAAGATCAAGGAAGCCAAGAAGTATGGCGTCGATCCCACCGCCAACGACATCGAGCAGTCCTTCGGCGGCATGGCGCAGCGGATGCGGCTGTCGGGCGACCAGCTCACCAAGGTGCTGGAGAGCAAGGGCATCCGACCCGATACGCTGAAGCAGCGCATCAGGGCCGACATGGTCTGGACCAGCCTGGTCCGTGGCCGCTTCAAGGAAAGCCTGCAGGTCGGCGAGAGGGACGTGGCGACCGCGGTCAAGGAGACCGGAGACGCTCCGGACGCCGAAGCGTTCGAATACCGGATGCAGCCGGTGGTTCTGATCGTGCCCCGCGGTGCTCCGCAGTCGGAGTTCGAGGGACGCCGCAAGGAAGCCGACACCCTGCGCGAGCGGGTGACCAGTTGCGAGGAGGCCAACTCCTACTTCAAGTCGATGCGCAATGCCGCGATCCGCGAAATCGTGGTGAAGACCTCGGCCGACCTGCCGCAGTCGCTGCGCGATATCCTGGACAAGACCCCGGTCGGCCACCTCACCCCGCCTGAGATCACCAAGCAGGGCGTCGAAATGGTCGTCCTCTGCGGCAGGAAGGCGACCACCGTGGACACGCCGAAGAAGCGTGAGATGCGGGACAAGATGTACGTGCAGAAGTACGAGGCGAAGTCCAAGGCCTATCTGCAGGAAGTCCGAAGAGCCGCGATGATCGAATATCCAGGCGGGAAATGATCGACTATCGTTGATGCATGGCCCAACCTCTCGCACTGACATCCGGCGAGCCCGCAGGCATCGGCCCCGATATCACGCTCGCTGCATGGCTGCGCCGCCGCGAGCTTGATCTTCCGCCGTTCTATCTGCTCGGCGACCCCGCCTCCCTGGCCGAGCGCGCAAAGGCGCTCGGGCTTGCCGTCGAGTTTGCCGAGGTCGGCGCGGAAGAAGCCTGCGCAGCGTTTGCCCACGCCCTCCCCGTGGTCGCGACCGGCAAGCTGGCAACGGCCCGACCGGGCCAGCCCGACGCGACCAGCGCTGACGCGGCGCTGGCGTCGATCCGTCAGGCCGTCGCCGACGTCGCCTCCGGCAAGGCCAGCGCCGTCGTCACCAATCCGATCGCCAAGAATGTGCTGTACCGTGCCGGCTTCCGGCATCCCGGCCATACCGAATTCCTTGCCGAGCTTGCCGCCGCCCGCGGCGGCCCGGCGCCGCAGCCGGTGATGATGCTGTGGTCGCCGGCCCTCGCCGTGGTCCCGGTGACCATCCACGTCTCGGTCCGCGAAGCGCTGGCGCAATTGTCGACCGACTTGATCGTCTCGACCGCGCGCATCGTGGTCGCCGATATGAAGGCGCGGTTCGGCCTGGCGGCGCCGCGGCTTGCCATAGCCGGCCTCAATCCGCACGCCGGGGAGGACGGCACGCTCGGCATGGAGGATGTCGAGATCGTCGCGCCGGCGGTCGACATCCTGCGCCGCGACGGCGTTGCGGTCCGAGGTCCGCTGCCGTCCGACACCATGTTCCACGCAGCCGCGCGCAAGACCTATGATTGCGCGATCTGCATGTATCACGACCAGGCGCTGATCCCGATCAAGACCGTCGCGTTCGAGGACGCTGTCAACGTCACGCTCGGATTGCCGTTCGTCCGGACTTCGCCCGATCACGGCACCGCGTTCGATATCGCCGGCACCGGCAAGGCCAATCCCTCGAGCCTGATCGCCGCGCTGCGGCTCGCCGCGCGCATGGCCGCAGCCTCAAGCTAGGTGAGCACGATCGACGATCTGCCGCCGCTGCGCGACATCATTCGCGAGCATTCCCTGTCGGCGCGCAAATCGCTCGGCCAGAATTTTCTGCTCGACCTCAATCTCACCGCACGGATCGCCCGCGCCGCAGGCCCGCTCGAAGACTCCACCGTGATCGAGGTCGGGCCCGGCCCCGGCGGCCTGACGCGCGCGCTGCTTGCGATGGGCGCCAAGCGCGTGATCGCCATCGAGCGCGACGAGCGGGCGCTCGCCGCGCTCGACTACATCGTCAAGCGTTACCCCGGGCGCATCGAGATCGTGCACGGCGACGCGCAGCATTTCGATCCACGTCCCTTCCTTGACGGCGGCAAGGCCAAGATCGTCGCCAACCTGCCCTACAACATCGCGACCCAGCTTCTGGTCGACTGGCTGTCGATCGAGCCGTGGCCGCCCTGGTACGACACCATGGTATTGATGTTTCAGCGCGAGGTCGCCGAGCGTATCACAGCCCATGAGGACGAAGAGGCGTATGGCCGGCTCGCGGTGCTCGCCAATTGGCGCGCCGAGACCAAGATCCTGTTCGACATTTCACCCGCGGCCTTCGTGCCGCAACCCAAGGTCACGTCGTCGGTGGTACGGTTGATACCGCGCGCCGCGCCCGAGCCGTGCGACCGCCGCATGCTCGAGCAGGTCGCGGCCGCCGCCTTCGGCCAGCGCCGCAAGATGCTGCGCCAAAGCCTGAAATCGCTGTCGGTCGATCCGGCACGGCTCGCGGCCTCAGCCGGTATCGAAGCGACGCGGCGCGCCGAAACCATTCCGGTCGCCGGCTTTGTTGCCATGGCCCGTGAATTGGCCGATATACGGACCACAAAATAGAACAACAGGAGAAAACGTAATGGCGCGTATGGTTCGCCAATCCCTCGTCAAATTCGATGCACCGCTGTGCGAGACCATCGTGGACACACCGAAGCCACAGGGACGCGAAGTGCTGGTGCGCATCGAGCGCTGCGGCCTGTGCCATTCCGATCTGCACATCCAGGACGGCTATGCCGATCTCGGCGGCGGCAAGAAGCTCGACACCACCCGCGGCATGACCCTGCCCTTCACGCTCGGCCACGAGATCGCCGGCGTCGTCGACGAGGTCGGCCCCGATGCGCCGAAGGATCTGGTCGGAACGAAGCAGGCGGTCTTCCCCTGGATCGGCTGCGGCCAGTGCCGCGACTGTCTCGCCGGCGACGAGAACCTCTGCGTCAAGCAGCGCTTCCTCGGCGTTTCGATCGACGGCGGCTTCGCCACCCACGTGCTGGTGCCCGACGCGAAATATCTGCTCGAATACGATCCGCTTCCGGTCAACCAGGCGGCCACGCTGATGTGCTCCGGCGTCACCGCCTATGGCGCATTGAAGCGGCTGGTCGATCGCCCGCGCCAGCGCAATCTGCTGCTGATCGGACTTGGCGGCGTCGGCATGATGGGCCTGTCTTTCGCGCAGGCGATGTTCAAGCAGCCGATCACGGTCGCCGATCTCAGCCCCGCGGCGCGCGAGACCGCACTGAAGAACGGCGCGGCGGCCGCCTATGACCCGGCGGAGCCTGACGTCGTCAAGCGCATGCTGAAGGAGAGCGATGGCGGCTTCGACGGCGTGATCGACTTTGCCGGCAACGAGAAGTCGATGGCGTTCGCGGTCTCGACCGTCGCGCGCGGCGGCAAGATCGTGGTGTCGGGCCTGATGGGCGGCAACTTCTCGCTGCCGATGGTGCAGTGGGTCTACAAGCGCATGACCATCGAAGGCTTCATGGTCGGTACCCTGGCCGAAGGCCGCGAACTGATGGCGCTCGCCCGTGCCGGCAAGATCAAGCCGACGCCGATGAAGGAAGAGCCGATGGCCGACGTCCAGAAATGGATCGACGAGTTGCGCGCCGGCAAGGTCGTGGGCCGCATCGTCCTGAAGAACTAGCACCCAGGTCCCGCCCCACGCCGGCGGGACTTGCCCTTGCACCTGCCCTTGTGTGACGTCACTAAGCGCGATTGGTCGCGCCCCGTGACCTTGACTGCTGCTTTTGTCCTTCCGCGCCCGCTGGTAATCTACGCCCCGGGCTGAGAGGTCACAGGGCATGCGCGGGGCGGTGCAAGGCAGGAGCTTGGCGGCTGCGGTGCTGCTCGCGCTGCTGTGGCAGGCGTTCATCGGCGTGGCGCGGGCGGCCACCGAAAAGCGCGTCGCGCTGGTGATCGGCAATTCCGCCTACCAGAACGTGACGCGGCTCGACAATCCGCGCAACGATGCCGCCCTGATGGCCGAGACGCTGGCAAGCCTCGGCTTCACTCTGGTCGGCGGCCGCGCCCAGCTCGATCTCGACAAGCCGGCGATGGACATCGCRGTCCAGAGCTTCGGCCGCCAGGTCCAGGGCGCCGACGTCGCGCTGTTCTATTATGCSGGCCACGGCGTCCAGGTCTCCGGCGCGAACTATCTGGTGCCGGTCAGCGCCAACGCCACCCGCGAGGCCGACGTCGATTTCCAGATGCTCGACGTCAATCTGGTGCTGCGGCAGATGCAGGGCTCCGGCACGCGGCTCAACATGGTGATCCTCGACGCCTGCCGGAACAATCCGTTCGGCGGACGCGGGCTGCGCGCAGCCGACGGCGGTCTTGCGCAGATGCGCGCTCCCGAGGGCACGCTGATCTCCTACGCCACGCAACCCGGCAATGTCGCGCAGGACGGCAGCGACGGCCACAGCCCCTACACCAAGGCGCTGGCCGCCACGATCCGGCTCGCCGGCCTCGACATCTTCCAGACCTTCAATCAGGTCGGGCTCGCGGTGAAACGCGAGACCGGCGGCTCGCAACAGCCCTGGGTCTCATCGTCGCCGATCGACGGGACGTTCTATTTCGTGCCGCCCGCGGCGCCGGCCGGGCCGAAGGTCGCGGTCGCGCCGCAGCCCGAGCCGCAATTGCCGGGCTCGCTGCGGCCCGATCCCGACCGCATCCCGATCAAGGATGGCGCGCTGCTGCGTGAATTGAGCGACCGGCTCTACGARCACAATTTCGATCCCGAACCGAACGACATGCGCGCGGCGATCAGCAAATTCCAGCAGAAGGTGGCGATGACGCCGACCGGCGAAGCCACCGAAGGCGTGCTGACGCGGCTGCGCAAGATGGAGGACTTGCAGCCCTGGGGATCGATCGTCTACGGGCCCGACATCGACAAATGGGGCATCTCCTGGAAGCATTCGTCGCGCCGTGCCGCGGTCGACGACGCCCGTGCCAAATGCGGCGGAGCCAAATGCACCCTCGAGCTTTCCTTTTACGGGGCGCGCTGTGGCGCGTTCGCGATATCGAGCAAGTCCTGGTCGCTGATCCAGCGTGATGCGCTCGATCGCGCCAAGAGCGCCGCGCTTGACGAATGCGGCAAGGCCGGCAAATCCTGTCGCATTATCGATGCCGTCTGCGCCGACGGCACCGGACATTGATTGATCACATTGGATAGACCTGAAAATGAAAAGCATGTTTTGCTCATCGGCAGGCCCCGCCCTGCTTTCGACCCTGCTCCTGTTCGCTCTCGGGTCGACGTCCGCATTTGCGCAATCCGGCAGCAGCGGCGGCAGCATCGGCAATGACGAGAAGTCGCTGTCCGGGACCCGTACCGCGCCGCGCGCAGTGACGCCCTCGAAGCCGGAGCGAAGCAAGAATTCGGAAGCGCCACGCCGCGCCACCAGGAAAGGTGGCAGCGAAAGTAGCGGCGGTGGCGGCAATTTCGATGGTTCGTGGGTCGTCGTTGCGGAAGGCTCGCCTTGCGGGTCGAGCACGGAGCGACTGGTGATATCCGGCGGCAGTATTTCCGGAGAGATGAGTTCCGGACAGGTCAGCCCCAACGGCGCCACGACCGGAGGCGGATCCGCTGGAGGTCTGACCTGGACCAGTTCGGGCCGGTTCTCCGGCCGCAGCGGTTCCGGCTCGTTCGTCCGCTCCGACGGATGCAGGGGCCACTGGACCGCATCAAAGCGATAGTCCGCCTCTTCCCTCGCCCCGGAAGTTTCCTGCCCCCGGCGCGCCGCAATCGCCGAGCGCCGCAAGCCCCAATTAAGCCCTAACCGCTCCGGATTTGCGGCGCATTGCGACCCAACTCTTTGCCGAGATTGGTATCGCCAGCGCTTGCGTAAAAAAAGAAATACCGGGGACGTGTATGTCAAATCGTTCAGCGAAATTCGCTGCGGCGCTAGCCGCCAGCATCATGGCCGGCGCCAACTTCGGCGCCATGGCCCAGAACGCCGCCACCACGGCGAGCACCRGCACGGCCACYGCCAGGACGGCGGACAGYTGTCAGTCCGCACCGAAGGGAACCGCGCCGGCAGGAAGTCACTGGTTCTATCACCTCGACCGCAGCACCCAGAAGAAGTGCTGGTACCTCGGTGACGCCCGGAACAAGGTTGCCAAGACCGCAGCCGCGCAGCCGCAGCCAGCAGCCGCGCCCGACACAGCGACGGCCGACGCAACACCACCACAGGGCCAGCCAGCGCCGCTGCCGGCAATGCGCAAGTCCATCGCCGATGCGCGTGCTGAATGGCCCTCGCCGCAGGCTGGGACCGCGCCCAGCGCGGTCGCCGGCGCCGGTCAAGCCGACAGCGCAGCGCCAATTCCKGCGGCTCCGGCAGCGCCGCCCGAAGCSAACGYCCAATCATCMGACGCGAATGCGAGATGGCTGGACGCCTCGAGCATGGCCGGAWCCAACGGRACCCGRCACGCRGCAGACCAGCCGACSGTGGTCGCGCAAGCCGATGCAACGCCGCAGCAGGCCGCCGCGCCCGCACCTGYGGTCCCCGTGRCAGCCGARACGCCTGCCGAGAAGTCTGCATCMTCGACGCAGATGCTGCTGTTCGTGATGGTCGGTGCACTGGCGCTGGCCGGCCTGGTCAGCGCGCTGGTGTTCCGGCTGACGCGGACGCGGACGCCGCCCTACGAGATCAGTGACGAGTGGCGCGCACCGTGGGATTCGCTCCACACCGAGCCGGCGCCGCCGATGGCCGTCGTCAACCGGGACCGTCCGCTACGGCTGTCGGAGGCCACTCCGCGGCGTGCGGAGACCCAGGTGCCGCGTCGTGCCGAGACACCGGCGCCCCGCCGTGAGATCGCGCGCAAGCCAGATCAAACCGAGCAAGACAACCAGCAGATCGCCGCGATGCTGCAGCGGCTGGCGCGCAGCGCGGCGAACTAGCGTCCGTTCTGGAATAGGAACAATGAGACGTGATGCGATCGGTTGCGATCGCATCACGGTTGCGGCGCGCTACTTCTCGAGTTGGCGCTGCAGGCCGCGCACGAATTCGGTGAGGCCGGTGCGGCGCTCCCGCTTCAGGCGCTCGGCCTTCAGGATCGACTGCACCTCGGCAAAGGCATCGTCGACGTTCTGGTTGACGACGATGTAGTCGTACTCCGCCCAATGGCTCAATTCGTGCGTGGCGCGGTTCATCCGCCCGCGGATGACGTCCTCGGAATCCTGCGCGCGGGTGTGCAGCCGCTTCTCAAGATCGGCGGCCGACGGCGGCAGGATGAAGACGCTGACCACGTCGGCCCGCGCCTTCTCGCGCAATTGCTGGGTGCCCTGCCAGTCGATGTCGAACAGCACGTCCTGACCGGCCGCCAGCGCGGCCTCGACCGGCGCGCGCGGCGTGCCGTAGCGGTTGTCGAACACGGTGGCCCATTCCAGCAGTTCGCCCTGCTTGGCCATGGCCTCGAACTTGGTCTTGTCGACGAAGAAGTAATCGCGGCCCTCGACCTCGCCCGGCCGCTTCGAGCGCGTGGTCGCCGACACCGACATTTTCAGGCCCGGCATGCGATCGATCAGCATGCGTGACAGCGTCGTCTTGCCGGCGCCCGAGGGCGACGACAGGACGAACATCAGTCCACGCCGCTCAACGCCGTCAAACCCCTCCGCCGTCATCATTCACTCCAGATTCTGAACCTGTTCGCGGAACTGCTCCACCACGTTCTTCATTTCAAGTCCGGTGTTGGTCAGCTCGACGTCGTTCGACTTCGAGCAGCAGGTGTTGACCTCGCGATTGAACTCCTGCGCGAGGAAGTCGAGCCGCCGCCCGACCGGCCCGCCCTTGCCGATCATCTCGCGCGCCTGGGCAATGTGCGAGGCGATGCGGTCGAGCTCCTCGCGGATGTCGGCCTTGGTGGCGATCAGGATCGCCTCCTGGCTCAGCCGGTCGGCATCGAAGCGATCGGATGTTTCCAGCAGCGCCGCGATCTGCTCGGCAAGCCTTGCCTTGATCGCCTCCGGCTTACGACCAGGCGCGGTCTCGGCGCGCTTGGCGAGCCGCTCGATCTCGTCCATCCGCTGCATCAGGATCTGGCCCAGCGCGTCGCCCTCGCGCCGGCGCATCTCCACCAGGCTGCCGAGCGCCTGCTCGAACGCCTTCGCCGCCGCTTCGCGCGCCGCCTTGTCCTCGTCTTCGTCGCTCTCAGGCTCGACCACTTCGATGACGCCCTTGATGCCGAGCAGTCCGTCGATGCTCGGCGCCACCGCGTCGATCCGTTGCGCGAGCTCACCTGCGACCTTCACGACCGCGGCCAGCACGTCCTCATTGATCCGGATCGCCTGCGCCGCGTCGGTGCGCTTGACGCTGAGATTGGCATAGACCGTGCCGCGCGACAGCAATTCGCCGGCGCGCTTCTTGGCCAGGGCCTCCAGTTCGTCCCAGCCCGGCGGCAGCCGCAACCGGAGGTCAAAGCCCTTGGCGTTGACCGATTTCAGCTCCCATTCGAACGTGTAGGGACCGCTTCCGCCATGGCTTCGGGCAAAGCCAGTCATGCTCGACAGCGCCATCGCGTGCAACTCTCCAACAGAAGGATATGGGACTCACCCGGAGCCTACGAGACTCGTCCGGAGCCGGTTCGACCTTAAAACGGATTCCGTGAAAGTGGAATTACGTTCCACCCCGGAAAATGCAGAGCTCAAGCGATCCGGCGAAGCCGTTGCGCGGCGTTCCGGAGCGTCGGACAAGAGGCCGATCTGATCGCGCGCGTGTCAGCGCTGCACGACGGGCGGCGAATTGGTCTGCTGCTGGGCGGCGCCCTGGCGACCGCTGCGCGGCGGCTTCTTCTGATTGGTCGGCTTCGGCGGCGTGGTCGCCGTTGGATTGGTGTCGGCCGCGCCGGGCGCCGCGGCGGCGGGCGCCGTCTCGTCGGCGGGCTCGACGGTGTCGTTCTGGATCTGCTTCTCCGACGCACGCAGCTTGGCGACGTTCTTGGCGTGCTGGTCGTAGGTTTCGGTAAAGGCGTGACCGCCGGTTCCGTCAGCCACGAAGAACAGGTCGCGCGTGCGCGCCGGGTTGGCGGTCGCCTCCAGCGAGGCGCGGCCGGGATTGGCGATCGGTCCAGGCGGCAGGCCGTCGATCACATAGGTGTTGTAGGGCGACGGCTGCGTGATCTCGCTGCGCTTGATCGGACGTCCGAGCGTGCCCTTGCCGCCCACCAGTCCGTAGATGATGGTCGGATCGGATTGCAGCTTCATCCGCTGGCGCAGGCGGTTGACGAACACGGCGGCAACGCGGCTGCGCTCGTCGGCGCGGCCGGTTTCCTTCTCGACGATCGATGCCAGCGTCACCAGCTGGTCCGGCGATTTCAGCGGCGTGTCGGTGTTGCGGCGTTCCCAGATCTCGGCAAGCACGCGCTTCTGCGCCTGCTGCAAGCGCTGGATCACCTGGTCGCGCGTGGTGCCGCGCGGGAACTTGTAGGTCTCCGGCAGCAGCGTTCCCTCGCGCGGGATCTCGCGCACCGATCCGGTGAAGATGTCGTTGTCGGTGAGCCGCGACACGATCTGCTCCGAGGTCAGGCCTTCGGGAATCGTGATCGCGTGCTGCACCACCTTGCCATCGACGATGGTGGCGATGACGTCGCGCAGGCTGGCATTCTTCTGGAACGAATATTCACCCGGCTTGAGGTCGGAACTTGCCTTCAGCGCAAACACGCTGCCGATGAATATCCACGGATTGACGTTGATCACGCCCTCGCGCGAGAGCACGTCGGCGATGTCGCGCTTGCCGGCACGCGCGGGGATGTTGACGATCTTGTCTTCCTGCAACGGTCCCGGCGATTCCAGGGTCTGCTTGCCGTAATAGTACGTGGCACCGGCGCCGATCATCAGGATGATCAGGATCGTGAAGATGGCATTGCCGACGATCACGAAGGGATTGCGGGCGCGATCCGAGCGCTTGGGCGGCGGCGGAACCTGCTCGGGCTCCAGCGCGGCACGTGGACTCCTCGGTGAAATGGGCGGCCTCTCACTCATCGATGCAAACCAATATCCTGCCGGTTCAATCGTGGCCGGACAAACCCCTGCCCTGCCAATAGCATACGCCCGCTAATAGGAGTCACCGCGGAATACGGCAAAACGGTGGACTAGTTCTAAAGTCCCGTTCCGATCACGTCGGAACGGGACTTTGGATTCTTATTCTGACGCGTTTTCTTCACGCGAACCGGTACCCACTTCGCTCGAAAACGCTCTACCGACCTACTAATTGGTCACGCGCTGCACGATCACGGAGGCGTTGGTGCCGCCGAAACCGAAGGAATTGGACAGCGCCACATTCACGTCACGCTTGCGCGCCGTGTGCGGCACAAGATCGATTGCCGTCTSCACCGACGGRTTRTCGAGATTGATGGTCGGCGGCACCACGTTATCGCGAATCGCCAGGATCGCGAAGATCGCCTCGATCGCGCCGGCAGCACCGAGCAGATGCCCGGTCGCGGACTTGGTCGACGACATCGAAACCTTGGAGGCCGCATTGCCGAGCAGACGCTCGACCGCGCCGAGCTCGATCTCGTCACCGACCAGCGTCGATGTGCCGTGGGCATTGATGTAATCGAGATCGGCGGCTGCGAGGCCGGCGCGCTTCAGCGCCATGCTCATGCTGCGAAAGCCGCCATTGCCGTCCGGTGGCGGCGAGGTGATGTGGAAGGCATCGCCCGACAGGCCGTAGCCGGTGACCTCGGCGTAGATCTTGGCGCCGCGGCGCTTCGCATGCTCGTATTCCTCGAGCACGACGATGCCGGCGCCCTCGCCCATCACGAAGCCGTCGCGATCCTTGTCATAAGGACGCGACGCCTTTTGCGGGGTGTCGTTGAAGCCGGTGGACAATGCGCGCGCCGCGCAGAAGCCGGCGATGCCGATGCGGTTGATCGCCGATTCGGCGCCGCCCGCAAGCATGACCTCGGCATCGCCGAGCGCGATCAGCCGCGCTGCGTCGCCGATTGCATGCGCGCCGGTCGAGCACGCGGTGACAACAGCATGATTGGGACCCTTGAGGCCATGCTCGATCGAGACGTAGCCCGATGCCAGATTGATCAGGCGGCCCGGGATGAAGAAGGGAGAGATCCTGCGCGGGCCACGCTCCTTCAGGAGCACCGCGGTCTCGGCAATGCCGGTGAGCCCGCCGATGCCGGAGCCGATCATGGTGCCGGTCGCGAACTGGTCCTCATCGGAGGTCGGATGCCAGTTGGCGTCGTCGAGCGCCTGCTTGGCCGCGCACATCGCGTAGAGGATGAAGTCGTCGACCTTGCGCTGGTCCTTCGGCTCCATCCATTGATCGGCATTGAAGGTGCCATTGGCGCCGTCGCCGCGCGGAATGTAGCAAGCGACCTGGCTCGGCAGGTCGGACACCTCGAAGGTGTCGATCTTCTTGCCACCGCTCTCGCCGGCGAGGATCCGCGTCCAAGTTGCGTCAACGCCGCAGCCGAGCGGTGAAAGCATGCCCAGCCCCGTGACGACAACTCGTCTCATTTCCACGTCTCCGGCCAGCAATGCGCGGCTAATAGTAAGAAGCCGGGGGACCGCTCGATCGCGGTCCGTCCGGCCCTGTCAACTTCGCGATCGGCGTTAGCTCTTCGCGTTCTTCTCAAGAAACTTGGTCGCGTCGCCGACGGTGAGAATSGTCTCCGCCGCGTCGTCGGGAATCTCGCAACCGAATTCTTCTTCGAAGGCCATCACGAGCTCGACCGTGTCGAGGCTGTCGGCGCCGAGGTCATCGATGAAGCTCGCGCTATCGACCACCTTCTCGGGYTCGACACCAAGGTGCTCGACCACAATCTTCTTAACCCGCTCGCCAATCTCACTCATCGTTCAACCTCGTTGTTCCATTGGACCCGACCCCAAGACGATACGAGCCATCGTGGTCGTCTCGATTACTCAATCGCGCATAGTCTTGATTCGGCCCGGTCGTAGCCGACTAAGCCCCGGCGAACGGCAGGCGTCGCCACGCCAATATACAGGGATTCAAAATCCTGCAATGGCGTTCTTTGCCCATCCATGGGGGGTTCAGCTATCATACTTCCAAAGCCTTGACTACACGCCTGAACCRGCTCCCGAAAACGGCTTTTCGCCGCATTGCGAGAGCCGGCAACAGCTCAAATCATAGCCATTCCACCGTTGACGTGAATCGTCTGTCCGGTGACGTAGGCGGCCTCGTTCGAGGCCAGATAGACGGCCGCGGCAGCGATATCCTCGGGCGTTCCAAGCCGCGCCGCAGGAACCTTCGCCAGGATGGTTTCGCGCTGCTTGTCGTTCAGCGCGTCGGTCATCGGCGTCTTGATGAAGCCCGGCGCGATGCAATTGGCGGTCACGCCGCGCTTGGCGTATTCGGCACCCAGCGTCTTGATCAGGCCGATGATGCCGGCCTTCGACGCGGTGTAATTGCCCTGCCCCGGATTGCCGGTGACGCCGACGATCGAGGTGATCGCGATGATGCGGCCGAAGCGCTTGCGCATCATCAATTTGGTCGCGGCGCGCGCGAGCCGGAACGTCGCGGTCAGGTTGACCGCGATCACGTCGTCCCAATCCTCATCGCGCAGCTGAACGAACAGGTTGTCGCGGGTGATGCCGGCATTCGCGATCAGGATGTCGACCTGCCCCATCGCAGCTTCCGCCGCCGGCACCAGCGCCTCGACGTCATCCTTGCTGGAGAGGTTGCACGGCAGCACGTGTACGCGCTCGCCGAGCTTGGCCGCGAAGCCGTCCAGCACCTCGCGCCGCGTCCCCGAGATCGCCACCGTCGCACCCTGAGCATGCAGCGCCTGCGCGATCGCGCCGCCGATGCCGCCGGTTGCACCCGTCACGAGCGCGGTCTTGCCAGTCAGATCAAACATCGAAATCTCCTCCCGGCTGCATTAAGCCGAAGTTGCCAGCGCGTCCTTGGCCGCAGCGATATCGTTCGGGCCGCCGACGGACACGCCGACCGCGCCATCGGCGATGCGCTTGACCAGGCCGCTCAGCACCTTGCCGGCGCCGATCTCGAAGAACCGCGTCACCCCCTGCCCAGCCATATAGGCGACCGACTCGCGCCAGCGCACGGTCCCGGTGACCTGCTCGATCAGGCGGCGGCGAATCTCGTCGGGATCGGTGACGGCGGACGCCAGCACATTGGAGACCAGCGGCGCGGCCGGCGCCTTGATGGTGACGCCCGCGAGCGCCTGCGCCATCGCATCGGCCGCCGGCTGCATCAGCTTGCAGTGGAACGGCGCCGACACCGGCAGCAGCATCGCGCGCTTGGCGCCCTTGGTCTTGGCGATCTCGACGGCGCGATCGACCGCGGCCTTGTCGCCGGAGACCACCACCTGTCCGCCGCCATTGTCATTGGCCGCCTGGCAGACCTGACCCTGCGCCGCCTCATCGGCAACCGCCACGGCGGTCTCGTAGTCGAGCCCAAGCAGTGCGGCCATCGCACCGACGCCGACCGGCACCGCCTTCTGCATCGCCAGCCCGCGGGTCCGCAGCAGCTTCGCGGTGTCGCTGATCGTCAGGCTACCGGCCGCGGCCAACGCCGAATACTCGCCGAGCGAGTGCCCGGCAACGAAGGCCGCGTTGCGGCCGACCGAGAAGCCGGCTTCGCTCTCGAGCACGCGCAAGGTGGCGATCGAAACCGCCATCAGGGCAGGCTGGGCATTCTCGGTCAGTTGCAGCGTCTCGCCCGGACCATCCCAGATGATCGCGGTCAGCTTCTCGCCGAGAGCCGCATCGACCTCATCGAACACCGCCTTGGCGACCGGAAAGGCGTCGGCCAGGGCCTTGCCCATGCCAACCGCCTGCGAGCCCTGCCCGGGAAACGTAAAAGCTGCCGTCATCGGCGATCCCTACCTTGTTGAGCGTGATCTCCGCGCAGGCGCCGCGCCTGCCGCAGGGGAAAACGGTATCCGCGTCGCGCGAACCGCGCCACGGCGGGTCCGGGCAATCCCTTGCAATCAAGCCTTGCAACCGGCCCCGGACCGGGCCGTAAGACACTGATGGGAGGCGCGATGTCAAGCCACGCTGGCGGAACCCTGGGGATGCCGGGCTGGTTCGGCCCTAGAATCCACCGGCATTCTGGTCGGCGTTGACCTCGGCGCCGGCCCGCGCCCGGCGCGCGCTGTTGACCAATTGGCCCGGGCGGTCTTCCCGATCGGGCTTTGCGGTCGCAAGCCGCAGCACAGCCGTGTAGCCCGGCTGCACCTCCATCCGGTCGGCATAGCGGCTCCCGCTCAGGATGCGGTGCACGCGCGGCAGGTTGTAGCAGGGCACGTAGAACAGCAGATGATGCTCGAGGTGATAGTTCACGTAGTACGGTGCGATGAACAGCCGTTCGAGGACGTTGGCCCGCGTGGTTCGGGTGTTGCGCAGCGGATCGGAGCTGTCGGGCACGACGGCGTGTTCGGCGATGTTGCGGATGCGCGTGATCACCATCATCCAGGTCAACAACGGCACCAGCCACAGCAGCGGATAGGCCCACCACACGCCGGCAGCGGCAAGGCCCGCGAACAGCAGCGTGTTGGCGACGCATTGCGGCCCGAGCTTCTGCCAGAAGTTGGCGGCGCGCCGTGACAACGGCCACTCCTTCGGCCCGATCGCATTGAGCAGTTGCGCCTTGCGCTGCTGGTAGCCGGTCTGCCCGGTGATATCGCGGAAGAACTTGCGGCGGTAGCTCATCCTGGTGATCGGAAACGGCGCCGACAGCACGAGATCCGGATCGTCCTCCTGCTGCGTGCGGGCATGATGCTGCAAATGATAACGGCGATAGCCACGGGTTTCGGCGAAGATCGGATAGGCGCAGAACCACTGGCTCAGCGCGAGATTGGTCCTCTCGTCCGCCGAGAGACAGCCATGCGCGCCGTCATGCATCAGGATCGCAAGGCCGAGCTGACGCGAGCCGATGATGGCGACCGCGAGCAGATAGGTCAGCGGGTTGGGCCACCACGCGACCAGCGCGATCGCGCCCAGGATCAGCGCCCAGGCGTGCACGATCAAGGCGACGCCCTTCCACGTCGTGCGCTGTCGAACCGAAACCAGTTCGTCTTCGGTGAGGAAATCGCGGGCACGCATGCGAAGCGCGGTCATGAGCTGGTCTCCCCGTCCGGAGCGGATGAAGTATCGCGGTCGCCAACCAGGCGCAGGCGCGTCGTCTCAGCAGCCGATGTCGATGTTGCCTGCTCGCCGAGCGCGCGCAGCAATTCGCGGCACATCTCCTCAGCGCCGCGGCCCATCGCAAAACCTTCGACGATCACGCCAATCGCGATCGCCCAGAACCGCCGCGAACTCTCCTCCGGGGCGCGCAGCGAACGCCAGCCATGCCGCTCGACCTGGCCGGCATAGGCGCGCGCGCCTTCGCTATGCAGACGCTCGATGGTGCGCTCGACCAGCGGTGCGAGATCCTGCCGGCGTCGCGTCAGCGTCAGCGCCTCGGCGAAGAAGGCGACCGTGTCGGTCGCCGTCACGGTCGCGGCGAGCGCATGGGTGTAGTCCCGCGGCGTGCGGGCCTGAAGGGCGGCCTGCTCGGTGGCGCGCGCGAGGTAAAGCATGTCGCGGCTCGCGGCTTCGACGAACAGCGCCTCCTTGGTGCGGAAGTAGTAGGTGATCTGGCTTGGGAAGGCGTCGGCGGCCGCAGCGATGTCGGAGATCGAGGTACCGGAGAGCCCGCGCTCCTTGAACAGCCGGCTCGCGGCGTCGAGCAGCAGCGAACGCATCTTGCGCCCAGCCGACCGCGTCGCGCGCACCGCGTGCTTCGGATCGGGCGCAGACATGCCGCTGGCAGTCTCCGAACCCATCTGATCGTCCTCCCGAGATATTTGTATGATATACAAACAAAGAAATCAAGGCTGAACTGGGAAAAGTTGCGTTGATTGGCCTCGAGAGACTAAGCCCTATTGCCAATCCGGTGGCGGGCAAGGCTTGCCTTCCCAGCCAAAATCCGTATAAAGCGCGGCATTCGTGGGCTCCGGCCGGGAGCTGAACGGACGGTCTCAGCAAATTCACCCGTTGATTTTGATGTGGCAGGGCCAGTCGGCCCGTCGTCCCGTGCTCCCGCCTTCTGAGCAGCTCGAGTCCTTTCCGAAGGTCTCGAAGGGCTTGTCGCCGGAACCCGCGCCAACACAGGAAAGGACAACCATGCCTCTTTATGAGCATGTTTTTCTCGCGCGTCAGGATGCGAGCACCCAACAGGTGGATGAACTGACGGCCCAGATGACGGGTATCGTCGAACAGGGCGGCGGCAAGGTCACCAAGACCGAGAGCTGGGGCGTGCGCTCCCTCACCTACCGCATGAACAAGAACCGCAAGGCGCATTTCGTGCTGATGAACATCGACGCTCCGTCGGCTGTCGTCACCGAGATCGAGCGCCAGGAGCGGATCAACGAAGACGTCATCCGCTACCTCACCGTGCGCGTCGAAGAGCACGAGGAAGGCCCGTCGGCGATGATGCGCAAGGCCGACCGTGAYCGCGAGCGCGATGAYCGCGGTGGYGGCTTCCGTGGCGACCGTGAAGGCGGTGGCTTCCGTGGCGATCGCGAAGGCGGCGGCTTCCGCGGCGATCGTGGTCCGCGCCGTCCGCGCGACGAAGAAGCTGCGACCGAGGAGTAAAGAATCATGGCTGATGCTGGTGCCCGCCGTCCGTTTTTCCGTCGTCGCAAGTCCTGCCCGTTCACGGGCGCGAATGCGCCGAAGATCGACTACAAGGATTCCAAGCTGCTGATGCGTTACGTCTCCGAGCGCGGCAAGATCGTGCCGAGCCGCATCACGGCCGTCTCCGCCAAGAAGCAGCGTGAACTCGCCCGCGCCATCAAGCGCGCGCGTTTCCTCGGCCTCCTGCCCTACGTTATCCGCTAATCGTCTTCGGCCGGCGGTACACCGCCGGCCGCTCATTCTCATAAGGCTTCCGGGTCGTCCGGTCGCCGATGGTTGGGGTTCTCGATGCAGGACCCCTAACCGCTCGAAGGGGGCGGGACAGCTGATGATCGCGATACTCACCATTGGACTTGCAGCCGGCGCCGCGTCGGCGCTGATGTTCGCCTCGATCATTTCGGGTGCGGCGATCTCGATATTGCTGTTCTATCTCGCGCCGCTGCCGCTGATGGTGTCGGCGCTCGGCTGGGGCCCGCTGGCCGCCGCGATCGGCGGCGTCGCTGCGGCCTCGGTGCTCGGCGCGATCTTCGGGCTTCCCTACAGCATCGCGTTCGCCATGATGGTTGCCCTGCCTGGCTGGTGGCTCGGCCACCTCGCGCTGCTCGGCCGGCCGATCGAGAGCCCGGCGGCGGGCAATGGTGTCGGCCAGCAGCAGCCTGCATTCGAATGGTTCCCGGTCGGCCGCGTCCTGCTGTGGATCGCGGCTTTCGCTGTGATCACGACGAGCGGCGCGCTGCTCACCCTCGGCACGGATACCGACACGATCACCAGCACGTTGCGGCGCGGCTTGCTCAGAGTGCTCGGCGCCGGCGAAGCGCAAGCCAGCGGCGAGGTCGAGCGGCTGGTCGACATGCTGGTGATCTTCGCGCCGCTCGCGGCGACGGTCATCGCGATGGTCACGCTGACGCTCAACCTGTGGCTGGCCGGCAAGATCACGCAGACCTCCGGACGGCTGAACCGACCGTGGCCGGAGCTGCGCAGCACGGCGCTTCCCGCCATGACGCTGGTCGCGCTGCTGGTTGCGGCCGGGCTCAGCTTCGTCGGCGGCATGCTCGCCTTGCTCGCCCAGCTCGTCACCACGGCGCTGGTGATCGCCTATGCGCTCGTCGGCTTCGCGGTGCTGCACACCCTGACGCTGTCGCTCAGCAATCGCGGCTTCTGGCTCGGCGGCATCTACGCCGTCGTCGCCATGTTCGGCTGGCCGCTGGTGGCGATCTTCGCGCTTGGCATCGCGGACGCCGTGTTCGGACTGCGCCAGCGCTACCTTCAGACAAGACCGCCGCCGCTGCCCGCGGCATGAGATTTTCGATCCAACCACTTCAACCCGATACTTAAACATCTAAAGGAGAATCAACATGGAAGTCATTCTGCTGGAACGCGTCGCCAAGCTTGGGCAGATGGGCGAAGTCGTGCGCGTCAAGGACGGGTTCGCCCGCAACTTCCTGCTCAAGCGCGGTAAGGCGCTGCGCGCCACCGAGGCGAACCGCGCCAAGTATGACGGCATGAAGGCCGAGCTCGAGGCCAACAACATCAAGGCCAAGGGCGAAGCCTCCAAGGTCGCCGAGAAGATCGACGGCCGCGACATCGTCATCATCCGCCAGGCCTCCGAATCCGGCCAGCTGTTCGGCTCGGTCTCGGTGCGCGACATCGTGCTGGCGCTCGCCGCCGACGGCATCACCGTGGCGCGTCCGCAGGTCTGGCTCGACTCGCCGATCAAGGTGATCGGCCAGCAGAAGGTCACGATCGCGGTCCACCCCGAGGTCGAGACCAGCGTCAACGTGACGGTCGCCCGCTCTGCCGAAGAGGCCGAGCGGATCAAGCGCGGCGAGGACATCTCGACCCGCCAGGAAGACCAGGACGCGGCTGCCGAGGCGCTCGCCGCCGCCGGCGAATTCTTCGATCCGGAAGCCCAGCACGACGACGAAGAGGCGCCGGCTCCGGCTGCCGAAGAGAAGTAAGCTTTCGCTCCATCGCCCTACCAATCGAAGCCCGGCCGATCAGGCCGGGCTTTTGATTCGTGCCGCCGTCTTGTCATCGAGCATCGCGATCGACGCCCGCGCCGTCGCGGCACGCGTCTCCTTGCGGTCGACGACGCGGAACACCGCGCGACGTCGCTGCCGCGATCGTGGTGGCGTTAGTCGACCAGGAATCGGTCAAATGAAAACGCCGGACCTTGCGGCCCGGCGTTGGCGATTACTTCGAGGTCGGAGCCTCCGGCGGACCGGAACCTGCGGTCGGCGCCGGTGGCGGCGGCGGGGCAGTCGCAGTCACCGGCGGCGCGGCGGGCGCCGGCGTGGGAGATGCGGCCGCGGCCGGCTCAGGCGCGGGCGTCACTTGGGGAACCGGATCCGACCGCACAGGCGCGGTCTCGCTGCTGCTCTTGGGCTCGGCCTTGGGCGCATCGACTTTCGCCGTGTCTGGCTTGTCGGCCCCTCCGGCCGACTCGCCCTTCGGCGTCTCGTCCGACTTCGGCTCCTCGGTGGGCTTGCCGCGGCGACCGTGCTTCTGACGCGACGGCTTGCCCTCGCTGGCGGCCTGCGGCGTCTGGCCGTCCTCCGCCTTGGCGCCCTCCGGCGTCTCGCTCGGATGCGCCATGCGCTTCCCGCGGTGATGTCCCTCGGCCGGCGGGTTCAACCCGTCCGCATCGGGCTTGGCGCCTTCCGGCGTTGCCGCGCCCTGCCGCTGGCGGCGCGCCGGGCGCTCGGACGGCTGTTCGGGCGATTGGGTTGCCTCCTGGCGGCCTTCCCTGCCCTTGGCTCCCTTCGGCTGATCCTTGGCCTGATAGCGCGGATCATTGGCGCCGTTCGACATCAGATAGGTCGCAAGCACACCGGCCATGTCGCTGGACGTCGTGTAGTGCTGGCGCAGGAAGCCCGGCAACGAACCGGCCGGCACGGTCTTCAGGAGCCCGCGCGGGCTCTTGTGGCACGCCGTGCAGGTGTTCGCGAAAATCTGGGACGGGCTTTTGCCGGCTTCGAGGTTTTGCGCACGCACCGATCCAGCCGACAGGCCAATCAGAAGCGTCACCGTCGCCAGACTGAGGGCTCGGCTCAACATTCCTTAAGTCTCCAGATTCCGGAAAAATCGCCGCCCGCGCCTGATGGATCGGCCGCGGCGGTCACCTTTTAGCCGATTATCCTGCGAATGGAAGCGCACGCGTGACGCATCCACGCAATTGTCACATTTTGGAATATCGGCTTTGAGCACAACGCAATAGCGCGATCCAATTCCTAACCTATGTTTCGTGTGGGGACACATTGGGGTGATCAGCTCCGGTGGTGTCGGTGTGCAGCGTGCCGTTCCGTTGGTGTCTCGATGGACCGATTGTTGCGATACTTCTTGGGGCGTTTCATCCGCCGCGGTTCGATCAAGTTCACGACCGCGAGCGGCGCTCAATTCAACTGCGGTGACGGGACTGGCGTTCCGGTCGCGGTGCGCTTCCTGACCAGGGCGGCCGAAGTCCGCGTCCTGGTCGATCCCGAACTTTACCTCGGCGAAGCCTTCATGGACGGCACGTTCGTGGTCGAGCAAGGCACCATCGCCGACGTATTGGCCGTCTTGATGGGCCAGGCCGCGATGTTGCCGAATTTTGCCCGGCTACAGGCCTGGCTGCGCTTCCTCGGACGGCGCGCCCAGCAAATCAACGTACGCGGCCGGTCCAAAAGCAACGTCGCGCGCCATTACGATCTGGATGGCCGGCTCTATTCCCTCTTCCTCGATGCCGACAAGCAGTACAGCTGCGCCTATTTCGAGACACCGGATGCGACGCTGGACGATGCCCAGCTCGCCAAGAAGCGCCACCTCGCCGCGAAGCTTCTGATCAAGCCCGGCCAGCGCATTCTCGACATCGGCTCCGGCTGGGGCGGCCTCGGCCTCTATCTCGCCGAGATGAGCGGCGCCGACGTTACCGGGGTCACGCTGTCGACCGAGCAGTTGCAGATTTCCAACGCCCGTGCCGCCGAGCGGAGCCTGGCGCATTCGGCGCGCTTCCTGTTGCAGGACTACCGCGACATCCCGGGCCCGTTCGACCGTATCGTTTCGGTCGGCATGTTCGAGCATGTCGGGGTCGCCTATTACGAAACCTTCTTCAAGCGCTGCGCCGAGCTCCTCAGCGACGACGGTGTCATGATGCTGCATTCGATCGGCCGCTCGACCGGTCCCGATGTCACCAGCCCCTGGATCCGGAAATACATCTTCCCCGGCGGCTACATTCCGGCGCTGTCCGAGGTGATGCCGGCGATCGAGAAGGCCGGCCTCTTGATCTGCGACATGGAGATTCTACGTCTGCATTATGCCGAGACGCTGAAGGCTTGGCGCGAGCGCTTCATGGCGCGGCGCGAAGAGGCCGTGCGGCTGTACGACGAACGCTTTGCCCGGATGTGGGAATTCTATCTGGCGGCTTCGGAGATGTCGTTCCGGGTGCAGAACATGATGAACTTCCAGCTCCAGCTCACCAAGCGCCAGGGCGTGGTGCCGATGACACGTGACTATATCGGTCGCGAGGAGGCCCGCCTGCGGGTGAAGGAAGCCGACGCCGCCAAGCCCCGGCTGCAACTCGCCGGCGAATAATCCGAAACTGCGGAAACGGTCAGTTGCGCAGGCTGTAGGCCGAGCCGTGATGCGCGAAGGTCGGGGTTGGGCGCGCCAGATGGGCCTTGGCGGCCGAGATCAGACCGCGATCGCAGGAAACGCTCCGGACCTCCGGGCGCGCCGCCTGCTCCATGGCGCCGACCAGCGCCACGAGCCAACGCCGGTCTCGGCCACTCGGGCGGCCAACTGCAAATCGCGCCGTCTGAAACTCTTGAGCCATCGCCGCCGTATCTTTTCTTTCGTGAGCGAAGACAACCCGGAATTCGCCGGGTCGTTCCCGCCTACTTGCCGCAAAGAAAATGCGGCACGTGTGACCTGCTTCACAGAGGTCCGTTCCGGTTTGTCGTAGTGGTCCGGAATGACCCGAGAAACGCACCAGACGATGTTGGACCCGCAGCGCGACCTCGTGACCGACTACGCCCTGATCGCGACCGGCGTGGCGGCTGCCTTGATTGCATTGGCCTTCCTCATTTTGGTCTGAGGAACTGGCCCTAACGGCCAAACAACGTCTCAGTTGGTGCGGCGGCCCGGAAAAAGGTTCAGGCCGCCAGGAACCCCCGCCACATGCGCCGCCGATCGGCGGCCCTCCCCGCGAATCCCGACCAAACCGCGTCAAGCGGAATGCACCCGGCTGTACCGGATTCACACATTGCGTTGTGTGAATCGTGCATAAGGCACATCCGAGCTTTCGCTTTGTGGCCGGCTGGCGCTTGATCGCCGCCCCATATCCGGAAATCCCAATAACGACGAAATCAGAAGAATAAACTCGTCCATGGCCTTGATCGATTCGAACGTCCACAAGCTCGCGCCCGATGCCGCAAACCCGGCCTATCGGAGTGCGCCGCACAACATCGAAGCGGAACAGGGACTGCTGGGCGCGATCCTGGTCAATAACGACGCCTTCTACCGGGTCTCCGATTTCCTGGAGCCGAAGCACTTCTTCGAAGCCATCCACCAGCAGATCTATGAAACGGCCGGCAGTCTGATCCGGATGGGCAAGGTCGCGAATCCSGTGACCYTGAAGACGTTCCTGCCAGCCGAACTCGACCTGGGCGGCATGACGGTCAGCCAGTACCTSGCTCGGCTCGCCGCCGAAGCGACCACCATCATCAACGCGCAGGACTACGGACGTACCGTCTATGATCTCAGCCTGCGCCGCAACCTGATCCAGATCGGCGAGGAAATCGTCAACGTCGCCTACGACGCACCGGTCGATTTTGCCCCGCGCGCGCAGATCGAGGATGCCGAGCGGCARCTCTACAGCCTTGCCGAAACCGGCCGCTACGATGGCGGCTTCCAGCGCTTCGCGGATGCGCTCACGGTCGCCGTTGATATGGCGGCGAAGGCATTCCAGCGCGACGGCAAGCTGTCGGGCATCTCGACCGGCCTGCGCGATCTCGACGCCCGCATGGGTGGCTTGCAACCCTCCGACCTCATCGTACTCGCCGGCCGCCCGGGCATGGGCAAAACGTCGCTCGCCACCAACATCGCCTACAACATCGCCAAGGCCTATGTGCCCGAGGTGCAGGCGGACGGCACCACCAAGGCAGTCAACGGCGGCTGTGTCGGCTTCTTCTCCTGCGAAATGAGCGGCGAGCAGCTCGCCACCCGTATTCTCGCCGAACGCACCGGCATCCCATCGAGCCATATCCGCCGCGGCGGCATTTCCGAACTCGATTTCGAGAAGATCCGCGACTGTTCGATCGAGTTGCAGTCGCTGCCGTTCTATGTCGACGAAACCGGCGGCCTCTCGATCTCGCAGCTCACCGCCCGCGCCCGCCGCCTCAAGCGGCAGAGGGGCCTCGACCTGATCGTAATCGACTACATCCAGCTCTTGCAGGGCTCGGGCAAGAAGGGCAAYGACAACCGCGTTCAGGAAATCACCGAGATCACCACAAATCTGAAGGCGCTGGCGAAAGAGCTGAACGTCCCGGTCATCGCGCTGTCGCAGCTCTCGCGTCAGGTCGAAAACCGCGACGACAAGCGCCCCCAGCTTTCCGACCTTCGTGAATCCGGTTCGATCGAGCAGGACGCCGACGTCGTGATGTTCGTGTATCGCGAGGAATACTACCTCGCCAACAAGGAGCCGCGCCCCGGCACCCCCGAGCACGAGAAATGGCAGATGGAGCTGGAACTGGCCCATGGTAAGGCCGAAGTCATCATCGGCAAGCAGCGCCACGGTCCGACCGGCACCGTCGAACTGCACTTCGAGGCCAGCGTCACCCGGTTCGGCGATCTCGCACCCGACGGTCAAATTCCGGATCACTCCCATTGATTCCGGGACGCGGTTGAACGCCGCAAGCCGCGCGCGTACAACTTCGCCATGAACATCATGACCGACGCGAAATCGCAGCTGACGCCCGAAGCCAATCTGCTGGCGGCCCATCCGACCGCCACCGGCATCCTGACCGTCGACCTCGACGCCATCATCGCCAATTGGCGCAAGCTCGAAAAGACCGCGGTGCCGGCCGAATGCGCCGCCGTGGTCAAGGCCAACGCCTATGGCTGCGGCGCCGAGCAGGTGTCGCGCGCGCTGGCCAAGGCCGGCTGCAAGACCTTCTTCGTCGCCACCGTCGAGGAGGCCGCCGTGGTCCGCGCGGCGGCGCCGCAGGCGACGGTCTACGCGCTCGGCGGCTTCTTCCAGCAGACCGGCGACGCCTACGCCAAGATCGACTGCAAGCCGGTCATCGGCGATCTCAATGAGCTTGCCGAGTGGGACGTGTTCTGCCGCCGCTCCGGCTGGTCCGGTGGCGCGGCTGTTCATATCGACACCGGCATGAACCGGCTCGGGCTCACGATCAGCGAGGCGCAGGGCATCATCCCCCGCATCAATGCCGGCGACCACGGCATCACGCTGGTCATGAGCCATCTGGTTTCCGCGGAGTCGCTCAACAGCCCCGTGAATGCAAAACAGCTTGCGAGCTTCCGCGAGATCGCAAGCCTGTTCACCGGCGTGCCGGCCTCGCTGGCGAACTCCTCCGGCGTGTTCCTCGGCGCCCAATTCCAGTTCGAGATGGTGCGTCCGGGCTGTGCGCTCTACGGCGTCAATCCGACGCCGGAGGCCGACAACCCGATGCTGCCTGTGGTCGACCTCAAGGCGCGCATCGTGCAGATCCGCAATATCGAACGCGGCGAGACCGTCGGCTATGGCGGCACCTGGACCGCGCGGCGGCCGACCCGGCTTGCGATCGTCGCGGCGGGCTACGCCGACGGCTATTTCCGCGCCGCCAGCGCCAATGACGGCACCCGCGGCGCCGAGGTCGTGGTCGCCGGCAAGCGCTGCCCGATCGCCGGCCGCGTCTCGATGGACTTGATCGCAGTCGATATCACCGATCTCGACAAGAACGCCGCGCGGCGCGGCCACATGGTGACGCCTGTCTCTTATACACATCTAGATGTGTATAAGAGACAGGCCGTACGCGGCGCCCCGGTGACGCTGATCGGCGGCGAGCTCGACCTTGAGGCGGTCGGCGCCGGCGCCAAGACGATCGGCTACGAAATCCTGACCAGCCTCGGCCGCCGCTTCGTGCGCATCTACAAGGGCGGCGACGCGGTCGCCGCGGGCGACGCCGCCGCCGAGAAGAGTGAGCCTGCCGCGGCGCAAGCCGCGCCGCCGACCTTGCCGACAGCAACGCCCGCGGCGCCGCCGCCACTGCCGTCCGCCTGACGAAGCGCAGCGTCGCGATCGAACACCCATGAAGATCGCGACCTTCAACATCAACAACGTCAACCGCCGGCTGCCGAACCTGTTGCGCTGGCTGAAATCGGCCGAGCCCGACGTCGTGAGCTTGCAGGAGCTCAAGGCCAGCGACGCCGGGTTTCCCCAAGCAGCGATCGAACAGGCCGGTTACGGCGCGGTGTGGCAGGGCCAGAAGACCTGGAACGGCGTCGCGATCCTGGCCCGCAAGACCGAGCCCGTGTTGATCCGCACCGCCCTGCCCGGCGACGCCGCCGATCACGAGGCACGCTACATCGAGGCCGCGGTGCGCGGCATCGTCGTCACCAGCCTGTATCTGCCGAACGGCAATCCGCAACCCGGTCCGAAGTTCGATTACAAGCTTGCCTGGTTCAAGCGGCTGCGCGCGCACGCCGCCAAGCTGCTCAAACAGGACGTGCCGGTGGTGCTCGCCGGCGACTACAATGTCGCGCCGACGCCGTTCGACATCTATCCGACGCGTTCCTGGGACAAGGACGCGCTGATCCAGCCGAAGAGCCGCGCCGCTTTCAAGGCGCTGGTCGACCAGGGCTGGTGCGATGCGATCCGCACGCTGCATCCGGATGATCAGATGTTCACGTTCTGGGACTACAAGCGCCAGCGCTGGCCGCGCGATGCCGGCCTGCGGCTCGATCATCTGCTGCTCAGCCCGCAAGTGGCGCCGCGGCTTGCGAAAGCCGGCGTCGACCGCGACATCCGCGGCGAGGAAGGCGCGAGTGATCATGCTCCGGCGTGGGTGGTGTTGAGGTGATCGTCGCAATGATGCGGGTTCTGCTTCAACACGTTCAGTGTCATCACCCGCGAAAGCGGGTGATCCAGTACTCCAGAGGCAGTTGTTATTGAACCGAGAGGCCGCGGCGTACCGGATCGCCCGGCCCGAGCCGGGCGATGACAGATGTGGGTGGACGATGCCGGCGAATGCGGCTGGATGTGGCGGACCGGGCACAGCCTGCGGTCGGGCAAATCGACTAATCTGGCACCCATTTGATTGATGCATTGGGGCTGCCCATGAAGACCTATTTCGTCGCCGCATCCATGCTCGCGCTCGGCACTGCAAGCGCGTCGGCCGCCGACCTCGCCGCCCGCCCCTACACCAAGGCGCCGCCAATCGTTACCACCACTGACTGGAGCGGCTTCTATGTCGGGGCCAATGGCGGTGGCGGCTGGAGCCGGGCCTGCTGGGACATCGTGCCCTTCACCATCACCAATCCAGCGCTCGGTGTCGTGAATTTCACCGGCCCTGAGGGCTGCCACACCGCCAGCGGCGCGACCGCGGGTGGCCAGATCGGTTATCGCTGGCAACAGGCAGCCTGGGTGTTCGGCGTCGAAGCGCAGGGCAATTGGGCCGATCTCTCCGGCTCGAACCCGTCCACAGCGCCGCTGTTTACGGGCTTCGCCAACCGTTCGAAGATCGATGCGATCGGCCTGTTCACCGGACAGGTCGGCTATTCCTGGGGCGCCTTCCTGCTCTACGCCAAGGGCGGAGCGGCGGTGATGCACGATCGCTACGAGAGCTTCATCACGCCCACCTTCGGACCGGGCGTCCCGATCGGATTCATCGCCGATCGCGGCAGCGATACGCGCTGGGGCGGCGCGGTCGGTGCCGGCGCCGAATATGCCATCGCGCGCAACTGGTCGCTTGCGGTCGAATACGATCATCTGTTCATGGGAACCGATACCGTTCGCATGACCTACGATCCGGCCTTCATCGCCGCGCTCAACCATGACGAACGTATTCACGCCGATGTCGACATGGTGACGGTGCGCGTCAACTACCGGTTCGGCGGCACGGTCGTCGCGAGATATTGAGCCGCTTCCGATTGCATATCGAACGGCGCGACGGCGGCCCTTGCACCGCCTCGAACCCTGAGCTCACAGTGCGGCTTCCGCTCCCGAGAATCGTCTCTGGCGTGGTTCGGGATTACGTCGTGGAGCGCACGTGGGCTTTCTCTTCGTCCTTACCGTCGGCCTGGTCGCCGGCACCATTTCCGGCATCGTCGGCACCGGCTCGTCGATCATGCTGATGCCTGTGCTGGTCTATCAGTACGGGCCGAAGCAGGCGGTGCCGATCATGGCGGTCGCGGCCGTGATGGCCAACCTGTCGCGCATCCTGGCGTGGTGGCGCGAGGTCGACTGGCGCGCATTTGCCGCCTATGCCGCCACCGGCGCGCCGGCCGCGGCGCTCGGCGCGCGCACCCTGCTGGCGCTGCCCTCGCACGCGGTCGATATCGCGATCGGCCTGTTCCTGATCGCGATGGTGCCGGTGCGGCACTGGCTGGCGCGGCACGAGCTGAAGGCCAATCTCTGGCATCTCGCAATCGGTGGCGCCGTCATCGGCTATCTCACCGGCATCGTGGTGTCGACCGGTCCGCTCAGCGTGCCGCTGTTTCTGTTCTACGGCCTCAACAAGGGCGCCTTCCTCGCCACCGAGGCGGCGAGTTCGCTCGGGCTCTATCTCAGCAAGTCGGTGACGTTCGAGCGGTTCGGCGCGCTGACGCCGGACATCCTGCTGAAGGGCCTGGTTGCCGGCGCCTCGTTGATGGCCGGCGCCTTCATCGCCAAACGCTTCGTGCTGCACATGAAGCCGGAGGCGTTCCGCCTGATCATGGACGGCATCATGCTGGCGGCCGGCGTGTCGCTATTGTGGTCGGCTGCCGCGCATTAGAGGACCGATCCCACGAACGCCACGTTCAGCTCAACCAACGGCGCCGCGATGCGCGAACAATTGTCGCCTTTCAGCGCTACTGATCGGCAGTTCCACCGAGGAACAATTGTCGCCTTTCAGCGCTACTGATCGGCAGTTCCACCGAGGGCGAAGCTCAACATGACATCTCTCGAACTTTCGCTGTTCGCAGACTACTCGCAATTCTATATCCAGGATGAATCCACGGCGGATGAGCTTTCCGCCGAGTGGACACCGGAAACCACCGACCGGATGCTTGCAGCAGGGTCGGGTGTCGTCAGAATCGGCACCGTGCGCAACATGCATGTTCCGGTCTCGGTGCAGATTCTCGAACGCGAGCCGAACGATGACTCTGCCGGCTGGGATCACATTGTCGAGGCCAGCCTGGACGTCCCGTCGGGACGCATCGCGATCGCAGGCTGTACCGATTATTTTCCCGACGCCGCGCGCATCGACGTCGCTCCGGGGACCTACCGGGTGCGGGTCTCGTATGGCGGGCTCGATACGCTGTCGGAGGACGGCCTGGAAGGAGACGATCGCTACAGGCTGCAACTGTGGCCCGCCCCGCCGATCGCGGTACGCGTTGTGAAGCAGCGGCCGACATCGGACGTTGCCGGCTCTTGATCCATGCTATGGAGAGAGAACGGAATCGAGCTCTCCCCGATGGCCAAATCCACTCTCTCCTTCGTCTGCCAGAATTGCGGCGCGGCGTATAATCGCTGGCAGGGCAAATGCGACTCCTGCGGCGAGTGGAACACGCTGGCCGAGGAGGACACCACGGGCTCGGTGCCGGTCTCGATCCGCAGCAAGCGCAAGGGACGGACGTTTGCGCTGGAATCGCTGTCGGGCAAGACCCAGGATGCCCCCCGCCTGTCCTCCGGCATGGCCGAGCTCGACCGTGTCACTGGCGGCGGCTTCGTCCGCGGCTCGGTGCTGCTGGTCGGCGGCGACCCCGGCATCGGCAAATCGACGCTCTTGACCCAGGCGACCTCGATGATGGCGCGCGCCGGCCACCGCGCGGTCTACATCTCGGGCGAAGAGGCGGTGGCGCAGGTGCGGCTGCGTGCCGAACGGCTCGGGCTGGCCGACGCGCCGGTGCAGTTGGCGTCGGAGACCTCGGTCGAGGACATCGTCTCGACGCTGTCGGAAGGCGCGGTGCCGCGGCTGATCGTGATCGACTCGATCCAGACCATGTGGACCGACACCGTGGAGTCCGCGCCGGGCACCGTGACCCAGGTGCGCGCCTCGGCGCAGGCGCTGATCAGGTTTGCCAAGAAGACCGGGGCAACGATCATCCTGGTCGGCCATGTCACCAAGGACGGCCAGATCGCCGGCCCCCGCGTCGTCGAGCACATGGTCGATGCGGTGCTGTCGTTCGAGGGCGAAGGCTCGCAGCAGTTCCGCATCCTCCGTTCAGCGAAGAACCGCTTCGGCGCGACCGACGAGATCGGTGTGTTCGAGATGACCGGACTCGGCCTGCGCGAGGTCACCAACCCGTCGGAACTGTTCCTCAGCGAACGCGAGCTCGGCAGTCCCGGCACGGCAGTGTTCGCCGGCATCGAGGGCACCCGCCCGGTGCTGGTCGAGTTGCAGGCGCTGGTGGCGCCGACCTCGCTCGGCACGCCGCGGCGCGCCGTGGTCGGCTGGGACCCGAGCCGGCTGTCGATGGTGCTGGCGGTGCTGGAGGCGCATTGCGGCGTCAAATTGTCCGGACATGACGTCTATCTCAACGTCGCCGGCGGCCTGCGCATCCAGGAGCCGGCCGCCGATCTCGCGGCTGCCGCGGCGCTGGTGTCCTCGCTGGTCAACGCGCCCCTGCCGACCGATGCGGTGTATTTCGGCGAGATTTCGCTGTCGGGCGCGATCCGGCCGGTGGCGCAGACCCCGGCCCGGCTCAAGGAGGCGCTGAAGCTCGGCTTCGGCCGCGCCATCCTGCCCGAATCGGCCCGCGGCGATGGCGGCGGCGACGCCGGGCTTACGCTCAACACCGTCGGCAATCTGACGACACTGGTGGCCGAAATCGCCGCGCGCGGGACGCCTCGCGGCGGCCGGGCCGGCCCCAGGGATGACGAGAGTGCCCCCGGAGGCCCTGATGTGGCTGAGAAAAATGCCACACCGGCCCGATTCCGTCGCGGCAACAGCTAAAGCGGGCGTGACGTCCCAGCCCCTCACCGCTATACATCCGCCGCGCGGGACAGGTGGCGCCCCGGCCTTGCCGGATGCCCCCGATGCGCCTCAGTTAGGACGGCACCGAGACGCCGATTCGCGAGAGCCTTAACAGCGTAAGCCCTTAACAGCGTACCGAAACGTACCAGCGGACCTGACCAGCCGATGCCCATAACGATACTTGATCTCGTCCTGCTCGGCGTGATGCTGATCTCGGGCCTGCTCGCCATGGTGCGCGGCTTCATGCGCGAGATCCTGTCGATCGCGGCCTGGGGCGCCGCCGCCCTGGTCACGCTGTATGCTTTCTCGAAGCTGCTGCCGACCGCCAAAACTTACTTCAATAACGACACGGTCGCCGCGGTCGTCGTGGTGGCCGGCACCTTCATCGGCACGCTGATCGTGGTCTCGATCGTCACGGTGCGGATCTCGGACATGATCCTGGATTCCCGGATCGGCGCTCTGGATCGCACCCTGGGCTTCCTGTTCGGGCTCGCCCGCGGCCTGCTGATCGTGGTCGTGGCGTTCATGTTCTTCACCTGGCTGGTTCCGGACAAGCAGCGGCCCGACTGGGTGACCGGGGCGAAGTCCCGGGTGGTGCTGCAAGGAACCGGGGATTGGCTAATGTCGCTCTTGCCTGACGACCCCGAGAACACCATCTTAAAGAAGTTCAAGAAGAATAAGCCAGACGACGATTCTGCGGCCGATACCAACGATCAGGCGACGCCGGCGTCGGGTGACGGCTATAGCAAACCTGCGCGTGACAGCTTGAAGAAGCTGATCGAGAAACCCGCGGGCCGATAATCTATTTGGGCCCTTACGAGAGGCGATGAACGAGATGCAAAGCCCTTCCGATCATGCCGACCAGATGGCTCTCGACCTCGGCCCGATCGAAACGCAGCACCATCTCCGGGAAGACGATCCCCGCTACCATCCCGATCTTGACGGCGACACGCTCCGCGAGGAATGCGGCGTGTTCGGCATCTTCGGCCATCCCGAGGCCGCCGCGATCACCGCGCTCGGCCTGCACGCTTTGCAACACCGCGGCCAGGAAGCCGCCGGCATCGTCTCCTTCGACGGCAGCCGCTTCCACAGTGAACGCCGCCTTGGCCTGGTCGGCGATACGTTCTCGCGTCGCGAGGTGATCGAGCGCCTGCCCGGCAATGCCGCGGTCGGCCACGTCCGCTATCCCACGACCGGCGGCACGGGCCTGCGCAACGTGCAGCCGTTGTTCGCCGAACTCAATGCTGGCGGGTTCGCGGTCGGACACAACGGCAACCTCACCAACGGCCTGACCTTGCGCAGCGAGCTGGTCAAGGGCGGCGCGTTGATGCAGTCGACCACCGATACCGAAGTGATCCTGCATCTGGTCGCGCAGTCGAAGCGCACCCGCTTCGTCGACCGTTTCATCGAGGCGCTGCGCGCCATCGAGGGCGCCTATGCGCTGGTGGCGCTGACCAACAAGAAGCTGGTCGGCGCGCGCGACCCGCTCGGCATCCGTCCCCTGGTGCTCGGCGATCTGGATGGCCATCCGATCCTGGCCTCCGAGACCTGCGCGCTCGACATGATCGGCGCCAAATATGTCCGCGACATCGAGCCCGGCGAGATCATCGTGTTCGATGAGCACGGCGCGCACAGCCACAAGCCGTTCCCGCCGAAGCCGGCCCGGCCTTGCATCTTCGAATACATCTATTTCGCCCGGCCCGACTCCATCGTCGGCGGCCGCTCGGTCTACGACGTGCGCAAGGCGTTCGGCGCCCAGCTCGCCCGCGAGAGCCATCCCGAGGTCGACGTCGTGGTACCGGTGCCGGATTCCGGCGTGCCCGCCGCGGTCGGCTACAGCCAGTATTCCGGCGTGCCGTTCGAGCTTGGCATCATCCGCAACCACTATGTCGGCCGTACCTTCATTCAGCCGACCCAGACCGTGCGTGAGCTCGGCGTGCGCATGAAGCACTCGGCCAATCGCGCCGCGATCGAGGGCAAGCGGATCATCCTGATCGACGACTCTCTGGTGCGCGGCACCACCTCGAAGAAGATCGTGCGGATGATGCGCGACGCCGGCGCCCGCGAGGTGCATTTCCGCCTCGCCTCGCCGCCGATCCTCTACCCCGATTATTACGGCATCGACCTGCCCGACCGCGGCGGCCTGCTCGCCGCCACCCATTCGCTCGAGGAGATGCGCGACATCATCGGCGCCGACTCGCTCGCCTTCCTGTCGATCGACGGCATGTACCGCGCGATGGGCTATGAGGGCCGCGACCCGGCAAATCCGAGGTTTGCCGACCACTGCTTCACCGGCGCCTATCCGACCCACCTCACCGACCAGAGCGAGGCCGAGCCCTCGCCGCGCCAGCTCTCGCTGCTGGCGGAGGCGAGCTAGCCACATCGTCACTGTCGTCCCTGCGAAAGCAGGGACCCATAACCACCGGCCTGTGTGGCTGGCGACAGTGTTAGACACGAGCACTTTCTTCCAATATCGCCGTCACGGCGTATGGGTCCCTGCTTTCGCAGGGACGACGATTTGTTAGAGTCCCTTCCATGACAAAACCCCTCGCCTCCCGTATCGCCCTCGTGACCGGCGCCTCGCGCGGCATCGGCTATGCGACCGCAGTGGCACTTGCAAAAGCCGGCGCGCATGTCGTGGCGGTGGCGCGCACCCAGGGCGGGCTGGAAGAGCTCGACGACGCGATCCGCAAGGACGGCGGCAGCGCCACGCTGGTGCCGCTCTCGCTCACCGACTACGACGGCATCGCCCGGCTCGGGCTCGCGCTGCATGAACGTCACGGCAAGCTCGACATCCTCGTCGGCAATGCCGGCACCGCGGGACCGTCGTCGCCGCTCGGCCACATCGAGCTGAAGCCGTGGAACGACGTGTTCGCGATCAACGTCACCGCCAATTTCCAATTGATCCGCTGCATGGACCCGCTGCTGCGGCAGTCCGACGCCGGCCGCGCCGTGTTCGTGACGTCGGGCGCGGCACACAAGGCCAACGCCTATCTCGGCCCCTATGCGGCCTCGAAGGCCGCGCTGGAGGCACTGGTGCGCTCCTGGGCCAACGAGACCGCCAACACGGCGTTGCGCGTCAATCTGTTCAGCCCCGGCCCGATCCGCACAAGAATGCGCGCGCAGGTGTTTCCCGGCGAAGACCCGATGACACTGGATACGCCCGAGATGGCGGCCGAATTCATCGTGCCGATGTGCGCGCCCGCCTGGACCGAGACCGGCAGGCTGTACGATTACAAGGCGAAGACGCTGCGGAGTTTCCAGCCGCCGGCGTAAGGGGCACGGCGAGCCGCGCCCTCGACTGTCATCACACGCGCATGCGGGTGATCCAGTATTCCAGAGACGTCCGTGCTTGAGCCGATCGGCCGCGGCGTACTGGATCGCCCGGTCTGGCCGGGCGAAGACACCTTTTACGACGCTCGGTTTGCACTTCCCTGCGATTGACTCGCTCCCCGCCCCACGATTGACTGCGCTCCCAGCGGGACGACCGCCAAGAAGAAGCTCGGGAGGCATCATGACGCCGACGTTCAATCGTGCGCGCTCTATTCTCACCGGATTGTTGCTCTCCGCCTGCGTCGCATCATCGGCTGTCCTCGTTTCGCCGGCGCCCGCCACGGCCGGCGACGTTCCGACCTTCGCGGTCGATCCGTCCTGGCCGAAACAGCTGCCCAACAGCTGGATCATCGGCCAGATCGGCGGCATCACCGTCGACTGGCAGGGGCATATCTGGGTAATCCACCGCCCGCGCTCGCTGACCGAGGGCGAGAAGGCGGCGAGCCTGACCCCGCCGCGCGCGAAATGCTGCGTGGCGGCGCCGCCGGTGCTGGAATTCGACGTCGACGGCAAGCTGCTGCGATCCTGGGGCGGTCCCGGCGACGGCTATCAATGGGTCGGCCGCGAGCACGGCATCGCGGTCGACGAACGCGGCTTCGTCTGGATCGGCGGCAATGCCGACGATGACAGCGCGATCCTGAAGTTCACGCTCGACGGCAAGTATCTCGGGCAGATCGGCAAGATCGCTCCCCGCACCAACAGCAACGACACCACCCAGCTCGGCAAGCCCGCCGCGATCGCGATCGACAAGGACGCGAACGAGATCTACGTCGCCGATGGCTACGGCAACCGCCGCGTCATCGTGTTCGACGCCACCACGCTGGCCTACAAGCGGCATTGGGGCGGTTACGGCAAACGGCCGGACGACGACAAGCAGCCGCCCTACGATCCGGCCGCGGCGCCGCAGCATCAGTTCGGCAATCCCGTGCACTGCATCAAGATCGCCGACGACGGGCTGGTCTATGTCTGCGACCGCAGCCAGGACCGCATCCAGGTGTTCAAGAAGGACGGCAGCTTCGTGAAGGAGTTCTTCTACGAGAAGAAGACGCTCGGCGACGGCGCGGTGTTCGACCTCGCGCTGTGGCCCGATCCGAAGCAGACCTACCTGCTGAACGCCGACGGCGCCAACAACGAGATCCGGGTGATCAACCGCGACGACGGCAAGGTCGTCGGCACCTTCGGCCACAGCGGCCGCAATGCCGGCCAGTTCGCGCTGCTGCACGTGATGGCGGTCGACCAGAAGGGCAATGTCTATACCGGTGAGGTCGAAGGCAAGCGGATCCAGAAGTTCAAGCTGACCTCCGATGCGCTGAAGTAACGGCCACGCCGGACGACGCCTCGCGTCATCCGGCGTCTCGCACACCGCCGCACTCCAACGAGAGCAACCGAGATGCCGCTGCTTCCACCCCTGCGCGCAACGCTGTCCGGCCTGGCCTTCGCCGCCTGCCTCGCTGTCTCGGCCCTGCCCGGGATGCCCGCACGAGCCGGCGACATCCCGACCTTCGCCGTCGATGCGACATGGCCGAAACCGCTGCCGAACAACTGGATCCTCGGCCAGGTCGGCGGCATCACGGTGGACTGGCAGGGTCACATCTGGATGATCCACCGGCCGCGCTCGCTGACCGACGACGAGAAAGGTGCGAGCCTCAATCCGCCGCGCTCGAAGTGCTGCATCTCCGCGCCGCCGGTGCTCGAATTCGACGCCGACGGCAATCTGCTGCGCGCCTGGGGCGGCCCCGGCGACGGCTATCAATGGGTCGGCCGCGAGCACGGCATCGAGGTCGACGAGCGCGGCTTCGTCTGGATCGGCGGCAATGCCGACAACGACAATGCGATCCTGAAATTCACCCTCGACGGCAAGTTCGTGTCGCAGATCGGCTCGATCGCGCCCAGCAAAGGGTCGAACGACACCACCCAGCTCGGCAAGCCGGCAGAGACCGCGATCGACACGGCGGCCAACGAGATCTATGTCGCCGACGGCTACGGCAACCGGCGCGTGATCGTGTTCGATGCCACGACCGGTGCCTACAAACGGCACTGGGGCGCCTACGGCAACAAGCCCCACGACGCCAAGCAACCGCCCTACGATCCGAAGGCGCCCCCGTCGCAGCAATTCGCCAATCCCGTGCACTGCGTGAAGATCGCCAACGACGGACTGGTCTATGTCTGCGACCGCATCAACAACCGCATCCAGGTTTTCAAGAAGGACGGTATTTTCGTGAAGGAGTTCTTCTTCGAGAAGAACACGCTCGGCAACGGCGCGGTATGGGATCTCGCGCTGTGGCCCGATCCGAACCAGACCTTTCTGCTGAGCGCCGACGGCGAGAACAACGAGATCCGCATCATCAAGCGCGACGACGGCACCGTGGTCGGCAGCTTCGGCCGCAACGGCCGCAATGCCGGGCAATTCCACTGGGTGCACGCCCTCGCCGTCGACGCCAAGGGCAACGTCTATACGGCCGAGGTCGATACCGGAAAGCGCATCCAGAAATTCCGGCTGACCTCGGATGCGCTGAAGTGACGGATGACCGCGGGATGACGCTTGGACGCACTTCATCCGGCTTTATGCGGATTGCCGCTTGCGCCCGGAAAGGGTAAGCGGGAACTCGAACGACCGGCATGAGGCCCCGCAAGAGGGCCGCCGGGAAAAAATGACAGTGGAGGGAATGTCACATGACGACGACGCTCGCGCGGCGCCACGCCGTGCTTTTCGTTTGCGCTGCACTCAGCCTTGCAGCTCCTGCCTTCGCTCAAGACAAGAACGTCAAGATCGGCGTGCTGAACGACATGTCGGGCCTCTATGCCGACATCGGCGGCCCGAACTCGGTGGCGGCCGCCAACATGGCGGTGGAAGATTCCGGCCTGCGCGCCAAGGGCTGGAAGATCGAGGTGGTCAGCGGCGACCACCAGAACAAGCCCGACGTCGGCGTCAACATCGCGCGCAACTGGATCGACAATGAGAAGGTCGACATCATCACCGACACGCCGAACTCCGGCGTCGCGCTGGCGGTCAGCAACCTCGCCAAGGAGAAGAACTCGATCGTGCTCAATTCGGGGGCTGCGACCGCCGACCTCACCGGCAAGGCCTGCAACGCCAACACGATCTCCTACACGTTCGACACCTATATGCTCGCCAACGGCACCGGCAAGGCGCTGACCAAAGCGGGCGGCGACACCTGGTTCTTCCTCACCGCCGACTACGCCTTCGGCCATGCGCTGGAGCGCGACACCTCGGCGGTCGTCACCGCCAACGGCGGCAAGGTGCTCGGCGGCGTCAAGCACCCGCTCAACACCGCGGACTTCTCCTCGTTCCTGCTGCAGGCGCAGGCCTCCAAGGCCAAGGTCATCGGGCTTGCCAATGCCGGCGGCGACACCACCAACGCGATCAAGCAGGCGTCCGAATTCGGCATCACCGCCGGCGGGCAGAAGCTCGCGGCGCTGTTGCTGTTCGTCAACGACGTGCACGCGCTGGGCCTGAAGATCGCCCAGGGCCTCACCTTCACCGAGTCGTTCTACTGGGACATGAACGACCAGACCCGCGCCTGGTCGAAGCGCTTCCAGAAGGTCTCGCCGAAGGGCTCGATGCCTTCGATGACGGTGGCCGGCGTCTATGCCGGCGTGCTGCATTACCTGAAGGCGCTGGACGCGATGGGCGGCAATCCGCATGACGGCGCCAAGGTGGTCGCCAAGATGAAGGAGATCCCGACCGACGATCCGCTGTTCGGCAAGGGCCCGTTGCGGATCGATGGCCGTCGTATCATCCCGGCCTATTTGTTCGAGGTGAAGAAGCCGGAAGAGTCGAAGTATCCCTGGGACTATTACAAGCTGATCGCCACCATCTCGCCGGAGGACGCTGCCAAGCCGCTCGAGGCCAGCGACTGTCCGCTGGTGAAGAAATAGGCGCGGCTTCGTAGGGTGGGTTAGCCGGCTACGTCCGCCCAAGCTCAACCGAGCGAAGGTGGAAGGTGTAACCCACCATCTCTTTCTACGGCACGAAGTCGGTGGGTTACGCTTCGCTAACCCACCCTACGCCTTTCACTTCGCCGCCGACTTCGCCTTCGCCTGAGCAGGCAGCGACGCCCATTCCTTGTCGGCGCGCGGGCCGCCGGCATCACCGGTCAGACCGACAAGCTGTCCGGACTGCACGTCGAGCGTCTGCGTCCAGGTCTGGGTCTGGCATAGAAACCTGATCAAACACCCCTTGAGCTTGAGCTGGTCGGACCTATCGCGCCACAGCGAGACCGCATAGGACTTGCCATCCTCCGCATTGTAGATGTCGCCGTCGAACCTCCCCTCCGGCGTCAGCTTCAATCCCAGGATCAACTGATGGCCGAGCAGCGCACGGGCTCGCTTGTCGGGATCGGGATTGAGGCTGTCGCGAAGCGGCTGGCCGCGCGGATCGACCGGCTCCTTCATCCACACGATGAATCCGCAGATGCGGTCACGCGCGGTGCCACAGCGCTCGAGGCGGATGCGGGCCTGTCCGTTCTCGGTCAGCCAGGTGCCGCTCGGATCGGCTGGGATCGTCTCGGCGCGGCCGGTCGAGCTCATCAGCAGCGCGGCGACCAGGCTGCGCAGAAACATGCGAACCAGAAAGTTCATTGTCCGAGACCTTTCATTGTCGGGATGGTTTCGGGACGCGCGCGGCGCGCCTCACTTCAATTGCGCGATGAAGGCATCGGCACCCTTGTCGATGCCCGCGGTGGCGGCCGCGAGATCGCCGACACTGGCCTTGATGTCGTAAGCGCCGGGATATTGCCTGCTGACATAGGCGCCGAGCAGGCGTGAGGTCGCGCTGTCGAACATCTCGACGGCAAAGATCACCGAGCCGGTCATGGTGCCCTCGCGATCGCGCGCCGCCTGCACGCCGTTGTAGACCGCGCCGGCGAGGTCGAAGCGCGACAGCGTGCCGAGCACCGGCGTGTTGGCGACCGCGCCGGTCAAGGTCAGCCGCAGCCGAAAGGTGTTCGGCCCGCGCGTATTCACCACCGCGAAGCGGCCGCGCAGCTTGTCGGTAAAGCGGGTCTGCATGGTGGCCGCGAGCGTCTCCTTGTCCTTCTCGGACATCTCGCCGAACTGATGATCCGCGCCGCGATAGATCACGACCGGATCGATCATGACCTTGTTGTAGGTCCGCCAGTCGACCGGCGGAGCGTAGCGATACGGCACGCGGCCCGAAGGATCCGATGTGTCCGGCGTCATGTAGGCCGATGAGCCCACCTCCGAATAGGCCACCGGCGTGACGGCGGCGCATCCTGCCGCGAGGACGCAAAGCGTCATCGCTCCCAGACCGCGCGCGGCGATCGAGCTGTCCATTCCAATCTCCTCATCCGAACCGTCGGAAAGCAGCACGGCCGCAGCCACGTCCGGGGCTGAAGTGCGGCTGCGGCCGTCACTGCCGACCTGGCTCGCCGTCCGGGCGCCGCCAGGCCTAGCCTCAGTGCGACGAACTATAAAACCGACCAGTTGGTTTGTAAAGTTGCAATTCCAGGAACCGGGACCAAAAATGCGACGATCGAGGCGTCGGGGGATTTCTGGAGACTCAGCCGCGCTTGCGTGCGGAGTCGGGTTTTGCGGCGCGCGCGCCCGACGGCTTCGGCGATGCCGCGCGCACGGCCGTCGTCCTCGATGGCTTTGCCGCGCCCTGCTCGATCGCAGTCCACTTGCTGTCGTCGAGCAGCCGCTCGAACAGACGATCACGCTCCGCATCGCTCAGCGACGACAGGCCGAACAGCGAACTCAGCAGCAGCCCGCGCGCCGCTGCCCAGCGCAGCAGCGCGAGATCGGGATCGCGCGCCTCGGCCTTCATGCGCGCGACCTTCTCGATGTCGACATCGCGCGGCATCGCCATCAATTCGGGATTCTCGTTCATCGCCGCCAGCAGCGCGAACGCCCCTGCCCGCGGCGTCGAGATCGCCTCCCTGAGCGTTGCGATCTGCGCTGCCAGTTCGGGCTGGTCCGTGGTCTCGCGCGCCTTCTCGATGTAGCGGTTCGAGAAGTCCTCGAAATATGCCATCTGCTGCTCGAGCAAGGCGCGCAGCACCGCTTCCTTGGTGCGGAACTGATGCATCACGCCGCCCTTGCTGAGGCCGCTCTCGCGCGCGATCGCGTCGAGCGTCAGGCGCCCCGGACCGTCGCGCGTCACGATGGTGATCGCGGCATCGAGGGCGGCATTGCGGGAGCGTTCCGAGCGGGAAGGATTATCCATATGACACTCAAGACGTAGGGCATTCGGAAGGAGTCGTGTGCGCGCAGTATCTCAGCCGCACCAGTCAATCTCAAGCGCGGCATCGGTTGCCGCCAGGCAGCGGGCGATCCGATCATTCACGCGCACAAGCGGATCTTTTGCAGCAGGCTGCGGCGCAGGTCGTGAAGGAAACCAAAGGCCATTCGGCCGATCACCCGCTCGCCCCGGCCGCGCGCGCGGGCGACGGCCTCCGCGTCGGCATGACTGGCGGCGACGATCGTGCCGTGCCTGTCGCCGTCGAGTTTCAGGTCGGTCAGATAGACAAGACCGCGCGAGGTCAGCAGCGCCGCCTGTGCATCGCTGAAGCGGGTCAGTTCATCGCAGATATCAGCGGCCTCGTCGTCCACCATGCTCCTCCTGTCGGGCGCGGCGCCGGCCAAGGCGCGCGTCGTCATCCGATACGTCGGTCAATATACAAACCAACCGGATGGTTTGTCGATAGCAAAAATCCTGATCAGCCCGTTTCGGCCCCAATCCGCCTCGGACCGAAACGCGATTTCAGATGTCGGATCGGCGCTCGCGCCTTCGTCCTCGAAGCATCGATCGGCCGGCACCCGGAGCAGCACAGCGATGACACAGCGGAGCAAGACGGCGGAGACCGAGATCAGGGCGCTCATCGACGCCTGGACGGCCTCAGTCCGCCGACAGGACTATCCAGGCATCCTCGCGCATCACGATCAGGACATCGTGATGTTCGATGTTCCACCGCCGTTGCAGTCGCGCGGATTGGACGAGTACCGGAAGACGTGGGATCTGTTCTTCAGCTGCTACCGCCCCTCCCACGCCTTCGATATCGATGAGATCGCGATCACGGCCGGCGACGACGTGGCCTTCGCTGTGATGGTGATGCGCTGCGGCCCGCCCGACGCCACCTTCCAGTTCAGGCTGACGATCGGATTGCGCAATGTCGGCGGCGCATGGCGCATCACGCATGAGCACCATTCGGTGCCGGCAACGGATTAGATCGCGAACCCATTAACCCAATCCAGGAATGCTCATCCATGCTCACAGTCTATGGCGAAGGTCGCGGCTTCCGCGTTGTCTGGCTGCTCGAGGAATTGGGACTGGCTTATCGGCTGCGCCCGGTCGATCTGTTTGCGGTCGAGAATGACCGCGATTTCCTCGCGATCAACCCCGCCGGATTCATTCCCGTACTACAGGACGGCGAGACGATCATGGTCGAGTCAGTCGCGATTGTTCAGTATTTGCTGGCCCGCCACGGCTCAGCTTCACTGGCCGTCGCTCCGGACGATCCCGCCTTTGCTTCCTATCTGCAATTTCTCCATCTGGGCGAGGCCGGGCTCGCCGGGCCGATGAACGCCGTCCTTGTCGGTCGCCAGCTGGCGCCCGAAGCCGAGCGAAACGCTCGGGTCACCCGCTGGGCGCTCGAGACCTTCGAGAGCCGGCTGGGATTGGTGATCCGTCGCCTCGCCGATTCCCCCTATCTCGCTGGCGACCGCTTCACCGCTGCCGATATCTCGGTGAGCTACGCCCTGCTGCTCGGCCTGCGAACTGGCCATTACGTCCCTGGTTCTATCGAGCGGGACTATCTCGTCCGCACGACGGCACGCCCTGCCTATGTCCGAGCGATGGAAAGCTGCCAGGCCACCAAGGCTTGGGCGGCGCGATCACCGGGTTTGTAGCGGGGGCGCACCGCGAAGCTACGCGGTCGTCCTCGTCGCCGTGGCCCGCGCGGCGATGGCGAGCGCCAGCACCAGCAGCGCGCCGGCCAGATAGAACGGCGCGCCGGGCAACGCGAGCGGTGCGTTGTCACCGATGAAATACGCAAAGGTCAGCGTGAACAGGAACGGGCCGATCAGTTCGGACATGCTCTGCACGCTCGAGGTCGCACCCTGCAACTGGCCCTGCTGGTCGGCGGCGACGAGTTGCGTCGTCAGCGCCTGGGTTGCGGCGCCGGAAAGGCCCCACAGCGCCATCACGGGAATGCCGATCCAGAACAATTGCCCTGACGGCGCCGCGCCGAAGATCACGAAGCCCAGGGCGCCGCAGACGAGGCCGAGGAACAGCGCGTTGCGCTCGCCGAGGCGCTTCACGATCGGACCGATCGCCGCGCCCTGCACGATCATGCCGCAGAGGCCGACCAGCGCGAGCGTCGCGCCGACCGTGCCGGTGTCCCAGCCATAACGATAGGTGGCGTAGAGCACGAACACCGACGGCAGCACGACATGGGCGAGCTGGCCGAAGAATGTCGCCAGCGACAGGCCGGCCAGCGTCCTGTTCGAGAGCAGGAAGCGCAGCGCACCGATCGGATTGGCGCTCTTCCATTTGAACGGTGCGCGCCGCTCCACCGGCAGCGATTCCGGCAGGATGAACAGGCCGTAGAGCCCGTTGACGAAGCTCAGGCCCGCCGCCGCCCAGAACGGCAGCCGCGGATCGATCTCGCCGAGCACGCCGCCCAGCGCCGGTCCCAGGATGAAGCCAGCGCCGAAGGCAACGCCGATCTTGCCGAACATCGCGGCGCGCTGCTCCGGCGCGGTGACGTCGGCGATATAGGCGAACACGGTCGATATGCTCGACGAGGTGATGCCCGAGATCGCCCGCCCGATGAACAGCCAGATCAGGTTCGGCGCCAGCGCCATCAGCACGTAATCGGCGGCAAGGCCGAAATTCGACAGCAGCACCACCGGCCGGCGGCCGAAGCGGTCGGACAGCGCGCCGAGCACCGGCGAACAGACGAACTGCATCAACGCCCAGATCGAGCCGAACAGGCCGAAGATGCGCGCCGCATTGGCGGTGTCGTTGCTGACGAAGCCTTCGATCAGCTTCGGCAGGATCGGGATGATGATCCCGAGCGCGAGCATGTCGAGCAACAGCGTGATGAAGATGAAGATCACCGCGCCGCTGCGCGGCTGCCGAACGGAAGCGGTGTCGGCGCTCACCTCTTCGCTCACGACGGTCGCTTGCGCTTGTGGGCGAACGGATTGGCCTTTTCTCTTAGTGTAATACGAATGGGCGTGCCCGGCAGGTCGAAGGTCTCGCGCAGCGAATTGGTGAGGTAGCGCAGATAGGATCGCGGGATCGCATCGGCGCGCGAGCAGAACAGCACGAAGCTCGGCGGCCGCGCCTTGACCTGCGTGATGTAGTTGAGCTTCAGCCGGCGGCCCGAGACCGCGGGCGGCGGGCTGGCCTGGATCGCCTGCTCGAACCAGCGATTGAGCGCCGCGGTCGGCAGGCGCCGGTTCCAGACCGCATAGGCCTGCTGGATCGCCGTCATCAGGCGATCGATGCCCTCGCCCATCAGGCCGGAGACGGCCACGATCGGCGCGCCCTTGACCTGCGGCAGCCAGTGATCGGCGTCGATGCGAAGTTGCGAGATCTGGTTGGGCTTACGCTCGACCAGATCCCATTTGTTGACCGCGAGCACGAGCGCGCGGCCCTCACGTTCGATCAGGTCGGCGATGCGCAGGTCCTGCTCCTCGAACTTGTTCTGCGCGTCCATCATCATCACGACCACTTCGGCGAAACGCACCGCGCGCAGCGCGTCGGCGACCGAAAGCTTCTCCAGCTTCTCCTCGATCCGCGAGCGGCGGCGCAGGCCGGCGGTGTCGAACACCCGGAACTGGCGGCCTTGCCAGGTGATCTCGACGGCGATGGAATCGCGCGTGGTGCCGGCCTCGGGGCTGGTCAGCAGCCGTTCCTCGCCGAGCAGGTGGTTGATCAGGGTCGACTTGCCGGCATTGGGCCGGCCGACGATCGCAACCCGGATCGGACGCTGCGCAGCCTCCTCTTCCGAAATGTCCTCGTCGTCAGCAATATCATCGTCGTCCGCCTCTGATGTCTCCGGCATCAGCGCGCTCAGCGCCTCGTGGAGATCGCCCATACCCTCGCCATGCTCGGCCGATATCTGGACGGGATCGCCAAGCCCGAGCGCGTAGGATTCCATCGCGCCGATTTCGCCATGCTTGCCCTCGGCCTTGTTGGCGACCAGCACCACCGGCTTGTTGGCCTTGCGGGCGAAGTCGGCAAAGGCGCGATCGGTTGGCGTCAGGCCGACGCGGGCGTCGATCACGAACATCAGGGCGTCGGCGAGCTCGATCGCGGTCTCGGTCTGCTCCTGCATCCGCGCCGTCAGCGATCCCTTGGCGCCCTCGTCGAGCCCCGCAGTGTCGATGATGGTGAAATCGAGATCGTAGAGCTTGGCCTGGCCTTCGCGGCGGTCCCGCGTCACGCCCGGCTCGTCGTCGACCAGCGCGAGCTTCTGGCCGACCAGCCGATTGAACAGCGTCGACTTTCCGACATTGGGCCGGCCGATAATGGCAATCGTGAAAGACATGAACTATCCAAGCGCAATTTATGAAGCTGGAGTCAATGAGCTTCGGGTAGCCCGTGCCTCTTCTCGTTCGGTGGCCGCATCCTGCGAGACGGCGCTTCGCGCCTTCTCGGGACGAGGTGCGGAGCGCGGCAGCGCCGCCTGTCTCGAACCATGAGGCGGCGAGACGGCCTCGCAGTCCAGCCCTAGCGGCTAAACGTACCGCTCGGTAGCGGCGCGGGGAACCCGCCGCCGGATTGTTGCGTGGTCTGGGTCTGCTGGGCCGGCGCCGCAGGCTGCGCCTGCTGGTCGTCGGGTGGCGGCGCGGTGGTGCGGCGGCGCACGATCTTCTTCGGCTTCGGCTCCGGCGGCAGCGCAGCGGGCGCGCCCTCCTCGGTTGCCGCGTCGGGCGCAGCCGCCTGATCGGCAGCCGGCGCGGCCCGCTTGCCGTGCCTCTTGGCGCCCTTCGGCGGCTCGGGCGGCGGAGCGGGCTGAGCCGCAGCGGCGGCCGCGGCGTTCTGCTGGTCGAGCTGTTCCTGCTGCGAGCCCTTGTACAATTCCTTCGGCACGCCCTGCTCGAGGCCGGGCACGCCTTCGGGGAACACCGGCTTGCGATCGCCTGCCAGCTTCTTCTTGGTATCGAGGAAATCGAGCATGTCGCTCGGATCGAAATTGGCCATGCCGCCGCTGCCGCAACCGGCCAGCGCACCGCAAAGCGCTGTCAGGACTGCGGCTGCGATCAGGCGTTGCGAGCGGCGCATGGTCGATCTCTCACTTGAACTCGAGTTACGCAGGATCAGCTCTTCGTCAGCTCTTGGCGACCGGAGGCAGCAAGGCCTGAAGCGCCTCGGCACGCGAACGCAGGCTCGGCGGCGTTTCGCCGTCATTGGCAATCTGGTCGAGCCACTGCCGCGCGGCGGTGGCATCGTTGGCGTGCCAGGCCGACAGCGCCAGCAACTCACGCGCCGAGTGGCGGAACGTCGAATCCTTCGATGTCGCCGTCGCCTCGAGCCGCTGGAGCATGTTCGGATAGGTGGTGGTCTCCATCACGATCTGCGCGGCGCGAATGCGCGCCAGATCCTGCTCGGGTGCGCCGACGCTGCGGTCGGCCGCGATCTCGTCGTAGAGCTTCGCGGCGGCCGGCTGATCGCGGGTCGCGACCTCGGCAGCCATGCGCAGCCGCGCCAGGGTGCGATAGCCGGACGGCGCCTTGGTGATCAGATCGGCAAAGGCCGCTTCGGCCTCGGCATGCTTGTTCTGGTCCGACAGCTCGACGGCGCGGTCGAACGCCGCACCGGCCTCGGCGGCCTTGTTGGCCTCGAGATACTGATAGCCGCGCCAGCCGCCGACGCCCGCGACCACCAGGATCGCCAGCGCAATGATCAAGATCGAGTACTTGTCCCACAGCTTCTTGAGCTGATCGCGACGGACTTCCTCGTCTACTTCGTCAAATAATTCAGACACTTAAGTCTATCCCATCCCCTCGGGACCGCGAATCTCGGTGGAGCCCAGCCCACACCCGATCCCCACATCGCGGCGGCGTTACCCTAACGGTGTGGCGGAGGCAAGGCAAAGCGAGGCGGATCAAAGCGTTAACGGTGGGAGTTTGCCTGCCCCGGGCTCACGCCTTGGCTGCGGTCAGGCTTTCCCTGAGCTGGCGCTTGATCACCTTGCCATTGGCGTTGCGCGGCAGCGGCTGCGCCGTGAGCGCCATGGTCTCCGGCACCTTGTAGTCCGAGAGGCGCTCGGCGCACCACGCGCGCAGGCTGTCCTCATCGACCTCGGCGCGGGTCACGATCACAGCATGCACGCGCTCGCCGAGCACCGGGCATGGCTTGGCGATGATCGCGCTCTCGACCACCGCGGGATGGCCCGCCAATACCGACTCGACCTCGGCGGAATAGATCTTGAGACCGCCGCGGTTGATCATGTCCTTCTGGCGATCGAACACGCGGACGAAATTGGCGGCATCGACCGAGCCGAGATCGCCGGAGTGCCAGAACCCGGCGGTGAAGCTCTCCTGGCTCGCCTTCGGGTTGTTCCAGTAGCCTTTGATGACGGAGGCGCTGCGGATCCAGAGCTCGCCGATCTCGCCACGCGGCACCTCGCGGCCGTCAGCTCCCATCACGATGATCTCGGCGCCGGGACACGGCAGGCCGACGCTGTCGATATGGGCGGCGGTGAGCTCGCCCGGCATCAGGGTCGAGGGCGAGGTGGTCTCGGTCGCACCATAGCAATTGGCGAGCTTCAGTCCGGGAATCTTGGCGTCGAGCTTTTCGATGGTCGCGACCGGCATCGGTGCGCCGCCGAAGCCGCCGATCCGCCAGCTCGACAGATCGTAGCTGTCGAAATCGGGCTGCATCAGGCAGAGATTGTACATCGCCGGCACCATCACCGTGTAGGTGACGCGCTCGCGCGCGGCGACCTTCAGATACGCCGCCGCCTTGAACTCCGGCATGATGATCAACGCGCCGGCGCAGCGCGCCATGGTCGTGACATTGGCGACCGCGCCGGTGACATGCGCGAGCGGCACCGCGGCGATCGAGCGATCGGCGCTGGTCAGCTTCAGGCAGGACACGAACACGTCGGAGGAGTGAATGATGTTGCAATGGGCAAGCATCGCGCCCTTCGGCCGGCCCGTGGTGCCGGAGGTGTAGAGGATCATCGCGGTGTCCTCCTCCCTCACCTCCGCCGGCGTCCCGGCCGCAGCATTGTCGCGCAGCACGGCGAATTGCGACGCGCTGTCGTCGCCGACCGGGATCCGATGCGCGAGGCCGGGAATATCAGCGGCGTCGGGGATGCGATCGGCCAGCGTAGCCTCGTGGACCAGACATTTCGCGCCGCAATCGTTCAACACATAGGCGATCTCGGGCTTCTGCTGCCGCGTCGACAGCAGCACCGTCACCAGCCCGGCATGCGCGGCCGCGAACATCGTCAGCACGAACTCGATGCGGTTGCCGAGCAGGATCGCAACGCGGTCGCCCGGCGAAAGGCCGAGCTTCGCAAAGCCCGCCGCGACCCGCGCCGAGGTCTCGACGACCTCGTGCCAGGTCAGGCGTGTCTCGCCGCAGACCAGCGCTTCGCCGTCGCCGTTTCGCACAGCCGCATCGGCGATCATCGCCCACAGGCTGGCTGGCCGCTCCACGAACGCCGGCACGACCCGGTCACCGAAGCGCGGCTCGAGCCGCATCGGCGGAAGTGCGTGTTGCGACCAGTCCATGCGCGCCTCGTTCAGCTCTTCTTCATCCCGTAGACGTGCTCCGGCCCCGGGAAGGCGCGGCTCTTCACGTCGCGCGCATAGCCCGAGACCGCTTCCTCGATCGCGGGGCCGAGATTGCCGTAGCGGCGGACGAATTTCGGCGCACGCGCCGACAGGCCGAGCATGTCCTCCAGCACCAGCACCTGGCCGTCGCAGGCGACGCTGGCGCCGATGCCGATGGTCGGCACCGCGATCGCCTGCGTGATCTTGCGCGCCAGCGGCTCGGCGATCGCCTCGACCACGATCGAGAAAGCGCCGGCCTCGGCGATCGCCTTGGCGTCGTTCTCGATCGGCGCCCAATCGGCTTCCTCGCGCCCCTGCGCGCGGAACGAGCCGAGCGTGTTGATCGACTGCGGCGTCAATCCGATATGCCCCATCACGGGAATGCCGCGCTCGGACAGGAACGCCACCGTCTCGGCCATCCGCACGCCGCCCTCGAGCTTGACCGCGCCACACAGCGTTTCCTTCATGATCCGCACCGCGGACTGGAACGCCTGCTCCTTCGAGCCCTCATAGGAGCCGAACGGCATGTCGACCACGACCAGCGCCTGCTGCGAGCCGCGCATCACCGCGCGTCCTTGCAGGATCATCATGTCGAGCGTGACCGGCACCGTGGTCTCGAAACCATGCATGACGTTACCGAGGGAGTCGCCGACCAGAATGGCGTCGCAGTGCTTGTCGAGCAGCGCCGCGGTGTGCGCGTGATACGACGTCAGCATCACGATCGGATCGCCGTTCTTGCGGGCGCGGAGATCGGGCGCGGTCTTGCGCTTGATGGCGGATTGAACAGACATAGTCAGGCTCCCATGACAGGCACGCCGATCACGACCGGGTGGAACGCAAACGCCAGCGCCAGATAAGCGATGATACCGACCGCGACCGCGATCAGGTCGTTGGTGACTCCGCCGACCGGGATCGGCGGCGCGCCGGCATCCGCACGGCGCTTCAGCGAGATGCGGTCATAGACCGCCCAGCCGAGAAACGAGCCGAACAGGATGATCGAGCCGAGGTCGCCGTTGGCGAGCAGATGCGCGAACGCCCACAGCTTCACGCCGGCCAGCATCGGATGCTTCAGCGTGGTGTAGATGCGGCCGCGGATGTAGGAGGCAACGACGAGGATGACGGCAGGCAGCATCAGCGCCACCGTGATGTGCCTGAAGGCGGTCGGCGGCGTCCAGACGTCGATCCACCCGGTCGCGCGATAATGCGCAAAGCCCCAGACGATCAGCGCGAGCCCCGCAGCGGAGACCAGCGAATAGACGCCCTTGTAGGCGCCCTCGCCCATCGCGTTCACCAGGCTTGCGCGCAACTCGCGCAGGCTGGTCAGCACATGGACGCCGAGGAACAGCACGAGACCCAGGATCATGACGAGCAGTCCCACGATGTTCCTCCCTGATAGATTGATATCCTCGCGTAACATCTTCGCCGGTCGGTGCGCAATGCGTCACGCCGGGTGTCGGATCACGGATTGCCGGCAGGCTTGGACGGATCGCCGGCCGGCTTGGCCAATTCGCGATTGTCGACATAGCGGATCATGATCGGGCGGCCGGCCAGCGCGCCGCCGAGCCCACCGGTGAATTTGAGCGGCAGGCAGGCGTCGAGCGAAGCATTGATGGCGTTGAGGTAGGTCGTGCGGGTATCGGCCGGGATGCCTCGCGTTGAAAATGTCAGCCGCGGCGCGCCGATCATCTCGCCCGACCGCTTGAAGCTGAAGCGCACCGACATCTGCATGCCCTCGCGCGCATCGTCAGGTGGCGGCGGCGACCAGCAGGCGCGCAGCGCGGCGAACAGATCGCCGATGGTATCGAGATCATGGTCCGGCTTGCGGTACTTCTCCGCCTGATCTTGCGGCGGCACGGTCAGGATCGTGAGCTGGAGATTTTCGCCGTACGGATAATCGATCTCGGGAAGGCACGGCCCGTGATTGAGCACGCTGCAATAGGACGGGATGCACGGCCCGTTATCGAGCACGCTACAGGGCGTGTGCGCGAACGGCACCGGGTTGGTCTGGTGCCGCTGCCGCGCGGCAGCCGTGCCCACGACGGCAACGGTTAGCGCGGCAAGAGCGAGGCGGATGGCGACGCGTCGGAGCATGCATGCGGACCCGGAATGCGCTTCCGGGGAGAAATGGGACCGCTGCCCGACCGCATCAAGCGGGGCCGGTTCACGTCCTCGCGCTTTTCTCGCCATAACCTCGCCGTCATCGCCCGGCTCGATGTTTTAGCCCGGCGATCCAGCATTCCAGAGACGGCGGTGATCGAACGGAGAAGCCGCGGCGTACCGGGTCCCCCAGTCAGGTCGGGGGACGACACTGAGTATGCGGCACGACGCTCGTTCGCGAGCCTTCTCGCCACGCCCCCACTGTCATCGCCCGGCTCGACCGGGCGATCCAGTATTCCAGAGAGGGTCGTGAAGACGGAGAAGCCGCGGCGTACCGGGTCCCCCGGTCGAACCGGGGACGACGCTGAGTATGTGGCACGACGCTCGTTCGCGAGCCTTCTCGCCACGCCCCCACTGTCTTCGCCCGGCTCGACCGGGCGATCCAGTATTCCAGAGACGGTCGTGAAGACGGAGAAGCCGCGGCGTACCGGGTCCCCCGGTCAGGTCGGGGGACGACACTGAGTATGCGGCACGACGCTCGTTCGCGAGCCTTCTCGCCACGCCCCCACTGTCTTCGCCCGGCTCGACCGGGCGATCCAGTATTCCAGAGACGGTCGAAGACGGAGAAGCCGCGGCGTACCGGGTCCCCCGGTCGAGCCGGGGGACGACAGCGGAGCAGCGGCAACTACGCCTTCTTCTTCACGTCCTTGACGTTGGAGAAGATGATGCCCTCGGCGCGCTCGCGGGTGTAGCCGAGATAGAACTCGTTCTTGGCCATGAACACCGGATCGCCGTCGACGTCGTCGGCGATGCCGGAATTGTTGGCGGCCACGAAAGCATCGAGCTTCTTGCGGTCGTCGGACGAGATCCAGCGCGCCAGCGAGAACTCCGAGATTTCGAACTCGACCGGCAAGGAATATTCCGCATCGAGCCGCGCCTTCAGCACGTCGAGCTGCAACGGACCGACCACGCCGACCAGCGCCGGCGCACCGTCACGCGGGCGGAACACCTGCACGACGCCCTCCTCCGACATCTGCTGCAAGGCTTCCTTCAGTTTCTTCGCCTTCATCGCATCGGTCAGGCGGACGCGACGGACGATTTCCGGTGCGAAGCTCGGCACGCCGACGAAGGTCAGATCCTCGCCCTCGGTGAGCGTGTCGCCGATCCGCAGCGTGCCGTGGTTCGGAATGCCGACGACGTCGCCGGCGAATGCCTCGTCGGCCACCGAGCGATCCTGGGCGAAGAAGAATTGCGGGCTCGACAGGCTCATGTTCTTGCCGGTGCGCACCAGCTTGGCCTTCATGCCGCGGCTCAGCTTGCCCGAGCACAGCCGGGCAAACGCGATGCGGTCGCGATGGTTCGGATCCATGTTGGCCTGGATCTTGAACACGAAGGCACTCATGCGCGGTTCGGCGGCCTCGACCTTGCGCAGATCGGAATCCTGCGCGCGCGGCGCCGGCGCAAACTTGCCGAGACCTTCCAGCAGGTCGCCGACGCCGAAATTGCGCAGCGCGCTGCCGAAATAGACCGGCGTCAGATGACCTTCGCGGAACGCCGCGAGCTCGAACGGCTTGCAGGCTTCGGAGGCCAGCGCCAGCTCGTCCTTGACTTCGGCGACGTCGAGATTGGGATTGCGCTTGCCGAGATCGGCAATGTCGATCTGCTCGGTGGCGCCGGTCTTGGCGCCGCCGCCCTCGAGCAGCCGGACGCCGCCATTGACGACGTCGTAGGTGCCGAGGAAATCCCGGCCGCGGCCGACCGGCCAGGTCATCGGCGTGGTGTCGAGCGCCAGCGTCTTCTCGATCTCGTCCAGGAGTTCGAACGTGTCGCGGCTCTCGCGGTCCATCTTGTTGATGAAGGTGATGATCGGGATGTCGCGCAGCCGGCACACCTCGAACAGCTTTCGCGTGCGCGCCTCGATGCCCTTGGCGGCGTCGATCACCATCACCGCGGAATCGACCGCGGTCAGCGTGCGATAGGTATCTTCCGAGAAGTCCTCGTGGCCCGGCGTGTCCAGCAGGTTGAACACCAGTTCGTTGAACTCGAAGGTCATCACCGAGGTGACCACCGAGATGCCGCGCTCGCGCTCGATCTTCATCCAGTCCGAGCGGGTGTTGCGCCGTTCACCCTTGGCCTTGACCTGACCCGCGAGGTTGATGGCGCCGCCGAACAGCAGCAGCTTTTCCGTCAGCGTGGTCTTGCCGGCGTCCGGGTGCGAGATGATCGCAAAGGTGCGCCGTCGCGCCACTTCCTCKGAAAGCGGCGAGCGGGACGGCGATTCGGTGGTGACTGCGGTATCGGACATGGCGGGGCAGCGTTTGGCAGGGAAAACGGGCGCAATCAAGGGCGTTTTGTCGCAATGCGGAATGGCCGCACCACCCCCATATAGCCACTGGAAGGACGACCTTCACCTCACCAATCCCATCCGCGGGGACGACCCTGCCATATCTGGAGGGTCCGCTATGGCTTGGGCCATTCTGTTCGCCGCCGGCCTGCTCGAGATCGGCTGGGCGATCGGGCTGAAATACACTGAAGGTTTCTCGCGGCTGGTGCCGTCGGTGCTGACGCTTGCGGCGATGGCCGGCAGCATCCTGCTGCTTGGGTTGGCGTTGAAGACGCTGCCGATCGGAACCGCTTATGCGGTCTGGACCGGGATCGGCGCGGTCGGCACCGCGGCGCTCGGCATCATCCTGCTCGGCGAACCCGCCTCCGCGATGCGGCTTGCCAGCATCGGGCTGATCGTGTCCGGCATCGTCGGGCTGAAGCTGGTCGGCTGATTATTTCAGAATCTGCACGATCCAATAGGTCGCGGCGGCGACCGCCGCCGACGCCGGGATCGTGATCACCCAGGCGTAGACGATCGAGCTTGCCACGTTCCAGCGCACGGCGGAGAGCCGCCGTGCCGCGCCGACGCCGACGATGGCGCCGGTGATGGTGTGGGTGGTCGACACCGGAACCCCGAGATAGGTCGCGATGAACAGCGTCGCGGCGCCGCCGGTCTCGGCGCAAAACCCCTGCATCGGCGTCAGCTTGGTGATGCGCAGCCCCATGGTGCGGACGATCCGCCAGCCCCCCATCAGGGTGCCGAGCGCCATCGCGCTCTGGCAGGCCAGCACGACCCAGAACGGAATCTCGAAGGTGTCGCCGAGATGCCCCTGCGAGTAGAGCAGCACCGCGATGATGCCCATGGTCTTCTGCGCGTCGTTGCCGCCATGGCCGAGCGAATAGAGCGAGGCCGAGGCGAATTGCAGGATGCGGAAGGCGCGATCGACCGCGAACGGTGTCGAGCGCACCGACAGCCAGGACACGATCGCGACCAGCACCAGCGCCAGCAGGAAGCCGACCAGCGGCGACAGCACGATCGCGAGCAGAGTCTTGGTCAGCCCGCTCCAGACCGCCGCCGAAATGCCCGCCTTGGCCATCCCGGCGCCGACCAGGCCGCCGATCAGCGCGTGCGAGCTCGATGACGGAATCCCCAGCGCCCAGGTGATCACGTTCCAGACGATCGCGCCGACCAGCGCGGCGAAGATCACGGTGGCGTCCACCACCGCCGGCTCGATGATCCCGGTGCCGATGGTGTTGGCGACATGCAGGCCGAACACCGCGAAGGCGATGAAATTGAAGAAAGCCGCCCAGAACACCGCATATTGCGGCCGCAGCACGCGGGTCGAGACGATGGTCGCGATCGAGTTGGCGGCGTCGTGCAGCCCGTTCAGGAAGTCGAACAGCAGCGCGACCGCGATCAGGATGGTGAGAACCGGAAGACCCAGCGTGGCGTCCACGTGATGGCCCCGCTTTATTGTTCTTTTTTGAGCATGATCAGATCGAAAAACCGCTCCACACTTTTCCGGATCATGCTCAGACCTGCTCGATCACGATGGAGTTGATCTCGTTGGCGACGTCGTCGAAGCGATCGGCCACCTTCTCGAGGTGATCGTAGATCTCCGCGCCGACGATGAAGTCCATCGTGTTGGCGTCGCGGTGCTTCAGGTACAGCTCCTTGAGCCCGATGTCCTGGAGATCGTCGACCCGGCCCTCGAGCTTGGTCAATTCTTCCTCGGTGATCTGGGTCAGCATCGAGACGTTCTGGCCGATCGCCTGCAACAGGGGCAGCGCGCGGACGACGAGATTGGCGCATTCGACGATCAGGGCGCCCATCTCGCGCATCGGCGGCTCGAACTCGCGAACCTCGAACAGCATCACCGCCTTGGCGGTCGATTGCATCTGGTCGACCGCGTCGTCCATCGCGGTGATCAGGTTCTTGATGTCGCTGCGGTCGAACGGGGTGATGAAGGTGCGGCGAACCGCGGTCAGGACCTCGCGGGTGACGCTGTCGGCGTCGTTCTCGAACTGATTGACGCGCTGGCAGAAGACCGGGGTCTCCTCGCCGCCCTTCAGCATGTCCTGTAGCGCCTTGGCACACTGCACGGAGGTTTGGGCGTGGCGGGCGAACAGGTCGAAAAATCGCTCTTCCTTGGGCAAGAAGGCGCGAAACCAGCGCAGCATGTCTCAGTTCCATCGTTCCGGGACAGCCTGTTAGCGACTGTCACAAAACTGTCATAGAACATCTGACGCTAAATGCACCGGGCCCGACCGCCCGAACGGGCGGTCGTCCACTGCTATCGGCGAGGAATCGCCGGCCGCCTTGCCCCTACAGCGAGCGCCTGAGGATGTGGGCCAGTTCGCCGACCAGGCCGCGCCGGAACAGCAGCACGCAGGCCACGAAGATCACGCCCTGGATCACCGTCACCCACTGGCCGAAGCCGGCGAGATATTGCTGCATGGCAATGATGACGAAGGCGCCGACCACCGGGCCGAAGATGGTGCCGAGACCGCCGACCAGCGTCATCAGCACGATTTCACCGGACATCGACCAGTGCACGTCGGTCAGCGAGGCGTTCTGTGCCACGAACACCTTCAGCGAGCCGGCGAAGCCGGCCAGCGTGCCCGACAGGATGAAGGCGAGCAGCTTGTACTGGTCGGTCTTGTAGCCGAGTGAGATCGCGCGCGGCTCGTTCTCGCGGATCGACTTCAGCACCTCGCCGAACGGCGAGTTGATGGTGCGGTAGATCAACAGGAAGCCGGCCAGGAAGCCGACCAGCACGACGTAATACAGCACCATCGGCTTCGAGAGGTCGAAGATGCCGAACAGGCGTCCCTGCGGAATGCCCTGGATGCCGTCTTCGCCATGGGTGAACGGCGCTTGCAGATAGATGAAGTACAGCAGTTGCGACAGCGCCAGCGTGATCATCGAGAAGTAGATGCCCTGCCGCTTGATCGAGATGTAGCCGGTGACGAGGCCGAGCAGCGCGGCCGCGGCGACGCCGGCCAGGATGCCGAGCTCGGGCGGCAGCCCCCACACCTTCAGCGCGTGCGCCGAGACGTAGCCCGCGGTGCCGAGGAACATGGCGTGGCCGAACGACAGCAGGCCGCCATAGCCGATCAGCAGGTTGAAGGCGCAGGCGAGCAGCGCAAAGCACAATGCCTGCATCACGAAGAACGGATAGATCCCGGTGAACGGCACCATCGCCAGCAGCACCGCCATCACGGCGAATACGATCATCTCGTCGCGCATCGCGCGCGGCGTCATCGGAAGTGTATCGTCGGTCAATGCTGACATATCAGGCCGCCCGTCCCGTCAGTCCCGTTGGCTTCACCAGCAACACCACCACCATCAGGACAAACACCACGGTGTTGGAGGCTTCGGGATAAAAATACTTGGTCAGTCCCTCGATCACGCCGAGCGCGAAGCCGGTGATGATCGAGCCCATGATCGARCCCATGCCGCCGATCACGACCACGGCGAACACCACGATGATGAGATCGGCGCCCATCAGCGGGCGAACCTGGTTGATCGGCGCCGACAGCACGCCGGCGAGCGCGGCAAGGCCGACGCCGAGCCCGTAGGTCAGCGTGATCATGCGCGGCACGTTGATGCCGAACGCCCGCACCAATGTCGGATTCTCGGTGGCGGCGCGCAARTACGCGCCGAGCTGSGTCTTCTCGATCAGGAACCAGGTSGCAAGACACACCACCAGCGAGAAGATSACSACCCAGCCGCGATAGATCGGCAGGAACATGAAGCCGAGATTGACGCCGCCCTTSAGCTGATCCGGGATCGAGTAMGGCAGRCCGGAGGARCCGAAGTAGTTCTGGAACACGCCCTGCACGATCAGCGCGATGCCGAAGGTCARSAGCAGTCCGTAGAGATGGTCGAGSCCGGCGAGCCATTGCAGCATGGTCCGCTCCAGGATCATGCCGAAGATGCCGACCAGGAYSGGCGCGATGAGCAGCGCCCACCAGTAGTTGATGCCRCCCAGATTGAGCAGGAAATACGCCACGAAGGCGCCCATCATGTAGAGCGCGCCGTGCGCGAAATTGATGATGTTGAGCATGCCGAAGATGACGGCGAGCCCCAGACTGAGCAGCGCGTAGAACGAGCCGTTGATCAGTCCCACCAGAAGCTGTGCGTAGAGAGCCTGCATCGAATGAGCTTTCGCTAGATAGATGAAGCCCGCCGGCCACGCGCATGGCCGGCGGGCATGATCGTCACTTCTTCAGGAGCGCGCAGGTGCTCTTGTCGAGCGGCGTGAAGGCCTGGTTGCCCGGCACGGTGCCGACCAGCTTGTAGAAGTCCCASGGACCCTTGGACTCCGAGGGCTTCTTCACYTCGAACAGATAGGCGTCGTGGGTGACGCGGCCRTTGGCCTCGACCTCGCCCTTGCCGAACAGCGGATCGTCGGTCGGGATGGTCTTCATCTTSGCGACCACCTTGGCGCCGTCRTGCGGRTTGCCGCCGAGCGCTTCCAGCGCCTTGAARTAATGCAGCAGGCCSGCATAGACGCCSGCYTGCACCATGGTCGGCATCGCACCGTTCTTCATCCGCTCCGAGAAGCGCTTGGAGAAGGCSCGGGTCTTGTCGTTGAGRTCCCAGTAGAACGTCTCGGTGAAGTTGAGGCCCTGCGCGGTCTCSAGSCCGATCGCCTTGACGTCGGTCARGAACAGCAGCAGCGCCGCGAGCTTCTGGCCRCCCTTGACGATGCCGAACTCGGCSGCCTGCTTGATCGAGTTGGTGGTGTCGCCGCCGGCATTGGCRAGACCGATGATCTTGGCCTTGGARGCCTGCGCCTGSAGCAGGAARGASGAGAAGTCTGCGGTGTTGAGCGGATGCTTGACGCTGCCYAGCACCTTGCCGCCRTTGGCGGTGATGACMGCCGTGGTGTCGCGCTCCAGCGCGGCGCCGAACGCGTAGTCCGCGGTCAGGAAGAACCAGGTGTCGCCGCCGGCCTTCACCAGCGCCTGCCCGGTCGAGTGCGCCAGCATGTAGGTGTCGTAGGTCCAGTGCACCGTGTTCGGCGTGCACTGYGCATTGGTGAGGTCCGAGGTCGCGGCGCCCGAATTGATGTAGACGCCGTTCTTYTCCTTCACGACGTTGTTGACCGCRAGCGCRACGCCGGAATTCGGCACGTCGACGATGGTRTCGACCTTGTCGACGTCGAACCACTGGCGGGCRATSGTGGTGCCGATATCGGGCTTGTTCTGGTGATCGCCGGAGATCAGGTCGATGGTCCAGCCCTTGGCCTTGAGGCSACTATCCTCGATCGCCATCTGCGCCGCSAGCGTCGAGCCKGGACCACCGAGGTCCGCRTAGAGGCCGGACTGATCCGACAAGACRCCGATCTTGACGACCTTGTCGTCGGCGGAGGCAATGCTGGCRAYGCTGAGCGCCATYGCRGTGCCRAGCAGAAGCGCGGAGATCCTGTTCTTCATCTGGTATTTCCTCGTCCTAAATTTTCTGRCTCTGGCGATYTCAGACGCCGAGATAGGTATGAAGCTTGTCCATATTGGCCGACAGYTCSGYATTSGMGAAGCCGTCGATCACCTTGCCGTGCTCGACGATGTAGTARCGGTCGGCAACSGTCGATGCGAAACGRAAATTCTGTTCGACCARCAGGATGGTRAAGCCCTGCGACTTCAGGCGCGCAATGGTGTGCCCGATCTGCTGAATGATGACCGGCGCCAACCCTTCGGTCGGCTCGTCCAGCATCAGGAAGCGCGCSCCSGTGCGCAGGATGCGCGCAATCGCCAGCATCTGCTGYTCGCCGCCCGAGAGCTTGGTGCCCTGGCTGTTGAGACGCTCCTTGAGGTTCGGAAACAGCGTGAAGATCTGGTCGAGCGGCAAGCCGCCCGGGCGCACCACCGGCGGCAGCATCAGATTCTCGCGCACATCGAGACTCGAGAAGATGCCGCGCTCTTCSGGACAGAACGCGATYCCCATCCGCGCGATCTTGTCGGAGGTGGCGCGGATGATCTCCTTGTYGTCGAAGCGGATCGAKCCGGWGCGCTTGCCGATCACGCCCATGATCGACTTCAGCGTGGTGGTCTTGCCGGCGCCGTTGCGGCCGAGCAGCGTCACCACCTCGCCTGCCCTGACGTTGAAATTGATGCCGTGCAGRATGTGGGATTCGCCGTACCAGGCCTGYARATCCYTGACCGTGAGCACCTCGGCKCCGGCCGCGGYCACGGGCTTCTCCGCCAGTTTTGCCTCAGCCATGACCCGCTCCCAGATAGGCTTCCTTGACGCGCTCGTCCTTGGAGAGGTCGGCGTAATTGCCCTCCGCCAGCACCTGCCCGCGCGTCAGCACSGTGATGATGTCGGAGAGATTGGCCACCACCGAGAGGTTATGTTCGACCATCAGGATGGTGTATTTGGCCGAAATCCGCTTGATCAGCGCCGCGATCTTGTCGATGTCCTCGTGGCCCATGCCGGCCATCGGCTCATCGAGCAGCATCATCTCGGGGTCGAGCGCCAGCGTCGTTGCAATTTCAAGTGCGCGTTTGCGGCCGTACGGCATCTCGACCGCCGGCGTATTGGCGAACTCGCTCAAACCGACGTCGTTCAGGAGYTCRTGGGCGCGCGGATTGAAGCGGTCGAGCACGGTCTTGGARCGCCAGAAATCGAATGACGAACCGTGCTGSCGCTGCAGCGCSACGCGGACGTTTTCCAGCGCGGTCAGATGCGGAAACACCGCCGAGATCTGAAACGAACGGACCAGGCCGAGCCGCGCCACGTCGGCCGGCGGCATCGCGGTGATGTCCTGGCCYTTGTAGCGAATYTGSCCGCCYGTCGGCTTCAGGAATTTGGTCAGCAGATTGAAACAGGTCGTCTTGCCGGCGCCATTTGGCCCGATCAACGCATGGATACTGCCGCGACGCACCTTCAGCGCGACGTCGCGAACGGCAAAGAAACCGGCGAATTCCTTGGTCAATCCGCTGGTTTCGAGAATGAACTCATCGGCCAAATAGATTCCCCCATACGCCATCGCCGCGAAGCCCGTCGCCCGCGTGGCCAGATTTTTTCATGTCCGACAGGTCGTCCGATCCGTCTTGGAAACCGTCCCGGGCCCGTCGCCTCCGGGCCGGAATATGCCGTCATCTGTGGCGGTTACGCAAGGTGGAAAGCTGTGCAGTGCGATATCGTCACCACCGGTTCCGGTTGATCCTTAGTCGAATGGTATTTGGACGGGCTTTGCGCCGGGGAAAGCGGCCGTTAACGGTGTTTTCCTCCGGACATCCGCTTTCATCAAATATTTCCGCCTGTCACCGAAACTCTGGCCATTGCAGTACCAATGGCGAGTGCCTTGCATTTCGAGAGCACCAATTCCACGGTCGTCAAGTCGATCCGGCAACGTGATTTCCTGAACACGTGGCTGCGGCTTTATGCCCGGACCCAGACCATCCCGCGGATCGATGAGTTTCGTCCCGCGCGGATCGAGGAAGATTTGCCGGACACGGTGTTCTTCACGGTCGACGCAACCGCGCAGCCGCCGCGGCTGACGATCGAGAGCGACGGCACGCGGATGGCCACCGCCTACGGGCACAGCGGCAAGGGCCGCCTGCTCGACGACTATCTCGGCGCGCGGCTCGCGCCGGTCGTGATGCCGGTCTATCACGAATGCGTCGCCCGGCGCCTCCCCGCCTACACCATCGCTGATATCGACGACATCTACGGTCATGTCGTGGCCTATGAACGGCTGCTGCTGCCGTTCTCCGACGGCGGCCCCGTCACGCACCTGATCGCCTCGCTGAAGACGATCAGCGAGAACGGCAGTTTCGAAATCCGCAATCTGATGCGCGGCAACGACGTGCCGCCGAACTTCAAGCTGTGCGCCATCATCGATCGCGACCTGTTCCACCGAGCCCCCGGCCGCATCCCGCTCGGGGATGTGCTTGAATTCGGCTGACCGATGCATTTCAGAAGTGCCGATCCATCGGTGGTCAAATCGATCACGCAGCGGGTGCTGCTGAACGCCTGGCTGCGCGCCGTGCGCAAGCCGGACACGCTTCCCATGCCGGGCGACTTCCACAGCGACGGCAGCGCCGACGAGCGCGCCGACATGATGGGCTTCGACGTCGAGGGTAGCGGCGACGCCGCCCGCTTCATCATCACGCAGGAAGGCGCGCGGCTGACGACGGCTTACGGCAACGAGCATGTCGATCCGCGGCAGCGCACCAACCGCTATCTGGACGATGCGATCGGGGCGGAGCGCTATGCAGGTCTCATCCTGTCTTATCGCACCTGCCTGGCGCGCAAGCGTCCGACCTATACGGTCGCGACGGTCGCGGACGCCGACGGCAAGGACGTCTCCTATGAACGGCTGCTGTTGCCGTTCGGACGCGGCGATACCGTCGAGCACATCATCGGCTCCTACAAGGCGATCAGCATCGAGGGCGGCTTCCGGCTGCACAATCTGATGGGCGTGAAGGCGAAGGCGGTCCCGGTCGTCACGGTCCGCGCCGTGATCGACCGCAGGTTCGTGCCGGCGGATCATGCGGCAAGCCAGGATTCGGTCGAACTGATCTAGCTCCCCGTCGCAAATCCGCCGAAACCAGCTCCGGCGCTATGGTTGCGCGTGGGGCGTCTTGGTCCGGTCCTGCGCCGGCCACTGTTCGGAGAGATCGGGAAGAACCTGGCCCTTGCCTGTCATCCGTTCGACCGTCAGGGCATAGACGGTAATCAGATCGAGCCGCGGGAAGAAGTTCTTGGGCCGCACCGAGCCTGGTTTGCCGTACTTGATCATCAGCAACTCGCAGAAGTGCTGCTTGAACACACGGTCCTGCATGATGCGAACCGTGCCGAACACAATGACGCTCCGATAGGCCAGACCCGAGTCGCACTCGAAGCGGCCATAGTCAAACACGTCACCCGGCTCGTCGACCTCAAAGCACACCCGCGGTTCGCGTTCGATATTGGTTCGAAGGTGACCGCGCGCGCTGGTCCCGTGGAGCAGCACCCGATTGTCCGACCAGATATACAACATGGGCAAACAGTACGGGTAGCCATCCTCTCCCACAGTCGCGAGCCGGCCGGCAAATCCGCGCTCAAGCACCCGTAACACCTGTTCTGTCGTGGCCGCCCTGTCGGCGCGTCGCAGCGAGATCGGTGCGCTCATTTGCTGTCCCTTGAACTCGTCCCACGGATTGAGCATAACCTCGAATGGTCCGGTCAAAAGGTCCACTTCATACGAATACGACATACCATTTTCAAAACGCGATCTGCCGGTGAGCAACACTTGCGAACGAGGAGCAACGGCGTGAAGGAGCGGCGTCGGAGCTGGGGAAGTCTATATGCGTGGCAGCTGAACCGTCGCGGTGAGGCGCCGTTGTTCCGACAGCTCTATCTGCAGATCCGATCGGCGATTCTTTCGCAGAGCTTGAGGCCCGGCGCCAAGCTGCCGTCGACGCGTGAGCTTGCATCGCAACTCTCGGTCTCGCGATCCGCCGTGGTCGCAGCCTATGAGCAGCTGCTGGCGGAAGGATACGCCACCGGCAAGATCGGGTCCGGCAGTTATGTGTCGATCGACCTTCCGGAGCCGGTCGAAGGGCGGAGCCCTGCGCACGCCAGGCGGTCCGCAGCGCGGGCTCGATCGGCTACAGCCCAGACGCCTGTGTTCAGCGACTTCGTCGACGTCACCGTGCAGAGCGACGACCGCCCCTTCAACCTCGGCCGCACACTCGTCGATGGCAGGACCACGGAGCTGTGGCGAAGGACAAGCGCACAGGTATTTCGTTCGCTCGGCCCCGATCACTTCGGCTATTCCGATCCGCGGGGCCTGCCCGAGCTGCGCAAGGCAGTCTGCGATTACTTGCGCGCCGCGCGCGCCGTTCGCTGCGATCCGGAGCAGATCGTGGTGACCTCCGGAACGCAGCATGCGATCGATCTTGTGATCCGGGTCCTGCGCCAACCGGATATGCAGGCGTGGATCGAAGACCCCGGCTATTCATTGACGCGACAGGCGCTGATCGCCGCCGGGGCGACGGCCCACCCTGTTCCGGTCGATGCCCAGGGCATCGACGTCGCCGCGGGCATCAGAACCGCGCCCAAGGCCCGCGCCGTCTTCGTGACCCCTTCCCATCAATTCCCGACTGGCGTCGTGCTGGCGATGGCGCGACGTCTCGAGCTTCTCAATTGGGCCCGCGACACCGGCGCCTGGATCGTCGAGGACGACTATGCAAGCGAGTTCCGCTATGCCGGGCGGGCGCTGGCGTCGCTCCAGGGCCTCGATGAGAGCGAGCGCGTGATCTACATCGGCACGCTGAACAAGGCGTTGTTCCCCGGCCTGCGGCTCGGTTACGCCGTCGTGCCACCTGCGTTGCTGAAGGCGTTCACGACCGCACGGTATCTCGTCGACCGGCAGCCTTCGAGCCTGGCTCAGGCGGTGGTCACGGACTTCATCGAGCAAGGACATTTCGCGTCGCATATCCGCAGGATGCGCCGGCAGTACAAGGACCAGCGCGACGTGCTTGTCGATTCACTGCGACGCCGTCTGGGCGAGGAGATCACTGTCGATCCCCCGGATCAGGGAATGCATCTCGTCGCACATCTGCGCGCCGGCCATTCGGACGTGGGCATCGCACGCGCCGCACGTAATCACGACGTGATCGTCCGTGCATTGAGCACTGCCTATGTCGCCGCGACGCCACGATCCGCGCTGATGCTCGGCTTCAGCGGATATCCCTGCCACGTGATCCCCTCGGCCGTGGCGCGGCTGGCCCGGGCTTTCGGCCGCGGGAAAACGCCGCGCACGTCCTAGCCCTTCTTGCGCGCTTTCGCCGGCACTTCCTTGGTGTAGCTATCCGGCTTGAAGCCGACGACGCGCTTCGGCCCGAGGTCGAGCACCGGACGCTTGATCATCGAGGGCTGCTCGGCCATCAGCGCCAGCGCCTTGCGCTCGTTCAGGCCTTCCTTGTCGGCATCGGGCAGCTTCTTGAAGGTGGTGCCGGCGCGGTTGAGCAACGTCTCCCAGCCCACCTCCTCGCTCCACTGCTTGAGCTTGTCCTTGGCGATGCCGGCCGTCTTGTAGTCGTGGAAGTCGTAGGCGACGCCGTGATCGTCGAGCCAGGCGCGCGCCTTCTTCATGGTGTCGCAGTTCTTGATGCCGTAGATGGTGATGGTCAAAGCCGTTCCCCACATGCGATTGCTGCGGGGGAAACTAGCCCCGCAGCACGCGCAGCACCAGATCAGGATACGCCGATCTCCACATCGGCGTTGCCGGCGTCCGCCTCAGGCCTTGCTGACGTCGTTGATGGCCTGGACGAAGGCCTGCGGCGCTTCCTGCGGCAGATTGTGGCCGATGCCGCCGGTCAACTGGCGATGCTCGTAGTGCCCGGAGAACTTTCTGGCATAGGCCGCGGGGTCCGGATGCGGCGCGCCGTTGGCATCGCCTTCCATCGTGATGGTCGGGATCGCGATCACAGGCGCCTGGGCCAGCGTCTTCTCGAAAGCGTCGTACTTCGCCTCGCCCTCGGCGATGCCGAGCCGCCAGCGGTAATTGTGGATCACGATATCGACATGGTCGGGGTTCTCGAAGGCAGCAGCGCTGCGGTCGTAGGTGGCATCGTCGAACTTCCACTGCGGCGAAGCAATTTGCCAGATCAGCTTGTTGAAGTCGTGCCGGTTCTTGGCGTAGCCCTCGCGGCCGCGCTCGGTCGCGAAATAGAACTGGTACCACCATTGCAGCTCAGCCTTCGGCGGCAGCGGCACCTTGCCGGCCGCCTGGCTGCCGATCAGATAGCCGCTGACCGACACCATCGCCTTGCAGCGCTCGGGCCAAAGTGCCGCCATGATGTTGGCAGTACGCGCACCCCAATCATAGCCGCCGAGCACGGCCTTCTCGATCTTCAGCGCATCCATCAGCGCAATGATGTCGGCCGAGACCGCGACCGGCTGGCCGCTGCGCATCGTATCGTTGGAAAGGAAGCGCGTGCTGCCGTAGCCGCGCAGATGCGGCACGATCACGCGATAACCGGCCTCCGCCAGCGCCGGCGCAACGTCGGCATAGCTGTGGATATCGTAAGGCCAGCCGTGCAGCAGGATGACGGCGGGACCGGTGGCCGGCCCCATCTCGACATAGCCGGTGTCGAGCACGCCGGCGTTGATCTGCTTCACCGGTCCGATCGTTGTGTGAGCGCCGACCTTGACCGCGGGCGCTGCCGCCTTGGACTGCTCCTTGGACTGCGCGCTGGCCGATCCGATCAAGCCGAACCCGGAGGCAGCGAAGATGCCCCCGGCGATGCCAAGGAAGCGGCGGCGGTGCTGGCTGAAGGACTGCGACATGGCGATCTCCTGAAGTCTGGTGTCGGGGTCCAATATTGCAGAGCCCGCCCCCGTCCGCTTTCAGGGGACGTGGATTTGTCCTTCAGACCGTCGTGATTTTGGCTCCGCGCCGCCTGTGCTAGGTTCCGCCGCGGATTCAGCCACCGGCCGCCGGACTCTTCGGTTTGACTTACCATTTCAACGACTTGACCCTCGACTCTGAGCGCCGGGAGCTGCGGCGTGGCGATGTGCTGGTCGCCGTCGAGCCGCAGGTCTTCGACCTTCTCGAATTCCTGATCCGTGCCCGCGACCGCGTGGTCAGCCGCGACGAGGTGCTCGCTGCCGTCTGGCACGGCAGGATCGTCTCGGAGGCGACGCTGAGCAGCCGGGTCAACGCCGCGCGGACCGCAATTGGCGACAATGGCGAGCAGCAGAGGCTGATCCGCACCCTGCCCCGCAAGGGCCTTCGCTTCGTCGGCGATGTCAGGGAAGCCACGGTGCCCGAGCGTCCGCTTGTGGACGACACCAGTCCATCGCGGCCGAGCGAGGGTCCGTCGATCGCGGTGCTGCCCTTCACCAATATGAGCGGCGACCCCGAGCAGGATTATTTCGCCGACGGCATCGCCGAAGACATCACCACCGCGCTGGCGCGTTGCAGCCGCCTCACCGTGATCGCGCGCAACTCCGCCTTCACCTACAAGGGCAAGGCCGTCGATATCCGCCAGGTCGGGCGTGACCTCGGCGTCGGCTATGTGCTCGAGGGCAGCGTCCGCCGCGGCGGCGACCGCTTACGCATCACCGGACAGTTGATCGACGCCAGCTCTGGTGCGCATCTCTGGGCGGACCGGTTCGACGGCGCGGCCGACGATGTGTTCGATTTGCAGGACCGCATCACCGAGAACGTGGTCGGCGCCATCGAGCCGACCTTGCTCATCGCGGAAGCCGAGCGGGTACGGGCCGCGCCACCGGACAAGCTCGACGCCTATGACTGGCTGCTGCGTGCGTACAGCCTACGCTACGAGTTCACGCCCGAGAGCATGGCGGCCGCGCTCGATTGCCTCGACCGGGCACTGGCGCTCGATCCCGCCTACGCGCCGGCGCTGGCGGCATCGGCCTATTGCCACGCGATGCGCCATGTCCAGGGCTGGCTGAAGCCTGACGACGCCTATCGGGAACGCGCAGTGGCGCAGGCCTGGCGCGCGGTCGAATTGACACCAAGCGACCCGCAGGTGTTGTGGATGGCGGCGTTCGCGATCTGGAACATGGCCGACGAGATCGAGCCCGCGCGCGAATTGTTCGGCCGTTCGCTTGCGATCAACCCGAACTCGGCGATGGCGCTGGTGCTCAGCGGCTGGATCGAGGCGATGCGCGGCGATCAGCACGCCGGCCGCGCCATGATCGAGCGCGCGCAACGGCTCAATCCGCGCGACCCGCGCGGCTGGTTCGCCTCCGCGGCGCTGGCGATCTGCGCGGTGCTCGACGGACATTTTGCCGAAGCGGCGACCTGGGCCGACAAGGCGCTGGCGCAGAACCGCCGCTTCGCGGTGGCGCTGCGCGTCCTGATCGTGGCGCTGGTGAAGACCGGCGAGACCGCGCGCGCGACCCAGATCGCGCGCGAGCTGCTCAAGGTCGATCCGGAGTTTACGATCTCCGGGTTCCTATCGCGGATTCCGTTCCCGGTGCAATCGATGTCCGCAACCTATCGTGAAACCCTCAAGGCGGCCGGCGTCCCGGACTGATGCCGCCCCGGGGGACGAACGACATTCGCGCGATTTCGGAATATTAGAAAATACCGCTGAGTTGCCCGACGTGTCAAGTTGCCCGATCGCACACTGGCCGCCGCCGGGCTGCTTTGCATGGGGTTGTTTTCGATATTTCGGCGACGGCCCCATTACGTCATATTGCTAGCCCGTCGCACCCGGCTCCAGCGCTTCGCCGAGCTGGATCGGATGCGCCATGGTTTCGTGCAGCGCATCCTTGTCGAGCTCGCCCTCGGACAGGCTGATCACCACGCAGGCGACGCCGTTGCCGACCAGATTGGTCAGCGCGCGACACTCGCTCATGAACTTGTCGATACCGACCAGGATGGCGATCGACTGGATCGGAATGTCAGGCACGATCGACAGCGTCGCCGCCAGCGTGATGAAGCCGGCCCCGGTGACACCTGAGGCGCCCTTTGAGGTGATCATGGCGATGCCGAGAATGCCGAGCTCCTGCCAGATCGTCAGATGCGTGTTGGTGGCCTGCGCCAGGAACAGCGTCGCCAGCGTCATGTAGATGTTGGTGCCGTCGAGATTGAAGCTGTAGCCGGTCGGGATGACGAGGCCGACCACCGAGCGCGAGGCGCCGAGATGCTCCATCTTCTGGATCATCTGCGGCAGCACCGTTTCCGACGACGAGGTTCCGAGCACGATCAGGAGCTCGTCCTTGATATAGGCGATGAAGCGGATGATCGAGAAGCCGGCCAGTCGCGCGATCGCGCCGAGCACGATCAGCACGAACAGGATGCTGGTCAGATAGAAGGTGGCGATCAATGCCGCCAAATTGGCGAGCGAACCGAGGCCGTAGGCGCCGACCGTGAAGGCCATCGCGCCGAACGCCCCGAGCGGCGCGACGCGAACGATGATGCGGATGATCCCGAAGAACATCTTGGCGGCCAGATCGATCGCCGCGGCAATCGGCTCGCCGACCTTGCCCATCAGCGCGATGGCAAAGCCCGAGAGGATCGAGATCAGCAGCACCTGCAACAGATCGCCGCGCGCTACCGCGCCGAGATAGCTGTCCGGAATGATTGCCATCAGATGGGCAACGATGCCCTCTGCTTTCGCCTGGGTGACGTAGGTCGAGACCGACTTCGGGTCGATCGTGGACGGATCGATGTTGAAGCCGCGGCCCGGCTGCAACAGTTCGCCCACGATCAGGCCGAATGCGAGCGCGACCGTCGACACCAACTCAAAATAGATCAGCGTCTTCAACCCGACCCGGCCGACACGCTTGAGGTCGCCCATCGAGGAGATGCCGTGCACCACGGTGCAGAAGATCACCGGCGCGATCATCATCTTGATCAGCGCGATGAAGCCATCGCCGAGCGGCTTCAGCGCCTTGCCGAGATCGGGATAGAAATGCCCGATCAGGACGCCCAGCACGATTGCGATCAGCACCTGGACGTAAAGGATCTTGTACCAGGGCTGATGTTGGCGATGGACGGCGGGCTTGATCGCGTCTGTGGTCATGAGATGTCCCGGAGGCTAGGATTTGACTCAACTGGGGGTGCTATCTTGGCGGACCAGCGCGCACGCGACAATGCCCAATCGCAATCCTGGCCCAATCGCAAGCTTGGCAAGCGGACCAACAGCCGGGCTCGCGTTCGCGGGCGGCGGCTCACGAATCTGTCATAGATTGCGACGGGCTCGCATCCGGAGGCTGAGGATGGAATTCACCGCACTGTTTCTCGCCATCACCATCGCCATGCTGGTGGCCTGGCGTGGCCCGCGTCCCCTGGCGATTGGACTGTTCGCGGTGATCCTGGTCGCTTGCGCCGCGACCTTGCTGCACCACGCCACCGACCGCCTGACGCTGTCATTCTGAGGCGGCGATGAACGATACGCAGGCCGTCACCCTCAATGCGCTCGCGCTTTATGGCCTCGCGCTGCTGCTGGCCGCCGCCTTTGCCGCGCAACTGCTGTTGCATGAACTGCCCTGCCCGCTATGCCTGTTGCAGCGCACTCTGTTTGCCCTGCTGGCGATCGGACCGATCCTGAACATCCGTTTCGGGCCGCGTCCGAGCCATTATGCCTTGTCGCTGCTGACGGCCGTGCTGGGTGCCACCGTGTCCACGCGGCAAGTCCTGCTGCACATTCTCCCCGGCGATGCCGGCTACGGTTCGGCGCTGCTCGGCTATCACTACTATACCTGGGCGCTGATCGGATTCATCGCGGCGATCGTTCTGCTTGCCGCCATGCTGCTGTTCGACCGCCAGTTCGATCACCGCGCCATGCCGGGCGCCTCGCCCGGCAAATTTGCGCAAGGCGCCGTCTGGCTGGTGATCGGGCTGACGGCGCTGAATGTGCTCTCCACCCTGCTCGAATGCGGCCTTGGCGCCTGCGCCGACAATCCCGTCGTCTACGAGTTGCTCAAGTCAGCCAGCTAGGGCCGCTTGGGGATATTCAACCCGCGCTCCACGGCCGGCCGCTTGAGACCGCGCTCCAGCCAGGCCGCGACGTGGGTGAACTGGTCGAACTCGACAAGCTCGCGCGCGCCGTAGAAGCCGACCAGGTTGCGCACCCAGCCGAGCATTGAGATGTCGGCAATGCTGTAATCGTCGTCCATGAACCATTGCCGTCCGGCAAGGTGTGTCTCCATCACGCCGAGCAGGCGTTTGGACTCGGCGACGTAGCGCTGCAGCGGCCGCTTGTCCTCATAGTCCTTGCCGGCGAATTTGTGGAAGAACCCGACCTGGCCGAACATCGGTCCGATGCCGCCCATCTGGAAATACACCCATTGGATGGCCTGGTAGCGGCGCGCCGCGTCCGCTGGCAACAGCTTGCCGGTCTTCTCGGCGAGATATTGCAGGATGGCGCCGGATTCGAACAACGGCAGCGGCTTGCCGCTAGGGCCGTTGGGGTCGAGGATTGCCGGGATCTTGCCGTTCGGATTGAGCGACAGGAACTCCGCCGTCTTCTGGTCGTCCTTGTTGAAGTCGACCAGATGGACCTCGTAGGGCAGCCCGATCTCCTCGAGCATGATCGAGACCTTCACACCGTTCGGCGTCGGCAGCGAATAGAGCTGCAAGCGGTCCGGATGCTGGGCGGGCCAACGTTTTGTGATCGGAAAGGCTGACAGGTCGGTCATATCAGACATTCTTTTGCAGGGTTACGGTTCGACGGCTAATGTACGGAGCTCAGTGAAAGCCGCAAGGTCTCGAACCGGCCATGGATGATCAACAGACAAAGCTCGGCCTCTCCGACGACGAACTCGCGACACATCCGACCGTGTTCGCGACGGATGCGCTTGCCGGTCAGGTGGTCGTCGTGTCGGGCGGCGCTGGCGGTATCGGCCGCGCCATCGCCTGGCTGCTCGCCCGGCTCGGCGCCCACGTCGTCGTCGCGGGACGCAATGCCGACAAGCTCGCTGCGCTGGTCGAGCGTCTCGGACATCGCGGCCTGAAGGCGTCGGCGTATGTCGCTGATATCAAGGACCCGGATGCGGTCAACGCGATGTTCGACACGCTATGGGCCGCGCATGGCCGGATCGATCATCTCGTCAACAGCGCCGGCGGCCAGTTCCCGCAGGCCGCGATCGATGTCTCGATCAAGGGCTGGAACGCGGTCATCAACACCAACCTGAACGGCACCTGGTACATGATGCAGGCCGCCGCGCAGCGCTGGCGCGACCGCGAGCATCCCGGCAGCATCATCAATATCGTCGTGGTCACGACGCACGGGCTCTACGGCATCGCCCACAGCATCGCGGCGCGCGCCGGCGTGATCGGGCTGTCGCGCGCGCTCGCGGTCGAATGGGCGCCGCTGAACATCCGGATCAACTGCATCGCGCCCGGCGCGATCGAGACCGAGGGCTGGAACGTCTACAGCGAGACGGCGCGCGCCGCCTATCCGCGCTCCAACCCGATGATGCGCCCGGGCACGCCATGGGACATCGCGGAAGCGGCCGGCTACCTCGCGGCACCTTCCGGCAAATTCGTCACCGGCGAGACGCTGACCGTCGACGGCGGCGGCCAGCATTGGGGCGAGACCTGGACGACCGGCAAGCCGGACTATTTCAAGGGCGGCGAATAACGTACCTGCCGCCCTCGCCGATCCCCGCATCGGTCTATCAGAGCACGCAGCCGTAATGGGCCGACGACACCAGCCTTGTGTATTTGTCGTGCACTGACCCCGGCCGTATGGCCTGCTGCGGCGCGCGCCAGGCGGCCATGCGGTTCGCGATCTCATCGGCGGACAGCTCCACATTCAGGGTCCGTGCCACCGGGTCGATCACGATGGTGTCACCATCGCGCACCGCCGCAATCGGGCCGCCACGCGCCGCCTCCGGCGAGATGTGCCCGATCAGGATGCCATGCGAGACGCCGGAGAAGCGACCGTCGGTGATCAGCGCAACGTCCTCACCGAGGCCGCGGCCCTGCAACTGGATCGTCAGCATCACCATTTCCGGCATGCCTGGCCCGCCGACCGGGCCGACATTGCGCACCACGATGACGGTGCCGGGCTTGATCGAGCCAGCACGGATCGCCGCCATGGTATCGGGCTCGGAGTCGAACACCCGCGCGGTGCCGCTGAAGGTGCCCTTGTCCAGCGTCTTGCCCGATAGCTTCAAGAGGCAGCTCTCGGGGGCGATATTGCCCTTGAGCACGCTGATATGCCGGTTCGGCGGCGCGATCGGGTTCGACACCGGTGAGACGATGTCTTGACCTGCCATCTCGTCGAGCGCCGGCACTGCGGCGAGATTTTCCGCCAGCGTCTTGCCGGTCACCGTCATGACGTCGCCATGCAGCAGACCGTTGCGCAGCAACTCCTTCATCACCACAGGCACGCCGCCGATCGCATGCAGGCTGCCCATCGCGAACGGACCATGCGGCTGCAAATTGGCGAGCAGCGGAATCCGCTCGCCGACTGCCTGCACGCGCTCGATCGTGATCGGCACCTGGGCCTCGCGCGCCACCGCGAGCAGATGCAGGTACATGTTGGTCGAGCCGCCCATCGCATAGACTGTCGCGATCGCGTTCTCGAAGGCGCGCTCGGTCATGATGTCGCGCGGACGGATGCCTGCTTCGATCAGCCGGTACAGCGCATCGACCGAGGCGCGGGCCTGGGCACGCACGTCGGCATGAATGTCCTTGCCGGCACCGTAATCGGCAGGATGCGAGGCGCCGCGCGGCAGCATCATGCCGATCGCCTCCGCGATCGTGCTCATGGTGTTGGCGGTGAACATCGCGCCGCAGGTGCCGCTGCCCGGCATCACATTGCGCTCGAGCTCGAGCATCTCGTCCGCCGAGATCCGGCCGGCCTCGTGCGCGGCCCGGCCCTCGGCATAATCCATGATGGTGAGGTTCTCGCCCTTGGCAGCCCAGGCGCCGAACGACACCCGCCCCGGCGAGCTGGTGCCGGGATAGAGCACGAGGCCGAACGCATTGGTGCGCGCCAGCGGCATCAGCGCCGCGGCACCGGTCTTGTCGCAACCGGAGATCACGATCATCGCATCGCCGTGATGCGCATAGTGGCCGATCTCGAAGCAATCGGCGACGACGTCCCGCGACACCAGACTGTAGCCAGCCGTCGGCGATCCCTGGGTCAGCGCATCCGACACCGCCGGCGCGCCGACGATCAGCCCCTGCCCGCCGCGCTCGGCGAGCAGCTCGACGAGGAGATCGGTGATGGTCCGCACCCGGTTGTTGCAGCGATGCGCGTTGGTGTAGGCGCTCGCAATCGTGACCACGGCGTTGGTCGCGATGGCGCGGTCGGGCTCGAAGCCGGCCGCACGCAACTCGACGCGGGCTCGCTTCCAATAGTCGCTGCTGTCCTTGATCGCGCTGTCTTTGATCGTGCTGTCCTGGGTCACGATGATTTCCACCTTCTCATTGATTGTTGCGGGCTTGCCGGCGAGCCCGATACGCGCGTCCAGCCGATCAGCCGTTCTTGCCGTCGTCGAAGCTGACGATGACGGCGGCATTCGCGATCAGGATCGGGTCGTTGCCGAGATCGGACGGAATTTCGAGCCCGCCTGCGATCGCCTTCACCGTCTTGGTGCCATAGGGCAGTTCCTTGGCAACGGCCGCTATATCGACGTCTTCGGGATTGGGCACGGCGATCGTGACGTCGACGAACATGTCGTTGGCGGTCTTGCCGAGCATGCGGAAGAAGCCGAGGCTGGAATGGCGGATCGCATCGGAGACCGCGCGCTTGGCGGCCTTGGTGGCGTCACGGCCATGGACGTCGACGCCCATGCCCATTTCGGTGATACAGCGCACGCGTGTCATGAAGCTTTCCTGTTGTCGTTGGCGTGAGAGACCCTCACTCCTTCGACCCCGGCGCGCGCCGCGTCAAGCCTCGCCCCTCGCCTGGCTGACGCTGACGTGATTGCGCGCAAGCAGCCACGCCGCCAGGCAGGCCAGCATCGCCGCGGCCACCACCATGACGCTGGCCGCGCCCCAGCCCCACGCCGAGACCACCGCACCGACCGCGATCGGCCCGGTCACCTGGCCGAAATTGCTGCCCGTCATCAACAGTCCCATCATGACCGGAACCATCGTCGCCGAGCCTGCTGCCGCCGGCGCGGTCGCGAGCAAGGTCGCCGGGATCAGCCCGCCGGTCGCGGAGAACAGCAGGCACAGAACGAACGCACCCCAGCCGCCGAGCACGGGCAGGAAGATTCCGAGCGCGGATGCGCCCATCACCAGGGCTGCCACTGCGATCAGCAGAGGCCGGCTCACGCCGCGCGCCAGCAAATTGCCGGCCGCGAGATTGCCGAGGACGTTGCCGGCGGCCGCCAGCGCGCTGAGCCCGCCGGCGCCCTGGCTGGACACGCCGAGGCGCGCGGTCAGCAGGATCGGCAGGAAGCTGAACAGGGCGAAGAACATCAGGCTGTAGAGCGCAAACAGCAGCATCAAGAGCGCCGGCGTACGGCGCCGCGCCAGCGCGGCGGCCTGCTGCATCAAGCCGGCGCGCCTCGGGCCGGTGCGCGACGGAACATCCGGCACGATGATAATGGCGAGGACGAACAGCACGGCGACAAGCAGCGCGCTGGCCCACCAGATCGTGCGCCAGCCATCGAAGATCGGCCCTGCGACCAGGGCCAGCGCGATCCCGAACGGCATCACACAGCTCCACACCGCCATGGTGACGTCGCGCGCACCGTTACCGACGACGCGGTCGAGCAGCGCCGGGCATGCGACCATCACCAGCAGGAAGCCGAGCCCCTCCAGCATGCGCGACGCCAGCAGCACCGCGAGCTGCGGCGCGAGTGCGCCGGACGCCGCGCCCAGCGCGATCGCCGCGAGGCCGCACAGCAGCACCCTGCGCGCGCCCACCGCGGCGATCACCACGCCGGCGGGGACACTGCCGAACAGCCCCAGCACCGCGAAAATCCCGGCAACCGTTCCGACCGCCGCGAGGTCGATGCCGAGGCTCTGTTGCAGCATCGCTGCGGCGATCGGCACCTTGCCGACCTGGAGGGCGGCGCCGATCCCGCAGCCCATCACGACCGCGACCGTCGCCCATCGCTTCGCCTCGCTCTGCCGCGCCACGGCCGTCTCGATCGTCATGCGTCCACCTCGCCTCGAGGCCAGCAGAAATAGCGTTTCGCGGCCATCGACAGGAGTGATATGTTTTGCATCTCCTTGATCGATTTCATAGATCATGCTCGATAACCTCACGCTCGATCAGATCCGCGTCTTCGTCACCATCGCCGAGAGCGGCAGCTTTCGCGCCGCCGCGACCAGGCTGGCGCGGGTGCAATCCGCGGTCAGCCATGCCATCGCCAACCTCGAGGCCGAGCTCGGCATCATGCTGTTCGACCGCAGCAGCCATCGTCCGGTGCTGACGGCCGAAGGCAAGGCGCTGCTCGGCAACGCGCGCGACCTCCTGCTCCGGGTCGACGCGATGCGGGCACGGGCCCATGGCCTCGGCGACGGGGTGGAGTCGGAGCTCTCGCTCGTCGTCGACACGCTGTTTCCGATCGCCGCGGTCGGCGCAGCGCTGACCGAGATGCGGGTGGCTTATCCGTCGGTCAGCGTGCGGCTCGCGGTCGAACCGATGGGCGGCCCGATCGCCGCCCTCACCGAGCGGCGCAGTGCGCTCGCCGTGACGGTCGGCGAGGATTTCCGCGATCCCCGCCTCGCGCTCGATGCGATCTGCGCCGTGCAGATGGTCGCCGTCACCTCCGCGCGGCATCCGCTGGCGCGCCGTGGCCGCAAGACCGTCGCCGACCTTGCCGATCATTTGCAGATCGTGCTGTCGGATCCGACGTCGCTGTCGGAGGGCCGCAGCTTCGGCGTGCTCTCGCCGCAGATTTGCAGGGTCAGCAATCAGGACACCAAGCACGCCATGATCMTGGCCGGGCTCGGCTGGGGCCGCCTGCCGCTCTGGCAGGTGGCGCGCGACCTGAGGGAACGCCGCCTGGTGCGGGTCGAGACCGGCGCGCTCGGCCGAAACGCCGCGGTTGCGATGGAAGCCTATCTGGCCCGCCGGCTCGACGACCCGCTCGGCCCGGCCGCACGCGCGTTTGCCGATGCCCTGACGCGGATCGCCGCGCAAGGCGGCAAGCTGGAAACCAAGGCGAAGGCGGCAAGGACACGCTGAGGAAGGCCGCTGCACCGCCGTCTCCCCCTGGCGGTCGCCGGGTTCCCGTTCAGTCCTCGATCTCGCCGCTGCGAATCGCGAGCCGGATCGCCTGCGCCGTGGTCGCGACGCCGAGACGAAATCGTGCGCGGCGGAGGTGGTTTTCCACCGTTCGCATCGATAGCCCCAGCGACGCTGCGATGTCGGCCTGTCGTCGTCCCGCCGCGGTCCAACGCAGCACTTCGCGCTCGCGCGGCGACAGGCTCGACGCACCGTTCGGCGCATGCGCCTGCATCAGCCGGCGGGCAGCGCGAAACGCCGCGACGCCGACCATCGTCAGCACCACGCGGGTCCGCGCCGACGCCTCGATCCGAGTCCCGGCAAGGCTCATCGCGCCTTCAAGGCCAGTTCGCCCGAACACCGGGACCTGCAATCCGTGAAAGCCAGGTCCGCGCGGCGTGCGGACCACGCGGTACTTTTCACCGCGCGCCGACATCACTTTGGTCCAGAAGAAGGACTGATCCACGTTGAGGAAATTACGCGTCACCGGACAATGCCGGACGTAGGTTTCGGCATCGACCGTCACCCCTTTTCCGAACCAGTCGCCTTCGACCCAGTAGATCTGGTCGACCAGGTCATCGCGCGCCGGGGATGCCGAGAACATCACGAACCGGTCGTAGCCGAGCGGCGCGCCTGCCGACCGCACGGCCGCCTGAATCGCGGGCAAGCTTTCGCTGTCCTCGATCGCAACCACGGCTTCGATGTAGCGGTCCATGTTGATGCCATCATGTCCCGGGAACCGCTATTGAGCACGCCCGGACGCATTGAGGACTTTCCCTCAAGCGACGCGGACCTGCAAGCCGCGCGGCGCTGTCCGATGGCAGGCGGCGTGGCAGTTCGCCGCGCCGTCTGCAACTTCGGCCTTGCCCTCAGCGCTCGCCGAGTGAATCCAGCAAGGCCTTCGCGGCCGCTTTGCCGACGTTGTTGGCGGCGAACGGGCTGTCACCCGTGATCAGCTTGCGATCCTGATACGTCTTGCCGGTGATGTCTTTGTTGAGAATCTCGACGCCGAGCGCCTGCAGCCGTTCGCCGAAGGCCCAGGTCAGCGCGCCCGGCATGTAGCCGATGTCGGGCGTGGTCCGATCGATGGCGTCGGGAAATGCGCAGATCTTGTAGCCCTTGAACGGATAGTCGCCCTTGGCTTCGCCGACCGCGGAGGCCAGCAGCGCCGCCGGACCGTGGCACAGCGAGACGATGTGCTTGTCGTTATCGAGCGCCCATTTCAGGGCAACTTTCACGTCCAGGCTTCCGGGGAGACCGATCAGCGCGCCATGGCCGCCGGGAATGAACAGCGCGATATAATCGGAGTCCTTGCCGAGCTTGTCTTCGATCACGTCGGAGAGCTTGAGCGGCTGCTTCAGCCTGCCGAGATACTTCTGGTAGATGCTTTTGACCGCGTCATCCTGGTTCGGGAACGCCCAGAGCTCCTTGAACTGCGCCCGGTATTTTCCGAAGAAGCCCTTCACTTCCTCGTCCTCAGATGGCATCGCCCAGAACTCGAACTTGACCGGATTGCCGGATACCGTCGCGATGTCGAACTCGAAGCCGGCCTTGTCGAGGTGGTACATCGGCAGCAAGGTCTCGACAGGATGGTTCCCGGTCGAGAACATCGTGCCGTTCTGCAACAGCAGATAGCGCTCATCCGCGGCGATCATCAGAATCTTCCAGCGGCCGCCCTTGTAGGCATTGGGATAGTCCGCGCCGGAGAGATCCGACTTGGCCGAGGTGAATTGTCCAAGCGAATAAGGCGACGGAAAGAAGGCGTTGTTCTCGGCCGGATCAGCTACGGGATGCTTGTCCTGGGATTGCTCGGACATCGAGATATCCTCTCTCATCGTGTTGCGGTCCAACGAAGATAGCCACGGATCGACACATCACGAATGAGGAAAATCCCTCAACCGCGGCAAGATATCCAAATCCGACAGCTTCGGCGGCGACGTCGTTCACAACGTCGAGAGCCCCGTCGCCATGTCTTCGCCGTTTGGCTCCAATTCATCTCCACCGACCGATCATGCGCGCGACCAATCCCGGTCGCGCAAGGAGCCGTGCCCATGCCGATCAGCCGCCGGCGAGCGCTGACGCTTGCCTCGCTTTTCGTGGCGAGCCCGCTGCTCCCCACCGAAGGCCGCGCCGAGCAGGTATCGGTTCCCAGCGCGGCCAGTTTCGACATGGCAACTTTCACGGCGACGTCCGGCGGCGATGCCGACGCGGCGTTCGCCAAGGCGCTGGCCGCAATCGCCAAGGCGGCGGCCGAGGCCGCCAAGGCCGGACCAGCTCACATCGTCCTCAACCTCGAGAAGAACACCAGCTACCGGATCAAGCGGCCGCTGGCGTTCCGGCAGTTGTACGGCTTCGAGCTCAACGGCAACGGCGCGCAGCTGATCAACACCACCCGCACCGGAACGCTGGTGGTCTCCGGCTGCAACCGCCTCACCGTCCGTGATCTCACCATCGACTACGACCCGCTGCCCTTCACCCAGGGAACGATCACCGCCTTCGACAAGAAGGCGGTCGAGATCACGGTGAGGGTCGATCCCGGCTATCCCGATGATGCTGCGCTGCTGGCCGCCTTCACCGATGGTTTCTTCAAGGTGATGGACCGCCACAACCGGGCGCTGAAGACCGGCGCACGCGACTTTCTCTCGCCGGCCCACGCCACGCGCCTCAGCGAAGGCCTGATCAAGGTGCAGTTACATTGGAGCGCGAACGACCGCTTCCCGAGCCAGCTGCCGGTCGCGGTCGGCGACGTCGTTACCGTCGCCAATGGCGGCGCACACGCCATCGCGGTGGACACCAGTGTCGCCACCAGCCTGATCGACCTGAAGTTACTCGCTTCGCCAGGCATGGGCATCATCGAGAACGGCGGCGAAGGCACGATGATGCTGCAAAAGGTCTCGGTGGTTCCGGGACCGCGGCCGAAGGGCGCGACGACCGACCGCCTGATCTCGACCAATTCCGACGGCTCGCACTTCACCGCAGTCGCGCACGGTCCGACCATCGAGGATTGCAGTTTCGCCAACACCTCCGACGACGCCATCAACGTGCACGGCTTCTACTATTATGTCGTGGCAAAACCCGCGCCGCGGCGGTTTCTGCTCAGCCCCAAATGGGACGTCGGCCTTGCGGCCGGCGACGACATCGAGAGCTGCGATCACGCAACGTTCCGCTCGCTCGGGCGCGGCAAGGTCGCCCAGTTCGCCAAGCGTCACGCGCCGGAGCTGAAGGCGAAGATCGCCCAGCTCTGGAAGAACAAGAGCCCGACCACGCAGCCGGATCTGATCTACGACGTCGTGTTGCAGCAGGACCTGCCGCTCAAGGTCGGCGATGCCGTCACCTCGCTGACGCATATCGGATCCGGCGCCACCGTGCTGCGCTGCAATTTCCACGCCTGCGGCCGCGTGCTGATGAAGGCGCCGAACGCCATCGTCGAGAATTGCCAGTTCACCTTCTCGACCGGGGTGGCGTTGCAGGCGGGCAGCGACATCGGTTTCTGGTCGGAATCCGGATTTGCCGACAATCTCGTGTTCCGCAACAATCGCTTCAGTCATTGCGTCAACGGCGCCAACGAGCTGACCAGCGGCAGCGAAACGCTTGGCACGATCTATGTCGGCATGGTGCCGCCGCAGGGCGCCAACGGATTCCAGGGCAATTTCGAGAACCGGCGCGTCATCATCGAAGGTAACCACATCGACGATTCCTACATCTACGCGATCTTCGTGAGCAATGCCGACGGTGTCAAAATCGCCGGCAATGTGATCGGCCAGACCTTCATTCGCGGCAATACTTTCGGTGCCGGTGATTACTATCATGTCAAGCCGAACAGCGCGATCTATGTCGGCCGCACCAGGAATGTCGAGATCAGCAACAACGTCGCCGAACGCGGGCACATCGCGGCCAATGCGGTCGCGATCGATCCTAGCTGCGACAAGCGCACGGTGCATCTGGCCGGCAACAGGCTGGCCTGAGCGCGCGACGTCACCGGTCAGGGCATCATCCCGAGCGCCCGCCACATCGCGCGGATGATCCGGAACGAGCGGGCATCGCCGACCAGCCCGCGCTGCATCCGGTTCATCGCATAGGCGAACGTCATGCGCGCATCGGTATCGACCAGCACGAACGACCCGCCGCCGCCGGACCAGAACAGCGTGTTCGGATTGGGCGGCACTAGGCTGAGGATCGGGCTCGGCAGCCCATAGCCGAGACCAAAGCGAACGGAGATGCCGCGCATCACCAGGTCCGGCCCGTCGACCTGTACCTCCAGTGCCTTGCGGCAGCCAGCCTCCGACATGAATCGCTGGCCATTCGCGACACCGCCGGTTGCCAGGATGGTCTGGATGGCGGCGATCGACCGGGCGTTGCCGTGACCATTCACCGCCGGAATTTCCGCACCGCGCCAGGCACGGGTGCGGGTCGACGGCACGTCGGTCCGGGTATCGCTGAAGGTGATCTTCTGGATGGTCGTCATCTCGATGCCGGTCGCGGCCGATGACGGCAGGAACGGCACGAGGTCGGCAACGCGATGGTCTTCGCTGGCCGGCAGGCCGATCCAGAAATCCGCGTGCAAGGGCGCCGCGATCGCCTCACGAAACACCGTGCCGAGCGTCTTGCCGGTGATCCTTCTCACAACCTCGCCGATCAGGAAGCCGAAGGAGTAGACGTGATAGCCCGACGCGGTGCCCGGCTCCCACAGCGACGCCTGCGCGGCCAATGTCGAAGTCGCCTTCTCCCAGTCATAGAAATCCTCGCCGCTGATCGCGGGATGCCAGCCCGAGAGGCCCGCCGAATGGCTCATCAGTTGCGCCACCGTGATGGCGGCCTTGCCGTTCGCCGCAAATTCCGGCCAGTAGCGCGCGACGGGTGCTGCGAAATCGAGTTCGCCGCGATCGGCGAGCCACAACGCGGTCAGCGCGGTCATGGTCTTGGTGATCGAATAGACGTTGACGATGGTGTCGCGCGTCCAGGGCCGCTGGCAGGCCTCGTCGGCGAAGCCACCCCACAGATCGACCACGGTCTCGCCGTCGATCGTGGCGCAGAACGACGCGCCGAGTTCCTCCCCGTCGGCGAAATTCGCCTCGAATGCCTCGCGCGCCGCCGAAAACCGCTCGTGGGCAAATCCGTCTGTCGTCGCAACTACCATCGCCGTGCTCCCCGCTCCATCCCCCGGCCTTGAGGGAGGCGGGACATACGCGGTGACACGGCCGCCTGACAATTCTTGAACTGAACTGTTTCGTCCCCATTTATCTGAGTAGAAACCCTCCGCCTCGGCCAGTCCTACCCGTGCTTCTGCAACACCGTGATGTGCAGACGGCGGCGGATCTCCATGCCCTGGCGCCGGTACAGCGCGATCGCAGAGACGTTGCTGGTGAAGACGTGCAGGAACGGAATCTCGCCGCGCGCCACGATCTGGCGGCCGACCGCCGACAGCAGCGCCTGGGCATAGCCGTGGCCGCGGTGCTCCGGATGCACGCAGACCGCCGTCATCTCGGTATAGTTCCCCGGTTTCATCCGTTCCCCGGTCATCGCGACCAGCTCGCCATTGACGCGAATGCCGAAGAAGTTGCCGAGTTCGTGCGTCCTTGCGCTGAACGGTCCGGGCTTGGTCAGTTCGGTCAACGCCATCATCGCCGGAACGTCGGCGACGCCGAGCCTGACGATCTCGACGCCGGCCGCGGCATGGTCGGCAGGCGTTCCAATCATCTGCTCGCCGGTATCGGCGAGCAGCACCTTGAACTCCGGCGGCACAGCGACGGGGTCCGGCGTGAACAGCACCGCGATCTCAGATCCGGACAACAGCACGCCTAGCGCAGCAAAGCTCCGCGGCGACATGTCGGTCATATCGGCAAAGGGTGCGATCGCGAGTGGAAAGCGGCGGGCCTCGGCGCCGCCTTCCGCGAGGCCGCGCTGTCTTGTGGTCAGCGCGCTCCAGATCGGACGATCGAGCGGATGATGAGGCGGGATGTCGGACATGCGGCGCTTCGCTCCTGATTTTTCCGGAGCAGAGCAAGAAGCGCCGACAAAATCCAGCATGGCGTGATGCCGTTGCGGCTCACAATCACGCCAGCTGGATTGCTTGTCATGGTGCCGGGCGAACCCTTACGCCACCTTCAGGCAGAGTTCGGTGCCGCCCTTGAGCGGCAGCGTAATCGACACGAAGCCATTCCCGGGATCGCGCACGAACTCCAGGAAGTCCGCCTCGGCATTGTCGTTCATGACATAGCCGCCGACCCGCAACTGTGGCGCGACGATCTCGATCACCTGACGCGCCAGCGTCGGTCCCTTGTCGCCCGGCCAGCCGTCGATCAGGATGAAATCGACCGGACCGCCGAGATCGCGCAGCGTCTGGCGCGCATCGCCTTCACGGATCTCGGCGCAATCGGCAAGGCCGGCCTCCGCGAGATTGCGCTTCGCGGTTGCGACCTTGGCCGGCACGATCTCCGAGCCGATCACGGTGCCGCCGCCATTGTCACGCATCGCGGCCGCGAAATACAGCGTCGACATGCCGACCGAGGTTGCGAACTCGGCGACGCGTTTGGCGCGCAGGCCGCGACACAGGATATAGATCAACTCGCCCTGCTCGGGGTGAATCGAAAAGCCCTGCTCCGCATAGTCGAGGGGATCGCGGCTGCCGCTCTGCATCGGATTGCCCCTCGCCGGCGCCCGGCGTGTGGCCTGAAGGCGCTCGATGACGGCGGTCACGCGAGCATCAGCAATCGCGCTGTGCGGTTCGGCGTTGTACATGAAGGGTCTCCGTTGCGACTGCGTCATTGGTGCAGGATTTCAGCGGCAGCGCGTTCCAGGATTTTCGCGATCCGCCGCGCCTCGGCGGTATCGCAGCCGCGCTTCTGGCGCAGCGCGCTCTTCAGCGCGTGACGGGCGCGGTGCAAATCGTCGGACGCTCCGCCGTCGAGATCGCTGACGCCGGCGAAGGCTTCGCGTACCTCCTCCATGCGACGGCCGATCCGTGACAGCGCCTCGAGAATGGTATCCGCGGTGGCGCGGTTCTCGGCGAGATGTGCCTTGCCCTGCTCGGTGATGCTGTAAAGCTTGCGTGCCGCATCCTGGGTGACGCTTGCGTGGCCGATCTCCTCGAGGAAGGTCAGCGCCGGATAGATCACGCCCGGGCTCGGGCTGTAGAAGCCGTCCGATCGCTCCTCGATCTTTTTGATCAGCTCGTAGCCGTGCGCCGGCTGCTCGCCGAGCAGCGCCAGGATGACGAGTTGCAGATCCTGCGACGAGAGCCGCCGCGATCCAGGAAAGTCGCCGCCGCCACCCCGCCCGAAGAAGCCATGACCGCCGCGGCCGAAGCGATGGCCGCCCCTGCCGTGCCGTCCCATGGCGAAGAAGCCAAACCGGAAGCCGTCCTCGTCCCGGTCGCGAAACATCGATCTTCTCATTGTTGATTTCCTTACTGAAAACATATCTTACGATATATCTAGAGATGGATCAAACGACAACCCACGATTTCGTGAGTGCTCCGGTTTGCGAGGCCGGCAGCCAGGCAGATGATCTAGGACCTTAGAATTGCTGGGGGTCACTTGTCGTCCCTCGTCCAACGCTGGAGGAGAAACAGGGTGACCATACCGATCGGCCAACAGATGAAGAGCGTCCGCTCCCAAACCCTGAAGTCGCTGTACTCGGATAGCGTATGAGGTTGGCCCTGCTTGCCGCAGTACCCGCTGGGGCAGATATGCAGCGGAGCATCCGGGAACCTGACGAAGCCATAGAGCAAGAGCGCCATCATCAGAACTGCCACGCAATACGTCGCGACGCGCGCGGTGCTAACGCCCCTAAGCCAATTCCGAAGGGTACTGCCCATGCCGCGAATATGCGACGTTGACGGTGAACATTCCATTCAATCCCGTGATTCATGCGCCCCAAGACCTTCGAAACCCACTGCCTCCGCCTGCCTGCCGCCACCAAGGTGGTGCAATGGGAAGGCACGTCGGTATTCAAGGTCGGCGGCAAGATGTTCGCGCTGGCCGGCGGCTTCATCGGGCGATCCGGCGGCTTCATGTTCAAGACCTCGAACATGGCCTACCAGCTACTGATCGAGCAGGAACTCGCGCGGCCGGCGCCCTATCTGGCGCGCGCCAAATGGGTGCAGCTGATCGGCAACGACGCGCTGCCGGATCCCGAGCTCAAGGCCTATCTCGACCAGGCGCATCGCCTCATCGCCGCGAAGCTGACGCGGAAATCGCGCAAGGCGCTCGGGCTAGACTGATCAGCGGTGACGCAGCGCGGCTCAGCCACCCAGCGGCTGGTCGGAATCGCCCGACAGCAATTTCGGAAACAGCTCCTTGAAGGCGAACTTGTCGTCGCCCTTGGCACGCTCGAAGCGCAGCACGACGTCGAAGCGGCTGCCCTCCCATCTGGTCGGCGGCTTGCCCTTGCTGACCGGGATCAGTGGCAGGATGTCGGAGATGATCGCCTTGTGCTCCCAGCACAGCAGCGCGATGCCCTTCGACGCCAGCACCGCCTTCATCAACGCCGGTTCATCGCCCTTACCGAACCCCTCGTTCGGCGTCAGTCCGCGGCGCGCTGAGAGCGCCGAGATCGTCTCGGCCGGACGGCTCGACGGTGGCTGATTGGGCTCTGTCCCGGGTGTCGCGGCATAGATCGCGTCAGGCTTGGCGTAGTCGCCGCCGGTGAAATCAGTGCCGAACAGAGCCGCCCATGCACCGGCGCGCTGCCACCCGCGCAGCACGAGCGACTCGGTATCCGACACCCCATCCTCGGTGAAGCCGGGCCCCGGCCAAGACTCGCCCGGCTTCTCGGCATGGCGGATGATGAAGAGCGTGAGCGCGTCCATGGCAGCCTCGCGGGAGAGTTGCATGATTGGAAACAAATTCGGACAGGTTGATCCTATCCCCGATCGGGCCTCCGCTTCATGAACGGCGTCACAATTTGCGAAAACTCGACCGGTACTGCGCCGGCGACACGCCGAGCCGATCGGTGAACACGATGCGCATCCGGTCGGCGGAGCCGAAGCCGCAATCGAAAGCAACCGCCTTCAGCGGCCGGTCCGAACCCTCGAGCAGCCGTCGCGCGGCGTCGACGCGGGCGCGCTCGACGAATTCGTGCGGCGTGATGCCGGTCTCCTGCGCGAAGGCGCGACCGAAATTGCGCACGCTCATGCCGACGGCCTCCGCCAGCGATTGCAGCGTATGGCGTTCGCCGACATGCTGCATGATATGCGCCTGCGCGCGCGCAATCGGCGAATCCTCGTCGACCGGCGCGGTGAGATACGGGCTGAACTGCGACTGCCCGCCCTGACGCTGCGCCACCACGACCAGCCGCTTGGCCACGGCGACCGCGACCAGCGGCCCGTGCCGCTCGGCAACCAGCGCGAGTCCGAGATCGATGCCCGCGGTCACGCCCGCCGAAGTCATCAGCCTGCCGTCGCGGATGTAGATCCGGTCAGGGATCACCTCGGCGGCTGGAAAGCGCGCCGCGAGCCGTTGCGCGTTCTGCCAATGCGTCGTCACCTTGTGGCCGTCGAGCAGCCCGGCATGGCCGAGCGCGAAGGCGCCGGTGCAGATCGAGCCATACAGTCCGGCACGCTCCGGCGCCCGGCGTAGCCACTGCGTCAGTTCGGGATCGGGCGCGGCGTCCGGCAGTGCCGGGCCCCCGGCAACGAGCAGGATGTCGAATGTCTCCTCTGCTTCGTCAAAGCGCAGATCGGCCGATATCTTCATGCCGTTCGACGCGCGCAGCGGTTCGCGGCTGGCGCCGACCAGCACGGTCTCATAGCCATCGCCATCAGCGACAAAGCCATTCGTCTCCGCGAACACGTCGACCGGTCCGGCGATGTCGAGCGCCTGAACCCCTTCGTGTATCGCGATCGCGACCTTCTGAACCGCCATACTGTCTCCCCGCCCCGCTGGCGCGAAACGACGTCTCCTTGGCCCGATCCGGCGGCGCGCGATCGTTGCGAGATCGGGCCAGGACCGGCGACAAGGACGCTACGGAACACGCCACAAGGCGATCCGCAGACATCGCAGAGACGAGCGCCGGCGCCCGCGTGTTCGCACGCCACGGAATCGTCTTGCCACATCGAGGAGCGTCTTGAAATGACCGAGATCATCGCCGGCATCCGCGTACCCGACAGCGCCATGGCCCGCGCCGCCACCCAGTTGGTGCGCGATACCGAGGACGACCTGCTCTACAACCACAGCCGTCGCGTGTTCTTCTGGGGCGCGCTGACCGGCAACCGCCGCAAGCTGAAATTCGATCCCGAGCTGCTCTACATCGGCGCCATGTTCCACGACATGGGCCTCACCGACGCGCATGCGAGTCCCGACCTGCGTTTCGAGGTCGACGGCGCCAACGCCGCGCGCGACTTCCTCAGGGGTTACGGCGTACCGGAGCGGGATATCGAGGACGTCTGGACCTCGATCGCGCTGCACACCACGCCCGGCGTCCCCGAGCATATGCGCCCGACCATCGCGCTGGTCACCGCCGGCGTCGAGATGGACGTGCTCGGCATCGCCTATGACGATTTCGCGCACGAGCACCGCGATCATGTCTGCGCACACCATCCACGCGAGGCGAACTTCAAGGAGAACATCATCGATCATTTCGCCGGCGGCACGATCAAGAAGCCGCTGTCCACTTTCGGCAACGTCAAGGCCGACGTGCTGGCCCTGAAGGACATGAACTATACGAGGACGAACTTCTGTTCGATCATCCTCGGCTCGAAATGGCCGACGTGAGCAAGAACGGTCATCCTTCGTGTGGACCGTGGTCGGGGCCAGGAGCTTTGCCCGCGACCACGAGCGCGAGCCTGGCAAGGTAGTGCGCCCAGCCCTTGCTGTGGCTCGCGCACTGCTCGGCATTGGGCAGGCCGCTATGGGTCATCCGCAACAGCGTGCCGTTGTCCTGCGCCATCAGGTCGATCTCGATCAGGCTCGATCCCGGCGGGACTTCTGCGCCACCCTCCCAGCCAAAACTGTAGGCAAGACGATGCACCGGCACGACCTCGCGGAACGCGCCGCGCGCAGTCCTCGAGCGATCGCCGGCGACGCCCTTGAGCAGATAGAGCCCGCCCGGATGCAGTTCGGTCTCGGCCTCGAGCCCCATCCAGCTCACGATCTTCTGTGGATCGGTCAGGAACGCGAACACGGTTGCGGGCGGAGCTGCGATCTGCATCTCGCGTTGAACGATGAAGGCTTCGGTCATCGATGCATCCTCTATTGGCGACGGGTCTTCAGGGATAATTCGTGATAAGAACGGCGCCGGAACCCATGATGGCGTAATGCAACTGTCCTCGACACTGAGCTGGCTGGTCGACGCCGCGGCCGAGACCGCGGGCGCCAACCGGTTGCTGGCGGAGCTTGGTCGCCACCTTATCACGGATGGCCTGCCGCTTGCCGGCGGCGCGCTGACGCTCGAGGTTCCACATCCCTTGATCGCGAGGCGCACCTGGTTGTGGCGTGCCGACAATGGCGAGGTCATCGAGGCGCTCGGCTTTGCACCGGAACAACCGTTTGCGATGCCGGACATGGTGGGCTCCGCCGATGCCGGCCGGCGCTGGCTCGGCGCGCTGGGGCCCGGCCCGATCCACCAGGACACGATTGGAACACGTCCCGATGGCCCAACCCTCGGATGGATCGGAACGCGTGCCTTCACGCCTGCCGAGGCCGATCGCTTGCGCGAGGCGGCGCGCTTCACCGCCGCACCACTCGCGGCGCTCGCCGCGCGCGCGACATTGACGGCGGCGTTGGAAGCCTATCTCGGACGGCGCAGCGCGGCGCGCGTCCTGACATCGCCATTGCGGCGCAACACCGGCGAGAGCATCGAAGCGGCGTTGCTGTTTGCCGATCTCCGCGGCTTCACTGCGCTCTCGGAAAGCCACCCGCCTGCCGAGGTGATCGCCGCACTCGACGCCTGGTTCGACCGCATCGCCGGTGCGATCCATGCCTTCGGCGGCGAGGTGCTGAAATTCATCGGCGACGGCCTGCTCGCGATCTTTCCGGTCACGACCGGCGCGCGCAGCGCGTGCGAGGCGGCTTTGCGCGCGGTGTCGGCGGCGCGCGTCGGCATGGCACATCTTGATACCGAGCGGCGCAGGCAGGGTTTGCCGCCGCTGCCATTCGGCGCGGCGCTGCATCTCGGCGAGGTACACTGGGGCAACATCGGCGCGGCCGACCGCCTCGACTTCACCGCGATTGGTGCTGCGGTCAATCTGGTCAGCCGGCTCGAAGGCCTGTGCAAGCCGCTGCAACAGACCGTGCTGGTTTCGGGTGCCGTCGCCGCGGAGACCGAGACGCCGCTGGTCGCGCTCGGCACCCATGAGCTGCGCGGCATCGCGCGACCCTGCGCGGTCTTCACCTTGCCGGAGGGATGAACGGATCATCGGAACAGGCGCAACCACGGCGCCAGGTGAAATGCGCTCATCAGCGCGTACATCGGGACCATCCCCTGCAATGAAAGCGCTCCCTGCATGGCGCCGCAGATCAAGTCGGCCGGCGCCAGCGCGACCGCCAGCGTCATCACTGCGAAGGTCGGCGCCGCCGCCAGCGACAGCCAGCGCTCGGCGATGGCACCACGGCCACCAACGCGGCCCTTCAACCAATCCTGATGTGTCTCGATTCCAGTCATCGTTCGATCTCTCTGGAGATAACCCATGTCGTCATGTGGTAGGTTAGAAGCGGACCTCGGAGGGCGAGAGTGACAAGTGTGTCGGGATTCGAATGGACTCGTTGATTATCGCCGCGGCGCGCGCGCTCGCGGCGGGTGATCCCCTCGGCGCACTGAAACGGGTGGCCCTGCGCGACGACGCGCCGGCGCTGGCGCTGCGCGGCATCGCGATGGCCCGGCTCGGCGATTTCGCCCGCGCCAAGGAGCTGTTGCGGCGCGCAGGCCGTGCCTTCGGCCCGCGCGAGGCGATCGCCCGGGCACGCTGCGTGGTGGCGGAAGCCGAGATCGCGCTGGTGTCGCGCGACCTGTCGTTTCCCGGCAAGAGCCTCGCCGCGGCGCGCGCGACGCTCGCGGCACGCGGCGATGCGCTCAACGCTGCGCATGCTGGCTATCTCGAGATCCGCCGCCTGCTCTTGATCGGCAGCCTCGACGCCGCCGAGCGCATGCTTGACGACCTCGATCCGGCACCGTTCCCGCCGGCGCTGCGGGTTGGCCATGAGTTGGTCGTCGCCGGCATCGCGATGCGGCGGCTGCGCACGAAGCCGGCACGCGAAGCGCTGGCAAGGGCAAAGGATGCCGCACGCAACGCCGGGATCGCCGAACTCAATGCTGAAGTAGAGAGTACTGCACAGCTGCTCACGACACCCGCGGCGCGCCTGATCGCGCGCGGCAGCGAGCGGCCGCTGCTGCTCGAGGAGGTCGAGACCCTGATGGCGTCGAAGGCGCTGGTCGTCGACGCCTGCCGCTATGTCGTGCGCGATGCCGGCGCCACGGTGTCGTTGACGCGCCGTCCGGTGCTGTTCGCGCTCGTCCGCGCGCTGGCTGAAGCGTGGCCGCAGGACGTCTCGCGCGGCACGCTGATCGCCCGGGCGTTTCGCGGCAAGCATGCCGATGAATCGCACCGCGCCCGGCTGCGGGTCGAGATCGGTCGGCTGCGCCGGGCCCTGCGGCCACTCGCCGATCTCAACGCCACCGCGGACGGATTCGTGCTGAAGCCGCACGGACGGCACGACGTCGCCGTGCTGGCGCTGCCAGTGGAGGAAGAACATGCAGCGGTGCTGGCGTTCCTCGCCGACGGCGAGGCCTGGTCGAGCTCGGCGCTGTCGGTCGCGCTCGGCGCGAGCCAGCGCACCGTGCAGCGCGCGCTCGACGCGCTCGCCGCCAGCGGCAAGGTGCAGCCGGTCGGCCGCGCCCGTGCCCGGCGCTGGATGACGCCGCCGGTGCCGGGATTCACGACGACGTTGTTACTCCCTGCCCCGCTGCCGAATGGCTAGCATCAGGGCCGAAATCACAGGAGCGCAGCATGAAGAAGTTTGAAGCCGAGATCATCCGGGAATACGCCTTCGACGGCGTCGAGAGCGTGGGCGGCGTCAGCTTCGACGGCGAGCAGGTCTGGTTCGCGGCCGGTGGCCGGCTGGTTGCGTTCGATCCCGACAGCGGCAAGACCACCCGCACCCTCGACATCGCGGCCCATGCGGGCACCGCCTTCGACGGCAAGCATCTCTATCAGATCGCCGAGGACCGTATCCTGAAGATCGAGCCGGACACCGGACGCGTGGTGTCGACCATCCCCTCGCCCGGCGGCGGCCGCGACTCCGGCCTCGCCTGGGCGGAAGGCTCGCTGTGGGTCGGCCAGTATCGCGACCGCAGCATCATCCAGGTCGATCCGGACACCGGCAAGGTTCTGCGCACCATCGCCAGCAACCGGTTCGTCACCGGCGTGTCCTGGGTCGATGGCGAACTCTGGCACGGCACCTGGGAAGAGGACCAGAGCGACGTGCGGCGGATCGATCCGCAGACCGGCGAAGTGATGGAGCGGATCGAGATGCCGCAAGGCGTGAACGTCTCCGGGCTCGAATCCGACGGCAGCGACCGGTTCTTCTGCGGCAGCGGCTCGACCAACAACAAAGTGCGCGCGATCCGGCGCCCGAAGCGCGCCCGCGCGTGAGGCGAAAGCAATTCGTTCCACGCGCAGCGCAAGCTCACGCCGGCGCGGGCACCGCGTCCGGCCGCGCCGTCTGCATCGGGCGGAACATCATCATGATCAGGAACGCGCCGATGCCGACCGCCCAGGAGCCGACATAGAGCCACGTATAGCTCGCGAAGGTGTCGTAGATCAGGCCCCCGGCCAGCGGCCCGGTCGCCATGCCGAGGCTGCCGGCCATCGCGGTGCCGCCGATCACGGTGCCCATCATCCGCAGCGGAAAATTCTCGCGGATCAAAACGGAATAGAGCGGCATGGTCCCGGCATAGATGAAGCCGAAGGTCGCCGCGACCGCGTAGAACGCGGCAAGCTGGTGCGCGAACACATAGCCGAGCGCACCGAATGCCTGCGCCAGCAGCCCGAGCACCAGCACGCGCTTGGCGCCAAAGCGGTCGCCGAGCAGGCCGAAGGCGATGCGGCCGCCCATGCCTGCCAGCCCTTCCACGCTGTAGATCGTCACCGCGGCGACCATCGGAATGCCGCAGGTGACCGCGTAGCTGACGGTGTGGATGATCGGGCCCGAATGGGTGGCGCAGCAGAAGAAATTGGTGGCGATCAGGATGAGGAATTGCGGCGAGCGCAGCGCCTGCGCCAGCGACATCTGCGGCTCCCCGCTGGTGGCGGCTGCTTCAACATGATCGCCTTGTAGCGCCGGCGGGCGGCGCACCAGGAACGAGATCGGGATCATGATCGCGCCGACCACGGCCGAGACGATCAGCATCGCGGTCCGCCAGTCATGGTGCGAGATCAGCCAGGCGGCAAGCGGCGACATCGTCATCGGCGCCATGCCCATGCCGGCCGATACCAGCGAGACGGCAAGGCTGCGATGGGTGTCGAACCAGCCGGTGACGCAGGCCATCATCGGCGCGAAGACGGCGGCTGTCGCGGCGCCGACCAGGAGGCCGAAGAGCAACTGGAACTCGACCAGCGAGCTAGCATGGCTGGCAAGCGCCAGGCTCGCCGCCAGAACGATTGAGCCCGTCAGCACCACCGGCCGCGGTCCGTAACGATCGGAGAGATTGCCCCAGGCCATGCTGGCGCCTGCCATGGCGAGGAAGCCGATCGTCATCGCGCTGGAGATGCCGGTCACCGACCAGCCGGTCTCCCGCGCCATCGGTTGCAGGAACACCGGCAGCGAAAACATGCCTCCGATCGCGACGCAACCAAGCAGGCCGCCGGCCGCGACGATCACCCAGCGATAGGTCGAATTGCTCATTCCGGACCTCCCATGCAGTTCGTTCTGGATGCAAGACGAACGGACCGGAGCGGAACCGACAGCCTGTGACGGCGACAGCTCACTTTTTTGCGAGCCTAGCAGATAGCAGGCAGCGCTACCTCAATCTCAGGATCAGAGCGTCGTGCAGGAGATCGAGCCTGACGTCATGTGACGTCCGTCTTCGGGTCCGATGCAGCCTATGTGATCGACGTCGTCGGCCTCGCGCTGACCGTCGCTTGACATGCAGAGGTTGCAGGCGTATTTCCGCGGCCCTCGCGAGCATCATGTTCGCGAACCAATGCGAGCCAAGCCGATGCACATAAAACCGCAGCAAGGATGCGCACTGATCCGCCGACCGTCAGCCAGTCTACGGCCGATCAACTATGCATGCCCGGTTCATGGGGGCGGTCTCGCTTAGGCGCGATCGACAATCCGTACATCACGGACCCTCCCGAGCCAGCCGCTCCGGAGGGTTTTTTGTTGCCTGCGCGCGGTCTGGTCGAACTTCGGCCAAGAACGATCCCGAACGCCGCGCGGGAGTGCGTGCGGCTGATCAAGATTCAGCAGGAGCCAATACAATGCGACGACCCGATCCACACCAGGAGCGCGCCCGCGAACTCTGCCTCGCCGCGGGCATCGATCCGGATTCCCGCGTCGGCGAAGGCCGTGGCCAGCCGGCCTGGTGCCTGTATCGCGACGCCGCCCGCAAGGAGAAGCTTGCGCGTGAGGCCGATGCGGCCTCGGCGGAGATCGCGATGCTGCGCCCGCAGGAAGAGCGTTTCAAGAACGCGCCGCTGCGGGTGTTCGGCGAGCACGACCCTGCGACCATCAAGCAGATGCGTAACTGCATGGCGGTCGGCAATGTCGTGTCCGGCGTGATCTGCGCGGACGGCCATCTCGGCTATGCCCAGCCGGTCGGCGGCGTGATCGCCTATGAGAAGCAGATCTCGATCTCCGGCGTCGGCTTCGACATCGGTTGCGGCAACATGGCCGCGCGGCTCGACGTGCGCTTCGACGACATCAGCGAAACCGTCCCGACGATCATTCGCGACGTCGCCAAGGTGATCTCGTTCGGCATCGGCCGGAAGAACGTCGAGCAGGTCGAGCACGCGTTGTTCGACGATGGCGACGCCTGGCGCGAAAGCGACATGGAGGCATACCGGCAGAAGGCCGTCGGCCAGCTCGGCACGGTCGGCTCCGGCAACCACTATGTCGACCTGATGCGCGACGAGGCCGGCTTCGTCTGGATCGGCGTTCACTTCGGCAGCCGCGGGCTCGGGCACACCAGCGCGACCCGCTACCTCAAGGCGGCCGGCGGCAAGGACGGGATGAATGTCCCGCCTGCCATCGTCGACGAGGATTCCGAACTCGGGCGCCGCTACATCGCCGCGATGCAGCTCGCCGGGCGCTATGCCTATGCGGGCCGCGAGTGGGTGGTGGAGCGTGTCCGCCGCATCATCGGCGGCAAGGTCACCGATTCCGTGCACAACCACCACAACTACGCCTGGCGCGAGACGCATGGCGGCAAGGATCTGTGGGTGGTGCGCAAGGGCGCGACGCCGGCTTTCCCCGGGCAGCGGGGGTTTGTCGGCGGGTCGATGGGCGATGATGCCGTCATTCTCGAGGGCGTCGATAGTCCGGAGGCCAAGGCTTCGCTCTATTCGACGGTGCACGGCGCCGGGCGGCTGTTCGGCCGCAACGAAGCCAAGCGCCGCTTCACGCGCGAGGAGATGGACCGCTGGCTCACCGAGCGCGGCGTCACGTTGGTCGGCGCCGATCTCGACGAGAGCCCGATGGCCTATCGGCGCTTGCCGGAGGTGCTTGCCCGGCACGCCGGAACGGTGAAAGTGCTGCACACGCTGCGGCCGTTTGCCGTGGCGATGGCGGGTGAAGGCGAGTTCGATCCGTTCAAGGACTAAAGCGAGGCGTACGCGCCTCGCTCGGGTGCGGTGGCGAAATGGGAACGCTGCGGCCTGCAAAACCGCCATGAGCCGGTTCGATTCCGGCCCGCACCTCCAGCGCTGGTTGCCCGCTCGCGATCCGAGCGCTATCCTGCTGGCATCCGTCGAGACAATCTCCGGACAGTTCCCCCAGACACGCACATGCCGTCAGGCGTTCCGCGACCGCGGAGCGCCCTGCTCCACGCCTTGCAAGGAAAGGATCTTCCCTTGAACAATCGCTTCGTCCTGATCTCCGGCTGCTCCGGCGGCGGAAAGTCGACCCTGCTCGCCGAACTAGGTGGACGCGGCTATGCGGTCGTCGAGGAGCCCGGCCGTCGCATCATCGCCGAGGAATTGGCGGCCGGCGGCAGCGCGCTGCCCTGGGCCGATGCGGCCGCCTTCCTGCGGCGCGCCATCGACCTCGCGCTCGAGGATATGGCGATGGCCGAAATCCGCTCCGGCTGGGTGTTCTTCGACCGCGGCCTCGTCGATGCCGCCTCGGCGCTGGAAGCGTCGACGGGCGAACCTGTGCTGCACGCGATCTGTTCCGCCTATCGCTACCACCGGCGCGTCTTCATGACGCCGCCATGGCCCGAGATCTACGTCACCGATTCCGAACGACGGCACGGCTTCGAAGCAGCGACGGCAGAGTACCGCCGCCTGATGGAGACCCTCCCCGCGCTCGGCTACGACACCGTCGTACTGCCCAAGAGCTCGCCATCCGCGCGGGCCAATTTCGTGCTGGCGATGCTTGGCGACGACAACGCATCGACGGTCTGATCATCCGGCTCAGAATGACGTTCCGCCGCCGAACCTGAACTCTTGCACGACGTCGTATTTGCCCTTGGTGATCGGCACCGCGTAGTCGAAGCGCAGCGGCCCGAACGGCGATGCCCAGATCAGGCCGACACCGACCGAGGTCCGCACCACGTTCTCGTCGTCGTATTGGAGGCCGCATTTGCACGCAGCCGTATTCACCTCCCCGGTCGCGGCCCACGATGTCGGGCCCTGGTAATCCCACAGCGAGCCGGCATCCGCGTAGACCGCCCCCTTGAGCCCGACCTCCGACGGCAGGAACCAGAACGGCATCTGCAGCTCCATCGAYGCRCCCCAATATTTGGTGCCGCCKAGKGCATCTCCCGTTGCGCCAAGRCTCGCATAGGTGATGTCGCGCGGTCCGATTCCGTTGGTGGCAAAGCCMCGCACCAGATTTGGSCCCATCTGGAAYTGGTCGAGCATGCGGATGYTGTTGTCCCCGACCTTGGTCAGRACACCGCCTTGCAGATGGATCAGTCCGACGAGGTCGGAGACCAGSGGCGTATAGTACTTGGCGTCCACCGCGCTCTTCAGATAGGTGACGTCRCCRCCGACGCCGGCAAAATCCTGCTTGAAATCGATCAKSARGCCRTCGGTCGGATTCTTGTTGTTGTCGAGKGTATTRTAGCTCARCGTGTATCCGACCATSGAGGTCCAGGTCGCRCCTCCCGCCAGCTCTTCRCGCACCGGCAGCGTYGCTTCRCCGTCGCCGTAGCAACCATACCCATAGAGCCCCGACGAGACCGARTTGGTCGGATCGACGCCGCCMAGCACRCTCTTGATGTARGCCGGCGTCGGATTGAACGCGAGCGAGGKGTTGGASGCATTGTTGTTGCAATTRTCCAAGGTGCTCGCGAGCGTGACYTGCTGCTGGTAGAGCGAATACCGAAGCTGRAGCGTGAGATCCTCGCGCAASGCCAGGCCGAGYCGYGGTGAAAAGCCGACGGTCTTYACRCCGTAGGTCGAGTAGTCGCTCGGCAATTGCTCCTTGTARTAGGCGTCGAGCCCRAGCGCCACGCGATAATCSAGCAGATACGGCTCGACAAASGACAGCGACACGCCGCGCGAATACTGGCCGTAGCTGACGCTTGCCTTGGCGAACAGGCCKCKRCCGAGCAGATTGCGTTCGGAAATGCTGACCTCGGCGAGCGCGCCGTCGGTGGTGGAATAGCCGCCAGAGACSGAGAAGTCGCCGGTCGATTTCTCCTCCAGATCGACRATCAGGATCACGCGGTCGCTCGAYGAACCSGGCTCGGTGGTGATCTTGACCGTCTTGAAGTAGTCMAGATTCTTGAGCCGCCGCTCGGCSCGATCGACCAGCGCGCGGTTGTASGCGTCGCCCTCGGAGAGATCGAACTCGCGCCGGATCACGTAATCGCGGGTRCGGCCATTGCCGCGAATATCGATRCGCTCGATATAGGTRCGYGGSCCCTCCTCGAYGTGAAAGACGATCCCCACGGTGTGGGCCTCGTAGTTCCGCTCGCCGGAYGGAYGSACCACCGCGAACGCGTAGCCSCGCCGCGACGCYTCRATCTGCATGTCCTCGACCGAYTTCTCGAYCGCCTCGGCGTTGTAGAGCGCCCCCTCRCTGASGCGTGACAGSGAACGCAGCGTCGCMGGATCGAAACCTGCAATRTTCGACCGGAAACTCACCGTCGCGACCCGGTAYTGCTGCCCCTCCTCGATCTTGAAGGTGACCTGAAACCCCTTGTKKTCCGGGTCGTATTCGGCGAGCGCRGCCACGACYTGCACRTCGGCGTAGCCATGCTTCAGGTAGAAGCGGCGGATCAGGTCACGGTCGGCYTCGACGCGGTCGGGGTCGTAGATGTTGGCGTYGCCGAGGAARCTCAGGAAGTTCGTCTCATGRGTCTTGATCACATCCTTSAGACGYGACGTCGAGAAACTGTTGTTCCCCATGAAYTCGACGGTCTTGATCCCGGTCTTCGCGCCTTCGTCGAYRGTRAAGACCAGATCGACGCGGTTRTTCGAGCGCTCGATGATCTCMGGYGTGACATGCACATCGTAACGGCCGGAGTGACGGTARATCTCGGCGATYCGCAGCGCATCSGACTGCACCATCGGCCGCGACAGCGTGCCSCGTGRCTTMGACTGCACCTCGGCCGARAGCTGCTCGTCCTTGATCTTCTTGTTGCCCTCGAACGCGACGCGATCGATCACCGGATTCTCGACCACCGAAACGACGAYCCGGCCTCCGGCATGAYTGATCTTGACGTCCTGRAACAAGCCGGTCCCRAYCAGCTCCTTGAGSGCGTCRTCGATGGCGGCCTGGTCGAGATGGCCGCCGGGKCCGGGCCKGAARTAGGAGCGGATSGTCTCGGCCTCGATTCTCCGGTTGCCTTCGATTGCGATCGCATCRACGGAYTGCGCCGCCRCCGGYGCCAACAAYAGCCGCGTYACCGACGTCCCCGGRATCAAAAGGSCCGAGAGCACCATCGCCGCAACCAGGCTCCGCCACGTCTTCATTCCACACCTCGCAAACAAGTCGCCCGTTGTGACGGGACGGCRATGGCCRTGGTGTGGCTGCAGGATTGCGGGATTATTTCCAGTGATTTGAGACTGTGAGCGCAACRCGACACMGCCGCCTCCGGATTTGTTTCCGRSYGCGGACGCCGMTCACACTTCAGAAACACTATRCTTACGAAAAGGCGCAATGCCGCCCACAAGCAACGCGTATGCTGGTCGATGGGAGGCTGAGCGCGCCAACGCGCGCAAATGACCTTATGATGAGGCCCAGTCGCGGACCATGCTCGCACAAACGCCAAAGATCCTGATCGTCGAAGACGACCTGCAAACCAGGGACCTGATTGCCCGTTATCTCCGCGATCAATCCTGTCTGGTCGCGACCGCCTCGAACGGCAGAGAAATGGATCGTTACCTTGCCGGGCACTCGCTCGATCTGGTCGTTCTCGACCTGATGCTGCCAGGAGAGGACGGACTGACCCTGTGTCGCCGCCTGCGCGGCGACTCGACGATTCCCATCATCATGCTCACGGCGAAGGGCGACGACCTCGACCGCATCCTCGGGCTCGAGATGGGCGCGGACGACTATCTCGCCAAGCCGTTCAATCCGCGCGAGCTGCTGGCACGGATCAACGCCGTGCTGCGCCGCCAGGCCCAGGCCGGCTTTGCCGGACACGCCGGCCAGAGCGCCGCTCGCCTGCGCTTCCAGGATTGGACCATCGATCTCCGCCTGCGCGAGCTGCGCGATCCCGAGGGCGCCCAGGTGCCGCTGACCAGCGCGGAGTTCGACCTGCTTCAGGTATTCTGCGAGCGGCCCGGCCGGATCCTGACCCGCGACGGTCTCCTGACCATGACCCGCAGCCGGCCGGCCAGTCCGTTCGGGCGCAGCATCGACGTGCTGGTCAGCCGGCTCCGCCGCAAGCTCGATACCGGAGAGCGGCCGTCGGTGATCCGAACGGTGCGCACCGGCGGTTACATCTTCACGCCGCATGTGGAGGACGCATGAGCTGGACCCGCAGGACCGCCGCGCTGTTCAGCTTCAGGCGCATCAGCGGCCAGATCGCCGCACTGATCCTGCTTTCGCTGCTGCTGATCCACGCGCTGATCGGCCTTTATATCGTCGGCCAGAAGCCGCGGACGTTTCCGGACCGGCCCATCCACCAGTTCGAGATGATCGCGAAACTTCTCGGTGAGAGCTCAGGTGACGATCGCGCGATGGTGCTGCAAGTTGCGCGGCAAACCTTCCCTCGCCTCAACATTGCGCTGCGTGAAGCAGGCCCTCGCCTGACCGGCGATGTCTCGGCAGCGACGAGTGGCAGCATCGATCCGGCGTCCTCCGCCAAGACGGCGCCGGCCACGATTCGGCTACCGGACGGAGCCGTGGTCGAAGCGACGACCGGCTCGACCAAGCTGCCGCCGTTCTTCGGCGGATTCTGGGTCAGCACGGTGCTGTTCCTGTTCGTCAGCGTCACGCTGCTCGGCGTGTGGGCCGGCCGCGCGCTCAGTGCTCCGCTCTCGGCATTTGCCCGCGCCGCCGAGAACTTCAGCATCAGCCAGGCGGCCGCTCCGCTTCCGGAGACCGGCCCGGAAGAAATCCGCGCCGCGGCGGTCGCGCTCAATCACATGCGCGAACGCATCACCGCGCTGATGAACGACCGGACGCGGATGCTGGCCGCCATCAGTCACGACCTGCGGACGCCGATCACGAGGCTGCGGCTCCGATCCGAATACATCGAGAACGATGCCCATCGCGCGGAGACCCTGCACGACCTCGACCAGATGCAGGCGATGCTGGAATCSGTGCTGTCGTTCCTGAGCGGCGGCAGCGCSGCGAAGCCGACCCTCGTGAACGTCGCCGCCCTGYTGCAGACGATCTGCGAGCAATTCTCCGATTGCGGCCAYGTGGTGCGCTACCASGGCCCGATCAGGGCCTCGCTRTTGATCCGCCCGAGCGAGATCAGCCGCACCGTGACCAACCTGGTCGAAAACGCCCTGCGGTTCGGCAGCGAGGTCGATATCCGGCTGACGGCGTCCACCGATCAGGCCATCATCGATGTGGCCGATGACGGTCCAGGGATTCCGGAGCACCTCCGTGCCGACATGTTGAAGCCGTTCGTCCGGGGCGACGAGGCCCGCACCATGAACGAGAAGAGCGGCTTCGGACTCGGTCTTTCGATCGCCCAGGCTATGGTGTACGGGCACGGCGGCGAGCTTTCGCTGCACGACAATGCGCCGCACGGCCTTCTTGTCCGGATCAGATTGCCGGGGGCCGTGCATCACGGAGCTGAGCAAAGCGAGGCACGCCCGCCGCAACCCGCGCTTCCCGAACTCGTATCCGATGACAGGGTTTTCGAGCAAAAGACTGTCCCGGACCTGATCCGGGATGGACACCGGTTCGCGTGACGCAAAGCTGCCAAGACGAGGACATCGAGCTTCAGGATCGCTTGCCCCTGCCGCCCGGGCGCTTCTGGTCGGTCCCGGTCGCTTTCAATTCGTCCGGCGTGACACGGCAGTCGCCGTTCTTGTCGTATTGCAGAATGAACTCGTTCGGTTTCTCGACGAACTCTCGGCGGGTGATYTTGCCGTCCTGGTTCTCGTCGAAATAGCCGAAGTCTGCGTCGGCGAGCGCGCTGCCCGCACGCCGAACAGCCTCGAACTCCGCAGGCGTGAGCTGTTCATCGTGATTGCGGTCGGCACGATCGAACAGCCGTCCGAGGTAAGCCTTCCACTCGTCGCAGGTGTAGACGCCGTCGTGATTGCCATCCCAGAGATCAGCCGCGGTCGCCGGCGAATGATCTCCGCCGGAACGTGATGGCGGCTGCGCTTGATCCGGTGCTGCCGGCTGCGCCGCGGCAAACTGCACAGCCGCACAGGCCAGGCTGATCGCGCTGATCAGCCCGCAGATGGGGTGCAACCTTCCGCGCAAATCGAGCTCTCCTCCACGTCGTCACACGATGGAGTGGAGTTGCAAATCGCGCCATGGCGAAAATGCGGACGGACGACGTGCGGATACGACCGGTTACAATTTGATCCGGCGCGCGGCACGTCGTGAAGCACGAGCGCACCGCCGCTATGGCATCAGCCCTTCTTCGACTCGCCGCGCGTGTTCTGCAGCAGATTGTCGCGCAGCCTGACCACGCTCTTCTGCACGATCGGAAACTCGTCTCCGAGCCCCGCGGCTTCGATCACCGACATGCTGATCTCCTTGTCGAGCAGGCGCCGCCCGGCCGGCGTCAGGTTGACCCGCACCTGGCGCTCGTCGGCGGGATCGCGGACGCGGCTGATGTAGCCGCTCTGCTCCAGCTTCTTGAGGATCGGCGTCAGGGTGTTGGATTCCAGGAACAGCTTCTCGCCGAGTTCGCTGACGGTCTGATCGTCGGTCTCCGACAGCGCGATCATGGCGATGTACTGGGTGTAGGTCAGGCCCAAACCGTCGAGGATCGGCTTGTAGGCGCGGCCGAAGGCCAGATTGGCGGAATAGACCGCAAAGCACAGAAAATTCGAGAGTTTTCGGCCCTTGGTCTCGGCCTTGGAGGAACGGGTCACGGGCAATCTCCGGATTTCGTGAAGTCCCGCCCAATATAAATCGCATCCGATTAAATCGGAAGAGCTTGACACCCCGGGGAGGCAGGTCTATTTCACAGCGCATCCGATTAGATCGGATACGACCTAACTTCATCAAAAGGAGTTCGCCATGACCGCCAATGCCAAGGTTATCTTCACCGGAAAGACCCACGTCACCGCCGGCCAGAACGGTGCCGCCGTCTCGCGCGACGGCTTCCTGGACGTCAAGCTGCCGCAGCCGCACCCCGCCGCCGAAAACCTGTTCGCCGCCGCGTGGTCGGCCTGCTACATCGGCGCGATCCAGCTCGCCGCCGGACARCGCAAGGTCAAGCTTGCGAGCGAGCCCGAGGTAGACGCCGAGATCGACCTGAACCAGGCCGGCGGCGCCTTCTTCCTCAGCGCACGCTTGAATGTCCACGTTCCCGGTGTCGAGCGTGAAGTCGCCCAGCAGCTGATCGAAGCCGCGCACGGTATCTGCCCCTACTCCAAGGCGGTACACGGCAACATCGACGTCACGACCACGCTGGTCTGAGACGATCCCATGATGATCTCCGACGCGCACCGGCCGTGCGCCGGTTCGCGGTCGGAAACCACCAGCAAGTCAAAATCGAGGAGTTCAAGATGTCCAGCAAATTGATAAAGACGACACGCCTGCTCGCGAGGGCGGCCCTGATCGCCGGAAGTTTCCTGACGATCCCGACCGCCCACGCGCAGCAGCCGGACGGCATCACGCGAACCGATCTGCAACGTCACGATCTCAGCGCCCCCGGACGTGAAGCCGTCCAGGTGCGGGTCGATATCGCGCCCGGCAAGGCGTTCAGCCAGCACACCCATCCGGGCGAAGAAATCATCTATGTGCTCGCCGGCACGCTGGAATACGACGTCGAAGGCAAGCCGCCGGCGACGCTGAAGGCCGGCGACGTGCTGTTCATCCCCGCCGGTACGATCCACGCGGCCAAGAATGTCGGTGATGTGACGGCCAGCGAGCTTGCAACCTACGTCGTCGAGAAGAACAAGCCGCTGCTGACTCTCGTGAAGTGACTGACCATCCCCACCTGCCCGCCCCTTGCGCACTTCATATCCTCCGGGGCGGGCGCGGCGACGTCTCGTCACTTGGTGCATTGGACCTCCGCCTGCCGGACCTGCCGCGCGTTGAAGATCAGGAAGCTGATCGCGGCCATGATCCACACACCGATGCCGCCATAGAGCATCACCCAGCCAAAGCCACTCGCAAGCGCCTGATGCAGTACTGGAGCCGACAGTTCTGGCGTAGATGCGGCGTCGCCGGACGCGATCCGTTCGGCAATGACACGCAGCTGCGCGCCGTCCAGCGCCGGCAGCACCGCCCTGAGATGGGCGAGCACGCCGCTTGCCAGGATGAACCCCATCAGTGCGATATTAACGGACAGCGAGACCATCCGCGCGCTCATGTCGATGCCSGATGCCATGCCGGCGCGGTCGCTCGAGACCGAGCCGGTCGTCGTGTTGGTGACCGGTGTGTTGGTGATGCCGAGGCCAATTCCGGCAAGCAGGCAGCCCGGCAGCATCGTCAGCCAGTCGGGCTGCGCCGCGGCGCTGCCGAACTTCATCAGCATGAAGCCGGTGCCGATGGTGAACAGCCCCGCCGGGATGATCAGGCCCGGTTGATAGCGCAGCGCGAGGCGCTCGGCGAAGGGCGGCATCACCAGCGTCGGCAGCGTGTAGGCGAGCAAGGCAAGTCCCGCGGACACGCTGTCATAGCCAAGGCCGGCGTGAAACCAGATCGGCAGATAGATCATGAAGGGCCAATAGCTCAGGTTCATCGCGGCGGAGCCGACGATCGAACCGGAGAACGCCGGTATCCGGAACACGGAGAAGTCGAACATCGGACGCCGGCTGATCTTCTCGGCAACCAGGAACGCTGCGAAGCTCACGGCGGAGACGCCGAGGATCGCAAGCCCCTTCAGGCTGGCGAAGCCGAGATCCGGCCCCTGCGTGATGTAGAAGGCGAGGCAGAACACCGCGACCGACATCGTCACGATGCCGGCGACGTCGAGGGTGCTCGCCTTCGGATCGCTGGATTCATGCACGCCGCCGATCGTCAGTACGAACGTCACCGCGGCAAACAGCACGTGGACGAGGAACACCCACTCCCAGCTCAGCACCGCGACCACGGCGCCGCCGACGATCGGCCCGAAGCCGAGACCGATGCCGAAGATCACGCCCCACCAGCCCCAGGCGACGGCGCGCAGGCGGCCGCCCTGGAATTCGTGCGACAGCACGGCGATCTGGCAGATCAGCAGCGCGCCGCCGCTCAGCCCCTGCAGGAACCGGGCGGCGATCAGCATCTCGACGCTCGAGGCGACGCCGCAGATCAGCGACGTGATGCCGAACGCCGCGATCGCGACCAGGAAGATGCGCTTGCGGCCATAGCGGTCCGCTACCGCGCCGACCGCCATCAGCACCGTAGTCACCGCGATGGTGTAGGCGTTCATGATCCATTGCAGCGACTTGAAGTCGGCATGCAGCACCGTCTCCAGCGTCGGCAGGATCGCCGGGATGCTGGAAATCTCCAGTCCGAACATCAGGCAGGCAAGGCATACCGCGGACAGCACGACAGCGCCGCGGCGGCTCAGTTCAGTCGACATGATCAGGCCCTTTGTTGTGGCAAGCCAACGGCATACCGCACGCTGTTGCCAGGGTGCTGGCAGCAGCGTCGGACGWCGCGACTCACAATCTATTGAGGCCGCGGCGACGGGAATCGGGTGGCCACGGTGCTTCACAACACAAGCTAGTTGCGGCTTGAGCATTGGTGAATTGGATGACTAGATATTTCAGAGACAACAATTCCGGATGAYTGACATGACCACGCTCGACATCGACGCCGTGAAGACCTTCGTGACCATTGCCGAGCTCAGCAGCTTYACYCGCGCCGCAGATGCGCTCGGCACCACGCAGGGCGCGATCAGCGTCAAGCTGAAGCGGCTGGAGCGCCAGGTCGGCCACAGGCTGATCGAACGGACGCCGCGGCTGGTCCGCCTCTCCGCGCAAGGCGCCGAGTTTCTCGCTCCGGCACGCGAACTGCTCGCCGCGCATGACCGTGCCGTCGCCGGACTCTCGTCAGCGCGCCGCCGCTTTGCGCTGGGGATCGCTAGCCATGTCGGCGCCCCCGAGCTTCCGACCCTGCTGACGCGGCTCAATGCCCATGATCCGACCCTCACGATCGAGGTGCGGCTTGCCGATGCCCGTGACCTGATGGACGCGTTCGATCGCGGGACGATCGATGCCGCGATCATCTTTCGCGACGACGACCGGCGCGACGGCGAAGTTCTCGGCCCCGATCATTTCGGATGGTTTGCCACGCCGGACTTCGTGCACCACGCCGGCGAGCCGTTCCGATTGGCAGCCTCCTCGCCTGCCTGCGGCATCCTGAACACCGCCACCCGCGCGCTCGACGCGGCGGGATTGCGTTGGACGGAGTCCTTCCTCGGTTGCGGCGCATTTGCCGTAGTGGAAGCGGTTTCGGCCGGCCTCGCGATCTCGGTGTTCTCGCGCCGGGTCGCACCACCCGGCACCATCGAAGTGTCCGAGAAATTCGGCCTCCCTGCGCTGCCGCCGGCGCAGATCGTGCTGCTGTCGACGCTGACGGACGCGAGGTCGCGCGCGGCGTTGAGGACGCTGGCCGGCGCGTTTCGCGAGCATCATCGACCGCCCGCGCCTGTGCTATCGCCGCGCGCGGTCGACGCGCCGTCCCTCGAACAGCGCGCGCTCCGACGCGAGCGCCTTGGCAAGGAAATCAAGCGTGGCGCGGATGCGCGCGGTGCGCTTGAGATCGTCATGCGTCAACAGCCAGAGCGCTGATCGCAATTCCGCCAGCGTCTTCGGCGTCACCCGGCGCAACTCCGGCGCCGTGTCGCCGACATAACAGGGGAGCACGGCAAGGCCGAGCCCGGCGGTTGCCGCGTCGCGCAGCGCCGGAAGCGCATCGACCCGGCAGGCGATCCGCGCCGCCGGCACGTTTTCCCGCATCCAGCCGGCGATGACGGTCCCCGCCAGCGCGTCGTCGAGCCCGATCCAGTCATGCACCGACAGATCCAACCCGTTGCGCCGGGCAAGACGGGCGCGCGATCCATAGACCGCGTGCGCGATATCGGCGATGCGACGCCCGACCAGCAGCTCCGACGGCGCGGGCGTCGGCCGGATCGCGATCTCGGCCTCGCGGCGGGTGAGGTTCGCCATCGCATTCGAGATGACGATCTCGGGCTGTATCTCCGGATGCGCGGCACGCATCGCGGGCAGATGCCGCATCAGCACCGCGCCGAGCGTGTCGGTGGTCGTGATCCGGACCGGGCCCGACGGCCTGAGGTCCTGTCCCGAGAGCTTGCGCTCGAGCGCAAGCACCTCGTGCTCCAGCCGTGTCGCCGACGCCGCCGCGATCTCGCCGGCCGACGTCGGCGCATAGCCGTCGCGAAAGCGCTCGAACAGCCGCGTTCCGATCGTCCCCTCGATCGTGCCGAGGCGGCGAAACACCGTCGAATGCGTCACGCCCAATGCGCGCGCCGCTCCCGAGAGGCTGCCCTCCCGCGCGACCGCGAGCACGAGGCGAAGATCGTTCCAGTCGAGAGTACTGTGCATTTTTGCAAACTCTGTTGCCAGACTCGAGGAATATCCTATCACGGATCGACAAGCCATCCTCTGGCAAGTTCGATCGACAGGCATGCCTGCGCGAAGCGAAGACGATGCAGAGGAGCCGGCAGGTGACCAGCGAGACCAGCGAAACGTTGCAATTCCACGACACCGGCCACGTCGCCGCCGACCCGCGGCGATGGCTTGCGTTGCCCGTGCTGCTGACCGGCGCCTTCCTGCCGATCCTCGACTTCAACGTCGTCAATCTCGCGCTGCCCGCCATCCGCGACGATCTCGGCGCAACCGCAAGCGAAGTGCAGCTCGTGATCTCGGCTTACGCGGCGGCCTATGCGGTGTTCCTGATCACCGGTGGCCGTCTCGGCGACCTGCTCGGGCGACGCCGCATGTTCCTGACCGGCGTCGCCGGCTTCACCATCGCATCGGTGCTGTGCGGCATCGCGTGGTCACCGACCGTGCTTGTCGCCGGACGCATCCTGCAAGGTCTCACCGCGACCGTGATGGCGCCGCAAGTGCTGGCCTCGATCCGCGTGCTGTTTCCGCCCGCCGAACAGGGCCGCGCGCTAGGCTTCTACGGCGCGACCTTTGGCCTTGCCAACATCTGCGGTCAGATCCTGGGCGGCGCCTTGGTCTCGGCCCATCCGTTCGGGCTGGCCTGGCAGGCGATCTTCCTGATTAACGTGCCGATCGGCATCGTCGCATTCGTCGGCGGGTTGCTGTTCCTCGCCGACTCCCGCGCCGAGCATGCCCAGCGGCTCGACATCGGCGGCGTCATCCTGCTGTCGCTCACGCTCGGCTTTCTGGTCTATCCGTTGATCGAGGGACGCGAGTCCGGCTGGCCGATCTGGATCATCGCCATGCTGCTGGCGTCACCCGTGATGCTCCTGGCCTTCGTCCGGTTCGAGGCCGGCCTGTCGGCGCGCGGCGGCGACCCGCTGGTCGCGCTGCATCTGCTGCGCAACAGTGATTTCGTGATCGGACTGGTGATGGCGCTCGCCTTCTACATGCTGTCGTCGTTCTATCTGACCTTCGCGGTGTATTTGCAAAGCGGCCTGCACCAGTCGCCGCTGGCGGCGGGCCTCGCCACCCTGCCCTTTGCCACCGGCTTCTTCGTAAGTTCGCTGCTGTCGCCCTACGTCATGCAATGGCTCGGCCCGCGTACGCTGACGGTCGGCTTCGCGCTGCAGGTGATCGGCTTCGGCATCGTGATGCTGGCGGTCGGCGGCGTGAGTCCGCAGAGCCTCGAATTCGGCCTGATCTGCGGCGGGCTCGGCTTCGGCACCGTGATGCCGTCAGTCATCAAGGCCGTGATCGGCAGCATCGATCCGCGCCACGCAGGATTGGCATCGGGCATGATGATCTCGACCTTCCAGATCGGCGCCGCGCTCGGCGTCGCGCTGATCGGTGGCGTGTTCTACAGCCTGCTCGGTCCGCATCCGCAGGCCGGCGACTACGCCCATGCCTTCACCATCGCGCTCGGCTGCAACGTCGCGCTGCTGGCGCTCGGCGGCTGGCTGTCATTGTGGCTGCCGCGCGAGCCACGGGCTTGAACCGATCCGAGGACAACACCATGAACGCCCCGCTATACGACGCCTCCATCCCCGTGTTCCGGCAAATGCTCGATGCGCTGGCCGACCTGCTGCGCAAGGGCGAAGCCCATGCCCGCGAACGTGGTCTCGATCCCGACGCCATGCTGGCGGCGCGGCTTGCGCCCGACATGCTGACATTGGTTGGTCAGGTGCAACGGGCCAGCGATCACGCCAAGGGCGCCGCAGGACGGCTCGCCGGCTTCGAGCCACCACCCTTTGCCGACGATGAGCAGAGCCTCGCTGAAGCCCATGCCCGCATTTCCCGGACGCTCGATTACATCGACACGGTGCCGGTTCAGGCATTCGATCAGGCGGCCGAACGCCTCATCACTCTACCCTTCGGCGTCCCGCAAATGCCGGCGGCGCGATATCTCCATCGCTTCGCGCTGCCGAGCCTGTTCTTCCACGTCGCCACGGCCTACGCCATCTTGCGTCACCGCGGCGTGCCGCTCGGCAAGCGCGATTTCCTCGGCAACTATCTCTCGACCTGACCGCTACTTCCTGGCGACCTCGCGAAGCGTGGTGTAGACCCACTCTTCTCCCTGCTTGATGGCCTCGACGCCGATCCTTTCGTCGTTGCCATGCATCCGGCTCAGGATGTCGTCGTCGAGCGGATAGGGATAGATGCCGTAGACGGGTACGTTGCGCTCGCGCCAGGCGATGGCGTCGGTGCCCGCCTCGAACATGGTCGGCACCAGGACGGCATCCTTCCAGACCCGCTTCGCGTTGCGCTCCAGCGCGGCATAGAGTTCGGTATCGACCGGCGACGCCGGCAGCTTGCTCCGCATCAGATAGGCGTCCCGCGCCTCCTGCTGCGTCAGCGCGGAAACGATGCTGACTTCAATGCCGGGATCGCCGATCACACGCTTGATCTCCTCGATCATCTGGTCGGCCGTCGTTCCCGGCAGCAGTCGCGTGTTCACGACCGCCTTGGCGTCGCCGGGGATGACGTTGGGCTTGATGCCGGCGTCGATCATCGTGATCACCATGGTGTCGCGCAGTAGCGCGTGCAGCAGCAGGCTGTCCTTGGGATTGTCGGCGACCAGCTTCTTGCCGGCCGCATCGCGTTCGCTCTGGTCCGTTGCCGCCAGTAGCTGCTTGATGTCGGTCGCGGTCTGTTCCGAGCTGATCGGAAGCAGCGCCTTGAAATAACCCTCGGTCGCCGGCACCAGCTTGACCGAGGGATCATGCACCGCGAGCTTGGCCAGTGCCGCGATAAGGCGGTCGTTGGCCATCGCGCCCGCCGGGAACGGCCGCGAGGAATGGCCCGAGGGACCGGTCGCCTTCAACGCAAACGTCGCCGAGAGCTTTTCCGCCGTCGTGACATTGATCTGGCGCACCGTGCCGTCGCGCTCTTGCAGGACGTAACCGCCTTCATTCAGCGCGAATTCCGCGTCGATCTTGTCCCAATGGTTCTTCGCCAGCCATACCGTGCTGTACTGCCCCTGCTCCTCGTCGGCCTCGGCCAGGAAGATCACATCGCGCGAGAGCGGCGTCTTCTCCTCGGCGAGCCGCATCACCGCGCTGGCGAACACGGCAAGCCCGCCCTTGAAGTCCATCGCACCGCGCCCGTAGACAAAACCGTCCTTCTCGATCCCGGCGAACGGCTCCACGGTCCATTTTTCACGCTCGACCGGAACGACATCGGCATGGGCGGCGAGCAGCACCGGCTTCTTCGAGCCGTCGCCGCGCAGCCGGGCGATGAAATGCGCGGCCTTGCCGTTCGGGGCGACGAAGATGTCCACTTCCGCACCCAACGGTGCGAATTGCGACTTCAGATATTCGGCGAGCGCCCGCGTGTCCCCCGGTCCGTTCGAGGTGTCGAAGGAGATCAGCTTCTTGAGCAGGGCAACCGTCCGGTCCCCATTCGGGTCGGCGGCTGCAAATCCGGTTCCGGAGAGGAAGATGCCTGCGGCGAGTATCAAGGCTGCGAGGTTATTCCTGGTCTGCGACGTCACGTTTCTTCCTCCCGCTTTTATCAAAGCATATCCCGCACGGCTGGCGTCAGGGAACCCTTCCGAACAGCAGTTTCAGCATGGCTGCCGCGACAAGTGTCGTGAGGGCCAGGCCGGTCGAGAGATAGAGCGCGCTCGCATCACCGAACCGGTCGATCACGAGCGCATAGAGTAACGGTGCCGCTGCCGGCAGGATAAAGCTCGGAACCACGAGCCGGCCGACCAGCGTGCCATAGCTGCGATGATCGAACAGGATCAGCGGCAGCGTTCCCCTGGTGATGGTCAGAATGCCGTTGCAGCCTCCATAGAGCAGTGCGAAGGCGATCGCCATTCCGTTCGACGACCCGCTGAACAGCCCGGCGAGGAAGGACAGCGGCATGATCAGGCAGGCGGCCAGATTGAGCGCGAGCGGATCGATCCGCCGGCCGAACAGCACTTCGCAGAGGCGCGCAGCCGATTGCCCAATGCCTCGCAGCGTCGCGATCCAGACCGCCACCGTGACGGTGAGCCCGAGGCCTGAGAGCACCGCGATCATGTGCGCGGACATGCCTGCATTCAGGAAATTGGCGCCGGTCATGATCACCGCATAGAGCCCSCCCGCCRYCGCAAGCCGCTCGCGGCCGACGGCAAGCGGTGGCTTGGGAGCAACCGATACGGAACCCTGCACGCCAGCGAACCGCTCATTCGGAATCAGCAGATGCAGCGGGATCGTCAGCARCGCGAARCYGGCATAGGCMAGCACTGCGATGCGCCAGCCGAACTGTTCCGASAGCATGTGGCCGAGCGGCCAGAACACGGTYGCRGCCARGCCACCGAGCAAGGTGATCCCGGACATCGCGCGGCGCGCCTCCGGMCCGCCRATCCGKGCCAGCGCCGCGAACGCCGCGTCATACAGYGTCAGCCGCATGCCGAGGCCGAGCACGATCCACGACRYRAAATAGAYASCGATCTGGTGYGAGACCGCGAGACCGGCGCAACCRAGCGCGTTGATCACGGCSCCYGCGACCATGACCTCGCGGCCACCACGGCTATCYACCCATCGCCCYGCGAGCGGCGACGTCACSCCCATCACCAGCAGCGCYGCGGCGAACCCGCCRTASACGATRTCGCGGCTCCAGCCGAGATCCGCYGCGATCTGCTCGCCGAAGCCGCCGATCAGATARTAGGTCGYKCCCCACGAGATCAGTTGCGCAAGCCCGAGGGCGACGACGACGCGGCGGGCGATCACCGCGACWRGTCCCTCTCCGCGGGAAGYSTSGMGGCACCCGKYCCYAGCGRYCGCTGCATCAGCACGGTGTCGACCCACTGCCCGAGCTTGAAGCCGACCGACCTCAGCGTCCCGACCATCTCGAAGCCCATGCGCCGGTGCAGCGCGATCGATCCGGCATTACCGCTGTTGCCGATCACGGCAATCATTTGCCGCCACGGCCCGGCCTCGGTGCGCGCGATCAGGGCCTCAAGTAACGCCACGCCAATGCCGCGGCCATGCAGCCCATCGGTCACGTAGACCGAGTCTTCGATGGTGTGTCGATAGGCCGGCCGCGGCCGATACGATGTCGCGTATGCGTAGCCGACCACGCGGCCTTCGAGTTCGGCGACGAGATACGGCAGGCCCGCCGCAAGCACGGCGCTCCGGCGACCGCGCATCTCGTCCACCGCCGGCGGCACTTCCTCAAAGGTCGCCAGCCCGTTCAGCACATGATGGGCGTAGATGCCCTGGACATCGGCCATGTCGCCGTCCGTCGCGTCGCGGACCACGACGCCGTCGATCCCTGCCGCCATGTTGCCTCCCTGCCGCAGCCATCAATATTGCCCAACCATGCGCCTCGCCGTTATATAAGTGAAGCTTTGATTGGTTATGCATAGCATAAGAGATACTTTGATGAAGAATCTCAACCTCGACTACCTCGACAGCTTCGCCGTCGTGATCGATTGCGGCAGCTTCTCGGCCGCGGCGGAGCGGCTGCAACTCACCCAGCCCGCGGTAAGCCTGCAAGTCCGCCAGCTCGAGCGCAGCCTGAATGCGACCCTGATCGAGCGGGTTGGACGCAAGGCCAGGCCGACCGCCGCCGGAGTTGCCCTGCTCTCTCACGCGCAACAGATCAACGCGGCGGTGATGGCGGCGGTCGATGCCGTCGCGCAGCAGACCACGGGAACGGCAGGCCGCGTGCGGCTCGGCACCGGGGCGACCGCCTGCATCTTCCTGCTGCCGCCGATCCTCAGGGAGTTGCGTGCAGCGTTGCCCTCGCTCGAGATCACCGTCACGACCGGGAATACCGCGGAGATCGCGCGCGCCGTCGAGGACAATACGATCGACATCGCGCTGGTCACGCTGCCGGTGTCGGGCCGCAGCTTCGAGGTCACCCCTGTGATGAACGACGAGTTCGTGCTGATCGCGCCGCGCGACATGAAGCTGCCGGCCCGCATCACCCCGGAGGTGCTGGCGACGAGGCCGGTTCTGCTGTTCGAGCCGGGCGGCAACACGCGGCGCACCGCGGACGAGTGGCTGGCGCGTGGCGGCGTCTCGCTGAAGCCATTGATGTCGCTCGGCAGCGTCGAGGCGATCAAGGAGATGGTGCGCGCCGGCCTTGGCTGCGCAATCCTGCCCGGCATGGCGGTGCCTGCCGAGGCCAGGCCGCGCGACCTGATCGTCCGCTCGCTGTCACCAAAACTCTATCGCCGGCTCGCGGTCGTGATCCGCCGCGACAAGCGCCTCGATCGTGGGCTGCGGCAGACCTTGTCGGCGCTCAAGACGCTCTCGGCGACGAAGGATCACGGCCGCTAAGGCGTGATCGGAAACAATGCGGAGCTTGCTTGCGGCAGGCCGCTGAGGTGGAGCGATCAGAACCAGGCGCCCTGAATGCCGAGAATGACAGCGACCAGCGAGATCAACAGGCCGATGCCGGAAAACAGCGCGACGGTGACAAACTCTGCCATATCAGAGTTTTCGGACTCGGACGTGGATGAGGCCTTGATCGGGGTCGCGATGCGAGCTGCCTTGGGCATGACGGCACTCCAAAATGATTCCGTGGTCAAAAAAAATCCCAGCCCTATCCGGGAGTCCCGGGAACTCGTCAAAGGTTCAATGCGCGTGATGATAGTCGCGCAGGAAACCGGCCGGTGTGATCCCTTTCACACCGGCCAATGCTTACACTAAGAAACAAATCAGCCGCGATAGATCGGTGCGCCGGCGGGCGATGCCGTTGCGCCGCCGTCGATGAACAGTTCCTGCCCCTGCACATGCGCGGCATCGTCCGACGCCAGGAACAGCACGGTCTTCGAGATATGATCGGGTTCACCGAGGCGGCCGAGCGGCGTGGTCTTGCCGATGCGCTGCTCGAAGGCCTTCTCGGCTTCGGGGGTTGCGATCGCCGCGCCCCAGATCGGCGTACGCACCGCACCCGGCGCCACCACATTGACGCGGATCCCGCGCGGCGACAGTTCCGATGCTATCACGCGCGCCATCGCGCGTACGCCGGCCTTGCTCGCGGCATAGGCCGAGTAGCCGGGATTGCCGAGCACCGAAATCACCGAGCCGTTGAGGATGATCGACGCGCCGTCATTGAGATAGGGCGCGACCGCCTGCACGGTGAAGAATACGCCGGTGAGATTGGTGCGGATCACGTTCTCGAATGCCGCCAGCGTGGTGCCGCCGACCGGTGTCTGGCCGGGAATGCCGGCATTGGCGAACAGCACGTCGTATCTGCCGAACTTTTCCGCGCCCTGCTTCACCGCGGCCTCCAGCGCCGCGACATCGGTGGCATCGGCCACCACAGCGAGCGCATTCGGCCCGAGTTCGCTGGCCGCCGCCGCGAGCGTCTCCTTGTTGCGCCCGGTGATGACGACCTTTGCGCCCTCGGCCACGAACAGCTTTGCCGTCGCAAGTCCGATGCCGCTGTTGCCGCCGGTGATCAACGCCGTCTTGTTCGCCAGTCTCATGTCCGCCTCCAGCATGGTTGCATTATTAAACTTCGTTGCCTAACTATGGCATCAGGTTTAATATTGCAACCACACAAGGCCGTGATGGCTCGGATTCCGGAGGATAGTCGGTGAAGCGAACCAGTCTTGCAGGCGATTCCTGTCCGGTGGCGCGCGCGCTCGACGTGTTCGGCGACTGGTGGTCGCTCCTGATCATCCGCGACGCCAGCCTCGGCCGCCGCCGCTTCGGCGAATTCCAGGCAAGCCTCGGGCTCGCCAAGAACATCCTGGCTACCCGGCTGCGCACGCTGGTCGAGCACGGCATCCTGAAGACGGTCCCCGCCTCCGACGGCAGCGCCTATCAGGAATATGTGCTGACGCCGAAAGGCCACGGCATCTTTCCCATCCTCGTCGCGCTGCGCCAATGGAGCGAGGAGTTCGACGAGCACCCGGACGAGATCGCGACCGTGCTGGTCGACCGCGCCAGGGGCAAGCCGGTGAAGAAGCTCACGCTCTATTCGCAGGACGGTCGCGTGCTGGGTGCCGCCGACACGACGCTGAAGCCGCGGCCTGCGCGGAAGACGGCGCGGCGCGCAATGTCGTAGGACGGCTCTCCTTTCGTCATTCCGGGGCGACGCGCAGCGTCGAGCCCCGGAATGACGGGGGTGAAAGGGCCGCGATCCCGCTCAGCACCGAATGCGGTGGCTATGGGTCCTGGCTTTCGCCAGGACGGCGAATGGAGGGAGCCCTGCGCCAAAGCCCCGGGCTCTCTCATCCCTCACGACAGCTTCCGCCGGCTACGGGCGCGCAACTGCTCTTCGGCTTCCAACCGGGCCATCGCGAACAGGCGGTCGAGGACTTCGAATTTGTGGCGCTGGGCGAGCTTGGCGAGTTCGGTCGCCGCGGCGCCGATCAGGATCAGGGCGTCATCCGGGTCGCCGTCCCCGGTTGTCGCGTCGTCCGCCGGTCGCCGCCGGCCGGCCGTCTCGCGCTTCCGGCCGCCCCCTGTGCTGCTCAAAAGGCCTATTCCGATTCCCACCCTCTATATAAGGAGAGATACGCCGTTTCCGGCCGCAACTCTAGGACGTATTTTTCAACCCTCGGGATAGGAACTCCACAGCTTCAGCCCTCCCTTCAATATCTGGCGATTTGACAGCGACCGCCCCAGCACCCATGTTCGCCCCGACACGGCGGGCCGCGAGTCTAGCGGAACCCGCCTTCAGGTTTTCCCGTAAGCTATTGGAATGACATGAATATCGTCATTGTGGAGTCGCCGGCCAAGGCCAAGACGATCAACAAATATCTGGGGTCCTCCTACGAGGTCCTGGCGTCGTTCGGCCATGTCCGCGACCTCCCGGCCAAGAACGGTTCGGTCGATCCGGATGCCAATTTCCAGATGATCTGGGAGGTTGATGCCAAGGCCGCGGGCCGGCTCAACGACATCGCCAAGGCGCTCAAGGGTGCCGACCGCCTGATCCTCGCAACCGACCCTGATCGCGAGGGCGAAGCGATCTCCTGGCACGTGCTGGAGGTGATGAAGGAGAAGCGCGCGCTGAAGGACCAGAAGGTCGAGCGCGTGGTGTTCAACGCCATCACCAAGCAAGCCGTCTCCGAGGCCATGAAGGCACCGCGTCAGATCGACGGCGCGCTGGTCGACGCCTATATGGCGCGCCGCGCACTGGACTATCTGGTCGGCTTCACCCTCTCCCCGGTGCTGTGGCGCAAGCTGCCCGGCGCCCGCTCGGCTGGACGCGTCCAGTCGGTGGCGCTGCGCCTGGTCTGTGACCGCGAGCGCGAGATCGAGGCCTTCCGGGCCCGCGAATACTGGTCGCTGGTCGCAACCCTGCTGACGCCGCGCGGCGAAGCCTTCGAGGCGCGCCTGGTCGGCGCCGACGGCAAGAAGATCGCGCGGCTCGACATCGGCTCCGGCGCGGAAGCCGAAGACTTCAGGAAGGCGATCGAGGCCGCGCTGTTCAAGGTGGGGACCGTCGAGGCGAAGCCGGCCCGGCGCAATCCGCAGGCGCCCTTCACCACCTCGACCTTGCAGCAGGAAGCCAGCCGCAAGCTCGGCTTCGCGCCGGCCCACACCATGCGCATCGCGCAGCGGCTCTATGAAGGCATCGACATCGGCGGCGAGACCACCGGCCTCATCACCTATATGCGAACCGACGGCGTGCAGATCGCGCCGGAAGCGATCACCCAGGCGCGCAAGGTGATCGGCGAGGATTACGGCAACGCCTATGTGCCAGACAGCCCACGTCAGTATCAGGCCAAGGCCAAGAACGCCCAGGAAGCGCACGAAGCGATCCGCCCGACCGATCTGTCGCGCCGTCCGGCCTCGATCGGCCGCCGGCTCGATGCCGATCAGGCCAGACTCTATGAACTGATCTGGAAGCGCACCATTGCGAGCCAGATGGAATCGGCCGAGCTCGAACGCACCACCGTCGATATCGAGGCCAAAGCCGGCGCTCGCGTGCTGGAGCTGCGCGCCTCCGGCCAGGTCATCAAGTTCGACGGCTTCCTCGCGCTCTATCAGGAGAGCCGCGACGACGAGGAAGACGAGGATTCGAAGAAGCTGCCCGCGATGAAGGCCGGCGATCCGCTGGAGAAGCGCGCCATCGCCGCCGACCAGCATTTCACGGAACCGCCGCCGCGCTTCTCGGAAGCGAGCCTGGTCAAGCGCATGGAAGAGCGTCCTTGGTCAAGCGGATGGAAGAGCTCGGCATCGGCCGTCCCTCGACCTACGCTTCCATCCTTCAGGTGCTGAAGGACCGCGGCTACGTCAAGCTGGAGAAGAAGCGGCTGCACGGCGAGGACAAGGGCCGCGTCGTGGTCGCGTTCCTCGAGAACTTCTTCTCGCGCTACGTCGAATACGATTTCACCGCCGACCTCGAAGAGCAGCTCGACCGCATCTCCAACAACGAGATCGCCTGGCAGCAGGTGCTGCAGGATTTCTGGCGCGGCTTCATCGGCGCGGTCAACGACATCAAGGACCTCAGGGTCGCCGAGGTGCTCGACGCGCTCGACGAGATGCTCGGCCCGCACATCTATCCGCCGCGCGCGGACGGCGGCGACGTCCGGCAGTGCCCGACCTGCGGCACCGGCCGGCTCAACCTGAAGGCCGGCAAGTTCGGCGCCTTCGTCGGCTGCTCGAACTATCCGGAATGCCGCTACACCCGGCCACTGGCGGCCGACAGCGCCGAGAGCGCCGACCGCGTGCTCGGCACCGATCCCGACACCGGCTTCGACGTCACGGTGAAGGCCGGCCGCTTCGGCCCCTACATCCAGCTCGGCGAGCAGAAGGATTATGCCGAAGGCGAGAAGCCGAAGCGCGCAGGGATTCCGAAAGGCACCTCGCCCGCCGATGTCGATCTCGAACTGGCACTGAAGCTGCTGTCGCTGCCGCGCGAGATCGGCAAGCATCCCGAGACCGGAGAGCCGATCACCGCCGGCCTCGGCCGGTTCGGGCCGTTCGTCAAGCACGAGAAGACCTATGCCAGCCTCGAGGCCGGCGACGAGGTGTTCGATATCGGCTTGAACCGCGCGGTGACGCTGATCGCGGAGAAGATCGCCAAGGGCCCGAGTGGCCGCCGCTTCGGCGCCGATCCGGGCAAGCCGCTCGGCGATCACCCGACGCTCGGTGCGGTGGCGCTCAAGAACGGCCGCTACGGCGCCTATGTTGCCGCCGGTGGCGTCAACGCGACGATCCCGAGCGACCGCACGCCCGACGAGGTCACGCTCGCCGAGGCCATCGCGCTGATCGACGAACGTGCGGCCAAGGGCGGCGGCAAGAAGGTCAAGAAGGCGAAGGCAGAAAAGCCTGCCAAGGCCAAGAAAGCCAAATCTGAAAACGCGGCAGAAGAAACCGACGGCGACGCCGAGGCCAAGCCTGCCAAGAAGGCTGCGTCCAAGAAGGCCGCGGCGAAGCCGAAAACGGATGCGACCAGCAAGGCGCGCGCGCCGGTCGCCTCCGGTGCCAAGACGTCGCCTGCAAAGTCATCGGCATCAGCGAAAGCGCCCGCGAAGAAGAGCGCCGGCAAGGCACGAGGATAAGTGAAAAGAAAACCCGACCATGGCTTTCCGGGCCGGGACGCCATCGTCGCCTTCATCCGCGCCAATCCAGGCAAGGTCGGCACCCGCGAGATCGCGCGCGAGTTCGGCCTCAAGAACGACGACCGCATCGCGCTGAAGCGGCTGCTGCGCGAACTCGCCGACGACGGCACGGTCGCCAAGCGCGGCCGCAAGATCCACGAGCCGGCCGCGCTGCCGCCGACCGTGCTCGCCGACATCACCGGCCGTGACAGCGATGGCGAACTGATCGCCACGCCCGCCGAGTGGGACACCGACGAGAACGGCTCCGCGCCGAAAATCCGCATCGAGATGCCGCGGCGGCCAAAGCCCGGCACCGCCGCCGGCGTCGGCGACCGCGCGCTGCTCCGGGTCGAGGTGACCGACGAGCAGGACGGCACGCCCTATCGCGGCCGCATCATCAAGGTGATCGATCGCGGCCGCGCCCGCATCCTCGGCATCTTCCGCCGCAATCCCGACGGCAGCGGGCGGCTGATCCCGGTCGACAAGAAGCAGGCGGGCCGCGAGCTCAACATCGCGGCGGCCGACAGCGACGGCGCGGTCGACGGCGACCTCATCAGCGTCGATCTGGTGCGCACCCGCGCCTATGGCCTCGCCTCAGCCCGGGTCAAGGAGCGGCTCGGCTCGATTGCGAGCGAGAAGGCGATCAGCCTGATCGCGATCAACACCCACGACATTCCGCAGGTGTTCTCGTCAGCTGCGCTCCGCGAGGCCGAAGAGGCAAAACCTGCGACCTTGCAGGGCCGCGAGGATTGGCGCGACGTCCCGCTGGTCACCATCGATCCGCCCGATGCCAAGGATCACGACGACGCCGTGCATGCGGAGGTCGACACCGATCCCGACAACAAGGGCGGCTTCATCGTCCATGTCGCAATCGCCGACGTCGCATTCTATGTGCGGCCCGGCTCGGCGCTCGACCGCGACGCACTCCAGCGCGGCAATTCGGTGTATTTCCCCGATCGCGTCGTGCCAATGCTGCCGGAGCGCATCTCCAACAATCTCTGCTCGCTGGTGCCGGGCGAGCCGCGCGGCGCGCTCGCGGTGCGGATGGTGATCGGCGCCGACGGCCGCAAGCGCTCGCACAGCTTCCATCGCGTGCTGATGCGCTCGGCGGCAAAGCTTGCCTATGCGCAGGCGCAGGCCGCGATCGACGGCAGGCCCGACGACACCACGGGCCCCCTGCTCGATCCGATCCTGAAGCCGCTGTGGGCGGCCTATGAGCTGGTCAAGCTTGCGCGCAACGAGCGCGATCCGCTCGATCTCGATCTGCCCGAGCGCAAGATCCTGCTCAAACCCGACGGCACCGTCGATCGGGTGATCGTGCCGCAGCGGCTCGATGCGCACCGTCTGATCGAGGAGTTCATGATCCTCGCCAACGTCGCCGCGGCGGAGATGCTGGAGAAGAAGGCGCTGCCGCTGATCTACCGCGTGCATGACGAGCCGAGCCAGGAGAAGGTGCACAATCTCCAGGAATTCTTGAAGACGCTCGACCTGCCCTTCACCAAGCAGGGCGCGCTGCGTCCCGCGCAATTCAATCGCGTGCTCGCGCAGGTCGCCGGCGAGGATTACGAGCCGCTGGTCAACGAGGTGGTGCTGCGCTCGCAGGCGCAGGCCGAATACTCCGCCGAGAATTACGGCCATTTCGGCCTGAACCTGCGCCGCTACGCGCACTTCACCTCGCCGATCCGTCGCTACGCCGATCTGATCGTGCATCGCGCGCTGATCCGCGCGCTCGGCCTTGGCGAAGGCGCCTTGCCGACCGATGAGAGCGTGGAAACGCTGGCCGAGATCGCCGCCCAGATTTCCGTCACCGAACGCCGCGCGATGAAAGCCGAGCGCGAGACCACCGACCGGCTGATCGCGCATTTCCTTGCCGACAAGGTCGGCGCATCGTTCCAGGGCCGCATCTCCGGCGTGACGCGCGCCGGCCTGTTCGTGAAGCTCGACGACACCGGCGCCGACGGCCTGATCCCGATCCGCACCATCGGCAGCGAGTATTTCAACTACGACGAGACCCGCCACGCGCTGATCGGCACGCGCAGCGGCACCATGTATCGGCTCGGCGACGTCGTCGACGTGCGGCTGGTCGAGGCAGCACCGGTGGCGGGCGCGCTGCGCTTTGAGCTATTATCCGACGGCCAGGCAATTCCGCGCGGCAGAAAACGCGACGGCGCGCGCGCCGAGCGTCGCGGCGCGGGATTTGCCAAGGGACACGGCAAGGCACCTAACAAGGGATCCGGCAAGAAGGCGGACAAGGAGCGCAAGGCGCGCAGCAAGAAGGACCGCAAGCCGGCGAAGTCGAAGCCCGGCAAATCGAAGCGAGGCAAGTCATGGACCTGAAGTCATGGAAGTGACACCGCCGACGGTGGTCTGGACTCGCGACGCCGTCGACCCCGAGAAGCGCGACGTGTGGAGCGCGATGAAGCGCGGGTTCCGCGGCCGTTGTCCGCGCTGCGGAAAAGGCCGATTGTTCCGCAAGTTTCTCAAATGCGACGGCCACTGCCCGGTCTGCGATCTCGATTACTCGCCGCATCGCGCCGACGATCTGCCCGCCTATCTCGTCATCGTCATCGTCGGCCATCTTGTGGTACCGACCGCGCTATGGATCGAGACCAACTATTCGCCACCGGTGTGGCTGCAACTTGCGATCTATCTGCCGTTCACGCTGTTCGCATCGCTGGCGCTGTTGCAGCCGGTGAAGGGAGCCGTGATCGGATTGCAATGGGCCCTGCGCATGCATGGCTTTGACGAGAATCCCCCTAGCGACATCCCGCCGGTGTAGCTAAACCGGACGCCAAGAAGAAATGAAAGGGATGAAATGACTGAAGCCGCACCCGCCGCCGTCGTCCACCAGGGCGAGAAAGAAGCCGATCATCATGCGTATTTCCGGCCGAAGGATGCCGCGACGCTGATCCTGATCGACCGCTCCGGTGCCAAGCCGAAGGTGCTGGTCGGCAAGCGCCACGACAAGGTCGTGTTCATGCCCGGCAAGTTCGTCTTCCCCGGCGGCCGCGTCGACAAGGCCGACAACCGTGTGCCGGTAGCGGCGCCAATCACGCCGGAGCTCGAAGCCAATCTGTTGAAGGGCAGCCCGAAGATCACGCCCGGCCGCGCGCGGGCGCTCGCCAATGCCGCGATCCGCGAGGCCTGCGAAGAGACCGGGCTCTGCCTCGGCCGCAAGATCGAGAAGAAGACAAAGCTCGATGGTCCGTGGGCGCCGTTCGCCGATGCCGGCCTGCTGCCCGACCCGTCCGGCCTGTTCCTGATCGCGCGTGCGATCACCCCGCCCGGCCGCGTCCGCCGCTTCGACACCCGCTTCTTCACCGCCGATGCCTCGACCATCGCGCATCGCGTCGAGGGCGTGGTGCATGGCGACGCCGAGCTGGTGGAGCTGGTCTGGGTCGAGATCGGCTCCGAACCGCTCGCCGACGCGCACGCGATGACCAAGAATGTGCTCGCCGAACTCGACCGCCGCCTCGCCACCGGCCCGCTCCGCCACGACACGCCGGTGCCGTTCTTCCATTTCTACGGCGGCAAGATGCAGAAGGACGTACTGGGGGCGTAGGCTCCGAGCGCCGCGACAGGGTGTCAGTCAGCGCACCGCGCCCATCACTGCGGGCAGCATGTGGGTGGCGACCACCCTGTGTCCCTCCGGCGTGAAGTGAATGTGATCCGGCTGCAGGTAATTGCGCAGGACTGCATTCCACCACATCGGGATCACGCGGATGTGCCGGCCGCGCAGCTTCGCTTCAATCGCAGCCAGTTCGGCGTTCTGATCCCCTCGGCCCAATCGCCTTGCGTTCCAGCCGCCGCCGTAGCGGTCGAGCAGCACGATCCTGGTCCCGTCGGGGACCGCGGAATCGAGCCGGGCGAGCATACCGGCATTGGTATCGCCGTTGATTCCTGCGTTGGTCACGTGGACATTGCGGCCCTTGGCGGCGAGCATGCCCTCCAGCTGCGCCGGCCAGGCGTCCGAACTGCTGACACCCCTGCCCGCAACATTGCTCGCGCCGATCGCCACAATCTGCGCCCGCGCAGGACTTCCAAGACAGAGCACCGTGGCAACCAGGATGCCCGCGATCAGCAACAACCTTGCCGGATAGATCATCTCCCCCTCCACGATGACACAAGCTGCCGGGTTGAAAATATCCTCCGCTCGTCGCCCAGATTGCAAGATTCTTCTTGAGGACCCTCATGGCGTTACCCGCCGGCCTCCCTATCTGTTCCGCTAACGACATCAAGGACGGAACGGGGCAATGGCGAAGCGTCAACTCAAGCTCGGCGCGTTCATGCGRCCGATCAGCATCCACACCGGCGCCTGGCGCTATCCCGGGGCCTGGCCCGACGCCAATTTCAACTTCGACCACATCAAGACGCTGATCCGGAAGCTCGAGGCCGGCAAGTTCGACGCCTTCTTCATGGCCGACCATCTGGCCGTGCTCAACATGCCGATCAATGCGCTGAAGCGCAGCCACACCGTGACCTCGTTCGAGCCGTTCACGCTGCTCTCGGCACTGGCGGCTGTGACAGAGAATATCGGCCTGGTCGCAACCGGCTCGACCACCTTCGACGAACCCTACCACGTCGCCCGCCGCTTCGCCTCGCTCGACCACATCTCGGGCGGCCGCGCGGGGTGGAATATCGTCACCACGTCCAATCCGGACGCGGCGCTGAATTTCGGCCTCGACGATCACATGGAGCATGCCGAACGCTACAAGCGCGCCCGCGAATTCTACGACGTGGTCACCGGCCTCTGGGACTCGTTCGCCGATGACGCGTTCGTGCGCGATGTCGAGTCCGGCCTGTTCGTCGATCCCGACAAGATGCATGTGCTCAACCACAAGGGCAAATATCTCTCGGTGCGCGGCCCGCTGAACATCGCCCGCCCCGTCCAGGGCTGGCCCGTGATCGTGCAGGCCGGCGCTTCCGACGATGGCAGGCAGCTTGCGGCCGAGACTGCGGAGGCCGTGTTCACCGGCGGCGGCAGCCTTGCCGACGGACAGAAGCTCTATGCCGACATCAAGGGCCGCATGGAGAAGATCGGCCGCGATCCCGAGCATCTGAAGATCCTGCCCGGCGCCTTCGTGGTGGTCGGCGACAGCGTCGAGGAAGCCAAGGAGAAGCGCGCACTGCTCGACAGCCGCGTGCATTACGACAGCGCGATCGCCTCGCTCTCGGTGATCCTCGGCACCGATGCATCCGGCTTCGATCCCGACGGCCAATTGCCACCGATCCCCGAGACCAATGCCAGCAAGAGCGGCCGGCAGCGCCTGGTCGAGGTCGCGGCGCGCGACAAGCTCACCGTGCGTCAGCTCGCGCAGCGTGTCGGCGGCTATGGCGGGCTCGCGTTCGTCGGCACACCGCAGACCATCGCCGACCAGATGGAGGAATGGTTGACCGGCCGCGGCAGCGACGGTTTCAACATCATGTTCCCCTACCTGCCGCAGGGCCTGTTCGAGTTCGTCGACCGGGTGGTGCCGGAACTGCAAAAGCGGGGAATCTTCCGCAACGAGTATGAGGGGCGGACATTGCGCGAAAATCTCGGCCTGCCGCGCCCGAAAAACCAGTTCTTCCAGGGCTAATTGGCCGGAATCGGGACGATTTCGGCCCGGAAATCCTTGACTTTGAGCGGTTTGTGGCTAGTTTCCGGGCCAAACGCGGGCCGATTTGGCCGGCTCCCGATACCCCTTCATTTTCGAGGATTTGCACATGGCCAAAGCGGTCACCATCAAGGTCAAGCTCGTGTCGACGGCCGACACCGGCTTCTATTACGTCGCCAAGAAGAATTCGCGCACCATGACCGACAAGCTGGTCAAGAAGAAGTACGACCCGGTCGCGCGCAAGCATGTCGAGTTCAAGGAAGCCAAGATCAAGTAAGATCGCCTGCTTCCGACCTTCAAGCGGGGCCCTTTGGGCCCCGTTTTTGCTTTGTAGCCAGGCGTCATCCCCTGAAGCGTCCCGGACAGCGCCCGGGCGAAGGGTCCGCATGGTTGCAGCCCTGGACGAAGGCAACGTTGGCGGTTACTCGGTCGCCTACGGCCGCGAGGACATCTACTTTCCGGTCTACGTGACGGCCGCCCTCGCCGCGGTGTTCCTGACCGCGACGTGGATCACGGGCGCGATCTACTGGCTGGCGCTCGCGGCCGCCGCCGCCGGCTTCACTTACTACAACATCCCGCTGCTGGAGGCCGGGCGTCCGACCATCGGGGCCAACCAGTATGGCATCTTCATCCAGGCCTTCGGGCTGATCCGCTGGCGCGCGATCACGCGGATCGATCTCGTCGAGATCGCMGAGCGCGCGATGACCGTCCACGAATTGCAGATCRCACTCGATGGGCCACTCGGCAGCGCGCTGGTGGCCGATTGGCGCAAGCGGCCGGCCTATCGGCTGCTGATGCGCTTGCCGTGGCGCATGGACCATCGCGGCGTGGTGCGCGTCAATCTGGAGCCGTTCGATCGAACGCCCGAGGAGATCCATCGGACATTCCTCCGGATGTGGCGCTACTACCGAAGCTAGCCCTTGAATGCCTCATCCGGCAGATGCGCATCGGCGATGTCGGCATCCGGATTGTGTGTGATGGTCATGAACCAGACCAGGCTGAAGAACAGCGACCACGCCGTGTTCCAGTAAAACCAGTTCATAGGGCACCTCGAACAGGTTTGGCCGGTGGGCCGGCAGCGACTGCCGATCCACCGAAGACTGCCCCGTTCCTACTGCACGACCTCGCCATGCAGCGCGAGGTCGAGACCTTCGCGTTCGATGTCCTTCGTCACGCGGAGGCCAACGAAGAGATTGATCACATACAGGATGATCAAGCTCACCACGGCATCATACACGAAAACCGTCGCGACGCCGATACACTGATTGAGGAACTGCCCGGTATTTCCCTCCAGAACGCCGGCTGTTCCACCATACTGCTCGACCGCGAACACGCCGGTCAGCAGCGCCCCGACGATGCCTCCGAGCGCATGGACGCCRAAGCAGTCCAGCGCGTCATCGTARCTGAACATCCGCTTCAGCCCGGTGCATCCCCAGTAGCAGCAGACGCCGGCGGCGATGCCGATKGCGAAAGCGCCGACCGGCCCGACGAAACCGGAGGCCGGYGTGATCGCGACMAGGCCCGCGACCGCACCCGAGCAGATGCCGACGACAGTSGGCTTGCCCTTCAATGCCCATTCCACCAGCATCCAGGTGAAGCCCGCCACCGCSGTGGCGATCTGGGTCACCAGCATSGCCATGCCMGCCTGCATTCCGGCSGTGACGGCGGAGCCGGCRTTGAAGCCGAACCAGCCGACCCACAGCAGCGASGCGCCGATGAAGGTCAGCACCATATTRTGCGCCGGTCCCGTCTCGACGCGCTTGCCRAGCATGATCGCGCACATCAGKCCGGCSACGCCGGCRTTGATGTGCACCACGGTGCCGCCGGCGAAATCGAGAACYTTGACATAGGCRGCGTCGTTGCCYGCCGAGAAKATCCCGTCGGGTCCCCARACCCAGTGCGCGATCGGCGCGTAGACSAAGATGGCCCAAAGSCCGATGAACCAGAGCATGGCCGAGAATTTCATCCGCTCGGCAAACGCGCCCGCAATCAACGCCGGCGTGATGATGGCGAATGTCATCTGGAAGCAGATGTAGACAGACTCAGGGATGGTGGCGGCGAGCGGATTGGGATTGCCGATTCCCCCCTTGCCGATGTCGCTCAGAATGTCCTTCAGGAACATGCGATCGAGACCGCCGATAAACGGCGTGCCGGCACGGAACGCCAGGCTGTAGGTGAGGACCGCAAACAGGATCGTGACCAGGCAGGTGACGGCGAAGCTGGTCATCACGGTATCGCCGACATTCTTCTTGCGAACCATGCCGCCATAGAACAGGCCGAGACCGGGGACCGTCATCATCAGGACGAGCGCAACCGAGGTCAGCATCCACGCCGTGTCGCCGGAGTTCGGCGTGCACTTCTCGAGGATCTTGCCGCCGCAGGCCGGCGGCCCAGCGTCCTCGGCCAGCGCGACGTCGCTGAACAGCAGGCAAAGAAACGCAACTCCCAGCAGGGCTACCAGGATCCTCATGAGCTTCTGCTGTGTATTTGTCCCAGACTCCATCATCTTCCTCCCGTCACAAGAAATGCTGGTGTTCGGAATGCCGCGGCGCGAATGCCGAACGGCCGTCTGCGGCGCAGTGATTGGAATTGTGTTCGAGGAGATTCGATTGGGTGGCGCGATCGCAAAGCCGCAGCGGCGCCACACCGGACGGTCGGCACAACAGCTTCCTGCTCGGCGGCGCGGCGAAGGCCGTGGTGCGCGGATCGCTGGAGAATGACGGCGACTAGCCTCATCGCGGCCAGCCCTTCCCATGGGTCCCCAGGCCGGAACCTCAGCGACGGTTTCCGGCACGATTTCTAGCCATATTCAATCAAGATTCATGCCACCGGCGCTTACAGCGTAACGCCTTGAAAGCGCGAGCCCTTCAATCCGCGCACGGAACGGCTTCGCGCCCTGTTGCACGTTCTCGTAGCAAGCGATCGATGGAAAACTAGGCAAGACGCGGCGACTGCCCTGGGTACGGGGCAGTCGCCGCTTGACCGGGAACGGACGCTAGGCCGCCTTGAGCAATGGCGGCTGCGAGGGCCGGATCAGCGCGAACGCCAGTTGGATGATGCCGCCGGCCAGCCCGAGCGCGACGCCGATGCGCCAGGCCATGGTGTAGGAGCCGAGCGAGTCGTAGATCACCCCTCCTCCATAAGCACCGAGGAAGCTGCCGATCTGATGGCTCATGAAGGCAAGGCCCTGGATCATCGCCTGCCAGCGCAGCCCGAACATCTCCGCGACCGCGCCCGCGACCAACGGCCCGACGCCCATCCAGAGGAAGCCCATGATGGCGCCGAACAACAGCGTCGAGCCCGGCGTTGCCGGCAGCATGAAGTACCAGGCGAGCGCCAGCGAGCGCAGGATGTAGATCGCGCCCAGCAGCGCCAGCTTGTTCCAGCGCTGGCCGGCCCAACCGAAGAACAGCGAGCCCAGCACGTTGAACCCGCCGATCATGCCGAGCGTCTGCGCGCTCAACATCGGATCGAGGCCGCAAATCGCCAGATACGACGGCAGATGCGTGGTGAGGAAGACGAGTTGCATGCCGCAGACCATGTAGGCGCAGGTCATCACCACGAAGGACGCATTGCCGAACGCGGTCTTCGCCGCGGTCGCCGCCGTGGCGTTGCCGATGTCGTCGCCCGCGGGCTTCGGCAGCGGGATCCTGTCGACGCGGCCGGCATACAACGCGGCCGGAATCATGCCGATCGAGAGAATCACAAAGCCGGCGAGCCCGACGCGCCAGCCAAAACCTTCATTGAGCATCTGGCCGATCGGCGCCGACAACAGGGCGCCGAGCGAGCCCGCGGCGGAAACCATGCCAAGCACGGTCGAGCGCACCATCTCCGGCACCGCGCGTGCGGCGACCGACATTGCGATCGCATTCGCGGTGCAGGCGAGCGAAATGCCGATCAACACGCCGGCGCCAATCATGATGCTGAAGAGGCCATGCGCCATCGTCATCAGCACGAGGCCCGCGATATAAGCCAACGCGCCGACCACCATGATCGGACGAAAGCCGTAGCGCACGGTCATCGCGCCGGCCAACGGCTGGAGGAAACCCCAGGCGAGGTTCTGCACCGCCAGAGCCAGCGTGAAATGGGACACCGAGATGCCGATGTCGTGTGTCAGCGGCTGCATGAAGATGCCGAGGCTCTGCCGCAGGCCCATGCTCAGCGTGAGCATGATGGAGGCGCCGATCAGAATCGGAAGCGTGGGACGCAGGACCTGTAGCAGGGGCATTGTTTTTGTTCTCCCGGATCGGCGCGGCACGAACGCCACGGCCTGCGATTCAGCCATGTTTTGGTTACACAGACCTGTGTAATTAGTCTATA